>SCPP01000059.1_pt1 | contig 477655 bp, 723 predicted proteins | sample 6106811 | NCBI WGS metagenome assembly SCPP01 (sample SAMN10720449, study PRJNA508395) | human gut metagenome | isolation source: Participant 2 stool, 15 month | host: Homo sapiens | collected 2018
TCTACCCCTACGGCTTCGCTACCACCTCCGGCGAACTGGACGAGCCGTGGAGGCCCTGTCCGGCGTGCTCCAGGATATGCTCCGCCTGGCGGAGATCGAAAGACCTCCCAGCTCCTGGCCGAGGAGATCGAGACCCGCCGCCGGGTCAACGCCCTGGGTATGTAAAGATCCCCAAATGGAGGAGGCCATCCAGTATATTACCATGAAGCTGGACGAGAACGAGCGCGCCAACACCATCCGCCTCATGAAGGTCAGGGACATGTTACTGAAAGAGGCCATCGAGGAGCGCAGAGAGGAAGATGCTAGAGCCACAAGGACTTTTGGGTCTTCCGGTAAAGCGCCCGGGAGGTATAAAGGACGGTTTTACCCAAATTTACCGCTACTACGATGGAACAAAAGGAACAGGCGGTATCCCATGGGACTACATGGGATACCGCCTGTTTTTATTATTGTCTCTTATTTGATGTTTTACCCGCTGGTTTGTCTCGTACAAAGCATCTTTATTGAATAGGCCGCGATTATGCGGCGGGCGGCTTTAGGGTCATTTATGATTCCCATTGGCCGGTGAAGGCCCCACCGCCCGGCGGCGGCCCGGCCATCCAGGTGCTCCCCTCCGGCACCTCCACCGTGTTCTCCACCCTCCTCCAGCTCCACCACAGTGTCGTCGGGCAGTACCAGCACCACCCGGTAGTCGCCGCACTCCTGCTCGGCATAGGTCGTGCACCGTCCGCGCTTCGTTTCCCGGCAGGGTCAGAGGTACTCCACCCGAAGCTCTCCCAGCTCGCCTCGCAGAGGTATCGCTAGCTCTGCCAGAGAACCGCCGAATATCCCATCTCGTTGGCCACGATATCCGCATCAGTGATATCCTCCAGGGCATGCACCCCCATGTGCCCCACCCCGCAGGCCGTCAGCAGCAGAAACAGCACGGCCAGACAGGGGAAGCAGCCGCTTTTCATGGATTCTGCCCCTCTCATATTCTGTCCAAAGAATAGCAGTCCAGCTTTAACCGTTCTGAAGAGATTAAAATCTTATGAAAGCCCGTCTGTCCGGTGAGCTGGCCGGTAATGTACTGTTCCCCGTAGAGCATATCATAAACGATGTTGCGCCACGCCGCCACCAGGGGTTCGCAATTCTCTGGAGGCGTGTGGGAGGGGGTGCCGTCGGCGGCTACGAAAAGCCGCTCCCGGTAGAGGGTCATCTCCTCCATAGCGGCGGACACCCACTGGAAATACAGGGGCTTGGGCAGCCCCGCCCACCCCAGCAGATACGTCCCCAGGCCGGTACAGCTCACCTCCGCCGGCCTCAGTTCCGCCCCAAAGTTGTTCCACCAGGAAGTCGGTGCTGTGCATCTGCTTGAGCTCCTCCGCGTCCCAGCTTCCGGTATCCGCCGAGGACGCATAGCCGAGGCGGGTATAGAGCGTATCCTCCCCGCCCAGCGACAACCCCGGCAGATGATCCCCCAGGAAGACCAGGATAGTGGGCTCCTCTGTCTGGGCGAAGTAGTCTGTCAGCTTGCCCAGGGCGGCGTCCGCGTCGGTCAGGCCGTGAACCAGAGCGTCCAGCACCCCGCCTCCTCCCGCTCAGGTTGTCCGCCGACAGCGCCACCGGCCGGGTGTTAAACTTGCCGCCAGTAGGGCTGGTGATTTTCCATGGTCAGGCCGTAGAGAAACACCGGGCCATCCCCCTTGGCCTCGAAGCGGGCAATCAGCTCGTCGGCCAGGGTGTCGTCGGAGACATAGCCCCCGGCATAAGTCTTGTCCACAAGGAAGTCGTCCTGATAAATGATCTGGTCAAAGCCCAGGGCGGGGATATTGCGTGCCGGTCATAGAGCTCGTCGTTGTAGGAGTGGACAAAGGGTCTCATGCCCCGCCGCCCCGAATACCTGGGCCAGCGAAGGCACCCGGCGGTAGGCCGACGTATCGCCCAGGCCGGTGAGGGACTCCCCCCCCCAGGAAGGCGGAAGGGATGCCGGTGAACAGTTCCATCTCCACGTTGCCGGTACCCCCGGCGTAGGTGTTGGACAGGAAGACGCCGCTGGGGAACGCGTCCGCCAAAGCGTGGAAGTTGGGTACCGGGTCGGCGGAAAAGGACACGCCCGGCAGGCGGGTGGGGTCAAAGAAGCTCTCCGACACCACCAGCACCACATTGGGCTTGACCACCGGCTCCGCCGGCTGCTGCCTCCGCCCGGAGCTGGAGCAGGATGCGGTTCATGCCGTCCTCGCTGTAGCTGTCCGGCTCGGCCATGGCGCTCTCCCGGGCGGCGCTGTAAAGCCCGGCCAGAAGGCCCAGCCGGTCGTTGCGCATAGACTGGCCCTCCCCCTCCTCCCCGGCCAGCAGCACGGCGGAGGCCGGACTCAGCAGTACCCAGGCCAGCAGGGCGGCCAGAAGTCCCAGCACGCCCAGCCGCCGCCGGCCGTCCAGGGGCCGGGCCGGGCGGGACCAGACAAAGGCCGCCAGGAACAGAAGCGCCGCCAGGGCTATGCCCCAGGTGCCCTCCCCCAGCTCCATGCCGGGGCGGAGGAAACCCGCCACCTGCCCCGCCTGCCCCGCCATGGCCAGGTCGCTGACCAGCAGTGGGACACCGTTGACCGTCTGCTTCAGATGGCTGGCGACGGACAGCAGCAGGCAGGGCAGGAGGGTGAGGAGCTGGCCGCAGAGCAGGCTGTCGGTCAGGGTGGTCACCAGGAGCTGGGCCAGCAGCAGCACCAGATAGGTGTACCCCGCCGCACCGGCGTGGCTCCCCATCCACGCCCACGCCGCCGCCGGCTCCTGGAGGGTGACCAGTTGGCACAGGTAGACCCCGGCCAGGGGAAGCAGCAGGGCCAGCAAGGCCCGCCCCTGGGGATCGGTGCGCCGGTACCACCGGCTCTGATGCGGCTGCAGCGGTTCCATTCTGCCCCACTCCCTCCTTTCGCGTTCTTTTACTATAGCAGAAACGCGGCCCCGCCGCAGGGCGGGGCCGCGTTTTGAAACAGAGAGCGCTATCCGCCGAATTCCACCCGGACATCCCCCATATCACTGGTCACCTTCAAGGAATGGGGGCCGCCGGGGCTTGTCATGACCGGGCGCTGTTCCGAGCCGTTCAGGGTCAGCTCTCCCATGGACAGGTGCATGTCCAGGCCGTAGTCGTCGATGGGTTCTCCGGTATACAGCTCCAGATCCCCATGGACAGGGTGCATTCCGTATTCCCCGGAAATTCCCATCCAGATAGACATCGCCCATAGCATTCTCCACGGTGCAAGAGCTGCGGGTGGTCAGGCCCTCCGCCGTCAGATCGCCCATGGAAACCGCGAGCGCGGCATCCGCCGCCTCCACGCCATAGAGCGCCAGGGGCCCATTTCACTCCCGCAGCCAGGGTCCCGGCGGTCACCCCGTGATCGTCACATCTCCCAGAGCGGTGCGGATGTCCGCCGACTCCAGGGCAACCCCTCGGGCAGCGTGATCACCGCCGCGACCTCGTGCTCCCAGTCAGACAGCTCCCAGGCACCCGCCCCGCTGCGTACCTTGAGGGTATCCCCGTCCAGCTCATACTCCAACTGAATTCCGCCCCAGCCGGTCAGGGAAATTCCGTACTCCCCGCCGTATTCCACGGTCACGTCCCCAATGCTCACATCCACGTCCAGCCGGGAGAAGGCCGGCAGCGCCGTCCCCTCCTCCACATGGGGAGCGCCGGTATCCACCGGCGTTTCGCTTTTATGTGCCCTGCCCCAGTCGAAGTCCAGGTGGGTCTGTGCCCCCATGGCAAAGCCCGTGATGGCCAGCAGCCCCCCCGACATGACCAGGAAGGCACCAGCCCCCAGGCATACCTTTGCCGGCATGTTCATGCCCGCACCTCCCTTCGATTCAGCCAGCGGCCCAGCAGCCCCGCCATGCCGCGGAAGCACAGCCCGGCCAGCAGGAAGCTGCCCGCGATGAGGAGCAGCCCCACGCCGCTGGACAGCAGGCCGACGCCGCAGAAGAACATCATGGTGGGCAGGCCCGCGCTGAACAGCACTGAAAAGCCCGCGCAGGCGGTAAAGACCCCCGCCCCGATGGCCACCACCCCGCCCACGGCCACTCCGGCCACCAGGGCGAGGATCAGGACGACAAGGCCCAATACCATCGCCACCACCACGAGGATCAGCGGGATGGCGATGGGGGCGGCGCAGATGGCCAGCAGCGCCTTCCACAGTGTACCCAGGCCGTGCCGCTCCCGGGCGGCGCCCTCCGGCGGGCAATCCCGCTCCGCCGGAACCGTCCGGCTCCGCTGTGCTCCCAGGACGCGGCCCACCAGCTCGGCCGGGGTGCCCAGTTCCCGGATCACCCGTCCCTCCCCCTGGGGGCCCGCCTCGTCAAAGTATTCCGTATAGTAGGCCAGAATGCGCTCCAGCTCGTCGGGCGGCGTCCGCCCCGTGAGCAGGGCCCGCAACTGGGCCAGATACTCCTCTCGTGTCATATGCTCCGTCCTCTCGTTCGAGTCTGGAGAGATCATAACACGTTTTTCTTAATCCGCAACCGTAAAAAACATTAAAATTCCATGAAAGGGCTATTCGTCTGTAAAGTCCAGGCGCACGTCCCCCGTGCCGCTGGAGAGAGTCAGCGCCCTGTCCCCGCGCCGCCGGACGCGAAGAAGGGGCCCGCTTTCTCCCCGTCCACCTGAAGTTCGCCGGTGCCCGTGGTCAACTGGTAGGCGTAGTCCGCCCCGCTTCCCGCCGCTCTCAGGGCCACGTCGCCCACACCGGAGATCAGCTCGGCCTCCCCCACCGGAGCCGTCACATCCAGCCCGCCCACGCCGCTCGGCCCGCAGCAGGCCCTCCACGGCGCAGCCGCTCCAGTCCAGCGCGCCCACACCTATGGAGATCTCCGCCCGATTGAGCACCGTTCCTCCGGGACGGTGAGCACCACCTCGCCCTTCGGGCTGCCGTCACCCGATATATTCTCCGGTGTGCTCCAGATCTCCAGCGTGTCACCGCTCTGGCTGTGGTTCAGCCGGTAAGTGTGCCGTCTCCGTCTTGGCCACCGCTGGTCAGACTCAGATACCAGCCGTCCCCTCCTCCATGCGGATATCACCAATGCCCACATCGATGTCTAAGGCGGTAAAGGGCTCCAGCTCCAACTTGTTTTCCGGCGGTGTGGAAACCGGGTCCTGCTCCACCACCACAGGCTCCTGTCCTGCCGCAACCGGCTGCCGTTCCCCTGCCGCCGGTGCGTCGGGCATCCGTTGGGCCAGGAATACCAGCCTGATGCCCACGCCCAGGAGCAGAAGCGCGGCGGCGCAGATGCCGAGTACGACGGGCCAAAGCCGCCTCGGCCGCCTTTCGGCGGACGCTGCGGAGGTGCCCCGTCCGCCCCTCCAGCACCTGGGCCGCCACGGAGGCGGGGGACCCCAGCCCCTCGGCCGCCTCCGCCTCATGCTCCTCACCCGCGTCGGCGAAATACTCCTCATAATAGGACAGCACGTCCTCCAGCTCCCCGGACGGGAGCTTTCCCGCCAGCGCGTCCCGCAGGCCCGCCAGAATTCCGCCTTATTCATGCCGCTCCTCCTTTTCGTCCAGCAAAAGTTCCTCAATCTGCCCCCGATAGCGCGCCCACTCCTTCCGGTACCCCGCCAGCAGGGCCCGCCCCGCCGGGGTGATGGCGTAGTACCTCCGGTTGCGCCCCTGGAAGGGCTTGTCATACACCGTCAGGCATCCGCTCTGCTGCAAGCGCCGCAGCACCGGATAGAGGGTGGACTCGGACAGTTCCACCACCTCCTTCATCCGCTGGGTCAGGCTGTAGCCGTAGGCGTCCTCCTTCTCCAGCACCGCCAGCACGCAGGCATCCAACAGGGGAGCACCCAATGGAAAGGTCATGACGCCGCCTCCTTTCATTTCACCAATATTATATTCTGTATAATATTATTTGTCAACAGCATTTCAGAATCCGACGGAGATTCCTTCCGACTACGGAACATCCTGTATTTCGCCGCTTTGGGGTTGTAAAAAATCAAATTTTGATATATTATGTACGGTACGAATTCTGATAAAGGATATAAGGTGAATCGAATGAGCCTTCGTATTGGCATTGATATTGGCTCCACCACTGTCAAGGTGGTGCTGCTGGACGAACAAAACAAACTGCTGTTCCGCTCCTATGAGCGGCACTTCTCCAAGGCCTCGGGAGCGGGCCGCCGAGACTCTGCGCTCTCTGGCGGACCGGCTCGCCGGCCGGCAGGTGCGCATCGTCATCACCGGCTCGGCCGGCCTGGGCGTGGCCAAGGCGGCGGAGATCGACTTCGTGCAGGAGGTGTACGCCACTGCCGCCGCCGTCAACCAGTACATACCCGACACCGACGCGGTCATTGAGCTGGGGGGCGAGGACGCCAAGATCATCTTTCTTCGGCGGCGCTCTGGAGGAGCGGATGAACGGCTCCTGCGCCGGCGGCACCGGCGCCTTCATCGACCAGATGGCCACCCTCATGAACGTGACGGTGAACGAGCTGGACGAGCTGAGCCTGAAGCACGAGAAGATCTACCCCATCGCCTCCCGCTGCGGCGTCTTTGCCAAAAGCGACATCCAGCCCATCCTGAACCAGGGCGGGCGGAAGGAGGACGTGGCCGCCTCCATCTTCCAGGCCGTGGTGGATCAGACGGTGGCCGGCCTCACCCAGGGCCGGGAGCTCAAGGGCAAGATCGTCTTCCTGGGCGGCCCCCTCCACTTCCTCATGGGCCTGCGGGAGCGGTTCGTGGAGACCCTGAAGCTGGACGCCGACCACGCCGTGTTCCCTGAGGACGGCGACTGCTTTGCCGCCATGGGCGCGGCCCTGTGCTCCTCCGACTACGGCGAGCGCTCCTTTGACGAGGTGCTGGACCGGCTGGAGAAGAGCGTGGACAGCGTGGGCCTGGTGGACACCATGCCCCCCCTCTTTGACAGCCAGGAGGAGTACGACGCCTTCCTGACCCGTCACAACGCCATGCACCCCCGAGGTGGACATACACACCTACACCGGCCGCCTGGCTGGGCATCGACGCCGGTTCCACCACCACCAAAATCGCGCTGATTACCGCCGACGGCGGCCTGCTGTACACCTATTACCACTCCAACCTGGGCAATCCGGTGGCCATCGTGCTGGAGCAGCTCCGGGAGATCTACAAGCTGTGCGGCAGCCGCATCACCATCAAGGGCGCGGCCGTCACCGGCTACGGCGAGGACCTGATCAAAAACGCCTTCTCCTGCGACGCCGGGCTGGTGGAGACGGTGGCCCACTACAGCGCCGCCCGCCACTTCAACCCCGACGTGGACTTCATCATCGACATCGGCGGCCAGGACATGAAGTGCTTCAAAATCCGCAACGGCGCGGTGGACTCCATCATGCTCAACGAGGCCTGCTCCTCCGGTTGCGGCTCCTTCATCGAGACCTTTGCCAAGGCCCTGGGCTACACCATCGCCGACTTTGCCAAGCTGGGCCTGCTGGCCAGGCACCCGGTCAACCTGGGGTCCCGCTGCACCGTATTCATGAACTCCAGCGTCAAGCAGGCCCAGAAGGACGGGGCCAGCGTGGAGGACATCTCCGCGGGATTGTCCATCTCCATCGTCAAGAACGCGGTCTACAAGGTCATCCGGGCCGCCAACGCCGACGATCTGGGCCAGCACATCGTGGTGCAGGGCGGCACCTTCCACAACGACGCGGTGCTCCGGGCCTTCGAGCAGGAGCTGGGCCGCAACGTCACCCGGCCCACCATCTCGGGCATCATGGGCGCCTTCGGCGCGGCCCTCTACGCCAGGGATCTGCACCTGGAGAAGAGCGCGCTGCTGAGCGAGGAGGCTCTACAGTCCTTCTCCCACACCGCCAAGCCCACCACCTGCAACCTGTGCACCAACCACTGCTCCCTCACCGTCAACACCTTTGACGGCGGGCGGCGCTTCATCTCGGGCAACCGCTGCTCCCGCCCCCTGGGCAAGGCAAAGGTGGAGAACCCCGATCTGATGACCTACAAGTACAAGAAGCTCCGCGCCCTCCAGGGCAAGGGGAACGGCTCCGGCGTCCGGGGCCGCATGGGCATCCTTCGGGCTGAACATGTATGAAAACCTGCCCTTCTGGTTCGAGTTCTTTACCCGCCTCAACTTCGAGGTGGTGCTCTCCCCCGAGTCCTCCCGCAAGCTCTACCTCAAGGGCCAGCACACCATCCCGTCCGACACCGTGTGCTACCCGCAAAGCTGCTCCACGGCCATGTGGAGGCCCTGGTGGAGGAGGGCGTGGACGCCATCTGGTACCCCTGCATGTCCTATAACAACGACGAGGGCATCGGCGACAACCACTACAACTGCCCGGTGGTGGCCTACTACCCTGAGCTGCTGGCCGCCAACGTTCCCCTGCTCAAGCAGACCAAATTCCTCAACCCCTACGTGGGCCTGTGGCGGCACAAGGACTTTGAAAGCGCATCGCCCAGCTCATGGAGGAGCATTTCAGCATTCCCAGGCGGGAGACCGCGGCGGCGGCCAAGGCGGCCTACGCGGCCTACGACGCCTATGTCCACGACGTGCGGGAGACCGGCATGAAGTACATCCGCCACGCCCGGGACCACCACATGCCCATCCTCGTGGCCTGCGGCCGGCCCTACCACATCGATCCGGAGATCAACCACGGCATCAACGATCTGATCACCTCTTTCGGTTTCGTGCTGGTCACCGAGGACGCTCTGAGCTATCTGGAGGGCTATGCCCCCCGGAAGGTGCTCAACCAGTGGACCTTCCAGAGCCGTATGTATAACGCCGCACGCTATGTATGCACCCAGCCCGACATGCAGGTGGTGCAGCTGGTCTCCTTCGGCTGCGGCACCGACGCCATCACCACCGACGAGCTGCGGGACATCCTTGAAAAGGGCGGAAAGCTCTACACCCAGCTCAAAATCGACGACATCAGCAATCTGGGGGCGGTCAAGATCCGCATCCGCTCCCTGATGACCGCCATGGAGGCCCGCCAGGCGCAGGATGCCCGGGGCTGACCATCCCGACTTTTATAGCACAACAGGAGTTTGATGCCGTCATTGACGGCCAGCTCGCCGCCGGCCCGCGAGTCGGTGGGGGCCAATTCCCTTTGAGCGCGCGGCGCTCCCATTGCAAGCGAAAGGAACACCCGTTATGGCAGAATTAGTATACGACGAAAACGGACGGCTGCTGTTCACCAAGGAGATGAAGGAGGAGTACACCATCCTCTTCCCCACCATGCTTCCGGTGCACTTCGGCCTGATGGCCCGGATTCTGGAGACCGAGGGCTTCCACGTGGAGATGCTCACCACCAACCACCGGGGCATCGTGGATGAGGGGCTCAAGTACGTCCACAACGACACCTGTTACCCCGCCCTGCTGGTCATCGGCCAGCTCATCGACGCGGTGAAGAGCGGCAAGTACGACATGCATAAGGTGGCGTTGCTCATCACCCAGACCGGCGGCGGATGCCGGGCCTCCAACTACATCCATCTGCTGCGCAAAGCGCTGGAGAAGGCGGGTCTGAGCTATATCCCCGTCATCTCGGTCAACCTGTCGGGCCTGGAGCCCAACCCCGGCTTCAAGTTGGGGCTCAACACCCTGCGCAAGGCGGTGTTCGCCATGATGTACGGCGACATCATCGTACAGACCGCCAACCAGGTCCGCCCCTACGAGGTCAGCCGGGGCCAGACCGACGAGACCATCGAGGCCGTGGAGACTCAGCTTCTGGAGGCCATGAACCAGGGCAAGGGCCTCTCCTTCAAGAGCATGGTGGCCAACTTTGACCGCATTGTGGCCGCCTTCAAGGCCATCCCCGTGGCCGGGGAGCCCAAGGTACGGGTCGGCGTGGTGGGGGAAATCTACATCAAATACTCCCCTGGGCAACAACAACCTGGAGGAGTTTCTCCTGTCCGAGGGGGCCGAGCCGGTGGTCCCCGGCCTGACCGACTTCATCATCTTCAAGATCTACAACCGCGAGGTGGACGTGAACATCTACGGCGGCAAGTGGGTGAAGAAAAAGGTGTGCCAAGTGCTCAAGGGCTACGTGGAGAAGTGCCAGCGGGCCATGATCGCCGCCATGGAGAAGGGTGGCTTCCGCGCTCCCGGCACCTTTGAGGATCTCCGCCGCCTGATCCAGGGCTATCTGGGTGAGGGCAACAAGATGGGCGAGGGCTGGCTGCTCACCGCCGAGATGTTGGAGCTCATCCACTCCGGCACCCCCAACATCGTCTGCACACAGCCCTTCGGCTGCCTGCCCAACCACATCGTTGGCAAGGGCATGATCCGCAAGCTCAAGGATGACTACCCCTTCTCCAATATCGTGGCCATCGACTACGATCCCGGGGCCACCAAGATCAACCAGGAGAACCGCATCAAGCTGATGCTGGCCAACGCCCGGGGCCTGGCCAAGCAGGAGGCGGAGCGCCGGGAGGCTGGGGAGGCCGCTCATGTGTAAGGCCCTCTCCTTTGTGGACGCCTGCACGGAAGAGCACTTCGCGGCCATGAGCCGCAGTTCCCCACCCGGCTTCCGCCGGGCGGGGGCCCCGATTTTATCTGCGCGGGCGAACTGAATTCGCCCGGCATCAAGGTTTTGCCTCCGGCAAAACGCTTGTACGCGCCACCCGGCGCGGGCGGCTCATCCACTCGCTAAACGAGGTCTGCTTATGAATTCACTGCGCATCATAGACGCCTGCACGGAGGAACACTTTGCGGCCATGAGCCGCATTCACGCCGGGGCTGGCACGCCGCTTACCCCGGCCACGTGCCCGACGACTACCTGAGGGACGTGATCACCGAGGATCACTGGATTCCCTTTTCCGGGAGGACTACGCCACCGGGCGGTGCCGGGGCCTGTTGCTCTGCGACGGGGATACTCCCGTCTGCTGCTGCACCTACGGACCGGTGCGGCTGGGGCCCAGTCCCCGCCAGAGCGAGGGCTGGTGATCCACGGGGAGGCCTACCGGGGCTGGGGAGATCATCTCCTTCTACACCGACCCGCCTGCACCGGCCGAGGCTACGGCTCGGTGCTGATGGAGGAGGCGCTGCGCCGTCTCCGGGCCGACGACTACCTCAACTGCTACGTCTTTGTCCTGCGGGAGAACGAGGGGCCCGCCGCTTCTACGCCCGGCACGGCTTTGCCTGGGACGGGACGGAGGAGCACATTCCCTTCCCCCACGACATGACCTGCGTGGATCTGCGCTACACCAAACAGCTATAGCCGCACGGGCTGCCACGCCGTGCGGCAGACGGGTATCGAGGCGCGTCCTCGGTACCCGTCTTTTGATCGGGAGGAATTGCTTTGCAGGAAAACAAGATGGCGGTCATGCCGGTGCGCCGGCTGCTGCTGAACATGGCCTGGCCCATGATGCTGTCCATGCTGATCCAGGCCCTCTATAATCTGGTGGACAGCATGTTCGTGGCCCAGCTCAGCTCCGACGGGTTTGTAGCCCTGGCGCTTGTCTACCCGATCCAGACCCTGATGATCGCCGTGTGCGTAGGCACCGGCGTGGGCTTCAACGCCTTGCTGGCCCGCCGGCTGGGGGAGGGCCGGCCCGACGAGGCCAACCGGGTAGTGGCCAACGGCTACTTCGTCTATCTGGTCTGCTGGGTGGTCTTTCTGGTCCTGGGGGTGGGCCTGGCTCCCGTCTTTATGGAGCTCTTCGCCCCCGGGCAGCCCCAGGTGATCGACTACGGCATCCAATACCTCTCCATCGTCACCGGGGCCTCCGTCGGCATCTGCATGCAGTTTGCCGGAGAGCGCACCCTTCAGGCAACCGGCAACACTGTGGGCCCTATGTTCATCCAGGGCATCGGCGCGGTAATCAACCTCATCCTGGATCCCTTGCTCATCTTCGGCATCGGCCCCTTCCCCCGGATGGAGGTGGCTGGCGCTGCCCTGGCCACCGTGCTGGGCCAGGTGGTGGGCATGGTGGTGGGCTGTGTATGGTGCGGCGCAGCTCCATCGTGCGCCTCTCCTTCCGGGGCTTCCGCCCGGACAGCGCCATCATCCGCACCATGTTTCGTGTGGCGTCCCCGCCATCCTGGTGCAGGCCCTGGCCACGGTGATGAACCTGGGCATGAATCTGATCCTCCCACTGTTCACCGCCTCCGGCGTGTTCATTCTGGGGCCTATTTCAAGCTTCAGTCCTTCCTCTTCATGCCGGTCAACGGCCTGAACAACGCCCTCATCCCCATTGTCAGCTTCAACTACGGCCCGGCAGCAGCCGCATCACTGGGGTCATCCATTTCGCCCTGGTGCTCTCCGCCGCCATCATGGCCGTGGGCACCGTGGTTTTTCTGGCCATCCCCGGCCCTCTCCTCCGTCTGTTCGACGCAGATGCCGCCGTGCTGGCCGAGGGTATCTCCGCCCTACGCCTCATTGCCCTCTCCTTCGTATGCGCCGGTGTGTCGGTGATCCTCTGTGCCGCCCTCCAGGCCCTGGGGCGGCCAATTCCAGCTTGGTGGTTTCCCTGCTGCGCCAGCTTGTGCTCCTTTTCCCGCTGGCCCTGCTGCTGGGCGCGCTCCGGCCCTCTCTGGTGTGGCTGGCCTTCCTCCTGTCCGAGGGCCGCCTGCCTCACCGCCCTGCTGCTCTACCGCCGCACCGCACGGGGCCGGCTGGCCGGTATGGAGGAATAAATCCACCGGGCCGGAAGCTACCGCTTCCGGCCCGGTTTTTTCTTTTAAGAGGGATTTTGACCCCACTCTATTGACAGTATAGTCCCATCGGTTATAATAAGCAGTACAAAAGCCGACACAAGGAGGTCATTCGATTGGCAAAAGCCCCCAAGGAAAAGACGAAGGTGATCGTTAAAACCTCCACCCGCATGTCCAAAAGGGCCCTTTGACCCCGACATGCTCCGCAAGCTGGACGCCTACTGGCGCGCCGCCAACTACCTGGCGGCCGGACAGCTCTACCTGCTGGACAACCCTCTGCTGCGGGAGCCGCTGCGCCCCGAGCACCTCAAGCGCACCTTGGTGGGCCACTGGGGCACGGTGCCGGGCCAAAACTTTATCTACACCCACCTGAACCGGGTAATCACACGCCATGAGCTGAACATGATCTATGTCTCCGGCCCCGGCCACGGCGGCAACGCGGTGGTGGCCCAGACCTATCTGGAGGGAACCTACAGCGAGTTTTACCCAACGTGAGCCAGGACGAGGAGGGTATGCGCCGCCTGTTCCGCCAGTTCTCCTTCCCCGGCGGCATCGGCAGCCACTGCGCCCCCGAGACCCCCGGCTCCATCAACGAGGGGCGAGCTGGGCTACTCCCTGGCCCACGCCTTTGGCGCGGTGATGGACAACCCGACCCTGATCGCCGCCTGCGTGGTGGGTGACGGGGAGGCGGAGACCGGCCCGCTGGCCACTGCCTGGCACTCCAACAAGTTCCTCAACCCCGTCACCGACGGGGCGGTGCTCCATCCTCCACCTCAACGGCTACAAGATTTCCTCCCCACCCTGTTCTCCCGCATCACATCAGAGGAGGTGGAGGACTTCTTCAAGGGCTGCGGCTGGAGCCCCGCTTTGTAGAGGGACGAGCCCGCCCAGATGCACCAGAAGATGGCCGCGGCCCTGGACTGGGCGGTGCGGGAGATTCAGCGCATTCAGCAGGGGCCGGGAGTTCGGCGAAACCGCCCGTCCCCGCTGGCCCATGCTCGTGTTCCGCTCTCCCAAGGGCTGGACCGGCCCCAAGGAGGTGGACGGCGCGCCCACCGAGGGCACCTTCCGCGCTCACCAGCTTCCGGTGGCGGTGGACGCCGCCCATCCGGAGCACCTGGAGGTATTGGGCGCTGGCTGCGCAGCTACCGGCCGGAGGAGCTCTTTGACGCCGAGGGCGCGCCGGTGCCTGCCCTGCGGGCCGTGGCCCCGGGGGAGCGCCGCATGGGCGCCAACCCCACGCCAACGGCTGCATGCTTCTGCGGGATCTGCGCACCCCTCCTTCACCCGCTACGCGGTGGAGGTGCCCCCGGCGAGGCGGTGGCGGAGGACATGGCGGAGCTGGGCAAGTATGTCCGGGACGTGCTCAAGCTCAACCAGAAGGCCCGCAACTTCCGCATCTTCGCCCCCGACGAGGCCCTGAGCAACAAGCTCACCGCTGCCTTTGAAGCCAGCGACCGCCGCTGGAACGCCGAGCTGCGCTCCACCGACGAGGGTTTGTCCGCCGACGGGCGCATTATGGACAGCATGCTGTCCGAGCATCTGTGCCAAGGCTGGCTGGAGGGCTACCTCCTCACCGGGCGGCACGGCTTTCTCAACAGCTACGAGGCTTTCATCCGCATCGTGGACTCCATGGTGAGCCAGCACGCCAAATGGCTCAAGGTGGCCCGGCAGCTCCCTGGCGGCAGGACATCGCCTCCCTGAACTACATCCTTTCCTCCAACGTCTGGCAGCAGGACCACAACGGCTTCACCCACCAGGACCCCGGTTTCCTGGACCATGTGGCCAATAAGAAGGCGGACGTGGTGCGGCTCTACCTGCCCCCTGACGCCAACTGCCTGCTCTCCGTCTTTGACCACTGTATCAAAAGCCGGAATTACGTCAATGTGATGGTGGCCTCCAAGCACCCCCGGCCCCAGTGGCTCACCATGGACGAGGCCATCAAGCACTGCACCCAGGGCATCGGCATCTGGCAGTGGGCATCCAATGACCAGGGGGCGGAGCCCGACGCGGTGCTGGCCTGCTGCGGCGACACCCCCACGCTGGAAACCCTGGCAGCGGTGACCATCCTGCGCCGCCACCTGCCCGAGGTGCGGCTGCGGGTGGTGAATGTGGTGGATCTGATGAAGCTCCAGCCCCACACCGCCCACCTCCCACGGGCTCACCGACGAGGATTACGACGTGATCTTTACCCGGGACAAGCCCATCATCTTCGCCTTCCACGGCTACCCCTCCCTGGTGCACGAGCTGACCTACCGCCGGCACAACAAGAACATCCACGTACTGGGCTACCGGGAGGAGGGCACCATCACCACCCCCTTCGACATGCGGGTGCTCAACCGCATTGACCGCTTCAATCTGGTCATCGACACGGTAAAGCGGCTGCCCCAATTGGGCAACCGGGGCCTTCCTCATTCAGCTCATGAAGGACAAGCTGGTGGAGCACAAGGAGTATATCACCGCCCACGGCCAGGACATGCCCGAAATCCGGGACTGGAAGTGGAACGGTGGAAACGGTATCTGACGCGCAAGGGGCCAGGCTTCTGTCCGGCCCCTTGCCTTTTCCATCATTTTGGGTATGATAGATGGGAAAAGGAGTGAACGTATGGAATTTCGACTGGACAGCCACACCCATACCTTGGCCAGCGGGCACGCCTACTGCACCCTGCTGGAGATGGTGCGGGCGGCGGCCGACCGGGGGCTGGAGCTCATCTGCATCACCGACCACGCCCCGGCATGGAGCTGACCACCCACGAGGACTACTTTCTCAACTTCCGGGTCATCGACCGGGAGCTCTACGGCGTACGGGTCATGATGGGCGCGGAGCTCAACGTGATGGACTTTGACGGCACGGTGGATCTCTCCCAAGCTGCTGAACAATCTGGACATGGCCATCGCCAGCCAGCATATCTGGTGCATGCCCCAGGGCGGCGGACCGGAGGAGAATACGGCAGCCATGGTCCGCGCCATGGACAACTGCCCCAAAATCTGTATCCTGGGACACCCGGACGACGGCCGCTACCCCCTGGACTATCCGGCGCTGGTGCGGGCCGCCGGGGAGCGCGGCGTGCTTCTGGAGGTCAACAACACCTCCCTCTCCCCGCCTGTTCCCGGGAAAACTCCACCGCCAACGTGACGGAGATGCTGAAGCACTGCCGGCGGGAGGGCGTGCCCGTGGTGGTGGGCAGCGACGCCCACTTCGTCTCCGCCGTGGGCGGCCACCAGTATGCCCAGGCCCTGCTGGACGAGCTGGATTTTCCCGAGGAGCTGGTGCTCAACCGGGAGCCCGCCGCCTTCCTGGCCCATCTGGAGCGCCGGCTGAGCCGCGCATGAAAGAGGATTCCGCCCGGCGGAATCCTCTTTGTCTTATTGGAACAGGGGCAGGCTGCCAGCGGGGCGGTTGATCCGCTTGCAAACAGGCGGCCTCTCGTCCGGCACCAGGGCGCACTTGAGCTCACTCCACTCCGCCCTTGCTCCCCTCCTTTCGCGGCTCCCACTCCGACAGTGCCAGTCCGGCCACCGTCAGCACCGCGCCCCCCAGCGAGAGGCGTCACCGGCTCACCCAGCACCAGCGCGGAGGTGACCAGAGTCACCACCGGCACCAGGTAGATGTAGGCGCTGGTTCTGACCGCCCCCAGCCGCCCCACGGCAAAGCCCCAGGTGACAAAGCACAGGGCGGAGGCCCCCAGCCCCAGATAGAGCAGGTTGAGCAGGTAAACCGGCTCCGTCAGAGTCCCGAGCCCGGGCCGGAAGCCCAGCACCGGCAGGACGGGCAGCAGGAACAGCAGGCCCCAGGCAAGGTACGGCGGGTGGTCTGCACCACCGGGTAGCCGAAGGCGGAGAGCTTGCGGGTCAGCAGGGAGTAGGCTGACCAGGCGGCGGCCGCCAGCAGGGCCAGGAGATCGCCTCTGGGGTTCAGCTCCAGCACGGCGGCGCCGTTATACGACACCATCGCCACCCCAGCCAGGGCCACGGCCAGCCCCGCGAAAAAGAGGGGGCGCAGCCGCTCCCGCCGCAGGAGGAAGTGGGAGAGCAGGGCGGTCAGCATCGGACTGACGGACACCAGCACCCCACATTGGAGGCCAGCGTGCAGGTCAGGGCGATGTTCTCCAGCAGGAAATAGAGGGTGACGCCGCACAGGCCCGCCGCCGCGAACCACAGCTCCTGCCGCCGCCCGGCCAGCCGGAGCCGCCGGGGGTACAGCAGGCAGAGGGCCACAAAGCCCAGGGCGAAGCGGAGGAACAGCACCTCCACGGGCCGCAGGCCGGTCAGGAGCACCTTCGTGGAGATAAAGAAGATGGTCAGCAGGGCCGCGGCGTGCCCCGTCAGGCCCGCCCGGCTCACGGCTCCCCGCTCCGCCGCAAACACGGCCCGGTACTGGCTGGGGTGAGTCCGGTCAGGATCTTGAAAAGTGGTTGAAGTGGCTCTGATCGGCAAAGCCCGCCCGCAGGGCCGCGTCCAGCGGGGCGGCCCCCTGCTCCAGCAGGGCCCTGGCCCGGTTCACCCGCACCGTTTCCAGATAGCGGTAGGGGGTGATCCCCTTCTGGCGGGTGAAGCAGCGCAGAAGGTGGTACTTGCTCAGCCCCGCCAGGGTGGAGAGCTGCTCCAGCGTGATGCGCCGGTCACAGTGGGCCTCCAGATAGTCACACACCGCCCGCACCTCAGGCCGCACCTCCTCCGGCGGCCGGGGACAGCCGACGCATCGCTCCAGCAGGCGGCCCACCAGCAGGAGAAAGGCCTCCTCCCGGCGGAGCTCCCCCTGCTCCCCCGCCGCCAGCTCCCATACCTCCCGGAACAGACTGGTCAGTTCGCTCCCGGGCAGCACCGAGGCGTGAAATGGGGGCAAACTGGCGGCCGGTGACGGCTTCAGCGGCCCGCTCCATGACCTCCTGCGGCACGTGGAGCCCCCGCCAGTCCAGACGCTCCTCCCCCACCGGACGGCAGGCGTGGGGCTCGCCGGGCTGAAAGAATACCAGCTCACCGGGGGCAAGGCGGAGGGTCTCCCCCGCGATGGTCACCTCCCGGCTCCCCCGATCCATGGTTCCAATGACATAATAGGTGTGAAAATGCTCCGGAAAGCCCTGGTCGATGCCCTGAAAGAGACATGCCTCCACTCCCAGCTCCGGATCGTAGTACACGCGTCGCAATTCCTGTTCCATAGGGCACTCCTCTGTCTGAGATGGAAGCAGTATAGCACGTCCCGCCGCCTGTTTCTTGCATGATATTGCGCATTTCCCGCACAGGGCGGCCCCGCTGCCCATATGCTGATTCAGGGGGTGGTGGGATGCAGGCGAGCTCCGGGCCGTCCGGCGAGGCGCTGCTGGCCATCGCCGCACTGGCCGCCATCCAGCTCACCGCGGGGAAGAGCGACGCCCAGGCAGCGGTGCTCGGCGCCTTCTTCACCATGCTGGGGGACGCCATCGGGCTGCTCCTGGCCCAGCGGGCGGCGCTGGAAAATCCATAGCGGGCGGCGCAGGTGCGCCTCCCGCTTCTTGTAAGCTCAGGAGCCGCTCAGGAAGGCCTGCACCTCGTCCAGCCGCTCCATGCCCTCGTCATAGCCGTCCTTCCACAGCGCCCGAATCTTCTCCACGTCCTTTTCGGTGCGGTGAAAGCCCTCCGTGCTGTGGGGGCGAACAGGAGCCCGCCCCTCCCTCTCAAGCTGAAACAGCCGCTCCCGGGAGGTGTTGTAGGCCCGCCCGGCGGCGCATGGTATCGCAGAACCTGGGGTACTTCCGGTAGGCCGCGTCGATGAGGGGCTGGAGCTTTTCCGGCCGCCGGACGTAGCTCCGCTCCCGGGTCAGCACCACGATCACCCGCTCGCACCCCCTCTCCAGCGCCCGCTCATAGGGGATAGCGTCGGCCGCTCCGCCGTCCATACACGGCTTACCCTGGATATCGAAAACAGGGAAGAGGAACGGCAGGGCGCAGGTGGCCTGCAATAGCTTAAACCGGTCATCCCGGCGCTCCACCGGAAAATACTCCGCCTTTCCAGTGTCCATGTTAGTGACTACCGCCTCCACCTCGCCGGGATAAGCGGCAAACGTGTCATAGTCGAAGGGAATCAACTCGTTTGGTATGGTACCAAAGACGAAATCCAGGCCAAAATAGGCCCGGTTGTCCCGCCGGAGCAGGTTGCCGAAGCCCATATACCGCTTGTCGTTGATGTAGTTTACCATAATGTCCAGGTTGCGGCGGCTCTGCTTGGACACATAGCTGACGCCATAGGCAATCCCGGCTGAGACGCCGATGACATAATCCGGCAGCAGATCCCGCGTCAGCAGGGCCGCAGACGCCGGTGGAGAAAATGGTGCGCACCGCGCCGCCCTCCAGAACGATTCCAGTTTTCATGTCGGCTCACTTCCTTGCTGCTCCCATTATACGGCAGCGGACGCCGGCCTGTAAAGGAATTCTTGACAACAAAATATTTCGCATTATAATAAATTAGGTATACAAAGGAGGCCACGCCATGCTCGTCAAGTTCATCGTCTGCGTCGTCGCCGGCCTGGGGGCCGGCATCGGAACCGGCCTGGCTGGCCTGTCCGCCGCCGCCGTCATCTCCCCCATGCTCATCACCTTCCTAGGCTTTCCCGCCTATCAAGCGGTGGCCATCTCTCTGGCCTCCGACGTGCTGGCTTCAGCAGCCTCGGCCTATACCTACGGCAAAATAGGAATCTGGACATCCGCAACGGGCTGGTCATGCTGGCGGCGGTGCTGGTATTCACCCTGATCGGGAGCTGGGCCGCCTCCCTGGTGCCCAACGCCACCATGGGCGGCTTCTCCGTGTTCATGACCCTGCTGTTGGGCATCAAATTCATTGTGCGTCCCGTGATGACCACCAAGGAGAGCTCCGCCCATAAGAGCCGCGGGCGCCGCATCGCGGAGTCCCTGGCCTGCGGCAGCGTGGTGGGCTTCATCTGCGGCTTTATCGGCGCTGGCGGCGGTATGATGATGCTTCTGGTGCTCACCTCCGTGCTGGGCTATGAACTCAAGACCGCCGTGGGTACCAGTGTGTTCATCATGACCTTCACCGCTTTCACCGGCGCGGTCTCCCACGTGGCCATCGGCGGCGGGCTGGATGTATTTGCCCTGACGGTGTGTGTGGTGGTCACGCTTCTGGGCGCCAGAATTGCCGCCGTCTTTGCTAACCGGGCTTCCGCCAAGGCCCTTAACCGGGTCACCGGCGTGGTGCTCACCATCCTGGGCGCAGTGATGGTGGTGGTCAACCTCCTCTCCTGAAGCAGTGGCACAGCCCTCCGGTCGGAGGGGCTGCTTTGCCTGCGGCTCCGGACGCCCGCCCCAGCTTTATGGAAGATTTCCTTGACATAGATAGACAATCTATCTATACTATACATAGATAATCTATTTATGAGGTGAGGAATATGGCAAATGACCGCACCGCTCCGGGCGGCATGGGCATGCTGCTGCTGGCCCTGCTGGAGGGCCGGGACATGTACGGCTATGAGATGATCGAGGCCCTGCGGGCGCGCTCCAACGAGGTGTTCCACCTCAAGGCGGGTACCCTCTATCCCCTGCTCCACTCCCTGGAGGCCCAGGGCTGGGTAACCTCCAGCGACGGGGTTGCCAATGGCCGCACCCGGCGCTATTACGCCATCACCCGGGACGGCCGGGCCGCCCTGGCTGAACAGCAGGCGGGCTGGTACGCCTACGCCGACGCGGTGCGCGGCGTGCTGGAGGGGGAATCCCTGTGGCGCGTGAGTGCGTGAACGAATATCTGGAGACGGTGGGCGGCCAGATCCGCTGGCGGCGGGCCCGGCGGGTTCTCCTGCGGGAGCTGTCCGACCATATTGCCGATCAGGCCGCCGCCTTTGAGGCGGAGGGCCGGAGCCCGGAAGAGGCCCTGGCCGGCGCGGTGGCCGAGATGGGGAGCCGGAGGCGGTGGGCCGGGAGCTGGACCGCCTTCACCGCCCCGGAACCGCTGGGGGCTGGCGATCACTGTGGCGGCCCTCTTTGCCGCGGGCGTGCTGCTCCAGCTCTTCGCCGCCGGGCTCATGGGGGCGCCAAGGACGTCTTCTACTTCCGGCGGCAGGTTTTGGGCCTGCTGCTGGCCGCCGGGGTTTTGACCGGACTCTGGTTTTCCGACTACACCCTCCTTCTGCGGCGGAAATGGGCTCCGGCGGCGGCGCTGCTCCTTCTCTGTCTGGGTCCTATTCTCTGCACTCCACTTCTCCCCTTCTACTCCTATCCCGGTTATCAGCTTGCGCTCTATTCCACTCTGCTCCTCCCCGTCCCCTACGCCGCCCTTGTGGCCTCCCTGCGGGGCAAAGGGCCGCTTGCCGTCCTGCTCTGCGGGGCCGCCGTCCTGGCGCTCCCCTCTTCGCCTGGCTGGCTCCCAGTTCCGCCTCCTGGCTGGTCAGCGAGGCCAGTATGCTGCTGGTACTCCTGGCGGCCGTGGGGCTGGGCTGGTTCCGGGGAAAGCGGCGGTGGAATCTGCTGGCTGCCCTGGGGCCCGCTCTGACTATCCTCCCCCTGCTCTTCCTGCGGCACCTGGAGTACGCTGCTTGGCGCATAGACGCTTTCCTGGGGCCCGACCTGTTTTACGAGCGACTGCGCATGGGGAATTGCCCTCCCTTTTGTAGGCTCCTCCTCGGAGCTCCTGCTGGCGGAGGCCGCCCAGGGCCTGGGCCGGTGGGTGTTCTGGGCCGCCGCCGGGCTGATCGTCCTCTTTGCCGCCCTGCTGCTCCGGCGCATCCGCGCCCTCCACAGCCGCACGGGCAAGCTCCTCGCCCTGTCGGCCTTCCTTCCCCTGTTCCTCCAGGCGGCCATCTACTGGCTCTATAACCTGGGCTGGTGGCAGCTGGGCGTGCTCTCCCTCCCCTTCCTGTCCTACGGCGTCTTCTTCCTGTTGGTGGACGCCGCCCTGGCGGGGTGCTCCTGTCCGTCTTCCGCATGGACGCCTGGTGCGGGACACCGCCTGGGCCTCCAGCGCCCCGTCCCCCCGGCCCTCCGCTCTGGACATCCCCCTGGGCCGGGGACAGCTCCACATCGAATACCGCAAAGGGGCGCAACACTTTTAAACATACAAAGGAGGCCTGCGGTAAAGCCGCAGGCCTCCTTTTTCTATTCCTCGTCCGCCCGGTAGGCCATGAGCACATACTCCCAGTGCTCCACGCCCCCCTCAGGCACGCTGTGGGTGCGGAGGTAGCCGTCAATCAGTCCCAGCAGCTCCGCCCGCTCCTCCGGTTTGAGATGGAGCGCGCCGAACAGGAACTGGAGATCCTCCTGCTGTTCCGGCTCGCCGCACTGGCTGGCGGCGTGCAGCACGCCCGGAAGGTGCCGTCCACCAGTTGGGCGGCCAGCGCCTCCCGCTCCCCTGAAAGCCGTCCTTCCGGCCCAGGCAGAGCCGGATCTCCACATCGGCCAGCCGGTAATAGGTCGCCTGCCGGCCGTCCGGCGCCGTATATACTCCCAGCTCTACCACGCCCAGCTCCTCCAGCTTGTTCAGGTGGCTCTGGGCCGCGCTGGGTGAGAGCAGCATTTTCTCCGCCACGGTGTTGGCCGTCATGGGCCGTCCCGCCCGCCGCAGCAGGTGAATGATATCCTGGCGTACCGGGTTGAGCAGCACGCGAAATTGTTTCCGTTCCTCCAGATCAATGGTTCTTGCCACCGTTGTCCGCCTCCTCTGTTCCGGCCATGCCGCCTATCTGGTCCGTTCCATGTGGCTCTGCACCTCGTAGTCGAAATCGCCGCCGTACTGAATTTTTCCATCCCGGACCACATGGGGCAGCCACCACTTTCCATGCTCCTCCTCCGGCTCCACATAGCCGTGGCTGGCTAGGAACTTCCGCCGGGCCTCTACCGAGCGGTAGAGCACGGACAGATCCCCGTCCCAGTCCTGGAAGCACTCCGGCCCGCAGTCCGGCCGGGTGAAGGGGCACACCTTGGCGCAGCGGCCGCAGGTACAGCCGTGGGGTTGGCCGCCCGTGGGCCACACACCTGCGCTCGTCGGTCCGCCAGAGCATGTAGCCGCGGTACTCCTCCTGTTCCCCAGTGGAGATGGCGTGCATGGGGCACTGCTCGGCACAGATTTTGCATACGGAACAGTAGTTCTGTAGCCCGAAGTCGATGGGGCCGTCGGGCACCAGGGCAGGTCGGTCAGCACGGCGGCCGCCTTGAAAGCCGCCCCCATAAAGGGGTTGACCACGATACCCAGCCGGGAAAACTCCCCCAGCCCGGCCAGGGCCACCAACCGGGGCATGATGGTCACGTAGTTGTTGAAGGCGTCGCTGCGGGCTGGCCAGCCCAGGCGGCGGATATAGTCGGCCAAGGTGTTGGACATGCAGGCCAGCCGCTGATATGCCTGATAGGCAACGGTGTCATCCAGCCACTCGTCCCCGTGGGAGGCCGCAATGGTGGGCAACTGGGTGCGTACCAGAAACACCACCGCGTATCGGTAAACCCGCTCCACCGGCGTGCCGTCCACCTTGGTGGCGTAATACACATCCCGGGGCACCTCGCACACTCCCACCATCTCCGCCCCAGTGAAATAGGCCATCTTTTTAATGTGCCGTGTCACGATACGCGTATCCTCTGGCAGGGGCGCTTTCTCCGGCGCGACCTCGTTTTCCGGGTAGTCGTTAAGGTACTTCTGAAAGTGGTAATAGGACGCCCCAATGGGCACGCGAACCGTAAAATCCTCCATCCTCTTCTTAAGTACATCCCCGAAGCCCCCCAGGCGGCACTTGGCGAATGCCATCTCCTTTCATCCACCCGGGTGAATCCTCCACGATATCCACGGTCAGGCGCTCCACCCGCTTGAGCTTTTCCAGTGGATAGGGCCCCAACTGTTCGTCATTCAGCAACACCCCGCGCCGCGACAGATCCAACGTCTCCATTGCTCGACACCTCTTGCTTCTCTTATGTCAGGTTTCCTCCCACTCGTTGACCACCAGCATATCCCCCTGCTGAAGAACTGTCCCGCCCTTGGGCACTACAGTGGTGCCGTCGGCACGGCGTACCAGGACGATGAGTACCTCCGCCGGGATACCCAGCTCCTTGATCGGCCTCCCAATCCAGTCCCCGTGCTCCGCCACAGGCACCTCCCGCAGGCTGACCCCGTCATCGTCTTCATAGAGCGGCGTGCTGAGCACCATAAGATCCCCTGCCTGGATTGCGGTATCTCCGTTTGGAATCACATTCTCGCTGCCCCGCCGGAGCATCACCACCAGCGCGTCGGCGGGCAGCTCACACTCCCCGATGGTCCGCCCCACCCATGGGTGGCCCGCGCCGATAGGGAAGCGGGTCAGGTGGAGCTGCCGCTGGTCCTGGTAGTCGTTGAAGGTACGGCTGACGCTCTCAGCACTGTCCACCATGTCCAGCTTCCGCGCCGCCAGAGGCAGTAGTGAACCCTGCACCGCCACCGAGAGCAGGGCAATGCAGAACACGATGTGAAAGAGGTCGTAGCCGATGGCGGCCCCGCTGGCCACTGCCATGATGGCAAACACGATAGATGCCGCGCCCCGCAGCCCCGCCCAGGACACCAGCAGACACTGCCGTACCCCGCAGCGGAAGGGGCCAGCAGCAGGAAGACCGCAGCGGGCCGGGCCACAAAGGTGAGAAACACCATAATGGCCAAAGCCGGGAGAAAAACCGCCGGGAGCTGCCGTGGGAAGGAGAGCAGCCCAAGCAGGAAAAAGATCAAAATCTGCGCCAGGCCCGTAAGTCCGTCGAAAAGTGGACCAGGGCCGCCTTATGGGGAATTTTGGCGTTTCCGATCAGGATGCCCGCCAGATAGGCCCCCAGGTAGCCGTTCCCCCACCACGGCGGGCAGGGCAAAGGAGAGCAGGGCCGCAGCCACCACGAAAATAGTATCCAGCCCGTCGGAGAGCGTGAGCCTGCGGAGCACCAGAATGGACAGCCCTGCCACCGCCGCCCCAAGGCCCAGTCCAAAGACGACCTGCGCAAAAATCATCCACGGGATTGCCCCGCCGCCGCCCACCCCATCAGGGAGAGGGCGATCACCGTCAGCATATAGGAGGCCGGGTCGTTGCTGCCGCTCTCCACCTCCAGCAGGGAGGCGGTGTGGTTCCTCAGGCCCAGCTTCTTGGAGCGGAGGATGGAAAACACCGACGCGGCGTCCGTGGAACTGATAACCGCCCCGGTCAGAAAGCTCTCCAGAGCAGAAAACGCAGTGCCAAGTGGCAGAACAGCGCTGTGAGCAGCGCGGTGACCGCCACGCCCAGGGTGGACAGCACCACCGCCCGGGCCGCCGCCGGCCGGGCCGCCGCCCAGCGGGTACCGAAACCACCGTAGAACATGATGAAAATCAGCGCTACGGAGCAGATACGCTCCGCCGCCTCAAAGTTATCAAACGGGATGCGGAACAGCCCATCCGAGCCGAATAACATTCCCAACGCCAGAAACAGCAGCAGGGCGGGCACACCCAGGCGCTGAGACAGGCGGCTGGCGACGATGCAGATGACAATGACCACCGCACAAAGTAACAGAATTGATTCCATGAAAGCCCCTCTCACAAATAAAACAGGCGGCCCCAGTCCGAATGACCGGGGCCGCAGCCTGCCGAACACGTTTCGGCAGGCTATGGACTTTTGAAGCTTTAAAAGCTTTAAAAGTCCTTTGATCCACGTGAAAGGAAACCCTGACGGTTTCCTTTCACACTATCCTTCCCTCCGAATCTTTCGGCAGGAGGGGTTGTCGATAGTCTTTGGCCCCAGTCCGAATGACTGGGGCCGCTTCACCCGGTTGTATTGATTATAGCACAAAACAGGCCGTGTTGAAAAGAAAATCCTGCTATTTCCCCTGTGTCCGCCATATCTGGGGTCCAGCGCGTCCCGCAGACCGTCTCCAATGCCCTGAAGGCACAGCACGGTCAGGATGATGCACAGCCCCGGCGGCACCCACACCCATGGCCGCCCGGTGAGGACGGGCAGGCTGGCGGCGTACTGGATCAGGTTGCCCCAGGACGCCTGGGGCGTGCGGATGCCCACCCCAGAAAGCTCAGGCTGGATTCGGAGAGGATGGCCCGCCCCGCCCGCAGGGGGAGGGCGCACCACACCGGCGCGATCACGTTGGGCAGCACATTGCTCCGCAGAATCCGCCCTGTCCGCCCCCCCAGGGCGCGGGCCGCCAGGACGTACTCCTTCTCCCGGACCGAGAGGGTATTGCCGTACACCAGCCGGGCGATGCCCGTCCAACCCAGCAGGCCCAGCACCAGCACCAGATTGAGGGCGGACGGCCCCACCAGGGACACCAGGCAGAGCACCAGCACAATGCTGGGGAAGCTCTGAAACACGTCGGCCAGCCGCATGAGGCAGAACTCCCAGGCCCCCCGGCGGTAGCCTGCCAGCAGGCCCAGGGGAATCCCCACCAGGGCGCTGAGGGCGGCGGAGCACAGGCCGATGAGCAGGGACACCCGCCCCCGCAGAGCAGGCGGGCCAGGAGATCCCGGCCCACGTCGTCGGTGCCCAGGGGATGGGCTGCGGAGGGGGGCCTGTAGCCCGCCCCAGATCGCTGGCGTTGGGCTCCAGCCCCAGCAGCGGGGCAGGAGCAGCACCGCCAGCAGCTCGGCGCACAGAATCAGCAAGCAGGCCACGGCCCGCCGGTCGCTCCGGAACCGCTCCCAGGGGCTCCGGGACAGCATACAGCGCTCCACCGGCCTACCCCTCCCATAGCGCACCCGGGGATCGGCCAGCCCGTAGGCCAGATCCAGGAGCAGGTTGGTCAGGAGCACCGCCAGGGCGATGACCACCGTCACCCCCATGACCACCGGATAGTCCCGGTTCTCAATGCCCCAGAAGAGGAGGCTGCCCATGCCCGGCCAGCCGAACACCTGCTCCACCACCACCGAGCCGCCTATGATGTGTGCCCCAGCACGGTGGTGAGCACCGGGGTCAGCGCCCCCGGAAGGCGTGGCGCACCATGACGGCCCGCTCCCCAGGCCCTTGGCCCGGGCGGTGAGGATGTAGTCCTCCCCAGGGACTCCAGGCAGGCGGAGCGGGTCTGCTTGACCAGCTCCCCAGGCCGCTGACGCACACCACCCCGGCCGGGAGGGCCAGGTGGCGCAGGACGTCCCCCACGCCAGTGAACACGCCGTACTCATACATGCCCTGGGAGGGCAGCCAGCCCAAGAGCACCGAGAAGAGGAGCACCCCCACCAGGCACAGGAAAAAGCCGGGCACGCCGAAGCTCACCAGGCTCAGGGCGGAGGCCGCCCGATCCCAGCCCGAGCGGGGCCGCCAGGCCGCCAGAATACCCAGAGGGAGGGCCAGCAGAATGGCCAGCAGCACTCCGGTGCCGGTCAGCAGCAGGGACGGCCCCACCCGCTGGGCCAGCATGCCGGCCACCGGCCGGCCGCTCAGGTAGGACTGCCCCAGCTCCCCCCGGAGCAGCCCCCCCAGCCACGCCAGATAGCGCACGGGCAGGGGCTTGTCCAGCCCCAGCGCCTCCTCCAGCGCGGCCTGCTGGGCCGCCGGAGGCCCCTCCCAGGTCGGTAACATCGGCGGGCGAGAGGCTTAAAAGTACAAAAACCAGAAAGGTAATCCCGAAAAACACGGGGATCGCCGTCAGCAGACGGCGGCGTAAATAGCGTCCCATCTTCTTCCTCCTGCACTTCCGGCCGCCCGTGGGCGGCACGGGCCGGATGGTACGGCCCTACGGAGGTTTTCTCATTTGTTCGGTTCCGTCAGCCCCGGTACACCCAGTCCCACACGTTCTCGTTGGAGAAGGCGGAGGAGGGTAGTCGATGCCGTCCACCGTGGGGACTGGACGTGGAGCGTCCGCCCAAACCACAGGGGATGAAGGGCCGCTCCGCGGCCAGCAGGGCCTGGAGCTCCTCCACCCGCACCTGCCGCTCGTCGTGCTCTGCCGCCCCCTTGACGGCGGCGATGGCCTGGGTGTAGGGCGTCAGCTCCGCCACGTGGAACAGGTTGTTGTCGGCGGTAAAGCGGCTCTCGGTAAACCACAGGGGCAGGGCGCCGGGGGTGTGGCTGGCGATGGCCATATCGTACCTGCCGTCCGCCATGCCGGCGAACAGGGTGGCCGAGTCCGCCGTCTCGATGGTGACGGTGATGCCCGCCTCCGCCAGCTCCTGCTGCATCAGGGCGGCCAGGCCGGAGCGGTTGGCGGTGCAGGCCAGGGTGTAGGTGCGCCCGTCGTATCCTCCCTCGGCCAGCAGGGCCTTCGCCCCGTCCACATCCCTGGCCCAGGTCAGGCCGCTGTCATACCCCGTCCCCGGGGTCAGATCGGAGGCCGCCGGCTCCCCCAGGCCCTGGGCGGTATGGAGGCACAGGGCCTCCTTGTCCAGAGCCAGGTCGATGGCCCGGCGCACCGCGGCGCTGGGGATGGTCTCGTTGTTGAGCATCAGCTCGTAGAAGGAGTTGGGCACCGTGCCCTCCAGCACCTCCAGCCCGGCGGCCCGGGCCACCTCGGCGTCCTCCACGGACACGTTGCCTCCAAAGGCGTAGTAGTCCAGATCCCCGGCGATCAGGGAGGTGAGCAGGTTGGACTTGTCAATGACCGTGATCACCAGCCGATCAAAGCCAGGGCGGCCCAGTTGGTAGTCCGGGTTGGCCTCCAGCACTAGCTGGCTCCCCGGCGTCTCGGAGACGAATTTGCAGGGGCCGGAGCCAACAGGCTCGTCCCACAGCGCCAGCTCCATCACGTCCTCCGGCGCTGTCCCCTCCAGCAGATGGGTGGGCAGAACGTAGTACTCCCGGTTCTTGTCCAGCATGAAGTCCTCCGGCGTGGTGGGGGTCTTGAAGGTGAGCTTCAGGGTGTACTTGTCCACCGCCTCCGCTCCCAGGGCCCCCCCGGCACCGCCGCGCCGGTGTCGTCGGTGCCGGAGAGCACCGCAAAGGCCGACCGCCCCAGGGTGGGGCAGGCCGGGTCGGTCAGGAGGGCAATGGTATCCGCCCAGTGCTTCGCCGTCACCAGAGTGCCGTCGTGGAAGGCGGCATGCTCGTCCAGGTGAAACAGGGCGGCCGTCCCGCCGTCGGCGCTCTCCCAGGAGGACGCCGCGCGGGGCTCCAGGGAGCCGTCGGCGTGGACATAGGCCAGGCGGTCGTAGATCTTGTCGTAAATGATGCGGGAGTAGTTGCTCCCCGAGGGGCTGTTGTAGGGCATCAGAGCGTCCCAGGCATTGGATAGGCCGTAGCGGACGGTATCCGCCGCTTTGCCCTCCGGCCCGCAGGCCGCCAGGGACAGGGCCAGCGCCGCGGCCAGGAGCAGAGCAGTGAGCCTTTTCATTCCGTCCCCTCATTCCACGGTCACCGACTTGGCCAGGTTGCGGGCTTGTCGATGTCGCAGCCCCGCTGGAGGGCCACATAGTAGGCAAAGAGCTGCAGGGGCACCACGTCCAGAGAGGGGAGAAGCAGGGGGTGGGTGTCGGGGACGGGAATGACGTGGTCCACCGTCTTGGCCATGTCCGCCGCCCGGGCCCACGGTGAGGCCCAGCACGTCGGCCCCCGGCTCTTCACCTCCACCACGTTGCTCATGGTCTTGTCAAAGAGCTTGACATAGCTGGCCAGGGCCACCACCAGGGTGCCCGGCTCGATGAGGGAGATGGTGCCGTGCTTGAGCTCGCCGGCCGCGTAGGCCTCCGAGTGGATGTAAGAGATCTCCTTGAGCTTGAGGGAGCCCTCCATGCCGATGGCGTAGTCGATGTTGCGGCCGATGAAGAAGATAGAGGGTGGTTGAAGTAGAGGGAGGCGAAATACTGGATGTCCGCCCGGTTGTCCAGAATCTGCTCCAGCTTGGTGGGGATCAGCAGCAGCTCGGACACAATGCGGTCGTACTCCGCCTCGTCCAGGGTGCCCAGGGCCTCGGCGCAGTACAGGCCGATGAGGTACACCACCGCAAGCTGGGTGGAGAAGGCCTTGGTGGTGGCCACGGCGATCTCCGGCCCGGCCCAGGTATAGAGCACGTCGTCGCTCTCCCGGGCAATGGTGGACCCCACCACGTTGACAATGGACAGCAGGCGGGCTCCCAGGCGCTTGGCCTCCCGCAGGGCGGCCAGGGTGTCCACCGTCTCGCCGGACTGGCTGATGACCAGCACCAGGGTTTTGTCGGTAACGATGGGGTCGCAGTAGCGGAACTCGGAGGCCAGCGTCACCTCCACCGGCTTGCGCAGCAGCCGCTCCAGGGTATACTTGGCGGCCATGCCCACGTGGTAGGAGGAGCCGCAGGCGATCACATAGAGCTTGTCCAGCTCCCGCAGGTAGTCCGGCTCCAGGTTCAGCTCATCCAGCACCACCCGCCCCTCCTGGATGCGTGGAAACACGGTCTTGCGGAATGCCTCGGGCTGCTCCATGATCTCCTTGGCCATGAAGTGCTCGTACCCGCCCTTTCGGCGGCGGAGATCTCCCAGTCCACATGGGAGCGCTCCTTCTCCACGGGCCGGAGATAGGCGTCATAGACCCACAGGTGGTCGGCGGTGAGCTCGGCAATCTCCCCGTCATCCAGGTAGCACACCTCCCGGGTGTACTTGATGAGGGCGGTCACGTCGGAGGCCAGATAGTGGGCCCCTCCCCATAGCCCAGAATGAGAGGGCTGTCCTTCCGGGCGGCGATGAGCCGGTCGGGGCAGTCGGCGCAGACAATGCCCAGGGCGTAGGCCCCCTGGATGCGGTTCAGTGTCTTCACCACCGCGTCCAGGATATCCCCGTCATAGTAGTGTTCCAGCAGTTGGGCCACCACCTCGGTATCCGTCTGGGAGACGAAGGTAATCCCCTCCGACTGGAGAAACTCCCGCAGCTCCATGTAATTCTCGATGATGCCGTTGTGCACCACCGCAAACCGGCCGCTCTCGCTGACCTGGGGTGGGAGTTGACGTCTGATGGCTCCCCGTGGGTGGCCCAGCGTGTGTGTCCCAGCCCCAGTGTCCCGTGGACCGTCCTGCCCCCTGTACCAGATCTTGGAGTACCTGGAGACGGCCCTTGGCCTTGACCACCTGCAGGCCCTCCCGCCTGCCGTAAACCGCGATGCCCGCGGAGTCATAGCCCCGATATTCCAACCGGGAGAGGCCGTCCAGCAGAATGGGGGCGGCCTCCTCCCGTCCGACAAATCCGACAATACCGCACATGGGATTTCCCTCCTGTTTCTATACTCTAAAGTAGTAGTATACCACGTCCCCCTCTCCTGGCAACCTCAATTCCCCTTGCCCAGGCGGCTGAGGGAGGTGTCTCCACCAGAATGGTGTCCGCGCCGATGCGGCGCACCGCCTCCCAGGGAAAGACCCGGTCCTCCTCCCGGCCCAGCAGGCCAAACAGCCGCAGGCCCCGGCACCACCAGCGCCCGGACCTGCCCGCTCTCCAGATCCACCTCCACATCCCCACCCAGCCGTAGCGGCTGCCGTCGGACACATTGATAATCTCCTTATACCGCAGCTCCGAAACCCGGCACTCCATGGCACACTCCCCTTCGGCACACTCTATGTGCCGCCCGGCCCGTCCTATACCCGCTTACCTGCCGGTAACTTTCTTGCACTGCCGGAACAATGCGTCTATAATAGAGAAAACGACCATGCCGGGAGGAGAATTCCATGCTGGAGAATCTGGCCTACTGCCTCAACGCCACCGCCCCCATCTTTCTGCTGATGCTGCTGGGCCTGGTGTTCCGCAGGCTGGGCTTTTTCAGCCAGGCCTTTGCGGACAAGCTCAACGATTTCGTCTTCAAGGTGGGGCTGCCGGTCATGCTCTTCAAGGATCTGGTGGAATCCGACTTCTTCACCGTGTGGACGGCCCCTTTGTGCTCTTCTGCTTTCTGGCCACCCTGGGCTCCATCCTTCTGACCGCAGCCCTCAGCTTGTTCTGCCGGGAGCGCCTGCGGGGAATTCATCCAGGTGGGCTACCGCAGCAGCATCGCTCTGCTTGGGGCCGCCTTTCTGGAGAATCTCTACGGCACCGCTGGGGCGGCCAGCCTGGTGATCATCGGCGCGGTCCCCTCTACAACGTGGCGGCGGTGATGGTGCTCTCCCTCACCAGTCCCCAGCAGAGCGGCCTCAACCGGGCCGCGTTAAAGAAAGCCCTCAAGGGTATTGTCACGAACCCCATCATCCTGGGTATCGCCGCCGGTCTGGTGTGGACGCTGCTGGACATCCCCAGCCTCAGATTCTGCAAAAAACGGTGTCCAGCCTCTCCGCTACCGCCACCCCCCTGGGCCTCATGGCCCTGGGCGCCTCCTTCGATCTGAAGAAGGCCCTGGGCCGCTGGAAGCCCGCCTTCGCCGCCACCGCCGTGAAGCTGGTGCTTCTGGCCGCCCTCTTTCTCCCCATCGCCGTGGCCATGGGAGTACGGGACGACAAGCTGGTGGCCGCCCTGGCCATGCTGGCCAGCCCCACCACCGTCAGCAGCTTCGTCATGGCCCGCAGCATGGGGCATGAGGGCACCCTCACCGCCAGTACGGTGATGCTCACCACCTTTTCAGCATCCTTACCCTCACCCTCTGGCTCTATCTGCTCCGCACGCTGGGGCTGATCTGACACAAACGGCTTGGGAGCCGGGCATTCAGCCCGGCTCCCAAGCCGTTTGTTCGGTTACAGTACGCCCTTGCAGACATTGACCACAAAGTCCTGCACGTTGGTGACAATGGTGCGCACCGACAGGCTGCCCCGGTCGCGGAGCTTGTTCACCGCAAACTCAGACACGTCCACCGAGTAGAAATACACCGGGCGCACCACCCCGTCCACCACCCGGTAGGAGGGGGTCATGTTGCCGGTGGCTACGGTATGGAGGTGGAGGCCATGCAGATAACCGTGGTGGCCTCCCGCACCAGGGCGCGCATGGCGTCCTGCCCTTCATACACGTTTCCATAGACCTCGGGCAGAGGGCCGTCATCCCGGACGGAGCCCACCAGCACGTAAGGAATGTGGTTGCGCACGCACTCGTAGATAATGCCGTCCTTCGCCTTGCCCGCCTCCACGAAGGCGGCGGTGGAGCCGCACAGGCGGATGGCATTGAGGGTGTCGATGTGGTTATAGTGGCCGTTTGGCATGCTCTTCTGGGTGTAGATGTCCTGGCCCAGGGCGGTGCCGAGGTAGCTGGCCTCCAGATCGTGGGTGGCCAGTGCGTTGCCCGCCAGCAGGCCGTGGACATACCCGCCCGCACCAGGGCGGCAAAGCCGCCCGGTCGTGATCGAAGGCACAGGCAGGCCCCATCACCCACAGGATGCGGCCATGCTCCTTCTCGTGGCGGAGCAGCTCATAGATGGAGTCGTAGTCCATGGAGTACGCGGTCTCCCGGGAGCGGCCCTGGCGGAATGCAAAGGTCTCCGCCTCCCCCTTCTCCTCGGCAAAGCCGAAGGGATAGACATAGATGCCCTCGGAGGCGTCCTCCGTGCGGCCCACCGCCACCGGCTCGCCGGCCTTCAGGTTGCGAAACTCCACCGCGGCGATCTTCCCGTCCCGCAGGGCGGCCACGCAGTCCATGCGGCTCTCCTCAGCCAGCAGCCACCGCCCCCACCTTGAAATACTCCGGATAGATGGTGGTGGCGTGGTAGCCCTCGGAGCCACCCCATCCTTGGGGGCCGGCTCAAACCGGGCCTCCGGCGCGCTCTGGAACCGGGCCTCCTGGAAGTCGGGTGCATGGTACTGCGGCAGGGTAAAGCTCATAAAAAAGAACCCCTTTCGTCATTTTTCTGTCCCATTTTACCATAAAAGGAGCAAAACTGCCAATCCCCGCCCGGAAAATAGTTCCGCACGGGGGTTGGCAGCTTGCTGCTTCTTTTTATGAGATTTTTCCTGCTCCCTGCCTTTCCGCCGGGGCGGCGCTGGAAAAGAGCGCCTTTCCCACCTACAGATTCTTTCTTAATCTGGTTAATCGCGCTCTTTCTCCCATCCGCACATGCGGCGGATGGGGCCGTTTGATTCTTCCCCGGCGGAAGTAAATTCCGCCGGGGCAAGGTTTTGCTTCACAAAACGCTTGCGCGCCGCACCTGCGGCGCTGGAAAAGAGCGCCTTTCCCACCTACAGATCTTTCTTAATCTGGTTAATGGCGCTCTTTCTCCCATCCGCACATGCGGCGGATGGGGCCCGGATTTGATTCTTCCCCGGCGGAAGCAAATTCCGCCGGGGCAAGGTTTGCTGCGCAAAACGCTTGCGCGCCGCACCTGCGGCGCTGGAAAAGAGCGTCTTTCCCACCTACAGATTTTTCTTAATCTGGTTAATTGCGCTCTTTTCCAGGCGGAGACCTGGGCCTGAGAGATGCCCACCTCGGCGGAGACCTCCATTTGGGTCTTGCCCTCGAAGAAGCGCAGGTTGAGGATGTGCCGCTCCGGTCGGAGGCGGTTCATGGCCTCCTTGAGGGCGATGTGCTCCAGCCAGCTCTCGTCGGTATTCTTTGAGTCCTTCACCTGGTCCATGACACAGATGGTGTCCCCACCGTCGGAGTACACCGGCTCATAGAGGGAAACCGGGTCCAGAATGGCGTCCAGGGCAAAGACCACGTCCTCCCGCTTGAGCTCCAGCAGCTTGGCGATCTCCTCGATGCTGGGCTCCCGCTGGTGCTCGCTGATGAATTTCTCCTTAGCCTGGAGCACCCTATAGGCCGTGTCCCGCATGGAGCGGGACACCCGGACGGAGGAGTTGTCCCTCAGGTAGCGGCGGATCTCCCCGATAATCATGGGTACGCCGTAGGTGGAGAAGCGCACGTCCAGGTCGGTATTGAAGTTGTCGATGGCCTTTATAAGACCGATGCACCCAACCTGGAACAGGTCGTCCAGATTCTCTCCCCGGTTGGAGAACTTCTGGATCACCGAAAGGGCCAAGCGGAGGTTGCCCGCGATGAGCTGCTCCCGGGCCTCCATGTCCCCCTCCTTGGTGCGGCGCAGCAGCTCCATGGTCTCCTCATTCTTGAGGACCTTCAGCTTAGATGTGTTGACACCGCAGATCTCTACCTTTCCCTGCATGGCCGCTGCCTCCCTTTGACCGACTGAATCTGTGTTCAGTATGTCCGTGGCGTGGCCTTTCATACGGCTGCAGGGCGGGCTATATTTTTTATTGTGGGACGGTTTTCGATGGACTTTGCCGCCCCTCTTGCGCTTTGGCCCGGTTCATGATACGATAATTAACAAGAATAATCAGGTCAGTTTGGAGGTGTCTCCATGTTTACGCCTATTTTGGACAGCAGCCAGCGCCGCCCCCTCTACGAACAGCTCTACCGCTATATCCGGGGAGATCGAGGCGGGCCGTCTCGCCGCCGGAGAGCGCCTGCCCTCCAAGCGGGCGCTGGCAGCCCACCTGAAAATCAGCGTGGTAACGGTGGAGGGGGCCTACGGCCAGCTTCTGGCGGAGGGCTACCTCCGCTCGGAGCCCAAGCGGGGCTTTTTTGTTCAGGCCGTACAGGAGGAGCACCGCTCTCCCGCTCCGGCCCGCACCCTGTCCGTGCCGGCCCCGCCCACGCCGGCCCTCCCCTATGACTTCTCCACCAGCGCGGTGGATATTGCCCTCTTTCCCTTCGCCACCTGGGCCAAGCTCATGCGGGAGGTGCTCTCCGAGCAGGCCGCCCCCCTCCTGGCCTCCCCCCACCCCCAGGGCCTCCCTGCCCTGCGGCGGGCCATTGCGGAGCACCTGTATCGCTTCCGGGGCATCCGGGCGGACGCGGAGCAGATCGTGGTGGGGGCCGGGTCGGAGACCCTGATTGGCCTTCTGGTACAGCTTCTGGGCCGGGAGGGGGGCTATGGCGTGGAAAATCCCGGCTACACCAAGACCCAGCGCATCCTTACAAGCTGCGGCGCTGCCGTCCGCCCCCTCCCGCTGGACGGCCAGGGCCTGCGGGTGGATGCCCTGGAGGAGGCCGGGGTGCGGGTGGTTCATGTGACCCCCTCCCACCACTACCCATTGGGCATCATCATGCCGGTAGCCCGGCGGCAGGCCCTGCTGCGGTGGGCGGAGGCCGCCCCCCGCTATATTCTGGAGGACGACTACGACAGCGAGTTCCGCTTCTCCGGCCGCCCCATCCCCGCCCTGCAAAGCCTGGACGGCGGAGAGCGGGTGGTTTACCTCAAAACCTTTGCAAAGAGTCTGGCCCCTTCCCTGCGCATCAGCTACATGGTGCTGCCCCACCTGCTGGAGCGGTGGCGGCGGGATTTCTGGTTCTACTCCTCCACCGTCCCCTCCTTTGAGCAGTACGCCCTGGCCCGCTTCATGGAGCGGGGCCACTTTGAACGCCACCTCAACCGCACCCGCACCCGCTACAAAGCCCGGCGGGAAGCGCTGCTGGCCGCCGCCCGGGACACTGGACTGACGCGGGTTGGGTCCTTCGCCGGAGGCGACGCGGGCCTCCATCTGCTCCTTTGGATGGACGGCCGCTGGAGCGAAGCCGAGCTGGTGGCGCGGGCCGTGGATGCGGGGGTAGGCGTGGTCCCCTCTCCGCCTGTGGTCTCACCCCGCCGCCCCCGGCCGACCTCCCGCCCTGATCCTGGGCTATACCCGTATCGCCGCCGTGGACATGGCCCCGGCCCTCCGGCGGCTGAAAGCCGCCTGGGCATTCTGAGCAGGGCGGCGCTGAAAAGGCTCCCCGGGAATGTTATACGTTTCAACCACTCCCGCATGTGAAATCCGGCACACGTTTCACTCGAACAGGCTCAGTTGCACCCCTAGGGGACGCGGCACCGGGGCGTGGGCCGTATCCTGACGGAGTGGCAGCCCCGCCAGGAAGCGGGAGGGTTCTCCGCCGCTGAGGAGCACCAGCTCCTCTCTGGCGCGGGTCATACCCACATAGAGCAGCCGCCGCTCCTCAGCCTCATCGGTGTCCAGGCCCTTCCGCTCCAGCGGAATGCGGCCCTCCCCAACGCCGCACAGGAATCCCACCGGCCACTCCAGTCCCTTGGCCCCGTGGAGGGTGGAGAGGGTCACCGCTCCGGCGGCATAACTCAGCCCGGCCCGGCGCAGCAGATCCCCCTCCTGCCCGATGGTCAGATTGCGGAGAAAGGCGGGCACATCCCCAAAAAACACCGCCATATTACGCAGCCGCTCCACCCCGCCAGAGGGTGTGGTGGGCCGTCCACTCCTCCAGGAGGGCGGCGGGGACTTTCCCTCCCCTGCTGCCCCTCCAGCCAGGCCAGCGCGGCCTGCACCTCCCCGTCCAACAGAAAATCCTCCCGGCCGGTGACCACGCAGGGGATGCCGTCGTGGGCCAGACACTCCTCCAGCAGGGCCGCCTGCCGCCGGGTACGGTAGAGCACCGCGATGTCCCCGAAGCTCCGCGCGCCCCGGGCGGCCCCAGCGCCTGGGCCTCCAGCATGCCGATGCCACCCACCATCCGGGCGATCTCCTTGGCCACGAAGATGGCCTCCGCCCGGTCCCCCTCGGCGGTGAGCAGGCGTACCTCCGCCCCGTGGGGGCTGTGGGTCTCCATGCGCCGGGGCGCGCCGTCGATGGCCTCCGCCACCGGCAGGGCCGCGGCGAGAATCTCCGGGGTGGAGCGGTAATTCTCCGTCAGCCTCACCATCCGCTCCGCCCCCAGGGCGGAGAAGCAGCGTCCGCTCCGCGGAAGCCGTAGATGGACTGGTCGGGATCGCCGATGGCGAAAAAGGTGCCGCCCTCCCGCCGCCAGGCCCGGAGAAGCCGGAGCTGGAGGCGGTCGATGTCCTGGAACTCGTCTACCAGCAGGTGGGTAAAGCGCCGGTCCGACCGGCCGCCCTCCCACTGGCGCAGGGTCTCCAGCAGGAGGTCGTCAAAGTCCAGCTTTCCCCCCAGCTTCTCCTGATAGAGGGCAAAGGCCGGGTCGTCCCCGCCGTCCGCTCCGGTCTTGTGCCGGGAGATCGCCCGGAGGAAGGCCCCGGGGCTCCCCTTCCGGCCCAGCTCCGCCAGAGCGGCGGCCGCCGCCGCCCGCTGCTCATAGGGGCCGGCCAGGGCACGGCCCCAGCAGCTCCAGGCAGATGGCGTGGAAGGTGCCGATGGTCATGGCGCGGGCCGCCCGCTTGCCCAGACGCCCCTCCAGCCGCGCCCGCAGCTCCCCTGCCGCCCGGTTGGTGAAGGTCACGGCGGTGAGCTCCGAGGGCTTGGCCCCGCTACTCCACCAGCCAGACCACCCGCTCCACCAGGGTGTGGGTCTTGCCCGTACCGGGTCCGGCGAGCACCGCCACCGTGGCCTCCTCCGCCGAGGCGGCGGTGCGCTGGGCCCCGTTCAGCCCCGGTGGGGCCGCCCCCTCCTCCCCGCTCCGTGCGGGCTTCGCCACCCTGCCCCGGGCCGTCTTGGCCGCCTTGGGAGCCTCCGCGCCAAAGAGGCTCACCTGCCCCTTGAGGTCCTCCCGCTCGGCGGGGCTGAGCAGCTCGATCACACCATAGGCCCCGTCGTACCCCGGGCGGCGCACCACCTGCCCCGCCCGCAGGCGGCGGATGCCCTCCGCCACGCAGGGCCCGGCCGCGGCCCGGATGTCCTCCAGCGGCACCTCCCGGAGAATGGAGAACTCCGGCCCCAGGGCCGCCAGCATGGCCTCGTACTTGGCTCTTGCCTGCGGCAGAGCCCCTCCGAGGCGGCGATCACCTCCGGCAAAGCCAGGCTCTCAAAGGGCCTGGCGTCCGGGCGGACATAGCCCTCCGGCCGGTCCGCCAACTGCTCCACCCGGTGGAGCACGCCGGTGGTCAGCCGCTTGCCGCACACCGGACACACCCCTCCGGCGGCCTCCGCCTCCACCGGGGAGAGGCACACCCCACAGTTCCGGTGGCCGTCAAAGTGGTACTTGCCCTCCTCGGGGAAAAACTCAATGGTACCGTGAAAGCCCTCCCCGGTCTGGATGGCCCGGGCCAGCTCCGGGTAGGACAGGCCCGTGTCCAGCAGGTTGGCCTCCCGCCCCAGTTTGGACGGCGAGTGGGCATCGGAGTTGGACACCAGGGTATATCCGTCCAGGGCGGAACAGCGGCAGATCATCGTGGGATCAGAGGAGAGCCCGGTCTCCAGGGCGTGGATATGGCCGGTGGATCGCCGAAGCACTCCCCGATGGTGTCAAAGCCGGAGAAGGCCCCGAACAGGGAGAAGTGGGGCGTCCAGATGTGAGCGGGGATGAACACCGCATCAGGGCAGGACTCCAGGGTGATCTCCAGCAGATCCCGGCAGTCCAGGCCCAGGATGGGCCTCCCGTCGGAGTGGAGGTTGCCAATGGCCTCCAGGCGGCGGGACAGGGTCTCCGCCGCCTCCAGATGGGGCAGGAGAATCAGGGAGTGAACCTTGCGCACCTTGCCGTTTTTCTTGTAGATGGAGCTGATCTCCCCGGTGATTACGAACCGGGGCGCGTCCGGCCGCCCCCTTCAGGGTATAGAGTCCCTCCTCCGCTTCGGCCAGCTTGTCCCGCAGCTCGGCCCGCCAGGCGGGTGGGTGAAGTCGCCGGTGCCTACCAGGCCGATGCCCTTCCTTCTGGCCCAGGCATCCAGCGGCTCCGGCTCCAGCTCCTTGCTGGTGGCCCGGGAGTATTTGGAGTGGATATGCAGATCGGCGATATACATGCCGCTTCCTCCCCTTCGCGTTTTTTCCCCATTTTACCCCCTTTTCCCCATGGACGCAAGCGGAAGGATATGCTACACTGGAGTGGACAGGAGGGATTGCTGTGACACTGCTGAAGCAGTTTTGGAGCTGGGACTGGACTGCTCCCCATCGGCCTTGGGCCGGGCCCAGCCAGGGCGGCTATTTTGTACGCCAAAGGGCCTGACCGTGCTGGGCTGGGAAGGCGTTGACGGCATCCACTACGGCCGCATCCGCGGCTATGGGGATATGGTGTTTGCCGTCAACCCCATGCCTGCCGGAGAGCAGCATGTCCGCCCCCTGGCAGGCAGCTTCCGGGACTTTCTGCGCCTGCTTCTGGCCTGCGGCTCCACTACCACTTTGGAGCAGGCAGGAGACTGGACGCGGGAGCAGTTCGACACCTATCTCCGCGCCCCGGAAAACGCCGTCACGCCGGATGCACAGGCGGTGCTGGAGCGCATCGCCTCCGCCTTCCGTCTCACCCCATGGAAGACCCCTTTTCCTACATCAAGGGCGTACAGGCATCCTTTGACGGCGGCAAGCTGCACTATACCGACGAATATTACGACACGCTGGGCCTGGCCCGCCCGGACAGGCGCGAACCCGCTTCCCAGGGCTTTGAGTTTGAGGCCGTTGTGTTTGCATCGGAAAAGGAGTGACCTCTATGGACACCATGAACGCTCTGGTCTGGAAGGGGGACGGCGCGCTCTCCCTGGAGCGGCGGCCCATCCCCGCCCTGCAAGGCCCCCGCGACGCCATTGTGCGGGTGACCCGCTCCACCATCTGCACCAGCGACCTGCACATCCGCAGCTGCGCGGTACCCGTGCCCGGCCCGGCGTGGTGCTGGGCCATGAGTTCGTCGGGGTGGTGGAGGCCGTGGGAAACGGATTTCCAACCTCCGCCCCGGCGACCGGGTGGCCGCCTGCTGCGAGAGCTTCTGCGGCGACTGCTGGTTCTGCCGCCGGGGCTATGTCAACAACTGCATCCACGGCGGCTGGGAGCTAGGCTGCCGCATCGACGGCTGTCAGGCCGAGTACGTCCGGGTGCCCTTCGCCGACACCGGCCTCACCCCATCCCGGACGCCCTCAGCGATGAGGACGCCCTCTTTGTGGGGACATCCTGGCCAGCGGCTACTGGGGCGCGGAGCTGTGCGCCTTCCAGCCCGGCGACACGGCGGTGGTGCTGGGCCTAGGGCCGGTGGGGCTGTGCGCGGCGGAGTGCGCCGCCCTGCTGGGCGCGGCCCACGTCATCGGCGTGGAGCCGGACCCCTGGCGGCGGCGGATGGCACTGGAGCAGGGGCTGGTGGCGCTGGCCCTCAACCCCGTCGATCCCGAGCTGGAGTCCGCCGTGGCCGCCGCAACGGAGGGCCGGGGGGCCGACGCGGTGATCGAGTGCGCCGGCAGGCGGGACACCTTCCAGGCCGCCTGGCGGCTGGCCCGTCCCAACGGCACCGTGGCGCTGGTCGCCATGTATGAGGAAAACCAGACGCTCCCTGCCCGCCATGTATGGGAAGAATCTGGTCTTCAAGACCGGCGGCGTGGACGCCAGCCGCGGCCCGGAGCTGGTGAGCCTGCTGGCCCAGGGGAAGCTGCGGACGGATTTCCTCATCACCCACCGGGGCCGCTGTCGGAGATCCTGGAGGGCTACCGGGTCTTTGAGTCCCACGAGGGCCACTGCCTCAAATGGGTGGTCACGCCGGGATAACGCGCGCCGCGCACAGCAAAGGCGGGCCGGAACACTCCGGCCCGCCCCTTTCTGTTCTTAGAGCTGCTCCACAATGCTATCCCCGGGGGACGTTTTTCCATTCAAAGCAGCCCGCCAGCTCCGCCGGAGTCACCAGCTCCGGCCGGTCGGTCTGCCCCGCCCAGAAGGCCAGACGGCCGGTCAGCTCCGCCGGGTGAACCGCTCCCGCAGGGCACCCATGTCCAGATCGTGTTCCCGCTTGGACAGCCGCCGCCCGTCGGGGGCCAGCAGCAGGGGCACGTGGTAAAACTCCGGCGGCGTCAGGCCCAGCAGCCCATAGAGATAGAGCTGCCGGGGTGGAGTCCAGCAGATCCCGCCCCGCACTACCTGGGTGATCCCCATGTCCCCGTCGTCACACACCACTGCCAGCTGGTAGGCGTACACCCCGTCGGAGCGGCGGAGAATGAAGTCCCCGCAGTCGCGGAGCAGGTTTTCCCGGTACGTCCCCTGCAAGCCATCTGTAAAGGAAATCTCCTGGTCAGGCACGATCAAACGCCAGGCGGGACAGCGGGTCTGGGCCAGTCGGGCGCTCCTCTTCTGTCAAGTGTCTGCACTTGCCAGAGTAGACCACCTGTCCGTCGGAGCGGTGGGGGCGCTGGCCGCCAGGCGCTCCGCCGGGTGCAGTAGCAGGGGTAGACCAGTCCGCGCTCCTCCAGCGCCCGGAAGGCGGCGGCGTACCGCGCCGTCCGCTCGCTCTGGAGGTAGGGGCCGTGGGCCCCGCCCTTCTGATAGCCCTCATCCCAGTCCAGCCCCAGCCAGCGGAGATCGTCGGCCAACTGCTCGGCGTACGCCGCCCGGCAGCGGTCGGGGTCCAGATCCTCCATCCGCAGCACCATGACGCCCCCGGCCCGCCGCACCGACAGCCACGCCAGCAGGGCGGAGAACACATTGCCCAGGTGCATCCGGCCGCTGGGGCTGGGGCAAAGCGTCCCCGTACGATTCCCCCCACGCCTTACACCTTGCCCAGCTCTTGGTTGCGGCGGAAGGCGGCCTCCACCGCCTGGATGGCGGCGGAGCGGAAGCCCCGCTCCTCCAGGGCGGCCACCCCGGCGATGGTGGAGCCGCCGGGGGAGCACACCTCGTCCTTGAGCTGTCCGGGGTGCTTGCCGCTCTCCAGCACCATGGCCGCCGCGCCCAGCACCATCTGGGCGGCGTAGGTCACCGCCTGCCCCCGGGGCAGGCCCACCTTTACGCCGCCGTCGGCCAGGGCCTCGATGAAGGGGTAGACGAAGGCGGGGCCGCAGCCCGCCACCGCTGAAAAGGCGTCCATCTGGCCCTCGGCGATGCGCTCCACCCGCCCGGCGGGGGCCAGAAGGTCCTCCACTCCGGCCAGATACTCCTCCGCCGTGCCCGCCTCGGCGCACAGGGCCAGCATCCCTTCCGATGGCGGCGGGGGTGTTGGGCATGACCCGCAGGAGGGCAGGCCGCCCCTGCGCCCCCGCCAGCCAGCCCCGCAGGGTCTCACAGGTCAGGCCGGCGGCGATGGACACCACCGCCTGCCCCTCCCCCAGGGCGGGGACCAGCTCGGAGAGCACTCCTCCATCATCTGGGGCTTGACGCACAGAAAGACATATCCCGCCTGGGCGGCCGCCGCCCGGTTGTCCTCGGCTACGGCGCACCCCAGCTCCGCCGCCAGGGCCTCCGCTTTGGCCCGGGTGCGGTTGGCGACAACCACCTGCTCCGCCCCCACGGCCCGGCACGCCGCCTGAATCAGGGGCGCGCCCATGTTTCCCGTTCCGATAAATGCCGCTTTTTTCATCCTGCTCCGCCTTTCCGCATAGTCCGAAATCAATGCTTCCTTTTCCGCCCGCCGGTACTTTTGATGGCCGCCTCCGCCGGAGGGCCGCCCCTGGTCGGGGCACTCCTCGGTAGACCACCGCCAGCGGCCCCGCCCCGGGTATACTTGGCCCCCCGGCGGTGGGCCGCCAGACGCCGCTCCACATCGGCGGCGGTGCCGGTGTAGAGGGTTCCGTCCCCGCAGCGGAGGATATAGACCCACCAGCTCATGGCCTCACCACTCCGGCCGCAGCTCGGGCAACAGCTCCAGCTCCCGGAAGACCGCCGCCACGGCCCTCGTACTCGTCGGTGTCCCGTGCCTTCCGGATGGCCTTGGCGTGCCGCTGGCTGTCCCCGAACAGGTGGATGAGGTAGAACCAGACCTCCTTCATCCGCAGCATGGCGTTGCGGCGGCTGCCGAAGGCCCCGGCGTAGCCCTCATATACCTGGTCGTGAAAGGCCCGCAGCTCCTCCCGGCCCGCCGCCGGGCCGCCTCGGCCTTCCGGGCCAGGGCGGGGTCGCCCGCCAGTCCCCGGCCCAGCATAATCCGCTCCGCCGCCGGGAACTCCGCCTGAAAGGCCTCCAGCGCCGGGACGGTATAGAGATCCCCATTGTAGCACACCGGGAAGGGGCTGTCCGCCAGCGCCCGGGCAAAATAGGCCCGGCGGGGGTGTTTTATACATGTCCTTCTGCACCCGGGGGTGGACAATCAGCTCCGCCAGGGGATAGCGCCGGAACAGCGCCAGCAGGGGGCCGAACTCCTCCGGCTCCCGCAGACCCAGCCGGGTCTTGATGGAGACGGCGCAGGGGCAGCGTCAAACACCGTGTCCAGGAACCGCTCCAGCCCTCTGGCAGCCCCAGGAATCCGGAGCCCTTGCCCTTGGCCACCACCGTGCCGGAGGGGCAGCCCAGATTCAGGTTGATCTCCGGGTAACCCATGGCCGCCAGCTCCCCCGCCGCCCACAGGAAGTCCTCCGCCCTCCGCACCAGCAGCTGGGGCACGGCGGTCAGCCCTCTGTTGTGCTCGGGCAGAATCTCCCGTAGCTCCCGTTTGGTGAAGCGGTGATCCTGGGTGGGAGTGATGAAGGGAATAAAATAGCGGTCCACACCGCCGAACCAGCGGCAATGGGCCTGCCGGTACAGGGCTCCGGTGAGCCCCTCCATAGGGGCGAATGCAATCTTCACGGCTCTTGTCCACCTCACGCGCAGGGCGGCAGGAGGCGGCGGCCCGCCGCCCCGCCTCCCAGTGCTGCTTATCTGGAAAAATTGTAGCCTATTTTGCCCTATTCTGTCAAGGGTGCGGCGTTTGCCCCCCATCTCCCCCAAGTGCAAAAATTTGGGTTGACAACGGGAGGCAGGCGTGGTATTGTTTGTTATGAGGTTAGTAATTGCTAACCGCCATTTCCAGTCCACTAATTAGTAATGACTAACTAAGAGAGGAGTCCCAGACATGACCTTTGAAGAGGCGCTGATCGAGCACTGCTCCCCCACTCTGGCTGGGGTAAAGCCCGCCAGCCTGTTCCGCTTCTGTCCCAGGGACAGCGCCCTTTCGCGCGCAGGTTCCTTGCGCTCCGGCAACAGTTCGCCGCCCGGGGACTGCGGCTGGTCATCCTCAAGGGCTGCCGCCGCACGGGCTCCTACCTGCTCTACCTGTACCGGGAGCGGGATCTGGCGGAGGTGCTGGGCCGCAGAGAGCACCGGGATTTTCTGCGCGCTATGGGCTACACCCCGTGGGAGGCGCCCGGCGACTGCCTGCGGCAGTTGGCCGCCCGCCTCTGTCTGGAGGAGGAATTCCCCACGAGATCGGCGTCTTTCTGGGCTATCCTCTGGATGACGTGAAGGGATTCATCCGCCATAAGGGCAGGGACTACACCTTCTGCGGCTGCTGGAAGTGCTATGGCGATCCCCAGGCGGCCCGCCGGCGCTTCGAGCGCTACCACCGCTGTACCGCGGTCCTTCGCCGCCGGTATGCGGAGGGAACCCGATCACTCAGCTCATCGAGGCTGCTTGATAGAATACATATGTTAATTCAGAATGACATTCAGAAAGGATGGATCAATCATGGGTAAGATCGCAATCGTCTATTGGAGCGGCACCGGCAACACCGAGGCCATGGCCAATTTTGTGGCGGAGGGCGCGGGCGGCCAGGCCGACCTGTTCACCCCGGCGAGTTCAGCGCCGATCTGGTGTCCAACTACAGCGCACTGGCCTTCGGCTGCCCGTCCATGGGCCGAGCAGTTGGAGGAGGCCGAATTTGAGCCCATGTTCGAGGCGGTAAAGCCCCGCCTGAGCGGCAAAACCATCGGCCTGTTCGGCTCTTATGGCTGGGGAGACGGCGAGTGGATGCGCACCTGGGCCGAGGACTGCGAGAGCGCCGGCTGCAACCTGGTCTCCGAGCCCGTGATCTGCAACGAGGCCCCGGACGACGCCGCTGCCGAGAGCTGCCGTGCGCTGGGCGGCGCGCTGGCCGCGGTATAAGTCCATACAAAACGGCCGGTGACGTGTGTCACCGGCCGTTTTATTGTTTGACGTTCCTACTCTTCCATTTCGGGCAGCTTTCCCCAAGGCGTGCTCCTTCATCTTCTGAAAGGTCTCTTCGCTCAGGTCGTGCTCCACCTTGCAGGCCCGCCGCAGCCACCTCCGGGTCGACGCCCAGCCGGATAAAAACTGGGTCAGCAGCTTGTGCCGCTCATAAATACGCCGCGCGATCTCCTCCCCGAGGGCAGTAGGGAGATGAAGCCGCCCTTGTCCATCTCGATATACCCGCTCTCGCGGAGTTTTTTCATGGCGACACTGACACTTGGCTTGGAAAAGTGCAGTTCATTGGCAATGTCGATGGAGCGGACCAGCCCATGGCGCTCATGCAGGCTGAGAATGGCCTCCAGATAGTTTTCTGCGGACTCATAAATGTTCATAAGTCTTTCCTTTCTGCAGCAGTTCCTTTGCTACAGATTAACACAATCCATGTGTTTTACAAGGAGTTTCACAAAAGGGCATCGGTCAGCTCAACTCAAACATACCACGGTAGAGCTGATAGTATTCGCCCTTCTGCGCCAGCAGGGCCTCGTGGCTGCCCCGCTCCACGATCTGGCCGTGTGCCAGCACAATGATGGCGTCGGCGTTGCGCACCGTGGACAGGCGGTGGGCAATGACAAAGACGGTACGCCCCTCCATGAGCTGGTCCATCCCCTTCTCGATAAGGGCCTCGGTACGGGTGTCGATGGAGGAGGTGGCCTCGTCGAGAATCAGGACCGGGGATCGGCCACGGCGGCCCGGGCGATGGCCAGAAGCTGCCGCTGGCCCTGGGACAGATTGGCCGTCGGAGGTCACCATGGTCTCATAGCCCTGGGGCAATCGGCGGATGAAGGAGTCCGCGTTGGCGATGCGGGCGGCCCGCTCGATCTCCTTCTGAGTGGCATCCAGCTTGCCGAAACGGATGTTGTCGGCAATGGTGCCCGTAAACAGGTGGGTATCCTGAAGGACGATGCCCAGGGAGCGGCGGAGGCTGTCCTTTTGATGTCCCGCACGTCTATGCCGTCGTAGGTGACGCCGCCCCCCTGCACCTCGTAAAAGCGGTTGATGAGGTTGGTGATGGTGGTCTTGCCCGCGCCGGTGGAGCCCACGAAAGCGATCTTCTGTCCCGGCTCGGCGTAGAGGCTGATCCCCTTCAGGATGGGCTGCCCCGCCTCATAGCCGAAGTCCACCTTCTGAAAGCGCACATCCCCCCGCAGGGGCGCCAGGCTGCCGTCCGGCCTGCGCCACGCCCAGCGGCCGGTTTTTTCGGCGCAGGCGGTCATGGTTCCGCCCTCCTCCTTCACGTTGACCAGCTCCACCTGCCCTCGTCGGTCTCAGGCGGCTGCTCCAGCACCTCAAAGACCCGCTCTGCTCCGGCCAGCGCGGCCAGCAGGAAGTTGCTCTGCTGGGTCATCTGGTTGATGGGCATGGCGGCCTGCCGGACAAAGACCAGATAGCTGGCCAGACTGCCCACGTCGGTCATGCCCTTCAGCGCCATGATGCCGCCCAGCACCGCCACAAGGGCGTAATTGACATAGGAGATGCTGACCACCGCCGGAATCATGGTGGCCGCATAGCTCTGCGCGCCGGTGCCCGCTTTCCGCAGGGCCTCGTTCTTCTCCCGGAACGCCCGCAGGCTTTCCTCCTCGTGGTTGAACACCTTGACCACCTTCTGCCCGGCCATCATCTCTTCGATATAGCCGTCCAGCTCCCCAGGCAGTCCTGCTGCTTCTTGTAATAGGCCTTGCTCCGCCTCCCACTGAAGCGGACGTAGAGGAACATGAGGACATAAAACACCGCCACGACGAGGGTAAGCTGCCAATTGAGCAGAAACAGCATGGTGAAGGTGCCCACCACCTGGATCGTACTCTGGATGAGCATGGCAAAGCTGTTGTTGAGCGCCTCAGAGATCGTGTCCACGTCGTTGGTGAAGTAGCTCATCACATCGCCGTGGCGCTGGGTGTCAAAAAAGCGGAGGGGCAGGGTTTGGATGTGGGCGAACAGATCCCGCCGGATGTCGTAGAGCACCTTCTGGGCCGCCTTCACCATGATTTGGGTATAGCCCAACGCAGAGAGCACCCTGCGCCGTAGATGGCGGCAGTGACCGCCACGCCCAGCACCAGGGTGTTGAGGCTGCCGGCCGCCAGACTGTTGACCACCGGCCGGATCATATAGGTGCCAAGAAGGTTAGCCAGGGCGCTGAGGGCCACCAGCACCGCCACGGCCAGGAACAGCAGCTTGTGCCGTCCCAGGTAGGACAGCAGGGTGCGCAGCGTGTGGCCAGGTCCTTGGGTTTTAGCACTCAGTTGCCGGGACGCCATGGTCCTCCCCCCCTTTCATCTGAGATGCGTAGATCTCCTGGTAGATGGGATCGCCCGCCAGCAGGCTCTCGTGGGTGCCCACCGCATGCACCCGGCCGTCCTCCAGGATGACGATCTGGGCGGTGTGCATCACGGAGGTGATGCGCTGGGCGATGATGAGCTTGGTCACATCCCTCAGCTCTGCCAGAGCGGTGCGGATCTTCCCCTCAGTGGCGGTGTCCACGGCGCTGGTGGAGTCGTCGAAGATCAGGATTTTCGGCCGCTTGAGCAGGGTACGGGCGATGCACAGCCGCTGCTTCTGCCCGCCGGAGACGTTCACGCCTCCCTGGCCCAGGTCGGTGTCCAGGCCCTTTGGCATCCGCTCCAGAAATTCGGCGGCGCAGGCCGCCCGACAGGCCGCCCACAGCTCCTCGTCGCTCGCGTCCGGTTTCCCCCACCTCAGATTCTCCCGCACGGTGCCGGAGAAGAGAACGTTCTTCTGGAGCACGATGCCCACCGCGTCCCGCAGAGCCCGGAGATCGTACTCCCGCACATCCCGGCCGCCCACCCGGACCGTCCCCTCGGTGGCGTCGTACAGCCTGGGAATGAGCTGCACCAGGGTAGTCTTGGCCGAGCCAGTACCGCCCAGGATGCCCACCGTCTGCCCTGCCGGGATATGGAGCTCCACGCCGGAGAGGGCGTACTCCCGGGCGCCGCTGTGGTATTTGAAGGAGACCCCTTCAAACTCCACGCTGCCGTCGGGCACCTCCTCCACCGCATCCTCCGGCGAATCCAGCACAATATTCTCGTCCAGCACCTCGCTGATGCGGCGGGCGCTGGCCAGGGAACGGGTGAGCAGCAGGAACACGTTGGAAATGAGCATCATGGAGTTCATCACCTGGAGCACATAGCTGAGAAAGCCAGTGAGCTGCCCCACCTGGAGGCCGCTATTGAGCACCATGTTTCCGCCGAGCCACATGATGAGCACAACGGCGGTATACATGACCAGTTGGCACACCGGCAGGTTGAGCACGGCGAGGCGGAAGGTCCGCTGGCTGGTCTCCATGAGCTCAGAGTTGGCCCCCTGAAACTTCTCCTCCTCGTACTCCCCGCGGACAAACGCCTTGACCGCCCGGATGGCGGTGAGGCCCTCCTGCACCACGTTGTTCAGCCGGTCCACCGCCTTCTGGAGCCGACCGTACATGGGGCCACCCGGCGCACTATGACAAAGAGGACGCCCCCAGAACCGGCGCACACACCAGAAACACCAGGGCCAGCCTGGGATTCATCCAGAAGGAGAGGCCCACGCCCATGACCAGCATGACGGGACTGCGCACCAGTGGGCGGTAACCGCCGTTGACCGTGTTCTGGAGCACGGTCACATCGGTGGTCATGCGGGTTACCAGTGAGGAGGTCTCAAATTTGTCCAGGTTGGAAAAGGCATATTTCTGCACCCGCTCAAACTGGGCCTCACGGATGTTGGCGCCCCAGCCATAGGCGGCCCGGGCGGTAAAGCGGGCGTACAGCAGCCCCGTGGCCAGGGCCAGCAGGGCGCAGACGCCCATCTGAATTCCCCTCTGGAGGATCACCGCCACATCCCGGTTGGCCACTCCCGCGTCGATGATGTCCGCCATGAGGACGGGGATCACCATTTCAAATGCAGTCTCTAGGATGATCATCACCGCCGCGATCAGCAGATCCCGCCGGTACGGCCCCAGATAGCCCAGCAGCCGCCTCAACTCCCTCATTCCGTTCCCTCCTCCCGCTCTGCCCGAAGATTCCGGTAGGCCCGGGACAGGTAATCGGCAAACTGCCGCCGTTCTTCCAGGTTGAAGCCGCTCAGCATGGCCTCCTCCATGACCCGGCAGCGCCTCTGCCAGTCCAGGTTGATCTGCCTGCCCGCCTCGGTCAGCTCCACCACGTCTCTCCGGCGGCTCTGCCCATCCGCCCTCCGGGTCACAAAGCCGCTCTTTGCAGGCAGTCCAGCATCCGGCACACCGCAGCGGGGTCAATCTCAAAGTAGTCCGCCAGTTCCCGCTGACGGCAGGGCCCCCGGTTCATCAGGTAGTTCAGCAGCTTGGGCTGCCCAGGCCCCAGCCCCAGATCGCCCAGGCTGGGCCTCAGGAAGTTGCGCTGGGCGTGAAACGCCCGGTACAGCAGCATATGGAAGGTTCGCTCCACGTTCCGCCGCCCCTTTCTTGATATATCAATAATTGATATATCAATTATATAAAGTTCTCCCCGATTGTCAAGGCTTCATTTGTTCCCTGCAAATTTTCCCTGGGTAGCCGCACCTCCACTGGTACATGCTATGCGGGAGGTGATTTCATGCGTCCGGTCTATACGGATCTCTACGCGCTCTTCCGCCGCGATCCCGGCGCGGAGGAATATTTCAATCAGCTCCCCGCCTATGTGCAGGACCAGCTCAGCGCCGCTGCCGGGCCGTAGACTCTCTGGAGCGTCTGCACGCCTATGCCGATCAGTTCCAGGCCAAGGGTTCTCCGGCTGGTGGAGGAGATCGGCGGAAAGGCCTTTCTCCCTCCGCCGTTCCGCCCGTGAGCGGTATATGGCGGGGTGATCTCCCCGCCAAAACAAGCAAAATGCCTGCTGCTTTCGCAACAGGCATTTCAAAAGGCTTATTTCCGCTTGGCCAGCTCCTTCCAAACGGCCTGGGCGACCACTTCCTGCCCTCAGGGGAACGGAGCACCTCCAGCACCATGGCGCGGAACTGCTCCCTGGCCTGTCGGCCCCCGAACAGGGCGTCCAGCATGGTGGCCCCCTGGGAGGGCGCCTCCGCTTTCATCTTCTTTGGGGCCGGGGCGGGCCGGTAGACCGGCTCCTCGTGCCCCGGAGTACCCCTCACTCATCCAGTCCTCCTGCCGGGTACGGTCGTTGCTCTCCCCCCGGAGGTAAAACAGGGACACGCCGAAATAGGAGGCCAGCTTTTCCTGCTGCTCCTTCGTAGGGTCTGGCGGCCCGTTTCAAACTTCTCAAAGGCGTTTTTGGGAAATCCCAGCTCCAGAGAGGCGGGCACCCGTGCCAGGCCGGCCTCGGTGCGCAGCGCCTCGATCCTCTGTGCCATTGTCACCATGGTTAACTCCTTCTTTCCTGTATTGGATTATTTACTTATTATACCGCCCCGGCAGGCGGGCCGCAAGCCTTGACATATGCTCCGCCCGGTGGTATCCTAGCTTCATACCAAGGAGGTGTGTGGATGTCCGTATAAGCGATTCGCCGTTTTGCGGCGCAGCCTGGAGGGGGCGGAGGCCTCTCTGTTTGTGTTGCCCAAACCGGAGAACTGCGGTACGGACCGCCCCATGCGCCCCTGTCCTTATGGGGGATTTTCCGCTCGCGGGGAGGTGCCCGCGCCTTTGGCGCGCCGGTTCTCCGCGGGCGTTTTTTGTCACCTGGAAAGGAGTATCAGAACGGATGAACCGTGATTCTGTGCGCGGCGCCTGAGCGAAGGCTTCGGCGCCGTATCCCACCCGCTGGTAGCCTTTGCTCATTCCAAATGATTCCATCGAGTTTGGAGGAGCACCATGCGCTATCAAAACGCAGCCGAGCTGCTGCCCGCCGAGCTGCTGGAGGCCCTGCAGGGCTATCTGGACGGCGGTTATCTGTATATCCCCCCGGCGGGCGGGCGGAGCACCGCCGGGCGTGGGGAGAGCGCACCCGGCGGAAGGAGGAGACCCTGGCCCGCAACCGGGCCATTTTCCGGGACTACACCGCCGGTCTGGGCGTGGACGAGCTGTCCGCCCGCTATTTTCTCGCCCCAAAGAGCATCCAGCGGATTCTCACCCTGGGCCGCCGGGGCCTGCTGGAGCCATAGTCCTGCGCCGGAGCGAAGCACGCTCCGGCGCAGCTTTTTTGCGGTACCGTCTTTGCGGTTGCCTCCGCACGGCCCGCTCTGCTACAATGGGCGCGAAAGCGAGGCAAGATACCCATGAACCAATCCAACCTTCTCACCGTCCGCGTGGCGGGCGTCATGAACCGGCAGGCCGTCGTGCTCCACGTGGGCCGCACCCTCCCCTGCCTGCTATCCGGCCGGCTGCTCCGGCAGAAAGATAGCCTGGCCGTGGGCGACCGGGCCGAGGCGGAGGTCCTGGGCGGCGGCCAGTACCGTCTGACGCGCGTTCTCCCCGGACCAGCGCCCTGCGCCGCCCAGCCGCCGCGGCTCCGGGGCGCCCTTCTGGCCGCTAACGCGGATTTTGTGCTGGCCGTGTGCGCGGCCCCCTCCCTGCTTCGCGCCTTCACCCTCCCGGGTGGGCGCTGGAGGCCCCCGGGCGGCGGGCCTGCCCGCCGGGCTCTTTGTAAGCCACTGGGACCGGCTGGCCCCGGAGGAGGGAGCCCTGGCCCGCCGGCTGGAGCCGCTCCGGGCGGAGCTGGACGGCCTGGCCTGGGGCTCCGCCCTGGAGCCTCCCGCCGGGCTTCTCCCGCCCTGCGTGGAAAGCTGTGGCCGTGCTGGGCGGCCCGGGGTGCGGCAAGACCGCCCTGATCCAGCGTCTGGCCGGGGTGCAGGCCCCCTCCGCCCCACCACTGCCGCCTCTCTCTCCCAGGGGCCGGACGGCACCCTCTGGCTGGACACCCCCGGCTTCCGGGGTGCGTCCCCCGCCGCCAAGCCCGCCCCGGACTACCGCCGCCAGCCCTGCGGGGAGTCCTTCTCCTGCAAGGCCTGCGGCGCGCTGGTCACCCCAGAGGGGGCCGCCAGCCGGCACCGCAACCACTGCCCCCACTGTCTGTCCAGCCTCCACGTGGACGAGGAGCCCGGCGACCGGGCCTGTACCTGCCGGGGGATTATGGAGCCGGTGGGCGTGTGGGTGCGCAAGGGGGGTGAGTGGGCGCTCATCCACCGCTGCCGCGCCTGCGGGGCCCTCCGCTCAACCGGATCGCGGCGGATGACAACCCGGCCTCCTCCTCTCCATCGCCCTGCGCCCCCTGGCCCAGCCCCCCTTCCCCCTGTCCTCCCTGTCCGGGGTGGATCTTTCCCGGGAAATGCGGCATAATGAGGGAAACGACAGACAGGAGGCAGATGCATGACACAGGACTGGACACTGGAGGAGGCCCTCGCCTATTACCGCCGCCAGGGGGCGCCGGGGGAGCAGGGGGCGCTGGTGGCCCTGCTGCGGGAGGTGCAGGAGGAGCGCGGCGGCGCACTGCCCGCCGCCGATCTGGCGGAGATCGCCGCCGCCCTCTCCCTCAGAGATACCTTTCTGTCCGCCATCATCAGGCGTTACCCGGCCTGCGCACCGAGGAGGCCCCACCGCATGGAGCTGTGCGGCCCCCGCTGCTCCGGCCGGGGCGCGGCCCGTTTGGCCGCCTTTGTGGAGGAGACCTACGGCGTGCGCCCGGGCGGCGTCAGCGCCAGCGGCCGCTTCACCTACCGCATCACCGGCTGTATGAAAAGCTGCCCCAACGGCCCCAGCCTCCGGTGGGACGGCGCGCTCCACTCCCGCGCCGACGAGGCCCTCATCCGCGCCCTGGTGGACGAGGGCGGCGGGCGGCCCTCCCTGACAGTTTCCCTCCGCTGTGCTACGATCGGTTAGTGGTTGCTAACAATATATTCCGGCACAGCGGGCGAAGGGAGCGGTTTTATGACAAAGTATACTCTTGTGGTGGACGGGATGATGTGCAGCATGTGTGAATCCCATGTAAATGACGCCGTCCGCAAGGCCTTCCCCGTCAAGAAGGTCACCTCCTCCCACAGCAGGAAACAGACCGTCGTGGTGGCGGAGGAACCTATCGACGAGGCAAGGCTGCGCCAGGTTATCGACGCGACCGGCTACACGGTGCAGTCGGTGAGCTGCGAGCCCTATGAGAAAAGGGCCTGTTCTCCTGGAGAAAATAGCGAAACAGAGGGCGGAGCGCCGGCCGGCGCTCCGCCCCTCTGTTCACACGCCCGGAAGTCCGCACTCCAGCAGGCGGCACGTCCCCTCCGCCGTACACTGGTAGGAGGCCACGCCGTGGGGGACAAAGAGCTCCTCGCCCTGCGGGCCCGCGGGAACCGCCCTCCCACTGGAACTCCGCCTCCCCTCCAGCACCAGGAGCACCTGGAACCCGCGGTTGACACAGAGGGCGCTCCCATAGGCCTCCCGGCGCAGCTCAAACTCATCCATATAGAAGCGGGGTCTGCTCCGGCGTGATCAGCCGCTTCCTCCAGGGCTCCTCCGCCCCGGGGGCGGGGCGGAACCGGTGCCGGGCCAGCAGCTCCTCCCGGGGCAGGCAGTCAAAATGGAAGCAGTCCAGCAGGCCGTCCATGCCGGCGGGTCCATACATGCTCTCCACCGGCAGGCGGGAGCCGTCCGGGCGGATGTACTCCGCCCGCAGGGTGATATCCACCGGCTCCTGCAGCTCGGCCACCAGGGAATCGCTCCCCATGGCGTGGGCCGTGCCCGCCGGGATGAAGTACACCTCCCCCGGACGGATGGGGATCTGGTGCAGGCAGTCCAGCAGGGCCGCCGTGTCCTGCCGCTCGATCAGCCCCCGGAAATACGCCGGCGTGACGCCGGGCCGGAACCCCAGCCAGATGCACGCCCCCGGACGGGTGTCCAGCACGTACCACGCCTCATCCTTCCCGGAGGGCAGGCCGAAATACTTCCGCGCCCGCGCCCCGTCCGGATGGGTCTGGAGCAGCAGGCGGTCCCTGGAGTGGAGCAGCTTGAGCAGAAAGCCCAGGCTGACCCCCCAGTGCGCGGCGTGAGCCTCCCCCAGCCAGGCCGCAGGGTTTTCCGCCAGGCAGTCCAGCAGTAAAACGTCCGTCCCCGCCACCCGGGACAGCCCCGTGGCAGTGCCGGGCTGGAGGGCGGAGGTCACCAGGGAGGCGATCCACATCTGGGAACACACCCGCGCCCCCCCCAGAAATTCGTTGATCATCTCGCCCCGGGGATCAGGTAATCCACCTTGTTGGGGCCAGTCTGAGCATTTGGTTCGGTGATAGGTCCATTCGTCCCAGCCTCTTTCCCATTGTGATACTGGGGCCAGTATATCACACCGCAGGGCCCTGTTCCAGCGTTTCTTTTTCCAGGGCCTCCCGGGCATCTCCCGGAGCTCCGCCTGGCCCGGCACGCGGCCGCAGGACACCACCCGGCCTCCCACCACCAGGGCCGGGGTGGTCATCACCCATAGGCGGCGATCTGCATGAAGTCCGTCACATGTTCAATGGCGGTGTCCACCCCAAGCTCCGCCAAAGCCGCACGGACGGCCGCTTCCAGGGCGCTGCACCTGGCGCACCCGGAGCCCAGCACCTTGACGCTGGCGGCGGTCTTGTCCGCTCCCACCCGCACCGCCGTTTCAGGGGTACGGCCACAGCAGGGCGGGGGCGTACCCTTTTTCTTTTTTCCGAACAGTCCCATGTTTCGTTACCTCCTAAATGGAAATCAGATAGAATTGGAACACGTTGAACAGATAGCCGATGAGGATAATACCGCCTGTGCAGATGGCGATAAACAGCCCCAGCAGTCTGGGCTTCACCGCCTTGCGGAGCATGATCATCGAGGGCAGGCTCAGCGTGGTGACCGCCATCATGAAGGCCAGGACCGTACCGAGCTGCGCGCCCTTGGCGAGCAGGGCCTCCGCCACCGGGATCGTACCGAAAATGTCCGCATACATCGGGACGCCCACCAGCACGGCCAGGACAACGCCGAAGGGATTGCTGCCGCCCAGAACAGTCTCAATCCATGACTCGGGTATCCAGTTGTGGATCACCGCGCCGAGCCCCACGCCCACCAGGATGTAGGGGGCTACTTTCTTGAAGGTGGACACAGCCTGCTCCCTTGCGTACCGCACCCGCTCTCGCCTTGTCAGCTCGGGCGACTCAATGTCCATACTGCCGGCCGAAAAGACGAATTGCTCAACATGCTTCTCCATGTGCAGCCGCTCCAGAAGTGTACCGCCCGCCACGGCAAGCGCCAGCCCTACCACCACATAGAAAATGGCCACCTTAGTCCCAAAGATGCTCATCAGCAGCACCAGACTGCCCAAGTCCACCATCGGCGAGGAGATCAGAAAGGAAAAGGTGACGCCCAGGGGCAGCCCCGCGCCGGTAAAACCGATGAACAGCGGGATGGACGAGCAGGAGCAGAAGGGCGTCACCGTCCCCAGCAGGGCGGACACCAGATTGGCGCCCACGCCGTGGAGCCGGCCCAAAATGTGCTTGCTCCGCTCCGGTGGGAAATAGCTCTGTATATAGGAAATAGAAAAATCAGAACACAGAGCAGTACTGTAATTTTCAAGCTGTCATACAGGAAAAACTGTACACTGCCGCCGAGCCGTCCATGGATATCCAGGCCCAGCACGGACAGGCCGCGTCCGAGCCACTCGTTCAGCCACCTCATGCCCAAAATCTGCTCCTGAAACAGGCTCCATAACTCCATATCGTTCCGCCTCCCTTTATGTATTATAGATCAAGTTTTTGATGCTTTGCTGGAAAACACGCCATCTACTGTGACGGCGCGTTCCGCTCCCGCTATTCAAGCGGTGTCCCCTGTTCTGTAACCGGCGTAGTCAGCTCCAGCAGCAGCTTCACCGCGCACTTCCTGCCTGTCCTGCTCAGCTGGTAGTGGGTCCACTTGCCCTCCTGCCGGCTCTCCACCAAGCCGGACTCGCACAGCACCTTCATGTGGTAGGATAGCCCGGACTGGGTCAGCTCCATGGGCTCCTGCAAGACACAGGCGCACTTTTCCCCGCCGCGCAGCTCCTCCAAAATGGCCAAGCGCTTGGGATCGCACAACGCCTTGAATACCCGAGCCGCCGCCCTATAATCTCTTTCCATAAAGACCTCTTCATATCAAATATTTTGATATTATTTTATATGGCTTTTCTTCACTCGTCAACCCTCAATTTTAAGCAAAGCCATCCCAGCAGGATAGCCATACTGCTCTGCCTCCGAAAACAAAGGCTGTATAAAAACTCTGTATGTCAAATCCCTTTCCAGCAGAACATCGGCAGAGCGGACAGAGAACTCTTCGTAACTATATAGAACAAGCGGCACACTGTGCCCGATGCCGTATACCTTGTGTCCTGTCACAGTACAGCGGCGGGCCGGTTCGCCTACAACTTTGTAGCTGATATGATCACAAAAGTATTTTCAGATAAGTTGACACCTTTTCTGCTCAATGGTATAATAACGCCGTTATATAACACTGTTATAAGGCGGTGAAGTTTGAATGGAGGAGCGGTCCACTGCTACACTGGAAAAATTCAGCAGGCGGCTTTGGCGGAATTTCTGGACAAGGGATTTCTGGGAGCCTCCCTGCGGCAGATTGTAAAGAACGCCGGGGTGACCACTTGGGGCCTTTTACGGCTATTTTTCCAGCAAGGAGGCCCTGTTCAACTCTATCGTGGAGCCCCACGCCGCGGCCCTCATGGGCCGCTTTATGGAAGCACAGACTACCTTTGCCGAACTGCCGGAAAAGGAGCAGCCGGAGCACATGGGCCTGGAGTCCGGTAGATGTGTGGACTGGATGGTGGACTATATCTGCGCCCACCGGGAGCCGGTGAAGCTGCTGCTCTGCTGTGCGGAGGGGACCAGCTATGAGCACTTCGTCCATAACATGGTGGAGGTAGAGGTGGAGTACACCCAACGCTACATGGAGGTGCTCCGCCGCCTGAGCCGGGACATCCCGGTGCTGGACAAATCCCTGTGCCATATCATCGCCAGCGGGATGTTCAATGGCATCTTTGAGATCGTGGTTCACGATATGCCCGGATCAGGCGATGCGGGATGTGGATCAGTTGCGGGCGTTTTACACCGCTGGTTGGTCAAAACTGATGGGGGAATAATCCCCTATCTTTTTGAAATATGGTTAGTTTATGCTAACTTTAAGAGGAGGTTTTTCATGAAGCAGAAGAGAAAGAGCGATGTGGCCGTCCTGCTGGACTACGCGGGCAGCCACAAAGGGCTGACCTTCCTGGGCTGGCCCTATCGGCGGTGTCCATGCTTTTGAACATGGCGCCCTACATTTGCATCTGGCTGGCGGCCCGGATCTGATCGCCGTGGCGCCGGACTGGACACAGGCTCAGAGCGTTGCCCAATACGGCTGGCTGGCGTTTGCCTTTGCGGTGGCTGGCATCATCCTGTACTTCGCGGGCTTGATGTGTACCCATCTGGCGGCCTTCCGCACGGCGTCCAACATCCGCAAGCAGGGTGTGGCCCATGTGATGAAGGCCCCGCTGGGCTTTTCGACGCCAACGCCTCCGGCCTCATCCGCGGGCGGCTGGACGCGGCGGCGGCCGACACGGAGACCCTGCTGGCCCACAACCTGGCGGACATCGTGGGTACCATCACCCTGTTTATCGCCATGCTGGTGATGATGTTCGTCTTTGACTGGCGCATGGGGAGCGGCCTGCCTGCTGGCGGCGGTGATCTCCATTGTGGCCATGTTCTCCATGATGGGCGGTAAAAACGCCCAAATCCTGGGGGAATATCAGGCGGCTCTGGACCGCATCACCAAGGCGGGCACCGAGTACGTCCGGGGTATCCCGGTGGTCAAGATCTTCCAGCAGACGGTCTACTCCTTCAAGGCGTTCCAGCAGGCCATAGAGGATTACAGCAACAAATCCGAATACTATCAGGCTAAGGTGTGCCGGGTCCCCAGTCCATTAACCTGACCTTCACCGAGGGGGCCTTTGTGTTCCTGGTACCGGCGGCCCTGTTCCTGGCGCCCGGGGCTCTGGCCGGCGATGACTTCGCGGGGTTTGTCACGAACTTCGCCTTTTACGCGGTGTTCTCCGCCATCATCTCCACGGCCCTTGCCAAAATCATGTTCGCCGCATCGGGCATCATGCTGGCCGGCACCGCTCTGGGCCGCATTGATCAGGTCATGGGCGCTCCCGAGCTGAACGTGCCTGCGCACCCCAAAACACCTCAGAACAGCCGTGTGGAATTTGAGGATGTGAGCTTCACCTACGACGGTGCGGAGACGCCCGCCCTCTCCCATGTCTCTTTCACGGCCGAGCCGGGACAGACTGTGGCCCTGGTGGGGCCCTCCGGCGGCGGCAAAACTACCGCCGCCAGCCTGATCCCCCGTTTCTGGGACGCCGCCTCCGGCGCGGTGAAGGTGGGCGGCGTGGATGTGCGGCAGATCGACCCCATGTGCTCATGTACCAGATCGCCTTTGTGTTCCAGAACAGCCGCCTGTTCAAAGCCTCTATCTTGGAAAATGTCCGGGCCGCCCGCCCCGACGCCACCCAAGAGCAGGTGCGCGCGGCGCTGATGGCCGCCCAGTGCGGGGACATTCTGGAGAAGCTGCCCCAGGGTATGGACACCCTGATCGGCTCCGAGGGACCTATCTCTCCGGCGGCGAGCAGCAGCGCATCGCCCTGGCCAGGGCCATCTTAAAGGACGCGCCCATCGTGGTCCTTGACGAGGCGACCGCCTTCGCGGACCCCGAGAACGAGGCGCTGATCCAAAAGGCGTTCTCCGAGCTGACCCGGGGCCGCACCGTTATCATGATCGCCCACCGCCTGTCCACCGTCGTGGGCGCGGACAAGATTCTGGTGTTGGAGGAGGGCCGCATCGTGGAGCAGGGCTCCCATCAGGAGCTGACCGCCGCCGGCGGGCTCTATGCCCGGATGTGGGCGGACTACAACCAAGCGGTCCAGTGGAAGATCACCAGCGAGCAGTGAGAGAGGGTGAAGAAGATGTTCAGCAAAAGCTTTCAGCGCAAATACGCCCTCACCGACCAGGGCGTGAAAACACCAAAAAGGCTTCTGGACGGTCATTGTCAATCTGGTCGTCATGGGCGGCATGGGCATCCTGTACCTGTTGATGTACGGCCTGATGGGAACCCTGACGGACGGAGCGCCGCTGCCCGGCCCGGCGCTCTTTCTTGGGCTGGTAATCGCGTTCGTCATTCTGTCCTTTGTGACCCACCTGCAGCAGTACCACGCCACTTACGGCCTAGTCTATAACGAGGTGAAGTCCACCCGTCTCAGCCTGGCGGAGCGGCTGCGCAAGCTGCCCTGGGCTACTTCGGCAAGCGGGATCTGGCGGATCTGACCGAGACCCTCATGGGTGATGTGAACCGCATGGAGCACGTCTGGTCCCATGTGCTGGGGTACCTGTACGGGGCCTACATCTCCACGGCCATTATCGCGGTTTGCCTGCTGGTATATGACTGGCGGCTGACCATCGCCTGCCTGTGGGGGGTGCCGGTGGCCTTCGGCCTGCTGTTCGGCACCCGGAAGATCTCCGCCCGGGCCTCGGAGCGGACAAAACAGGCCGCAATCCTGTCTCCGACGGCATCCAGGAGGCGTTGAAAACGTCCGGGAGATCCGCGCCACCAACCAGGAGGCGCGCTATCTGGCCGGGCTTTATGAGAAGATCGACCAGCACGAGAAGGTCACTATTCAGGGCGAGCTGGGCACCGGCATTTTCGTCAATGCGGCCAGCGTCATCATGCGCCTGGGGGTAGCCACCACCATTCTGGCGGGGGCCAGCCTGATCCTCTCCGGGCAGATTGACTTCATGCTGCTGTTTTTGTTCCTGCTGGTCATCACCCGTGTGTACGCCCCTTTGACCAGAGCTTGGCCCTCATCGCGGAGCTGTTCGTGTCCCAGGTGTCCGCCAACCGCATGAATGAGATTTATGATACGCCCACCGCAGAGGGGCCGAGGTGTTCCAGCCCAAGGGCCACAACATTGTGTTCGACCATGTGGGCTTCGCCTACGACAAGAAGAAGGTACTGGACGGTGTGAGCTTTACCGCCCGGGAGGGTGAAGTGACCGCTCTGGTGGGGCCCTCCGGCTCCGGCAAGAGCACCTGCGCCCGGCTGGCCGCCCGGCTGTGGGATGTTACGGAGGGCACCATCAGGGTAGGAGGCGTGGACATCTCCACCGTGGACCCGGAGGCGCTGCTGACCGACTACTCCATGGTGTTCCAGGATGTGGTGCTCTTTGACGATACCGTGATGGAGAACATCCGCCTGGGCAAGCGAGGAGCCACCGATCAGGAGGTGAGGGCCGCGGCGGAGGCCGCCAACTGTGGGGAGTTCATCCGCCGTCTGCCCCAGGGATACGACACCCCCATCGGAGAAAACGGGGCGAAGCTCTCCGGCGGGGAGCGGCAGCGCATCTCCATTGCCCGGGCGCTTTTGAAGAACGCCCCCATCGTCCTGCTGGACGAGGCCACCGCCAGCCTAGATGTAGAGAACGAGACCAGGGTGCAGGGGCGCTCTCCCGCCTGCTGGCAGGCAAGACGGTGCTGGTCATCGCCCACCGGATGCGCACCGTGGCCGGGGCGGACCACATCGTGGTGCTGGAAAATGGCCGGGTGGCCGAGCAGGGCACGCCTGCGGAGCTGATGGAAAAAGTAGGACTCTACCGCCGTATGGTGGAGCTACAGAGCCACAGTGCCCAGTGGCAACTCAACGGGAACAAATAGCATAGGACCCCGTAGCAGAGACTAGGTAGTTTTCCTTTATCAGAAATTTGGCCGCTGATCTGTTACTGGTTTTCGTTTGGAATTATGAAAGAATCAATCATAAAACATAAAAAGGTCTTACCGATTTGCAAAAATCGGTAAGACCTTTTGTTATTAATAAGCTATGCGTTGCACTTAAAGACCTGTGATGATCTGACTGAAATCCAAGAGGTGTGAATTGGGAAAGTATTATCAGATACAAAAAATTTTTCTTAAAAGCACCGTTTTCCCGGCTAAAGCACCGCAAGAGCGGAGACAGAATGAAATCTCCTCATTCCCACTCGCCGAGTTAAATCCATTTCTAAACTTTTTGTATAGGAGATTTAATTCGTCGTGGTTTTATTTGATGCAGATTATCCTTATCCTAAGGTCTATTCGGACTTTTGCTATCAAAAATCTATCCGGGCCATCCTATCAGGGGTTTTGCTTGAGGTGGATGATTGGGTGGCTTAATGGTATTGTAGCATAGTTTTTCTTAATCTTCAATTAAATCCGCAAAAAATCCATCTGTGTCAAAAATATGATCCAGTTCATCATTGCTCGTAGCATGTGATACTTTATCTCGAATGGCACTCTTGGACATATCGAGTCGTTTGAACCGCTTATTCTTAGCTGCATCCTCGCTCATGCGAATCAATTGAATCCTGCCAACGCCCGATTCTGCCTTGCGTATTCTGCAAACCCTTTCGCTTTTCCAAGATTATCTTTGTAGGCAGGATTATGTGGTTCCAGAATATCAATTACATATCCGAGCACCTTATCAGTTCTCACAATAATGATGTCTGGATATGTAGGCTTTGTTTCACCGTCCATCTCATAAGGAATACACAAGGCCCATGAGCCTCTGGATGGGTTCCGAATCAACAAACAAAATCCTTTCTCCCTTGTTCCTCCTCGAGGACACCCGATTCCCAAGGATTTAGCTTTAGCTTCGCTATCCCAGTATCTTCACTTACAAAAGATGGTTCCTATATTCTTTTCCTCCACTTTCATGGGGAACTTGAATTGTTTCCGGCAAACGGAAATTGTGTTTGCTGACTACATCTCCATCTGATACGACTCGGTCGTATTGCCTCCGTATATCCTCTGAAGTGATGGTTGCGAAATACCTTCTATAATCATCATTCATGCGGTGGAAGCGAGCTTCGGCATATTGGTGTAATTTAATCATGCATTCGTCATCGGCAACAAATAGAATAACATCCACCTTAAATCCACTCGGATCAGCATCATCCATGTACTTGTTGCCATAAAACATACCAATGCCTTCATTCCCCAGCTTTACATCCGCAATTCGGAATTGACGGTCTATGTCAGTGTCTGTCGTAGTAAACAGATCGTGCACTGAGTAGTTGTCAACCGTTTCACCAAAGGCATCAAATATCTGCGTAGCTAATTTGAACTGTTTAACTTGCAGCACTAGGTCTTCATATTTTTTCTTAGCCTTCAAATCCTGTACATAAGTATGGATCATGTCAGCGATTTCAGATTGTACCTCACGGATAGCTTCTCGCCGCAGTCTAGACATAGTAAGCAGGTGCGCCATTTTATATAATGATTTCAAATAATTGTTAATCCGCAACGACCGTACATTGTACGACAACAGACCTGAATCATTTATGAACTTCATTACCGCTTCGCGGTCAAATAAATCTGCAGGAGCCTCGCTTGCGGAGGAAGTGTGACCTTCCATCGTAGCTGGCGTATTAGCACTCACAGAGGGACTATCAAAAGATGTCACATTACCAATATGCGTTTCAGAATTTGGCTGGTTTTCGGCACCTGATACTGGCTGCACCTGAGCGGATTTCTGCAGCTCTTGTTGTGGATTTTGAATAGCCGGCTCTACTCTCATCGTAGAATTGAGTCTATCGGAAGTTTCGGTGCTTACAGGATTGGCGTCTTGATTCAAATCATTTTGCGTCGGATTATGCAATAGTCCATCCAATGTCAGCTGTCCTGGACAAGGAGTTGATTTGCCCTTTTTTCCGGATTTAACCGTAAGAGTATCAAATTTTTCCCCGCCGTAGACTCTCCAACAATATCTGCTGGGATTTCGCCACCTTCACTGTTTTGGAGCGCCTCTACAACATCCTTAACAGTATCCTCGTTAAAATAAGGTAGATAAAGATGAACGTCATTTAAGACATCATCTACCTCAATGTGCATCTGCATAGGTGTCCTTATCATGCGTCCAAGAAGCTGCGCGATATATGTTGCATCATTAGCGCGCTTAAAAGACATCATGGTTTCTGCGCGAGGACAGTCCCAACCGGTGGACAGGTTCTCTTTGAAAAATACAACACGAATGTTACGGTCGTCGGCAATACGAGACGGCTCCTCATAACGGACATCAAGGCCATTTACCTGAATATTGGCGGCTGTCTGGCCAAAAGTATGAACGACTTGGCCTGCCTCAAACTTAACTCCAGTTCGTTCCTCGATTTTACTAAGACAATCATCCAAGTCCGTGTCCGTCAGTTTTTTCCCGCTGCCGTTTAATACCTGTACAATCAGAATCGGGTTGACATAGGCATAATGCTGCTCATAGCAATACTGTGTCCAATGTTCCCATTTTTCTTTCCAGTCATCCGCTGCTGCTTGTAAGATTGCCATATCATTGTTAACGGTATCCTCTTCGGGATATGTAATAACGATTCTGTCCTTTAGAAGGCCAGATGCGCGTACTTCATCCGCCGTAACAACACATTTGTGAATCGTAGAAGCAGTTCCCTCTACCAACGCATTAAATCGCTGAGGCGTTGCAGACATACCAATTACTACCGGCATAGGCGGGATACCGTCCACACTGCTGCCTTTGATAAACTTTTGCATGATGGTAGTAGCCTTGCTGGCCTCTCTTCCTGCATACCCCGATGTGCCTCGTCGATGACAAAGTAAAGTCTGTCACTTTTATCACGAACGGAATTTGCAATAGTCTGCCAGATAGTGTAGGTACGTCCATCACCATTTTTGTTAGCTTCGATGTTGCAGAAAGCTTCTGTGTATTTAGGAAATAGATATGACCATCATCAAATACTTCTTGGTCAAAGAGTCCTCGCTGATCGTAACGCACTGGCCAAGCCGAATTTTATCCGCTTTTGCATCAATTTTTTGCTTAGACTGCTCATTCAGCTGTGGAGAGTCAGATAACCATACAATAATGGAGCCGGGTTGTTCCACATAGTTTTCGTCACCAAAGAAAATACCCTCGATCAGAGACGCATAATAATCGTCTTACCCGCACCAGTAGGTGCAGTAAAGGAAACCACTTGGGGTGCGCGAGTTCGATGATAACTGCCCATAGCTTCCGCTGTTTTCATACGAATATCAGCGAGGGCTCTCTTCTGAAAAGGAAATAATTCAACTCTCACCTTAATCACCTCCCTGTGTTAATACGGAAATTATCCAAGTAGTCACGGTAGAGCTGGTAACAGTCTTTCCCGTTATAATTACGGATCATTTCACGATAAGCCGGTTCAGAATCCGTCACAATGAATACTGTTTGAATTTCAGGATATAGTGCTATCTGCTCATCGAATTCTGGATAGTAGAGTTCATCAATTAGTATAGCCATCTTGTTGATTGGCAGAATCAGCATGTTGGGCAAGTCACCTTCATCTACCGTAGGACATTTACCGATGGCTCCGCCCTTCATCCACAGGACAGGGAGAAGTTCCTTGAACTGCCTACCTAGGGCAACGGATGTCTTGTCCAAAAAAACCAGCTTGAAGAAGGCAGCGTTTGCCTTGAAGCCATCGGACATGGGAATATCACAGCCAATATAGTTGCCTTTCAGAGAATTGTTGTTTATATCGTGACCTTCGATGCTACACACAGTTCGAGGCCATGTCACATGGCGGGCAATCCCTAATTTGTTCCATTCTTCGTCACCGGGCTTAATTCCTTGCTTAAGCAAAGCCTTAGACTCATCTGCAGACACTTCGTTATTTGTCACCATGATACAACGGCGATGTCCGTTGTCCTCTGCGTTTAAGAGATTGACTGCGTGAAGGGTGGTGCCGGAGCCTGCAAAAAAGTCAACAATAATGGCGTCCTTTTTCTCTTTGGTTATAAATCGTATAGCGTCATGGACAGCATAGAGCGATTTTGGGTATGTAAATTTCCGACCTGGCAACACATTCTTAATAAAGCTACTTCCATGTTCACTGGCTGAATGGGACACTGAATTCCAAATAGTAGCTGGTTTTTGTACCTAGAGAGTCTGCATATTCAAGTTCCAAATCACCTTCTGGATTTCTCCCCGTTACAATAATTTGGCCATTTTCAATTTTCTTAATCATGCCATCTTGGAGATAAGATACGGAACGTGTGCCATTTTTGTTGCGCTTTCCAAATCGAATATATCCTTTTTCCAAATAATTAAGGAAAGATGGCGGATATAGTCGCCACTGCAATTCTTGACCAGAACCACTGACCGGAAACATTGCTATAGTTCCTTCTGGGCAAATAACCGTTTTTCTATCCTGTTCAGGCTTAAGTGGTTCTCCTACAGAATGAAATTTTCCAGTGGTTTTATCAATAAAAATAGGGTAAAACAGACTGGGAATTCGGGCCCGTGTTGAACCTTCGCCATTTCGCATCAGACCAGCCCAGCGGACGCTGCGCTTATCTTCATTTACCTCCCGCAACATGTCAGATTCACAGGGATAAACTTCCGATTTTCCTAAAAATACAAAGAACAAATATTCATCCACTCTTGAAAATCTTCCCGTTCTGGCAGAACCTTTTGGGTTAATTACCGAGGATACCATCTGGACTTCTGCTTCAGAGAAAATTTCCTCTAGTAAACATCCCAAATGTAGATATTCTTTTCGTCGATGGTTACAATTAAAACCGAGTCTTCCGGATTTAATAATTTCTTCGCCAGCTTCAAACGCTTTTCCATCATGGACAACCATTTGCTATGGCGATAGGCATCCGTACTATCAACATAATCGTTATTATATTTCCAATCTTTAGCCCCCGTGTTATATGGGGGGTCAATATAGATGCAATCCACCTTTTCTGCATATAGATATTCTAAAAGTTGGAGTGCGTGATAGTTATCTGCTTCAATCAATGTATGCCAAAGATCACTATCAGGCGCATTCTCTACATAATCCAAAGGTCTGAGCGTCGGATAAATTGGCTCTCCAAATTCTGCAATTGCCACAATTTCATCTCTTTGGAAAGTCACCTGTTCATGTGTTTCCCGGCGATCACACAGAACGGCACTACCTTCTATTTTCAGGACAGTATAAATATCGCTGACATATCCAATTTTTCGCGCAACTTTAGAGCCAACTCGAATTGGCACATCATAGAGAGGCGTACACTCCGGCAAGTGTTCTTCAAACACCAATCCAAACTTCTTTTGTTTTACTAATTTATTTGTTTCCTGCAAAATCCGCTCACGCAACGCTGGATCATCTATTTGTTGGATCAAATCCTGTAAAAGCGCCATTTCTATTCCCTCATCCTTCTGTAATGGTTTCTCTTTATATGGCATAGAATACCGTGTTCTTCACAAAATCCCATAACCTGAGCTGCCATCTGATTGTAAAAAGCTTTATGATTTTTGTAAGAATTCGCTTCTTTACAGTAATTAGTCCTACCAAAGATAATCTTATCTACAAAACTCACAGCATCTAAAATCTCTTGTAAATCTTGTTCTATCAAATTTGGAGTGGGATATGGTTCAATGCTGACCCATGTCTTGCATCCAGCATCATGCAACGCTTTCAAAGCAGCTAAGCGGTCCGCATAAGGAGCTGCACCTGGCTCCATTTTCACACGATATGACTCATCTAGGGAAATCAATGTTATCCCATGCTCATTCTCGGAAGAAAGCTGTGCCAGTTCCATCGGTAAGATGCCTTTGGTGAGTGTCGTGCATCGAATGCCAGCTTGGTTCAATTTACGAATTGCTGCAATGCTCATTGTACTTACTTCAGGGAAGCCATTCATAAATGGATCTGTTGAAAAGCAAAGATGGACAGATTGTATTTTATCACGGAGCCGAGGAATCTCTCGATCCAATAGCTCTAAGGTATTGGATACCAAGCAAGGCTCAACCATTGCTCATAATCCTTTATCTGTCCAAACCTTTTTTAACAGAAACGCATAGCAGGGAAATTTGCAACCATGCGAGCACCCTTGTACATGATTCATGGTATAGTCACCATACTCAACGCCTGTTTGATAGAGCATGGTTTTTCGTATAATGGTTTTCAAATTATTTCATCCTTAGTCTCGGTTCTGGAAAGAAAGTAGGTACTCCTTTTTTCCTGTTGTGGGGTTGTGTTCTAATCGTTGTTTGGCAGTACATACTTTTAGCTCTGCTCTGATATCTTTCTAAATCCATCAGATGGAAATACTGGATGGCTATCAAGATGGTTCCACAGTTCGTCAAGCAGTACGTCCTGGCGTCCAGCAAATTCTCGGCTGAGATATTTCGCAATGTCCCGCACAGTAAAGCATGATTCGTCAGTTTGAGTAGAAATGATTCCGCTTGTACCTACTCCAAAATCCATAACAAGCTGATCAGGATTACTGTGCAAGTGCTTGGTTGATGACTGTCCACCAAAACTTTCCAAGCACACTTCTTATATAATTTGAAGCCTTCCTCATTACTGGTACAATGAAGGAGACTGTACACTTGGGAATTTTGGCTATTGTAAAACGGAAATGCCGCTACATAATACTTACGGTTCCCTTTCAATGTGGTAATGATTTCTCTCACTCGGTTCTCGTAAGCCTTCTTATCACTACCATAAGGCACTAGTTTTTCAAAATCTGCAAGGTATGTATTTTCATATTTTTCCTTTGTTGATTTTCGTTTCGCCTGGGTAATTGCTCTGACAGGATCTGATACCATGTGATTAATTAGGACCTCTCCCAGTTTCTGAAAAGGGAAACAACGCCTCCCAATCAATAAAAGCCACATAGGGATCATACAAAAGAAAATAATGGAGGTACTTGGTATCATAAAGCTGTGGACCAATTGTATACAAAAATTCACTGGCATCTCCAACTTTGGTAATGATACGAAAATTCCGCTCATCACTAGGCAAATGTTTCTTAATTTCTTCAACCCTTGATGGGTCAATATCATTCAAATATATCTCAATATTTTTGCGGGGGTAATTCCTTGCAACATCTAAAAGTACCTTTGCAACTCTTCCAGGGGTACCTTCTGTTTGCTGACCCGTTTCATCGTTAATGTAGATGCCGCTGTTACACATACAATCAATGAAAACCAATGTGTTGCAGAAGTTATTCAGCATCAACTTTTGAGCCCAAGATTTAACATACTCTTCAATCAGTTCAAATTTCTTTATGGTATGTGGGCTTGCTTTACTAATCAAAACTTTGAACTATTTTTGTTGGCCATGAAATCCACCTCATTTTTGTTTTGTATCGTCTTCTGTGGGGATTAACTCCATAATATCTCCAATGTCGCAATTCATGGCCCGACATACCTTCATTAGCACTTCCATGCTGACATTCTCATTCTTTGAAAGCTTTGTGACAGGCCCAGCTAATTCCGGCAGATGCTTGCAAGTCTTTTTCTTCATGTCTTTATCAATTAGCATCTTCCATAATTTTTGAAACTGACTTCCAATGCAGTCACCTCGCAGTTCTATAAAAGCGCAACAAGCTATACATAACAGTATAACTTAATCCACTATCAACAGGCAAGAGATTTTCTTCATAAACACAAGAATATTCTCTATTAAATACAAAATTCTGTTTGCAACTTTGTCAATCTAAGCGGAAAGGTTATATGATAACGATTTTATTAGGGAATAAGCCCAATTTTGTCAAGAAAAAGAGGTAACAAAGAACAAGTGTAATGTGGCGGCCAGAGAAATTGCTCGAAAAGGAGAGCCAAAAGCCGTCTGCAAATTTCTATAAAAGTTCCCATTGTAAAGTTCTGTTGCCAGCACAACGATATTCAAAGCAGGAAAAATGTTGAGAAATGGCCCCAATAGGCGTAATGCCTATACTAACAGCACTCGAAAGGTGCTGTTTTCATGTTTGGGAGGAACCATGAGCAATTCAGTGTTTCGTTATTATGGCGATGAAAGCAAGCAGTTCTCTTTCTGCCGCATCCCCATCGGCTTATTACCAATGACTGCATTGAGCAGTTGTCTGCTATAACCTGTATCCATCCATCTATCTTATCCATCGGCGCCTACTACTGGAAAGAGGACAATGGATAGATGCGGCCAGCAGCGGAAATCAAATGCCACCAAGAAAACTTCAATTTCACTTCGCCCCATGGACAGCGGTGCTTTTGCGCCCGCTGTCCGCGCCAGCATGGAATTTGTAACACAAATTCCGCTGTTTAGGGCCTAAGCCCCTAATATCTCCCGTACTCGGAAATGCCGTGCAATTCGAGATACCCGATTTGCGCGCTGCTGATAATCTGCAAATAGCAAGCCGGCGGCACACCATATACCGGACATTGATAATAAGCCATCCAAGGGTGTGTTTTCCTCTTTGGAGAGTAATCCACCGCCCGTCCCCGTCAAGGCCGCACGATTGCGCCGCAATCGTGCGCAAGCCGCCCAGTCTGCGGACTGGGCGGGCCTTGACTGGAGCCGTTCGGCGGATTATAAGGTTATCAAGAGGAAAACGCACTACAAGCCGCCATTGGCGGCTTGTGCCATTGTGGTGCAAGCGGTTACTGGAAGCAGCAACCGCGGCAGGGAGATGTCGGTTCTGTCGAAACGCGTCTACATTTGAGACGGATTAACCCCTGTGAAAACTGTCGAAAATTGCGTCCACATTCGAGACGCGTTTCAGCCCCAGCGCCTGCCCTGATTAGGGTGGGCACTGGGGTTTTTTCTTTGTCCGCATAGCAAACCTCCGTCAAGGTACAATAACCTCATACTTTGAAAAATGGAGGTTTTCAACATGACAGAGTACAAACTGGCCACCGGGCAGCTTGCCGCCTACGCCCGCCATCTCCGGGCCGAGGAGCGCGCCATCGGCACCATTGAGAAATACCTGCGGGATGTACGGGCCTTTGCCGCCTGGACAGAAAACCAGCCTGTCACACAGGAGCTGGCGGCGGCATGGAAGGAACATCTGCTTGCCACGGGCCACAGCCCCGGCACCGTCAACTCCATGCTGGCCGCCATCAACGGCCTGTTCCGGTTTTGGACTGGAATATCCGGGTGAAATTTCTGAAAATCCAGCGCCGGATGTTCCGTGACCAGTCCAGGGAGCTGACGAGAGAGGAATACGATCTGCTGGTATCCACGGCCAGGGCCAGCGGAAAGGAGCGCCTCGCCCTGCTCATGGAGGCCATCTGCGCCACCGGGGTACGGGTGAGCGAGGTGCGCTACCTCACCGTGGAGGCGGCGCGGGCAGGCCGGGCGGACATCTCCCTAAAGGGCAAGATACGCACCATACTTTGCCGGGGAAGCTCTGCCGCAAGCTGCTGAAATACGCCCGGAAAAATAAAACCGCCTCCGGTGAAATCTTCATCACCAGAAGCGGAAAGAGCATGAGCCGACGCCAGATTTGGGCGGAGATGAAAGCCCTGTGCAGGGCGGCGGGAGTAGACCCCGGAAGGTCTATCCCCATAATCTGCGCCACCTGTTCGCCCGGATTTTCTACAAATCCTGCAAGGACATCGCACGGCTGGCCGATGTACTGGGCCATTCCAGCATCGAAACCACCCGCATCTATCTTGTGACCACCGGGGCCGAGTATACCAAACAGCTTGAACGGCTGGGGCTTGTCTCGTAGGCAAATTCCACATTTTGCCCTCAAGCCTTAGCGCAGCAGGCTCTCTTGGGTACATATCATGTCGAAATTATATCATGTTCTCATTTGAGAGGCAAGGCATTTTATGGTTTTTGGGCGCAAAAATCCAGGCCGCAAAACCATTGTCTTTGCGGCTTGCCTTTCGCCCGTTTCTCCCGCAATCGAGGAAAACGGGCGTTTCCTTCCATTTTCCGTTATGGCCGATGCAATTAAGCCATGCCGCCACACAACAAAATGTGGATTTGGTATTTCGCCGGGCTTCCCGGCGTTTGCGCTATTTCTGCGAAATGTGGATTTTGTGATGAACTCTTTAACGGGTGGCGATTGAAATGAAACCGTATTATCTCATAAACGATGTATGCGTGCTGCGGCGCGTTCGTGCCGGAGGGGCGGCAGATATGCCGTGAGTGTGAAAAGGCTATGGAGCGCGGCAGGCCGCCGCGAATGTCCCTGCTGGACGCTATGCAAACCCAGATGGGCTGCGACTACTTATCCGACCTGCGCTTTTAGACCATACCCGGCGGACAGAGCTGGCGGAGAAGCTGAAGAACCTCCCGACCAGGGACGCCAACCTCCACGACTGGAACGACGCCCTGCATTATCTCACCGGGGATGACCAGCCCAGGGCCACGGCGGAGCAGGCCAAGTCCGCGCTGATCGCGGGCCTAACCGCCCGCTGACGGCGGCCCGGCGAAGGGTGGTGATGAATTTTGAAAACAACTCTATATGACTACTGCCGGACGCATGACAGACCCGAGCTGCTTCGGGAGTGGCACCCGGCGAAAACGCTCCGCTGACGCCGGAGGGATCACCTACGGCAGCAAGCGGAGCGTGTGGTGGAAATGCAAAAGGGCCACGAATGGCAAACGGCGGTCTACACCCGCGCAGCGGGGAGCGGCTGTCCCTACTGCGCGGGAAAACGGGCCTGGCCGGGAGAACGACCTGGCCTCCCAGCGGCCCGATTTGGCCACAGTGGCACCCCACGAAAAACAACGGCGTGACCCCGGCGGACATACCGCTGGGCAGTCACCACATGGCATGGTGGGTATGCGAGAAAGGCCATGAGTGGAAGGCCATCGTGAAGTCCCGCGCCATAGGCGGCACAGGCTGTCCCGTCTGTGCCAACCGGGCGCTGCTGCCCGGCATAAACGACCTTGCGACCACTCACCCGGAGCTGGCCCGCCAATGGCACCCGGCCAAAACGGAAGCCTGGCCCCATGATGTGATGGCCGGAACCCGGCGCAAGGTCTGGTGGCGCTGTGACAGGGGCCATGAGTGGCAGGCGGCGGTGTCCTCCCGTGCTGTCGGCACGGGCTGTCCGGTATGTGCGGGCAAGACCGCCATCCCCGGCGAAAACGACCTCGCCAGCCTGTTCCCGGCTATCGCCGCCCAGTGGCATCCCACCCGCAACGGCGGTCTGACGCCGGAAAAGCTGACGCCATACAGCAACAAAAAAGCCTGGTGGTTATGCCCCCTGGGGCATGAGTACACGGCGGCGGTGGCCGCCCGGATAACGGATCGCTCCGGCTGTCCCTACTGCGCGGGGCGGAAGGTGTTGCCCGGCTTTAACGATCTGGCCACCCTGGAACCAAAGGTGGCGGCCCAATGGCACCCCACCCTCAACGGGGCGCTGACCCCGGAGCAGGTGACAACGGGAAGCCATAAAAAGGTCTGGTGGGAGTGTCCCAACGGACATATCTGGAAAGCCGTCATTTATTCCAGGGCGGGGCCAGGCTCCCGCAAATGTGGATGCCCCGTGTGCGCCGGGCGGATACAGCCGGAGCGCACGGAGCGTTACCGCCTGGCTATGGCGGAGCATGAGAAGTTTCCGCGGGCACACGCCCCGAAACAAAATAGAGAAAAATTGGAGGTATAAGCAACATGAAGAAGCGATTTTAGCTGTCCTTTGACGATGGCCATGCTCTTCTCCGTTTTGCCCGCTTCCGCGCTGGCGGCGGAGGGCGATACGGCAGTAGAGCCATGCACCGTCACCGAGGGCTGCACCCTGGAGGCCGGGCATGAGGGCGAGTGCGTCCTGCCCGACGAGCCGGAAACCATGGAGGGCGATACCGCCGATGTTCCCGGCGCCCCCGATGCAGACCCGGTGTACGACATTGGGGACGACACCACAGTGATCGACCAGGGGCTGATCACTGTGGAGCAGCTTCAGGCACGCATCGTCGCCCTGCCCGATGCGGATGCGCTGACGGGGATGGACGCGGAGGTGCAGGCCGAGGTCTATGCGGAGGTCTGCGCCATCTATGACGCCATCGACGAGATGACCGACGAGGAGGCCGGGGCGCTGGATGTGTCCGCGCTGGAGGAAGCGGCGGCGTTCTTCACCCGGCAGATCATGCCGCTGGACGAGGGCGATAATGATGCCGCCATGTCCGGTGATTGTGGGGCAACAGGCAGCGAGAGTAGCGTTACATGGAAGCTGGAGCAGAACAATCAGGACAACGAAAATCCCACCTATACCCTCACCATCTCCGGCTCCGGTGCGATGACGGATTATGATGTAAATACCAACCAATCACAAAATGGCTACTACAAAGTGACAGGCTCGCCATGGTTGAGTTATGCAGATAAAATCACAATGATTGACTTGAGTACCGGAATCACTAAGATTGGCAAGGGTGCGTTCAACAGTTGTGCAATCACGGAACTGCCGTGGAGCGGAAAAGAAGCGCAGTACACTGCTTTGACTGAAATTGACAATTTGCTTTTGCTGGTTGTACTGCGCTGACAAGCGTGAGTTTTGTTCCAAGTATTACAACCTATGGAAATTATGCTTTTGAATACTGTACCAATGTAACAAGCGTTGATTGGACAAACTATCAACCTGCTACTGAAAACAGCGATAAGCTTAGTGTGAATGGTGTACTGGTGGCGACGGGCTTGTTTGCTGAGTGTTCATCGTTGGGTTCAAATGGCACCATATTAAGTCTGCCGGAGCGGATTATTGGCATTGACCGCGCCGCGTTCCGAAACACAGGCTATACCGCCATTGATTTTACAACAGATGCTCCGGGTGTAAAGTCATAGAAGAACAGGCGTTTTCTGGAAGCAACCTGACAAGCATCACACTTCCCTCTGCGGACGCACATTCTGATACGAAATTTGGCACCGGTGCTTTCAGCGGAACGAATGTAACAGCCATCAGTATCCCTTATTATTCGCAATCTGACAATGCGAATGTTAGCGAGCAAATGTTTAAGGACTGCACTTCTTTGAGTTCCGTTGTATTGGGTGACGGTATTACTTCTATCGGGAAAAATGCTTTTAGTGGCACAGACCTTTCCAAAATTAACTGGCCTACTTCTCTTACGACGATAGGAGACTATGCCTTTAACGGTGCAAATTTTGAACAATTGGATATTCCTGCCACTGTCACGACCATTGGAGGTCAGGCATTTTACAACAATACACAATTAAAATCTGTTATCCTACGGGCTGCATCTGTTTCGCTTGGATATGGAGCATTTGCTCAATGCTCCGCTCTTGAAACCATTGACTTGAGCCAAGTAAGTGCTGTGACCCTCACAACGACTGGATCAAACACAGGAAATGTGTTTACAGAAACCAAAGATGGAAGTGCCCTATATGTAAGCGAATATTCTGTAATCCAAACATCGGCAACTGATAGCACAACACAAGCGAAGCTGTACTCGAATTACAATACAGCGGCCCTTGTCATTGGCAAAGCAACAGTTGATGCAACGAAAACTGGATTTGAAGCAGTGAGCAGGGATTGGTATACCGCAAAGTGGTATAAAAATAGCGATTTTAGCGGTGATTCGGTTTCTGAAATCGCAAAGACAGAGAGTAATAACCGCGTCTATCCCGTTTACTATGCCAAGTGGACGCTGGATACCCCCACCGTCACCGTGAGCGCCGACAAAACTAACATTGTTTCTCTACTGGCTCCGCCACCTTGACGGCCACCGCCGAGCATGGGGCCGAGGGTGTGACCTATGAGTATCAATGGTATACCGGCACCCCGATAGTGGCACCGAAATCAACGGCGCGACCAGCCAGACTTACGAGGTCAAAAGCCTGACCTCTGATACCACCTATTATTGCAAGGTGACAGCGGTAAACGGCAATGACAAGAGCGAGGCCGCTACCAGCAACACCGTGACTATTGCCGTGGCAAGTGCAGAGGGCAGCGTTGTCATTTCCGACGACAAGACCACGGCCACCTATGGCGACGCGCCCTTCACCTTCACCTATACCGCCAGCGGGACGGCTACCGTGGAAAGTTCTAATACCTCCGTTGCTACCGTTTCGGACAGCAACGGAACCGTGACCGTTACCATCGTCGGCGCGGGCAGCGCGACTATTTCTGTGAGCTCTGCGGCAAGCACCGAATATACCGCCGCATCTGCTGAATTTACTCTGACTGTCGCCAAGGCCACCCTAACCGCCCCTGTGCTGGCCAACTACACGGCGACTACCACCAGCATCACCGTGACTGAACCCACAATCCCCACCGGGGCCTCCAAGGTTCAGTATTCCATCGATGACGGCATGAATTGGCAGGACAGCAACGAGTTCAGCGGCCTGACCGCTGGTACTTCCTACTCTGTGATCGCTAAGTTTGTGGCGAATGATTCCGGCAACTATGCCGATTCTGCCAGCAGCACCGCTTTGAGCGCCAGAACCAACAGCAACGGAGGCTCCAGCGGCGGTGGCGGCGGAACGACCACCTACACCGTGACCGTGGACAGCGCCAAGAACGGCACCGTTTCCGTCTCCCCCAAGAACGCCAGCAAGGGCACGACTGTGACCATCACCGTCAAGCCCAACAGCGGCTATGAGCTGGATGATCTGACTGTCACCGACAAGAACGGCGATGCCGTGAGGATCAAGGACCAGGGCAACGGCAAGTACACCTTCACCATGCCCGCCTCCAAGATCACTGTGGAGGCCAGCTTCACCGAGATTGAGGAACAGCCCGCAGTTTCCTTTGTCGATGTTTCCACCAGCGCCTATTATTACTACGCGGTGGCATGGGCCGTGGAAAACGGCGTCACCTCCGGCACCAGCGCCACGACCTTCAGCCCGGATGCCGCCTGCACCCGCGCCCAGGCCGTGACCTTCCTGTGGCGGGCCGCCGGTTCCCCCGCACCCAAGAGCAGCGTCAATCCCTTTACCGATGTGTCTACCAGCGCCTATTACTATGACGCCGTGCTGTGGGCCGTGGAGCAGGGCATTACCGCTGGCACCGGCGCCACCACCTTTAGCCCGGATGCCACCTGCACCCGCGGCCAGATAGTGACCTTCTTGTACCGGGCCGATGGCACCACAACCTCCGGCAGCAACCCGTTTACGGATGTTGCTGACAACGCCTATTACGCCGACGCGGTGAAGTGGGCCGTGGCCGAGGGTGTCACCGCAGGAACCAGCGCCACTACTTTCAGCCCGGATGCTTCCTGTACCCGCAGCCAGATCGTAACCTTCCTCTATCGGGCCTACGCGGACTGATGGGATGCGCCCCAATGGCGATAGTTCTCACGCTTTGTTGGGGCTTGACCAAGTAAATACCCACCACACCCGGCAGGGCGGCATTTTGCCGCCCTGCTTTTCTTATATCTTTCTTGCGAAAAAAGGGGCTTTCAATAACCTTTTGGGAACTTTTGGAGGTTCCTGCGAATAACGAGCAAAACGAAAATTTTGAGGAAGGTAACTTATAGAAAGGTAAATCGGTGATTGATTATGGCCACACGATATGAGCGGTATAACGAAATAACGTTTGGCCTACTGTAAAGCCGCCGTTGATAAAGCCATCTTGAAAGAGCGATTGAAAAGCCGGAAAAGGCCAGCGGGAACAACCCCTTTCCTCTTACGGAAAAAGACATCCCCGCTGTTCCTATGGATAAATCGGAGCAAGGCCGTTTGGAAGATACGGCGCTGACCTTCCAGGTCTCCGGCGAGATCATCACGGTAAAAGGCGTGAAATTGGGACAGGCCATCGCCTGTCTGCTACCCAGGGAGCGGTCGATCATCCTGCTCCGTTATTTCCGCGGTATGAGGGACGGAGAAATCGCACAGCGCCTGAACATGGCCCGTGCAACGGTACAGCGGAAGCGGAAAAGGCGGAAGCGAAGCTGCGGCTGTTTCTGGAGGTGTGACTATGACGTACATACCATATTGCGTAATTGAGGCCGCCAAAGCGCATGATGTGGAAGCCGCGGACATGATCCTCCGACATTTTGAGAGCTATATGCTCTACAAAAGCCGGAGTGACTATGAGGATGACTTCGGAAATATCCATTCATGCGTTGACGACGATTTTTACTATCAAGCGAGAAACGCGCTGCTGTCGGCCATCTTTACTTTCCGCTTCCGGGAGCCGCCAGATGATTTTATTTAGTGACCAGCCGAATGTGCAAATGATGGCCCCAGCCGGGCAGTTCAGCCAGCGGGGCCATCACAAAAATCGGTCTCAAATCGAGACGAAATTCGACACTGCTTTGCGCTAAAACATCTGATTTTTTGCGTATTTTGCTGAAATTTAGTATAATAATGGTGCAGACGGCACCTTGAAAAATAAATAGAACTGGCCGCCATATATGCACCCGGCCATTAGGAGGAGGTCTATATGGCGGAGCAAATCATCCAAATCGCAAAAGACACAAAGAAGCGTGTTGTCTGTCTTTACCGTGTTTCTACGGTGGGGCAGGTGGAGAAAGACGACATTCCCATGCAGAAGCAGTTCTGCCGGGAGTTTACCCAACGCCAGCCCGAATGGGTAATCGTCAAGGAGTTTTCCGAAAAGGGCGTTTCCGGATTCAAGGTCTCGGCAAAGAAAAGGGACGCAGTACAGGAGATCCAGCGGATGGCCCTGCAAGGCGGGTTTGACATCCTGCTGGTGTTCATGTTCGACCGCCTGGGCCGCAAGGACGATGAAACGCCCTTTGTGGTGGAATGGTTCGTGAAGCACGGCATTGAGGTCTGGAGCGCCATGGAGGGCAACAGCGTTTCGACAATCATGTTGACAAGCTGCTGAACTACATACGCTATTGGCAGGCATCCGGCGAGAGCATCAAAACCTCTGTCCGCGTCAAGACCCGTATCAGCCAGCTCACCGAGGACGGCTATTACACTGGCGGCATTGTCCCCTATGGCTACCGCTTGGAAAACCGGGGCCGCAGGAATAAGCGGAACAAAGAGGTCTTTGACCTTGCTGTGGACGAGGATGAGGCCAGGGTGGTCAAGCTGATTTTCCAGAAGTATGTGTACGAGGGCTACGGCTTCCAGCGCATTTGCCGCTATCTGACGGAGCAGGGCTTCCGAAACCGAAAGGGCAAAAACTTTGCGACATCCGGTATCCATCGCATTGTCCGAAATCCCTCTATATCGGCATACCCGCAACGGCGAGAGTGAGTCGGCGGTACTGCCGGAATTGAGGATTTTGGAGGATGAACTGTTTGAACGGGCACAGGCAATTACCCAAAGCCGGGTGAAGCCCCGTGCCCAGCGGGAAGTCCCGCTTACCACCAGAGGGCAGTCCCTTTTGACGGGAAACATCTATTGCGGGCATTGTGGAAAACGTCTGACGCTGGCGACCTGCGGGCGGAAGTATCGGAAAAAGGACGGCACAGAGGTCTCCAAGAGTTACACCAGGTATCAATGCAGTTATAATATCCAGCACCCCGGAGAATGTGATGGGCCATCCGGCTATGGCGCGGTCAAGCTGGACGACCTGATAGATCAAATTGTCCGCATCCAGTTTGAACGCATCCAGACCGCCCCACCCCAAACGCTCATAAAGGAACAGCAAAAGCGGGAGATTGAAACCGCCAAGGCAAGGCTGAACCTGCTGAACATCCAGTACCAGCAGAAGCAGAGGGACTACCAGGACTTGCGGGCCGAGACACTTCGCGTCATCCAAGGCATCAGCCGTCTGAATGTGGACCTGCTCAACAGTATTGTGGAGGAAACTACCGCGCAAATCAAAGAACTGGAACAGCAGATAGAGGAAGCGAAAGCAGACCTGCAAAAGCTGGTATCCAGCGCCGAACAGGTACGGCAGGAATACGTTCAGCTGATGAACTGGGCGGAGTTGTACGACAGTTGCACCTTTGAAGCCAAGAAGATGATCGTATCGCAGTTTATCAAGAGCGTCCACGTCAAGCAGGGTTATGAAATCAGTGTGGAATTTAATGTTGCCTCTGCCGAGTTTCAGCGGATGTATCTGGAAGCGGAGAAAGAGGATGAGGGCGGAAGCAGGCGCGGAACATCGGTAATCCTGGCTTTGGCGGAAGAAACGGGACAGGCGGTTTGACCGTCTGACCCGGTGGACAGCTTATAGCAGAAAAATCCCTGCAAGTTTTCGACATTTCGTTTTTGTGTATATCGTTTCCCTGCAAGCGCATTACAGAAAAATATCCTTTTCGCTCAAACTGTTCCGCTTGCAAAAGCTCTCTTTTTATAATAACTTATAATAACTAAAATCCGCCAGCTGCGCATCTTTGAGATGTCGCTTCTGGCGGATTCTCTTGTCAATCTAATGGAGTTTTCTTTGTCACAGCCTTGAGATACAGATCTGGATCACCATTCAAAACCAGCTCGGCATAGGCCAGCGGATCATTATAGATCAGCCAGTCCAGTTCCGACCGCCGGTACATACTGTTTGCCACCTCGTTCTCTACGGCGGTACAGTCGATGGAGCACAGGGTTCCATCTTCCATGCCCAGCTCCACACAGGCGGTATCCAGGTTGAACTCACAGGATACAATCTTTCTCATAGTCGTTACCTCCTAATGCTTAAATTTCGATTTATTTTCCGCAGCGGTACAAAGTCCGTTTCGGTTGTTTTAGCTACAGGCAAGCAATGCGTGTGGATAGCCACACACAAATCCGGCAAGCAATGCGAGTGTTTATACACACTCACATTTCCTGCCGTCTGCTTGTTGAGGGCAGCGCCCCAAGCTCCTTTGAACACAGAATTTCATTCTGTGGCTGCGCGTTCTGCGAACGCTTTTTATCTGTACCCGGCCCCCCGTTTCGAGGCATGGGGGTGCGTGAATCGCGCACCCCTTTTGTTGATATGGAACACCCTGAAACAGCGTCCTTCTCTTTCCCTCTGCCAGCAAAACAGGGCGTGCCACGCTCCTGTCCTGCCGACAAGAGAAAATGATTAGCAGTGTCTCACCATCGGAAATCCGGGAATACCCCGCGCTTGTCCAGGTATTGCTGACGGGCTTGTTCCCGTTCTTCTGCGCTGGGCGCAGTCTTATATTTTGCATACAGTTCATGCCGCACCAGTGCATCCAATTTCCGTTCCAAACCTTGGCGGATTTCCTCGGCACAGTCATCATCGCAGGCCAGATAATACTCCACCAAAGCTACAAAAGGTCATAGGAATTTGTACACTTTTCATGTTCTCTTCCTTTCCGCGACGGTTGCGACGATAGCGACGGTGTTTTTGACGGTATCATTTTCATCGTCGCGACCGTCGCTATCGTCGCGCCCCTTATTCTTCGGTTACTTCACAGGCGGTTGATTCCATCAGCATATAGGTCAATTTCACCCGCCGACCGGAGTGTCTGGCCTTGTTTTCATAGCCCACATGGTACTCATCCAGCAGTCTGCCCGACTTGACATTCAGGTACTTGGTAAGGGCATTGGAGGCCATTCCTGTTTGGATGGCTTCAGCCAGTTCGGACGGAGAACCGATCCACTCCCGACACTCAGCGGAAACCAGCTTTGCCACCGCTTCCAGCACCGGGTCCGGCGGCTCTTTATACAGCTCATTTTCCATGCGTTCCAGGTTCCAGATCTGGGTCTGGGGGTCCTTCTTCAAATAGAGGATCTGGTCCGGCTGATCCCGCCCCACCACCTTGATGGTGGCGTCCAACTCCGTGCGTTTTTTCTTCTGCATCAGCAGCGAACCATCCGCACAGCCCAGCAGCCCAGTGGTGCCGGAAATCGTCTCAAAGGAATCGTCTGCCCGCTGTTTTCGGGTGTGATGGACGGTCAGAACACAGATACCGTGCTGATCAGCAAACTGCTTGATCCTGCCGATGATGTCATAGTCGCTGGCGTAGCTGTATGTCCCGCCGCCCAGCTCCCGGATCTTCTGCATGGTGTCGATGATGATAAGTTTGGTGTCCGGGTGCTCCCGCATAAAGTTTTCCAGCTGTTCGTCCAGCCCGTTCCCGATTTTCTCGGCAGCGGTGGCGAAGTGGAGATTGGGGGTATCGCTCACACCATACATCATAAACATCCGGCTCTGGATACGCTGAAAATCATCTTCCAGCGCAAGGTAAAGTACCGTCCCCTGATGGACTTTGTAGCCCCACAAATCCTGCCCGGTACTGACATGGTAGGCAATCTGAGCCACCAGGAAGGACTTGCCGATTTTGGGTGCGCCGGCAAGGATATATGCCCCTGCGTAAAGCAGGCCTTCCGCCACCGGCGGCCTGCTCTTATAGGTGGTCTGGAACAGCTCTGTCATAGTGAGCGTATGCAGGTATCGGCGGGTCTGCCATACGCTGCATTCTGCGGTACATTTCTTCCAGGCGCTCCTGGGAATTTACAATTTCATCGTTGATTTCTTCCCCGGAAACGGGTATACTAACTTTGGAATTTGTAGAGATTGACTGCCCATCATCTGCGCCAACAGATGAACCCTGGGCGGTCATTTTCTTTTTCTCATCGGTCATAGGCGAATTCCTCCTGCATCCCGTTCATAATGGTGGCGATCATACGGATGGTGTCCAGCAGCTCGTCGTTCACACCCTGTCCAGCCTCGATCCGGCGCAGCTCGTCCAGCACGGCGGCCAGCTGATCCCGCAGGGCCTTGTAGACCCTGGGGTTGCCCTGGACCACCACATCCCGTTCCAGCAGCCGCCGGATGATGTAATCCTGCTTGGTCAGGCCGGTGAGTTTTACCAGGGTTTCCAGTTGGAGATCCTCTTCCGCCGACACTCGGAAAGCTACCGTCTTGTTTCTCCAGCGGTTGTGGTTGTCATAGTTCTTCTTGGACATTTTCTTACACTCCCTTCTCATTTTTCAGCGAATCCAACTTGTCAGCCATTTCCACCTGTCGGGTGGGGAATAGATGGGCATATCGGTAGGTGATGTCGATACTCTCATGCCCTACACGCTCTGCAATAGCCAAGGCAGTAAAGCCCATGTCGATCAACAAACTGATGTGGCTGTGCCTCAAATCGTGTATGCGAATGCGTTTTACCCCAGTTTGCTTACAGCCACGGTCCATTTCCCGGTGGAGATAGCTTTTGCTGATGGGGAACATCCGGCTGTCCGGCTCCACTCCATAGAACTGCTTGAGGTAGTCCTGCAGTTCATCACAGAGGAACTGTGGCATCTGGATCACGCGGTTACTCTTGGGCGTTTTGGGCGTAGTGATCACATCCTGCTTATTGAGCCGTTGGTACGACTTGTTGATGGTGAGAGTGCGCTTTTCAAAGTCAAAATCTGCTGGGGTCAGGGCCAGCAGCTCGCCTTCACGAACACCGCACCAGTACAGCACCTCAAAGGCGTAGAAGGACAGCGGCTTATCCATCATGGCCTCGGAAAACTTAGTGTACTCCTCCCGGGTCCAGAACAGCATTTCCTTCCGTTCATCCGCCCCATGTTTCCTGCCTGCCGGGCCGGGTTGATATTCAGACCGTAAAACCGGGCAGCATGGTTGAAAATGGCGCTAAGCTGGTTGTGAACTGTCTTCAGGTAAGTTTTTCGACAGAGGTTTGCCATGGCAGTCCCGCATTTCGGATCTCGTTCTGCCAGCGCATGATGTCCTTGGATGTGATCTCCGACAGCTTCCGCTTGGCAAAATAGGGCAGGATTTTCTTCTGAATAATGCTCTCCTTGGTGAGCCAGGTATTGAGTTTCAGTTTGGGTTTAATGTCCTTCTCATAGAGAGCAACAAAACTCTCAAAGGTCATGTTCACATCAGCCTGTTTTTCCATCAGGAACTCCGTTCCCATTCCAGCGCCTCGCTTGGTGGCAAAGCCCGCTTGAGCTTCTGCTGGCGTTCACCCTTCCAATCGGTGTAGCGGAATTGTACATACCAGGTTCCGTTTTCCTTGTTCTTAAACGCTGCCATAATTACTCCCCTTTCTCGCCGTCTCGGTTCTCGTGCCATAAAATTTCTCGTGGAAGAACTTGCGGTCAATCTGGTGTGCACCCCGTCAAGTAGACAGCGAAATAATTTACACTTTACGAGAAAATTTCTGCCCGTCCGGTAATATGAAGCAGGCCTGGTTACTACGCGGCCAGCAGGCGGTTATGGACCTCCATAGGAGTCCGCACACCAGGACGCGCTGGAGACGGCGGAAGTTATAATAGGTGATGTGCTCCTGGATCATCTTGGTCAACTGCTCCCGGCTGGTAAACCGCCGGCCATAGTAACGCTCCCGCTTGAGGATGCCCCAAAAGCCCTCCATAGGCCCATTGTCAATGCACTTTCCCACCCGGGACATGCTCTGTGTAATGCCAGCCGCAGCCAGCTTGTCATGGAAGATCTGGGTAGTATAGGCGCTGCCCGGTCGCTGTGGAGCAGAGGGTGGGCCGGGATTGGTCTCAATGCCTGATCCAGAGTGCGATGGACCAAGGCAGCGTCGTTGGTGTCCCGGATGATAAAGGAGACGATCCTTCGGTCACACAGATCCAGGATGGCGCTCAGGTAGAGCTTGCATGGTATTTCCCGTATAGTAGTGAAACTCCGTCACATCGGTGAGCCACTTTTCGTTGGGGCGGTCGGCGTAAAATTGGCGGTTCAGTACATTCTCTGCCAGCTGCCGGGGAGAGGATGCCACCCGAGTGCAGCCATGTGGGGCATGTTTTACCGCAGATTGAATCCCAAGGCAGCGGCAGATGCGCAGCGTCCGCTTATCGTTGACTGGCGTATGGTAATACTTGTCCAAATCGTCCCGAATGCGGCGGTAGCCCTTGTCCGGGCTCTCATGGTGGATCTCCTGCACCAACTGGGCGATGCGCTGGTTCTCAGCGACGCGCCCCCCGGCTTTCCCGGAGCACCACTGGTAATAGCCGGACCGGGAGATATGCAGTGCACGGCAGGCTGGCCCCACAGGAAATCCCTCTTCTTCCGCACCGCAGCGCACCGCTTCATACTGCTGTTCCTGCCGGAACTGCCTCAGCGATCCACCCTTTCCAGCTCTTGCACTTTTTCGCAGATACAGTTCCATTTTCAGCAATTCATTCTCCTTCTTCAGCCGGGCGTTCTCGATCCGCAGGGCCTCATCCGGCTCCGGGCGTCTGGTCCGCAAGGCGCTTGCCCCTCCGGTCCTCCAGCCCCGCCGAACCCAGCTCCTGATACTTTTCACCCAGCTCCGCAGCGTCTGAACTTCTACTTCATACGCCTGCGCTGCTTCTTTGAGCGCCCGGCCGCCTTCCAGACAGGCCAGCACCGCCTCCAACTGTTCCTCTGTGGTGTGGTCGTTCCTCATGATAGTTCCTCCTGTTTCTCTCTTGGAGTTTCTTTCATGATACGCCTTTACCCAGTCAATACCAGATTCCCGGAACGAAGCTGATACTTTTCCGCAATGGCCATGGAGCTGCCCTGGCCGGACAGGTACTCCTCCACCGCCTGGCGTTTGAAGTCCTCGCCGTACCGCCGCTTGCACTGGCTCCCGTTTTCTGCCAAGGCCGATGCCCCTCTGAGCGATACCGGCTGATCCAGCTCTCCATGGTGGAGTGTCCCACCCGGCCCGACGCGCCGCTTCCCGCAGCCGCAGGCGTCCCGCAAGGTATTCCTCCACCAGTGCAAGCTTTTCCTCTAAACTTACGGCTTTTCTTCTGCCCATATTCTGCTCCCTCCCAATATTATTTCCTTGTCTGTCTTATTGGGAGCATACCAATCGGCCGGAAATCGTGATGCAGCCGGTTTTCGCCAGTTCCTCGTTCATCTGCCGGATGAGCTTGTAGGCGTATGGCACGGATACCCCAGCTCCTCGGCCACTTCGTCCACACGCATAAAAATCTGATTTGCCATGATAAATACCTTCCTTTCTTTGTTGTTGGTGATTGCTGCCTGCAAGTGTTGTGTTTCATAAATGCCTCCTTACTGATGTCCGCCACTTTTCTCGGTTTCGCAACCAAAAATCTGACGGGCCATTTGATACGCTATATTATCTAAACTTATTAGCTTAGTGTTTTTATAATACTATACATATAAGTTTAGTTCAAACCTTTTGAAAGAAATATTATTAAATAAATTTGCTTAGATTATCTTGACAAAACTAAACAAATATGCTATGTTGCTTATAAGAACAACCATAGATGGGAGCTAGATGTATGGCGATTGGCGAACGGACTCACTTTTCCGTCTCCTGCGGGGATGACACAGAAATATCTCGGCATGTCACTGGGCTTCCCGGAGAAGTCTGCTGATGTGCGCCTTGCACAGTACGAAACAGGATCAAGAACCCTAAGGCTGAGCTGACTGCTGCCCTGGCCCAGGTACTGGATGTCTCGCCCCATGCACTCTCTGTTCCGGACATAGACTCCTATGTAGGGCTGATGCACACGCTGTTTACCTTGGAGGACAACTACGGTCTGAAGGTCACAGAGCAGGACGGTGAGCTTGCCTTGCAGGTGGATTTCCGCAAAACAAGGACGCCGCCCGGCTGCACGAGATGCTCTGGACCTGGCGGGAACAGGCCGCCAAGTTGGAGGCCGGTGAGATCTCTCAGGAGGACTATGACCGCTGGCGCTACCACTACCCGGAGCACGACAGCAGCCAGATCCACGCCAAGGTGCCGCCGGAGGGCCTGATCTAACCCTCTCACTTGTAGGCCACGGGGAAGGCCATTTGTTGCACAAAATCAGAAAATTCAGATAAATGAGAGCAAAATAAAAGGTCTAACTGATTAGCAAAATCAGTTAGACCTTTTACTTATGAATAAAAGATAAGGATTTTTAGGCTACTCGCAAGCCACCCGATTTTTCTTTTCAAACTCAACAAATCGGGATTTAGCGAGTGCTATCAATCTGCTATCAAATAGGGAATTTGAAAATCAAAAGTCAGTGTTTTCAAGGGTTTTCGGGCCCTCATATCCACTTTTTGCTTATTCCCATTCGCTCCTGTCAGAAGTTTTCTAAACAGATTTGCTTATGGGATTTAGTTCAGATTATTGGTATTCTTTTCATTATTCAGATAGTAGAGGCTATCTGATTTTTGTTGCCATGGTGTTGCCAAGACCATTTGCTATTTATCATGGTTCCTCTAAACATTTCAAAAAACAATGCGTCAACCGAACTATACAGGCATTCGAGAAAGATTCACAATCACTATTCTCTTGCCTCACCCATTAAATTATTAATATTAAATGGCGGCAAAACAATACACTCCACTTCAGGTTGTGCTGTTAAAATAGAAACCTCACTGCGCAGATATGGCATAAGGATAGCAAGTGTATTTTTGAAATCAACTCTTTCTTATCTTCATCTGAAATCGAAGTATCTGTCCCAAAGAAAAGAATCCTGTAAGACTAATTTCCATAATATATTCATCAGGTTTTTTCCCGTGCAAAATAAGTGTAACCTTATAAATCTCTTCATTTGAGCGCTTTGAAATCTGGGACTCCATATTAAATTCAAAATTGTTTTCAGACGAAAAGCCTTTTCTTTCAAATAGTAATTTATCAAATACCAGCTTTTCTAGTTTCAAAACGCTTCTAGCATCCTGTTTCATATTTTTCTCCTTATGCTGCACAGGCATTATTCTCGCTCGTCAGCCACTCATGGTCTTTTGAGATAAGGCTTCGTTTTATTAAAGAATTTAGTATAGCACTAGATTCCTCTTGTACTAGCACTTCACTGTCCTCATATTTAGTAACCGCAACATATTTATAGGTACTAAGATAATCTGATTTATTAATTTGAGCGCACAGTGTAGTATCATACTCTTCCGACCAAAAATCGACATCAAATTTTTTCACATATTCTGCTATGTCCTTAGTTAAGATTTCAAAAGGCATTTTCCTGAGGTAATACATTGCAATCTATATCGTCTATTGAACATTCGACAACAACATCATCTACTGGTTCTTCTCCCGATATAACTTTCCAAAACTTATTTTGCTTTAAAATCACATTACGCATAGGAACGTTGCCATGTAACAAGTCAAACATATCCCTTGGCGCAATCATTGTAACAAAATATTGTAGTTCATCCACATCTACACAGAGAGCCAAATATCGTTGCTTTTCATCATGGAAAAAAAAAAAATTGGCACACCCATATACTCAACCAAAACTTGCTCCAAATATATATTCTGATCCTCAATAATAAAACACAAAGTTCTATCCATCGTTCTTTTCCTCAATCAAACTAAAACCACTTACATCTGCATCTTCAAAAGCCACCAACATACATGATCTTCATTAGTATATTCAGGACCTGCCTTCTCGTATACATATCCGGATGCCATTTTTATTTGGATTGGGAAACTTCATCAGTTGCTCTACACGTTTCTGATTTAAAAACTTGACACTCCATAATATGTAGGGTCTGCAAGAATATCCCTTTTACGCCACGAGGTTTAGGTTTTTCCCTAGCTCAAAATATGATCTGAAATCTTCTCGTGTAATCGGACTAAAATCTTCCTTTTTCCGCTCAACTGCTCTGTATGTAAAAATCTTTTCATACGCAAATCTGGTGTTTGGGGAAAATGAAGTTCACCATTCAACAATTTATCTCTAAGGACGCAAGGAAACTTCATATACAGCGCAGTTTCGTTAGCCATCTGTTTCATCCTTTGTAACTATCTTAATTTTTGCTCTTTCGAAAAGACACTCAAAAATTAAAACAAAATTTCATTCTATACCTGTTGTTATTATAACATACTAAAAAAACACTATCAAACACTTTCTATATCCCTGTGGTAACTACTCGCTCATATAATCCAGCATTTGCTGATTCAGTGTTTCCTTTACCACTCGCCACTCTGGGAAAAAGTATCCATATACTTCTGAATTGCTCGTTGTGATTTCGCTCCAGCAGGTGCACCAATTCATGGGTCACGACATAAGCGAGACACTCTGGAGTTTCTTTGCAAGCTGGAGGTTAATCCAAATCCTTTTCGGTCTATATTGCAGGTTCCCCATTTGGTACGCATGTTTTTGACCTTCCACTCAGATGCATGGACACCTACAACCTGTTCACATTTTTGAATCACTTCCACCAGCTTGCTTTTTAGCTGTTCCCGATACCAATCATTCAAAACACGCTCGCGCTGCTCTGGAGTGCTTTCAGGCCTCACTTGCAAAATCAAACGCACACCTGTAAGGGACACCTCGTTCCTAACATTTGAGTATTGCACATCCAGACGATAACGCCCTCCCCAGACATAGTAACTCTCCAGTCACATACTGTCGCTTTGTTTGACGTGCTTGAGCCTCAAAGCTCGCACGCTGCTTTTTAATCCAGGAAATTCTGGATACCGCAAACATTCGGATCGCGTCATCCCCAGCAGAGTGCGGTGCAGTAATTTGACTTTCCGTCGGGTGGCAGAACGCGAATGTACATATTTTGATGTTCTTTTTGTAACGGCAATACTCACGTTGCCGATTTGCAGTTCATCCACTAAAATTCACTCTGCTCCTTTACCAATGCAAGCAACTGATCGGCTTCCTGGTCATCTTTTACGACAGCACGAATAGCACGCCAGATTTTACGCTCTTTGATTTTGCTTCCCCGGAAATTGTCCTGTTTGCTGGACATGACAGCGTTATATATCTGATTGGCCACAACCGTATCCCCGTTAAGATGGTCATAAAGGCTCGCTTGGCGGCACTCTCCCGGATTCCCGAAGGATATTCTGTGCCGCTTTCCGGCTTATGTACCTTTCTTGCCAGTTCCACAATCTGACGCAAATACTCCTCGTAGTTGATCACGTCATTTTTGCGCTTTTAAATCAATTCTCGAAGAAGTGCAGACATCTTCTCGTAGTATTTGGGGTTGCTTTGGGTTCTCTCAACAATTTCCTTGCCAATATTGTTTTCGATAGTCTCTGCAACTGCTTCCTGCTCTTTGGGTGTAGAGGCAGGCATATCCTTCAGTGTGGAAATCCCCTTGTCTACCAATAGCTCGACCAGTGTTGCTCCTCCAAAGGAGGTCAACACACGGCTGGATCAGCCGACAAATAGGTATCGATTAAATGACGCATGTCCGGATCATATTTCTTCAAATCCACATAGTCACCGCTGGCCAGACGCACATCGTCACGCACCTTGATGTAGTAGGTAACTTCTCTCAGCGCCTTAATCTGTTCCACGGTATAGTGGTACTTTTCCTGTAATTCGCCCGATACTTCACCAAAAGCACGAAGAGCTGCCGCTGACAGATTGTAAAGCTGTTCCCGCTTGGGCATATTCTCTTCCAATTCATCCAGGTCAAAGGCTTCGGTGTTGGCACCGCAGAAATAATGATAGTAGTCCACCATATCTTTAGGCGGAGCCACAGGCTCGCACAGCGCACGCAGAGCTTCCAGCGAATCCTCCAGCTGTTCCTTGGCCTTGTCCAAGCGGTCTGTCAGCAGACCGGAGACATCTTCTTTATCGTAGTAGTCAAATGCTTCGGAGGTATAGTCTGCAACCGCATTTTCCAAGGAGCGAAACAGGTCTTTGTAGTCAATAATATACCCAAATTCCTTATCTTCACCATCCAGACGATTGACACGGCAGATTGCTTGGAATAAGCCATGATCTCGCATAGACTTATCAATATACAGATAAGTGGCATGCGGAGCATCAAAGCCTGTCAGCAGCTTGTCCACCACGATCAACAGTTTCATCTGTTCCGGCTGCTTGATAAACTTTTCCTTGACCTCTTTTCGAATGCCTTCGGGTCTTTTCCACCCAGCATTTTCATATAGATCTCGTACTGCTCCACAGCCTCAGTCTCGCCATCATCCCCTACCGTTTCGGTGCGAATATCGCCCACCGTCGGCTCGTAAGAAGTCACGATGGCGCACTTCCCCTTCAGCTCGGTCTCCTGGAACAATTCATAGAATTTGCACGCCTGATAGATACTGCCAGCCACCAGCATGGCATTGCCTCGGCCATCGTGCAGACGCGGCTTTGTCTCCATATCAAAACAATATCCGCTACGATCTGTCCCAGCCGGGCCTTGGAGCTGAACATCTTTTGCAGATTACCCCAGCGCTGCTTCAGCTTAGCCTTTGCCACATTGGTTAGACCGCGCGTTTCGCCTCAAACCAGGCGTCGATCCGATCCTGCTGGACAACATTCTGCTCCACCTCTCGGGCCTCATAACGCAGATCCAAACCACTTTATCCCGCACCGCTTCATCAAACTCGTAGCGATGAATATAAGGGCCAAATACCTCCAGACTGGTCTCCTTATCCTTTTTCATCAACGGAGTACCGGTAAAGCCGATAAAAGTGGCCTTCGGCAAAATGGTCTCCATCGCTTTGTGGAGCTTGCCGGACTGGGTGCGGTGACATTCATCCACAAAGACATAGAAATCTCCTTTGGGAGAAAAGTTTTCCGGCAGCGAGCGTTTCAACTCCTCAATAAATCCAGTATAATCGGTCTCGCCGCTCTTGCTTCTGTTTTTCTTGCCAAACTTATGGATCAGGGAACACATCATGACAGGCGAGGTGTCGTTAATCTTCTGGATCAATTCACTTCCCCGGCGAATACGGACAATGCTCTCATTGACTCCGGCAAACACCTGCTCGATCTGCACATCCAGCTCGTCCCGGTCGGTGATAATCAGGATACGGCTGTCAGAAATATTCTCTTTGATCCACTTACTGAGCCACACCATGGTCAAGGATTTTCCAGAGCCTTGAGTGTGCCAGATGATGCCGCCTTCATGCCGCCGCACAAAATCCCGCGCTGCCATATTGCCAAAGAACTGATTAGGCCGACAGGTCTTTTTCTTCCACTGTCAAATACGATAAAATTGTACAGCAGTTCTGCAAGCCGCTCTTTCCGGCACAGAGAAATCAGGTTTTTGTCCAGACGCAGGGGGTATTTTTCGATTTGAGCGTACCGCTGCGGAAACTTCATCTTTGGCATTGGGATCTTCTTTCCAGGAAAGATAATACTTTTCCGGTGTGCCGGTGGTACCGTAACGCGCCCCCTCCGAATCATTGCCCGCCAGGACGAGCCCAATGGTGGCAAAGAACTGCATGATCATATCCGGGCGCTGGTTGGTCAGGTTCTGGCGGATGCCCTCTGACATGGAAACTGTGCTGCGCTTCAGCTCGATGACGGCAAAAGCGATGCCATTTATGTAAAGCACCAAATCAGGGCGCTTGTGTTTGATGGTTACTTCTTCGGCAATGTAAAAATCATTTTCCAGCGGATGCTCCCAATCCACAAACTGGACGGTGGTTTTATGTTGGCCGACAGATTCGCTGACCTTGACCCCATAACGCAGCTTTTTATAGGTCTGCTCGTTCAGGTCGTAAAGGTTCACCGATTGATCTCCGGCAGCATTCTGCAACTCCTTCAAGGCACGGCTGATAAGTACCGGCGAATAGCCCTTGCGGGTCAGAAATTTCGTCAGCAGTTCGGTTTCAATATTGGAGTTTTTCCGCTCGGTGAAATCACCCAAATAGGTATACTCAAGTTCCTGGGCAAATAGCTTTATAACACGCTTCTGCGTGGCTTTTTCTCGTTGGCCGACGCTCATTTCTTTATCCCTCCTTGCCAGAGAATAGTTCTTGGCAGCGTTTGATGGCTCTCTGAATATCTGCGTCCTTGAAATAAGCTTTTTCAGCTTATCTCCATTCTTTATTAGAACGAATCAAATCTTTAATCGATGCTACGGAAATTCCCTTACCTTCCCGCCGCAAGTCGCAGATTGCCATATCTACCGTTGCCAGAAGCTCCAGTTCATTGATGCCTGTGTACTGGAACTGGGACACCAGCCAATCTATATCTGCCTGCTTTCCCCATTCCTGCAAATAGGTCAACGCCTGCTGCATCTGCACACCTTTTTCAAAACAGCTGCCCTTTTCGTTCCTTTTGACCTGGATATACTTGTTTTTCTGAGCAATCGGCTCGCCGCCTTTATAGCGGACTTCATCAGCGTAGGGACCAGCCGCTTTTTATGAAAGGCAGAAATATCCGCCTGCTCCTTGCGCCGAACGAGATAAAGCAGCTTCTGAACTTTTACGTCCCAGAGGGTACTTCTCGGAATAGAAAGCGTTCACAATTCCTGCAATCATGACTGCATCATCAAAATGCTGATTGTGTGCTGGTTGCCTTTCCTGAAGAATCTGTGTTTTCGACTGTTCTTTGCCATCTGCATCTACCAGCCGAATCCGTCCGGTGAGCAACTCCTGCATCATGCCCTGCTTGATCTGTTGGTACTTCGCCAGTTTCTTTTCCAACTGTGCGATTTCGTCATCCATGTCAGAAAAAACTTGGGCAATAGCTTGTTGCTCCTCTACCAATGTGGGGTATTTCAAAACCAACGTAGAGATATTTGCCTTACTGATAGAAGACACCTTAATCCCTGTGATAAAAGGCAGCATTTGATTGTGAAAGCACTCTGCGTTCATGTAATAAACGAGGAATTTAGGTGCAAAAGTGATCTTAGGGCGACACAGCATTGTGTGCTGTCGGATAAAACCTTTCCATGAACATTTACAAGCTCAACACATTTGCCAGTAGTACTATCTTCTGCTGTATCGGCTATAATCACATCGCCTTCTCTGACATAACTGGATTCAGAATATTTTCTTACAGAAACCGACTCCAGTAAATATGGCACATCCGTCTTGGCCATATCTAAACAGGCTCCATACTTTGTCAAAATATCACCGTAGTGGACATTCTGAATAGTTCCGTTATCCGTCATTTGATCCCTTGTAAACGCATTTGTAGGAAGAAAGTCAAAAAGATTCGCAAATGGTGCTTCGCTCCACTCCACGGAAAACCCCGGCAGACGTTTTGGCCGGTGAGCAGTTCCTGTATGGACCCCTGCTTAATGGCTTTCTTTTCTCAATCAGCTTTTGCAGGTAGAAAATCAGGTTGTCTGCATCGGACACGGCTTCTGCTATAGCTGTTTGTTCTTTCAAAGCTGGATACGGAATAGGGCATCTTCCCAAAACCGTTTGGTCAATAGTTGTCATAGTTGCCGTTTTTGCATTAGCAAGAAAATATTTTCTTGCATCAGGTCTTATGCATGCAAGGTATAAATACATTGGATTTACAACATCTGTGTTTGTCTTAAATCTTACTACATGACTATCAAACACAACTGCCTTTTTCTCGCTACATCTGTACCAATTACAAAATGCTATTCCACTTGGTACAATAGACGATCTTGTGAAAACAAATCCCCATTAAATACTTGGTACCTTTTAATCTCCTCTGCTGTGGCATTAAACAACTCTAACTTGTCGTTTGCAATCGGAGAAGATTTATACAGATCCCCAACGTTAATTATTGGAATACCTTTATTCTTTCGAGCAACCTCATAAAACAAGCCATTTTGGAAACCTTCTATGGATAACTCAGATAACAGTACTATTCTCCAATCTTTTGGGTAATGGTTTACCATACAAACCCCATCCTTTCCAGATGAGATTTGACCTTGGCCTCGTACTGGTCTACTTCATCCTCGCATTCCTTCAGGGTATACTCATACCGCTCTACCAGCTGGGTCACACGGGCAGAAAGATGATGGGACACTGCTTCATGGATGGCGTCTATCCGCTGTAAATAGCGGCAAACCACTTTTCCTCTACCAGCAGATGGCGAATCTCCTCCAGGGTCAGCTGAGGGTATTTTTTCTCCAGTTTGGTGTCCAGGTCTGCCTCAGCCTGCTTAATTGCCTTTTTGTAATTGCTTTCGGCATCCAACAGGGACATATACTCCTTTAATGCAGCCAATTCTTCCTTGGCAGCGGGATCTTTCTTGATTGCCTTGATCCGGGCGCTGACGGTGGCTTTTTCAGATCGTCCAGCTGAGCAAACAGTCCATCCTCGCCGCCATTTTCTTCGGCCAGTTCTTCCAGCTTGGTGGACACCTCATCCAGTTGGCCCCGAAGGGTATCCAGTGCCTTGACATCCTCCTCAAAAGTGTGCGGCAATCAAAGCCTTGGGGAGCAGCTTACCCTCAAAGCCCTTGATCTTATCGGTCTTGACCTCGATGGTCTGGCCGTTTTCTTTTTTCTTCTTGGTCACATACTCATAGGCAATTTCCCGCCCGGCCTCGTAGCCGTCATAGCAGACCGCATACACATCGTCCTGCATGGTCTCCGCCCAGTACTCCATCAGCACTTCATAGACATCATATTTGTCGAGAAGAGCCACCTGGGAAAAATCATCAAGGAGCTGCTCGGAAATTTTGGCAATCAGCTCTTTTGGGTGAATATCCCGGCTGAGTTCCATCAAATCGTGGGTAACGTTCTCCTTCCATCGGGCATAGGCATCGACCACCTGGTCGGCATGGCGGATAAACTCCGGGTGGGAGGTAATCGTGGAAACCACTTCGTCCTTGCCCACCGCCGGGCGCAGATACCCCGGACGCAGCGGCTGAAACAGGATTTCCTTCAAAGATGGATATACCGCCCAATATTCCGCCATACTGTCCACATCGGTTTCTGGAATGCCGCCGTTCAGGTGAGCATTGATGTCCTGTAAATCTTCCGGCTCGCTGCTATCAATATAGCGCGGGATATTCAGGTTGTACTCGTTGGTGACTTTGATCTCCTCGTTCGGAACAAACCGGGCATACTTGGGGTCCGATTCATCCATTGTAAGGAAGGTGGTCACGATCTTGTGAATATCCTGTTCCCGCAGGCGGTTCTTGTTGCCATCCTTTACATAGCCTTTGCTGGCGTCAATCATGAAAATGCCGGTACGATCAGCAGCATCCTCTTTGTCCAGCACCAGAATACAGGCAGGAATTCCTGTGCCAAAGAACAAGTTAGCAGGCAGACCAATAATGCCTTTGATATAACCCCGGTCAATGATCTTTTGCGGATGTCAGCCTCGGCATTGCCACGGAACAGCACACCATGAGGCAGAATGACTGCTGCCTTGCCGGTAGATCTCAAAGATTTCAGGACATGCAGCAGCCAAGCGTAGTCGCCGTTTTCTCCGGCGGCACGCCCAACACAGTCTCGCTGTATCTCCCATAAGAATCAGGGATCGTAATGCCATCCATCCAGGATTTATCCGAGAAGGGCGGATTAACTACGATGTAGTTGAAGGTTTTCAGCAGTTCAGGGTTGTTCTCATCTTTATACTGGGGTGCAGACAAGGTGCTTTTATTGCCGACAATGACGCCAGCGCCCTTGTTGTGTAGGACCAGATTCATGCGGGCAAGACCGGCGGTGGAGTTGTCCTTTTCCTGTCCATAGATGGAGATCTCGCAGGGGCCTCATCCGCCGCACGAATCAGCAGCGAACCGGAACCGCAAGCAGGATCGTAGACTGTCATGCTGGGATCGGTGGCTTTATCAATACCAATCACCTTTGCCATAATCCGAGAGACTTCGCCCGGTGTATAGAACTGGCCCTTGCTCTTGCCGGAATCCTGGGCAAATTTCCGCATCAAAATTCGTAGGCGTCGCCCAGAATGTCATCGCCGCCAGCGCGATTGTTGGTGAAGTCCAACTCCGGCTTCTGAAAAATTTCCACAAGGCCAGAAAGCTTATCTACCGCTTCCTTGTCGGTGCCCAGTTCCTCGCTGTTGAAGTCGGCAATGTCGATAATGCCTTTCAAGGCGTTGGCTTCTGCCAGCTTGCCAATGATGATATTGATGCCTTCACCAATGTTTTTCTTATATTTCAAGGCAATAACATCGTCAAAGCTGCCGCCTTCTGGCACTTCAATGTCCCAGTTATCACTGCTCTTGAAGCGGTCGGACACATACTTCACAAACAGCAGTGTCAGAATATAATCCTTATAACGGGCCGGTTCCACACCGCCCCGCAGTTTATCACACGCAGCCCATATCTGGCTGTAAATTTCGCTCTTTTTGATTGCCATCGGTACCTCTCCGTTCTCTTTTTAATTTCCTGTCAGGTTGCCATTTACTCCTCTGGCGGAACGGGGATGTACACCATTTTCAGGGGATCATTTTGCGGTATTTGACACTGAGCTGATCGTAATATTTCAAGACCAGATCCACAAGTTCTGTGCCGTTAATGCCGCGAATAATAGGGTGTTATCCAGGTATTTCTGCGCATTTTTGGTATAGTTGGACAGTGTCACAAACAGGCCATAATCTCCTTCACGCATAGCACCTTTCAGAGACTGGATGGTCGTCTCTTTGATGTCTCCATCCTGGCTTTTGACCTGGACAACAATGCGGGGCGGCAGTTCATCTTTATAGGCGGTAATGTCGATACCGCTGTCTCCACCATGCGGAGACAGGATCGTGCGATAGCCCATGGCCTGCAAAAGATTTGCGACAAACGGCTCTAGATCGTATCCTTTCAGATTTTGCTCAGCTCTTTTAAGATAAAATCTCGGGTAGCCTCGATAATTTCATCCGCCGTTTGTGCCACTGTCTCATCGGTATCCGGCTCCAAAATATTGCCTTTGAAATCTTTATCCAGAGCCTTAAAATACTCATCCGCATAATTTTTCACCTGGAAAAAGCTCAGTGCCGATCCTACTTCATGCAGAGCCCCTTGCGAAAAAGCCGTACGAGGCAGATGTTTGAGCCACTTTACTTTCCGACGATTGTGATACTGTGCTGCGGTAGCCTCATAGAAATAGGCACTCTCCACGACCCCAATATTGATCTTACGGTCAATTTTGGACGGGAACACCACATAGTCTCCTTCCTGTACCTCATGAACGAATCGGTACAGCATTCCGGCACTTGTAGCAATCGAACCTTTTTTCGCGTCCGGATAGGCTGTGATATATTTTTCTTTGTAGGCATCACGGGATGTACTTATAGCCGACAAGTCGCCCATCTCTTCCCAGCCGATTGCAATTAGATTCTGATTCAAAAAGGGGATCGTCCCTCGTATGGATTCCCCAAATCGTTTTGTTTGCTGCTGCCATCACAGCCACACTCCTATCCGATCTTTCACAGCTTTTCAGCCTGCTAGGGTCTTGTATCCAGAAAGTCGCCTTCAAACGTCAGACCACTTTGTCAAAATTCTTGCTTATTTTTCTTCCGGAACAAACTCCAGAATATCGTCCACGCCGCACTCCATCACGCGGCAAATCTTCTCGATGCTTTCGATAGAAACATACTCGTTGCGCTTTAGGCGGGTGATAATATTGGCACTAAAACCGGCCTTCTCTTTTAGCTGTGCATTGCTTATCTTTTTATCAATCATCAGATGAAATAAGCGGTCATAACAAATCGCCATTTTAGTCCCTCCAAAGCAAGAAATGCTTGGATTTATTTTATCACACTTTCGTGAAAAACTCAACTTCATGTCGAATCATTATGCTTTATCACTGTTATGAAAAGAGAGCCTTTCTTTACTCGCCTTTTTGCATACTCCACCAGCTCCCGTGCATTACTGGCAGGGTGCCACGCATAGGCGATGAGGTAGTCTACATGATCCACAACATAGCGGTTTGCTCTCACGATTGCGATCTTGCGCGGGACGCTCTCCATTCCAGGCGGATAGAATGTGTCATCAACTCCATCGGGTGTTGGGATGGGCCGCTCTGCTGGATGGTATGGCAATAGCAAGGTGAGCTTCACTTCTGGGTAGAAACACTTTACTTCTTTGACTGCTGACGCTGCAAGACGGTCAAATCCTCCGTAGTGACCAACGATAAATTCTGTAACGCCATATTCAACAATGTGCTGCTCAACAGCCGCATACAATGCCGGATAAATTTCTTCTGATGACTCTCTATGCCCGATAAAGAAACAGCTTTTTTCTCTCAAAGTTTTCCCTCCTTTATAGTTGTGTTTGTCGTTAAAATTATACGATATAAATGATTAAATCACAACGATTTATCAAAGTATAATTTGCGAAGAACACAAGCAAAGGAGTGATGCAGGTGAAGGATATTCTCTCGGTTATAACCGCGTATCGGGAGGAACGGGGCTGGACAGAGTATCAGCTTGCAGAACGCTCCGGTTTACCGCAATCCACGATCTCCTCATGGTATCGCAAGAACATGGTTCCGACCATTCCATCCCTGGAGAAAATCTGCGCAGCCTTTGGCATTACGCTGTCTCAACTGTTTGCCGAAGAAGATGCACCTGTTTCCTTGACTGAGGCTCAGAAAAAGCTTCTGGAACGCTGGTCAAGGCTAAGTGAAGAACAGCAGGCCGTTGTATTTGCTTTGATTGATAAGATGTAAAAATCCGTCAGAGGCACATCTTGAAGTTGTTGCTTCTGGCGGATTTTTGTGTCAGCCTAACGGGTGTTTCTCCGTCACAGCCTTTAGATATAGTTCTGGCTCACCATTCAAAATCAGTTCGGCATAGGCCAGCGGATCATTGTAGATCAGCCAGTCCAATTCTGACCGCTGGTACATACTGTTCGCTACCTCGTTCTCCACGGCGGTGCAGTCGATGGACAACAGGGTTCCATCTTCCATGCACAGCTCCACGCAGGCAGTGTCCGGGTTGAACTCACAGGACAAAATCTTTCTCATACTCGTTACCTCCCAATACTTGAATTTCAGTTGATTTTCCACAGCGGCACAAGGGCCGTTTCGGTTGTTTTAGATACAGGCAAGCAATGCGTGGATAGCCACACAAATCCGGCAAGCAATGCGTGTGTTAATACACACTCACATTTCCTGCCGTCTGCTTGTTGAGGGCAGTGCCCCCAAGCCTTCTGAACACAGAATTTCATTCTGTGGCTGCGCGTTCTTCGAACGCTTTTGCCCCTGTATCCGGTGCACTGTTTGGGGCATAGAGTGTCGTGAATCGCGACATCCTATGGTACTTTTAGGGTGCCCTAAAACGGGCCTCTCCTTGAAGATGAGGTGGCAAAATACCACCCCATCTTTTCCTTTCCGCGACGGTTGCGACGGTCGCAACGGTGCTGGGAGTACCCTCAAAACACCGTCGCGACCGTTGCGAGCGTCGCGCTTTACTCGATTACTTCAAACGCGGGTGCTTCCACCACCATGTAGGTCAGCCGGATACGCCGTCCAGCGTGTTTTGTTTTGTTCTCATACTTTACATGATGTTCTTCCAGCAAGCGGCTGGCATTCACATTCAGATGCTTGGTTAGCCGGTTCACCGCCATATCCGTTTGAATCGCCTGGGCCAGCTCAGTGGGACTGCCTTCCCATTCTCGGTTATCGTCAGATACGATTTTCGCTACCGCTTCCAGCACCGGGTCCGGAGGCTGCTTCCAAAGCTCATTCTCTGCATGGTCGAGATCCCATACCAGGCTTTCCTGGTCCTTGCTCAGATACAGTCGTTGATCCGGCTGGTCTCTGCCTACCACTTCCAGAGTGGCCTTGCTATCTGTCAGCTTTTCCTTCTGCATGAGGAGCGCACCATCCGCACAGCCCAGCAAGCCGGTAGTGCCGGAAATCATTTCAAAGCTGTCTCCCGCAGGCTGCTTTCTGGTGTGGTGGACGGTCAGGACGCAGACTCCATATCGGTCTGCAAATTGCTTCAGCTTGCCGATCACCTCATAGTCGCTGGAGTAGCTGTAACTGTCGCTCACCGCCTCCCGAACTTTTTGCAGGGTATCCACGATAATCAGATTGGTATCACTGTGTTCCCGGACAAACTTTTCCAGCTGTTCATCCAGGCCACCGCCGATCATCTTGGCACTGGTGGCGAAGTGGAGAGGGAGCTTGTCCCTCCACTCCGAACATACGGAACATCCGGCGCTGTAAGCGGCTCTCATCATCTTCCAGAGCAAGATAAAGGACGGTTCCCTGGTGGACTTTGTAGCCCCACAAATCCTGCCCGGTACTGACATGGTGGGCGATTTGCGCTACCAAGAAGGACTTGCCGATTTTCGGCGCTCCGGCAAGGATGTACGCTCCTGTATAGAGCAGGTTCTCAATCACCGCAGGCTTGCCCTCGAACACATTGTCCATCAGCTCGTCCAGGGTCACAGTATAGAGGTAGGCCGGATCATTCATACGGCACATCTTCCGGTAAAGTTCCTCCAAATCTCTTTCGGGGGAATTGCTTTTTTCGTCTGGGTCTGGTATAGTGAACTTGGAATTTGTAGAGATTGACTGCCCATCATCTGCGCCAACAGATGAGCCATGGGCGGTCATTTTCTTTTTCTCATCGGTCATAGGCAAAATCCTCCTGCATCCCGTTCATAATGGTGGCGACCATCTGGATGGTATCCAGTAGCTCGTCGCTCACGCCCTGTCTGGCCTCGATCCGGCGCAGCTCATCCAGCACAGCGGCCAGCTGGTCCCGCAGCGCTTTATAGACCCTGGGGTTGCCCTGGACCACCACATCCCGGCAAAGCAGCCGCCGGATGATATAATCCTGCTTGGTCAGGCCGGTGAGCTTCACTGCCGTTTCGATCTGAGCATCCTCCTCCGAGAGACCCGAAAAGCCACGGTCTTGTTCCTCCAACGGTTGTGCTTGTCCAAATTCTTTGCTGACATTTTTAATTGCCCCTTTCCATGTTCAATTTATCCGCCATTTCCGCCTGCTTGGACGGAAACAGGTGCGCGTAGTTGTAAGTAATATCGATGCTCTCGTGGCCTACTCGGTCCGCGATGGCGGTGGCTGAGAATCCCATATCGATCAAAAGTGAAACCGCACTGTGACGAATATCATGGATTCTGATACGCGGCACCCCAGCTTCCTTGGCTCCCCGGTCCATCTCCCTGTGGAGATAGCTCTTGGTAACGGTAAACATCCGGTCATCCGGCCCGATGCCGTAAAGCATCTTGATGTAATCCTGGATTTCTTCGGCCAGAAACTGCGGCATGGTAATGACCCGATTGCTCTTTTCCGTCTTTGGGGTAGTAATCAGGTCCTGGCCGTTCAGCCGCTGATAGGATTTGTTGATGGTAACGGTACACTTCTCGAAGTCAAAGTCCGCCGGGGTCAGAGCCAGCAGTTCTCCCCTCCCGGATACCGCACCAGTAGAGCATCTCAAAGGCGTAGAAGGAGAGCGGCTTGTCCATCATCGCCTCGGCAAATTTCAAATACTGCTCCTTGGTCCAGAACATCATCTCCCGGTTTTTCTTTTTGCCCATGCTGCCTGCCTTCTTGCAGGGATTCTCCCGGAGGTTGTAGTACCGAACCGCGTGTTTGAAGATGGCACTGAGCTGATTGTGGACAGTTTTCAGGTACACCGGCGAGTAGGGCTTGCCGTTCTCGTCCTTATGGTTCAGCATCTCGTTCTGCCAGGTAATGATCTGCTGGGCGGTGATGTTACACATTTTCAGCCTGCCGAAGTAGGACAGCAGCTTAGTACGGATGATATGGTCCTTGGTAGCCCAAGTGTTTTCCTTAAGCCGGGTTTTCATATCCGCCGTGTAGAGGTCCACGAAACTCTTGAAGGTCATGCCCAGATCAGCGCTGGTCTTGTTGAGCTGTTCCCGCTCCCAGGCCTGCGCCTCTCGCTTGGTCTTGAAGCCCCACTTTTGGGTCTGCTTGCGCTCGCCATTCCAGTCAGTGTACCGGTAGACTGCCCGCCAGGTGTTTGTCTTTTCTTCCTTATAGACTGCCATGATTAGCCCTCCTTTCCCGTCTTGCCATAGCAAAACTTCTCCATGAAAGTTCCGATTGACCCGCCCGGAGATGGTCAGATAGCCCTTCTCACGGAGTTCGGCGTTGAGCTTGTGGATCACCTTGTAGGCGTGGACTTGGAGATGCCCAGCTCCTGGGCCACTTCCTCCACGCGCATAAAGTTTTGTGCCTGCATTGAAAATACCTTCCTTTCTTCGTTGATGGCTGCTGCGGATGGATATTGTGTTCCATAAATGCCTCCTCACTTTCGTCCGCCACTTTTTTCCCGGATGTATAACCAAAGATTGCGGCAGTTCTTTTTTGTTTATTGATTCTAAGCTATTTTGCTTAGTCTATTGTCATTATACTAAGCAGAATAGCTTGTGTCAATTGGAGTGCGCAAAATAAATTAAATAAAATTGTTTAGGATCCTCTTGACTTTACTAAGCATTTCTGCTACGCTTTTCCTAAGGACAAGCAACGATTGGAGTTGACGATATGGCGATTGGCGAACGGATTCACTTTTTCCGTCTCCTGCGGGGGATGACGCAGAAATATCTCGGCATGGCTCTGGGCTTCCCGGAGAAGTCCGCTGATGTGCGCCTTGCTCAGTACGAAACAGGATCAAGAACCCCAAAGGCAGACCTGACTGCTGCCCTGGCCCAGGTACTGGATGTCTCGCCCCATGCGCTCTCCGTTCCGGACATAGACTCCTATGTGGGGCTGATGCACACCCTGTTTACCCTGGAGGACAACTACGGGCTCAAGGTCAGCGAGATAGACGGGGAAGTCTGCTTGAAGGTCGATGTTCGGAAGAACAAGGATGCTGCCCAGTTGCACGAAATGCTCTGTTCCTGGCAGCAGGCCGCTGCTATGCTGGAGGCTGGCGAGATCTCCAAGAGGATTACGACAAGTGGCGCTACCACTACCCGGAGTTTGACAAGACCCAGAACTATGTGAAGGTGCCGCCCCAAGATTTCGTTTGACCCTCCCACTTGTAGGACACGGGAGAGGCCGTTTGTTGCACAAGACAATAATAAAAAGAAAAAGAGAGCTAACTGACTAATCAAAATCAGTTAGCTCTCTTTTTATGAATAATGAAAAATGTTGCCAAATCGTTGCCACGAAGGGCTTTAGCCCCTCAAAACCCAGTAATATTAGGCTTTTTCAGACCTCTGAAATCATTCCCACTCGATGGTGGCGGGGGCTTGGAGGTGATATCGTAGACGATACGGTTGATGCCCTTTACCTCGTTGACGATGCGGGTGGAGATCTTGTCCAGCATCGTAGGGGATGCGCGCCCAGTCAGCGGTCATGAAGTCGCTGGTGGTGACGGCGCGGAGCATGGGGTGTAATCGTAGGTGCGGCCGTCGCCCATGACGCCCACGGGCGGGTATTGGTGAGGACGGCAAAGTACTGGTTGATGTTCTTGTACTCGCCGGCGGCGGCGATCTCCTCCCGGTAGATGGCGTCGGCATCCCGGAGGGTGTCCAGCTTCTCCTTGGTCAGATCGCCGATGACCCGGATGGCCAGGCCGGGGCCCGGGAAAGGCTGGCGCATGACCAGGTATTCAGGCAGGCCCAGCTCCCGACCAAGCTGACGGACCTCGTCCTTGAACAGCATGCGCAGCGGCTCGATGATCTCCTTGAAGTCCACAAAATCCGGCAGACCGCCTACGTTGTGGTGGCTCTTGATCACGGCGGCGTCGCCGGCGCCGGACTCGATCACGTCGGGGTAGATGGTGCCCTGCACCAGATAGTCCACCCGGCCGATCTTCTTGGCCTTCTCCTCAAAGACGCGGATGAACTCCTCCCCGATGATTTTGCGCTTGCGCTCCGGCTCGCTGACGCCGGAGAGCTTCTCCAGGAACGGGCCTCAGCGTCCACCCGGACGAAGTTGATGTCCCACTTGGAGAAAGCTGCCTCAACCTCATCACCCTCGTTCTTGCGCATCAGACCGTGGTCTACGAACACACAGGTGAGCTGGCTGCCCACCGCCTCGGCCAGCAGTGCGGCGGCCACGGAGGAATCCACGCCGCCGGACAGCGCCAGCAGAACCTTGCCGTCGCCGACCTTCTCGCGGATGGCCTTGATGGAGCTGTTCTTGTAGTCGCCCATGGTCCAGTCGCCCTTGGCGCCGCAGACCTCATAGAGGAAGTTGCGGATCATGTCCACGCCGTGCTCGGTGTGGTTTACCTCCGGATGATACTGTACCGCCGTAGAAGCCGCGCTTCTCGTCGGCAATGGCCACGTTGGGGCGAGGCGTCCGGAGTGGGCGGTGAGGGCGAAGCCCTCCGGCACCTTGGCCATGTAGTCCCCGTGGCTCATCCAGGAGATGCCCCGCTCCGGCAGGCCTTTGAAGAGCTTGCAGGCGGTGTCGTAATAGGTCTCGGTCTTGCCGTACTCCCGGGCGGTGTCCTCGTGGGCCTCGGTCACCTGGCCGCCCAGGGTGTGGGCCATGAACTGGCAGCCATAGCAGATGCCCAGCACCGGCACACCCAGCTCAAAGATGGCCGGATCAGCCTTGGGCGCGCCCGCCTCATAGACGGAGTTAGGGGCCGCCGGTGAAGATGAAGCCGATGGGCTCCATAGCGCGGAGTTTCTCCAGCGGGGTCGTGTAGGGCTTGACCTCGCAATAGACGCCGCACTCGCGCACCCGGCGGGCGATGAGCTGGTTGTACTGGCCGCCGAAATCCAGGACAATCACGGTCTGATGGGACATCATCTTGCCTTCTTTCTCTCGTTTCTCACGCCATGCCCATAGGCCCGGCGATATTTTTACAGTTTAGGATACCATATTCCGGCCTAAAGCGCAAGCATTCCGTAAAAAAGCCGCCGGACCCGGTCAGGTCCGGCGGCTTTTCAGCGCAGTCTTCAATCCACTTCCGCGCCGCCCCACTCCACGGCGGTGAAGCCAGCGCGCTCCGGCGCGGTCAGCTTCTGGGGCTCCACCTCCACCGGCGCGTCCAGGCCCTTCCACGCCAGGAACACCCGGATCAGGGTGTCGGGGCCGGGTCGATGGTCAGCCCGGCGGAGTCGGTGTAGGCCTCGGTCTGGAAGGAAAGCAGATTGTAGGGATTGCCCTCCAGCTTTGGCAACCAGTAGATGATGAATTCGTCAGCCTCCCGCTCGGTCAGGCCCAGCCTGTCCAGGGCGTCCTCAAGGAAGGCCGCAGTGTCCTCCCCCGCCACGCAGAAGCCGGTGGAGAAGTCGTACTCCGCCTCGGTAATTCCCTCCCAGAACAGGCAGTAGTATTCCCGGCCCGTGGCCGGATTGGTGAGGGTGCCGTCGGGCCGGGCCGTCACTGTCCACCCATCGCCGTACGCAGGATAGGTGGAGGTCAGCGTCCCATCAAAGTCCAGAGTGACGGTCACCTCCATCTCCTCCTCCGGGTAGAGGTAGAGCACCGGCTTTTCCGGCACCGCAACATTTCCACTGGAATTGCCGCACCCAGCCAGTCCCGCCGCCAGCAAAGTGAGCGCAAGCAGCAACAGCAGCTTCTTCATTGCACTACCTCCGCGCCGCCCCACTCCACGGCGGTGAAGCCGGCGCGCTCCGGCGCGGTCAGCTTCTGGGGCTCCACCTCCACCGGCGCGTCCAGGCCCTTCCACGCCAGGAACACCCGGATCAGGTGTCGGGGGCCGGGTCGATGGTCAGCCCGGCGGAGTCGGTGTAGGCCTCGGTCTGGAAGGAAAGCAGATTGTAGGGGTTGCCCTCCAGCTTTGGCAGCCAGTAGATGATGAATTCGTCAGCCTCCCGCTCGGTCAGGCCCAGCCTGTCCAGGGCGTCCTCCAGGAAGGCCGCAGTGTCCTCCCCCGCCACGCAGAAGCCGGTGGAGAAGTCGTACTCCGCCTCGGTAATTCCCTCCCAGAACAGGCAGTAGTATTCCCGGCCCGTGGCCGGATCGGTGAGGGTGCCGCCGGGCCGGGCCGTCACCGTCCAGCCATCCCCGTAGTCCGGGTAGGTGGAGGTGAGCGTCCCGTCAAAGTCCAGGGTCACAGTCACCTCCGTCTCCTCCTCCGGGTAGAGGTAGAGCACCGGCTTGGCGGCCGGAACGCCGCGCTCCTCTGCCGCTCCGCAGGCGGTGAGACCGGCAGCCAGCAGGGCTGCCAGGGATAAAGTCAGCAGTCGTTTCAAAGCATTTCCCTCCTGTCGTTGATATTCATTTAGACGAAGGGACTGGAAAAAGGTTCCCGGCTGGCCGGGTCAATTCCGCCCCGCCTTTTCCCTCCGCACGGTGGGAAAGAAAGCGGGGAAAATCCCGCTGCGGGAGCCCAGGGCATGGAGCAGTGGGAAGCAGACCAGAACGGTAACCAATTGAACCACTATAACATGATTTTCCGTCCGCTCCTCCTGACTGTAGCGTACCGCTTCTCCGGCCATGTCCACGTAGAAGTCGGTGCGGTCCAGGGATAGCCGGAGGTGATCTGCTCCAGGAAGGCGGGGTCCTCCTCCAGGTCGGCCCAAATCACCCGGCCCACCGGGAGGACAACCTCCCCGGATGCGAAGTTCTCTCCATCCTGTACGCTCTCAGTATGGATGCGGGCAGCCACCCGTTCCCCGGAGGAGGGCCAAATTATAGAGGTAGCTGCCCTCAAAATAGCCCGCTCCCTCGTTGCGGTAGGCAATACCTTGGGAGAGCACTGTGAAAGTATCCAGCTCCAGCAGCTCCGCGATACTCTGTGCCCGGGGAACCTCTGGCCCGGCAGGACTGCCCGCCTGGCCAGGAGCAGCGGAGTGAACCTCTGCATAGCCGTCATACGTGGCCGCGCTGAGGGCGGAGGCTGCGGCCCCGTGCCCAGGGACACCAGATAGGCCACCAGCAGGCAGAGCCAGATATCAAAGCGAAGGCGGTGCAGACGCATGGCGGTTTCCTCCCCTCAGATTTCAGTGATGTCGATGGGGCGCAGCTCAGCGGCCCGGCCCTGGGTGCGGACGGTGAGCATGGCCCGGGCGGTGTCGATGGCGGTGATGCAGGCCACGGAGTGCTCCACGGTAGAGCGGCGGATCTTGAAGCCGTCGGTATCGTGGCGGCGGCCGCGGGTGGGGGTGTTGATGACCAGATCCACGGTACCGGAGGCGATCATATCCAGAATGTTGGGGATGGGCCTCGGACACGCGGGCCACCCAGCGGGCGGGGATGCCCGCCTCGTTGAGCGCCTTGCAGGTGCCGCTGGTGGCGAAGCTCAATGCCCATATCATAGAAGCCCCTGGCGATGCCAATCATCTCGTCCTTGTCCTCGTCCTTGACGGTAACGATGATGCGCCCGCCCTTCTTGGGGCCTTCATACCGGCCCCTTGAAGGCCTTGAGCAGCGCCTGGGGAAGGACTCGGCCAGGCCCAGGCACTCGCCGGTGGACTTCATCTCCGGGCCCAGGCCGGTATCCACGTCGGTGAGCTTCGAAGGAGAACACCGGCATCTTGACGGCGTAGTAGTCCGCCTCCCGGTAGATGCCCGTGCCGTAGCCCAGGTCGCGCAGCTTCTGCCCCAGCATCACCCTGGTGGCCAGGTCGATGATGGGCGCCGGTGACCTGGAGATATAGGGATGGTACGGGAGGAGCGTGGATTGACCTCGATGACATACACCTGGTCGTCATAGATGACGAACTGGATGTTGACCAGGCCCACCACGCCCAGGGCGCGGGACAGGTCATAGGTGTACTTCAGGATGGTCTGCTTGTGCCTGTCCTCGATGTGGATGGGGGGATAGACCGAGATGGAGTCGCCAGAGTGGACGCCGGCCCGCTCGATGTGCTCCATGATGCCGGGGATGAGCAGCTCCTCCCCGTCGAAGACACCGTCCACCTCCACCTCGCGGCCCATGAGGTACTTGTCCACCAGGATGGGGTGCTCCTGCTCCACCTGGTTGATGATGCGCATGAACTCGGTGATGTTGCGGTCGTTGTAGGCGATCTCCATGCCCTGGCCGCCCAGCACGTAGGAGGGGCGCACCAGCACGGGATAGCCCACGTCGTGGGCGGCGGCCAGGGCCTGCTCGGTGGTGAACACCGTGCGGCCGGCGGCCCGGGGATGCCGCACTGGTTCAAAATCTCGTCAAACCGCTCCCGATCCTCGGCGGCGTCCACGCCATCGGCGGAGGTGCCCAGGATGGGCACGCCCATGTCGGTGAGGGCCTGGGCCAGCTTGATGGCGGTCTGGCCGCCGAACTGCACCACCGCGCCCCAGGGCTTCTCCAGCTCCACCACTGCCTGCACGTCCTCGGCGGTCAGCGGCTCAAAGTAGAGCTTATCCGCCACATCGAAGTCGGTGGAAACGGTCTCCGGGTTGTTGTTGATGATGATGGTCTCATAGCCCAGACGCTTGAAGGCCCAGACCGAGTGGACCGAACAGTAGTCGAACTCAATGCCCTGACCGATGCGGATGGGGCCGGAGCCCAGCACCAGCACCTTCCGTTTCTCCGCGCCATCATCCGCCCGGCTGGCCCCGGCGGCCTCGTTCTCCTGGTCGTAGGTGGAGTAGTAATACGGGGTCTCTGCCTCGAACTCAGCGGCGCAGGTGTCCACCATCTTGAAGGCCGGGCGGATGCCGAAGGACTCCCGCAGGGCCTTGATCTCCTTCTGCTCCCGGCCGGAGAGGGCGGCGATCCACGCGTCGGAGAAGCCCATCTCCTTGGCCCGGCGCAGGGTGTCGCCGTCCAGGCGGCCGTGATCCAGGGCGTCCTCCATGTCCACGATGTTCTGGAAGCGGTCGAGGAACCACAGGTCGTACTTGGTGATCTTGTTGATCTTCTCCGGCGAGAAGCCCCGGCGCAGGGCCTCGGCCACCACGAAGAGCCGCTGATCGTCGATGTTCACCAGGCGGTCCTCGATCTCCTCGGTATACAGCTCGTCCAGACCGGGCAGGCGGAGGGACTTCACCGGCAGCTCCAGGGAGCGGATGGCCTTCATCAGCGCCCCTCGAAGGAATTGCCGATGGCCATAACCTCGCCGGTGGCCTTCATCTGGGTGCCCAGGGTGCGGCTGGCGGTGGTGAACTTGTCAAAGGGCAGGCGGGGGATCTTCAGCACGCAGTAGTCGATGGTGGGCTCGAAGCAGGCGGTGGTCTTGCCGGTTACCGCGTTGGGGATCTCGTCCAGGGTGTAGCCCAGGGCCACCTTGGCGGCCACCTTGGCGATGGGGTAGCCGGTGGCCTTGGAGGCCAGGGCGGAAGATCGGGACACGCGGGGGTTGACCTCGATGACCGCGTACTCGAAGGAGTCGGGGTTGAGGGCCAGTTGTACGTTGCGCCCGCCCTCGATGCCCAGGGCGGAGATGATGTTGAGAGAGGCGGAGCGGAGCATCTGGTACTCCCGGTTGGCCAGGGTCTGGGTGGGGGCCACCACGATGGAGTCGCCGGTGTGGCCCACGGGGTCGATGTTCTCCATGGAGCAGATCTGGATGACGTTGCCGGCGGAGTCCCGCATGACCTCGAACTCGATCTCCTTCCAGCCGGAGATGCACCGCTCGATGAGCACCTGGCCCACCCGGGACAGGTGGATGCCCCGTCGGCGATCTCCCGCAGGGGGCTCGTCGTAGGCGATGCCGCCGCCGGAGCCCCCAGGGTATAGGCGGGCCGGACGATGACCGGATAGCCGATGCGCCCGGCGAACTCCACCGCGGCCTCCACGCTCTCCACCACGTCGCTGGTGACGCAGGGCTGACCGATGGATTCCATGCAGTCCTTAAAACCCTGGCGGTCCTCCGCCTTGTGGATGGAGGCGGGGCTGGTGCCCAGCAGGCGCACGCCGTACTTCTCCAGGATGCCCTGCTCGTGGAGGTTCATGGCCAGGTTCAGCCCGGTCTGGCCGCCCAGGGTGGGCAGGATGGAGTCGGGCCGCTCCTTGGCGATGACCTGCTCCACACTGGCCAGGTTCAGCGGCTCGATATACACGTGGTCGGCGATGTCCTTGTCGGTCATGATGGTCGCCGGGTTGGAGTTGACCAGCACCACCTCCACGCCCTCCTCCTTGAGAGCGCGGCAGGCCTGGGTGCCGGCGTAGTCAAACTCGGCGGCCTGGCCGATGACAATGGGGCCGGAGCCCAGCACCAGCACCTTTTTGATATTGGGATTCTTAGGCATGGGCGCGTCCTCCCTTCATGCTGTCCACAAAGCGGTCAAACAGATACTCGGTGTCCATGGGGCCGGGGCGGCCTCCGGGTGGAACTGGACGGTGAAGCAGTTGGGCCGCCGGTAGCGCAGGCCCTCCACGCTGCCCTCGTTGACGTTGATGTGGGACACCTCCGCCACCGCCGGGTCCACGCCTCGGCGGTAACCACATAGCCATGGTTCTGGCTGGTGATGTAGGCCCGGCCGTGCTCCAGATCCTTCACCGGGTGATTGCCCCCCCGGTGGCCGAAGCGCATCTTGCGGGTCTCCGCCCCGGTGGCCAGGGCCAGGAGCTGGTGGCCCAGGCAGACGGCAAAGAGGGGCAGCTCACTCTCATAGAGCTTCCGAACCTCCGTGATGATCTCCACGTTGTCCGCCGGATCGCCGGGGCCGTTGGAGAGCATCACCCCGTCGAACCCGCCGGAGAGCACCGCCTCCGCCGGGGTGCGGGCGGGGAACACCGTCACCTCACAGCCCCGGTTCTGGAGGCAGCGGATCATGTTCTCCTTCACACCGTAGTCCATCAGGGCCACCCGGAGCCGCCGCTCCCCCAGGGCGGGGTACACCTGAGCCTCCCTGCGGGTCACCCGCTCCACGGTGCCCTCCACCCGGTAGGCCCGGATGCGCTCCAGGCACTCCGGGACAGAAAAATGCTCCGCACAGGTGATCATGCCGTTCATGGTCCCCTGACTGCGGAGTATTCTCGTTAAGGCACGGGTGTCGACGCCCTCAATGCCGGTGATATGAAATTGCTTCAAATAGGAATCCAGCCCGTCCTCGCAGCGGAAGTTGCTGCCGCGCCGGGCCAGGTGGCGGACGATGAACGCCTCCGCCCAGGGGAGGGTGGATTCGTTGTCCTCGTGATTGACGCCGTAGTTGCCGATGAGGGATAGCTCATCACAATGCCCTGTCCGGCGTAGGAGGGTCGGTCAGGATCTCCTGATAGCCGGTCATGGAGGTGTTGAACACCATCTCGCAGATCCGCTCCTCACCGGAGCCGATGCTGCGGCCCGCGAAGGTCATACCGTTTTCCAGGATCAAGGTCGCTTTCATCTTCTGCATCACGCCTTTCGTTCCCAAGTTATCTGTACGATTGTAACCGAAAACCTCCCGCCTGACAACACCCTTTTGCGCCCGGAAGCAAAAACCGTGGATTTGGACAAAAAGAGAGGGCGTATTGCCGATTTTCCCACGGCAATACGCCCCAAAAGTTAAAAATAAGATTTCGACCTCATTCTTTTTGCAGGAAATTCCTCCAGCCCGGGGCGCAGCTCCACCATCACCAGCTCCGGGCGGTTATAGAACCGGGGCAGCCGGGTGCTCTCCGGGCCAGCCCCGGCTGACGAGCAGGGTGGTGTCCCCAGTGCATACCGGCCGCCGGCGTAGGTGGGAAACAGCCCCTGGTCGGGGGCAAACAGGCCGTTGAGCAGGCCGGGCAGCCGCCACTGGCCCCCGTGGGCGTGGCCCGCCAGCACCAGCTCGAAGCCCCGGCCCGCGTAGTCCTCCGTCCGCTCCGGCCGGTGGGTCATCAAAATGGAGCAGTGCTCCCCATCCAGGGCGGCGGTCACCGCCTCCAGCTGCTCCCGCCACCGGGTCTCGCCCACAGAGGGATCGTCAATGCCGCAGAGCTGCACCGTCTGTCCCGCCGCCGTTACCGTCACACAGTCCCCGCCAGCACAACCGCGCCCCGTTCCTCCAGCCGGGCCTTCACCTCGTCCACCCGCCCGTCCAGAACTCGTGATTGCCGGTGACATAATAGGTGGGCCATACCGCCGCCAGGGCCTCCACCGTGTCCAGCGCCCGCGCCTCCGGCATCCGGGGCTCGTCGTCCACGATGTCGCCGCACAACAGTACCAGGTCGGGTGACTGCTCCGCCACCGCATCCAGCAGCTCCCGCTGGCCCTCCCCATAGGCGCAGGCGTGCAGATCGGTGAGCACCGCCAGCCGCACCGGGCCGGTGAGTCTCCCGCTCTCCACCGTATAGGCGCGTACCAGCAGGCGGGCGTCCAGACCCGCCAGCAAAACACCCGGCTGCCGCCAGAGCGGCGGCCAGCACTCCTTTCGTCCGCTTTTTCATGCGTTCGCCGCTTTCTTTTATTGATTTTCGATATTATAACATCCATACCCTCCCAGCGTCAAGGCCCCTGCGTACATAATCCGCCCGGCGGCGGCCATACTGAACGGTGAACATTACCGCGGGAGGTCTTCTCATGGTCATCGCATTTCTGCGCACCATCATTCTCTACCTCTTTATCATCGTGGGCATCCGCCTCATGGGCAAGCGCCAGGTGGGCGAGCTGGAGCCCTCGGAGCTGGTGCTCGCCCTGCTTATCGCCGATCTGGCCGCCGTGCCCATGCAGGACTTCGGCATCCCTCTGCTCACCGGCATCATCCCCATCCTCACCCTCCTCTGCCTCACCATGGCCCTGTCGGTGCTCACCATGAAAAGCGTCCGCTTCCGTGCGGTGCTCTGCGGCCGTCCCAGCATCATCGTGGAAAACGGCAAGCTCCACCAGCGGGAGATGCAGAAAAACCGCTTTACAGTGGACGAGCTGATGGAGGAGCTGCGTATGAAGGGGATCACCGACCTCAATTCCATTAAATACGCCATTTTGGAGACCAACGGACAGATCTCCGTCCTCCCCTACGCGGCCCAGCAGCCCGTCACTGCGGCCCAGATGGAGCTGCACCCAAAGGAGCCCGGCCTGCCCCTGGTGATCATCAACGACGGCCGGGTGCTGGAGCACAACCTGCGCCAGCGGGGGCTGGACGACATCTGGCTGGACCGGCAGCTCAAGGCCCATCACGTAAAGCGCAGCCAGGACGTGTTTCTCCTCACTGTGGATGAGCAGAACCAGGTCTACCTGGCGGAGAAGGAGGGGCGGGTATGAAGCGGCTGTGGATCGCAGCCCTGCTGCTGGCTGTCCTGTTCGGCGCAACGCTGTGCAACAACCTCTATCTGCGGGGCTTTACCGGGGCGCTCAACACCCTTCTGGAGCAGGCGGAGGCCCGGGCGGAGACCGGGGACTGGGAGGAAGCCCGCGTTCTCACAGAGCAGGCCCTCACACAGTGGCAGTCCCGGGACAGCTACCTGCACATCCTCCTGCGCCATTCCGACACCGATCAGATCTATACCGGTTTTCAGGAGGTGCTCGAGTTCCTCACCTGCCAGGAGGCCGGGGAGTACTCCGCCGCCAACGCCCGGCTCATGACCCAGATCTCCCTGCTCTACGAGGCCGAACAGTTTACCCTGAAGAACGTCCTCTAGCCCCGGTTGACGGGCCGGGGAAAACCCGGTACAATGGCGGGTGAAAGGAAGGCTGATGCCCATGAACACACCCACCATTCTGCTCTACAATCTGGACAACCCCGGGGCCAAAATCCGCCGTATGTGCCTGCCCCTGCGCCTGCGCACCGCCCTGGTGCCCAGGGAGTCCTACGGCCTGCCCCTGGGGAGCTGGCGGAGGGGCCGTCCCGGAGGCCCCGACGGGGACGGCTTTGACGACGAGATGCTCCTGATCGTCAATTGCCCCGGCCCTCTGCTGGATCTGTTCCTCCAGGCGTTCCGCCGCCAGAAGCTCGCCCCCGTCCGGCTGAAGGCGGTGCTCACCCCACCAACCGGGAGTGGGACTCCGTGGCCCTCCACGCCGAGCTGTGCCGGGAGCGGCAGGCCATCGCAGAGGGCCAGGCCGCCCACCGGAAGGGACAGGCCGGGGAATGAAGCTGCTCATCTCCCCCGCCAAGAAAATGCGGGAGGACGGGGACTTTCTCGCCCCCCGGCAGGCCCCCGCCCTGCTGGAGCGGGCGGCGGTGCTGGCGGTGGCTGCGGGGCTGGATTACACAGCCCTGAAAAGCTGCTCGCCTGTAACGACGGTATCGCGGAGCTGAACTTCCGCCGCTTTCAGGAGATGGAGCTCCGCCGCACCGGCGCCCGCCCTGCTCTCCTACGACGGCATCCAGTACCAGTACATGGCCCCCCACCTGTTCACCCGGCCGCAGTTCGAGTACGCCGAGACGCACCTGCGCATCCTCTCCGGCTTTTACGGTGTGCTGCGCCCCTTCGACGGCGTGCTCCCCTACCGGCTGGAGATGGGGCCAGATGCAGCACCCTTCTGCAAAAGCCTCTACGACTTCTGGGGCGATTCCCTGTACCGGACGCTGACCGCCGGCGGGGAGGACACCCTGCTCAACCTGGCCTCGGCGGAGTACGCCAAAGCGGTACGCCCCTGGGTAACCCTCCCGTGCGGTGGATCGACGTGACCTTCGGCGAGGCGGACGGAGACAAGGTGGTGGAGAAGGGGTCTATGTCAAGATGGCCCGGGGAGATGGTACGCTTCCTGGCGGAGCGGAACGCCGAAACGCCGGAGGCGGCCCAGGGCTTCGACCGGCTGGGCTACCGCTTCTCCCCGCCCACTCCACCGCCGCCTCCTACGTGTTTCTGCGGGAGGGACGGACGAACTAGGAGGTCTCCATGCTTCACCGACTGCTCTGCCTGCTGCTGGGCTATCTCTGCGGCTGCTTCCTCACCGCCGAGCTGGTGGCCCGGGCCCGCACCGGCAAAAGCGCCGCCGCCCTGGGCACCGGAAACCCCGGCATGGCCAATCTGGCCCACGAGCTGGGAAAGGGCTGGGGGCGGTGGTGCTGGCCGGAGACATCGCCAAGACCGCCCTGGCCTTCGGCCTGTGCCGGGCGCTCTTTCCCGCACTGGGCGGCCTGTCCGGCCTGTGGGCGGGGCTGGGGGCGGTGCTGGGCCATAATTTCCCCTTCTGGCGGGGCTTCCGGGGCGGAAAGGGGGTGGCCGTCACCTGCGCCGCCCTCATCCTCTTCTCCCCCCTGTGGGGACGGCCGCCTGTGGCCGGACTGGCCGTCACCCTGCTCTCCGGCTGGCTGCCCTGGGGGAGGTGGTGATCCCCGCCCTGTTTGTCCCCCCGGCCTTCCTGTGCCGCGGCCGGGAGGCCGGGTTGCTGGCCCTGATTCTGGCCCTGATCATGCTCTCCCGGCACATCCGGGGCTGGGCCGCATCCTCCGGGGGGAGGAGGAGCGAAAATTCCGTGGCCGCTGAGCCCCTTGCGGGGCAGCCGAAAAATATTGCGCATTCTACCATTCCGCCGGCGCTTTGTGGTATAATGGTGGAACAACATAGAACAAGAGGGATTCCGCCATGCACAATGAACTGACCAAAAAAGACATTCAAATGATGAAGGATGAGCTGGACTACCGCCGCATCCAGCTCCGGCCCCAGCTCCTGGAGGCGGTGAAGGAGGCCCGGCCTTCGGCGATCTCAGCGAGAACTTCGAGTACAAGGCCGCCAAGCAGGAGAAAACCGCAACGAGAGCCGCATCCGGTTTCTGGAGAACATGATCAAGACCGCCGTGGTGCTCCCCGACGCGGGGCCAGCGACGGGGTACAGCTCTACGATAAGGTCACCGTCTTTCTGGAGGACGAGGGGGACACCGAGGTGTACCAGGTGGTCACCACCATGCGGCAGGACGCCCTCCACGGCCTTATCAGCAAGGAGTCCCCTCTGGGAAGGCCCTGCTGGGCCGGAAGGTGGGGAGACGTTCCACATCCAGGTCAACGACACCTACGGGTATGACGCGGTGGTGAAGGCCATCGAGAAGGGCGCCGACGACGGCTCGGTGCCGCTGAACCGCTTTTGAACCAATGAAACTGTCCCGCGCCGGATGGCTCCGGCGCGGGACAGTTTTGTTATTCCACCCGCATTTGCAGCTCGGTGACGTACTCCTCCTCCCGGTTGGTGTCGTGGGCGTCCACCCGGTACAGCTCCAGGGGCGGCCGCCGGCGGCGGCCCGCCGCCGCGATCCCCGCCAGCAGGACGCCGCAGTGCTCCTCCAGGCGGTCATAGGCCCCGCGGTAATAGAGGCAGGCGTACTCCCCGCCGGGAGGCGTCGTCATGGGGCAGGCCCGGCTCGGTGAGGAAGAACACCCGGGAGAAGTGGTTATACACCCCGGGACAGCCACTCCTCGTCCACCGCCGCCCCCATACACTGGCTGCCGATGATTTTGAGATAGTCCTGGTGGCGGTGCTCCAGCTTTTTCAGCAGGAAGTCGATCTCTTTTTCCAGGATGATGTCCTCCTCCAGGAACACATAGGGCCGCTCCGCCTCCCGGCGGAAGAAGACCCGTCCGTCCTCCGCGGCGCGGTACTGCTCCAGCCTGGCCCGGCGGGCCCGCGCCTCCTCCAGAGCCGCCTCCAGCTCCGCCATGCGGCGGCGGAGCAGCGCCTCCTCCCGGTCCAGCAGGGACAGCGTCTCCCCCACCGACCGGCGCTCCAGATAGGTGCGGATGGCCCGGGTTGGGATTTTCAGCTCCCGCAGGGCGCGGATGATGTTGAGGGTACACACGTCCTGAATGCCGTACATGCGGTAGCGGTTCTCCCCCCGCACCGGGTGGAGCAGCCCCTTCTCCTCATAGTAGCGCAGGGTGTCGGGGCAGAGATCAAAGAGCTTGGCCAGCTCGTGGATCTGATAAAATTGCTTCAACTTTTTTCCCTCCGGCTCTTGACTTTCGGATAGTACGAGGGTTTAACATGATCTTAACAAGAGGGGGTTATGAACTTGAACCTGGTACGCCGCTTTTTCAAATTCACCGTTCCGTCCATCGTGTCCATGTGGATCTTCTCGCTCTACTCCCTGGTGGACGGCATGTTCGTGGCCTGGGGCGTGGGAGAGCACGCCCTCACCGCCGTCAACCTGTCCCTGCCCTTCGTGTCGCTGGTGTTCACCCTGGGCATCCTACTGGCCACCGGCACCTCCACCGTCCTGTCCATCGCCCTGGGGCAGAAGGACGTGGAGCGGGCCCGCAACTACTTTAACCAGAACCTGTTCGTGGTCATCGCCGCCACCCTGCTCCTGGCGGTGCTGGTCCTGTTCAACCTGGACTGGGTGGCGGACTTCCTGGGGGCCACCGGGGAAAACCACCATCTGGTAAAGGAATACGTGGGGGTCATCGCCTGCTTCTCCGTTTTTTTCACCGTGTCCTACAACCTGGAGGTCCAGGTCAAGGCCGACGGCGCGCCCCATGTCAGCATCATCGGCGTCATCTCCTGCGGCCTGATGAACGTGGTGCTGGACTACATCTTTGTCATGCATCTCCACTGGGGGGTGTGGGGGGCGGCCCTGGCCACCGGGCTGGCCCAGGCCACGTCCACGGCGGTGTTTGCCGTCTATTTTCTCACCCACCGCTATCCCCTGCGGTTCGGCCGGTTCAAGCCCGACCCCGCCTACCGCCGCATTATCCCCTGGGTACCGCCGACGGCCTCAGCGAGCTCTCCAACGGCATGGTCATCTTCCTGTTCAACCACATCATACAGCGTGTCATCGGCCCCGGCGCCCTGGTGTCCTATACCATCATCAGCTATGTGAATACCCTGGTGCTTAACAGTGTGATCGGCATCGCCCACGGCATCCAGCCCCTGTGCAGCTACCACCTGGGGGCGGAGGAGCGGCCGGTGTGCCACAAGTTCCTCACCTACGGCATCCGCCTGGCCGCCTGCTTCGCCGCCGGCTTCTTTGTCCTGTGCCAGGTGCTGGCCGGGGCGGTGGTGGGCCTGTTCCTCCAGCCGGACAGCGCCCTGTTCGCCTCCTCGGTGTCCGCTCTGCGGCTGTACTCCTTCGCCTTCCTCTTTGTGGGCTTCAATGTGGTGATCTCCGGCTTCTTCACCGCCATGGAGCACCCCATCCCCTCCTGACCATCTCCTTTGGCCGGGGCCTGGTGCTGATCTCCGGCTGTCTGGTGGCGCTCGCCTTTCTCTTCGGTGCCAACGGCATCTGGCTCTCCCCCCTGGTGTCCGAGTCCCTCTGCCTGCTCATTACCCTGTTCTTCCTGATCCGCTACTTCCGCCGGGTTCGTCGGGAGGCCAGCGGGGAGAGGGATGGGATACCGGATGCCAGGCCGCTGGACTGAGCCTCCCCGCCGCCTGGCAAAACGGCGCATGGCAAAAGGCCATGCGCCGTTTCTGATTTATTCCGTCAGGAGCCAGCGCTCCACCGCCATGCCGACGCCGCCCTCCGCATTGGAGCCGGTCTCATAGCGGGCGGCCTTCTTGGCCTCCGCCGAGGCGTTAGCCATAGCAAAGGACCACCCCGCCCAGGCAAGCAGTTCCAGATCGTTGCCCGCGTCGCCGAAGGCCATCACCTGTTCCGGCCCCAGCCCCAACCGGGCGCTCAGGGCCTGCACGGCGGTCCCCTTGTTGACGCCGGCGGCGGTAAACTCCAGATTTTCTGCGAAAGAGGTGACCATCTCCAGCGCGCCGCAGGCCGCCGCCCGTTCCATCAGGGATTTCCGCCGCTGGGGCAGCACGTAGAATATATGGAACTTTTCCGCCATCCGCCCCCGCAGGGCGGCGTTCAGCTCCTCCGGAAGGCGGGCATGCTCCCGGAGCACCTGCCGGAACTCGGGGGAGAAGGTGTGGGCCAGCACGCCCTCCAGCCGGTCCCGCTGAATCCAGCTCTCCCCCTCGCAGTACACCTCAAAGGGTACGCCCTCCTCCAGCAGCAGCTCCGTCAGCGCCTGCCGGGTCTCCTCGGGAAGGCAGTTGCGGTACAGCCACTCCCCCGTGTGCACGTCCAGCACCGCGGCTCCGTTGGACAGCACCGCGTAGCGCAGTACGCCCAGCTGCTCAGCTACCTCGTGCAGGAATCCCCACGGCCGGCCGCTGGCGACGGCCACCGCCGCCCCCCCGACGCCGCCCGCAGGGCGCGGATATTCCGCGCCGGCACCGTGGCGTGGTCGGCCCCCAGGAGGGTGCCGTCCATGTCCAGGCAGATGAGCTTGATGTCCGTCATTTCTTCCGCTTCACCGCATGGCGCACCTTTTCCGCGATGCCCTCCGGGGTGAGGCCGTAGGCCTCCAGGACGGCCTCCGCCTTGCCGGAGCGGCCGAACACGTCGTTGACGCCGTGGCGCACCACCGGCACCGGGTAGTGCTCGGCCAGGAACTCCGCCACCGCCGAGCCCAGGCCGCCCACCACGTTGGCCTCCTCGGTGGTGACGATGGCCCCGGTCTCCAGCGCCGCCTTGAGCACCAGCTCCCCGTCCAGGGGCTTGATGGTGTGCATATCCAGCACCCGGACGGACAGGCCCTCTTCCGCCAGGCGCTCCGCCGCCTTCAGCGCCATCTGCACCATCATGCCGGTGGCGATTACCGTCGCGTCAGAGCCATCCCGCAGGGTGACGCCCTGGCCCAGGTGGAAGGTGTAGCCGGGGATGGCGTCGGTGACGCTCTCCACCGCCAGGCGGCCCAGCCGCAGATAGGCGGGGCCGTCATAGTCCGGCGGGGCGCGCGCCGCCTCCCGCATCTCGGGGCCGTCGCGGGGAGACCACCATCATGTTGGGGATGGCCCGCATGATGGCGTAATCCTCGATGCACTGATGGGTGGCGCCGTCCTCTCCCACGGACAGGCCGCCGTGGGAGCCCACCACCTTGACATTCAGCCGGGGATAGGCGATGGAGTTGCGCACCTGCTCCCACGCCCGCCCGGCGGCGAACATGGCAAAGGTGTTGGTGAAGGGCTTTTTGCCGCAGGCGGCCAGGCCGGCGGCCACGCCGGTCATGTTGGCCTCGGCGATGCCCATGTTGTAAAAGCGGTCGGGATGGGCCTTGGCAAAGCCCTTGGTCATGGTGGAGCCGGACAGGTCCGCGTCCAGCACCACAAGCTCCGGGTATTCTTCCGCCAGGGCCACCAGGGCCTCGCCGTAGGCCGCGCGGGTTGCAATCTTCTCTGCCATGCTTACTTTCCCTCCAGTTCTGCCACGCGGGCGGACAGCTCCGCCCGGGCCTTCTCATACTGCTCGGCGTTGGGGGCCTTGCCATGCCAGCCGTAGTCCCCCTCCATAAAGGACACGCCCTTGCCCTTCACCGTCCTGGCCAGGAGCACCGTGGGCTTTCCTTGCAGGCCGCGGCGGCGGCGAACGCCTCCGCCAGGGCGGCGTAGTCGTGGCCGTCCACACGGATGACGTTCCAGTTGAAGGCCTCAAACTTCTGATCCAGCGGCTCGGAGGGCATCACGTCCGCCGTGGCGCCGTCGATCTGCAGGCCGTTGACATCCACCACGGCGCACAGGTTGTCCAGGCGGTACTTGGCCGCCGCCATGGCGGCCTCCACCTGACCCTCCTCGATCTCGCCGTCTCCCAGCAGGGCATACACCCGGTAGTCCCGGCCGTCGGCTTTGCCCGCCAGAGCCATGCCCACGGCCACGGAGATCCCCTGCCCCAGGCTGCCCGTGGACATATCCACGCCCTTGACGTGGCGCATTTCGGCATGGCCCGACATGTGCCCGTCAATACGGCGGAACTGCTTCAGCTCCTCCAGTGGAAAAAAGCCCCGCTGGGCCAGAGTGGAGTAGAGCGCCGGCGTGCAGTGCCCCTTGGAGAGCACAAAGCGGTCCCGCTCCGGGGCCTGCGGAGCGTCGGGGCTCACCCGCATCACGTGGAAATACAGGGTCGTGAGGATATCCAGCGACGACAGGGAGCCGCCGATGTGTCCCGACGCCGCGCCGTACACCATATCCAGCGCCAGCAGCCGGGAACGCGCCGCCGTCAATGCCAGGTTTTGAACCTTTGCCTGTTCCATCCGATTCACCTTTCCCATTTCTCAGCCCGATGGCCGTATTTTGAACTGTCTGTATTAAGTATATCGTACCAGGCCCGCGCTTTCAACTGGCGAACTGTAAAACATTGGTTTCTCTGCGCGGCTTTGGGGACAAAAAAAGGGGGGCCGGCAGGGCGCGCAGGCCCGGCCCCTTATTTCTAGTGGATGTTCTTCATGGTCATCCATCGCTTTGAGCGGTAGAACCACCAGCCCACCGGCACCGAGCTGGCCACGGCGACGCCGCAGGCGATGTAGACGCCGTAGATGCCCAGGAAGTGCTCCAGGACGACAGCCAGGATCAGCCGCACCACGATGCAGTTGAGGAAGGAGTTCCACATGATGAACACTGTATGCCCTGAGCCGGTGGCCAGGGTGTTGTAGGTAAACATGCCGGCGTAGAAGAGCTGGCAGACAATCTCAATGCGCAGGTTGACCACCGCCCAGTGCTGCACCTCCGGATCGGGGGTAAAGATCATGGCAAACTGGGGGGCAAACACCTCGGCCACCACGATAATCACCGCCGCCATGGCCAGGGCCAGCTTCATGCAGGTCTTCATCACCTGCTCGGCCCGGTCATAGAGGCCCGCTCCCAGGCACTGGGCGCACATGGTGCCCGCGCCAGTGGTCAGGGCGGAGAGGAAGAGCTGGCAGAAGTCGCGGATTTTGTTGGACACGCCGTTGCCGGCGGAGACGGTGACGCCGTACTTGTTGATGAGGGTGAGCACCACCAGCCAGGAGATGGAGGCGATGGTCCACTGGAGGGCTACCGGAAAGCCCAGCTTCAGGGTGCGTTTGACCATCTCCGCCTCGGGGCGGAGATAGCGGGGCAGCAGGCCCAGATCCGCCCGGTGGCGCAGGGAGAACACCAGAGCGGTCAGGCAGGATATCGCCTGGCCGATCACGGTGGCCAGGGCCGCCCCCGCCACCCCCATGTGGAACCCTGCCACGAACAGGATATCTAGCACCACGTTGAGGCTCACCGACGCAATGATGCAGTACAGCGGGATGCGGGAGTTGCCCACCCCGCGCAGGATGGCGGAGAGGGAATTGTAGACAAAGATGAACAGCAGGCCCACGCCGCAGATGCTCAGATAGGCGGTGGCCTCCTCCAGGGTGGGGGACTGGAGCAAAATCAGCAGCGGACGTCCCAGCAGCAGAATGCCCACAGCAAAGAGCAGGCCGGCGATGAGGCCCACGGTGAGCATGTTGCCCGCGGCTTTCCGACGGTTCTCGTGGTCGCCGCTGCCGAAATACTGGCCCACCAGCACATTCCCACCCACTGTCAGCCCAATGGCCAATTGGGTGAGCATATTCATAATGATACTGGCGTTGTTGATGGCAGAAATTCCCACATCACCGATGTAGTGCCCGGCGATGATGATGTCCGTAATACTATAAATAGCCTGCAGCAGGCTGGACGCCACCAGTGGCAGGGCATACCGGACCAGCTTGCGCGTGACGCTGCCCTGGGTAAGATCCTGTTCTACACCGGGCATAGCGTACCCTCCTTATATGCGTTCAATTCCCCGTTTCTTTACACGTTGTTAAAGTTTACTGCGGATTTCCTGGCAAGGCAATACTAACTTTTTTGTCACCACCACACAAAAACGGACGGCTTCCGCCGCCCGTTTCCTTATAATTCCCTATAATAACGCAATATACGTTTACTCCTCGCCCTGTTCCACGCCGCGCCGGCGCTCCGCCCGGCCAGAAGTTGTTTTCCCGCATGATGTCACCCAGTGCGTCCACATACTTCTCCGACTTGTGCACTACAAAGGCATCCGCATCGATGGGGATTCTGCGGTCGTGCATCTGGCGGATACTCCAGATATAGAGTATGTCCAGGGCAGGGATGAGCTGCTCCCCGCTGGGTGTGAGCACATACTCCACCTTGGGCGGCACCGTGTCGTAGGAGATGCGGCGGATCAGCCCCGCCTCCACCAGCTCCTTGAGCTGCTGGCTGAACACCTTTTCCGAGATGGGCAGGATTTTAAGCGTCTGGTTAAAGCGGATACTGCCGTACGTATAGATTTCATGGAGAATGGTCATCTTCCACTTTCCGCCGATGCAGTGCAACACATAGTGATAGGGATTAGTCGGTGTGTCAAAATTGTCCGCTTTCACAGGCGTTCACCTCATTTTCTTTTGTGATACAACTATATAAAGATAGACCTGCATTATCATATCACACCCCCACCACTCCCACAAGGAAAACTTTTTCCGCCCCACTGTAACGCGCCAAAATTTTTTGCTGAAATTTGTGCAACCTATCCAACTTCCACAGAGATACACTTTTGTACCGAATAGTTTACACAATATCCCTTTTCTCTTTATTCGAATTATACAATTTCGGAGCACTTTTTGGTACGTGCAAACCTACAGGTTATCTACTTACATAATTGTGGGTATTGCACAAATTTTTATTTTCCGATACACTACGGCTCGAAAAGGAAAGCATAAGTTCCAATTCATCGCATTGGTTTCCTGAAAATGCTGACATAAGAAGGAGCGGATTTCAAATGATCAAGCGTACTTATGAAGAGCTGGAGCCCTATTTCCCCGCCGGTCATTTTGGCGTGACCTGCAAGCGCTACCACGGCAAGGACGAGACCGGCGCCCAGAAGTTCTGGATCGGTGTGTCCGAGTTCGAGCCCGACGGCGGTGCTGACTGGGCCTACGACGACAACCCCCTGGAGAAGGTCTACTTCGTCCTGGAGGGCGAGATGACCGTTACCGACAAAGACGGCAACAAGTACGTCATCCACAAGAACGAGTCCATCTCCTTCCCCCCCAACGAGGGCCGCGGCCTGAAGAATGAGAGCGGCAAGCCCGCCAAGATGCTGGTCATCATCAATTATCCCGACGCGCAGTAAGTAAGAGGAGGAAGCAGAAATGGTCAACGTGAAGAAAGAGTTCGTCGACAACATGTTCTCCGTGAAGGGCAAGGTCGCCCTGGTCACCGGCGCCACCGGCGCTCTGGGCTGCGTCTCTCCAAGGCTTACGGCTATGCCGGCGCCAAGGTGTTCATGACCGGCCGCAACGAGAAGAAGCTCCAGGCTCTGGAGGCCGAGTTCAAGGCCGAGGGCATCGACTGCGCCTACGGCGTGGCCGATCCTGCCGACGAGGCCCAGGTAGACGCCATGATTAAGGCCTGTGTGGCCCAGTACGGCGAGGTCAACATCCTGGCCGTCACCCACGGCTTTAACAAGCCCCAGAACATCCTGGAGCAGTCCGTGGCCGACTGGCAGTATATCATGGATGCCGACTGCAAGAGTGTCTATGTAGTGCAAGTATGTTGCCCAGCAGATGGTCGACCAGGGCAAGGGCGGCAAGATCGTGGTGGTCACCTCCCAGCGCTCCAAGCGCGGCATGGCCGGCTACACCGGCTACTGCACCTCCAAGGGCGGCGCCGACCTGATGGTGTCCTCCATGGCCTGCGACCTGAGCGCCAAGTACGGCATCAACGTCAACTCCATCTGCCCCACCGTGTTCCGCAGTGATCTGACCGAGTGGATGTTCGATCCCGAGTCCGCCGTGTATCAGAACTTCCTGAAGCGCGAGCCCATCGGCCGTCTGGCCGAGCCTGAGGACTTCGTGGGCTACGCCCTGTTCCTCTCCTCCGACGCCTCCAACTACATCACTGGCGCCAACTGCGACTGCTCCGGCGGTTACCTGACCTGCTAAGCCTGGAAGGAAGTCGAGCAGCATGAAAGAAATCAAGAACATTCTCATCTGCGGCGCGGGCATGATGGGCAAGAACATCGGCTATGTGTTTGCGTCCAACCCCAGCTTCCAGGTGGGCATGTACGACCTGTACCCCACTAATGTGGGGGCGGGCATCCGCACCAACACCAAGCAGCTTCTGGACAAGGGCGTCATCACCGAGCAGGAGCTGAGCGACCGTCTCTCCATCTCCTTTACCAACGACATCGACAGCGATCTGGTGAAGAACGCCGATCTGGTGATCGAAGCCGTTTTCGAGGACATGAAGATCAAGCGGGAGACCTTCGCCAAGCTGGAGGCGCGCTGCCGCCCCGACACCATCTTCTGCACCAACTCCTCTGTCATGAGCCCCAGCGAGATCTCCGCCGAGCTCCAGCACCGTGAGCGCTTTGTGGGCACTCACTTCTGGAACCCCGGCCACCTGATCCCCTGGTGGAGGTGGTCAAGTCCGACCCTCCAGCGACGAGGTGTCCCAGACGGTGATGGAGGTGCTGCGCTCCGTGGGCAAGAAGCCCGTGCTGTGCAAAAGGACGTGCCCGGCTTCATCGCCAACCGCATGCAGCACGCCCTCTGGCGGGAGGCCATCTCCATCGTGGAGAACGGCATCGCCGACGCCGCCACCGTGGACGAGGCGGTGCGCTACTCCTTCGGCCTGCGGCTGCCCCAGCTCGGCCCCATGGAGAACGCCGACATGGTGGGTACCGACCTGACCTACAACATCCACGACTACATCCTGCGGGATCTGGAGGACTCCCACGAGCCCTCTCCCCTGCTCAAGCAGCTCCGCGATGCGGGCAAGATCGGCTTCAAGACCGGCGAGGGCTTCCAGAAGTGGACGCCTGAGCAGGTCGCCCAGTCCAACGCCGAGCTCAATGAGTATCTGATTCGGATGCTCTACGGAAAGTAAAAACTTTCCCTTCCCTTTTGTCTCACACTCTGCTATGATTATCCAAGGAGGAACTTTATCATGGGTAAAAAAGTTTATGTGGACCTGACCCATCCCTTCAGCGCGGAGATTCCCCGCTGGCCCTACTTTGACAAGCCCGAGATCACCAACGCCCACACCATGGCCAAGGGCGGCGTGCTCACCTCCAAGATCACCTGCACCATGCACACCGGCACCCACTGCGACGCCCCGTCACGTCATGGAGTACGAGTTTGACGGCCGCCGCGCCCGCTACACCCACGAGATGCCCATTGATGCCTACACCGGCGAGGCTGTGGTGCTGAAGCTGGACGTGGAGCCCTGGACCCTGATCACCGACAAGCACCTGGACGAGGCCTGCAAGAAGTGCGGCATCGACCCCGCCTCCCTGAAGGGCAAGGTTCTGTGCCTGAACACCGGCATGCACCGCCTGTTCGATGACTCCAAGGCCTACTATCACTACTCCATCGGCACCGGCATCGACGCCGGCAAGTGGTTTGTCAAGCACGGCGTCAAGTGCGTCGCCATGGACAGCCAGGCCCTGGATCACCCTGCACACCGCCATGGGCAACAACGGCATGACCCGCATGAACCTGCTGGGCGCCACCGGCAAGCCCATCACCGAGGAGTACAAGGAGCTGTTCGGCGAGGAGGCCTATGCCGAGTTCGACAAGTTCGAGTACATCCGCATCCACGGCCAGGCCGCCTACGACGAGAAGTTCGGCGAGCTGGAGGATCTGGGCGTATGGGGCACCTGGGAGCCCTGCCACAAGGAGATGCTGGGCCACGGCATCGTGGGCGTTGAGAACCTGGGCGGCGATCTGGACAAGATCAAGCCGGGCAAGGTCTTCAACTTCTTCTGCTTCCCCTGCGCTGGTACATGGGCGACGGCCATGTCCCGCTGCGTGGCCTTCATCGACGAGGACGACGTGGATGCCAGCGTGCCCGACCGCACCTACAAATACGGCGGCACCGGCTACGCCGATGAGTCCGGCCACGGCGACAGTGGTCTGGACTACATGCGCAAGCTGTTCAACCGCAACAAGTAATGCAACCGGATTGAGTTCCACCCATACCGTAAAGCGGCGTGCGCTATGCCCGCCGCTTTACGTGATGTCTACACCAAATGGAGAAAGGACCTGAATTCCATGAGCGAGCTGAAGAACAAGACGATCATCACTGTGGCCACTACGGGCCTGGCCCACCAAGGCCAACAACCCCAACGTGCCCATGACCCCGGAGGAGATTTCCGAGGACGTGTACGCCTGCTGGAAGGCCGGCGCGGCCATCGCCCACCTGCACATGCGGGACGACGAGGGGCACGGCACCATGGACAAGGAGAAGTTCCGCAAGACCGTGGAGCTGCTGCGCGCCAACCACCCCGACTGCGACATCATCCTGAACATGACCACCTCCGGCGACATCCACGCCGACGACACCACCCGCCAGATCCACCTGAAGGAGCTGCGCCCCGAGATGGGTTCCTATGACTGCGGCTCCATGAACTGGCTGCACACCTCCCTGTTCCTCAACCCTCCTGCCTTCCTGGAGGAGTTGGGCAAGAACATGCAGGAGTGGGCGTGAAGCCGGAGATCGAGGCCTTTGACCCCGGCATGATTGCCAACGCCGCCTACTACCTGAAGAAGGGCGTGCTGAAGGCCCCCCTTCACTTCCAGTTCTGCATGGGCTGCGCCAACGGCATCCCCGGCTCCCTGAAGAACCTGATCTTTATGAAGGAAACCATGGAGTCCCTGTGCCCCGGCTCCACCTGGAGCTGCTTTGGTGTGGGCCACTGCGCGTTGGAGATGCTGTACGGCGCTGTGGCGCTGGGCGGCCACATCCGCGTGGGCATGGAGGACAACGTGATGTACGCCAAGGGCGTTCTGGCCGAGAGCAACGTGCAGTTCGTGGAGCGCGCCCGCCGCGTCATCGAGGAGTACGGCAAGCAGGTCGCCACCCCGCCGAGGCCCGCGAGATCCTCAGCCTGTGCAAGTAAAACATATCAGACAGGAAAGCCCTGCAGGCAGAAGCTTGCAGGGCTTTCCTCCCGAAAAAAGGTTTTCAACAGGCGGAACGTCGTTTGACCCAATGTGACAGGAAACCCTGACGGTTCCCTGTTACATGACCTTTCCCCCCCCTCCTGTAGAAGGATTTAGCGACAGTCTGGCTTTTTCCGTCCCGCCGTTGTGGTATACTGAAAAAACGACGAGAGGAGGGCCCGCGCTTGGAATCCCTGGAGGCCCTTTTGGAACTGCTCACCCCTGGCCCGGCTGGGTCGCCCCGCACTTGCCGCCATCGACGGCCGCTGCGGCAGCGGCAAGAGCACCCTGGCCGGACTGGCGGCCCACAGGCTGGGCTGCCCCCTGTTCCACATGGACGATTTTTTCCTTCCGCCTGCCCTGCGTACACCGGAGCGTTATGCCGCTCCTGGCGGCAACGTCCACTATGAGCGGGTGGAGGCAGAGCTGCTGCGCCCCCTGCGGGAGACCGGTGCGGCCTGCTTCCGCCCCTTTGACTGCCGCTCCATGGACTTTTCCGCCCCCATCCGGGCCGAGCTCACCGGCCTGGCACTGGTGGAGGGCAGCTACGCCCTCCACCCCCCCTGCGTGGCTGGTATGACCGCACCGTCTTCCTGACCTGCTCCCCGGCGAGCAGCGGCTTCGCCTTCTGGCCCGTGAGGGCCCGAAACGGCTCCCCGCCTTTTAGAGCGTTGGATTCCCCTGGAGGAGGCCTATTTCCAGTCCACCGGTCTGCCCGGAGGGTGTGACCTGGTGCTGGACACCACCCCCTGATACCGCAAACAGCGGCGGAACGGATGCTCCGTTCCGCCGCTGTTTCAGCCTGTCGAAAGCTTCTTTTCGACAGGCTGAAGGACCTTGATGCTTCAAAAAGTCCTTTGATCCAACGTGAAAGGGAACCCCTGACGGTTCCCTTTCACGCTATCCTTCCCTCCAAATCCTTCGGCCGAAGGGTTTCCCGACCGCCGCCGCTTACTTTATACCTCACCAGGCCAGCCGATTTTCAGGGTCATACCCTCCTGTCCCACACCCGCGCTGCGGGTGATGGGCAGGCGCTGCTCCTCCGAGAAGCCGATGGTCTCGCCATCCCGGATGGTCACGTCCTCCTCCAGCAGATAATCCGCGATGTTCAGGAGGAAATTCCGCACCTCGGCGGGCTCGGCCTGGCGTCCAGCACCTCCAGTTCGTCCTTGCCGAAGCTGCGCAGGCCGTCGGTATAGGCGCCCATCCCCTCCTCCGTCCGGTAGAGGCCCACCCACACCAGATTGAGCAGGGGCAGCTCTCCCTCGTCCAGCGGGGCGGCCGCCTCCTGATAGAGCTCCGGCGGATAGACCGTGCCGTTGGCGTACACACCAGAGTCCCCGCCTGCCCGCAGGCGGCGCACACCAGCTTCACCTGGAGGGCGGCGGCCTTCCATGGCCCGGCCTCCCGGCCCAACACCGACACCAGGAGCTGCCCCTTGTGCCGCCGGGCAGCCGCCTCGGCCTCCGGCCACAGGTAGCACCGCCCGGCAGCCTCCTCCGCCTCGCCGTGGGGCACCGGGAAGGGTAGAGGCTCAGGGCCGCCAGCATCCCTCCACCTCAAAGACCAGGGTGCTCTCCCCGTCCTCCCCATCCTCCGGCTCGGTCATGCAGGGAATGCCCCAGTGGTCCCGTAGCGCCCGCTTGAAGGCCTCGGGGTCCCACTCCGGCTCCTCCAGCAGCACGAAGGCCAGAAAATTCCCCGCGGAGCCGGGCTGCTCCAGAGCGGGCTGCCCCTCCTCCCGCAAAGAGAAGTCGGCCCCGAACAGCACCATCTGGCTGTGCCCGCCCCCCTGGAAACACAGCCGTAGCCCCTGGTCCCGCTGGATGGTGAACCACGCCAGCTCCAGCCCGTCGGTCTGTAGCTCCGCCCTCAGCTCCAGGAAGGTTCTGCCCCGCCGGTCCAGCTCGGGCAGGCGGGCCGCCAGCGCCGCCGCCCACTCCGCGGACAGCTTGGACAGGGCGGCCTCGTTGCCGAAAAGCGGCCCTGTACCGTCCCTCTCCGTAGGGCATGGTGAAAGTGCAATAGGGGCGTCGGCCTCCCACTCCGTCACGCCCAGGGCCGCCTTGACGGCCTCCAGATTGGCCCGGTCGCAGAGGATACAGGCGATGGCCAGGCGTTTGTCCGCCATCTCCCCCTCCTCCGCCTCTCCGGCCTGGAGCCGCCGGTCCTGCTCCGGGTCGATCCAGTGGTACTCCATCTCCTCCAGGCTCCTGCCCTCCCGGATCTCCAGGGCCAGGGTGGTGAACTCATAGCCCCCGGCTCCAGGGCCAGCCCCGCTCCACTGCGGCCAGGGCCCCGGCCGTGTCACCAAAGTGGCTGCGCAGCTTGCCCAGTTGTAGCCAGCCCCACACATAGTCCGGCTCCACCGCCACTCCCTTTTCCGCGTAGGCCAGGGCCTCCTCCAGCCGCCCGCAGTACAGCAGGGCGCAGGAGTAGCGGTAGTACCACATGCCGCAGCGGGCGGCCTCCGCGCTCCCCTCCGACGCGGCCATCCACTGCGCCGCCCGGCAGTACGACTCATATTCGTCCAGGTTGTTGCAGGCGTAGGAGTACCAGAGGGCCGTCTCCAGGTCGGCCTTTGCCGCCTCCTCGGAGAAGCGCCCCCGGCGCACGCCGTCCTCCACCCGCTTCTCCAGGTAGTCCAGCATCTTGTAAAAGTACCCTGTGGAGCCGTCGCTCATGGCCTCCAGGTTTTCCACATCCTGCGGTGACAGTACCAGGCTCTCCATATCCATCCCCCTCGCAAAATAAATATAATTTATAAAATCTGTTTTATTATAACAGGGCGTCCCTCCCCTGGCAAGCCCCATTCCGGCGGGGCGCGGGAAAAGCCGGGCGCAATTCCCCTATCCCCTTGCATCCTCCACCGGAACGTGCGATAATAAACTGAAATCACCCGTTTAATCAAAGGAGGTTCCCGCATGAAGCCCACCCAAGCCTGCCGCCCCGAAAACCTGCACTATCTGAAAATGCTGGCCCGCCAGTACCCCACGGTCCAGGCCGCCAGTACGGAGATTATCAACCTGCAGGCCATCCTGAACCTGCCCAAGGGCACGGAGCACTTTGTCTCCGACGTCCACGGGGAATACGAGGCCTTTCTGCACATCCTCAACTCCGCGTCCGGGGTCGTGCGGGAAAAGCTGGACGATCTGTTTGCCGCCACCGTCTCCAAGGCGGAGCGGGACCAGCTGGCCACCCTGATCTATTACCCCAAGGAGAAGCTGGAGGAGATCCAGCGGGAGACCCCCGACATGCGGGAGTGGTACCGGATCACCCTGCACCGGCTCATCGAGATCTGCCGCTGGGTCTCCTCCAAGTACACCCGCTCAAAGGTGCGCAAGGCCATGCCCAGGGAGTACGCCTACATCATCGACGAGATGCTGCACACTCACTACGAGGACAACGATAAGCGTGACTACTACGAGAACATCATCTCCACCATCATCGACATTGGCCGGGCCTCCAACTTCCTGGTGCAGCTCTGCGAGCTCATCAAGCGCCTGGCGGTGGACCACCTCCACGTGGTGGGGGACATCTTCGACCGAGGCCCCCGGGCGGACATTATTCTGGACTCCCTGCTGGACTACCACAGCGTGGCCATACAGTGGGGCAACCACGACGTGCTGTGGATGGGGGCGGCCTCCGGCTCCCGCACCCTGGTGGCCACCGTGCTGGCCAACTCCATTCACTACAACAACCTGGAGGTCATCGAGACGGGATACGGCATCTCTCTGCGCCCCCTGTCCGTCTTTGCCAACGAGGTCTACCGGGACACCGACGTGTCCCGCTTCTCCGTCAAGCTCACCGGCGAGGAGGCGGAGCGGTACACCGAGAAGGACAAGCTGCTCTCCGCCCGGATGTATAAGGCCATCACCATGATCCTCTTCAAGCTGGAGGGGCAGAAGATCCTGCGCAACCCCGACTTCGGCATGGCCGACCGGCTCCTGCTGGACAAGATCGACTACGAAAGCAGGACTGTGACGGTGGACGGCAGAGCCTATCCCATGCTGGACACCGACTTCCCCACCGTCAACCCCGCCGATCCCTACGCCCTCACCCCCGAGGAGGAGATCCTGATCCACCAGCTCACCCTCTCCTTTCTCCACAGCGAGAAGCTCCAGCGGCACGTCCGCTTCCTCTACTCCAAGGGCAGCCTGTATAAAATCTTCAACGGCAACCTGCTCTTCCACGGCTGCATCCCCATGGCGGCCGACGGCTCCCTCCTCTCCTTCCCGGTGAACGGGGGGCGTCTCTCCGGCAAGGCCTTCCTGGACTATGCGGATTTGGCCGCCCGCCGGGCCTACTACTCCGCCCCCGGCTCGGCGGAGCGGGCCGCCGGCATGGACTTCCTGTGGTTCCTGTGGGCGGGCCGCAACAGCCCCATCTTCGGCCGCGACCGCATGACCACCTTTGAGCGGCGTTTCCTCGCCGACGAGTCCACCTGGGCCGAGCCCAAAACGTCTACTACCAGCTCTACAACGACCCGGAGATCTGCGAGGCGCTGCTGCGGGAGTTCGGCCTGGAGGGCCCCCACTGCCACATCATCAACGGCCACGTCCCCGTCAAGTCCAAGAAAGGGGAGAGCCCCATGAAGGGGGGCGGCAGGCTGCTGGTCATCGACGGCGGCTTCTGCAAGGCCTATCAGCAGACCACCGGCATCGCGGGCTATACCCTCATCTACAACTCCGCCTGCTACCGCCTGGTGTCCCACGAGCCCTTCGTGGGCCGGGCGGAGGCCATCCGCACCAGCCAGGACATCGCCTCCACCTCCGTGGTGTTCGAGCGGCTGGAGTCCCGGCTGAAAATCGCCGGCACCGACGTGGGCCGCCAGCTCCAGGAGCAGATCGACGATCTGATGGCCCTCCTGCTGGCCTACCGCAGCGGCGCCATTGCCGAGGATCACAAGGAGTATTGACGAGGGCCCCGCCCTCTGGTACACTGGAAGAAAACGGCGGTTTCCGCCGAAAGGAGGCTCTGTATGGCCCTCATCGCTTGCCCGGAGTGCGGAAAAGAGATCTCCAACCAGGCCCCCGCCTGCATCCACTGCGGCTGTCCCCTCGCTCCAAGGGCTCCCCTCGATCCAAACCGCTTCTCCGTGGTGCTCACCGCCTGCCCCGAGGACTCCGAGGGGCGTTACCGCGTCCGAAAGCTCGCCATCCACCTGGAGGAGAGCGTCTGGGAAGCCGTCTACGCGTTTCTCTCCCAGCCCGCGGCCGAACGCGCCCCTCCACCCTCCAGACCCATCTGACCCAAAAGGACGCCTGGGCGCTGGCCGACACCCTCCGCGGGGCGGGGCCGAGGTGCAGGTGCTCGACTCCACCATACCCGACGTCCCCAGCCCCATCCCTTCGAGGGGTGCCGCGCCATGGACTTCGGCAAAACCGTGGCCGCAGTGATCCTTGGCGTCCTGGCCGCGCAGTTGATCCTCCTCCCCTGGCCTTGCTCCTCTCCTAGCCCACCACTCCGCCCCTTCCGGCGAAAGGAGGTTCTCCCCATGGCGCTCATTTCCTGTCCCGAGTGCGGAAAACAGATCTCCGACCAGGCCCCGCCTGCATCCACTGCGGCTACCCTCTGCCCAAGCAGCCCACAGCCCCGGCAGCTCCCCCTTCTCCGGACCGCTTCTCCGTGGTGCTCACTGCCTGCCCGGACGGGCCGGAGACCCAGAGCAAGGTGGTGGAGCTGCTCATGGCCGAGCTGGGCATCTCCCGCGCCGAGGCCGAGGCCTACGTGGACAACTGCACGGTGGTTCCCTCTATCGTCCTGCGGGAGGGGATGACACAGGACGCGGCCCAGGCGCTGACATTCGCCCTGCGTGGCGTGGGGCTTATGCCCGGGTGGTAGATCCCGCACAGTTGGAGCCCTCCTCTCCCCTCCGCCGCCCGCCGAGGACCCGCCCGCCGACGAGGGAGGGGCGGCATGGGGTTCGGCGGGACGGTGGCCGCGGTGATCGTGGGCGTGATCGCGGCGCCTCCTCCTCTCCTGTTCTAAAGCGCCAGTTCACCCTCTCCGCGGGGTGATCGGGGCCGCCGTCCTGCTCTACGCCTGCAACAAGCTGTGGTTTCTCCCCGCCGCCTCCGGTCCCCTCCGCCTCTTCCTGGCCTGGTACTTCAGCGACCTTCTGGCCGGGGCCCTGCTGCTGGCCCTGGTGGAGCTTCTTCTCGCTCTGGGGCGGGTGTCCCCCATACGCTCTGTTCCGGCCGCCGCCGGGTATCTGCTGGCCTGCGGCCTCTTTCTGGAGCTGGCCCCTGCTGTATAAGCCCTCCTCCGTGTGCGACCCGTGGGATCTGCTGGCCTATCTGGCAGGCGGCCTGCTGGCGCTCCCCCTGGAGCGGCGGCTGCTCAGCCATAGCATATAAAACCGGCTGCTTTCCAAGGAAAGCAGCCGGAATTTTAATCCTTTCCAGTGGGGACACCGCACAGGTGGGTCGGCGCGGCATCGTGGGTCCGGTCGGTGGCGTTGTATGACCAGAAGCGCCAGCCGCCGGACAGGTTGGAGCACCGGAAGCCATGCTGGGACAGGATGCGGCAGGCCAGATAGCTCCGCAGGCCGCTGTAGCAGTTGACATAAACCTTCTTCCCTTTGTCCAGTTCACCCAGCCGCCCCGCAGCTCGTCCAGGGGATGTGAAGCGCGTCGGAGCGGAGCAGTCCCTGCTTCCTGACCTCGCCCGGCGTGCGCACATCCAGCAGGATCACCGAGCCGTCCGCCGGCAGCTCCGCCACCGCGTCCCAGTGGTGCTGCTCCACCAGCCCCGCCCGGACATTCTCAATCACATAGCCAGCCATATTCACCGGATCCTTGGCCGAGCCGTAGGGGGCGCGTAGGCCAGATCCAGCTCGGTGAGCTGTTCGGCGGTGAGGCCCGCCCGAATGGCGGCGGCCAGCACGTCCATGCGCTTGTCCACCCCATCGAACCCCACAATCTGCGCCCCAAGAATGCGGCCGGAGGCGGGATCGAAGAGGGTCTTGACCGTCATGTTGCGGCCCGGGTAGTAGGAGGCGTGGGAGGCGGAGTAGGTCACCACCTTGTCATAGGCCACGCCCGCGGCCCGCGCCTGTTTTTCGTTCAGCCCCGTGGAGGCCGCCGTCAGGTCAAAGAGCTTGAGCACCGAGGTGCCCAGCGCCCCAGTGTAGGCGCTCCGCCGCCCGCAGATGTGGTCGGCGGCAATGCGCCCTGCTTGTTGGCCGGGCCGGCCAGCGCAATGTGGCTTTGGCTCCGGTGACAAAATGCCGCACCTCCACCGCGTCACCCACGGCGTAGGCGTCCGGGGCGCTGGTGCGCATCTGCCCGTCCACCGAGATCGCCCCTTGACGCCCAGGGCCAGGCCCGCCCGGCGGGCCAGCTCCGTGTCGGGGGCCACGCCGATGCCCAGCAGCACCAGGTCGGCCGGGAACCGCTCCCCGCCCTCCAGCTCTACAGCCAGCCCGTCCCCGGGGAGAGAAGCCGGACACCCGTGCGCCCAGGCGCAGCTCCACCCCTGGCCCCGGAGATAGGTGTGGATCTCCGCCGCCATATCGGCGTCCAGGGGCGGCAGTACCTGCGCGCCCGCTGGAGCAGAGTGGTGTGCACCCCGCGTGCACCAGGTTCTCCGCCATCTCCAGGCCGATGAAGCCGCCGCCCACCACCACGGCCCGCCGGACGGGGTGCTCGTCCAGGTAGGCCCGGATGCGCAGGGTGTCCTCCACCGTGCGCAGGGTGAACACACGGGGTCGTCCTCGCCGGGCAGGTTGGACCCCACGGGCCGCGCCCCGGGCGAGAGGAGCAGCTTGTCATAGTGGAGGGCGTAGGTGCTCCCATCCTCCAGGCGTCGGACGGTGACGGTATGCTGCTCCGGGTGAAGCTCCACCGCCTCCTGCCCCACCCGCACGTCAATTCCGAAGCGGTTCCGGAAGCCCTCCGGGGTCTGTAGGGTCAGCTCCTCCCGGTCGGTGATCACACCGCCCACATAGTAGGGCAGGCCGCAGTTGGCGTAGGACACGTAGCCCGTGCGCTCCAGGATGATGATCTCCGCGCGCTCGTCCAGGCGGCGCAGACGGGCCGCCGCAGTGGCCCTCCGGCCACGCCGCCGATGATGACAACCTTCATGCTGCTTCCTCCCTATGCTTCCAGCGGCCCGCGGTAGCCCAGCAGGCCCCCAGATCGGTGACGGAATACCCCGCCCGCGCCAGCCGGGCTCTGGCCTGGGCGCTCCGCGCCCCGCTGCGGCAGTAGACAAACAGTGGGCTCCCGGCAGGCTCGGCGATGGTATCCAGCCGATCCAGGGGCAGGTTTTCGCTCCGGGCAGGTGGCCGTCCCGGTATTCCTCCGGGGTGCGCACGTCCAGCAGGACGGCCCGAGGTGTTGCGGTATTGTTCCAGGCCCTCGCTCAGCGCGGGGCGGCGGGCAAAGAGGTCAAACAGTCCCATACATTCAGCACTCCTTTTCTCACGGACGGGCGGGCCGTCCTGGACGCTCTGTCTGTACTCAGGATACCAGAAACAGCCCGCCCCTTCCGTGACAAAATCACCGTAGGCTGTCCGATGCCAGAGCCTCCAGCGCCGGAAGGTCCAGCAGCTCCACCACGCCCCGGCCCAGCCGCACCAGACCGTCGTTCTGGAAGTCCTTGAGCAGGCGGCTCACCACCTCCCGGGCGGAACCCAGGTGGCGGGCCAGCTGGTCATGGGTGAGGCGGAGGGAGGCGCTCTCCGCCAGGCGGCTCTCCTCCACCAGCAGGGCAGCCAGGCGGCCGTCCAGCTTCTTGCTCAGAATCTGGTCCATTCGCCACATCACCTCGGAGAAGCGGTCGGCCATCAGCTCGCTGGTGTAGTTGGCCACTGCCGCGCTCTCCTCCATCAGCCCTTGATACACCTCCGCCGGCAGAAGAGGGCAGTGGTATCCCGCTCCGCCTCCACCAGCACGTCGAACTGGATGCCCCGCAGTACGCAGGAGGCGGAAAAAGGCACATATCCCGGGGAAAGAGCCGGTAGAGGGTCAGCTCCCGCCCCTCGTCGGTGAGCATATAGGCGCGGAGCTGTCCCTCGGTGGGCAGGATAAGCCCCGCGCACTCCGCCCCGCCGCCGTACACCATCTCCCCCCGGGCAAAGCGCCGCACCGCGGCGCCCTCCTCCAGCCGCCGCCGCTGTCCCTCCGTCAGACGAGCCCAAAGGGCAGGTACTCCCGCAGCATCAGCCTTCCTCCTCTCCCTCGTTGGCCTCCTGGGCGGTGCAGGCCTCGGCCGGAGGCCTCCTGGAAGTGCACCTCCAGCACCGCCTGGGGCCTGTTCAGCCGGATGGCGGCGTGCCGCCCCTTCCGGGCCGCCGCCTCCTCCAGCAGGGCGGCCAGCTCCCCCAGCACCTCCCCCGTCAGGGGGCCGCCCCGCCAGTGGAACACCAGGGGCTTCCCCTGCGGACGGCCTGGGCGGCCCGCCCGGCCACCTCCTCCGGCCGGGTGAAGGAGAGCTTGGCCTCCCGGTAGTAGAACCGGCCCCCGTCGGCGCAGGCCGGCACCGGATAGACCAGGGCCTCGTGATCCCGGAACAGCCGCCGGTCGTCCAGATTGAAGTAGTCGTAGCGCACCAGCTCCGCCGATCCAGCGAGTTGTCAAGGTGGCGTCCAGGTGGTAATACGCATCCCCAGGCGCACCACATTCCAGGCATGGCGGTACTGATCCCTTGTCCGGGTTGTTCTCCGCCAGGGCCACAATGCACCACACCCCCAGCCGGTCACACAGGCACTTGACCGCCTTGGCAATGCCCTCGCACACCCCCACCCCCTGGCCCAGCGGGCCGAGAATCTCGTGGGAGTAAGGCTTTTTCAGCTTGTCGTAGCGGACATTCCGGCAGATAAAATCGTGGACATACCGCTCCTTCTCCCCCTCGTTCAGCCCCATGGCCGGGCGGCACAGGCGGTCCAGCCGGGCGGCCAGCGCTTTCTGGTGGGTCTGGATCTTTCCCTTGTCGAAGCGGTACTGGGGCAGCAGCTCCACCGTGGCGGCGGCCGGGTGCACCCGGTAGGAGAAGCCGGTGACGTAGAACAGCTCCGGGCAGTCCAGCCGCAGGCGGGCCAGCACGTCCCCAGCTCCCGCCCCTCCAGCCGGGGCACCGGGAAAGCGGGGCGGAGGGCGGCCAGCCCGGTCTTCATGGCGTGGTAGGCCGCCTGGCCGGCCTTGTCCAGCTGCCGGAAATAGTACGACTCGGTCATGCCCCCTCCTCCAGCAGCCGGAGCAGCGTCCGGGCCACGCCGTCCTCCTGGTTGGTGTCCGTCACCAGCCGCGCCGCCGCCTTGGCCTCCGGCGCCGCGTTCCCCATGGCCACCCCAGCCCCGCCGCCGCCAGCATGGAGCAGTCGTTGCGCTCGTCCCCGAAGGCCGCCGCCCGCTCCAGGGGATACCCAGATGCGCGCACAGGGCGGTCATGGCCGCCCCTTGGTGGCGTCCCGGTGGGTGAGCTCCACGTTGCCGGGCAGGGAGCAGGCCACCGAGAGCTCGGGAAACTCCTCCGCCAGGGCGGCGAGCACCGCCCGCTGGGTGGCCTCGTCCCGAAAGTAGCTCTGGATCTTCTGCACCGGCCGCCCCCGGCGGCCCACATAGCCCCGCAGATCCTCCATGGGGCGGCGCATCTCCCGGATGATCCGCCGGGAGACCGGGTCCAGGATCCAGTCGTCCAGCGCGGCGTAGTACCGGGCCTCCATCCAGCCGCAGTTGTCCTCCATATAGCAGTCCAGGGTGCCGGGAAAGTCCTCCAGCCGGGCCATCACCCGGACGGCCAGCTCCGGGGACAGCTCCGCCCGGCGGATGGCCCTCCCTCCGCCCGGTCCCACACCACCGCCCCGTTCATCACAATGGCGTACCGCCAGAAGGGCAGCTCCTGCACCGCCCGGGGGATGGCGTTGAAAAAACGCCCGGTGGCGGGCACGAAGGAAATCCCCCGCTCCGCCGCCCGGGCCAGGGCCTCCGCCGTCCCGGTGGACAGTCCCTTGTCTCCCAGCAGCAGGGTGCCGTCCAAATCGCTGAAGATGATATCAATGCGCACCGCAAATGCCTCCTGACCGCCCGTGGCTCCTTCCGGGGCTTCGCTGTCTGTTTTGTCTATTATACCGTGTCCCGCCCCGGAATTCCACCCCGGTCTGTCCGATTTGACAAAACGCCAAATATAGTATTGCGCTTTTCCAGTTAGCCCTATATAATGTAGCGGACGAATGAATTGCAAGGAGTGGCAGCACCAGTGAAAATCATGAAGCGCAACGGCAGCGAGGCCGCCTTTGACCGGGAGAAGATCGCCGCCGCCGTCACCAAAGCCAATCTGGCCACCGACCAGCCGCCGGAGCTGTCCGGCGGGCAGGTGGCCCAGCTCGCCCTCAGCGTGGAGCAGGCCGCCGCCCGGATGGGCCGCACCCTGTCCGTGGAGGAGATTCAGGAGCTGGTGGAGACCGAGATCATGCGCCTGGGCTTTGAGACCGCCAAGCGCTACATCCGCTACCGCTATGTCCGCTCCCTGGCCCGGGCGGCCAACACCACCGACAGCCAGATCCTCACCCTCATCGAGTGCAACAACGAGGAGGCCAAGCAGGAGAACGCCAACAAGAACCCGGTGGTCAACTCGGTTCAGCGGGACTACACGGCCGGCGAGGTGTCCAAGGACATCACCCAGCGGCTGCTGCTCCCCCCCGACATCGTGGAGGCCCACAAGGCGGGCATCATCCACTTCCACGACATGGACTACTACGCCCAGCACATGCACAACTGCGATCTGGTCAACCTGGAGGACATGCTCCAAAACGGCACCGTCATCTCGGGCACCCTCATCGAAAAGCCCCACAGCTTTTCCACCGCCTGCAACATCGCCACCCAGATCATCGCCCAGGTGGCCTCAACCAGTACGGCGGCCAGTCCATCTCCCTGGCCCACCTGGCCCCCTTCGTCCAGGTCTCCCGGGAGAAGATCCGCGGGCAGGTGCTGGCGGAGATCGCCGCCGTGGGTGGCACCCCTCGGAGGAGGTGCTCTCCGGCATCGTGGAGAAGCGCCTGCGGGAGGAGATCCGCCGTGGGGTGCAGACCATCCAGTACCAGGTGGTCACCCTCATGACCACCAACGGACAGGCCCCTTCGTCACCGTGTTCATGTACCTGGGCGAGGTGGACGATCCCCAGACCAAGCGGGATCTGGCCCTCATCATCGAGGAGACCCTGGTACAGCGCTATGAGGGCGTAAAGAACGAGGAGGGGTTTGGATCACCCCGGCCTTCCCCAAGCTCATCTACGTGCTGGAGGAGGACAACGTGCGCCCCGGCACCCCCTACTACTATCTGACCAGGCTGGCCGCCAAGTGCACCGCCCGCCGCCTGGTGCCCGACTACATCTCCGAGAAGATCATGAAACAGAACAAGGTGGATCAGAACGGGAGGGCCAGTGCTACACCTGCATGGGCTGCCGCTCCTTCCTCACCCCCTACGTGGAGCCGGAGACCGGAAAGCCCAAGTACTACGGCCGGTTCAACCAGGGCGTGGTGACCATCAATCTGGTGGACGTGGCCCTCTCCTCCGGCGGCGACCGCGAAGTTCTGGAAGGTGTTCGACGAGCGGCTGGAGCTGTGCTACCGGGCGCTGATGTGCCGCCACGGGCGGCTGAAGGGCACCCTGTCCGACGCGGCCCCCATCCTGTGGCAGTACGGCGCTCTGGCCCGGCTGAAGAAGGGGGAGCCCATCGACCGGCTGCTCTACAACGGCTACTCCACCATCTCCCTGGGCTACGCGGGGCTGTACGAGTGCGTCAAGTACATGACCGGCCGCTCCCACACCGATCCGGAGGCCACCCCTTCGCCCTGGAGGTCATGGAGCACATGAACCGGGCCACCGCCGCCTGGAAGGCCAAGGAGCACATCGACTTCTCCCTCTACGGCACGCCGCTGGAGTCCACCACCTACAAGTTCGCCAAGTGCCTGCAAAAGCGCTTCGGCGTCATCCCCGGCATCACCGACAAATCCTACATCACCAACAGCTACCACGTCCACGTCACCGAGGAGATCGACGCCTTCTCCAAGCTGTCCTTCGAGGCCCAGTTCCAGGCCCTCTCCCCGGCGGCCATCAGCTATGTGGAGGTGCCCGACATGCAGCAGAACCTGGAGGCCGTGCTCCAGGTCATGGGCTTCATCTACGACCACATCATGTACGCCGAGCTGAACACCAAGAGCGACTACTGTCAGGTGTGCGGCTTTGACGGGGAGATCCGGATCGTGGAGGACGACGGCAAGCTGGTGTGGGAGTGTCCCAAGTGCGGCAACCGGGAACAGAGCAAGCTCAACGTGGCCCGGCGCACCTGCGGCTACATCGGCACCCAGTTCTGGAACCAGGGCCGCACCCAGGAGATCAAGGAGCGGGTGCTCCACCTGTAAGGAGGGCGGTTCCAGTGTACTATGGCAGCATCAAGCCCTGCGACATCGCCAACGGCACCGGGGTGCGGGTGACCCTCTTTGTCTCGGGCTGCACCCACCGCTGCAAGGGCTGCTTCCAGCCCCAGACCTGGGACTTCCGCTACGGCCAGCCCTTTACCGCCGAGACCGAGGAGGCGCTTCTGGAGGCCCTGGACCGGCCCTACATCAGCGGGCTTACCCTGCTGGGGGGCGAGCCCTTCGAGCCGGACAACCAGCGCGCCCTGCTCCCCTTCCTCCACCGCCTGCGGCAGCAGCCCCGGACAAGACCGTGTGGGCCTTTTCCGGCTACACCTGGGAGGAGCTGACCGGGCAGAGCCGCGCCCGCTGCGAGGCCACCGGCGCGCTGCTCTCCCTGGTGGACGTGCTGGTGGATGGGGAATTTGTGGAGGCTCTCAGGACATCTCCCTGCGCTTTCGCGGCTCCTCCAACCAGCGGCTGCTGGACGTCCCCGCCTCCCTGGCCGCCGGGCGGCCCATCCCTTGGGAAGGCTAAACAACAAAACAGGCCGGCCGGGCGGGACCCCTCGCCCGGCCGGCCTGTTTTTCTCCACAGCGTCCTACATCCCGCCTCCGTAGTAACGCCGGGCCAGCTCCACAATGGCATTTAAGCACTTGTCATCCCGCTGCCGCCAGAGCAGATGCTCCTCGCTGGGCGGGATATCTCTCAGGGGGACGAAGACCACGTGCTCTCCGGCACTGAAGCGATAGAGCTCAGACAAAACAGCAATCCCGCATCCGCAGGCCACCATGGTGAAGATTTGGGGAATGGAGTCCGCCTCCTGGACCACGTGGGGTGAGAAGCCATTCCGGCCGGCATAAGTTACCACCGTGTCAAACTCCACACCGGAGATTTTGTAGTCTGGGACCAGAAACGCCTCATGCCGCAGTTGAGAGAGCTCAGCTCTCCCGCCCCAGCCAGGGGTGGCCGCCGGGCAGCACGGCGCAGATCTGGCTGACGGACAGGCTCTGCCGCCCCACGTTGTCCGCCCGGGGCCGGCCAAAAGCCAGGACGAAGTCTGCCATGTGGTCATCCAGGGCGCGGAGAAGGCCGTTTCGCTGTAAAAGCGCAGCTCCAGCCGGAGGTTGGGGTATTCCTCCTCGATATGCCGCCGCAGGCCGGCAAAGGTATCGCAGACCCGGTCCCGGGCAGGCCGAAGCGGACCAGGCCCGAGATGTCGCCCGCCGCCGTCCGGGCATTGTTCACCCCTTACGATATACCTCCAGCATCTCCTCACACGCCCGTGCGAACTCCTCCCCCGCCGCTGTCAGTGCCACTGTCCGTGTGCTGCGCTCCACCAGCCTGAGGTTCAGTTCGCTCTCCAGCGCCGCGATGCTTTGCTCAGGGCTGGCTGGGTGATGTATAGCTGCTTCGCCGCCTGAGTGTAGCCCGGACTGGCAGAGCGCATAGAAATGGGACATCTGCGCAATAGTCATACAGCCACCTCCTCGTGGTATGGCCATTATATAACATTTCCTTATAAATAAAAAGGAAAACATGAATTTAACAAATAAGCCGACCCGTGTTATAGTTGCCATGGAGAGAGGTGTGCGGTGAAACCGCACCAAAGACAGAAGGAGGAAGAACGATGAAACAGACAAACGCATCCCCCAAGCACAGCTCGTGGGTCTACTACCTAGGGACGCTGGCCATGCTGGCGAGCATGCTACTGCTCCCCATCTGATCCCGTCCTGGGCTGACGGGATCACCCCCGCCGGCGTGTCCATCGCCTGCGTGTTTGTGGGTGCCATTATCGGCATCCTGACCACCAACGACCTGATCCTGTGCGCCCTGTTCGCCATGGGCGGCCTGGTAATCAACGGCATTCAGACCCCTGCCCAGGTGATCAGCTCCTTTATGGGCCTCCTATGTGTGGCAGATCGTGGTGCTCTATGCCCTGTGCTACGTCATCATCCGGGACAACACCGGCGAGGTCATCGCCCGGTTCCTCCTGACCCGCAGATTCACTCAAAAATACCCGATGGTCATGGTGATGATGCTCCTCTTCGCCTTTGGCCTGGCCGCCGCCTTCATGGGGGTGTTCGGCGCCCTCATCGTGGGTTTCACCCTGCTGGATGGAATCTACGCCGAGGCCGGTATCGAGCCCAAAAGCAAGCTGGCCCGCCTGCTATGCCTGGGCGCCTTTATCACCATGTGTATCGGCCCTATGACCATCGGCAGCATGGCGGCCCTTAATCTGGCGGCAGGGCAGTTCTTTCTGGCCGCTGCTGGGGTGCAGGTAGTCACCTTCCGCTTCGTGGCGGAGGCCTTTGCCATTCTCATTGCCTTCTGCGCCGTCTTCGCTCTGGCCCTGCGCTTCCTCTTCCGGTGCGACATCCGAGCCCTTGGCCGGGTAGATCTGGCCCAGGCCCTGGCGGACAAGCCCCTGCGCCTGACCCGGAGGCAGTGGATCCCCTGGCCGCCTTTCTGATCATCGCCCTCCACTCCTTCACCAGCCCCTACTGGCCTGAGATGCCGGTGCTGAGCGCCCTAAAGGAAATGGACACCGTTCTTTTTACCTCAGTGGCCCTGGCGGTGCTGGCCCTTATCCGGGTGGACGGGGAACAGATCTTCTGCCCTGTGGAGGCCTTCACCAAGGGCGTGAGCTGGCCCATTGTCATGGCCGTGGCCTCCATGGCAGCTATCGGCGGCCTGCTGGTGGCCGACGAGTACGGCATCAAAGCCTGGCTGACGCAGGCCCTGGGTGGCCTCTTCTCCAATCACAGCCCCCTGCTCTTTGTGGCCATGACGGTACTTATTACCTTGCTGCTCACCAACTTCTTCTCTAACACAGCCACCCTGCTGGTGGTCTCCTCCCTGGTATCCGCCCTGAGCGGTCCCCTGGTGGATGCAGGGTATGACATCACCATCCTGGCCGTGGCCATCTCGCTGAGCTCCATGGTGGCCTACCTCACCTACGCGTCCAGCGGTCAGGCAGCCATCCTGCTCAGTCAGAAAAACATGGACAACAAATTCATCTGGACCTACGGTATCGCGGCTATGCTGCTCTATGCGGCGGTGGTTATTCTGGTGTCCGCGGTGTGCCTCTTCTTTTGAAAGGAGTGTTTCGCCATGAATTATCCCTCTTTGGTGTCCCTGAGGGAGGTTGCCCCCAGGGACGGCTGGCAGAAATTCAAGACCGTCCTTCCAACCGAGGTTAAGCGGGAGCTTATCTGTAGTATGATCGACTACGGCGCCCGTGAGCTGGAGATCGGCGTCTTCAGCTCCGACCCCGTCCGGGGCCGGCAGTACCAGGATCTGGACTCCCTCTGCCAAATGGTGCTCCCCTACGCCGCCGAGAAGGGCGTCAGAGTGACCGCCCTGGTGGAGAGCGTGGAGGCCGCCCGACGGGCCAGTACGCTGGGCATCCGCCACGTGGACTTCTTCCTCTCCGTCAGCGACACCTTCGGCCGGGGCTTCGGCTCCACGCCGGTGGAGGCCTTCGCCACCCTTGAAGCCATCGCCAGCCTCCCGGATCTCCAGGTGCAAGCGGCCCTGGGCGCGGTCTTCGGCTGTCCCTTCGGCGATGCCACCCCTCTGGAGAAAACCCTGGCCTATGCCCGGCGAGCCATGGAGCTGGGGGCCTCCTCCCTGGGCCTGGGAGACTCTGCCGGAAAGGCCGATCCAATCCACACCGAGCGCATCCTGCGGGGGATTCTGGAGCGCTTCCGGCCAGAGCAGATCTCACTGCACATCCACAACACTGAGGGATTTGGTCTTGCCAACTGCGTGAAAGCCATGGAGTTGGGCTTTACCCGGTTTGACGTGTCCCTGGCCGGCATGGGCGGCTGCCCCGTGATTCCCAATGCCAAGGGGAACATTCCCACCGAAGATTTCGTCAATCTGCTCCACAAAATGGACATCGACTGCGGCATTGATCTGGATCGCTGCACCGTGGCCTCTTTGGACATGAGCCGCCGGATCGGCGCACCGGTCATCAGCAGTATGGTGGGCAACACCCTTCTGAAACAGGATGCCTCCCCGCTACCTATTAAATGAACGGCTACCTATGTCTAAAAAAGCGCCCGCCTGCGCATAGCAGTTGGGCGCTTTTCATGTGCATCTCGGAATCTATAGGCTGGAACCTTCGTTTACTGTCCTTCCTTCTTCTCCCGTTCCGCCATCTCGCCAGCAATCTTCTGGAAACTGTCGGCAATAAATCCATAGTTCTCCCGGCGGTGGGGTACCAGGCACTCGCTACAGTCCTTGACGCCGCTTTCCAAATAGGTGAAGTTTCCCCCGCACTTCCGCCCCAGCATATAAAGCGGGCAGTAGCAGAACAGGCAGTTGAACTCCGTCCTCCGGCACCGGGTGGCAGGGTAATATTCGCACTCCTTGTTGGTATAGAAAGCGAAGTGCTTGCCCTCCCAGTATTTTTGTTCGCCCATAACCGTATCTCCTTCCCGTTGCGTCAATTCTCTTTTGTCTCCTCCCAAGGGGTAAACAGACAGTAGGCGGGGCATAGCTCCCCCATATAGATCCACACGTTCTCCCCCATCTCCACCGGCTCCGGGAAGGTCAGGTTGGGGATGAACAGCTTCAAAGTGGTACGTTTCTTCCTTTCAGATTTACCCCTCCGCCGTGGGTGGGTCCGGAATTCCTCTACCTGCTGTGCCAGGTCGGCGATGCCGAGCTCCCGCGCCAACCGGGGCAGCACCTCGTTCTCCTTACAGTAGGATACGTGGTCGGGGTTCTTGATCCAGGTGAGATTCAGCATAGCGGTCTCCTTCCTTTCTGCTCGTCGTCACTGTCTCCTGCATAAAGCTGCGGCCGCGGCAGATCCCATGATCCGCCGCGGCCGCTTTTCCGCGCGCTTTCCCGGCGCACACCGACGTGCGCCCCACTCAAACACCATAGGTCTTCCGGCTCGTGCCTTTCCAGAGCGATCTCGCTCCTGCGTCTGCCGTTCCGCCTTCTCAGGGCCCTGCCCCAATGACCGGCTCACGCCTCGAACGGCAACCTCAAGCACATACGGCTACGGGTATAGCTCCGGACTCCCACCGGCTTCCCTCATCCCTGCGCCTGCCCGAAGGGCAGCACTCGCGCAGAGTCATGATGCTCCATATAAACTTGGCTGTGCACCCTTATTATACTCCATGCAGGCCAAAAGTCAAGAGACGGGTGGCGGTCCTGCTGCCTCGGCATTCAGAAATTGTGTTTTGATGATATTCAGACCCAACCGGCCGCCGGCCGCCTTGCCGAACCCGTCGATAATCTGATTGATTGTATCCGCACTCTAAAAGATTTTTAATTTTTCCTTTGCACGGGTGATGGCTGTATAGAAAATGCCGTGGGAGATCTGCTCGGAATTGCTGCTGGGGATGACCTCCTTGGCGGAATTGTACTCGAGGCCCTGCGCCTTGTGAATAGAGACTGTATAGGCCAACTGAAAGGGGACGACCGAAAGCCCAAGGAGTGGTCGTTGGAGATCCCGTCCAGCTACAGACGAAGTCATCCCCAGACTCTTCCGTGTTTTTGATCTCGTCCCCGCCGGTAAAGCGGATCACCGCGGAGTCCTTGCTAAAATCGAGCGACGCGAGAAACCTGGGGAAATGTACTTCCAGAATACGCGCTCCTGCCCTCGCTTCCCCGTATTTAACACCAGGAACAAGATACCGGGGTCCAGCGTAACCTCCAAAGCCACATATGCAGGGAAGGCAAGATCCCGTAGCCGATAGTGGACAGCGCCGTCCAGCGATATCTGCGGGGTCGAGGTTCCCTTACTCTGGATCACAAAGCTCCGCTTTGGCCGCCTAGACACCTCTGGAGACGGGACTAATTCAAACGTCCCATCCGTATTAGGCCATGTGTCTTCAGTCGAGAACCTCTCACTGATTTTCCGTCCGAGCCCAAAAATGCCTGGAGCATTGTAACTGCGTCCCGGTCATCACCAGACCGGGCGGTGTGGTGTTACTATGCCGCTGAAGCTGTTCAGATGTAATTTTAGTCAATCCGACCATGCCCCCTTTATGTTGACAGAAAATCCTTCCAAAATTGCTTATATGCTAATTGTAATCAATTTCCGCTCTTTTTACAAGCTACATGCCATATCCTCTGATTCCAAAATTAAATCTTTTCCTTTCGCCTGCAAAATCCAGATAATATTTTGTAGTAAAACACCTCTATAGCATGACTGATTGCCAGCATATCATGGAGGTATTACAAATTTAAAAACCACGTCTCAGCCTCAATTGGCTAAGACGTGGCTTTCAAATTGGAGCAGACGGTTAAAACCGACAAGAAAAGCCGCACACAGGGCGGCCCCAAACCGAAGCGTAAGCTGGTTCGGTTTGGAAAGGAGGAGCAGCGGCGTGAGCGCGCTCTGACATATAAAATAAGTCGGAGCAAGCGATCCATAGCTTGCTCCGACATGGTGCGCGAGGCGGGACTTGAACCCGCACGTGCGTAATGCACACTAGAACCTGAATCTAGCGAGTCTGCCAATTCCACCACTCGCGCATCTTTAGCGCTCTTTGGAGCGCGAAATTATATTACCATCTGTCCCCCCACTTGTCAACTCCTTTTTTCGATCTTTTTGCTTTTTCTGGTGCGGAGTGGAAAATTCCAGTTGACAAATCCGTAACGGCTCGTTATAATAATCTAGCAGTCTTTCGAGACGACAATATGCGGATGTGCTGGAACTGGTAGACTGGCTAGCTTGAGGTGCTAGTGGCCCATGGCCGTACGGGTTCGAGTCCCGTCATCCGCACCATCATAGACAAAACCTGCGTATAACGATAGTTATATGCAGGTTTTGTCTATACTTTGTAAAAGTGTATTAAAACCACAGCATAGAACTGGCTACCATTACATATTGCAAGTGTCAGCAAGCAGATTTAAAGAGATGGTATCTCTCTTAAACCTGCCTTTATTTATGTTTTGGAAAGTGAGGTACCTGTGAAACTTCCGTATGGCTACGTTTTAGCTGGCAAGGAAATCACTGCGCATGAAGAAAAAACAGATGCTGTCCGCGGTATATTTAAATACTATCTTGCTGGAGCCAGCTTAGGAAAGATTGTTAATATGCTCTTTGCAAAAGGACTTTCCTTCTCAACCGGTCATTCCAAATAGACCAAGGCCGCTATGGAAAAGCTTCAGTTAACAAGAAATCTATTACAATCGTTGGCATGAAAGTATATTTGGATGCTCAATCGAAGAGGATGTAAAATATTATTCCATGTAAAGTTCTCTCCTCCAATATTCCGTACTGCCTTATTTCCACACGCCGAAACTTTTTAATATATACCGATCAGATATTCAATGATATAGATTTTAGGTATCTTAAACGATTTCCCAATCTTCATTTAGTGGATTGCGCCATCCTTCAAAAGCTCATACGCCGTCTTCTTACCGATTCCGCTTTGAAATCTAAACAGAAAGAGATGTTCCAAAGGTATAGTGACCTCTGGAACATCTCTTTTGGTAGCTTAATTATCTTTAAATTTACGGTACAAGCACGAAAGCCCTCTCCTCCCAGCCGCTGCTTTGACTGTACGTTGTAATATTTTCCAAAGTTCTATTTTTACTTTTTAGTCTAATTATAGTCATTTATACAATTAAGCATGATTTTTTTCATACCTAATAATTGCTGTTTGACGCTTGACCCTATAACTTCATCTAAACTTAGATGGAGCATTTTTCTCAATAAGAGTGCTTCAGGAGGGCATCCTTATGTCAGAATATAAGCAACACCCCGTCTGCCGAACCACAGGAGGGTGTTGCCCATACTAATCTATGAACTTATTTTCTCAAAGACAGGAGCACCTCAATTGCGCAACCACGCCTTCTCCAATACTTCTACAATCATCTGCGTCCCAGGCATACGGGCGTAGCAGCATCGACGGTACCCCTTTTCATCCTCGGTCTCCGACTCAAAATGATCTCGCCCCTGGCCCACGATGAAATCCCGATAAGCCGGGTAGTCCTTGACGTAGTAGGCGGTGTGGTGCATCCCGCCTCCCACCTCATCTACGAAGCGCTTATGTTCAATCTCGCCAAAGACGGGCTGGAGCACCTCCAGCTTCAGGCTGTCGGTCCAATCCAGCATGGCGATCCGAATCTGACAGCCTGGGATTTTCTCCCCAGGCCCATACATTCATGGGTATGAAGTCGTACACCTTCCCGGCGCCGTCGATCCCGAAGATCTGACGGATCTCCTCCAGCGCCCGGTCCATATCGGCCACGACGACACCCACATGGCCCACGGGCGGCAGACGGTCAATACTCATATCATCCACTCCTTGCTGTTAGACGCGGCCTTCCGGGCCGCGCCCTGTTTTTCTCAGCAGAGCATCAGCCCGCAAAATTCATCCAGGTCCATGTTCTGAAAATACTGCCCGATTTCCACCGCCGGCACCGCTGCCCGCAGAGCTTCCTCCCGCAGAGGACAGCCGATCAACCGCCGGGCCAGCTGGTCGGGTTCCTTTCGGGAGAAGAAGTCCCCATAGAAGGACAGCGCCTGGATTGCACCCTCCTTCAAATCCAGGCAGACCCGGATCTCGCCGCAGCCCTCTACCCTGCGGCGCTTGTCGATCTGACACCGGGGGGAACTTCCATAGTTCCACTCCCAGCGGTCGTACACCGCCTGCCGGATACGCTCCACCTGGTTCAGATCCCCGATCCAGCTCATAGGGGACTAGGTCACATACCTCTCCCAGGCAGGACCACAGCCGCTCCATGAAGGATTCTGTGGGCATCGGCTGATGCATATAGGGCTTGATGTTGGTGACCCGGCTGCGCACCGAGGGCAGGCCCTTGGGGTCAGCTTGTCCCGGCTGGGAGCCAGCGCTGAGGACACCACGCTCAGGTCAGAGTCATACAGGAGCGTGCCGTGGTGCATCACCCGCCCCTCCTTCACATACTGGGAGTTGCCCGAAAACTTTCTGCCCCGGATGGTCATGTCATTTCGGCCGTTCAGCTCCGCAGGCACCCCCAGGCTCTCCAGCGCCCAGATCACCGGGCGGCAGAAGGTGGAGAAGTCAAAGTCGCTGCCCGTGTGGTCGGCGATGAAGGTGAAGTTCACGTTCCCCAGGTCGTGATAGACCGCCCCGCCCCGGACAGCCGGCGGACCACTTGAATCTGGTTGGCCCGCACATAGTCGGCGTTGATCTCGGCGAAGGTATCCTGGTGCTTGCCCACCACGATCGTCTGGTCGTTGCGCCAGAGCATGAGATAGGACCGGTTCCGAGGCATCTGGTCAAAATTATACTGCTCCAGCGCCAGATTGAAGCGGGGTCGGTGCTGGGGCTTTGATGGCACGCATCGTGGCACAGGCTCCTTTCTCTCACAGGGATCGAATGAGCGCCGCGGCCGTCTCCGCCATCAGGCAGTGGCCGGCGGCGTTGGGGTGGAGGCCATCCGGCTGAAAGAGCCCCTCCTCTCCCCATCGGGTGAAGGCCCGGTCGAAGTCCAGGACCGGCAGACGGAAGGCGGCGGCAAAGCGGCGCAGCCAGCTCTGGTACTCGGCCAGCAGCTCTGCCGCCCGCTCCGGCATCAGCTCCGCCCACTCCCGCCGAATGGGCCGCCGGAGCCCCGGCGGGATCCCGATCAGCGGGAGGCCTCCTCCGGCGATGATCAGGTGGGCCATGGCCCCCATGTTGGCCCTGGCGCCAGATCCCCGCCGTAGGCGATATCGTTGGTCCCGCCCATCAGGAGGACCGCGTCCGGGTGCTCCCGGACCAGCAGATCGGGCAGGACGGCCAGCATACCGCCGGTGGTGTTGCCGTTGACACCCCGGCCCAGCAGCTCTGCCCGGTCTGGGCGGCGCACAGCGCCGTCCAGACCAGTCCCCGCGGGAGGCCGAAGCCATAGGTCAGGCTGTCACCCAGGCAGAGGATCCTCCCTGTCACAGGGAATTGATGGCCCGTCCGTTCCAGGCGGCCATAAAAGCCTCACCCAGGGCCTCGTTGACCGTGGGATGGGGGTGGATGGCATGGATCAGCTCCTCAGCGGTGCCCTCGGCGGCCATGGCCGACGAGATCTCACCGATCATGTCGGTGACGTGCTGACCATAGAGGTGAGCGCCCAGGATTTCGCCGGTGTCCGCCGCCACGATCACCTTGAACAGGCCGTCCGTGTCCCCGCGATCAGGGACTTGCCGTTGGCCGCCATGTTGAACCGCCCGATCTTCAGCCCGTCGCCGTACTTCTCCTGGCCTGGGCCTCGGTGAGGCCGATGCAGGCGATCTCAGGCTCCAGATAGACACAGGATGGGATCCGGTCATAGCGCATCTCCTCCCCTTGGCCGCAGATGTCCGCCACTGCCACCATACCCTCGTGGGAGGCGGTGTGGGCCAGCATAACCTTCCCGTTCACGTCCCCAATGGCATAGATATGGGGGATGTTGGTGCGCATATGGGCGTCCGTCCGGATCGCCTTCCGGTCGAACTCGATGCCGATCCCCTCTGCGTTGAGGCCCTGCGTGTTTGGAACACGTCCCACCGCCATGAGCACCATATCCGACTTTACCTGGCAGTTCTGCCCTCAAACTCGTAGTACACCGTGTCGTCCTTCACCCGGCTGACCTTTGCACCCAGCCGGAACAGGATCCCGTCCTTGGTCATCCGCTTCTCCGCCAGCCTGGAGACCTCGATGTCCACCATGGGCAGGATATGGTCCATCAGCTCCAGCACCGTCACCTTACTGCCCAAGCGGTTCAGGAGATAGGCGAACTCCACGCCGATCACACCGCCGCCGATCACGGTGACCGAGGCGGGCACCTGATCCAGGTCCAGGGCCTCGGTGCTGGTCAGCAGGTGGTTTTCCCCCTCCAGCGCGATGAAGGGGGGCATGAATACGCTGGAGCCGGTGGCGATGATGATGTTGGCCCCGGTGATGCTCCTGCCGTCCACAGACAGGGTATGGGTATCGGCAAACGAGGCCATTCCCTCCACCACCGTTACCTTATTGCCCCGGAGCAGACCCTTGACGCCGTTGACCAGGGTTTTGACCACGGCTTTCTTTCTGGCCTGCAAGGCGGCCATATCCACCGCGATCTTGTCCGCCTCCACGCCCGTCACCGCGAAGCGGGCGGCATCCTTCACCTTGTGGTACACGTCGGCGGTCTGAATCAGCGCCTTGGTTGGGATGCAGCCCACGTTCAGGCAGGTGCCTCCGAAACCGGCCCCCTCGATGATGCAGGTTTTTTTCCCGCACTGGGCCGCCTTGATCGCCGTCTCATAGCCGCCGGGGCCGGCACCGATCATGACCACGTCGTAGTCGTATCCGGCCGGCTCCGCCGGGGCCGCGGGCGCGGCCTGGGGGGTGGCGGGGCCGTTGAGGACGGCATTGGGGTCCTCCCCCGGAGCGCCGATCACGGCGATGGGGTGAACACCTCGGCGAACCCCCTCCTCCAGCATGAGCTGGAGGACGGTGCCGTCCGCTGTAGCCTCTACGGGCATGGTGGTCTTGTCGGTGTTAATCTCAAAGAGCACCTCGCCCTTCTTTACCGTTTCACCCACCCGCCTGTGCCACTTGACCAACTGGCCCTCGTCCATATTGAAGCCCAGCTTGGGCATGATGATGATCTCTGCCATGACGCTCCTCCACTCACATCAGAATCTGGATAGGATGCTCCAGCAGCTGCTTCATATACTCCACGAACTGGGAGGCCAGCAGACCGTCAATGACCCGGTGATCCACAGACAGCTGTATGTTCATCATGGGCCGGATGGCGATGGCGTCCTCTCCGTTCTCGCCGGTGACCACAACGGGGTCTTGCGCACGGAACTGACCGACAGGATCGCTGATTCGGGTGCGTTTATGATCGCGGTGAAGTTGCCGATGCCGAACATCCCCAGATTGGAAATGGAGAAGGTACCCTCGCTGTACTCCTCCGGGGCCAGCCGGCCTTCCCTGGCTCTGGCCACCAGATCCTTGCTCTCCCGTGCCACGTCGGTGAGAGTCTTGTTCTGCACATTCTTAATCACCGGGACGACCAAGCCGTTGTCACCAGCCACGGCAGTGCCCACGTTGATGGACTTGTAGGTGACGACCTGGTCGTCCTTCAGGGTGACATTGATGCCGGGGAATTTCTTCAGGGCCTTGCAGGCCGCCATGGTCAGCAGGTCGGAGATGGCGATCTTTACCTCGCTGGTCTCGTTGAGCCGCTTGCGGAAGGCGGCCAGCTCGGTGGTGTCCACCGCGTCGGTAAAGTACAGGTGGGGCGCAGTGAATTTGGACTGGGCCAGCTTCTCGCCGATGATCCTGCGCACACCCTTGTAGGGAACGGCGGAGGCCACCTGTCGGGTGTCCGACCCGGCGGAGGCAGGCGCGGCCTTGGCGGCCGCGGCCTCTGCCTTCATGATCTTGCCGGCGGCGCGGTACCCTGGACAGCGGCCAGATCCACGCCCATTTGCTGGGCCACCCTGCGGGCCAGCGGGGATGCCTTGAGGTCCTTATAGGTGATCCCGCCCTGGAAGCCGGTGCCCTTGATCTGGGTCAGGAGGCCGGGTCGATGCCCTCGTCCTGGACCAGCTTTCGGGCCTTGGGTGTCAGTTTCAGAGACTTCATGTCCACCGGCGCTTCAGGGGCCGAAGGAGCGGCGGCGGGCGCGCTTCCACCGGCCTGCCCCTGTCCGGCGGAAGCCAGGGCGGCATCCGGATCCTCCCCGGTGCGCCGGTCACGGCGATGGGGGTAAACACCTCGGCGAAGGCACCCTCCTCCAGAATGATCTTCAGGAGGGTGCCGTCCTCGGTGGCCTCCACGGGCATGGTGGTCTTGTCGGTGTTGATCTCAAAGAGCACCTCGCCCTTCTTTACCGTCTCGCCCACCTGCTTGTGCCACTTGACCAGCTGGCCCTCGTCCATGTTGAAGCCCAGCTTAGGCATGATGACGACTTCAGCCATTGCGATGCCTCCTTACACCATCTCGCGGATCTTGGCCGCGATCTTCTTCATCGGGAATCAGCGGGAACTCCAGCGCGGGGCTGAAGGGCAGGGGCGTCGGCGGTGCCCATCCGCTGGATGGGGGCGCCCAGATCATAGAACACGTCGGGCATGATCCGGGAGGCGATCTCGCCGGTGATGCCGAAGCTGAGGTGGCCCTCGTCTACGATCAGCAGCTTGCCCGTCTTTTTCACCGACCTGATGATTGTCTCGGTGTCCAGGGGCACGATGGTGCGCAGGTCGATCAGCTCGGCGCTGATGCCCTCCTTCTGTAGCTGCCGGACCGCCTTCTCCGCCTTGATGGTCATCATGGAGTTGGTGACCACGGTGATATCGGCCCTCCGTGACGATGCGGGCCCTGCCGAAGGGGATGCACACATCCTCCTCCACCTCCGGGACATCGTTGAACTTGGTGGTGTAGAGCATCTTGTGCTCAAAGAACATAACGGGGTCGTTGTCCCGGATGGCGGTCTTGAGCAACCTTGCACTCGCCGGCGGTGGAGGGACCACCACCTTGACGCCGGGGATGTGGGCGGCCCAGGCATGGATGGACTGGGAGTGCTGAGCCGCGGAGGAGCGTCCGCCACCCAGGGGCAGGCGCACCACCATGGGCACGTTGCACTGGCCGCCGGACATGTAAGTGATCTTGGCCATCTGGTTGAAGAGCTGGTCGCCGCAGACCATCATGAAGTCGGCGAACATCAGCTCCACCACCGGGCGCAGGCCGGTCAGGGCCGCGCCAACGCCCATGCCCACGAACCCTGCTCAGAGATGGGGTATCCTTTACACGCAGATCACCATACTTGTCCCGCAAACCCACGGTGCACTTGAAGTTGCCGCCGATGGCCGATGTCCTCGCCCATCTGGAATACGGTATTATCCCGCGCCATCTCCTCGTCCAGGGCCTCCCGGATGGCGTCTCTCACCATCAATTCTCTCATGATCTGAACCTCCCTTATTATCAAACAGATGCGGCGATATCTACAAACACATCCTTGTAGGCCTCGGACACGTCGGGATAATCGCTCTCCTCGGCGAACTTACAGGCCTGGGCGATCTCCTTCTCCACAGAGGCGCGGATCTCTTCAATCTCGCTGTCGCTCAGCAGTCCCTTCTCCTGCAGCACCACCAAGGGCTCGCGGGCCTTCCATGCGGCCAGCTCTTCAGGGGCGCGGTACTCGCCGGGGTCGCCCACGTGGTGGCCCTGCCAGCGGTAGGTCTTGCACTCGATGAGGGTGGGCCCCTCGCCCTTGCGGGCCCGCTCAACCGCCCTGGAGACGGCCTCGTACACCGCATAGACGTCGTTGCCGTCCACAGCCTCGCCCGGAATCCCATAGCCCTCGGCCCGCTTATAGAGGTCGTGCTCCTTGGTCACCCGGCGGATATCCACCGAAATGCCGAAGAGATTGTTCTCAATGATATAGACGATGGGCAGGTTCCAGGCGGCAGCCATGTTGATGGACTCATGGAAGGTCCCCTCGTTGGACGCGGAGTCGCCGAAAAGGCCAGGGTGACCTGCTCGGTGCCCCGGAGCTTGGCGGAGTAGGCCGCGCCAGTGGCGATGGGGATTTCGCCGCCCACAATGCCGTTGGCGCCCAGGATGCCCTTGTCCATGGCCATGATGTGCATGGAGCCGCCCTTGCCCTTGGAGTAGCCGGTCTTTTTTCCCAGGATCTCGGCCATCATCCGGTCCAGATCGGCGCCTCTGGCCACCAGGTGGCCGTGGCCGCGGTGGGTGGAGCCGATGTAGTCGTCCTCACGCAGAGCGACACACGCCCCGGCGGCCACCGCCTCCTCCCCCAGATACAGGTGCGCCAGGCCTGGCATCAGGCCCCGCTTATAGAACTCAAAGACCTCCTCCTCGAAGCGGCGCATCCGGTACATTACGGTATAGAACTGCTTTGCCAGCTCCTTTGGTTCCTTTTCGTGCTCATATATTTTACCTCCCAATGTCAGTTGATGACCCGCACTCGTTCAGACAAAGTCAGCGCATCACCGTGCCGCCGTTGATATCCACGATCATGCCAGTGACATAGCGGCTGTCCTCGCTCGCCAGGAAGCCCACCACGTCGGCCACGTCTTCAGGGGTACCCAGGCGCTTCATGGGGACCATGTCGTCCCGATAACCGGCGTTGCGGGTCATCTCGGTCATGATGTAGCCGGGGGCCACCGCATTGACGGTCACCTGATAGGGCCCCATCTCCCCGGCCAGGGACTTTGTCATGCACCAGACCGCAGCTTTGCTGGCGGCGTAAATCGGCGAGGCGGCCAGGCCGCCCGTCTCGGCGGACTGGGAGGCCATATTGATGATCCGCCCGGCCTTTTTCTCCTTCATGGTGGGGATCACCGCCTTGCAGAAGAACACATCGCCCATGAAGTTGATGCCGAAGATTTTGTCCCAGTCGGCCTTGGTGTACTCCACAAAGGGCTTCTTCAGGGACAGGATGCCGGCGTTGTTGACCAGCACGTCCACCGTACCGAACCGTTCCAGCACCTTTTGCACGGCGGTGTTGACCTGTTCCTCCTGAGAGACGTCGCACTGCACGGCCATGGTGTCCGCGCCATACTGCCCGGCCAGCTCCTCGGCGGCTGCGACGGCGGCCTCCTGGTTGATGTCCACAATGGCCACCCGCATTCCATCCTTCACCAGCCGCGCGGCGATGGCCTTGCCGATGCCCTGGGCTGCCCCGGTCACGATCGCTGCCTTGCTCATAAGCGCCATGAGAATCTCCTCCTTTATCATTGCGCCCAGTCCCGCTCCCCGGTCAGAGGGATTCCCCCGGCGATCCCCGCCCTCTAAGGCGGGGACAGGCAACCGGGACTGGAACGGTCTTAAAACAGCTCCTGATAGATCTTCAGCACCCGCGCCTCGTCCAGGGGGACGAAGTTGTTGGCCATCAGGCGGCCCTGCTCGGTGACCACGCTGTGGGCGAAGACGGGCAGATCCTCCCTGGTCACGCCGTACTCGTGGAGGGGCCGCTTGGGCAGGATCTGATCCAGCAGCTTCTCCAGCTCGTCATAGACCACGTCGGGCATACAGCCCAGCAGGTCGGCCAGATACTGGTTGAGGACTGCAATCTCCCCGTCCCGGCGGAGCTCCATGTAGTTCTTGAGCACCCCTGTAAACATGGCGTAGTTGCTCTCGCCGTGGGCCACATGATACTTGCCGCCCAGGGGATAGCTGGTGGCGTGGACGGCGGCGCAGCCGGCGGTGCCAAAGGCCAGGCCCGCATAGTTGGAGGCCAGCAGGAAGTCGTTGAGCAGAGAGAAGCGGCTCTCCGGCCCCTTCTTGGCGATGGTCTGATAGCCCCGAATGATCATCTCAATGGCCTTATAGCCAAAGAGCTTGGTGTAGGGGTGGCCTTGGGGACAGGGCGGACTCCACCGCGTGGACCAGGGCGTCGATGGAGCTGGCGGCGAACACCTTGAACGGCAGGCCCTCCAGCAGCTGGGGGATCAGCACCGCGTAGTCGGCGTACATGGCGGGGCTGACCAGGCCAAGCTTGGTTCCTATGCGGGTGCGGGCCATGATGGAGATATTGGTCACCTCGCTGCCCGTGCCGCAGGTGGTGGGGATGATGATCAGCTCCCGCTTCTTTCCAGATCGGGGCCTTGTCATAAAGGTCGTCCACCCCCTCGCCGTCAGAGACGGCCAGCACCTTGGCGATGTCGATCACCGTGCCGCCGCCGATGGCGATCACCCGCTTACATCTGGTCTTGGCCGCGTCGGCCAGGATCGCATCCACCATCACGTCGGTGGGCTCCCCGGCCATACTTCTCCTGGAAGATCACATGGCAGTTCAGGTTCTCCATACAGCCGAAGTAGGGCTCATAGATATAGGCGTTGCTGAGGATCAGGTCGTCTCTGTTGAGGCGGAACGCCTCGGCAAACTCTTTCAGGTGTCGAAGCCGTACAGAGTCGGCTTCCAGATCATTCCAGCATAGCAATGTTCCTTTCTCGATTTCAGAGCGTGATCGGATTTCTCCAGCCTCTCCGCCTGGTCACACCAGGCCGAAGAGCATATACAGGGCCACCGTCAGCACACAGCCCAGCGTCGTCAGGCCGATGTTAGTGAGGAAGAAATAGGGATAGGTCTCCTTGGGGTCTGGTCGGTGTAGATGTTGGCCGTCACATAGCCGCCGGAGTGGGGTAGGGAGTCCAGGCCGGCGCCCGCCCAGGTGATGGAGCGGTGGAGGATCTGCGGATCGATTCCCTGCGCCTGACACAGCTGCACATACTGGGGACCAAGGGCCGCCAGGAACACGGACAGGCCGCCGGAGCAGGAGCCGCAGGCCGCAGCCACGATGGCGGTGGCCACGCAGGCAGAGATCAGTGGGTTCATATCCAGGCTCAGTGCGAATTCCTTGACCAGCTCGAAGCCATGGGATCCCTGGACTACGCCGCCGAAGCCGGTGACCACGGCGGTGTTCATCAGGGCGATCAGGCTGTTGGTGGCCGTATCATTGACCGAATCGCGGAAGGCGTGGATCCGCTTGTGGAACAGGGCAAAGGCCAGCAGGCAGCCCAGGGCCAGGGACTGGATGACGATGTAGTTGGTGCTCCAGGTGACAGCGTCCTTCAGCACCTGCTGCATCACAAAGATATACAGCACCACTAATAAGATAGGAATGACAGCCAGACCGAAGGGCAGCATCCCGGTGCGGTCGGAGATATCGATGGCCTCCAGATCGTCTTTTCGTCCAGGGACGAAGCCGATGCCGGCCGCCTTCAACCGCTTGTCGTTCCACTCCAGCCATACCATGCTTAGAGCGAAGATGATGCAGGAAACAACGATACCGTTGAGGGAGCAGCGTAGGCCGTGGTTCCCAGTACCTCAGTGGGCATGATATTCTGGTTCTGTGGGCTGCCCGGCAGGCCACCATGGTGAAGGAGGCACAGCCGGCGAACAGCGCCGCAGGAACAGCCGCTTGGAGACGTTGCCCTCCTTGAACAGAACCAGGGCGATCGGGTACAGGGTGAACACCACCACGGCAAAGCTGACGCCGCCATAGGAGAGGACGGCAGAGGTGATAACCACAATCAGCAGGGCCCGCTTGCTGCCCATCAGATCCACGATTTTACAGGCAATGGATTTGGCCGCACCGCTGCTCCCCATCAGTGCGCCGAACAGCGTGCCCAGGAAAAACATCAGGAAGTAGTCGCCCGCATAGTTCTTCATAAAGGTTCCGTAGTGGGTGCTCAGCGCCTCCCAAAGGTCCATGCGGTTGGTGATGACGACAACCAGCGCGCCCACGATGGACGTGGGGATCATGCCCCAGCCTTTAAAGCCCATCATGATCAGGACTGCCAGCCCCAGGACCAGGCCCAGTATGGAGATAATGTCCATGATTCTCCTCCCTCTTTATTTGCAGACTTGTTTTGATCTGTTTCGGGGTCACTGCGTCTCGATGATTACCTTGGTGTCCAGGCCGCGGGCGGCCTTCATGGCCTCAAAACCCGCCTGGACCTCCTCCAGTTTGATGCGGCGAGATGTATTTCTTCACGGAGATCCGGCCAGAGGCCATGGCGTTGATAACGGTCTTGAATTCATCGAAGTTGTGGCCCTTGCTGCCACGGAGGAGCACCTGCTTGAGCACCAGCCGCTCATAGTCCAGAGGGAACTGAGCATGGGGCAGGCCCACGGCGGTGGCCCGCATATAGAACTCCGGCTTGAGGGCGCGCAAGCCGGTGTTGAAGCGCTGGGCACCCCACGCAGTCAATCAGCAGGTCATAGCCGCCCCGAGATATCCAGCAGCTGCTGCTCCAGGTCGGGGCGTCGGCAGCCACCACATGGTCAGCCACCTGATAGCCCCGGATGATCTCCCGCTTCTGGGGGTTGAGCTCTGAGACGGTGATCTCACTGGCCGAAGGTTCTGGCCCACTCCGCGCAGCTCATGCCAATGATCCCGCCGCCCAGGATGAGCACCCTGTCGTTGGGCTTCACCTGACTGACCTGGATGGCATGAAGGCCCACCGCGAAGGGCTCGGCCATGGCTCCCTCCTCGTTGGTCACATTATCCGGAAGCTTGACCAGACTGTGGGGGAACCAGGTGGTGTACTGGCTGTAAGCGCCGGGATGGCCCAGCTCGCCGCCCTTCCAGGTGAAGACCCTGCGGTTGGTGCAGTGGTCCCAGTCGCCAGCCAGGCATGCCTCACAGTGGCCGCAGGGCTCCTGAAATACGTTTTGGGTGTACCCGGCCACCCGGTCGCCCGGCTTGAGGGCCCGGTTGGTGCCTGGGGCCACTACGACGCCTGAGTACTCGTGTCCGATGACCACCCCACGGTATCGCTCGCCCTCGTGCCAGTAAGAGGTATCCGTGCCACAGACGCCAACATGGGTCACCTGGAGCACCGCGCATCCATTGCTTTTCAGCTCTCCTTCCCGGATCTCGAACCGCTCGTTGCCGCTCAAAACGGCATACTTCATCGTGATCGCCTCCCATTCTTTCGATTTGTCCCCGTGGGTCCTGCTCCGCCAGCAAACGGGGACGGTCATCTGCGTACCGCACCCGGTCTTGTTTTTGATAAACATGCAAATGCCATGCCAACTCTTCCCCTCCGCAAACCCTTGAAAAACCAAGGCAAACCGGGACTTCTCTGCCCCAGTGCGCCACAGGAGTGTGCCACATATGTGACAAAAACTGTGACACAGCCGCACATGGCGCACAGTTGTGTCACAGTTTCATTTGTGTCATACGGTATATCAGATCCGATGCGAGCTGTAGTCGATGTGATACCGTTGGAGCTTTCGATATAAAGTTCTTCGGCTGATGCCCAGCAAGCGGGCCGCCTCCATGACGTTCCCGTGGGTGCGGTGGAGCATGTCCTGGATCCGCGCCGCCTCGTCCTCCCCTCGCCCCCAGAGGGCCGCCGCGGGCACAGCCGGCGAGGGCGCCGATCCCTGGAAGGCCCGGACCTCCGGCGGGAGCTCGGCGGCGGTGACCAGTTCCCCCTCGGCCAGGTAGACCGCCCGCTCCACGCTGTTCTCCAGTTGGCGCACGTTCCCCGGCCAGGGTATGCCTCCATCATGGCCAGGGCCTCGGCCGTGAAGCCCTCCACCCTTCCTCCAGGACGAATGTCACTGTACTTGGCCAGGAAGAAGCCCGCCAACTGCCTCACGTCTCCCGTCCTCTCCCGCAGAGACGGGATATTGATCCGAAAGACATTGATCCGGTAAAACAAATCCTCCCGGAAGACTTTGCTGTCCACCAGCTGCTCCAAATCCCGGTTGGTGGCAGTTATCACCCGCACGTCGATTCTCAGCGCCTTGGAGGCCCCGATCCGGCGGACTTCTCGGTTTTGGAGCACCCGCAGCAGGGTGATCTGGACATCCACCGGCATATCCCCGATCTCGTCCAGGAAGATCGTCCCGCCGTTGGCCAGTTCGAACTTGCCCGCACAGCCGTCCCGCCGGGCCCCAGTGAAACTCCCGCCCTCATAGCCGAACAGCTCGGCCTCGATCAGGCTCTTGGGCAGTGCGCCGCAGTTGACTGCGATGAAGGGCCCCCGGCGACGGGAGCTGGCGTTATGTATGGCCTGGGCAAAGAGCTCCTTGCCCGTGCCGCTCTCTCCGGACAGGAAAACCGAGGCGTCGTTCTGGGCGGCAATCTTGGCCATGCGCACTGCCTCCCCATGGCCGGAGAGATGCCGATGATGTCCTGGAATCTGAAATGGGCTTCGTTGCCCATAATGTTGTTGACCCGCTTGTGAAGGCTGGACAACTGCTCAATCTGCGCCACATACTCCTGGTGGCCGGTGCTCTCCACCGACAGGGAGATGGTGTGCTTGCCCTCTCCCGCTCGAAGGAGATGGTGCGGTTGGATAGGGAGGTCTTGATATCCTCCGCCGTGACCGCCCCACATCCCAGCACCTCCAGAAAGTCAGCTCCGCTTAGCTCAGCCGGAGCGAGGGCCAGCTGCCGAGTGGCCTGTGTATTAAAGGCTACCACATGGAGGGACTCGTCCAGCAGACACATGGCCGTGGGCACCGTCTCGATGATAGCGGACAAGTTGCGGTAGCTCTTGGACAGCTGGTCGTAGGCATCTTTCAGCTTCAGTTGCCGAGAAATGGCATCTGCTGCGGCCACCACCATGCCCAGAGTGTGATCGTTCACATGCTCCGCCATGCCGGACAGGCAGACCACGCCGCCGATGTCTCCATCGGGCAGAAAGACCGATGCGCCGGAGCAAGCCCAGTTGGCATGTACCTCGTAGTAGTGCTCTGCCCCAAAGACTTGGAGGGGGATCCGGTCCACCAAGACCGTGCCGATCCCGTTGGTGCCCAGCCGGGATTCGCTGCGGCAGGCCCCTTGACCAGCCCGTTCTCCCGGGCGGTCCGGGAGATGTCCTCGTCCCCCCGGGCGTAGAGAATATAGCCCTCCTCGTCACTGAATAGCAGCAGAAACTCCGAGCCCCGTATGAAATCGTACAGCCCATCCAGATAGGGGAAGGCCACCTGACACAGACTGTTCCGCCGGGCGATCCGCTCCTCCACGGCATCCAGTGGCAGGATCTCCTTATTCCCGTGCTCCATGGGCACATGGGACCCCCAGCAACGTTTCCACGACCGTAGGATCTCCGGCCGTACCGCCTCCTCTGGGATAGGAGTACCGCTGCGCAGGAAATTCTTTGCCTCTTGGATTAATCGTTGACTCGTCAAGATCGTAAACTCCTTTCTTGCTGTTCCCACGGCCCCATATCCCAGGGTCCCGCTAAAATAATATTATTGTAGCAAGGTAACATATAAAAATCAATGACACTATCTTTATGTATAGCAAAATCGCTGGCGGAAAGGCTGGTGCCAAGTCGTAGTCGCCGACTTCTTGAAAAGCTGAGATGCGGAGGATCGTGATACCTGTTTCCCCCCGCCGCCCCGTCCCCGAAAAGGTCATTTGCTCCAAATCATCGTCCCGGAAGAAGATGCCCTTCAGGTTGTTGAGGACAATCTGGATCGCCCGTTTGGATGTGTCCCATACCCGGGCGTTGTCACTCCCTTTTGCTGGGCAAGTGTTGACTGTACCTGCCCTGCCGGGTCCGGGCCGTATGTCTCCAGGGCGTAGATCACGGCCAGCTCCTGGCTCAACAACTGCGGGGACCTTGTATTTGTAGTGGAGCCGGTCGGCGTCCTTTTCGTACCACTCCCAAAACCATTTATTAAATTCCTCAAACGAGGTAATGACGGAACCGAAGCAGAGGCATTGCGGCGGCTGTAACCAACCTTCTTCTCTACATTGCCCTTTTCGTTGCCGGAAGCCGGATTGCAAAATCAGCCCGGAAAATGCAGTGGAGCATAAATCGGGTAAAGCCCTCTGTCAGAACACGCTCACCGTCTTTCAATACCTGAGCAACAGCCGTGGTCATATTGTCAAAGCGCAGTCTGAGGGGAATACCCCCAATGTACTCAAAAATCCGCTTCATGCCTATCCGCAGGCACTCTTGGTTTTGGGGCTGGAATGCTTACGATACTCCGTAGTTAGATCTGGGGAAATTTGATATACTGGATTTGAGCCATTCGTAACGCCTTTCTGCTACCCCCCTTATGGTTATCCCACCTAAGAGGTAGCGTTTATTTCAGATGCTGACAATGGCTCATTTTAATTCGCCATTAGGGCGCTCACATTTTGGGTAGCCTTTGCTACAATTTTATTTTGCCGAAAACACTTTTGGCCATAGGACCCGCCTGAGATACAGGCGGGCCCTATGGCGGTTTGACGTTTAAACAGTAAGGACAAATCAAAGCGGCAAGAAAACATGCGGCGCTCGGTTGAGCGCCGCATGTTCAGCCTTTCTCCGCCTATGTTCTATTTCTCCATCCAGGCATATCATCCTACCTTTGACAAAAGGCAGCAAAGTCGATTCCAAGCAAGTATTATACCTCTACCATTCCATACTTGACCTTAATGCGGTCCAGCTTCTCCAGCATGGGCTCTGCCCCAAACCAGAGAAAAGCCAAGTGGCAGCCGCCTGGATACAGTCGAAGGGAAGTCCGGAGATGTAGTAGGTCAGCAGGACCTTTTCATTGAGCTCTCCCACCCAGGTGAGGGCGGATGCCGGATTCATGATTCCGCCGTAGATCAGTATGGCGGCCAGCGCGCCAAACACGCATAGCGCGCCCCGGTTTCTGCGCAGGAGTCCCTTTCGGAACAGAAGGCCTGCCAGGAAGCCAATAATGCCCATGGCGAACATTTGCCAGGGAGTCAGCGGGCCCTGTCCAAAGAGCACATTGGAGGCCAGCATGGTCATTGCGCCCACTAGAAACCCCGTCTCTCCCCCGAAGGCAACACCAGCGACAATCGTTAACGCCATCACCGGCTTAAATTGCGGCAGCATGAAAACGCCGCCCGTCCTGCAATGCCAATGGCACACAGGACCGCTATGATCACCAGTTCCCTGGCCTGCGGCTTTCTCCCCTCAAAGATCAGGAAAAACGGCAGCATACACTCCAACAGCACCATCAGAGATGAAATAGTATTTTTATTCCCCAAATAGAACACTCCGATATATAGGGTCAGCGGGATTAGCAGTAAAATCAGCACGGCTGCCACAATGGTCCGCTTAGCCAGCTTCCGCTTGGCCCTGGGCACCTGGAGGACATAATCCTTCCGGTGGGACCGGCGCGTAATGCAGGCAGCAAACAGGAACAACGAGAGAATAAAGAGCGCATACAGAAACATTTGATGGTTTGCCAGCTCTGTCATACCGCCTGCGGTGATCAATTTGGTCAAATCTGTGATGTTCATGAAGGACAGGAACAGGAGGAAGGCCATAGCTCCTGTCAGCGCCGCGCCCAGCTTGCGCCACCAGGTCAGCGGTTTTGGTTTGGGTACGCGCCGGCCTCCTCCGGCTCCGGGAGCGGCTCCCTGCGATCCGGGAGTTCCGGCACAGGCGGGAGCGTCCCGCCGCAGGCCAGTATGACGTCCTCCCCCGTCACTGCCTCCGGGAGCAGGCCACGGGCCATGCGGTTGGCCGAGGTCGTGTAGAAGCTGTTGCCGGAGAAAAAAGCCCGCGGCGGGGCCTCCGTGACGATGGAGCCGTCGAAAAACAGGGCGCAGCGGTGGGCATACCGGGCGCAGAACTCAATGTCGTGGCTGACCATGAGCAGGGCAACCTCCTGTCGCAGGAGTGTCTGCAAAATCTCAGCGAATGTCTGCTTAAATTCCGCGTCCAGCCCCTTGGTGGGCTCGTCCAGCAGCAGGATTTCCGGTCCCAGCAGGAGCACCTTTGCCAGAGCCGCCCGCTGCTGTTCGCCGCCGGACAGGTCGTAAGGGTGCCGGTCGAGCAGTTCCTCCAGACGGCACAACCGCACCGCCCAAGCGATCCGCTCCTCCTGCGCCTTTCTGGAGAAAGCCCGGCCCTTGAGAATCTCAATGAGGTCCTCCCGGACGGTTTTCTTCACAAAAAGCGCCTGGGGATTCTGCGGCAGCACACCTACCCTCCCAACCAGCTTCACCTCCCCCCGGTAAGGCTTCTGGAGTCCGGACAGCAGCTTCAGACTGGTGGTCTTTCCGGTGCCGTTGCCGCCCAGTAAGGCCAGGAACTCTCCTCGCCTCACCGTAAGGCTCAACCCTTTCACCACATCCGGCAGCTCTTTTTCGTACTTGAACCACAGCCCTTCCGCCGTGATGGCCGGCTCATCCGGATACACATGCCGGGACTCGGCGGGCAGTTCTCCCAGCGGATGGCCGTCAGCAAATCCGGTCAGCCAATCCCGGCCCTCCCGCACCGTGACCGGGCAGTGTCCGCCCGCATCCGGCGCGGATGCCCAGATCCGCATCGGGGTCGGCATGGCCAGGAACATTGAGTGTCCGCCCCGCGCAGGATCGCCCCCACCTCCGCGGGACTCCCTGTGCAGAGCAGCCGCCCGCGGTCCATGACCGCCACACGGCTGGCCAACGGGAAGGCGTCCTCCAGCCGGTGCTCCGTCAACGACCGTCGTCCCCAGCTCCCGGTTGATTTTCCCCAGCGTCGCCAAAAAGTCTGCCGCTGCAATGGGATCAAGCTGACTGGTCGGTTCGTCCAGAATGAGCACACTGGGCTGCATCGCCATGATAGACGCCAAATTCAGGAGCTGCTTCTGCCCGCCGGACAGCTCCGTGACGTTCTTGAACCAGGTCTGAATGCCGAAAAGGAGGCCATCTCAGCCACCCGGCCGGATGGTAGGCGTGTCATACCCCAGGCTCTCCAGGCCAAAGGCGAGTTCGTGCCACACCTTGTCGGTGACAATCTGGTTTTCGGGGTCCTGCTGCACAAAGCCGATTCCGGCGCTCTGCTCCCTCTGATCCAGTTCTTCCAAAGGCCTCGAAACGGATGCTTCCCAGCCTTCGGCCGTGGGCGCCAGCACCGTCTTGAGCTGTCGCAGAAGCGTGGACTTGCCACACCCCGACGGGCCGCACAGCACCAGGAATTCCCCCTGCTCCACGGTCAGCGTCAAATCGTCCAGCGTCTTCTCCGTCCTCTCCGGGTAATAGAAGGAAAAATGTTCAATTTCAATACTTGGCTGCTTCTGCTCAGACACACATCCGCCCTCCCCGCCGTAATAGTCTTGTCTGTGCGCCCACGGCCTCCGCCCGGGCTACGCGCCCGCGGGAGGACAGCTCATGGGTCAGGTAGCGCGGGCCAATCTGCTCCAGAACCGGCAGAATGGCGGGGTCTGTCCAGGGGCGGTGCTGATCAATCTGGAGGATATGTTGATAGCTCACTCCAAACCGCTCCATATAGTCCTGCGGCAGTCCCGCCGGTAGTGAACCGGTGTGAGTCTTCACATAGGCCCCGCTCAGGGACTGGTGCAGATGAACGCCCCGCACCCACGTTGCCAGGCTGCCATGCCGGTTCAGCATGCGCCGGATATAGTCCGCTCCCTCTGCCTCACTCTTCAGCCCGGTGCAGGCATTCATCAGGTGTCCGGTATCCAGCAGGATCCCTTTCCCTGCAAAACGGATTCCCTCCAGCAGGCGGACGGTTTCCTCCGGCTCCGTAAACGTAAAGCCGGGCCACCACTGGTTTTCCACAAGGAATTCAAAGGGCCATGTTTCCGTGCCCAGAATGAGGTTTATCACCTCCACCGCCGCATCAATGACCTCTTGATTGGTGTACAGCCAGTGGTAGGTATACCCTTCCTCAATTGAGACATCCGATACATGAAGACCACATAGTGGGGATTCAGCCCTGCCGCGCGCCGCAGATCCGCCCGGTACTGCTCCAGCAGTGTCTCCGGCCCTGGACCGCCGTAAAAGCGTGCCGCAGCATCCAGTGAACCGAATTTTCGCTTCAGCGCCCTCCGGTCATCCCGGTAGAAGTCCAGCCAGTCCGGATAGAAGGTGAGGTGATAGCCGATAACCAGGTCTGCCGGCAAATCCTCAGGAAATTCCTCACCGCTCCAGATACCCTCCATGCCGTCGCATCCCAGAGCTGCCAGCTCCGCCCGCAGGTCGCCCCAGCCGTGGTATTCTTCAAAGCTCCCCGAATACAGCGGGAGGCTCCTTGTTTGGTACATGGCTGCACCTCGTTTTCTTTGCGCAGCACTCCCCACTCCCGGTCCGCGCGTATATTCAGGATAACCGGCATCAGGCACAAAGCCAGATACACTGCTTGGAGGCAGACGGTCATCGGTGTCAGCGGCACTCCTCTCGCCGTAGGATAATAACGCCAGTAAAGCCCTTTGCCGCCGCGCCGCAGCAGAGGAAAAATCCGCAGTAGAGCAGCCATGAAAGTGCCGATTGATCCCGGCTGTCAAACCGGTAGATGGAAAATGCTGTCCGTCCAGGCAGCCCATACCCACGGCTTTTCATGCTGTCCGCTGTTTCAATCGCACTCTCCAAGCTCCAGGTCACCATAATGGAGAGGATCGTAATTGCATTGCGAAGCCGCCGGAGCACCCCACCATTAGAGACATCCCGGCCAATACACCGTTGGGCCTCTGATACGACCTGAAGCTGCGCTTGGAATTTTGGTACAAAGCGCAGCGTCATACTCAGGACGAGAGAGAGGGCCGGAATAATGCGCCCGAATAGGTACACGAACTTGTCCGAGGTCATGACCGCCGTATAGCAGGAAAACCAGGTGACAACCGCCGCCAGCATGGCCGCTGCCGCCGCTCCATACAGGATACTCTCCAGCGTCAGGGGATTCCCGGAGGGCAGATAGGTCAAAATCGTGGCTCCCTCGTGGTTGAACGCCGGGTTAACCAGGGCGGCAACCACCATCATGGGGAGCATATACAACAGACTGAAGCGCACTGCTCGCCGTCCGTTCAGGTATACGGCATAGACCAAAGCGGAAGCCAGAGAAATCGCCAGCGAAACCGGGTGCATCAGAAACATGGTAAAAGCAATTACCAATCAAAATAAAAAAGTTTATAATAGGGTGATAGCTGGAAAATGTATCCCTGTATTGAATAAGGCATCCCTTCCAGACGTGGGGCGCGGTAAGGCGCCGCGCCCCACGTAAATTTTTATTAGTTTTCACGAATATAGCGTGTCAGTTCACCAGAAGTCCGCCCATGAGAGTCAGGTACTCCGGCACTTCGCCGTTATGAATCCAAACTATGGGGCCTCCAAACTATGGGGCGTCCAAAATACAGCTCCATGGTTTTCCCGCTGTCTCCCCAAGGACGTTGAAGGAATAGCGCGTCTCCTCCGGCCAGGGGCTCCCGCATGTCCTGATGCAGTTGTCTCACACAAGCTGCATCCGCCTGTGGAATGTGCCGACGTATGGGGAGACTTTTTCCCTGTTCAACAGCTCCGCCATCATCCCCGCCTTCTCTTCCCGCATTCCCCGTATCAGCACCGGAAGCGTTTCATCCGGGGATGGGTGCAGTATACGCGCAAACAGCGTCAGATGGTTAAATTGATGTCAGAGCTGCAGCGGCTGAAAGGAAAAGGGCGGGCAGGACCACCGCGTGTTATAGCTGCTGCACTCCCTGCAAAATCCCAGAAACCGCTCTACATCTACACAGCGTTCGGTATACTCTTTTACAGAAACCTTCGCCTTTCCTGTTTCCACCACATATGGCATAAAGTCAAGCTCGCTTCCGTGTGTACTCAACCGCCGGTGGAATAGAAGCCGCCCACATCCACACCCAGGTCACAGGTGTAGACCCACTCTATCGTATCGCCCTCTTTGAGCTGATAGCGGGAACAGCCATAATTGGGGAACCAGCCGTTCACCTTATACATCCAGCCGGACAGCTCTCCGCAGTCAAATTCATAGAGGTTGTTAATCCCCTCAATATAGGCGGAGTTGTACATCGGTGTATCCTCAAACTCCATGTGGATGCCGGCCTTCCGCATCTCACGTTGGAGCACATTGAACACACTTTCACCCTCGTAGAACGTAACGGTCGTCGCAGGGAATATGACTCCGTCTTCCGGTACCAGCTCCACCTTCTCTGGATCCAGCCAGTCAATGTTGTCCAAAATAGTGTCGCAGCGGACAGAAAGCGTGCAGGTATGGGTCACATCAGAGAACTCCACATCCTGCGGCTCCACCGGCAGGGGCTTTCCCTCCGGCACCGGATCTGTAAGATACTTGTCCTTTCCAGTCTCCGGATTGATCTCCATGCCGTTGGCTTCTGAGTATTCCCTGTCTCCCTTTTCCACACCGGCGGAGGAGCCGCCCGCAATGGCTTCTGCCGCCGCAATTTTTCCTCCGCCGTCATTCCGCCTTCCAGCCCGCCGGGCCGGGATGCCAGCCCTCCGGCGAAGGCGTTGGTGTCTCTGGAGCCGCAGACTCCGTGGGTGCAGGAGTTTCCGAGGGCTTCGGGGTTCCCGGAGACGCAGGGGTTTCCAAAGCCCCTGCCGTCTCCGTCGGCTCTGGGCTATTGCCATCTTTCCCTGTTTCCTCTGGTGTTTGGCTGGGCTGTATGCTCTCCAGCACCGGGCTGCTCTCGCGGACGCCTACTGTCCATCCCTGGAGTCCCGGTGCATTGCCACCATACCAAAGGCCGCCGCCAGGATCACCAGGATAGCCAGCGCCCCGATTACCTTCCCTTCGTCAGCTTCATTTCTTTTCTTCACCGTCCTCCTGCGGCATATACAGGCAGTAAGCCGGACACAGTTCTCCCATATAGATCCACACGTTTTCGCCCATATCAATAGGTTCAGAGAACGTCAGATTCGGAATCAGGAGCTTCAGCGTAGTCCGTTTGCGCCCACTTATGTTCACACCTTCCGCTGTGGGCGTCTTCTGGAATTCCTCCACTCGTTGGGACAAATCCGGAATTGCCAGCTCCCGTGCAAGTCTGGGCAGAACCTCTTCTTTCCGACAGCACACCACATTATTCTGGTTCCTGAACCAGCTCTGATTCAGCATGGTTCTTTTCACTCCTATACAATAAATTTACAGCAGATTGGCACTGCCTAAAAGGTTGAACAGCATCTGAGCCACCTCGGCCCGGGTTACAGCCTCCAGGGGCCTGATGTTCAGCTCAGCCTGGTTCAAAATTTTCTCCTGATAGCAGAATGCCAGCGGAGCGCGGGCCCATTCGGCGGTACTCATATAATCAGGGAACTGCGCCAGCATATTTCGTGTTGCTGCATTGTCCATTTCTGTCTCCAGTCCGCACAGCTTGGCTGCACGGGAAACCATTACCGCGGCCTCCTGGCGGGTGATCGTGCCGCTGGGGTTGAACCGGTCGTCTGCGACTCCGGTAATAATGCCGCAGGAATAGGCTGTCCCCACATAGGGCGCATACCATGCCTCTGCTGCAACGTCAGAAAAGCTGTTCTTCCCTCCGGTGTGAGACCAAGCGCCCGCACCACGATTGCAGCAAATTCGGCACGCGTCATGCTTCCCTCCGGGTCAAAGCTTCCATCGGACTTGCCGTCAATAATGCCGCGGGCGGCCAGCGCCTCAATGGCAGGCTGATTTTTATGGGCATTGACCCCGGTAATGTCATCGAATGTTTTGCCCATCTGAGTGATAGGGCTGGAATGGACTGCCGGATCTTTCCCCCAATCCCGCTCCTTTGGCAGGACCTGTCGCCGGTCCGTCTGGGATGGTTCGGGCATCGCTCATCCGGTAGAGGCTGTTTCTGCCGTCCTGAAGCCGCTGGGCGGCAATAAGGCCATAGAACGCCTGCTCCGATGCCATCTGATTGGAGCCGGAGCCGTCTGCCGTGTGCAGGAACCCGTTTCCGGGCAGATAAAGGTCATCAGATTGTCCAGGAGCGTGTTTCCGTTTTGACAAAACGGGGTCGTCCAGCGGAATTCCCAGCTCGCACAAAGCTACGATAATCTGGACACAGCTCTCGGAATTCTTAGTCCCCAAGAGGAAAACCGCCTTCGCTGTTCTGCTTCTTGGACATGCACGCCAGCGCTTCCTCCGTCGCCTTTGCCACTGCTGGCTGATCCTGATACTTGGCCAGCGCCTGCAGCGCCATCCCTGTGATGTCCGGGTCGGATACGCCGTCTCCGGAGGATGCCGCAGAGGTTCCTCCGAAAAGGCTCCACCCTCCGTCAGGCAGCTGGCACTCCAATATGCGGTCTATGTACATCTGCCGGGTCGCCTGTGTCTCTGCCCCTGGGTTTTCCGGCATGGGGTAATCTCTGGAGTCGAGCGCAATCAACGCCCAGATGGGGCCGTTAAGGCCCTGCCAGATGGTCTTGTCATAGTCGCCCAGCGGTTTAGTCAGGTCATATCCCCCCACATTTCTGGCGTCCTTCCCAATCGAGCTGAGGGCGACAATCACCCGGGAATACTCCGTATATTTCTTATCGTGCAGCTTGCCGTCGCAGGCCTTCACATATGTCTCCACAGTGGCATAGTAGTCCTGATAATAGCTGTCCGGTACATCGTACCCGCTCCGGGCCAGCCCCAGCACAGCCCATTCACCGCCGATAGACCCTACCTGCGGATCCTGTACGGTGCGGTACATATATTCTGCGGTATCCTGCACCGCATCGTTCAAGGTCTCTTTGGATACGGCCGCCTGTGCTCCCGTCAACAGGCCTGTGGTCAGGGACAGGGCAAGCACAAATGCGAATCCGCGCTGTTTCCATTTCTTCATATGACCGAGTCTCCTTCTGCTTTTCTTTCGGAAGGCCCTGCAGGTTCCCTCCAGGCGCTGAGCCAATAGCTCCACAAATGCTTCATGGCCAGCTTGCTAAGGACGGGTATGCCCATCAGCTCCATGGCCTTTTTATTGCTGCATCGCTTTTTTTGAAACAGCATCTTGAGCTCCGGCGGGATTCCTCTTCCTCCGGTGGGCCAGCTCTCTGACAGATCTGCACATATGTTCCGCCAGTTCTGCATCCTGCTCCGTCAGGGGAGAACCAATCCGTTCACAATACGCCCTGAATCCGTCAGCGGATACCCGCTCCGGCCAGTCTGGCGGCCACCGCTTTGCTCTTCCAGCCTCTTCCGAAATCCTCTGGCCGCCCAGCAGGCTTTATTGATGTTTCCAAACCGCTGCTTCAAATAAACCTGGCGAATGGGACTGAGCTGATATGTCCGAGGCTTATGCCCCGGATGGTCCATTGTCACCACCACAGCCTCCAAAAGCGCCTCATCCGTATAGCTCTCATAAATCTGCCGGCCAATATTCCCTTTGGGGTCAAAATTCTCCACAGGTCCGGATCCATCGCCTGTCTGGAAGTTCCCTGCTCTCCCCGGCTTTCCTCGTCCAGCTCTGAGAGCCACTGGCGGTATCCCCGCAGCTCTTTTTCCGTCAGCTTTTGCTCTTTGAGCATTATACCGCTCACCTCAACAAGTAAAGGCACGCTCTCCCATTGGGTGAACGTGCCTTGTATCGGTACATCCCACCCATTTTTCCACAATCAGGTCTTGCCGACTGGACGGCGGGGGCAGGCCCGTACCGGTTTCCCGGAGTTTCACCCAACTGTGTTTTCTGTTTGATTGTGGGCAGGGCCGCCCGGCAGGTCGAATTCGGTCTGCCGGGCTCCTGCTCGAGTAAGGAGGTGCTCCCTCTATCCTTACCGGGGAGCCCCATACAGCCCGGCCTGGTTTTGCAGACCGGAGCCAAACGGGGCCTTTATGGTTCTTCCAGAGTCTCAGGCCTTCTCCGCCTTGCTCTCCAGAAGCCGCATCAGAATGGCGGCAACCTCAGCGCGGGTGGCCTGGCCCTGCGGGTCCAGACGATTTCCATCCTTTCCGGTAATCAGCTTCTCCGCATAGGCCCACTCCATAGCCCGGGTTGCCCAAGCGGAGGTATCCGCACCGTCGGCAAAATCTTGTAGACTGGCCGTTTTGCTCACATCCCAGCCTTTGAGCTTTGCATAGCGGTAGAGGATGGAGGCAATCTGCTCAGGGGTCACGCTGCCCTCCGGGTCAAAGCCCGCACCTGTGCCGCTGACGAGACCAGTCTGGCTGGCCCAATCCACAGCCTCGGCGTACCACGCATCCGGCTTCACATCCGGGAAGCCGGATGCGCCAGACGCCTCAGGCTCGCCCTCCAGCCGCCACAGCGCCGTAACTAGCATCGAGCGGGTCATGGGGCCGTTGGGAGAGAAGGTGGTTTCACCCGTTCCGGTCAGGATACTGTTCTGGTAGGCATACACCACCGCGCCGTAGAACCAGTCCTCCTCCTTCACATCCGTAAAGGGCATATCCACCACCTCGACAGGCAGCGCCACGAAGGTGCTCAAGTGGGTGGTGGTCACCTCAAGAAAGCGCTTTCCGCCAGTCTTGACACACTTGCCCACCAATTGTTCCACAGAACCGTCGTCGCTGATCTGATAGACGACATAGCTCTTGCCCACCTCAAACGCCTTGTTCTCCACCGGCAGATAGAGGGTGATGGACTTGCCGCCGAAAGCGGTTACCTTCTCCTTGCCGGAGCGGATGGTCACCTCGGTCACAGAGCAGTCCTTCAGGGCCTCCTCGGTCACATCCTTCTGTCCCTTCAGCAGCCCACCGGCGTTCTCAGCTTTACCGGCGGCCACCGTCACGGTGACCGCGCCACCCTCCGTCGTTTTGGAAATGGAGGTCAGGACATCTCGGGACAGAAGCACCCGACCCAGATCGCTCTGTATGGATACACTCGCCTTTGTCTCTTCCAAAATAGCATCCACGGCCCTTGGGGAATGTGACCTCCAGGCTGGTGGCCTCACTGTCCATCTCGGGAGAGATGGCAATGATCTCCGCCTCGCCTTCCACTGCATTCTCGATCATCGTTTCGATCTCTTTTTCGGTAAGCTCCACCTTGGCGTTGCCGTCCTTATCCACATTGGCCTCCGGCTTCACATCCACGGTTGGAACGTCCGGTTTTTCAGGCTGCTTGTCAAAGTCCTCCTTGGCCAGCGCGGTTTTCGCGCTGTTAATTTTACTTTGGCTGGCCTCAGGGTCCGTCAGAACCTCCATGGCGTCCATATAGACCTCGTTGGCCTCCAGAACCTCGTCGTCGTACTCGCTCCGCAGTTCGGCCACGGCCCAGGTAAGGGAGCCCTTGTCGCCCACATCCACGATGCTGGAACTGCCCCAGGCGGAATTGTCTGCGTTCAAGTCTGCGCCATATCCCCAGACGGTGAACTGCCAGCGCATGACCTCGCCGTCCGACATCTGCCAGCTCGATGCGCCCACGCCGGGGAAGTCGTTGTCCACGCTGTACATCCAGCCGGACATGTTGTGGTAATCAAACTCGCTCAATGTTTTATCGCTGCTGTCACCCATGTTGATGGAGCCGGCATGGTCCAAGATGTACTGTGGGATTTTGGCCTTGGTCTGGTCCACAGGCTTCACACCGGCCAGGTAGAAGCTGTTGGTAATGCTTCCGGTGTTCTCCCAGTCGTAGCCGTTCTCGCTGAGCAGGTCGGTAATGACCACGCTGGCGGGGGTACGGTCATCCACAGTGACCAGGGTCGGCTTAATCAGATAGCCCAGACTCAAGGTGTTTGCGTCCATAGACACCGCCACCTCGATCTGTCCGGCGTGGTCAGCAGGGATGGCCTGCATAGCGGCCAGCGCCTTGTTCAGGGCCGCGATGATGTTATTTTCGATGAAGTCCTCGGCGGGCAGAGCGGCGTTGATATCCGCAATGCCCTGCTCATATGCTACAACTAGTTTTTTCCAGTTCGCTTCACTGTAGTCGCTTTCCTTATACTTGTTAAATGCTTTTTCCAGGTTGTCCAGGGCGGATTCCCGGTGATACTGCATCTCCGGGTCGTCAGGGGCCACGGGGCCGGTGCGCTCCGTCCACTTGGCGTAGAGCGTGATATCTTTCCCCGGCATCCGGGCGGTATTGGCGTCCCACTTCTTGCCCTCGGTACAGGCCGCATCATAGTACCAGCCGCCGAAGGCATTGCCGCTCTTGGCAACACTGGGCACCTTGGACGAATCCACCTCGCTGAGGATGGGGGCGGTCATGGTTTTCAGCGAGTCATCCTTAAACGTGCCGCCCTGGGCGTCAAAGGTAATGTCCACATTATCAGCATACAGATAGATGGCGCCGGCCTCACCGCACATCAGTGTGACGTTCTCAGCGGGAATCGTCATCATCTCGACACCGGCGGGGCGGATTTTCTTGCTCAAGTCGTTGGGATCCTCATCAGGATCTTTGAAGTCAGTCACGATCTGATAGACCCACTTCTCCCCATTCCACTTGTAGACATCGCTGTCCCGGTAGCCGTTCCCAGTGGCGTATTTGCGTCCCTCTGTGAAGGCGTAAAAGTTTCCGGTGTGATCCTGGCCCGTGCCAATGACGTCCTTCAAGCCAGTGGTACTGGGCACCGCGGGGTGGGGTCAGTGCACGTCTCCCAAGCAGTCCCACTATACTTAAGCCATTCCTCCCTGGTTTTCCGTAGATCTCGTCACCATCCCGGAGGAATTTGGTAAATATTTTCTCGTTTTTTGTCCAGCCCGTACCGTTCCAGTGGTATGTATCCGTCCATACATCCGTTGCCGACAGGACCAGGACGAGGTTCTTCCCTGTGGCCGGGGCAATAAATCTATATCCATCACCGTCAGGAGGGTAGTCGTTAAAGCAAGAACCCTCAATCCGGCTCCACTTCTCGCCATCCCAGCGGTAGAAACTTTTCCCGAGTATTTCCCCATCATAGCCGCTGGTATCATAGCCGGGAAGAGTGACCTTATCAATGGGAATCGGATCGGCCTCCACAGCTGCCAGCAGTCCGCCTGCGCCGTCCGGCCCTACTGCGACCACCCGGCAGGACCTGAAAACTCTGAAAGCGTCAGCCCGTCGTTTATGTCCACCAGATCATCAGCGCCACTGGTGGACATGGTATAAATTCCATCATGTCCGTAGAGGTAAAGCTCCAGAACCCCAGTCTCCGCATCCAGCGCCCCATAAACCCCGGAGACGTCAGGGCCGCCGTCTTCCGCGGAGGTGCCGGTGCCGATAGGCACGTTGGGGCTGGTCACATAGGTGAACGCGCTGTTCTTCTCGCTGGCCTCTGTCGAGATCTCGTAGGTCTTCACCGCCGTCTCCGTGGTGCCCGCGTTGGTTCGAACCGACGCCGTCACCGTCAGCTTGTCTGTGTAGGGCAGCGGGTCGATGGGGAGCCAGATGCAATAGGTTTTGCCGGCCTCCCAGTCCTGTGTAATGACGTTGCTGCTGAGAGGCGTCCCTTCTGCCGAGCTGCCCCCGTAGAGCGTGACGGTGAGCTGTCCGTCCGGGATCTTGGAGGGTACGCTGAGAGGGAGGTAGAGCCGGGCCCGGCTGCCCGCCGGAAGCGTGTCCCCCTCCTTCCCTGCGAAGGACGGATTGACAGTGATCCCCGAAGATCCGCTTCCCTTCAGATACGCGCCCTCGCCCAGGGTGACCTCCGCCAGCTTGAAGTGGGCGGTAAAGGTCACGTTCTCCATGCCCTCGGCCAGGGCCACCGTCATGGGATTGGCCGTCTTGTCCCAGTCCTGGGTCAGTTCCTCCAGGTTTATCGTCTGGAGGCCATTATTCTCCACGGGAGCGGGGGTCTCCTCCGCATCGGGTGTCTCCTCCACATCGGGGGTCTCCTCCACACCGGGGGTCTCCTCCACGCCGGGAGTCTCCTCCACATCGGGAGTCTCCTCCACGCCGGGAGTCTCCTCCACATTGGGGGTCTCCTCCGCGCCGGGAGTCTCCTCCGCGTTCAGACGCAGCAAAGCCGCCGGGGATGGAATTTCCGTTTCCTCCACGGCAGCATCCTCCACCCCGTCCGGGGCGGGCTCGGCCGGCGCGGGCTCTTCTGTGGGAGCGCCCGTCTCCGCCGGCGGCGCGGTCACCTCCGGCTCAGAGGGGCGGGCTCTGTCGATTCGGCGGGAGGCTCCGCCTCGCGCGCATCTTCCTCCGGGGCGCGGTCGTCACCGGCTCGGAAGGGCGGGCTCCGGCGATTCGGCGGGTTGCTCCGCCTCACCGCCATCCTCCGGCATATCCTCATCTGGAAGCACCTGCTCCTCCGGCGCACTGTTTTCCGCGCCGGTTGGGACGCCCTCCCAGCTCCAGTAGTCAAACATATAGAGTTCATCCGGCGTGGCCGTCAGGGTGTACTGATCCGCGCCGTTGGAGGAGTTTACATAGGAAAAGGACGCGGTTCCATGCCCAGCATTCTCAACTGTGGGAACACGGCGCTCCCGGAAATAGGCGGTAAAGTTGGTGTTCTTCGTCAGGTTCACGGTATACGGATTGTCATAAATGCGGTCAGAACTTCCTCCGCGAGCCAGTAGTCGAACGCGTAGTCCTCTGCCCCATAGCGGCGAGTACATATTGATCGGCCACGGTACCTTTCAGTGCCTCTGCCGTACCACGTCCCTCCTGTGCGACGGATACGGTCGCGGAATGCGTTGATTCAGCCGGTGCTGGAGCGAGGATGATCGTGTTCCCCACCAAGCCCATAATCACTATTGAGGATTCGGGACATACTCGTCATTTTGAAAGACAACTTGTTGCCTTGAATCGTTATAAAAGTTTTTTCCGCCTTATTTGAATAAGAAAGGACATATTTTCCCTTATCCTCATGATCATGCAAATATTGATTCAGCCCACCATTACTTGCTGTCCCGCTAACGGTCCAGCCCTTATATCCACTTGGGAAAAATCATCTAATGTGACAGTACTAGTGACGATAGATGTAGCGCCGCCACCACCCTCAGTCTGAAATTTTCATTAACTATATATTCGTTGCGCTCTCCGGCCTTAATCTCATAAGTATTCCCGCTTATCTTAAACTGCCCTGAGACAGCGCCTGTATACGTCCTCAAATCGATCACGATTTTGATCTGTTTCTCAGTCGGTTCAACAGCCAGTGCCGTCGGGGCACAGAGCGAGCATAAAAGCGACAGCACCAACAGTATGGAAAGAAGCTTCCTCTTCTTCAGCAATGATGACTCCTCCTCTAATTCGTCTTCCAGCCTTCACCAGAAGCCCTTCAACAGATGAATGTCCCCGGCCGCCGAACACGTCGGCGACCGGGGGTTCAGGTCATTCTCTCATGGGACGGCCATTTTCCGCTCCCTCTTATCAGTCGTGCACCACATACAGGTGGTTATAGTCATTGCCAAAGACGGCGTAGCCGTTGTCAATGGCCATGCCGCCCAGGGCGTATGTGTCGCCCGTTGTGCCCCAGACCTGGCTGCCGGTCGTGCCGTCATAGCTGTAGCAGTAGCCGACGCCCTTCTGGGCGTTGGTGTTGAAGTACAGGTAGTCGGTGCCGGTGCCGTCGCCCATCACCACGATGGAGCTCTGAACGGGGAAGCCATCGCCCTCGACCACCGTTTTCACGGAAGAGCCGTCGGCACTGACGCACTGGACGCCGGCATTGAAGCCAGAGTAGTAGCCCACATAGATGCGGTCGCCCACCTTGGTGGTGGAGGTGGAGCCAGTTTTTTGTGCCACTCGACCGTCAGCCCGTCATCATAGGAGCAGCACCACAGGTAGCCGCCCTGGGTGGTGAAGTACAGGTAGCCGTCATCCAGCATGACGGTGGAGCGCACATTGCCCGCGTCGCTGGCCACATCGGTCAGATCCAGCACGCCGCCGGTTGTGTCAAAATCCGCGATGCTCCGCCAGTACAGCAGGCCATTGTCGCTGCCGAAGTAGACGTTGGTGCCGTCGCTCACCGCGCCGGCCCAGTAGAAGCCGTAGCTGTCGGGGTGAAGGTCTTCACCGAGTAGTCGGAGAGCTTGACCTGATAGTAGGTTCCCGCGTTGCTGCCGCCGGGCCAGGTGCCGAAGTACAGGTAGGTCCCGTCGGTGGTGATGGGGGTGTTGATCTGGCCATTGATGCCGGTCAGGACATTCGTCACAGTGGGTTTGTTCTGATCCAGGCCGGTAAGAGCCATAACCTTGCTGCCGGTACCGGTAAGCCACTCACCGCCCTCGTAGTCGTCATACTGGCTGATGGTACCCACATAGAGGGTATCGTCCGACGCGTCGTCGGGGGTACCCTTGTCGTCCAGATAGGGGGTAGACAGTTGGAAGCCGCTCTTGGCGTTCAGAGAGGTTCCCTCCGTGCCGTAGGGATCGGTAGTCCAGACGATGCTGCTGCCGCCGTTTTCCGCGCACCTGATCTTGGCTACCAGCGCGCCGCTGGCTCCATAGCCATCGTAGAGAACGTAAGCATAGGTAGTCCCGTTCACCGTCTGCAATACGGGCACGTTGTCCACGCCGTCCCAGCCGGAGCCGGTACAATGCAGTTGGATGTAGCTGTCCAGGCCGGATTTATCCGGCCTGGTAGGAGCCTCCGTCACCACCGCGTTGTGATTGTTGCTGCCGCCGTAGACGTTCCAAGACGCGAACGCGCTGGTGGACAGCATGCCCGCGGCCATCGCCAGAGGCAGGCACACGGACAGAACCTTTTTGCCGTTTTTCATCTTTTGCATGGCTTTTTCTCCTTCAAAATTAAACTTCCTTTGCTCGACCGCCGCATGAGCAGGATTCCCCGTGCGGCATGCACACGGACTCAGCAGCCATAGGCGTGCATGCTCCCATGGCCGCAATCAAAGACATTTCCCAACCACCCGACCTTTCCAGTTCGCATAAAATTCCCATATCACTTATCGTCACGGCCTGTCCGGCCTGTGAACGCGCCCTTGCGCAAGCACCGGACCCCGTTCCTGCGCTCCCGTCCGCCCCGACGCAGACCGCGTTGTTCGGCCCTTGGCGCGCTCCTCTCCCCGCGCGCTTCCCCAGGCCGGTATCCCCTTCCGATGCCGCTATTCAGTTGTCGGCCGCGCTTCGGCCATTTGAAACGGGCGAAGGCCCGCTGGATTCTAAAGTAGGCTCGTCATAGGGGCTACCCTATGACGGAAGAAGGGATCCCCTTCTTCATCAGGATTACTCGCTGCTGTTCTGTTGCTCTGTGTATGCCCGCTCTCTCGCCTGACAGCGGAGCTCCTCCTTGAAGATCTGCCGCTTGGGGAGGGGCTTCTGCTTCTTCGGCGGGACCAGCCCCGCCGCCGTGACCACATTCTTCCAGCAGCCAAAGCGAACCGCGATAAAGTGGCCTCCGATGATCTCCCCGGCGTTGGGCGTCATTCCGAGCCGTGCCGCCTCACCCCGGACATAGTCCAGCAGCTCTTCGTCGCTGGCGTCACCGTGCGTCTGGGCAAACTGAACATTTCGCTGACGAAGCGCTTCCTTGGTGCGCCCAATGAGTTTTTTGCTGAGCTTCTGATCACCGGTGAAATACTTGCCGCTCACAAAACAGCCTCCTGACTTGTGGCACAATCCGGCTGCCCCGCAGACCTCTTGGGGCAATAGAAACAAAAAGACGGACGCATACCGATACGTCCGTCTTTCCCCGAGCGTGCGAATAAAAGCGGACGCAAAATATGCGTCCGCTTTTGTTCCCATTTCGGGCAGAAGAGGGCACTCATCCCGTGCCCATCTTTCTATTTGGCATTTTTCTCAGAGCAGCCCCAAGGAATTGGGGGTAAGCTCCTAGTAGGTCTTCTGACTGATGTGTCCCGACGGGCCTAAAGCCCGCCTGCGCATATCCGCCGCCTTCCCAGCTAAGCCATTACGACCGCCAGTGACCTGCTTTCGCAGAAAACGGATACACTCCACAATCACAGCTATTGAATTGCACGTCCCGCAGCTTTCGCCGCGGCTCCTGCTGCAAAACATGTCCAGGAATTTCACCTGATTCCCTTGTTCAGAAACAAGGATGCGTGTCCGGTCACTGACGGGAACCGGGTCGCGCATTTGCCACAAAAGCCGGATTCATATTAAATTTTACGGGAAGGTGCATGCCGCTCTGCCCATGCAGGACTCAGGAACCATTCCCTTCAAAGAACTATCTTTTGTAAAACTTGTACTTTACAAAGGGCTTTCTTTTGAGTTCATTATACAACTTTTTTCTTGAAATGCAAGGGGCAAACACAAAAATTTTCCAAACGCTATTTAACTCATCTCTACCAAGGAGGCAAAATAAATTCGGCCTGTGGCCGTCATGGAGTTGGCTCCTTTTCGTGGACTTACTTACAAATAGAGATGCCTGTTCCTATTGCGATTTTTGTCGAAAAGTGTTATAATTTTGGTAATATTTTCATCTGCAAACTTGCAGCTCGCTTTTGGGGCCGAATCAAACTCCTAATCATGCAATCACGGACACCATAATAGGAGCAGGTCTTGAATAGCGGGCTTCTAAACATCTGCTGGTTTGGTCGTCGCACACATGACCACGGTTTCCTGTCCGTGCATTTAAGAGGGGGATTTTTTACAATATTTTCAAAAGAGTAATCATACCGAAAATTGCATCGTTTTGAGATAGAGAGATATGAAACGAGAATACATTCAGAAAAACGTATATGAAGCAGTGCAGGAGCGCTTTGATTTTTGTTCCGCGAGTTTGAGAACATCTACGTTTCGTTCAGCGGCGGTAAGGACAGTGGGCTTCTTCTGAACCTCCTGCTGGATTTTAAGCGCACTTATTACCCACAGCGGACGGTCGGCGTCTTTCATCAGGATTTTGAGGCGCAATATACAGTGACGACGGAATTTGTCACAAAACATTTGAGCGTTTGGAGTCTGAGGTCGATCCCTACTGGGTATGTCTGCCTATGGCTACCCGAACTGCCCTGTCCAGCTATGAGATGTTTTGGTATCCCTGGGATGACAGGCATCCTGAACTGTGGGTGCGTCCCATGCCCAGCTATTCCTATGTCATCAATATGGATAAGCCGTTCGATCATTACCGCTACCGGATGCACCAGGAGGACCTTGCTAAGCAGTTTGGGCGTTTTATAAGGAACGCCATGGCGGGGGACGTACTGTTTGTCTGTTGGGATTACGGGCAGATGAATCGTTGCAGAGGTACAGCGGATTTGTCAATAAGAAACATGGCTATAAGGGAGAATGTTGGATCTCCAAGCAGTTCAAGGATGTGTGGTGCGCTTCTCCCCTTTATGACTGGTCTAACAGGGATGTGTGGGTCGCGATTTCCGGTTTGGCTATGAATATAATCGACTCTATGATCTGTATTATCAGGCGGGGCTCAAGATCGACCAGATGCGGGTGGCCTCTCCGTTCAATGATTACTCCAAGGATGCGCTGAATTTATACCGGGTGATTGATCCGGAGATTTGACCAGGCTGGTCGGCCGGGTGCGGGGCCAACTTTGGTGCGATCTATGGTCGGACCAAAGCCATGGGCTATCGCAGCATCACTCTGCCAGAGGGGCATACCTGGCAGTCCTACAAAAGTTCCTGCTGGATACGCTGCCCAAGCGGCTTCAAAACAATTATGTAAAAATTCAAGACCTCGATTCAGTTCTGGCACGAAACGGGCGGCGGGCTCTCCGAGGAAGTCATTCGTGAGTTAGAGGAACATGGATATCAGATTCAACGAAACGGTGTATCCAACTATACACTAGATAAAAATCCCGCGTGGTCTTTCTTGGACCGATTCCGGATCATACGGATGATATTAAGAGTACCAAAGACATTCCAAGCTGGAAACGGATGTGTTATTGTATTTTGAAAAATGACCACACCTGTCGCTTTATGGGTTTCGGCCTGACCCGGCAAGAGCAGAAGCGGGTCGATCTATTTAAGCGGAAGTATAGGGGGATCATAAATGACAAGTGAACCGTTTCGCAGTCCGGCCTATCGTATTATTGCTGTGCCGTTTGAAAAGATCATCCCCAATACATATAATCCAAACAGTGTAGCGCCTCCGGAGATGAAACTACTCTACCTCAGTATTCTGGAGGACGGATATACCCAGCCAATCGTTTGCTATTACTCTGCCAAACAGGATCTATATGCCATTGTAGATGGCTTCCACCGCTGGCGCGTAATGAAGGAACACCGGGATATCTATGAACGGGAGCAGGGAATGCTTCCAGTGGCAGTGATCGACAAGCCTCTCTCCAACCGTATGGCAAGTACCATACGGCACAACCGTGCCAGAGGATCCCATAATGTGGATCTGATGAGCAATATAATCAAGGAACTGCATGAGCTTGGGCGGTCCGACGCCTGGATCGCCAAGCATTTGGGCATGGACAAGGATGAAGTCCTACGACTCAAACAGATCACCGGCTTGGCCGCGCTGTTTCGAGATGTAAAATTTGGACAGGCATGGCGTCCGGTCGAGGAGGATGAATAGAAAATTGCTTTTATGGTGCCCATATAGCGTAAGCGTCATACAACAGTACTTCAGGCTGGTGTTATGAACAAAAAGGGTTTATTCTGTAATTGGCTAAGAGTAACAAGCAAAGAGATAAACTGGGAGGCAGAGGGCTTAGAAATCATTGTAAAACCGGATAATATCTAGAGTCCACACGCATTTCATTAGCTTTCCAGTCCGCGAAAAACATTACACTAACCAGAGATGTACGCCGTCCGGCTCAGGCCGGACGGCGCATTTTTCATACGGGTTCTCCCAGTCTTCCGCCCTCCAGAGGGCGGATCGCCTACAGAAGCGCTCACATAGAGCGCGGTCGTGAGAGATAAGCAGGTAGCCCACCTCCCGCTCCTGCTGAATTTCCTGCAACAATTGGATCACCTGCGCCTGAGAAATCACATCCAGCATGGAGGTCGGCTCATCCAGAACCAGAAAAGAGGGGTCCATCAGCATCGCACGGGCCAAGGCAAGCCGTTGGAGCTCCTCCGCTGAGCTCCGCCGGAAAGCGGTCCAGGTTTTCCTCATAAATGCCGTAGCGCTCCAGATAATCGCACAGTCCCTGCCGGGTATAAGGCAGATGGAACAGGCTATAAGGCTCCCGCATACTGTCGATCAGCCGCAGCTTGGGATTGAACGTCACCTCCGGATGCTGAAACAGGATTTGAATCCGCCTTCGGGCGGGCCCCCGGAGGATAGGACAATCTCTGCCCGTCCAGCCTCACCTCTCCGGCGGTGGCTGGATAGATTCCTGCCAGGATCTGGCCGATGGTGGACTTGCCGCTGCCGCTGTCACCGAAAATGGCCAGCGTCTCTCCCCGGTCGATGGTAAAGGAGATCTCCTCCACCACCATGGGGCCGCGGGGGCGGTATCGCTTGGACAGGCCCTGCACCTCAATCAGCATAGTTCCAACACCTCACCTTCCGCTTCCCCACCGCCATCAGCGGCGGAGCCTTCCGGCAGCGCTCCGAGCGCCATGGGCACCGGCCGTAAAAGTGGCAGACGCTCTGGCGTCAACGTCCTGCCGGGGCGGCGCAAAGCCCATATTGGCGCGCAGGCCGTTCTCCGGCAAAGCCTCCAGCATGGCCCTGGAGTAGGGTGCAGGGCTCGGCAAAAAAGGAGGGGCTGTCGCCGCTCTCGATCTGCTGGGAGGCGTACATAACCACCACCCGGGAGGAGATGGCGTGTGCAAAACGGAGATCGTGGGTGACGCAGAGCAGGGTGCGCTCCCCAGCCGTTGGAAGGCATCCTCCACCAAGGCGATGCGCCGGCGGTCCAGCCCCTTGGTAGGTTCATCCGCCAGAACCAGATCCGCCCCGGCGGCTATCCCCATGGCGATCAGTACCCGCTGGCGCATACCGCCGGAGAGCTGAAAAGGATAGCTGCGGCACAGAGCTGCACCATGCTCCAGCCCAAAGGACTCCAACAGCGCGGCCGCCTGAACCAGCGCTTCTTTCCGAGTACAGGGCTGATGCTTTCGAATGGCCTCGCAAAGCTGGTGGCCCACGGTATAGAGTGGATTGAGTCCATTCCCGCTTCCCTGCGGAATATAGGCGATCTCTTTCCCCCGGATCCGGTTGAACTCCCGCTCCCGGCAGCCCAACAGCTCGCGGCCGTTGAGGCGGATAGAGCCGGTGACCCGGGCTGAGGCGGGCAGCAGCCCCAGTGCGGCCAACAGCAGGACACTCTTTCCGCTGCCCGTTTCCCCCACCACCGCCAGACGGTCGCCGTCGCCTACCGTAAATGTCGTATCGCTCACCGCCTCAGGGTTGTCGCCGAAGCGGATGGAAACCCCCTCAATTTCCAACATTGGCTTCCTCCTTTCTGCCTCTTCCCCGCGCAGGGCCCTCACCGTAATAGCTCAGCAACATAAACCCAAGCACGGAAACCGAGATGCACAGGATGGGCGGCACATACCACCAATAGGAACCGTTGATGATTCCATTGCGGAAAAATGCATAATGCAGGATGCCGCCCCAGCTCTTCTGTCCGATCACACCCAGACCCAGAAAGCTGAGGCTGGCCTCGGTAAGCATGGCGCTGCCCACCGACAGGACGGCACGGATGAATACGATTTCTCCCAGATTGGGCAGAATATGCCGTATCATGATATAGGGGCCGCTGGCTCCCATGGTGCGCTCAATCTGTATAAAAGGCAGGGCCTTGAGCTGCTGCACCCGGCTGCGGATGATGCGGGCCGTAGAGGTCCAGGCGGTGATGCAGATGGCCAGGATGATGTTCCACACGCTGGCATCCAGAAAGGCCACCAGAATGATGGTCAGAGGCAGAGAGGGCAGCGCCATGGCCACGTTGGTCACCTGCATGATGATCTGGTCCGTCCATCCGCCTAAATAGCCGGAGAGGATCCCCAGGGCTGTGCCCACTACTGTCACCGCCAAAGCCGAGACTACGCCAATGAGCAGGGAGATGCGGGTACCGTAAATCAGCTCGCTGAGGATATCCTGCCCAATGTCGTTGGTCCCCAGGGTGCTCCGCGGAGGGCGCAGGTAGGGTACGCCCAGCTCGTAGGGATCGTGAGGGGCGAGCACCGGCGCCAGCAGGGCCACCAGCAGCACCACGCTCAGAATGACCAATCCCGCCAGCACCCGGCCGTTTAATTTCTTACGCATGGCGGTCCTCCTCCCTCAGCCGGGGATCAATGAGCATATTCAGCACGTCCGCCAGCAGATTAAAGGCCACCACACAGATACCGATAAACAAAAAGCAGGTCTGCAGGATTGGAAAATCCTTGGTGTTGACCGCGTCGTAAATGAGGGTGCCCATCCCCTTCCAGGAGAACACCACCTCCACCAGCATGGAGCCGCCCAGAATATGGCCGAACTGCATGCATACGGAGGTCAGGTAAGGGCAAAGGGCGTTTTTCAGTACGTGGCGGCGGAGCACCTGTCCCTGAGAGAACCCCTTTCCCCGGGCCACCGTGATATACTCCTCATCCCGAATGGTCTGCACTGTACTCTTCATCAGCATGTAATAGGAGGCCGTGCGCAGGATCACCAGGATCATCAGGGCAGGGCCATGTGCCACAGGATATCCACTGCCTTTTCCAGCCCCGACAGGCCGCCGGAGGTAATGCCGCTGATGGGAAACAGCCCCATCTGGAACGCAAATACCATCAGAAACAGAATCGCCATGCAGTTGGTTGGAATGGTATTCAGAAAGAGCATAATGGGTGAGGCGATGGTGTCCAGCAGGCCGCCCTTTTTCCACCCCGCCCGCAAGCCCAGCCCTCCGCCCAGTACGGAGGAGAGCACAATGGCGGGTATGGTGAGCAGCAGCGTCCAGCGCATGCGGAACAAAACCGTCTCCAGCACCGGCAGCTTGGTACGGTAGGAATTCCCGAAGTCCAGGTGCAGCGTCTTGTTGAGATAGGTTATGAACTGGACCGGCAGGGCTTGTCCAGTCCGTACTCCCGCCGGACCTCCTCAATCACCTCCGGCGCCTCCGCCTCCAGACGGAGATACTCGTCCTCACCGATAATGTGTACCACCGGGTCGCCAGGCATAAACCGGATGAGGATGAAATTGATGGTTATGATACAGAAGATGATAAAAACAGCCTCCACCAGGCGTTTTCCCAGACTCGCAAAGCACAAATGGCGTACCCCTTCCTTTTATATACAGAGCAGGGCGCACGTCTCCGCCGCCCTGCTCCCGGCCCTTGCTCAGCCGATCGGATGCAGATTATACCAGGTCTCGCAGTTGATGACGCCCCAGCCGGGGAAGTTCGTCCATCCCTCGTATTTGTCGGTGCGGTAGGGGTAGTAGGCGGTATCCCAGCACAGGGCAATGCCGATGACCTCCTCCGAGGCAATCCTCTGCAGCTCTTTTACCTTGGCCACATAGTCCTCATCCCCTGGGCGTTGAGCATATCGTTGTAGTCCTGGTCGAAGTCCTCCAGATCGCAGGTGCCCCACATGCTCAGATCGTAATTGAACATATACAGGAATGGCGTCTTATAGAAGGATACACCCTGGGTAGCATAACAGATGTAGATCTCATAGGCCCCGTCATCCCGGAGCTGCTGCTCGTGGTCGGAATTGCGGATACTCTCCTCATCCAGGGTGCACTTGACCAACCTCCCCAGATTGGTAACGATAATCTCGGCGATGCGCTGGTATAGCGCCGCCTTGGTAGCATTGTACTGGGGTGTGACCAATACATCCATAGGGGTTCCGTCGGGCCGCTCCCGCCAGCCGTCGCCGTCGGTGTCTATATACCCCGCCGCCTCCAGAATCGCCTTGGCCTGCTCCTGATCCTGCACCAGCTTGGGAAGGCTGTCATCGTAGCCAATACCTGCGGGGAGATGATACCCCGCCGGGTACCTGCCCGTCCTCACCGCCGATGGTGGTGGCCAGCAGCTCATAGTTCAGGGCATAGCGCACCGCTCTGCGGAATTCCAAATCATCGGTGGGCTGTTTATGAAAGCCGAAGAGGATCTCGAACAGGCCCATGTTCATCCCCTTCCGGGGTCTACCCCATCCACACCCGAGATGGAGGGCAGCATGGTGGGCGAAATCGGGTTGGAGTAGTCGTACATGGCGTCCACTTCCCCGGTGCGCAGGGCCATCACCAGGGCATCCTGGGAGTCGTAGCTGCGCACCGTCACGCTGCGTACCGTCAGGGCGCGGCCCATGTAGGTCTCCCCAACCGCCTCATAGTGCATGGTCTGCGCCTCCTCATCTACCTGAACAAGCTGATAGGGGCCGCAGCCGATGACAGCATCCTCGCCGGTGTAGCCGGAGGGATCCTCGATTCCTTCCCAGATGTGCTTGGGATACATACGCACAAAGACGGCGGAGTTCCCCAGGGTGAAATAGGCCGCCCCATCGGCCACCTGGAAGTCCACGGTGGTATCGTCTACCTTCTCCACGCCAGTGATCTTGGAGAGATAGCCAGACTTGAGTTTGTTGTTCATCAAATCGACCGTAAAGATGACATCGTCAATCGTAAATGGCTCTCCATCATGCCACGTAATTCCCTGATCCGTGGCAAAGGTAGCCCGGATGGTGCTGCCCTTGTCCAGAATCTCCCAGGAGGTCATCAGGTTGGGCTGCATCTCGTTATTCTCATCCCGCACCAGCCAGGTTCCGGCGCAGAAGGCATTGTAGTTCATGCGGCCGAAGGAGCCGCTCTCCGAGGCCAGCGTCCGTGGAGTGACCTCCTTGCAGATACCGATCTTCAGCTCCTCCACCACGCCGGCGGAGGCCGTCCCCTCCGTCTGCGCCGGAGCGCTCTGGGGTACTCCGCTCTCCTCCGGCGTCTGCGCGGAGCAGCCAAATAGCCCCAGCGTCAAGGCCCCGGCCAGGAGCAGGGAAAGCACTTGTTTTTTCATGCGGAAAATACTCCTTTCATATTCAGATGCCGCTTAACGAACGGGGCGCAGGCTATACCAGGTCTCGCAGTTGATCACGCCCCAGCCGGGATAGTTCGTCCACCCCTCGTATTTGTCCGTGCGGTAGGGAAAGTACGCCTTGTCCCAGCAGAGGGCTTCCCCGATGTACTGCTCCGCATTGATCTGCTGAAGGAGCTTGGTTCCCTCAATGTAGGCCTTCTCATCAGACGCCTGCCGCCTGGTCTCATACGCCTCTACAAACTCCGGCAGATCACAGGTGCCCCAATTGCCATCCAGGGTATTGTCAATAAAGTAATAATAGCAGGAGGTCTGAGACGCCATTCCGGAAGTGCAGTAGCAGATAAAGATCTGGTAGGTTCCCTCCTTGCAGAGCTGATCCTCATATTCCTCATTGGTAATGCTCTGCTCGTCCACATGGGCCTTAACCCCAATGGCATCCAGGTTTTGAACCATGACCTCTGCAATCCGCAGGTAGACCTCGCGGCGTGTGCTACTGTTCTGGGGAAACCAGAATATCCATGGGGCTGCCGTCCGGCATCTCCCGGTAGCCGTCTCCGTCCACATCCAGGTAGCCGCCTTCATCCAGAGCGGCCTTCGCTGCCTCCAGATTCTGTTCCAGCTTGGGCAGCGTCTCATCATAGCCGAGATTCGGCGGCGCAATGACCCCCACCCCGGGTACCTGGGCATCCTCACCGCCGATGGCGGCGGCCAGCAGCTCGTAGTCCAGGGAAAGCGTGACTGCTTTTCGGAAGTTCAGGTCGTCCGTAGGCCCTTTCCGGAAACCGAACATGATCATATAGCTGCCCGTATTGTCACTCATACCGGGCTCCACGTGCTCCACACCCGTGATGGAGGATGCCATAGTGGCCGGGAGGGGACTGGCATAGCTATACATGGCGTCAATTTCGCCATTGCGCAGAGCCATGACCAAAGCATCATTGCTGTCAAAGGACCGGAGTGAAACCTTCTTTACCGTCACCTCGCGGCCCAGATAGGTGTCGCTTACGGCCTCGTAGTAGCTGGTCTGAGCATCCTCGTCCAAGCTGACAAAGCGGTAGGGGCCGCAGCCGATGACAGCATCCTCCCCACGGTAGTCCTTCGGGCGTCAATGTTCTCCCAAATGTGTTTCGGCTGGACGTAGAAATAGCCGGCCACCAGTTTGAGCCACTGGTAGGCCGGGCCCTTCAAAACCACCTTGATGGTGTCCTCATCCACCTGCTCAGCATGGTCCACATAGGAGCTGTAACTGGATTTGCGCACATTGATGTTATAATCGAAGGTAAACAGCACATCGTCCATGGTCAGGGGCTCCCCATCATGCCAGGTGATACCCTGGTCCAGCGCCAAGTCACAGGTGATGGTAGTAGAGTCTTCACTGACCGTCCAATCTGCAACAAGGAATGGCTCTACCTCGCCGTTGGGCCCCGTCTGCCAGAAGGGCGCTGTCACAAAGGAGTTATAGCACATCTTTCCAAATGCGCCGCTCTCCACAAAGGTGGTAAAGGTGTCGTTTGCGGCGGTGGTCCCGAGGTGCAGCTCCTCCACCACGCCGGCGGAGGAGCTGCCCGCCGTTTCGGCAGGAGAGCTCTGAGGTGCGCTCTCCGCCGCCGGCTGCGCAGAGCAGCCGAACAGGCTCAGCGCCAGCGCGCCAGCTAAAACAGGGAAAGGGCTTGCTTTTTCATTTGAAAACCGCTCCTTTCATACCGCGTCTATTAGACTGCGGGCCGGGTGGAGAACCAGGTCTTGTAGTTGATCACGCCCCAGCCGGGGAAATTGGTCCAGCCCTCATAGTGGTCGGTACGGTAGGGGAAGTAGGCCTTGTCCCAGCACAGAGCCAGTCCCACCACCTGTTCATCGGCAAGCGCTTGCAGCTCCTTCATGGCGGCGTTGTACGCCTCGTAGCTGCCGGCGGTCTTCTTGGCCTCATAGGCGGAGACAAACTCCGGGAGCAGGCAGGTGCCCCAGCGGTTGTTGTCGTTATCCCCGATCATGTACATGAAGGCGGTGTCATACATGGCCACGCCGGGAGAGGTATAGCCGATGTAGAGCTCATAGGTGCCCTGCTTGCGGACCTCGGTGGCGTGGTCGGAGTTGCGCACGCTCTCCTCGTCCATGGTAGTCTGCACGCCCACGGCCTCCAGATTGGTCTTGAGCACTTCGGCGATGCGCAGATAGAGGGCCTGACGGGTCTTGTTGTACTGGGGAGTAATGAGGACATTCAGCTCGCTGCCGTCGGGCATATCCCGCCAGCCGTCGCCGTCAGCATCCACATAACCGCCCTCATCCAGCAGGGCGTTGGCTTCGTCCACGTCCTGAGCCAGCTCGGGCAGCGAGCCGTCAAAGCCCTTATTGGGGCCACGATACCGGCGTGGGGGATCTGGCCGTCCTCCCCTCCGATGGTGACGCGGAGCAGCTCGTAGTCCAACGCGGCCCGCACGGCCTTGCGGAAGATCAGGTCGTCGGTGGGCTGCTCGTTGAAGCCGAACACCAGTTGATAGTTGCCGGGGTTGTCGCTCATGCCGGGATCCAGCCCCTCCACTCCGGTGATGGAGTCCACCATGGTGGCGTTCAGGGAGTTGGAGTAGTCGTACATGGCGTCCACCTCCCCGCTGCGCAGGGCCATCACCAGGGCGTCGTGGCTGTCGTAGGTGCGCACGGTCAGCTTGCGCACGGTCAGCTCCTGTCCCATGTAGGTATCCGACACCGCCTCTAGGGTCATGCTCTGGGCCTCCTCGTCCACACCTGTGAGCTTGTAGGGGCCGCAGCCGATAGCGGCGTCCTCGCCGGTGTACTCGGCGTATTCGCCCTCCACCTTGGACCACACATGCTCCGGCCGAAGGGTGACGAAGTTAGCCATGCTGTTGAGCATGGTGAAGGCCTTGCCGTCGGTCAGCGTCAGGGTGGCCGTGGTCTCATTCACCGCCTCCACCCCTGTCAGGCCGCTGCAATAGCTGGACTTGCGGTCGATCAGATATTGGAAGGTAAACACCACGTCATCCATGGTCACAGGTTCACCGTCGTGCCAGGTGAGGCCCTGATCTGTTGCAAAGGTGGCGGTAATGGTATTCAAGTCGCCGCTCAGCTCCCAGCCCGTCATGAAAAAGGGCTGAACCTTGCCATTCTCATCGGTGACTACAAAGGGAGCGGTGACCACCGCGTTGTAGTTGAGCTTGCCGAAGATACCGTTTTCCGTCATAACGTTGGCGCCGTCAATGGCGGCGGTGGTACCGATGCGCAGTTCCTCCACATAGGCAACGGAGGACTTGCCGCTCTCCACCGCTTCCGGCGGGCCGCTTTGGGTGGAAGCCGCCGGGTTCTGTCCCGCGCAGCCGGCTGCGGTCAGCGCAAGAGCGCTGGCCAGCAGAAGGGATGCCAGTCGTTTCATACATGTTCCTTCTTTCCTTCTCTTAAATTTCTATTCAAAACAGGGACGGTCCCCTGCTTTGGTCTTATAATGAAAGAGCATTCCTGTTTTGTCGTTAGAAAACAGGAATGCTCTTTGTCCTGGATATGCAAAAGGGCACCGCCGTCCCCAGCGATGCCCAGTTAATGCCCCAATGACCGCGATATCCACCGCGGCAGCATCCAATTCTCCCTCGCCGAAAGAATAGAATCCGATAGACATGGCAGGTCTTCTGACTCCAGATCATCCGGCTTCGCTCACCTTCCCGGTTTCCCAGTGGTATTAAGCGGGCCGTCCCTGTTACAGCAGCGGGAGCTGTCGCAGACTTGCACTGCGTTCCCTTTTCAATACAAACGTATCACCATATCCTGCTATATGAAATTATGGATTCAGTATACACCGCCGTCCAAGGCCTGTCAATATGTGTCTAACTGCGCCGAATGCTCTCCACTTACGGAGCCTAGCGGCAACAGGCACATTCCATTCCACCGGCTCACCGCCGCATCTGCTCTTCGCCGCCTGTAACGGGCGAACCAATCAAGTATAAGAAATCTCGCGTTGAGAGCAGTCACAGGAGATCACCCCTTTCTTTCCGGCCGGGCTGTGCTATAATCCCCTCATATACGTTTTCAGCAAGTGGCCAGACTCCGTCTGGTTAGAGGGAATCGGGTGCAACTCCCGAGCGATCCGGTCACTGTAAGCGGGGAGCGGGCTGCAGATCGCCATTGCATGTTTCACATGTGAGAAGGCGCAGCACGTGACGAGCCGCAAGCCAGGAAACCTGCTTGCTGAATTTGTGGGGACGCTTCCGGTGAAAGCTGCTCCACAGGCCGCCGGCCCTGCCGGTGCGCCTGTCTGCAAGCCGGCTCCGCGTCAGAATACGCGGGGCCGGCGATTTTGCTTTTTCCGGGCAGAGAGGAGAAATGCGCATGCGACAGCCTTTTTTTGAAGATCTGATGACCGCAATGGAAAAACGGGAAAATCTCCGGGAGCGTGGGGGCGGTGGGGGAGATGCAGGAGGTGCTTCCGCTCCTCCACAGCCCACGGGGCTGTGGGTTTCACTACCGCTATTCCGCCCGGCGTCGGCACCAGCCCTTTTACAGCGTGCTGACCTCCAATCTGGAGGAGCGGGACATCATCTGCGGCGGGGAGAAGCTCCGCCAGGCCATACGGGACGCCTGGAGCCGTTACCGCCCCGGGCTCATCATGGTGATCCCTCCCCGATCAGCGACATTCTGAACGAAGATGTGCGCTCCGTATGCGCCGAGCTGCGGCGGGAGGGTATTTCGGTAGTGGGCCCAGTCGGAGCTCTTCTCCCACCGGGACAAGAACTACACCGGAACCGCCTGAAGGAGCTGGCCCGCCAGACCATCACCGGCGACAATCGGCTGGAGATGGAGCTAAAGGGCTGCGGCTTCACCGAGGCGCTCTACGCCCTGGTGGAGCAGGTGATGGAGCCGTCCGCTCAGATCCCGCACAGCATCAACATCGAGACGGTGGGCTGGGGAGCGAGGAAGGCCGCCTGCGGGAGCTGGAGGTCTTTTGAACGGCTGCGGGATTCAGGTGAACACGTGGATCCCCAGCGCCCCCCTCTCCTCTCTGGTACACGCCCCGGCCGCGGAACTGAATCTGGTCAAGCGGGTTCGCTGGGCCAGACGCATGCGGTAGAAATTCGGAACCGCATACCTTCACATCGGCGGCGCGGGACGCTACGCCGGACTGGATGGAATCTGCACCTTTTACCGGGACATTGGACAGGCCCTCCGCATGGAGGCGGCGGTGGAGCCCGTCGTCCTGGCGGCGCGGGCCCAGGCCCTGGAGGAGACGGCGGAGGCCCGCCGCCGCCTGGGGCAGGCCCGGGCGGTTCTCGTCAGCCGCAGCATCCAGCAGGCTCCCTTCGAGCTCAAATCCTATGTGCGGGACTATGGCCTGTCGGTCTCCCATCTCTGTGTCATCCTGACCCCGGAGAGCCGTAAAACCTGAATGTCACCCCCGCGCTGGAGGACAGCCTGCTGGCCCGGGTACGGGAGGCCGCCGCCCTCTACAGCCCGGAGACACAGCTCCTCCTGAACCCGGCAGAGGAGACGCTGCGCGGAATCTTCGCAGAGGCGGATGTGGTGGTGGGCACCGGCGACTTCACCTTGGAGGGGATGGGCGCGCCGCTGATCCCCGCGGTCAACGAAACCACCTCCCTCTCCTTCCCTCCTATGTCCGCACGGTGCGTAGGATGCCGCCGCCTGGAGCACGGGACGGAGCGCAGCAGTCTTCTGCTGGGGAAAATGCCCTTCCAAAGCCGCCATTACCCACTGTACTGTAATCAGTCTAATCTGGCCGCCAAGGAAATGTGGTCCAGAATGTGGCTCAATCGAAAGGGGGATTCCGTATGAGGCCGGCCAGCGGCTGCAAGCTCTTTGGAGCCTATCAGGCTTTGGGTGGAATTCAGGACGGCATTGTTCTGCTCCACTCCGTGGTGGGCTGCAATTTTGGCTCCATGTCCCTCCACGTTGCCCAGGATATGCGGGATATCCGGCAGACCTGCACCGTCATCAGCGACAGCGACGTGGTGTTCAGCGGCGAGGCCTCCCTGGAGCGGGCCGTCCGCTCCGCGCTGGAGCTCTTCCAACCGTCCGTCCTGTTCGTGGTCAGCGGCTGTGTGAGTGAGATGATTGGGGACGATATCCCCGCCGTCTTAGCCCGCATCCCCCATGAGGTGCCGCTGCTCCATGTGGAGGCGGCAGGCTTCCGTGGGGATGCGGCTCGCGGGCTGGAGGCTGGATGGCTGGCACTGCTCCCGCTGATGAAGCCCCCGGTCCCCCGGCCTTATCCCCGGCCCTATCCCCGTTCTGATCCCCGTCCCCTGGTTAATCTGATCGGGCTCGGGATGGATGACCCCACGCCGCCGACGATGTTGAGGCCCTCCGGGCTATGCTCGCCCCCCAGGCCGCACTAGGCGCCGTGCTCTCCCGCTGTACGCTGGAGGAAGTGCGCCGCGCACCCTATGCCGATGTGAACCTGGTGCTCCGTGGAAAGGCGTGAGCTGGCGCAAGCCATGAAGGAGTACTTCGGCATACCGTGGGAGGAACTTGATTACCCCTATGGCGCCGCCGGCGCGGACGATCTCTGGAGTCGGCTGGAGCGCCGCTTCGGTCTGGATTATCATCAGGCCCGGGCGGAGCTGGACCGTCAGATTGCAGAGGGAGCTGGAAAAGCCTACCGCTATTTACAGGCCCTCTACGGCATGCCGGCTGCGATCCTCGCCTCGGGGCCGCGGGCCGACGGTCTGCGGCGCTTCTGGAGCAGGAGCTGGGGATGGAGGTGGTGTGCTTTGCCCGCCGGGAGGAGCTCTCCGACCAGGAGGACTTCTACCGGGAGCTGCGCGGCTCCGAGGCGGCGCTTCTGTTTGGCTCCTCCTTTGAGCAGGACGGTGCCGACGAGCTGGAAATTCCGCTGATCCGCGTGGATTACCCGGTGTTTGATGAGGTCTGTCTGACCCCCCGCCCCCACCTGGGCGGGCTGGGAACCCTCCATCTTCTGGAGGACATCTTCCGCGGCATCATGAACGGCCGCATCTTGAAAGGGGCGCTCTATCAGTGAAACGCATCTGCGTCTATGGAAAAGGGGCATCGGGAAGTCCACCGCCGTGTCCAACCTGGCGGCGGCCATGGCCCAGGCCGGGAAACGGGTGGCGGTAGTGGGCTGCGACCCCAAGGCGGACTCCACCCGGGGCCTGATGGGGCGGCGCATCCCCACCGTTCTCGACCAGCTCAAGACCGGCGCCTCCGGGAGATCGCCTTCACGGACAGCCGGGCGTCCGCTGCATCGAGGCGGGCGGGCCGGAGCCGGGCACCGGCTGCGCCGGGCGGGGTATTATCGTGGCCATGGAGGAGATCCGCAGCCGCGGCCTGCTGGATGACCGGATGTGGTGCTCTACGACGTGCTGGGGGACGTGGTCTGCGGCGGGTTCAGCATGCCGCTGCGGGAGCAGGTGGCCGACGAGGTGTATCTCGTCACCACCAGCGACTTCATGGCACTCTACGCCGCAAACAACATCTGCCGGGGTATCCGCAAATACGCCCAGAGCGGTAGAATCCGACTGGCCGGAATTATACACAACGGCCGCAGCAGCGTGGACAACGACGGCCTGCTCCAAGCCTTTGCGACGGAGCTGGGCACCACGGTGGCGGGAAAAATTCCCATGAGTCCCCTCATCGGCCAGGCCGAGCTGGAGCGCCAAACCGTGGTGGACAGCGCGCCGGACAGCGCGCCCGCCCAGGCGTTCCGCGCCCTGGCGTCCGTCCTCCTGGACAACCGCGGCGGCTGCATCCCGGAGCCGATGAGCGACGACGGGCTGGAAGCGCTCTGCCGGAAGGCGGCCCCGCTTTGATTCCGGCTGAGCACCCTGCCTCTCCGCCCAGGCCCACTTCCGCTATGGCCGGATTCATCTGCCCGTGGCCCCCAGGTGCAACATCCGGTGCGGCTACTGCGACCGCCGCTATGACTGCGCCAACGAGTCCCGGCCCGGCGTCACTTCGGAGGTCATCTCCCCCGAGGCTGCCCTGGACCGCGTGGAGCGCGCCCTGCGCCTGGACAGCCGTCTGCGGGTGGCGGGGGTGGCGGGGCCCGGCGAGCCCTGGCCAACCCCGCCACCCTGGAGACCCTCCGACTGGTTCGTTCCCGCTTTCCCGGACTCCTGCTCTGCCTGAGCACCAACGGGCTGGTTCTGTCTGATGCTTTGCCCGAACTGCTGGACTGCGGGGTTTCCACCCTGACGGTCACTGTCAATACCCGCTCCGTCGTCTGTGCCGGGCACGTCTACCGGACGGTGGGCGGCAGCGCGGATGCCGGAGCCATGGCAGCCTTTCTCTCCGCTCAACAGGAGGGCGTGGCCAAGGCCGCAGAAGCCGGACTTACGGTGAAAATCAACACCGTCGTCATCCCCGGCGTCAACACCGGGGAGATTGAGGAAATCGCCTGTTGGGCCGCCCGTGCGGGAGCCGCCGTCATGAACCTCATGCCGCTCATTCCCCAAGCCGGCTTTCGGGACAACGAGCCCCAGCCAAGCGCTCCTGGATGCGCTGCGCGCCAAGGCCCGTGTCCATATCCCCCAGTTCACCCACTGCAGGCAGTGCAGGGCGGACGCAGTGGGCGTGCCCGGAGAGATGAACTGCATCGGCTGCCTCTGAGATTCAAACGGCAAAGCTCAGCTGTCCTATAGGCTGCCGTCCAGATTTTTCTCTGCTTGTCTGCTCTATGGGGAACATATCAACTGACTGGTATTGACAAAAAAAGAGACTTGCAGTAAAATAAATCGCTCATAAGACAATGGAATAACCTGTCAAGTGCCCAACTGCGGTTGGGGTAAAGGGAATCGGGTGAAACTCCCGAGCGATCCGGTCACTGTAAACGGGGAGCAAGCTGCAGATACCATTGCCGTGCAGACAATGCGCGGTGAGAAGGTGCAGCGCGCGTCGAGCCGTAAGCCAGGAAACCTGCTTGATCAGGAGACAGACGGGTATCTTCCGCAGAAAGAACTCTGTCTGAAACTGCTCACATACCGTGGGCAGCTTCAGCAGCCTGCTTTCGATGGAAAGCAGGCTGTTTGCGTTCTAAAGCGGCAGTACATAGCGCACTCAAAAACGGAAAGGAGAGCCCAATTATGCATGTTGGAAAGAAAACCCTGTCGGCCCTGATGGCCCTGACGCTGACCGCGTCCCTGGCGGCCTGCTCCGCCAGTACCCCGGCGGACACCACCCCGCCGCCACCCTCTGAAAACCTGGTACAGACCAGCAGCACACCCTCTGTCGATGAAGAGGGGGCCAAGCGCACCGAGTATCCCCTCACCATCACCACCTATAACTACAACAAAGAGCCGGTAGAGTATACCTTTGCAAAGGCCCCTGAGCGGGTATACGCCTATGCTCAGGACAACATTGAAATTCTGCTGTCTCTGGGGCTGGCCGACCGCATCGTGGCCGCCAGCGGAATGGACGGTGAGATTGCCCCCGAGCTGGCCGACGAGTTTGCAAAAATTGATTACCACGAGGACACAGGCGTGCTGAGCAAGGAGGATCTGCTGGCCCTGGAGCCCGACTTCATCGCCGCCTGGTATTCCACCTTCTCCGACAAACGCCTGGGCGATGTGGACTTCTGGCACGAGCGCAGCGTGGGCACCTATATGGCGCTGAACAGCGGCTGCCGCGGCGGTTCCGGTACCTACCAGCAGACCGTGGCCGACGAGTGTCAGGACATTCTGACCCTGGGCATGATCTTCGACGTGCAGGACCGGGCCGAGGCGCTGGTGGCCGAGATCCAGGGGAGCTGGACAATATTTCTACCTATCTGGCGGACAAGGATCGCCTGACCGTAGCAGTTCTGGAGGACGAGGGCGGTACCTACCGCGTCTATGGAGAGGACACCCTGGGCGGAAACGTGGCCACCTCCGGCGGCGCTGAGCTGGCCGTGGGCAAGCATGGTGACAACGGCAACATCAGCGCCGAGGATCTGATTGCCGCCAACCCTGACGCCATCTTCATGGTCTGGTACAACGGCTATACCGTGAATGATACCGATTATGCCGGAGAGCAGGTGGTGGAGCTGATCACCGAGAACCCTGCGTTTGCTAGTCTGGATGCAGTGAAGAACGGCCGGGTGTTCGCCATCAACCTGAACAATGTCTACTGCAGCGGCATGCGTACCCTGGACGGCGTTCTGACTTCGCGCAGCATCTCTACCCCGAGCTGTATCAGTAATGCACGGCGCGCCCGCCCATCCCGGGCGGGCGCGCCGCTGATTGAGGCGGTGTATCCATGGATTTGAAAAATGGTGTGTTCCATGGCAGGCCGGCATACTGGCTTGCCATTCTGGTTCTGCTGGCCGGTCTGCTCCTTTCCCTGCTGTGGGAGGTCACTTTCGGCTCGGTGGATCTCAAAATGGGGATGTATACCGGGTCATTCTCTATAAAGTAACCGAGGCCCTCCATTTCCCGGTAGGGGACTCAGAGGTGTACGGCTCCGGCAGCATGAGCGACATCATGTGGTTTGTCCGGTTGCCCCGTCTGGTACTGGCCATCGGCGTGGGGATGGCCCTGGCCCTCGCCGGTGTGGTCATGCAGGCCATTGTCAAAAACCCGCTGGCCGATCCCTATGTCCTGGGCGTCTCCTCCGGCGCCTCCTGGGCCACCCTGGCGATCCTGGTGGGGTGGGCTCCTTCCTGGGCAGCGGCTATGTGGGCCTGGTGGCCTTCGCCGGGGCGTTCCTGGTCTCCATGGGGTGATCGCCCTGGCCAACATCGGAGGCAGGGCCACCTCGGTAAAGCTGATTCTGGCCGGCACGGCCCTCTCCGCCATCTGTGCCGCTGTCTCAAACTTTTTCCTGTACGTCATCAATACCAGCAGCGGCGCGTGGAGGCGGTGGTCCGCTGGACCATGGGCAGCCTGGCCGCCGCAAGCTGGGACACCAATCTCTGGATGCTGGCGGTGGCGGTACTCGGGGCGCTCTTTTCTGGACCCAGTACCGCACCCTGAACCTGATGCTGCTGGGGGACGAGGCCGCCGTCACCCTGGGAACCGATCTTCACCGCTGGCGGATTGTCTATCTCCTGGCGGCGTCCCTGCTGGTGGGCTTTGCTGTCTATACGGCGGGCATCATCGGCTTTGTGGGGCTGGTTATTCCCCATGTGGTACGCATTCTCTTTGGAACGGACCACAAAAGCTGATTCCCATCAGCGCCCTGCTGGGGGCAATCTTCCTTCTGTGGTCCGATGTACTCTGCCGGGTGGTGCTCCCGGGCAAGGAGATCCCCATTGGAGTGCTGACCGCCCTGGTGGGCGCGCCGGTTTTCATCTACCTGATGGCCCGGAAGAAATACGGCTTTGGAGGTGGCGACTGATGGACATCCGAACCGAGGGTGTGCAGGCCGTTCTGGGGAAGCGCCATTTTAAAGGGCGTGGACATCCGTGGGCCAGCGGGAGCTGGTGGGGATCATCGGCCCCAACGGCAGCGGAAAGAGTACTCTGCTCAAATGCATCTACCGGGTGTTGAAGCCCACCGGCGGCGCGGTGCTGCTGGATGGAAGGGATCTGGACCAGTACAGCTATCGGGAGTCCGCCCGGCGCATTGCCGTGGTAGCTCAACACAATTATTATAACTTTGAGTTTTCCGTCCAGGATGTGGTCATGATGGGCCGTGCCCCCACAAGCGGGCCCTGGACCGGGACAACGCCGACGATTTCCGGCTGGTGGCCGAGGCGCTGGAGCTGGTGGGCATGTCCGGCTTCGCCAGGCGGTCCTTTTCCACCCTCTCCGGTGGGGAGCAGCAGCGGGTCATTCTGGCCCGCGCCCTGGCCCAGCAGACCCCCTGTCTGATCCTGGACGAGCCCACCAATCATCTGGATATCAAGTACCAGCTGGAACTGATGGACATTGTCAAATCCCTGGACCGGACCGTGATCTCGGCCATCCACGACCTGAATATTGCCGCCATGTACTGCGACCGTCTCTATGCGGTCAAAGGCGGAAATCGTGGGCTGCGGCAGGCCCCAGGAGGTTCTCACCGAGGACTTTATCCGGCGTGTATACGAGGTGGAGGCCAAGGTTTTTTCCGATGAGAGCGGACAGCTTCACATCCTGTACCACCCAGCTCACCGGCTTTAAACAATATTTGCTTTCAAACGGTCCCGAGCTTCAAAAGCACATGGCCCACCCCTGCATCGGGTTCAGGCCATGTGCTTTGTTCCGGCTGGAAGAACACATAATATTACCCACGATATTATGCGCCCTTTTCTTCCAGCCGGTTGCTCCAAAATGACGCAGGACATGCAGAAGGGTCCCGTGTCTCGTGCGGAGCAGCACGAAATAGGAGGGACAAGTGAATTCGGCAACAAAAACTGTATCCTGAAGGATACAGCAACAAATTCCACAGGTTCCTACTGTGGTTGAAACTGCACCCTCCCAGGTCCGGGAGGCTTTTTGTGCGTTATACACAGGCAGGTCTTCTGACTCAGACGTTCAAACGCACCTCTCCGTCTTCCCGGAACAAACATCCCAGTGACATAGCAGAGAGGCACTCCGCCAACACAGCAACGGCTTTGTGCGGGATTCTCACCCGGCTTCCCTTTTCACCCATCACAATCGGATAGGCACCTGTGTACCAACTATATTCACTTGTTATTTTGATTATATCAGGGTGTATGCAGAATGTCAAGCGGAAGCAAAAGAGATGCGCGCCGTCACCGTCCACAGCGGTACGAGCATTGATCATCAGCGGACTGGTCGCTCAGTTCGTGTCGATGATGATATAATCGTACAGCGGTTTGAGCGGCGTAAGGATAATTCGCAGAAAGCCTTCGGTCCCCATTTCGGTCAACAGAACCTTTCTCTGCTGAGCCAGTACCTTACTCCCAACAGGGATGCCTGGCCCATCGCTGTGGATGGAATCGTCATGGACAGGCAGAAGGTCATTGATATTATTGACAGGAAGGTCGCCTCCATTGACAACATAGAATGTGGTCAGGTTCATTTGCGGATCAAGATCGACCGCAAAACATGTGCCCTCTTTCCATGAGGGTATAGGCCAGATTTTAACAGGCGGCTGTTTTCCAACACCGCCTTTCCGATTAGCGACGGCAATGATTCTATGTCCCCTCATATTTGCGTCTCCTTAATAGTTTCCCAAGTTCGTCTTCTTTTGGTTCAATCGTTTAAAACCCTCGGCTTGCAAGAAATTATAGAAGGAATTCACCAGTAGCAAGCAGATGGTCTGGCTTGCTATTTCAATAAAACTAAATTATAATGTAATATGATACCTTTTCTACGGCTTGGAGTAGTAAACAATCCAATGAAAAGGATACTTTTCAGTCTGTAATTGAGAAGCCGTCTGCCCTGGATTCAGAGCAGACGGCTTCTTAATCACACAGGTACCGGGGACGATTGTAGGCCAAACCATATTGTATTGGTCTCAATTTTATTTCTTTGAAGCATTTCGCTCAGAAAGGCTTTTATCCAACTCTTTGGTTTTTACGCAATTTTATATGTTATATATTAGGCTATATTTTGTATTTAGAGCAATATAAAACAAACATATCCCCTAAAAATGATGTTGACATTTTTATTAACTCGTTTTATAATATGAAAAACATTCTCAATTTAAAGAGAGAGGGCGTAGCTCTGTGGGCCGATACCACACCAAACAGCAAACTCTTATACTCGAATACCTGGCCTTGAAAAGGATACCGCATTTACCGCAGAGTCGGTCTGGCGCGGATTGTTGGGGTGGAGGAAAAGTTGGCCGAGCCACTGTCTACCGTGCGTTGGACCGCTTGGTGGAGGCGGGCACGATTCTCAAAATTCCCTCTGGGGATGGCAACCGGGCACTCTACCGCTATATGGGGAAGCAGCCCTCCCCTCCAGCGGGCGGATGGTCTGCCTGGACTGCGGACGGGCATTTCCTCTGGAGTGCTCCCATCTAGAGGAACTGACCCGGCATATTCAGAGCGACCACCAATTTGAAGTAGATACCCGGCATACCGTTTTATATGGACATTGCTGCGACTGTGGAAAGTGATAATCAGAGAGGAGGCGGCAGAGATGAAAGCGGATATTCAAAAAAGCAGGGCGGCGGCCTTGCTTTTGGCGCTGTGCCTAATTGCCGTGTTCTCTCTGTCCGCCCTGTTCGTGGTCAGTCATGCCGACCACGACTGCACCGGCACCGACTGCGCCGTCTGCCATGAGATTCATTCCTGCCTGTCCGCCCTGCGGCATATCTCAGAGGGGCTGGGGCCCTCTGCCCATTATGGACTGGGCGCGATGCTCCTGCTGCTCTGCGCTTTGCTGCCTGTTTCCCTGTCGGACCGGCGTTCCTGTACCTTGACTGCACTGAAAATTCGTCTGAACAATTAAAGCGACCTCCAAGCAAGGGGAAAGTCTGCCCATTTTAAATGGGCGCTTTGCCTTGCTTTTGCGCCCAAAACCGGAAAATACGCTGATTTGGAGGTTACTATAGCATGAAAAAATTAAAAGAGTTCCTTGTATTTTGCTTGTCCACCGCCCTGTCGCTTTCTCTGCTGGCCGCCTGCGGGAAGCCGCAGACCCCCATGGCCGGTGCGGAAACACCCGCAGAGCCTTCATCTGCCGCATCGGAGGGATCTCTGAGGGTTATGGCAAGCTTCTACCCCATGTATGACTTTGCTCAGAAAATCGGTGGGGATAAGGTCACGGTGACCAACATGGTCCCTGCCGGCACCGAGCCCCATGACTGGGAGCCATCCCCTCTGACATCGTGGCTTTGGAGCAGGCGGATGTGTTTGTATACAGCGGCGCCGGTATGGAGCACTGGGTGGAGGACGTGCTGGCCTCTCTGGATAACCAGAGCCTGGTGACGGTGGAGGCATCCTATGGCATTGCGCTGCTGGAGGGGCACCACCATCATCACGAGGACGAGGAAGAAGCGGAGCACGAACATGAGGATGAGCACGAGCATGAAGAGGGGGGCGGCTATGATCCCCACGTCTGGCTCTCTCCGCTGAATGCCAAGCGGGAGATGGAGAACATCAAGAACGCCATGGCGGAAGCGGACCCAGCGAATGCGGAGTATTACGAGGCCAACTATGCTGCGTGGAGCGCCCGGTGTGACCAACTGGACCAGGCGTTCAAAGACGGACTGAGCAATCTGGCGATTCAGGACATCGTGGTGTCCCACGAAGCCTTCGGCTATTTGTGCGATGCCTACGGGCTCAACCAGGTGGGGATCGAGGGAATTTCGCCTGACTCTGAGCCGGACCCCGCCCGGATGGCGCAGATCCAGGACTTTGTGACGGAGCACCAGGTGAAGGTGATCTTCTCTGAGGAGTTGGTCAGCCCCAAGGTGGCCCAGGCCATCGCGGACGCCACCGGGGCCCGCGTGGAAACACTCAGCCCCCTGGAGGGACTGACCGACGAGCAGTTGACCGCGGGAGAGGACTACTTCTCGGTTATGGAGCAAAGCCTGGCCTCTTTGAAGGACGCTCTGTCGTAGAAGGAGCGGTCCCATGATGGCATTGGAAGCAGACCGGCTCTCCTTTTCCTACGGAGAGGTGCCGGTACTCTCCTGCGCCTCCTTTGGGCTGCCCCAGGGCGGATTTGCCGCCCTGATTGGCCCAAACGGCGCAGGGAAAAGCACGCTGTTAAAACTGCTGCTGGGGAGCTCTCCCCAGCAGCGGCGCCGGCTGCTGGGCCAGGATACGGCCCGGTTTCGAAATTGGAGAAGGCTGGGTTATGTGCCCCAGGACGGGCTGGCCCGCCATACAGATTTTCCCGCCTCCGTGGAGGAGGTCGTTCTGGCCAACCTGTCCGGGGAGATCGGCCTGTTCCGCTTCCCGAGGCAGGAGCACCGGGAGCGGGTGCGGCAGGCCCTGGAATTGGTGGGAATGGCCGGCTATGGGCCGGCTGATTGGAGCCCTGTCCGGCGGGCAGCGCCAGCGGGTGTTGCTGGCCAGGGCTCTGATCTCCCGCCCGGAGGTCATGCTGCTGGACGAGCCCACCTCCGGCATGGACCTGCAAAGCGGGGAGAACTTTTACCGCCTGCTGGCCGGGCTGAACCGGGACCATGGGCTCACCATCCTGATGGTGGGCCACGATGTGGATCGGATCTGCAGCTATGTTTCCACCTTGTACTGCCTGGAAGAAGGCACCCTGGCGGAACTAACACCCGGACAGGTGCGCCGGGAGCGGGCGGGGCTTCACCGCCATTCAGATATGACGCGGGAGAGACGGGGGGAACGCAGTGTCCATCTTTGAATATCCCTTCATGCAGCGGGCCTTTTGGTGGGCATCCTTCTGGCACTGATCATCCCCTGTGTCGGGATCGTCATTGTGCTCAAGCGGTTATCCATGATTGGGGACGCTTTGTCCCACACCTCTCTGGCCGGTGTGGCGGCCGGGTTGCTTTTCAATATCAATCCGGTGCTGGGGGCCACGGCAGCCTGTGTAGCCGCGGCCTTCGGGATTGAGGCCATTCGGAAGAAACTGCCCCGGTACGCCGAGATGTCCATTGCCATCATCCTGTCCGCCGGGGTGGGACTGGCCGGTGTCTTATCCGGTTTTGTGCGCAGCGCGGCCAGCTTCAACAGCTTTCTTTTCGGCAGCATTGTGGCCATCAGCGACGGGGAACTCTATACGGTGGCTGTTGTCAGCGGAATCATTGTACTGGCCTTTTTGTTCCTGTACAAAGAACTGTTTTATCTGGCGCTGGATGAACGCGCCGCCCGGATGTCTGGAATCCCCGTAGGCATCATAAACAGTGTGTTCACCGTGCTGATCGCTGTCACAGTGTCAATTGCCGCCCGGACGGTAGGGCCCTGATTGTCTCTTCCATGATGGTGGTACCGGTGGCCTGCGGGATGCAGCTGGGCCGGAGTTATAAGCAGACGGTACTCTGGTCCATCGCCTTTGCGGAGGGTTTCACCGTGGGGGGTCTGTTCCTGTCCTATTACGTAGGGCTGAAGCCCGGCGGCACCATCGTCCTGCTGGGAGTGGCCTGTTTGCTGCTGCTTTTGATTCTAAAACCATTGTTTCCGGCTGGGCCGGGCGGGGCGCAAGGAGCTCAAAGGAGAACATGATGACTGATATGTATTTGATTTACGGCTTTTGGGAGCGGGCAAGACCACCCTGATCCAAAAGCTGTTGACGGAAGCATTTAAAAGCAAAAAAGTCGCCCTGATCGAGAACGACTTTGAGACTTCAGCGTGGATGCCGCGCTTCTGCGGGAGGGCGGTTATCAGGTCCTGGCGCTGAACGCCGGGTGTATCTGCTGCTCCCTCACAGGGGATACGGCGGCGTTGGCCTCGCTGCTGAAAACCTATCGCCCCGATGTGGTGCTGATCGAACCTTCCGGAGTCGGCAAACTCTCTGATGTGGAACGGGCCTGCCGGGACCGGCGTTTCGCAACCTCTGCCCGCATTACACAAAAATTACGGTAGTGGACGTAAAGCGGTGCGCCAGCTACCTGGAGAATTTCGGGGCGTTTTTGAGGACCAGGTGAGAAGCGCTGGCACCATCCTGCTCAACCGGACCGAGCTGTTTCCCGAGGCTGTTACGAAGGCTGTGGAGTTGGTGGAGCAGTTGAACCCATCCGCTCAGGTTCTGGCAGAGCCATGGAAGCTCTTGACCGCTGCTGAAATTCTGAGCCTCCCCAAAGAAACGGAGCCGACGGATGCGCAGCCCCATGAGAAGCACACCTGTTCCTGTGGGCATCATCACCACCACCACGGCCATGCCTGCTGCTGTCACCCCATGCCAGGGCGGCGCGGATGACACCTTTGATACCATGACGCTCCATCTGCCCCAAGTGTTTTCACCGGAAGGCCTGGGGCGCTGCCTCCGGCTCCTGGGATCGGAGTGCTGCGGACAGGTCCTGCGGGCAAAAGGCATTGTGGAGACGGAGACGGGGTTTCTCAATGTGCAGTTTCTGCCGGGGGAGCATCGTTTTGAAAAGACAAACCTCCAGGAGCACGAGCTGTGTGTGATCGGGCACGACCTGAACCGGGCGCAGATCACGGCGGTTTTTGAGGGGGTGTGCTGATTGAGGATGCCGGAATATACTCCGGTCTATGTGGTCACCGGCTTTCTCGACAGCGGAAAAACTTCACTGTTGAATCAGCTCCTCTCCCGCCGCCTGGAGAGCGGACACTCGCTCTGCTGCATCCAGTTTGAACAAGGAGAGCAGGCACTGGAACAGGATTTAATCGACAGAGGGAATTTGGATCTCCTCCACTTTCCTGTTCGGAAGCTGCAAAGCGGCGCGGGGATGCAGCAGGTCTCGAAACAGATCTACGATTATCTGCTTCGCAATGATCCGGAAGAACTGTGGATAGAGTGGAACGGGACGCTGCCGATCTCTGTCCTTCAGACACTGTTTCCCCCGGCAAAGAAACAGGACGGGGGTACACCAGGGGACTTCTGCCAACTTCAGCGCATGCTGTACCTGGCCGATTCCACCAAACTGGATGCCCTGCTCCAGCAGACCGGAGGAATGGTGCTGGAACAGATATCCGCCAGTGATGTCATCGTCCTACGGAATTGGGGACCTGTATCGCAGTTTAAGAACCGGAAACGGATGCTGCGGGAACTGAATCCCGGCGTCAAGGTACTGCCGCTGAACTCGGTCGGTACGGTGGAGCGGGCCATGCTGCGTCCGGGGCGGCAGCCAGCCTTTTGGTTTTTGCTGGGGATTGCCTATTTCACAGCGGCATATCTGACCCTGCGCATGGTGATAGGTGCCGGGGAACTTGGCTGATGCCGTGGTCAATGTATTTCTCGGTATTCTGTTGCAGGCGTTCCCGTTTCTTCTGATCGGCGTGCTTCTGTCCTCTGCCAGCCAGATATTCGTTTCACAACAGTGGCTCCACTAGCACTTCCCAAAGCATCTGGCGGGAAGCCTTTTGTTCGCGGCCTTGGCCGGCTTTTGTCTGCCCGTGTGCGACTGCGCCTCAGTTCCGGTGTTCCGAAGCCTGGTTCGGAAGGGCGTCCCCCCTGCTGCCGCCGTTACCTTTCTGATGGCCGCGCCGGTCATCAATCCGGTGGTCATTCTCAGCACCTGGTATGCTTTCAGCGGGGATGTCAGAATCGTCCTGTGCCGGGTGGGGCTCGGCTTGCTGTGTGCGGTGCTGATCGGACTTACCTTTCCAGAGCAGGAAAGAACGGCTTGAGCCCGTCCGGCTCCGGCTGGTTTTCCTGGGCCTGCGGCTGTTCTGTGGGTCAGGCAGCAGAGGGCGGAAAGCTCTCCCTCTATCTCCGCCATACGCAAACGGAGTTTTTCAGTGTTGGGAGGTACCTTGTGCTGGGCCTGGTATCCGCCCTGTTCCAGCCCCTGGACAGGTCATTTCCGTGGGGGAACGGCGGGGATGGGCTGTTCCTTCCTCTCCTGGTGCTGATGGGAATGGCATTTTTTCTCTCTCTTTGCTCCTCCGCCGACGCGGTGGTTGCCAGGAGCTTTGCCGGACAGTTCCCCATGGGGCCCTGATGGGATTTATGGTATTTGGCCCTATGATGGATATCAAGAATCTGATCCTGCTCTCCGGCGGCTTTTCGCGTAAGTTCGTCCTGCGCCTGTGCCTGACCTCCTTTGTATCTGCGGAATGGTCGTTTTCCTGGCATTTTCCACCGGGCTGGAAAGGAGCCTGCTATGACAAAGAACTGCTGGAACAGCCAGGCCCTGGCTGAGATCAGCTGCTACCTGGCCTTTGCGGGGCTATGCTGTATCTGGTGCGTTCAGGGCGGTACCTCTCCTATGTGACGCCAAAGCTGGCGCCCTATCTCTGCTTCAGTGCGGCGGTGATGGTGGTGTGGGCCCTTTCTTCCCTAGGACGCATGTTTCGTATTCAATACCGAAAACACATCGCCCACTGCTTTGTGCTGGCGATCCCGCTTCTGCTGTTGCTGCTGCCACACGATACCGTGGGCCTCAGAGATATCTCCGATTCTGCCGGACTGCTGAATGGAAGCATGGTCAGCGGCAGGCGGGGCGGCGGCATACCGGCCGCCGGAAACCCCATACCGTCCAATCAGGAGGATACTGAGGCGGAGGGGTCCGCCCAGGCAGAGGCATCCGCAGACGGCTATACGACCCTGGATGCCTATGGCTTGAGATCCACGGATATAACTCCAGGCAGCAAACCATCACAGTCAGCAATGAGGAGTTCTACGACTGGCTGTGCGTATTTTATACGGACATAGAGCAGCTTGAAGGCTTTCAGGTAACGATGACCGGCCAGGTCTACAAAAACACGCCGGTTATGGCGGACAACGAGTTTGTTCCCGCACGGCTGGTCATGGCCTGCTGCGTGGCGGACCTGTCCCCCTGCGGCCTGTTCTGCACCTACGGCAACGTGTCAGAACTGGAGAGCGATTCCTGGGTCACGGTGACCGGTATTCTATACGGGGAGCAGTATAAGGGGCAGGAGGAACCGCGGCTCAGGGTGACATCTGTTGTTCCGGCTAAGCCGATTGAGGGATACATCTTCCCATACAGCTGATCTTTAACCGATTGGGACGGAGGTTACTGGTTTCGGCAGGTGGATTTCCAGTTTTCATTGTCATTACCACTCACTTTCAGTTCAGGTGGGAAACATTCCGCCTCTCATCACGCACTGGTTTGCCATGAAGGCACCGAGAATGACTTCATGCGTTGGATGGCTTCGCCACAAATCTTGCGCAAAATGAATCTAATATACAATATAAAACAGAGTGCAGGCCAATTCTTGACCTGCACTCTGTTTTATTTTCCTACATCCACGCGTTTGTCGGCCCAATCACCCTTTCGTGCAGCCACACTTGAAGCAAACGCCGCTGGAACATGTGAGTTTGACGATAATTAACTTGTCTGTCAGTCAATCATTGACAGGTTTTCACCATCATTCTCTCCCGTGATTACCGGACGGCACTCGTGGTACGCCATGGCCAGCTCCATCACTGTACTTCCCTGTAATCCATAAAATTGATGTGCATATCACGGTTCAAGTTGTATGATACTCCTCGTTCGGAATCTATGGTCTAAAATTATTGGGGAGCTGTTTTGCAATGCGACTTCATCAATTAGAAGCCACCGCTTAAAGTCCAGGCAGTGAGTGTATCATCCGGGATATCAGTGTTAAATACTTTAATATTTTCAATGGAGCCATTATAGGGATACTGGTTTCCGCTTCGAGCTGTCTTCCCGAGATAACCGGCATTGATACCCGGAATATCGGAGATAAAGCCATATCCTGTGCTGGGTAGTTCTGCGGGCGGAATCACCTGTACCAGTTCCCCGTCGAAAAAGAGCTTGTACCCCGTATCGGGATCGGCAGTAAAGGCTGCGATGTGTTTCTCACCAGAGGTCATATCCACGGCAGCAGAGGACTTTACAAAATCTCCGCCGTTCTGCCGCCGGATCTCATACCCCAGCACCCCTCCACCAACATAAAGATGAAAATGAGAATTGGCTGTCGTAGAGTTGCTGATACCGATCAAGGAGTGTATCGACGAGATCTGCGGGGTAAACTCCACGACAATGGCCCGAATGCATTGCGGCAATATCGGTCACACTGTCGTCGTCAATTTGGACCGGTTGGGATGGTGTAATCGTTACACCGCTGTTGGAGTAGACATTCGAACCACTGGACGCCACATAGGTTACCTGTTTCATGTGTTCCGCAGAGAACACGCCGTCAAATATTTGGACATTATGAATGGTTCCTGTGAACGGATATTCAAAGGCTGCTGGCTGCCCGGAGGGAGCCTGCCTGCGCGTCATGCCAAGGTATCCGCTGTCAATACCGGGAATATCAGCCATGAAGCCATAGCCAGAGGAGGCCGTCAGTTCTGACAGCGGCAGGTCCAGAACCATCTCCCCGTTGAGGAAGAGTTGGTAGCCGTAGTCCGGGTCAGCCGTAAAGGCGGCACAATACTCCTTTCCGGCTTCAATCGTCACAGGAGCCGAGTTTTTTTCAAAGTCTCCTCCCTCCTGCCTGCGGATCTCAAATCCGAGCCTCGCGTTGGAGTAGTAGAGGTGGAAATAGGAGTTCTGGTTCCCCGTCTGACCATTGCTCACCCCAATCAATGAGTGGATGCTGTCGGTGCTTGTGGGCGTAAAGCGCACCAAAATTGTACCCTCATGCAGGCCGGCAATACTGGGCAGTTCCGGCCCGATTGGGGTATAGGTGCCGTCAGACAGCGGCAACACCTTTTCTGAGGAGGAATATACCAAATTAGGGGTATCAGGCGTAGGTTTGATGCCCTTGATGTAGTCGAGTGTGTATTCACCGAAGACCAGGGAATGGATATTGTCAGGCCGACTCTCTTGCTCATAGAAGCAAACAATATTCCCATTGGGCTGCTCCATCAAGCAGGAATAGCCAAATTCACCCGACCGAATTACTTTTGTACTTCCAATCAAACGTGTAGTTGATTCGCCCCTCTGAATTGGTCCCGTTCTCATTGATCAGGCCGATTCTTATCGTGCCGTTGGAGCGGCTATTGGCTGCCGCATTGGCGAAGATAACGGCGGGCTTTCCATCAATTGGATGACTATAGTTGATAACAGACCGCTGGCAGCCTCCATAGGGTGTGGGCCACCAGCGTCGGGTCCCTCGGCATATCGGGCCAGGTCTGGCCACCATCATAGCTGGTAGCGATTAATACGCCGCCTGACTGGCGCACGAACATCTTTAGCTGGGTAGAAACATCATCACCCTCCGGTGGCATTTCTACGATTTGAATTTCACCCATACCGATTTTTGAAAGGCCCGCAGCCGCTCTAGCGTCGTTTGGTGATTCACCCAGGTGCCAGGTTGCCCCATTGTCATCGCTGTAAAGAACTGCGCCGCTCATACCGCTGAAAGAATTGCTGTTATAGTAAAGGGCACAAGGATGCGGCCTTGGTATTTGCCGGTCTGGATGACGATCCCAATGCCGGGGCTGTGCCAAAGTGCTTCATATCACTGGTCTTAAAGCCGTAGTTCATCAGTTTGGGATCTGACCAGGTATAGCCGCCGTCATCGCTGTAGCACATGATCAGGAAGACCGTATTGATGACCCGCAGTTCCGTTTTGCGCGGTACTGCGGATGCGTCGTAGGTTCCGTAGTTGGTGTAAAAAATGTTTCCAGCTTCCTGTCCATTTTTATAAAGGGTGAAATCAGGTCCGACTGTGTAGTCGGTTGCCGCCCCATTTAGATACACCGTCCCGTCATCTTCGTGCAGCTCATATTGGGTGCCAGCCGAGTCCTTTAGGATCAGATAGCCGTCAGAAGTATAGCCGGTAGAGGCCGCTGCATAGGGCGCACGGACGTTTCCGGTCATCGCGTCACAGAAGAAGAAGACCCGCCCGTTTTGACCTTTGACGAGGAGCGAATCGCAGTAAGATGCGCTGTCCGTTTTCATGGGGACCTGGGGTTCGTTGGGGTAGTCAAGAAAGTTGAGCAGCATTTTGGGTTGGCTCCAGGTTGCGCCGTCATCGCTACTGACCCGGATGCCGATGTCGCAGTTGTTGGGAGGATCGTTGCTCGCTCCGGCGGCGTCGCCGAACCGGATATCGCCCGTGGCAATGATCGTCCCCTTGTCGGTCCGCAGAATGGAGGGGATTCGGATGCCCTCTGTGTTCCAATCCTCAAAAGAGAACACATTCTCCTGCCTGATGATTCCAGAGTCCTTCTCTATGTAGGTTTCTGCCTCGAGAACATCCTGCGCCAGAGCCGTATCATAGACACGCACGCTGTCGATGGTGCCGTAGTAGGGATATCCGAATGACCCGTTCCGATAGGTTGCACCCATATAGCCCACATCGGCGGAATTCACTGTGGACATGAACCGGTAGTCGTACTCCCATAGCTCATAAAGGGCCACAGGCATTTGGAAAACCATGTCGCCATCAAAATAGAACTTGTAGCCTTCCTGTGGGTCCGCACTGAGCGCCATGATATGCCGGGGATTGCGCGTGACCTCTGCCGGACCCTGGAGATTCACATAGCGGGTCTCCCCATGATTCCTGACCTCCAGGCCCAGGAAGCCCCGGTTGTCAATGTAAAGGTTAAAGTAGGCGTCAGTCACGCTGCTGTTGCTCAAGCTGAACAGGCAGTTGGCCGTGGACATCGCCGTGGGGTGAAGTCCACGATGATTGTGCCGCTCGACAACCCAGAGGGTTGCGTGACAGCGCTCTGGGGAGAGCGACGGCATCCGTGCCACTAGAAAACGTCATATCGCTGGCCGAGAACACCGGCTCAGGGTCAGCCAAGGCAGCAGCCGCGCTGGTGAACGACAGAGTCTGGATGAAAAGTGCAAACACCAGCAAAAGTGCTAGCGGCAGTCTCTTATGTTGTTTCATGGCAATCTCCTTTTCAAGTTTAGGGCACTGCAACTGTCGATAATATGTATGATGCCGCCTATCAGCCCATTGGAATCACATCCAGTTTAATGATGTCGTTATAAAAAAGAATCCGCCGGCCCCCTCTTTTCTTGTTTATAGAGGGCCGTGCCCTATGGCCATTGATGCTCCTGTACGATTAAGGATACGGCAAAACACCCGTTCATCCCCCGGCAGTGTGACCGTGCAGCCCATCCAGTGAGAGAGATACGCGCCGTGGATGATCTGGAGGGATCGCAGACCTTCCTCCAAGCTGCATTGGATTGGCCCGGCCCCTGAGCAGCGGCAACAAAATTTTGTATGGTGGCCGCCTGCTGCGCCTTGTTGTTCCTGTCGTCGAAAGTCAAGCGCTCCACCGTCCCGGAGACCTGTTCAAAGGGGGACGGGCAGGACCTTGCGAAGGTGCGCTCGTCCTCCTCCAGGCGGATGATTTCCACCTCGCTATCGTCCCGGACGGAAATCCGGCCCCTCGTCCCACAAATCTCCAGCAAATTGGTGCCAGGGCACTCATGGGCTGAAGCAATAAAATGCCCATGGGCGCCGTTGAGGTAGGTCAGAAAAAGTTCAGCCTCATTTTCAACCTGGATGGGCCGCCCTATGGTGGAGCAGCGGGCCAGTACGGAAACCGGCATACCGCAGATCCATTGCATAAGGTCTAGTTGATGGGAGGCTTGGGTCATCAGCAGTCCGCCCCCTTCTCCCTGCCAAGTACCGCGCCAGGCCCCGGAGGTATAGTATGCCTCCGTTCGGTAGAGGTTGGTGATAATCCAGCTACAGCGCACCAGCTCCCCCAGTTCACCGCTCTGGACCAAATTTTTTATATGACGGTAGGCCTGAGCCGCCCGCCGATTATACATGACGCCGCAGACCAGTTCCGGCCGTTCCGCCAGCACGGGAAGGATTTCCGCCACCTCGTCGGCGAAAATACCAACCGGCTTCTCCACCAGCACATGCAGCCCCGCCTCTAGGGCCTGCCGGGTCATTTCGGGTGCTGTGCGTGGGGAGTACAAATGAGTATCGCGTCTACCTGGCCAGACCTGAGCATAGCGCCATAATCCGTAAATGCGGCAGCCTGAAGGCCATGTCGCTGTGCTACCTCTCGGATGTGAGCCTCATTTCGGCTGCACAGCGCCGTAAGCGCCACATCCCGGACCTTTCCGCCCACAATCAAGCCGATATAATCGCCGGCAATGGCGCCGATTCCCGCAATTCCTAATCTGAGCATGCGTCACCTCAAATGTGGAAGAATTTCAGCAGTTCATTCTCAAAAAAATTGATTCGTTCGTGTCCATACTTAGGGTAGACCAAGTGCGTCTTGGGTCCCCGTGCCCGATTGAAGATGGCATATTGGCATTTGGGCGACGCCGTCTGGTCCAGAAGTCCCGTGCCCAACAGCAGGGGGCAGGTCAGCAATGCGGCAAAACTGACAGGGTCGAGGCCGTCCAGCACAGCCCTATCCGTCCCGACTGCTCCATCGCACATGGCCCTCAGTTCACCCGGCAATGGGTTCAGGGCCGCGCAGCGGATCACGCCGGGTACCAGAGACGCCGCAACTATCGCCAGCCCACCGCCGAACCCTTCGCCCCAAGTCATCAAACGGGCGGGGTCGGTGGACGACAGGCCGATGGCCGCGTGGGCCAGCGTCAGGGCGTCCAAATATCGCTCCTCCAGAGATAATCCCGCCCAATCACGCCGCCAATCGGCCACGGAGGTTTGGTTTTCCAGGGCTGCTACGGCGTATCCCAGGGCCACAAAGCGGGTCATGTGGTGCCAGCCTCGAACCCCGGCCCAGGTCATGGAACATGAGCACCGTGGGAAGGCCCCTCCCGCGCCGGGCGGATGTATCTGGCCCGGATCTCCCGGCCGTTGGGGGCAGGGACGGACCACTGTTGATAGACCGCTTGAGCATTTTGGAAAGGCAGGCGCTCCACCAGGACCTCCCCCGCCGGGGCGGCTTTGGCCCATCGGCCGCGCCATACGGCCTCAAAATCTATGGGTATTTCAGTCATGCCCTGATATGTCTCACAGGCTGCTTTTTGCTCCGCAATCGTCACAGCTCCGCCGCCTCCCTTCCGAAGAAGTCCAGGATCAGGTCGTCAAAGTCCTGAATCTCCTCATGTCCATACCCCTCAAACAGATACCTGCGTTTGGGGCAGTTCAAGTTATTATAGACGGCGCACTGGGTCGCGGGTGGGCACACTTCGTCGGCCAGCCCTGTGCCGAAGAGGACGGGACAGCGAACCAGATGGGCAAAGTTTTTGCTATCAATGTAACCCAGCTTGGCAAACCACTCGTCCTGCCGCGTCCCGTCCGGGTCAAACCAGCGGGAGTAGTAGCGCAGGCCCTCATAGGCAATCAGGTCTGCCCCCAGCTCCCACACCAGCCGATAGTCGCTCAGGAAGGGGTATAGGATAGCCGCCCGGTTCACCAGGCCCGGGTTGAGGGCGGCGCAGGCCAGGCCTAAGCCGCCCCCCTGGGACGCGCCGTTGACAAAGACCTTGCTTTGGTCGATGCCCACCAGCTCCCGCACGATCCGGCAGAGGATGCGGATATTCTGATGCAGGCGGACATAGTACATCTCTTCCACAGGCCCATCCAGCCCCGCCACGATATGGCCGGTGACGGTGGTGCCCGCGAACCCGCCCAAGTCCTGGCCGTTCCCCTGGCCGGGGCAGTCCATGGCCAGCAGCGCACAGCCCATGCCCGCAAAGGAGGACTGCTCCAGCCAGCTCCGGCTGGCCCCTGGGTAGCCATGGAACTGGAGGACCAATGGAACCGGGCGGGCCGCTCTGGGTTTCACATACTTGGCATAGAGCTGGGCACCGCCCATCCCGCGAAACCACAAGTCCAGGTACTCGCAGGTATGGAAGGGCGGAATTTCGGATGGAGTCACGGCAAAATCCAGCGGCACTCGATCCGCCTCGGCCATCCGCTTGCTCCAAAAGGCATCAAAGTCAGCCGGGACGGGTGTTGCACCCATAATCTCCCAACCGCCGAATCTCTTGTTCTGTCACAGGCATGGGGTCGTCCCTCCTCGATAAACCGGGCTTGGATTGCTCCTCCCTGGCACGTCACACAGATGGGTCTTGCCATCGCCGGCTTCTCGCACGGATGGTCCGCCCGATAATGGGCCCGGCTCTCCCGGCGCATCAGGGCGGCCTTCAGGATGCATTGGGCGGTGCAAAGCTGTCCAGCCCGTCTACGTGTTCTTGCAATCTCGTCCACATTGTCTGTGGGCGTTAAGATCAAAGCGCTGCTCAGTCCCTTCACCCGCTCCAGGGCGGCAGACAGTCCGGCCTCGTCCCGCTCTACCATGGCATGATGGAACATGGTGTCCTGCAAGTCGGCAAATACCTTCCGACAGTCAGCCGCCGCTACAGCTTTAAAGAGGCAGGTCTTGGGCGGTTCCTCTATTGCGGTGCATGCAGCAGCCGCTGAACTGCCGGCTTTACCACCGAACACCAGGCCGTTGGCCGTTGAAAGGCCGCCAATGCGGTCGGCCCGTGCATGCCCCTGTGACCTCTCCGGCCGCAAACAGGCCGGGTACACCGGTAGAGGTATCGGGGGCGATCCAAACCCCGCCATTGGCCGCGTGAGCGAACATCCCAATTTGGATCGGGTCTTCCATAGTTAGGCCTCTTGCCTCCCGGAGCCAATCAAAATAGGTTTTCACAAACTCCGGGGGGCTATGGCGCATTTCATCTGAATAGGTAACCCTCACACCCCGTTTATCCTCCAGACAGGCGCGGTAGATGGCCAGGTCTACCGCCTTGGAGGGCAGACGCGCTGTGAAGGGGCCGTGGGTAGCGCGCAGTTCCAGCAACGAAGCCGTTTCCCCCTCCAGCAGTGGGGCCCCGTCCGGACGGCGCAGATCGGTGAATCGAAATGTCTTTTCGTTAAAAATGGTCTGATACGCCGGCGACAGATAGCCAGGCATGATCTGCATAAACTCCATATTGACCAGCCGGCAGCCGGCCTCCAGAGCCAATGCCTGCCCCAGCCCCTCCACGTCGGAGGTGCAAAGGTGGTGACGAAACAGGCTTCCGTAACCGCCCGTCGCCAGCACAAGGGCCTTGCAGCCCAGGTAGTGCAGTTCCGCCCCGTCCGTAATCACAGCGCCGCATACCCGACCGTCCGCACGGACCAGTTCCAGCGTCTCCCGGCCGGAAAGAATGGTCACACCCAACTCTTCCAGTCTTTGTGAAAGATCTCCCGGGCGCTGTCAAACTCGATCCCGTTCCAGTCCCGGTGCTTATGGTCGAAGCAAGGGATGTACTCCTGCTGTCCGCCCTTGTCCGCCTTGCGGAGCCTGACACCCATGCTGCGGACTTTTTCGATGGCCGGGTGGATGCCCTTCACAAGTGCTCTTACCAAGGCATCGTCCGCCATGCCGCAGCCCACGTCCTCGATGGTGGAGATCAGGTCGGCCTCATCCGCTTCGTCTGCGGGTCCCACCAGACCCAGGCCCCAGGTCCCGGGGTAGAAGCTGGAGCCGGAAAACAGCCTGCCCTTGCACACCAGAATCACCGAGGCACCGGACTCCGCAGCGGTCAACGCCGCAGAGATTCCCGCGATACCAGACCCCAATACCAGCACATCACAGGTCGAGGCCAAATTCAGCTCCATATATCCACCCTCAATCGTCAGAACCCCCGGCCGGGGTCTGGTCATAGAGGTGGCAGGCGCAGAAATGCTCCTCACCGTTAATCATATGGCGCTTCAGTTCCGGCTTTTTGTGCATGCAGATATCCATACAATTCTTGCAGCGTGGATGGAAGTGGCACCCCTCGGGCGGATGGACCGGGTTGGGCACATCGCCCTCCAGCACAATGCGGCTGCGCTTGTTATCCGGGTCCACCACAGGGATGGCGGAGAGGAGGGCTTCGGTGTAGGGGTGCATGGTGTTTTCGAAGATCTGCTCCGTGGAGGCCAGCTCCACGATCCGTCCCAGGTACATGACCGCGATGCGGTCAGAAATGTACTCCACCACGGACAGGTTATGGGTAATGAAGAGGTAGGTCAGTTTCAGCTCTTCCTTGAGCCTCATCAGCAGATTGAGAACCTGGGCCTGGATGGACACATCCAGCGCCGAGACCGCCTCGTCGCAGATCACCATCTCCGGGTGGACCAGCAGGGCGCGGGCGATCCCGATCCGCTGCCGCTGGCCCCCCGAAAACTCATGGGGATAGCGATCCATGTACTCCGGGCGCATGTTCACCGCCTCCAGGATGTCGGCAATGAGTGCACGCTGATTCGTCTTGTTGACTACCCCGAAATGCCTGAGAGGGTCGGCCAAAGATTGATAAATTGTAAAAGAGGGGTTCAGGGAGGAATAGGGGTCCTGAAAACGATCTGGATGCGGCGATGCAGGACCTGTTCGTCCTCCCTGTTCAAGTGCCGCAGGTCCTTTTACCGCCGTGCTGGGGGCCGAAATCGTACATCATCGTTCCATCAGTAGCCTTGACCAGTTGGATGATGGATTTGCCCAGTGTGGTCTTACCGCAGCCGGACTCCCCTACCAGCCCCAGAGTCTCCCCTTGTAGATGTCCAGGTCCACGTCGTTGACCGCCTGCACATGGTCCCGGACCTTGTTGAAAAAACCGCCCCGAACTGGGAAAAGGTCTTCACCCCCGCAGCTCCAGCAGCACTTTTTTCTCGCTCATACGGCTTCGACCTCCTCTCTGTGTCCGGCGTAGACCTGTTCGGCGTTCCAGCAGCGTACCGCATGTCCATCACACACCGGGACCTCTGGAGGCATTTCCTGCCTGCACTTTTCACAGCAGAAATCGCACCGGGGGCAAATTGGCATCCCTTGGGCCGGTCATATGGGTCGGGTGTGGAGCCGCGGATCGGCTCCAACCTCTGTCCCCTGCCCTTGTGAAGGATCGGGATGGAGCGCAGCAGGGCGGCGGTGTAGGGATGGGCGGGATACTTGAGCACCTCCCGTACACTGCCCCGTTCCACGATGGAACCCATATACATCACTGCCACGTCGTCCGCCAGCTCACTGACCACGCCCATATCATGGGTAATGAGCATGATGGCCGTGTCGTGCTCCCGCTTCAATTTTTCCATCAGTTCAAAAATCTGGGCCTGGATTGTCACATCCAGGGCAGTGGTGGGCTCGTCGGCAATGAGCACCTTGGGGCTGCAGCTCATGGCCATGGCGATCATGGCCCGCTGGCGCATACCGCCGGAGAACTCATGGGGGTACTGGTCAATGCGCTTCTCCGGGGTGGAGATCCCCATCTGTGTCAGCAGCTCCAGCGTCCGGGCACGGCGGGATCTTTTGTCCAGGTCCGTATGGTACTTCAGATCCTCCCCGATCTGGAATCCGATGGTGTAGACCGGGTTGAGGGCGGTCATCGGGTCCTGAAAGATCATGGCTATGTCCCGGCCGCGGAGGGCGCGCATTTCCTTGCCGTTGCGGGGCAGTTGATCGATCCGAATGTCACCCTTCTCGCTGTGGTAGGTGATGGCCCCGCTCTCAATGCGGGAGAGCTTGGGCAGAAGCTGCATGATGGAAGAGGCCGTCACGCTCTTGCCGCAGCCCGACTCCCCCACCACACAGAGGGTCCGTCCCTTATAAAGTTCGAAGGAGACGCCGTTGAGAACCTTGTTGCACCGCTTGTCGGAGTAAAAATAGGTTCGCAGATCCTTGACGGTGATGATGGCTTGCTGTTCCATATCGCTCCTCCCTTATCCCTGCTGGGTGGGGTCGGTGGAATCGCGCAGTCCGTCGCCGATGCAGTTGATGCTGATGACGAACAGGGACACGACAATTCCCACCGGCAGCCACAGCCACCAGTAGTTCTGCATGACGTAGAGGTCCTGGGCGGCGTTGAGGATATTGCCCCAGGTGGCGATCTCGGGCGGAACGCCCAGCCCTAAAAAGCTCATGGCCGCCTCATCCAGAATGAACATGGCGGTGGAGAGTGTCAAGTTTACCACCACGGGGCCGATGGCGTTGGGCAGCATGTGCTTGTACGCGATGACAAAATCACTTAGGCCAAAGGCCCGCATGGACTGCACATACTCTCCTCCCGCAAGGAGAGCATTTTCGCTCGTGCCTGTCGGTAGACGCCGCCCCAGCCGGTAAGAATAAAGATGAAGATCAGGTTCCAAAGGCCCCGGCCAAAGATGGTGCCCAGCATCATCACCAGGATCAGTTGCGGGAAGGACATAAAAATCTCGGACAGGCGCAGCACGATCTTATCAAATAGCCCGCCCTTATAGCCGCCGTAGCAGCCCAGCAGTACGCCGATGACGGCGGCGCCCAGGGCGGAACCCAGTCCGATCAGGATAGACAGGCGTCCGCCGTACAGGGTACGGAGAACACATCACGGCCCAGCTTATCCGTGCCAAACAGGTGCTGGAGCGACGGCGGCTGGGTCATGGCCCGCAGGTCGGTGGTCAAAGGGTCATAGGGAGAAATAAGCGGCGCCAGCAAGCAGGAGATCAGGATAATGGCGAAAACAACCAGTCCAATGACGGCCAGCCGGTTCTCCAGCATTTTGCGCACCGCACGGCTGGTCTTGCTCTTGCCCAGCTTGCCCGCTTCCTCGGCGTCCCGGAGCCTGTCAAACTTCCGGTCCAGCCGGGTACGCTTTCTGGTGTTGGTCAGTTCAGCGTTCATGTCGTTTCCCCCTTACTCCAGTTTGACCCGCGGGTCAAGGACCGCCGTCAGAATATCTACCAGGAAGCTGGCCATGAGCACGGCAAGAACCGAAAAGAGGGCGATCATCATAACCAGCGGGTAGTTCTGCCCCGTTACCGCCGTCTTAAAGGCGTTACCAATTCCGGCCACTGGAAGATGGTCTCGATGACGACAGAGCCGCCGATCAGGGTGGGCAGACGGAAACCAATTAACACCACTACAGGGTGAGGGCCACCGGAACCCGTGGACCAGGTTGACCCGCCACTCCGGCAGACCCTTGGCCCGTGCTGTCTTGATGTAGTCCTTGTTCATTGTATCCAGCATACTGGAACGGGAATAGCGCATGACGCCGGCGGTGAGGGAGATTCCCAGCACGCTGGCGGGCAAAATCAGATATTTGAAGTGGTTCCATATCCCCGTCTCTCCCGGCGCCATGCGGCCTCCAATCGGCAAGATCGCCCAGTCCAGCGCAAAGACGAGGATACACAGCATACCGAAGAAGAACTGGGGATGGAGACGCCGATCATGCCGAACACCGTCAGCACGTTGTCTCCAATAGACCCCTTCTTCAGCGCACTGAGGATGCCCAGGATGCTGCCCAGCACCGAGGAGATGGCCAGGGCCGCCAGGGACAGCTCCAGCGTGGCCGGGAAGAGCTGGAGCAGGATGTCCTTGATGGGCACGCCGCTGGTAATGGAATAGCCGAAATTACCGTGGAGCAGTTCCCCCAGCCAGCGCACGTAGCGCAGGAGGAAGGGATCGTTGAGGCCGTAGGACTCCCGCAGCGCCTCCAGTTGTTCCGGATTCACATTCGCAAGCTGGTCCGGCGGAATCATATGGGAGATGGCGTCTCCTGGCGTCAGTTCCAGCCCACCGTAAATGAGGAAAGTGATGACCAGAACCATGGGGATCATATACAGCAGTCGTTTCAGAATATATTGAGCGGTATTTCTCATGAAGTTCCCTCCCGGATTTAAAGAGGAAGGGGCGGCTGGCGCCGCCCCTTCCCATCAATAGTCTCTCAGGGCTGAACGGAGAGGGCCCGGCCCTTATGTATTTTTCGGGCTCGGCCGGTAATCACTGTACGTTCCAGTTCTGGATGTCCCAGTTGATGCAAAACTGCGGGTGCCCTTTTGGATGTCGCCGATCTTGTCGCTGGTAATTAGGAAGATGGGCTGATAGTAGAGAGCCATGGTGAACAGATTCTCATTCTCGTACTTAATCAGCTCCTTGAACGCCTCGTTCTGCGCATTCACATCGGCGGAGGCGTTGGTGGCGTCGATCAGGCGGTTAAGCTCGGCGTCCTCTGGCGTGTGAGAGTTGGTGGGAGAGCCGGTACGGTAGCGGTCGTAATACTCATGAAGGGAGAGGGCGGCGTTGGCGGCGTAGCAGATGTCCCAATCCACAGCGCGGGGCCGTTGGTCTGGTCGGCGGGAGCGGCCCACAGGATGGTGGCCAGATCGCCCTCCACCAGCTCAAACTCCATCTTGATGCCAACGTCAGCCAAATACGCCTGAACGGCGGTCATCAGGTCCACAGTGGCCTGGTCGGTGTAGTAATAGACAGCCTTGATGACGGTGTTGGGGTCCCAATTGGCCTCGGCCAGCAGCTCCTTGGCCTTCTCCGGGTTGTAGTTGTAGTCGTTCAGGTCGCCGCCCTTGAGGTTGGCGTCGGGTGCCAGGGCGTTGGCGGGGACAGCCGAGCCCTGGAAAAGAGTCTCACAGATGGTCTCCATGTCAATGGCGTAGCGGAGGGCCTGACGGACCCGGACATCAGCCAAGGGGGCGGGGGAGCCGTCCTTCTTGTCAAACTTGTTGAGGTAGAACAGGCGGGTATAGCGCACGTCGATAGGCGTAACGGTGATGCCGGGGGTACCCTCCAGGGCCTGCACGTCTGCAACCATCTTGGTGTAGCCGTAGTCCAGATTGCCGGACTTGGCGCGGGTGACCACATTGGGATCGGAGTCGCCGGCGCTGGGCAGAAGCTGGATCTTGTAGTCGGCCACGCCGTTATAGTATTTGTCGAAGGGTGCCAGGATGGTGTAGTTCTTCATATTGACCTCTTCCACCATGAAAGGTCCGCAGCCGATGGGGTGTTGGAAGAAGGGGGCCTGCTGGACCTGGAGGGGGTCAATTCCCTCGAACTCGCTCTTGGGCACGGGGGCGAACTGGGTGAAGGTCAGCAGAGCGTCGGGGCGATCTTATCAAAGGTAATGATGATCTTCTGCCCGTCGATAGCGATACCGCTGAAGGTGTCATTGAAAGTGTCGCCGGTCTTGCTGCCGGCGATGGCGGAGAAGGTTGAGATAAATACGGCGTTGGCCACCGGAGTTTTGGCGACAAACTCAATGCTCCACTTGATGTCCTCAGGGGTGACCTTTTCTCCGTTGTGCCAGTAAGCGTCGTCCCGAAGAGTGAAGGTAAGTGTCTTGCCGTACGCGCTGTACTCATAGGTAGCCAGCGCGTCTGGGTGGTTGGGGATGGGATTGAGGTTTTCGTCGGCCACAATCAGGTGCCCATAGACCGCCTTGTTATAGACGTAAGTACCTGGATTGAGCCAGGGCGTCTCGAAGAACTCCTCCGGGCCGCCGTTGGAGTAGACCAGCTTTTCGCCGGCGGCTCCGCTGTCAGGGGCCACAGGCTGGGTGGTCTGCTGCGTACCGGGATCTTCCGGCGGATTCGTGTTGCCTGTGGGCGCCCGCCACAGGCGGCGAGGCCGAGGACCAGTGCGGAAGTGAGCAAGAGACCTGTTGCGCGTTTCCAGAGGTATTTCATTGATTCATTTCTCCTTCCTAAGCGTTGCATAGTAGACGGGCCACTGGGACAAATGCGCCGCTGGGTGACTGTTGCTCTGATGCTGGTTCTATTTTATTCCATATGAAAGTCATTTTCAACAACTAATAATACACGAAAATCAGTTTCTTTTCTTGTGCAATCACACAAAAATACTTATTTTCTCAAACAAGGAATTGTCAGAGTTAGAAAATGAGCATAAAATGCTTCTTGGAGATGCGGCGTGCCCCTGATATTGAACCCTGCTGCCGCGTTTACACAGAAAGGACTGAAACCATCCATGAATGGCGAATCGATTTTCGATGTCATTATCCAAGGCTACAGCTCACTGACCCGTTCCGAGATCAGGGTGGCCGACTATATCCTCAAGCACAAGCCCGAGCTGCCCTATATTATGAGCAAGACTCTGGCGGATGCTTGCCAGGTAAGCGAGGCAACTATCACCAGGTTCTGCCGCTCTGTGGGCTGCGCCAGCTTTAACGATTTTAAGGTACGGGCGGCTCAGGCCATCTCCTCTGACAGTACCTCCGGCCCGGCCAGCGGATATGACCTCTATGGTGACATCCAGTTGGAGGACTCCCTGGAGCAAAATGCCAAAAGCTATACCGCGTCGGCACTCAGGCCCTGCAACAGACGCTGGACTTGCTGGATTACGGCGCGGTCCGCAAGGTGGTGGACTGCCTCTATGAGGCGGATAATGTGTACTGCTTCGGCCAGGGCAACACTTCCATCATAGCCATGGACGCCTGGGGGCGTTTTTCCTCCATCACCTCCAAATTTCATTGGATCAATGACTTCCACATGCAGGCGATCACCGCCGCTACCCTAGGCCAAGGACGTCATTCTCTATTTCTCTTTTTCCGGCGCCATGCGGGAGCTGTCCGAGCTGGGCGGCCTCGTCCAGAAGACGGAGGCCAAGCTGATTCTGGTCACCCGGTTTCCCAATTCCCCGGCGCCAAATTTTCCGACCTGCTCCTGATCTGCGGTGCGGACGAAGCCCCAAACCAGCAGGGTTCCGTCGCCGTCAAACTCGGGCAGTTGTTTATCATAGATGTCCTGTTTCACGAATACTGCTCAAAAGACGCCAAAACCGCCCTGGAAAACAGAGAACGTACCCTGAACGCCACTGCTCCCATGTTGCTCTGATGCTAAAGTGCAATATGAGAAAGCGGGAGATCATACACTGTGGCCGCGCTCCGCTTGGCTGCCAGCCGGGTGAACCCGGCTCTGGAAAGCGGACGGGCCCTCTTCCGGCATTTGAAGGAGCCGCACATCAATGCGCCGGTCAGGCGGCCATGGAGCAGCCCTATGCCACCCAGGGTGTCCAGGCCCAAACGAGGGCTCTTTTGATTCCCGGATTCCACGGCATCCAGGCCGTCGGCGCCCAGCCTGGAAATATGGCCGGTCTGTATGGTGCGGCATATCAGGCGCTACAGACCGGGTAAGGAGAAAATTCACATGATTTATGACAAACGCGCTGAGCTCGCCCGGTATTTCGGGCTGTCCCCAAATTTGGACGCGGCCATCCGTTTCCTTCAAACCACTGACCTCACCGCCCTGCCAATGGGGCGGACTGAGGTCCCGGGCGGAGACATATACTACAACCACTTTACCTACACCACGGCTCTCATATCCCAGGCCTCTCTTTGAGGCCCATGAACGTTATCTGGACCCCCACATCGTCCTTTCCGGCTGCGAACAGGTAGCCCTGGCCCCAGTAGAATCCCTAGATGAGGCGGAAGTTCGTGCAGATGAGGATTCTACCATGTACCGGGGTACGCCGGAATATTCGGTTACGTTGGACCAGAACAGATTCCTGCTGGTCTTTCCCGGTGAGGGGCACCTGCCAAAGCTCTCCGATAGAGTTCCGATGAATATTGACAAGCTGGTCTTGAAAATTCCCTGCTGACATAAGGGAAAACTGTATGGATATTAAAAATATCAAGGTGTGCTCCCGGCGTTCTATGCCTGTTGCGATGACGAGGGCAACACCTCCCCAAGCGCACCCGTGCTCCGGCACGTTATTTTCTGGAAAAAAGGAGGGGCACAGGCTTCTACGTGGGCGGCTCTCCCGGCGAGTACGTCTGAAACGGGCTCTTTATCACGCCAAAATGAAAGAACGCCATCTTGCCTTAGCGTTTCATTTCTAATTAAAGTAAAAGATAGACCGGCCTCCCTTTCGGGCTATCCAGTCTATCTTTTATGGGTTTGTTTTGTAACGCGCCCGTTTTGTTTTATTGATTTCCTTTGTCCGAACGCAGGGTATGTACCGGAGCCATGGGAACTGCAACCCGGACGGAATCCTGCTCCACACTCAACTCGGTGACCGCGAAAGGCCGCTGGGTGGCCTCCACATCTGTTCCGTACAAAACCAGGCAGAGCCTCCGTCCCGCCGAACCGTATGATCCATGGGTACCATGGAGAACTGGTAATCGTAAATAACGCCTGGCTCAATGGTATCCTTACAGTAATGGCTGCGGCGGTTCTGGGCATTCATCCAGCCGCGGGAGATCACCTTGAAGGCAGAGGGCTTCTCTTCCGACCGGAAGCGCTTCCAGTCCCCAACGGTGTGTTGTTTCCCCATGGAATCCCGCCGGCCTGTACTACCTCCTGTTCCGGTGTGAGCCGGCATTCCTCTCCCAGTTCCACCAGCATGGCACTGAGAATGGCGGTAGAGGCCCGGCAGGCGGCACGAAACGAAACCTGAACCGTGCCGCTGATCCGGGTATCCGTTTTAAGCGGGGCGGTGATATAACGCAGGCAGTGGGGATGTCGTTCGCTCAACACCAGCTCGGCCAACCACTAGGCGGCGTTGTCCGGGTTCTGTCATACACAGTGGCTGACAGGTCGTCCACCAGGCGGCCGCTCTCCTGGGCGGGCATGAGCACCGGCTCGGTATACCCTTTGACCGCCGGGAAGGAAGGCGACGCCAGCCAGAGATCCTGATCCAGATTGCTCTGCACCAGAACATTGGGGATACGCTCCGCCGCACCGTTCTCAATACCGTAGAGCCAGTGATCCAGCCAAAGGTGGAGCATCTCATTGAACCGGCTGCCCTGCAAATCATGGATGTAGATATGCCCGCCCTGATGAAGCATCATCTTACAGGGGATCCCTCTGGATTCCATGGCGGCAAAGAGATTGACGCAATGTGTCGGCTTGACATTCCAATCCGCCAGACCATGTACCAGAAACACCGATGCCTTGAATCGGTCGGCCGCCTTCAGGTAATTGCGCATGTCCCACCAGCGGCTGTAGTTGCCGCTGTCCCGGTCCTCATCTGCCGCAATTCCCTCCAGCCAGGCGGCATACGCCTCCGAACGGACGCATAGTCCTCCGGGTCCTTGGCACGGCTGAAGCAGTATTTGGCCAAAATGTCCAGGTCGTCGCCCTGCCAGCCGATAGCGGGCAGGTTCAAACCGTTGCAGCGGTAGTAGTCATACCAGTTGGAAATGGCGGCTTCGGGAATGATGGTTTCAATCCCTCCACACCGGTGGAAGCGACCGCGATACACATCGTCCCCAGGTAGCTCTTGCCGGACATGGCCACCTTGCCGGTGCACCAGTCCGCCCGGATCTCAATGTTGTCCGTCAGGTTGGTAAAGGCCCGGCAGCGGCCGTTGAGCCAGTCGATGACCGCCTTGAATGCCGCCGTCTCCTCCGGGAACCGCAGCAGTTGAATCCCTGGGATCCCCGGTACCCAGGCCGCCGCAGAACACGGAGGCGTAGCCACGGGAGTTGAAGTAGCTGTACCAGTCGCTGATGCAGTCCAACGGGATCTCCTCCGTTGGCGCGGTATCCGCATAGCCGACGGTGGCCCTGGGGTATCTGGGCTGGGGAAGGATACTGTGGACGGGTCAAAGGTGATGTCCTACTCGGTGATGTGCTGCTGGGGATAGGGACTCACATCCCGGTCCACATCGTGGGGGACATACCAATCCTCATTACACTCCAGCATGTAGGGGTTGGCCACATAGATCGCGGGCACCCTCATCCCCTGAGTGGTTTCCAGTGGGCGGCGGATGTAGACTGCGATCAGATCCAGTCGGCCGTCTCCGTCTGTATCTACCGGCGTCTCCACATAGACCTTCTCAAACAGACACCTTTTATAATCAAAAACCGGCTGCGTCAGGCCGTCCTTCAGCACAATACCAGGTATATGTTGTTCCACAAGAACGTTCTCCTTTCCGAAGAGAGGCTTACTTATCCTGACTTTTCTTCAGGAAGCGCTTCCAAACCAACACCATGCCTGCGCCCAGAAGCAACATTACGATGAGGAAGGAAAAATAGTAGCGGTAGCCGGTGACGCCCGGATAGCCGTCGATCAGCACGCCCGCCAGCAGGGAACAGAAGATCTCCGGCAGATAACCTACGGTGGAGATAATGCCGGCCGCCGTTCCGGAATACCGCTCCGGATCTTACCCTCGTCCATCATGGCCCAGGTCAGGGCATAGTTGACATTGTAGAAGAAATAGATTACCAGGAACAGGATCACAAACGGCAGAACCGAGGCCGTGGCCTGTGGCAGAAACAGGATGGCCACAGTGCCCACCGCCATGGCGATGAATGAGGTGAACAGCAGGGAGCTGGTACCCACCTTGTCGGCCAGGTAGCCGCCGCCCACGTTGGAAACAGGACACAGGAAACGCTTACAGGCCGCCAGAATCGCCCCGAAGGTGACGCTCATGCCCAGAATCGAGGTGCCGTAGGGGGTGAAGTAGTACAGGGACAGCGTAAAGACATAGTTGCAGAAGGTCACCAGGCCGATGATCCAGATGGCAGGCATTTTAAGCACCTTGCCCAGATCCCGGAAGGTAATACGCTCACTCTTCTCAATGGTGGACTCGTCCCGCATCTTCCAGAACACCAGCAGTCCGCTCAGCACTGTAAGAACAGAGTAGAAGATAATCACATAGCGCATGCCCATCTTGTCATCCATATTACTGGCGCTCAGACCAATCCGGAAGGCCACGACAGCCAGAGGCGCCATGACGGCGGCGGTCACGCCGCGGCCGCCCTCGAACCAGCCGAATGACTTACCCTTGTCTTCCGGGCTTGACAAGACGCGGACGGCTTTCACACAGGCGGGCCAGAACGCAAACAGGGAGGTGAAGCCCCAAAAGGCATACAGGCCCACCAGCATGGGGAAGGTCAGGGGAGCAGGTGGAGAAAGCCGCCCAGTCCGGTTCCTACCAGCGACACCGTCAGCAGCAGGCGGATGCTGACCCGGTCTGCCAGGTAACCTCCGAACAAGTAGGAGATCATACCAAAGACGCCGAAGATGCTTCCGAAGACGCCCATCTGGGTGTTGGTCAGATGATAAACCTCCAAATAGGCGTCATAGTAGTCATACCGGAAGTAGGGCAGGCCGTAGATGATGGCCGCCTGCGGCGATGAGCAGGATGGTAATGAAATTCCGCGCGGTCTTTTCGCCCATCCCAAGCTTCGAAAACAGTTTGGACATTTTTCATTCTCTCCTTATTGTTTTTTCAACTGGTATACCTCAGTATACTTCTCCCGAAGATAGTTGATGAAGTAGGTGGAGCGGAGGGGTTCCCCTGTGGCCCGTTTCACCAGCTCGCCCGGCGGATAGATCGCTCCGAAGCGGTGGATCCGCGTTGCCAGCCACTGATGGATCTCCCGGAAGCGCCCGGCAGCCAACAAATGGCGAAGGGGCCCCAGCTCCCGCTCCAGTGCGGCGGCAAATTGTGCGGCCATCAAATTGGAGGTAAGGTAACCGGGGAAATAGCCCATATAGCCCGCAGCCCATTGGATATCCTGAAGGACGCCCTCCCGGTCGTTCCGGGGTGTGATTCCCAGATAATCGGTGTATTTCTGTCTCCACACCTGTGGCAGCTCCGCCACAGACAGCGTTCCGCGGATCAGATCCTTCTCCACCTCATAGCGTATGAGGATATGGAGAATATAGGTCAGCTCATCGGCATTGTTCCGGATCAACGTGGGACTGACCTGATTGACCGACTGAAAGAGCGTCTCCCGCTCGTCCACAGCCAGTGAGGGCAGAGCTGCTGCATTCTTGGGAACAGATACTCCCAGAATCCGGCGCTCCGGCCAATGATGTTCTCGTAAAGACGGGCCTCCGCCAGCTCGGTGGCAAAGGATGCCACTTCGCCCAGAAGCATCCCCAGCAGAGCCGGATCAATATCCTGTTCATAAAGGCCCATACCGCCTTCGTGCAGGGTGTTGAACAGACCAGAGCGGAAATCCTCCGCCTGATAGGATGTGATCACTCGGACATCGCCCGGTGAAGCTGCCAGGGTTGTTGGATGAGGTCCCTCGTCCAGACGGCCTGATGCAAAATCGAATCCGATTGTCTCCAATACATATTGCGAGAGGGCCCGCTGTTCCTCCAGCGGGAGGCGAAACCGCCCTTCCGCCGGTTCCCCACATGGCATTCCACGGGCCTGCAGTGTCTGAAACAGGTCGATCACAAAGTGTTTCAGCTCATCCGCCAGACGATCCATCTGCTGTACGGTAGTCCCTGGCTCATAGAAGCTCATGAGGGCGTCGTAAGGCTCCGCTTCGTACCCCCAATATCCGGCGAAAGCCCGGAAGGTATCCACAATCCGCTCCAGATAGGGAGCAAACCGCTGAAAGTCATTGGCTTCCCGTGCCTGTTCCCATACCTGCTCAGCCTTTGCAATGAGGGCAATGTATGCCTGATATTCCGCCTGCGGGATCTTATTGATATAAATGTAGTTGCTCTCTACCCTTCGAACCATTGCGGAAACTTGGGGTGGAGCGTCCTTCTGCCGGGAAAAATGATCGACCAGGCTCCGCAGCTCCGGCGAGCGGAACCGCTCATAGAGCTGCGCGCCTAGAAAGGACATCACCTCACTGCGATAGGTCAGCCCCTTCTCCGGCATGTAGGTCATCTTGTCCCAGTAAAGCGTGGAGTTAAGTGTATATTTCAGATATTCGATCTCACGGATCAGCCGCCGAAGCTGCTCCAGCTTTTGTGCATCGGAAGCGCAACGTCTCACGATCTCCCCTCCTCCTTGTTCGGTGCCGCCCGGTTGTATTTCCACAGACCGGCCATCAACAGCATGCAAGCCACCACATAAATACCGGAGGCAATATAATAGGCCGTGCGGTAGCCCTCCTGTTCCACAAACAGCACATTCCCGGTAAACCAACCGCTGAGAATACTGGCGAGCCCCGCCGCCAGATTGATCATAGAGGCAAAGGCCGGGCGGAGTTGGCGTGGTACCAGCTCCATGGACAAAGCACTGTCCACCGGCGAACTGAGGTTGATCAAGCCAGAACGCATAAACAGAGCGATGCCCACGACTGGAACCATAAATTGGCCAAACCGGTCGCCGTTGGCGATAAGAAGCATAAACGGAACGGAGAGCATCGCCACACCGCCCAGCGTCACAATCTGCCCAAACCGTCTGACCACCGCCGGGGTGAATAGCAGGAAGAGAACGATGGCCAGATAGGACAGGGAGACCAGCAGTGAAGATGTCGCCCGGTCAATGTGCAGATTTCGGTTGAGGAAAATCGAATAATAGGAAGTGAACAGTCCCATACCAAAAGAAATCAGCACCCAGTAGATCAGATAGATCACCGCATCCCGTTGGAGCAGAGCCTGCCGCATCTCCCGTAGCCGCTGCCGCCAGGGAACCTGCTCTGATATGGCGATGCAGTGGTCTTCCCGCTCTTCCCGGATAAGAAGCACGGGAATCAGTCCAACCAGCGCGAGCACTGCAACGAGCAGCAGCACATCCTGGTTCCCCTGTAGGTAGTGTTCCCGCAGCCCGGGCGCCATGGTGTCGACGTGTTCCGTCAGTGTTTTTGCCGCCTGATAGGTCACGCCCGCCCGCAGGGAAAACATCTTGACCGTCAGCACGCCGCCCAGATAAGTAGTAAGAAAATACCCCAGGTAACCCAGATAGTAGGCCCGCGTATACCAGTGAATATTGTTGCTCTGGTCGGTAAACACCGCCACATAAGGCAGCATAATATAATGGAGCTGAATGCCTACCAGTGCAAGCAGAGTGGTCAGAAAGAATACAGACTCAGTCTGCATGAATACCGCGCTCAACAGGGCCGCCGCACAGGAGGCCGAACAGAACACCAAAAGTTTTTTATAGCCCGTCTTCGGAATCAGCAGCAGCATCAGAGCACTGATAAAGGTCGCATACCCATAAAACGCCCAAAAGGATGTCGCTACCGAACGCGCCATCTCCTGCATGTAATTGACATAGGTATCATAGATGATGCCGCTGACCAGATTGTTCAGCGCATAGCTGATGATAAACATGGTTATGTTCCAGATCTTTCTCCGCCCTGGGCTCGGCCGTTCCATATCGTCCCCCCTATTTATACCGGAACTGTGTAAAAATGGGTGCAGCATATTGAGTGAAAACAGGTCATCTGTCTGTTCTATCCCGGAAGACTCCGCTCTGCTCTCTCCGTGCACCGGGCGGGGAACAGGCGGCTCCTCGCCTTCCAGAATCTCCAACAGAGCCAGCAGGATCTTGGCCTCCCTTTTGGCTTTCTGTAGGTTGAATTTGTGGGCGCGTACTGTGGCAGTGCTGATTCCCATGATCTCACCGATCTCGTCCGTACTTTTCCCTCATAGATGCAGGATAGCAGCGTCTTCTGCATCTCGGTCAGACCGTTGAGCGTCTTATCCAGCTCCAGCATGGGCCAGAATGTGCCGGAGTGGACTTCCTGCATATGCTCCCGTATCGCCCGCTCTGCCGTCACATCACGCCCGCGGCTGTGATAGATGACGCCTGTCTCAAAAGACGCGCCGCAGAAAATGCAGGTGTAAGTACCATCTCTATGGATGACGTATCCGCGGCGCAGCTCTTCCAGCGAGAGCTCCTTAAAGTCCCGCGGCTCGTTTCCACCTGCCCGCTTCAATTCAGTCATCATAGCTGCGCCTCCATTTACTAATCATTTTATAAAACGTTTATTTTAATTAAATGATAATGTCATATCGTTTATTTGTCAATATCCAACAACAGAGAATTCCATTTTCAGCAGTCCGCTGAATATTTTGCCCTTTTTTTGACACACTTGCTTCTCTTTCATACCCAAACACTTGCAGTACAACGGAAAGCCCCCCTTCATATCCTTAGTCATAATAGACAATTTTTATCAGTCTATCTGAACGCTTTAGCCGGAGAGTTTGCGGACAGACTAAGCCCCCCGGAATCCCAATGGGATTCCGGGGGGCTCTTTATTGCTCTTTGAATGGAACTGTGTTCAGCCCACGTGCTCGCCGAAGTTCATCAGCATCTGGGCCACCTCGGCGCGGGTCGCGGTGCCCTGGGGATCCAGGACGCCGTTCCCCTTGCCGGAGAGCACCTGCGCATTGACCGCCCACGCCATGGCCTCCTGCGCCCAGTCGGAGATGCTGGCGGAGTCGCTGAACTCCCGCACGGCCATCCCGCCCTGGGTGGTGTCATAGCCCTTCGCCTGCGCGTAGCGGTACAGAATCGCCGCGAGCTGCTCCCGGGTCACGCTGTCCTCCGGCCCAAACGCGCCGGTGTCGTCACCCCTTCACGATGCCGCGGGCCGCCGCCCAGTTCACCGCGTCGGCGTACCATGCGCCCGCCGCCACGTCGGTGAAGCCCGCCGCGCCGGTGCCTCCGTCCGCTCCTCCAGGTTGTAGAGCACCTGGGCGATCATGCTCCGGGTCAGGTTCATGGTGGGGGCGAAGGTGGTGTCCGTGGTTCCCTCCATCATTCCCTTGTCGTACACATACACCACGGCGTCATAGAACCAGTCGCCGCTCGTTACATCGGTGAAGGGCAGGCCCTCCGGCTCCACCGCCGTGAACACGGCCTCCACCGTGACCTTGGAGGCGGGCATCTGAAAGGTGTACTTGCCGTCGCCCTTATCGGTCAGCTTGATCTGGTCGCCGTCCTTGTCCGTTATGGTCAACTTGTCCAGCTCATACCCCTCGTTGGGCTTCACGGTGACAGTCACCGTGCTCCCCTTGGAGGCGCGGGTGGGGCTCACCTTCACGCTGCCGTTGTCCGTGTCCTCCACGCTCACCGTGTACCGGGTTGAGCCGGAGGAGGAGTTGCCGCCGTGGCTCTCCTCCACCACGGTAAAGGTATTGCCGTCGCGGCTCAGGCTGTAGCCGGAGCCGGCGGTAATATTGTCCGAGTCGAACTTTTTTCCGTTGATGTCAATGCTAAAGGTGACCTCGCGGCTTACGGTGACCTTGCTGTCGACATCCTTCTCCAGCCTGATGGTCTGGCCGTCCTGCACGTCGTCCACGGCATCCTGAAGTGTCTCATAGTAGGTACCGTCAATCTCAGCCGCTGGGCTGACCTCCGCCTTCAAAGTGAAGGTGCTGAACCCGTGACGGGTGGTAAAGGTGGCGGTATTGCTTCCACTACTCTCCGTCACTGTCGCGTTGTAGAGATAAGTGCGTCCGTTGTCCTTGGCGTGCTCCACATAGAGGTTGTCTGCCCTAAACCCGCTGGGCAGGGGCACGCGCAGAGTGACGTTGGTAGTCACGTTCATCGGCTTGGATCTTCCATAACGACCGCATTTTTCTCGCCGCCTTCAAGGATAATGGTTCCGTTTTTATCTACGTCCGCCGTTGTCGCCACGGTGCGCACCATGGGGTAATGTCCAGCTTCATTTCCTTGGTGTCATAACTCTCTACTGTAATGTCCAGATACGGCTGCACCACGATAGTGACGTTCTTATCCGTGACGGTAATATTCTCTTTCTTCAAGGCTTCCGTGCCCGCTTCCACGGTCACAGTATTGGTGTTTGCCTCGCCATTGGCCTCGCCGGTCAGTCCGGTGGCCTCAGTCTTAGCAACTGCCTCGGTCACACTCTCTCCAATACCATCAGCGGCCTTCACCTCAGGCTCGCCGGCCACAACCTCAGCCGGGTATCCGTATTCTTGTCCTGGATGCCGTACATGCCATCCGCTGCCACGGCAATCTTACTATCCACCACATAGGCGGAGGGGTCGGAGGAATAAGAGCCGCCGGAGATGAAGCTGGTCTTATTTTCGCTGTATACGGCCAGCGTACCGCTGTTTGTCGCCACAAATGTACCGCCAGTCACGTTCAGCTCGACCTTCTTCAGAGCATCGTCATCATTTTTCTCGGGGTTGCTTTGGTACAGCGCGGTATAGCCGGAAATGGTTCCGCCGGAGATATTGACCTTAAGAGGGAGCTTGGTAGTATGCTGCGTCACGGCAATGCCAGCGCCCACCGTGGTTGTGCCGCTGCCGTTGGGGGTAGTGGTTGTCGGTATCCCTTTGGCGGTGATAACTGCATCCCCGGAGAGGTTCAGTTTACCCGCGCGGATCTCAATGCCGGTCTCCCCGCCGGTCAGCCTTCCGCCCGTAATATTCAGCTCGCCGGACTGGGGGTGGTAGATGGCATAGCCGTCGGTACCGGTCAGCTCGCCGCCGTTGATGTTGATCACCGTGTTGTGTTTTGTGCCATTGCCCATGATGGCGGCGCTGCCTGTCTCGATGCGCGTCCCCTCATTGACCGTGAGGGTGGTGGGAGCACTCTCCTCGCCGGCTCCCATGATGGAAACGCCGATTGCACCGTATGTTTCGTCGTTGTCGTCGCCATTGGGCAGATCACGGAGCACTGTGCCCGCATCCAGGGTCAGTGTACCGCCGTCCGACACCTCAACGACCTTGTTGTAATAAGGAGATGCCAGAGTGCGCGGCTGATAGGTCTGGAACTCTACCGACGAAGTCGTTACCTTCGTTGCGCCGGTTACGTTGAGTGCGATCATATTCTGCGCGGTCTTTCCCTCACCGCGCATGTCAATGACTGTACCATTTTTCACCACGCCGGTTCCTGCTGTGAATTGGAGACCATATGCAACCCCAGACGTATCGCTGACAATCCGCAGGGTATGGCCGTCCAGGTCGAGCGTGATGCCTGCGCTGGTGGTCACCGGAGCGGTGGCCAGATCCTGAGCACCGTCACGGTCTGGCCGTCCTGGGCTGCGCCGACGGCCTCAGCCAGAGTGCCATAATAGGTTCCATTCACGACAGCCGCGGCGTTACTCTCATTCAGCCTGTCCACGCCAAAGGTTCCGTCGCTGTTGGCGATCAGGCTGAAGCCCTTCGCCAGGTAGTCGCTCACATCGCTGGAGAACGTGCCGCCGGAGATCTCCATACGGCTCTCCTTCGTTTCATCGGATGTCCGCACCACCACAGAGTCCACACCCGCGCCGGTAGCCTTGATCACGGCGCTTCCGCTGATGGAAGCCTTGTCTCCCGAAGCAAGGGCTGGATATTTTGCGGCCTCATCATATACCACGCCGCTGCAAGGAATTGCGTTCTTATTGTCGCCTACCCAGCCGGCCGCCGTACCTGTTCCGGTAATCGTTCCGCCGGTAATCTCGGCGGTGCCCGCACGCATCAGCACGCCCACGCCGCCGTCGGCGTAAATATCCACATCGCCGGAGATGGTCAGCTTGCCGCTCTGGGGATGGTACACGCCGCAGGCAATGTAGCCGCTGGAGGTAATATGCCCGATCAGTGTGCCGCCGGTCAGGTTGATCTCGGTGCCGCCGGCATTTGTTGTTTCATTTACCGTACCGTTTCCGGCCACCACGGCATTGTTATCTGCCACGATCACGCCGCCGCTTACGTTCAATACAGCCTTGTTCCCATAGGCGCCGAGACCATACTCCTCCGAATTCACATATCCGCCCTTCACGGTGAGGCTGGAGCTAACCACCTCCCCATTCGAGTCTGCTGGGCAAGCACATTGATTCCGTTGCCTTTTGTGGCGATAACCGTACCGCTCTCCAGCACCAGATTACCGCCGTTCTGCACCTGAACTGCATAGCCGCTCGATGCGCTCTCAATCTTGCCGGAAGCATAGGTCACGGTTTCATAGTCCGCGCTGACCACGGGGCCCTCAGCAGACGCCTTGCTGGCCCGGATCGTAAGATCGCCCTCCACAACAAGCGCCCAGCTATCCGCCTTTCCCGTCAGATTGTGACCATTCAAATCCAGAATGAGCGTTTTACCAGCAGATACCTTAACGTTCTCCGTGGTATCCCTGTTCAGTGTCACGACCTGTCCTTCACTCTCAGCGGCATCAATCGCCGCCTGGAGGGTGGCATAGTGCCGGCCGCCGGTCTCTGCAACGCTGTTGCTCTCGTCCAGCTCACCCACGATGAAGGTGCCGTCAGGGGCCTTCGGTGATCTCCGTTCCCTCCACCACATACTCGCTCACATCGCTGGAGAAGGTGCCGCCAGCAATCTCTAATCCGCCAAGTGCCTCGTCTACATGAACTGCCTCTTTATCGTCAGATTGAGAGATAAAGCTACCGCCATAGATATGGACTAGCGCCTCCTCCTTATCTCCGCCATCGTTACTATTTCCAACAAATGCTGCAACTTTACTTATAGAAGTAAATTCACCACCATAAACATTACACTCTACCTCACCGGATTCTCCCGCAACGTACAGTGCATAGAACGCAGAACTACCATTGGAGTGCTTATCGCATGCCACGGTTTTAAACTCGCCGTCCCGCACTTCCGAATAGCCTGCCGATGTGGAAAAAGCCCCTTGTACACCAATAACAGTACCATTATAGAAATACAATTCCGGTTTGGCACTCTCTTCAGAATCCTGATGGCTTTGAATGGTATATCCCCAACTGCTACTATTACAGCTTGAGCAGGAACGGCAATCAAAAGTACCATCGTATATATAAGTCTTGCCTGCGTTATAAACCGCTGTCACTGCTCCGTTAAACGTTCCATCCTGAATCTTCAAAACACTATCAGGGCGATTTTTAATGGAAGCGCCACTTGCATCAACCGAACCAGTATATGTACCGTTTTCGATAGTCAGTGTACCATAATTATCAATCGCGCCATATCCGCCTGTCTTAGATGCAGACGCATCGATTGTGCCGTTCCCCGTTACCGTCAGGGTACCTTTGTTCACAATCGGCCTGCCCGTAAAGTCCGACGCCACGGTAATACTGTGGCCCTCCATGTCCAAGATAATATTCTTGTTTTCCGGAATGGTGATGATCTGCTCCGTCGTCATCCCGGCGATATCACCTGCCAGTGTAACCGTAGTTTCCTTACCATCTGGTGCAGTTTCAATTGCCTGCTTCAGAGCGCTGTAGTCTCCGTTATCTGGCTCGGCAGGTTCTCCTACCGGCTCCGTTTCCTCTCCCACTGGGGCGACCGCTTCCTCGTCTAATCCTTCTGCTCCTACTTCCGGCCCAATAGCTAAGGCACTTGCAGGAAGAAAGGTTACTAACATACATATAGACAGTAATGCCGCCAATCCCTTTTTTGCCCGTTTCATGTTGTTCCTCCTTTTTAAATTGCGCCCCGGCTCCACTGCTGTCAGTTGTTATTGTCTTTTGCATGCAAAAGACAGAAGTGTGCCGGCACACTTCTGCTTTGCATGCACAGGCATTCTTACTGTATCACATTGTCCCAATATTTTCAAGAGGGCACGTCCACGGAGTCCTCTTATGCGTTGTAGGGGTACAGTACATATTGAATAGTTGAAGTTGCGCACGGCAACTCGGCAAGAGGGTCCTATCCTTTATGGGAAAGGGTATAACACAGGATATGGTGTGAGCGGAGCCATCATCCGGTCATATATCTACTTCTGGAAGGCCCTCCGGAGAGAACATTGGAGTCTTTCGTCTGCTGGTTTGTCGAAGAAAAGCGGGCCAAAACCACTGTTCAGACGGTTTTCCCCCACTTTCTTATTGTACCTTTCTATTTTGTCCTAAACACTGTATTTTGTAACGGACTGCTTTTCCATTTTACTGGTCTCTGGATTCTCCCCCCGGGGGCCAGGGATCTTTTCCAAGGGGGGGGCCACGCCTGGCGGCGGTGGTTCACCACCGGTTGGACCGCAGGCCGGAGCGACACCGGCTGTATTTCTGGAATAGCCATTGCCTCCAGTGTTTCCTCCGGTATCACCTGACTTGGATGGTACTATTCAGGGCGTAAAACAGCAATTTGCTTTTTCTGAAAGGTATACTTTTCCAGCAGATTTTTTACTCTGCCGTAATAAATATGCAGGAACTTATTGGAACCGCTGTCATGTAAACCGGGTAAGGCCTCCCTCAGAGCGTTTCACGTCCATGACTCAGGAAAGGGCTTTCGTAGTGCGGGTGGCCCACTTTTAGAAGTCCTATTAGTATATTGCGCCCACAGCATCTTTTTGAAAACAGGTTGATAGAGGCCGCTGCGAGGAAAGCCTCAGACCGTTCTCTGCGGAAAGTGTCAAAATATATCCCAGTCCGTTGGGAGCCTCGATCTGTGGCCATTGCTCTGGTCCCCAGTGGTTCAGCGCTGTGACCGCTGTTTTAATCAGTCCGGAATGTGTCACTACCGTAGCGCTTTGACTTCCCTGAGCCAGGCAATCCCTCATCAAGCCTGCTACTGCCTCCAGAACCCTCCGGCGAAACGCCTTATATGTCTCTACATCAAGGATGGGGTGCCCTGCCAGCCAAGCCCGGAAAAATGCATAAAGTCCTCCTGTGTACCAGGACGGTTTTCCAATGAGCCAAAACAGATCTCGCGGAACTCCGGGCGCAGGCCGTCCAGTACGATGTGCGGTCCGTACAGTTCCTGAAACGTCTCCCTGCAACGGGAAAGGTCGGAGCTGAAGTAGCGTCCCGTCCTAGGGTAGCGGATTACCTGCCGCAGCTCCCTCAGTTCCCGGCGCCCCCTTTCTGTGAGCGGTACGTCGCTCCACCCGCTGAACAGGCTTTTTTCGTTACCCAGCGAGTAGCCATGGCGCACCAGAACCAGTTGAAATTCCATCAGGGCACACTCTCCTCCCGTTTCAGGGCTGGCAGTTCCACCGTCATCAGTGTCTGTGCCAGGCGCACTTCTCCGTTCCACTGGGCCTTCACCTGGTCCACCAGCAGATGAGGGTCCCCATACAGCGGCAGATGACTGAGTAGCAGCATGCCTGGCGCAGCCTTACGCCCCAGTTGGGCCACGTCCGTACTGGTCATGTGGCCAGCACGGGCTCCATCCGCCCCGGCATACAGGCTGCACTCTGCGATCAGAAGATCGGCACCCTCTGCAAACTCTGCCAGTTGGGGCGTATAGGCGCCATCTGCCGTATACACCAGAGTGGACTGCCCACATTTTACTTTTACCGCAAGGCACTCCACCGGATGTGCTGTTTTGTGAAAGGTGCAGCAAAATGGCCCGATCTGCAGCTTATCATCTGCCCCAATAGTCTGCGCATAGGTATACGGCTCCATGGTCAAACGTTCAAAATACGGTTCGACCGGCAACCCATAAAAATGCAGTGGTTGCTGTGCAGCCCCAGTCTGCATTTGATCAGCCTGCCATAGCTCAGTGCCCCGCGTCGCTGCAGTGGTCGTAATGATAGTGGGACAGCAGCACATGGTGTAACTCCTGAAGAGGCAATGCGTTCTGCAGCATAGACGCCGCCCCGCTGCCGCAGTCCAGAAGTAGATGTTCTCCTTGGCAACTCAACAGATAAGCACTACAGGCTTCGTTTACCCGACAGCACCCCCAGCAGCCGATTACCGTACACCGCATACACAGCCCTCCCCGTTGAACATGAGCTTGCAATCAGCCGTTTTGTATAGTCGTCTTTCGGCGTACGGATCAACTGGCTCCCCTCTCCCTGCTCCACAATGCGGCCACGGTTAATCACAACGATAAAATCCGACATATAGTGGATCACGCCAATATCGTGAGAGATAAAGAGATATGCTGTAGAAAATTCCTTTTGAAGATCCTTCAGCAGGTTCAGGATCTGCGCCTGAATGGACACATCCAGCGCGGACACACATTCATCGCAGATAATGACCTCGGGCGAGAGCAGCAATGCGCGGGCAATGGCAATGCGCTGGCATTGCCCGCCGCTGAGTTCCGAGGGATATTTGCCCAGGGTGGAATCCGGCAGTCCCACACGGTTGAGCATCTCCCGCACCGTTACCCGGGCTTTATGCGGTTTAAAGCCGTCCACCAGGATCTTCATAGGCTCTACAAGGATTCTCTCCACAGTATAATAAGGGTTCATGGATTCTTTGGGATTTTGGAAAATATATTGCACATTGCGGCGAAAGCGCCGGTACTCCTTTTCTCCCAGTGAGCGGATATCCTGCCCTTTGTATCGCACGATTCCCGATGTAGGCTGCTGCAGATCGCCAAATATCTCTCCCAAAGTGGATTTTCCGCTTCCGCTTTCTCCTACCACGCCCAGAGTCTGTCCTGAGTACAGTGCCAGATCGATCCCCTGAAGCGCCTGAAACGTGTCCCTGCGTCTCAGCAGCATCTGTTGCTTGACGGGAAACCGCTTTTCCATGCCGATTGCCTCCAATACTGCCGTCATGCCCTGCACTCCTCCCATGCTTTGCTACACCGCACAAAATGTCCATCTCTCCGGGAGCTCTTAACCGAGCCGCCGCACTCCTGCCGGCATGCACTGCAGCGGGGCTGGAACAGGCAGTGGCTGGTATCCCTTCCATGCTCCGGGACATAGCCTGGAATCTCATTGAGCCGGACGTTGCGGTCTTGGTCCAGCCGGGGGATCACAGACAGCAGCGCCTGTGTATAGGTGCTGCGGCTGTGAAAATACTTCGTTGCTTCCGCCCGACTCCACTATCTGTCCCGCATACATTACCGCCACCTTGTCGCAATACCGCCGAATCAGGTTCAGATCATGAGAAATCATAATGATCGCCACATGCTGCTGTTCGTTGATCGAGTGGAATAGTTCAATGACCTGCTGCTTTACAACGCAGTACAGCGCGGTGGTGGGCTCATCCGCAATGATGACCTCAGGCTCGCACATCAGCGCCATGGCTATGTTTACCCTTTGGCGCATCCCGCCGGAGATTTGTGCGGGATAGCTCTCCATCACGCGGTTTACGTCGCGGATACCCACCCGGTCCAAAAGCGTTTTCGCCCGTTCCTGCGCAGCCTTTTTGGACGTCTGGAAATGGATGCGGTACCCATCCGTCAGTTGATTCTTGATTTTGATCAAGGGATGCAAATAAGCCACCGTGTTCTGCGGTACAAAACCGATTTTCTTGCCCAGAAATATACGCCGCTCCTTTTCCGGCAGGTTCAGCAGATCCTCCCCAAAACCCGCAGATGTGTCACAGAGGCTGTCAGATCCTGCGGCAGTAGATGGAGGATCGCTTTTGCTGTGTTTTTCCTGAGCCGGACTCGCCTGCAATTCCCAGACATTCCTGCCGTTTCAGACAGAGGCCCACATTTTCACCAGAGCGTCTCCCTCAGCGCTGCGCACCGTAAGTCCCTCAATTTCCAAAACCGCATCATTCATGTTTTCGATCTCCTTTTCACCAGCCGGTCGTTCAGCCCATCCCCCAAAAGATTAAACCCCAACACCGTAATCAGGAGCACCACACCCGGGGCAATAGCAATATACGGATAGTTCAGAACAAACTGCCGTGCCTCGTTCAGCATCATGCCCCAACTGGGCGTCGGAGGCTGGATCCCCAATCCTAAAAAGGAAAGAGAGGACTCCAGAAGCACAGCACCGCCGATGCTGGAGCTGAATTGGGTAATCAGTCTGGGAAGCATATCCGGCAGCATATGAAACAACACAATATATCCTCCACTGCATCCATAGCTGTGCGCGGCCTTGATATATAGGCGCTGTTTATTCTCCAGCACCATGGAGTATACCAGCCTGGAAAATGTAGGAACCATAAAAGCCCTATGGCCAACACAGCGCCCAAAATCCCCTTGCCCAAAACCGTGACCAGCATCATCGCAAGCAAAATACCAGGAAAGGACATCATGCCGTCAATAAACCGCATAATAACTGCGCGCACCGCGCCTTTGAGCATGGCCGCCGATGCGCCAATAATGCTGCCCGCCAGCGCGCCCACGGTGACCGAGCACACGCCTACCAGCAGAGCTCCAGCGAGACGCCTCCATGATTCGGCTCAGGACATCGCGCCCAAATTGGTCGGTCCCTAAAAGGTGTGCCGCACTGGGCAGCGCAAACCGGTTCAGTGTATCCATCTTTTCTGGATCTGCAGGCATCCAGAAAACGAAATGATACATATAGCTGCGATGCTGGCCGCCATGATAGCACCTGCCCAGAAAGATACGCTCTGTTTTTTCTTCATCCCTGTACGGTCTCCTCTCCGGTACGGATAGTGGGGTTGGCGGCCATAACCGCCAGATCCGTGACCAGCGATACCAAAACCACCATGGAGGTAATAAAGAGCACGATTCCTGCAAAGAATGATGTCCCGCTGCTCCACGGCAGTCAGCATCAGACGGCCAATGCCCGGCAGAGCAAAAATTGTCTCTACAATGACCGTTCCTCCCAATAGTTTTGCCAACTGCATACCTGAGATGGTGATGGGGGCAATAATCGCCGAGCGCAGAGCATAATGCACAATGGCCTAGCGGGAGGCAGGCCTTTCACATTTGCGCTCATCATAAAATCCTGTTGCAGGGCCGTCAGCATGGATGACCGCACAATGCGGATCAGAATTCCCAGTTCCCCGATAGCCAGCACCAGAGAAGGTAATGCGATGCATTTCAAAAACGCGCCGAAATTTTCACCGGGAGCGGTATACCCCGTGACCGGGAACCATCCCAAATAGGAGGAAAACAGCAGCATAAACAGCATAGCCAGCCAGAAAGAGGGCACCGCACCGCCAATCTGCATCACGGTACGCGACAGTAGATCCACAGGTGAACCCTTTTTCAGCGCGGCCAAGATTCCCAGAATAGCGGATACAACAAGTGCGGCTGCCATGGACAGCAGCGCAACGGAGAAAGTAACGGGAAGCCGCTGACAAATTAGCGCCCAAACATTTTCACCGTACAGATATGAAGTGCCCCAATTCCCGGTAAGTACCCCTGAATCCAATGCATATACTGGACGTACCAAGGCTGGTCCAGCCCCATCGAGGCACGCAGGGCCTCAACCTTTTCCGGCGTGGCCTCAACCCCAAGAATCAACTGCGCGGGGTCACCGGGGATACATAATAGAACCACAAATGTAATAAGCGATACAACAAACAGCACGGCAATGGCGCTGAGTAGACGTTTGACCACCAGTTTCAGCATAGAGAACTATCCGTCCTTCCTGAGGTTACTCTCCCTTATCTAAGAAGTGCGTGCAACATCAAAATCCTTCAAAGCAGGCGGGCCCTGCATCCGGCAGGACCCGCCCCCTGTTCTTATTGTCCGAGAGATATATCTTTCAATTCATAAATATCGATGGGATACAACTGAAAACCGGTTACTGCGCTGTCTGTCACGTAAATGGTAATAGGGTCCTGAATATAATAGGCAGGCACATCCTGAGCCAGGATCTCTTGGACCCGCTGCACGATTTCCGTACGCTTGTCCTCATCGGTTTCGCTCTTATAATCTGCAAGCAGCTGATCCACTTCTTCATTGGAATAATTGAAGTAGTTCTCACTGCTGTCAGACTGATAACGTGCCAAGAGCACATACGGGTCCAGACGCCCCGTGTGTCCTACCACAGTCAGATCATAGTTTCTTCCGTTGTACACGTCCGACAGCCACGCCGCCCATTCCACGATAGTGATATTACAGGTGATTCCCACTTCTTTCAGCGAGTCAGCGATGACCTGCCCGGCGCTGACATATGCTGGATAACTCTTGGGCAGATACATTTCTAGCGTGAGACCGTCCTGATATCCCGCTTGAGACAGCAGTTCTTTGGCCTTTTCCGGATCGTAAGGGTATCGGTCATTCATATCCACATATTCTTTCAGAACTGTGGGGTAATGCGAACCGATCTTCTGACCATAGCCCCACCATACCGTGTCGATCAGCGCCTGCTTGTCCACCGCATAGTTGATAGCCTGACGCACCCGTACATCCGACAGCGCCTCGTTCTGCAAATTCATCGCCATCAGCTGAAGACCATTGGACGGCGTGGTGATTACATTGAACTGCGGGTCATTTTCAAAGGCAGCCACCTGATCGCCGCTGACCGAGATAATGTCCAGTTCTCCATTACGCAAAGATGCAATCTGCGCCGTTGCATCCGGCATCATCTTGAAGTTGATCGTATCCAGATTGACCGTGTCATAATAGTCCGGATTTTTTGCAAGCGTCAGGGATTGCTGAGGCACCCACTCTTGCAAACGATACGGGCCGGTGCCTACCGGTTGATTTTTCAACGTATCTGCGGCCTTGACATCCACAACGGCGGACCATGGATAGGCAAAATTGGAGAGTGCTGCCACATCTAGTGCTCCACAGGTTACTACCACAGTATCCGCATCCTGAACAGAAAACGTATAATTGGCATAGTCCGCAGCGCGGGGCTTTCCTCTTCCTTCAGACGCTGGAATGAGGCTACTACGGCCTGTGCGTCACAGATGTCGCCGTTATGGAAGCGAACATCCGGCCGCAAGTGAAACGTCAGTGTCAGACCATCCTCCGATACCTCCCACTTCTGGGCCAGCCCTTCCCTCAGAGAACCATCTGTATTGACCCGAAGAAGCGTATCGTATAGATTATTGGTAATCTGAAATGTACTGGCAGCTGTTGTGCGCTGCGGATCCAAGCCATCTGGATCTACTGAGAGCGCCATATTCAACTCCCGTCCAGCAGACTGCGATTCCGCCGTTTGAGATGGCGGAGCGGGCGTCTGACCGACAGAATCCTCGCTGTTGGAAGTACCGCAACTTGCAAGAGACAGCGTCGCGGCAAACGTCAGTGCTGCGGCAAGCAATCGTTTCATCCTGTTCATTTTAAATTACTCCCTAAAAGTATTGCGCATATTGCACAAATTAAGTATAGCAAAAATGTCATTTTGAATAAATCAAATGTATGAAAAAAACGAGTGCCTAATGTAATGGTTTATATAGTCTAAGTAAAAAACGTGCTGAAATGATTTGACAAAATCATTGGAGCAGTGGAATCCATTCTTCCAAATTAGCAGGAAAAAGCCGGGTCAAGGACAAGATCGTTTTCGTGAGAAAAGGCAATGTCCCGGATAGCGATATTGTTGACAATTAAAAGCGCAAGAAAAAAGCAAGAATTTGTTTGGAGAAAACCCATGGATAATGTGCTAAACTATATTTAAATATACTCTGCAAAATGGAGGAAACCTCTGTGGGCACTATACATATTTCTCCTCACGAGCGTTTGAAAAAATACGCATTAAAAGATATAGAGCAGCTTTATAATGATTTTCATATAAAGGAAGGCGGCTTAACCCAAGAACAAATAGAGCAGATGCGAAAACAGCATGGCAGCAATCATGTCAGCTATTCTTTACAAGTCCATTCTTTTTTTCAGCGTATAAAACGGGCGTTTATCAATCCCTTCAGTGTGATATTGTTTGTATTGGCTATTGTCTCTTTCATCACCGATGTCTGTTTGAAATCCAACTCCGGCAGAAACGGGACCAGTGTGGTCATCATTTTGTCTATGCTTATAATCAGTGGGATGGTACGGCTGATCCAGGAACGAAAAGCCGGCCATGCCGCGGATACTCTCATTCAGCAAATTAAAACGACCGTTTCCGTCTACCGACAGGGACAGCAGCTTGAAATTTCGTCGGAGGAATTGGTAGTAGGAGACACCGTGTCGCTTTCAGCCGGTGAGCGGGTCCCCGCGGACCTGAGATTGATTGAAGCGCAAGACCTGTTTGTTTCGCAGGCCCTTTTAACCGGAGAGAGTAATGTATTAGAGAAAAATACAAATCGTCTGGCCTCTGCTACTCAAATTCCACTGGATCGCTTTTCCAATATAGCCTTCATGGGGAGCAGCGTAATCAGCGGAGAGGGAAAGGGTATCGTCTTGGCTGTGGGCGGCAGCACCGTATATGGAGGCTATCTCTCCGAACTCCAACGGAACAAGCACAGCTTTGATACAGGAGCAAATTCGATTGCCTGGGTTTTGATTCGCTTTATGGTGGCCTTGGTTCCGGTTGTATTTGTCGTTTCCGGCATCACCAAAGGCGACTGGCTGACCTCGTTTCTATTTTCTCTTTCTGTGGCTGTCGGCCTGACCCCGGAGCTCCTTCCCATGGTGATCAATGCTTGCCTTGCAAAAGGAAGCTCTGCCATGGGGGAAAAACAAACGATTGTAAAAAACATAAATGCGATGCAGAGCTTTGGCAGCATGGATGTCCTGTGTGTAGATAAGACGGGTACCCTAACCGGAGATGAAGTGATACTGGAATACTATCTTGATATTTTGGGGGAGGAAAGCAGGGAGGTATTGGACTGCGCCTACTTAAACAGCTTTATCATACAGGCGTTGCAAACCATTTAGACCAGGCAATCCTGAAATGTTCCAGTATGCCTGGAAGGGAAAACCATTTTCTCTCGTTGGGCGAAACGATCCAAAAATTAGACGAGCTCCCTTTGATTATGAACGTAAGTGCGTTAGTGTCCTCTTATCTGTTCCAGAAAAGGAAAACTATATTATCACAAAGGCGATGTCGACAGCGTATATTCCCGCTGCCAGTATGTCCAACACAAGGGACAGACACTAAAGATAGATACCGCTGACTCTGGCGGCATCCATGCTATCGTTGACGAAATGACCGAAGATGGAATGAAAGTCCTGGCTGTGGCCTACAAACCTGTATCAAGCCAAAGCAGGCTTCAGATGGAGGATGAGGCGGAGCTAATCTTGCTGGGATATGTCGTGTTTTGACGCGCCCAAAAGCTCTGCCGCCAGTGCTTTGCAGAAATTGGAGCAGCTCCATGTCCAGGTAAAGGTACTGACTGGCGATCAAAAAAGTGTAACCCTTTCCATCTGCCGGAGGCTGGGAATCGAGACAGAACATATCTTAACCGGAGAAGAAATGGAGGAGCTGTCTGAGGATGAACAGCTTCTTGCCGTAGAAAAGACAACCGTTTTTTCCCAGCTTTCCCCCGGACAGAAATCTCAGATCATCCGTATGCTGCGCGAGAATGGTCATGCAGTCGGCTTTTTGGGTGATGGAATGAATGATCTAGCCGCCATGACAGCGGCAGATGTGGGGATTTCCGTAGACACGGCCACACAAGCCGCAAAAGAATCTGCGGATGTGATTTTGCTGAAGAAAGATTTGAATGTGCTGGAACAGGGTATTTTAGAGGGGCGGAAAGCATTTGCCAATATGTTAAAGTACATACGGATTACCGCGTCCTCCAATTTCGGCAATATCTTTTCGATTGTACTTGCCAGCGCCTTTTTACCCTTCCTGCCGATGACGGCGCTTCAACTTCTTTTGCTGAACCTCCTTTACGATATTCTGTGCATGACTTTGCCGTGGGATCGCGTCGATGCGGATGTCTATGAAAACCAAGCGAGTGGTCAGGAAAAACATTGGGGCGCTTCATGCGCTTTTTCGGCCCGTTAAGCTCCCTGTTTGATCTGGCGACTTTTGCTTTTCTATACTTTATCCTGTGTCCAGCTTTACTGGGAGACAATTTTACAGAATTGTCCTCTGCGATGCAGAGTCAATTTGCAATTCTATTCCATACAGGATGGTTTTTAGAGTCTATGTGGACGCAAGTGCTTATTCTGCACCTGCTCCGCACAAAGCAGCTTTCTATTCTAAGGAGCAGGGCATCCGGGGTTGTATGGCTGGTCACCTCTGCCGGGCTTTTGATCCTTACTGCGATTGTCTATACCCCAGCGGCCCACCTGCTCGGCCTGGCTCCCCTTCCGCTTTGGTATTTTGGATTTCTGGCGGTCACCATTCTGGCCTATATGCTGCTGGTAACGGCCGCAAAACGGTGGTATATTCAGAAATACCATACATTGTTGTAAGGGGGGACTTGATGAAGAGAGTAAACTTTGTATCATTGGATTCCCTTACCTTACAGTGGTTTTGCAATACGCTCCAAACCCAGCATCCACAGACACAGGCAGCGAAGGAACTGTATGACGCATTGGAGGCGTTGTATGCAGGAAAATCCGACTCTCTCATGCTGGAGTTGGGAGAGGCAATCCCAGAAGCGGCCAGCACCTCTTTGGTTTGCGGAAATCTTCTGATTGATTCCAAAAGCCGCCGTGTTATCCGGGACGGCACAGAGATCCAGCTTACTCCCAAAGAGTTTGACATCCTCTATTTCTTGGCCCGGAATCGTGGAGAGGTGTTTACAAAGAGCAGATCTATCAGGCGGTTTGGGCGGAGGAATACTATACTGCGGACAGTAATATTATGGCCTTTATACGCAAACTGAGAAAAAAGATAGAGCCAAACCCGGATGCGCCGGAATATATACTTACCATTTGGGGAATTGGATATAAATTTAATGATAAGCTCTGACAATCAGAAATTTAGATGTAAACAGAGCAATCGTATGAAAAAGGGTTTAAAAGTCATCGTTAAAATATGTAAGCAGTCACCAGATGGTGACTGCTTATTTTCTTGCCGAAAAGCAAGGGAATCGCAAGGATTTAGCCATAGGCTTAACAGTAAAAACAGTTATACTTTGCCCTGTAAAAAAATTTGAGAATGGGGGCGACCCTATGGGGTATTGAAGTTTATGGGCCGGATCGGTCTTTCGGTTCTATTGGGATTCTTGATCGGATTAGAGCGCCAGATTACCGGCCATCCCGCCGGAATCCGTATCAATGTTCTGATTTCAATGGGGGCCTGCCTGTTCCTGATGTTTCCGCTCATGTCCGGCTCGGATGAGGTGTACCGGATTGCCAGTTACATTGTGTCCGGCGTTGGATTCCTGTGCAGCGGGGTGATTTTTAAGGAGGGCGGAACCGTCCGTGGGCTAAATACAGCAGCAACTCTTTGGTGTACGGCCGCTGTCGGTGTACTGTCCAGTTCCGGCAGCTGTCTTTTTGCGGTTGCCGCAGCGGTTATTCTGATTCTTTCAAATCTGCTGTTCCGGCCGCTGGCGGTAAAGATCAAGCCCATTACCTGCGGTGAAGAAACGGAACGAACCTACCGCATTTCTGTTACCTGTCAGGAAAATGCGGAAACAGAAATACGCGCGCTTCTGATCAACAGCAATTCGTGTAAAACATTGTATCTTACGAATTTGGAGAGCAGTGATGTAATTGGCGGCAAGGTAGAGATTCAGGCGGATTTTCTTTCCGTTGGTAAAGCAAAGGCTCAGATGGCCGAGGCGATTGTAAACCGACTTTGACGCTCTCCAGCGTAGTCAGCGCCGGATGGGAATTGGTATAGGAGGGACAGATATGAAGTTTGAATTGCTCTTATCGCATTGGCTTAGAGTGACAAATATTATTTATGCGGCGCTGTCCTCCGGTGTTTTAGCGGCAGTTCTTGCCTTTCCAGAATTCCGCAGGATTCTCTTTCAAAGCTGGCTGGTTGTAACTGATGTGTTTCAGCTTTTTCTCATTATCCTGCTTTTATACTGCTCTCTAAAATAGCCCAGTTGAACAGGATTGGAAATGGGTGGAGAAATGAAAAAAGGAAGGAGAAGAACCTATGAATCGCGCTTGCCTTTTCCTTGGCATTCTTTTTCTCGCTGCGGGTATTTACTTCTATTCCGGTAAGGCGGTTAATCATATTACAGCATGGAAGACAATGCCGGAGGAAGAAAAAAGAAAAATCCACATTCGTCCCTTTGCCGAAATGTGGGGATGATGATCGCCACAAGCGGTATCATTTTTTTACTCAGCGGAGCATGGTACGCGTTTCGTAAAAGCGGGTTTTTATGGTGTATGGTCGGCTGGATGGTCCTATCCGGCGCGGATGTGTACTGGATCGGAAAATCCGGCCGGTACCAGAGTTCAGGAAAATAGCCGGCAGCGTTCCTTACGGTAAAGGAGGTGGTTTTATGGATGCTGTCCCTTCTCGAAGTAGATCGGGCAACCGCACCCGTAAGACTATGGATAGATTTTGGGGTGGCTGATGCTCATTTAAAAAGTAAAGGAGGTATCAACCCCAATGTATCAAAAGGAAAAGAACCAAATCACGGTTCATAAAACGGCTGCGGATATGGTTCGCAGGGATGAGGCCAACAAAAGCTGGCCTTTGCAGCAGGCAATAAAATCAAACCGGTTTTGAAGCAGCTTGATACTGCGCTGACCGGACTGGGTGATAAGGCGGTGATTTCCCATCGGATCGCTTTTGGGCGGAATAAAGTAACGCATGAAAAAAAAATCGCTTGTTGCAAGATTGGCAGGGGCGTTTATCAATCCATTTACCGCAATTTTGTTCTGCCTGGCAGTCGTATCTATTTTTACCGATATTGTTGTACCGATCCTTCAGCATGCACCGGAGGATGTGGCTCCGCTTACCATCATCATAATTTTGACGATGGTATTTATTTCCGGTACACTTCGGTTTGTCCAGGAATCCCGGTCGGGGAATGCCGCGGAGAAGCTGTTGGCGATGATTACCACCACTTGCACGGTTACAAGAAAGAACAACGGGAAGCAGGAGATCCCTCTGGAAGATTTGGTAGTCGGTGATATTATTCATCTCTCCGCTGGCGATATGGTTCCGGCGGATGTACGGGTGCTGGAGGCCAAAGACCTGTTTATCAGCCAGTCGGCCCTGACAGGGGAGAGCGATCCCATCGAAAAGATTCCGGTTGTCTGTGAGCAGGAATACGATTCCATCACAGATTACCCGAACATCGCCTTTATGGGAAGCAATGTCATCAGCGGGAGTGCAACGGCGGTCGTGGTAGCCGTAGGTGATGATACCCTTTTCGGCTCCATGGCGGTGTCTGTCGCGGGAGAAGCAGTGGAAACCAATTTTACGAAAGGCGTAAACGCAGTTTCCTGGGTCCTGATTCGCTTCATGCTGGTGATGGTACCGGTGGTATTCTTCATCAATGGTCTGACCAAGGGTGACTGGCTGGAAGCGTTTCTGTTCGCCATTTCCGTGGCAGTGGGCCTCACCCCTGAAATGCTGCCGATGATCGTCACCACCTGCCTTGCCAAAGGTGCGATGTCCATGTCAAAGAAAAGACCATCGTGAAAAACTTAAATTCTATTCAGAACTTTGGGGCGATGGATGTACTCTGCACGGATAAAACCGGCACATTGACCCAGGACAAAGTGGTTCTGGAGTACCACATGGATGTGACCGGAAAGGAAGATATTCGTGTTTTAAGACATGCGTACCTGAATAGCTACTTCCAGACCGGATATAAAAATTTGATGGATATAGCGATTATTGAGCGGACAGAGGAGGAAGAAGCGGCCAATCCCCAGTTGGCCGATCTCTCCGCAGTTTACCACAAGGTAGACGAGATTCCGTTTGACTTCACCAGGCGCCGCCTTTCAACGGTTGTAGAGGATACCAGCGGGAAACGGCAAATGATTACCAAGGGTGCCATAGAAGAAATGCTCTCCATCTGTTCTCATGCGGAATATCAGGGAGAGGTGCAGCCACTTACCGATCAAATTCGGCAGGCGATTCTGAAAACAGTAGCCGATTTGAATGAGGACGGGATGCGCGTAATCGCCATTGCGCAAAACGGGCGCTTCCTGCCGCTGATACATACAGCGTCAAGGACGAGTGCGATATGGTTCTGATGGGATACCTTGCATTTCTTGATCCGCCCAAGGAATCCACCGCGGAGGCGATTCGGGCATTGAAAGCCCATGGCGTCACCACAAAATCCTCACCGGAGATAACGACCGTGTGACCCGCTGTATCTGCAAGCAGGTGGGCCTCAAGGTAAGCAATCTTCTGCTCGGCTCCGATGTGGAACGCATGAGCGATGACGAGCTGATCCAGGTGGCAGAATCTACGGATGTATTTGCCAAGCTCTCGCCGGATCAGAAGGCACGTGTTGTGACGGCCCTGCGGAGCGGCGGCCATACCGTAGGCTTTATGGGGATGGCATCAATGACGCTGCGGCGATGAAATCGGCGGATATTGGCATTTCCGTGGACACTGCAGTAGATATTGCAAAAGAGTCGGCGGACATTAAACAGAAAAATCCTGCTGGAAAAAGACCTGATGGTACTGGAGCAGGGTATCATTGAGGGCCGCAAAACCTATGCCAATATGATTAAGTATATCAAAATGACGGCCTCCTCCAACTTTGGAAATATGTTTTCGGTATTGGCAGCCTCGGCACTCCTTCCCTTCCTGCCGATGGAGAGCGTCCATCTAATCTTGCTGAACCTCATCTATGATCTGAGCTGTACCGCCATCCCTTGGGACAACGTGGATGAGGAATTTATCGCTGTTCCACGCAAGTGGGAAGCATCCAGCATTGGGAATTTTATGATCTGGATCGGGCCTACGAGTTCTATCTTCGACTGGACAACATACGCCTTTCTGTACTTCGTTTTCTGCCCGATATTCGTTTCCGGCGGCGTGCTTTATAATGACCTGTCTGCTCATTACAGAGGAGCGGAACTGGCACAAATGCAGACTACTTATGCGGCCATGTTCCATGCCGGGTGGTTTGTGGAATCCATGTGGAGCCAGACGCTGGTGATCCACATGATCCGAACCCCGAAACTGCCGTTTATCCAGAGCCGCGCCTCGGCCCCGGTGACGTTGCTGACCTTTACCGGCATCGCGGTACTGACGGTCATCCCTTTACCGCATTGGGAAAAATGCTCGGATTTGTCGCCCTCCCCACAGCTTATTTTGCTTACCTGATCCCCTGCATTTTGTTGTATATGGTGTTGGCGACCAGTATTAAGAAAGCCTATGTGCGTCATTTTGGAGAGCTGCTGTAACAGGAAGGGAGTGTGCATGATATGACAATCAATTGGAACACAATATGGATGAATTTGTTCGGAAAAACGGAGCTGTTCGGAATCAATATGGGGTTTTGGGCAGCGATAACCGTGACGGGACTTATTGTGATCCTGATGAATGTGGTCTTTGGACACGGAAAAGATTTCATTCATACGGAGACAGTTTATAGCTATTGAACCCCTGGAGAGCTCCTTCCTGATCCACAAGGCCATGCGCTTTGACAGCAAGGGCGGGAGAATCCTGGATGTGATTTCCGATAACTATGAAAAGCTGGCCCTCCGCAGACACCCGGCTGCGGGTCAACCGTAGCGGGATCCAGCAAAAATCATTATGAAATTCTTGCACATATAACGTAAAACAAGAAGCCCGTTGCAGAATAAAACGGTTCTGCAACGGGCTCCTTTTCACACCAAAATGAAAAATGCTATAAAGTTGTGGGCAAATATTTAAAGGAAGGGTAAAGGCAGCAACGCAGGACCTGGGGCAAGTGACGGGCCACCTCCTCCCGTCACGCCGCCTCGAACTGGCTGCGGTAGAGGGAGGCGTAAAAGCCGTTCCGGGCCATCAGCTCCCTGTGGGTGCCCGCTCCACGATGTCGCCGTCCCGCACCACCAGGATCAGATCCGCGCTGCGGATGGTGGACAGGCGGTGGGCAATGACAAAGCTGGTCTTGCCCTCCATTAAACGTGCCATGGCCTTCTGGATCTCCACCTCGGTTCGGGTATCCACGCTGGAGGTGGCCTCGTCCAACACCAGGATGGCCGGGTCGGTAAGCATGGCCCGGGCGATGGTCAGCAACTGCATCTGTCCCTGGGACACGCCGGTGGTCTCCCCGGAAAGCGGGGTATCGTACCCTGGGGCAGAGTGCGGATGAAGTGGTCGCAGCAGGCCGCCCTGGCCGCCGCCACAATCTCCTCCCGGGTGGCGTCCCGCCGGCCGTAGGCGATGTTCTCCGCAATGGTGCCCTCAAAGAGCCAGGCGTCCTGGAGCACCATGCCGATGCGCCGCCGCAGCTCCCCCCGGGGCAGGGCGGTGATGTCCTGCCCGTCGATGGAGATGGAGCCGCCGTCCAGCTCGTAGAAGCGCATCAGCAGGTTGACCAGGGTGGTCTTGCCGCCGCCGGTGGGGCCCACGATGGCCACCATCTCGTTGGGGCGCACCTCCAGGTTCAGATCGTGGATCAGGGTACGCTCCGGGGTGTAGCCGAAGCGCGCGTGGCGAAACTCCACGTGGCCCTGCGTGATCACGGAGGCATCCCCTGCCGCATCGGGCCGCTCCTCCTCCTCGTCCAGCAGGGCGAACACCCGCTCGGCCCCGCGATGGCGGCCTGGAGGAGGTGATGACGTAGGAGGCCTCGGTCACCGGCTCGGCGATCTGGTTGACATACTGCAAAAGGCCTGCACAGTGCCCAGGGTGATAGCCCCGCCCAGGGCCATGCCGCCGCCCAGGACGGCGGTGGCGATGAAGCCCAGCTGGCCCAGTACCCGGATGGCGGGGTAGATGGCGTAGTCGGCAAACTGGGCCCGGCGCTGGGCGCGGAACTGGGCCTCGTTGAGGGCCTCCGCCTCCTCCAGCATGGCCGCCTGCCGGTTGAACACCTTGACCACCCGGTTGCCCGCGTACCGCTCCTCCGCCTAGCCGGTCAGCGCCCCCATGGCCGCCATATTGCCGCCGTAGGCCCGCTGGGCCAGGGCGGAGACGTAGCCGGTGGCCGTCATGCTGAGGGCCAGGGAGACCAGTACCACCAGAAAGAGCCTGGGGCTGAGCATCACCATGGCCGCCGCAGCCAGAACAATGGTAAACACTGATGACACCAGCTGCATCAGTCCCACCTGCATCACGGAGGACACCTTTTCCAGATCGTTAGTGACCCGGCTCATGATGTCGCCGGTCTTGTGTCCGTCAAAGTAGCGCAGGGGCAGGCGGTTGAGCTTGGCGCTGACGTCCTGGCGCAGGGAGAGGGTCAGCTCCTCCCCACGGTGGCGATGATATACTGCTGCACATAGGACATCAGGCTGCTGAACAGCGCCGCGGCGGCCACCAGCAGCACGGGCAGCCCCAGGGCTCCGGCGGCGGTCTCCACCACGCCGGCGGAGCCGTCAAAGGCCCGGATGGCGTCCACCAGTCGGTCGATGCCCATTCCAACCGCCAGGGGAATGGCGGTGAAGGAGGCGGAGCTGAGCAGCGCCGCCCGGCCACCAGCAGCAGCTTCCACCACTGGCGGGCCATCCGGCCCAGCAGCCGCCAGGCGGTGGCCCTGGTGTTGCGGGGGATGTCCTCATGGGAGAGCTCCCGCTTTTCGGTTTTCTTTCTGCGTGCCATACTCACGCCCCCTCTCTCTGCATCTGACTGTCCGCGATGGCCCGGTAGACTGGGCAGGTCTCCAGCAGCTCCCCGTGGGTGCCGGCCCACCAGCCGCCCTCGTCCAGCACTAGAATCAGGTCGGCGTCCAGGATGGTGCTCACCCGCTGGGCCACGATGAGCTTGGCGGGGCGCACCACCTGCTCCCGCAGGGCGCGGCGGAGGGCGGCGTCGGTCTTCACGTCCAGGGCGGAAAAGCTGTCGTCAAAGAGGAGCACCCCGGCATCCTTCACCAGCGCCCGGGCGATGGACAGCCGCTGCCGCTGGCCGCAGGAGAAGTTGGTGCCCCCTGGGCCACCGGGGCATCCAGCCCTAAAGGGAGCCGCTCCACAAAGTCGGCGGCCTGGGCAATGCCCAGGGCCCGCCACAGCGCCTCATCCGTAGCGTCCGGCCGGCCCATGCGCAGATTCTCCGCGATGGTGCCGCTGAACAGGAACGCCTTCTGGGGGACGCAGCCGATGCGCTCCCGCAGCTCCTGCTGGGTGAGGGTACGCACATCGACGCCGCCCACGCGGATGGCCCCCTCCCCCACATCGTGGAGCCGCAGCAGCAGATCGGCCAGGGTGCTCTTGCCCGAGCCGGTGCTGCCGATCACGGCGGCGGTCTGGCCTGGATACAGGGTGAAGGAGATATCCCGGAGCACCGGCTCCTCCGCCCCTGGGTAAGAGAAGCTCACGTGGTCAAACTCCACCGCCGGGCGGCCGGGCCCGGCCACAGTGGCGGAAGCGGCCCCGTCCTCCACGTCGGGCCGGGTATCCAGCAGGGCGGTGAGGCGGGCCAGGCAGGCCCTGGCCTTGGGCAGCGTGGTGAGCACCGACACCGCCATGAGCAGGTAACCCATGGTCAGGATGGAGTACTCGGTGACGGCGGTGATCTGCCCCACCTCCATGCCTCAGCCCAGGGTGAGCACGCCGCCCGCCCACAGCACCACGGCCATGAGGGCCCCCATGAGCATCCACACCACCGGAATGGCCACGGCAAAGAGCCGGTTCAGGCGGATCATGTTGTCGGCATAGGAGCGGTAGGCGTCGCCGGAGCGGGCCTCCTCATAGGCCTCGTTGCCGAAGGCCCGGATCACCCGCACGCCGGTGACCGCCTCACGCACCACCCGGTTGATGCGGTCCAGGCGCACCTGGATGCTGCGGGAGAGGGCGTTGGACTTTCGGAGCACCACGGCGGCCACCGCCGCCAGCGCCGCCATAAAGCCCACCTGTATGACGGCCATGACCGGGGTGACCATGTCCGTCATCACGATGGACGCGCCTACAATGAGGGGAGTGGGCACCACCATCTGGAGCACCATCCCCATGGTCTGCTGCAGGTTGGTGATGTCGGAGGTGGTGCGGGTGATCATAGATGAAACGCCCACCTCATCGAACTGGTGGAGGGAGAGCTCCTGGCTCTTGCGCAGGAGCAGGGAGCGCATTTCAAAACCGAAGCGGGGCCCAGGTCGGCGGTCACCCAGCTCCCGGCGGCGGCCACCGCCGCCGACAGCAGGCCACGGCATCTGCCCGCCTGTGCGGAGAATGGCATCCATATTCCCAGGCAAAATGCCCAGGTCCACCACGTTGGCAATCAGGGCCGGGATGAGCAGCGTGCCCACCACCTGGCCCAGCAGAAGGAGCAGGGCCATCGCCGCCATACCCGGTGCCGCTTGTAAAGGATCGCAGGTATTTCATGAGGGCCTCCTTTGCCGTCTTGCTTTTTTTACCGGCAAGAGGTATCATAAACCTTAGAGCGACTTCAATGTCAAGAAAAAATTAAGAGAGCCGGAGGCCCGCCATGAATCAGAAAAAGCAGCTCTCCATCCTGGAGTTCTCCCGCCTGACGGGCATCAGCCGGGACAACCTGCGCTTCTACGACCGCATCGGCCTGCTCTGCCCGGAGCAGCGTGGTGAGAACAACTACCGCTATTACGCGCGCAGTCAGCTCAACTCCGCCTACCTCATCAGCTCCCTCCGCCTGCTGGAGGTGGGGCTGGAGGACATCCGGCGCTACTCCGCCGGCCGCACACCGGAGCGGATGCTTGACTTCTTCGCTCAACAGGAGGAGCGCATCCAGGCCGAGATCGCCCGCCTGCGGGAGACCAGCGGATCATGAAGCTGCGCGCCTCCTTGGCCCAGGAGGCCCTGGCCCACGCCGACGGCGAGGTGCTGGTGGAGGAGCGCCCACGGGAGCGCATTTTCTCTGTCCCCTCCGCCGGAGGGGATGAGCGACGAGAGCGAGAGCTTCGCCTACGAATACGCCGCCGGGAAGGGAATCCACGCAGGCTACCCCGCCGGAGTTCTGGCCACACCGTCCGGCGGCGGCTGGGTCTACCGCTTCTATTTTAAAACCGGCGGCCGACGGGGTAACGCCTGGAAGCCGGCTGGGCGGTACGCCGTCGCCTATGGACGAAGCATTCCAGACGATTTCGAGCGGGCTTGGGCAGGACTCCACGCCTTTCTGGCGAGCCGGAGCCTGCGCCCCACCGGCAGCGCCTACGGAGAGCTGCTGCTGGACGAGCTCTCCGTCCAGGATACGGGGACTATTTCGGACGGTTGGAGGTCCCGGTGGCGGTTGATTCCTGTTTGGAAGAGGAATCTAACTTTTTGTGAAGACCCCCATAAATCTTGTGTTTTCCGGCCATTCCTCTCCGTCTGTACCCTTGACGGAGTATCGCAGGTCTGCTATGATAATGGATTGGAAAGACAGATTTCGCCTGGTCCCGCCGGGCTTTCCCGCACTGGCGCCAGGCCCCGTTTCAAGGAGAATGCCATATGTATTGTACCCGCAAGCTGACAGAGCAGGTCTGGTGGGTGGGCGGAAGCGACCGCCGGCTGGCCCTGTTCGAGAACCTCTTTCCCATCACCCGCGGCGTCTCTTACAACTCCTATTTGATCCTGGACGAGCAGACCGCCGTGGTGGACACCGTGGACTCCTCCATCTCCCGCCAGTTCCTGGAGAACGTGCTCCACACCCTGGACGGTCGTCCGCTGGACTACCTGGTGATCAACCACATGGAGCCCGACCACTGCGCCAGCATTGAGACGCTGCTGCTCCGCTTCCCCACTCTCAAACTGGTGGGCAACGCCAAGACCTTCGCCTTTATGGGGCAATTCTACGATTCCCCCTGGACGGGCGCACCGTCACCGTCAAGGAGGGGGATACCCTCTCCCTGGGCGGGCATACCCTCCACTTCCATATGACTCCCATGGTCCACTGGCCGGAGGTCATGATGACCTATGAGTCCAGCGAGAAGCTTCTCTTCTCCGCCGACGCTTTCGGCTCCTTCGGCGCCACGGGCGGCAATCTGTTTAACGACGAGCTGAACTTCGACCGGGACTGGCTGGACGACGCCCGCCGCTATTACGGCAATATCGTGGGCAAGTACGGCCTCCAGGTGCAGGCCGCGCTGAAGAAGCTCTCCGGACTGGACATTGCCATGATCTGCCCCCTCCACGGCCCCATCTGGCGCAGCAATCTGGACTACCTTCTGGACAAGTACGACAAGTGGAGCCGCTACGAGCCGGAGGAGCGGGCCGTTGCGGTGCTGTACGCCTCCATGTACGGTGACACCGAGAACGCTGTCAACCTTCTGGCTGCGGGTCTGGCTGACGGCGGGGTAAAGAACATCGCCATGCACGACATTTCCTCCACCCATGTCTCCACCCTTATCTCCGAGGTCTTCCGGTGCAGCCACCTGGTGCTGGCCGCCCCACCTATAACAACGGGTCTATCCCGCCATGGCCCCCTTCCTCCATGACATGAAGGCCCTTGGCCTGCAAAACCGCACGGTGGCCTTGGTGGAGAACGGCTCCTGGGCTCCGGTCAGCGGCAAGCTGATGCGTGAGATGCTGGGTGAGCTGAAGGGTTTCCAGGTGCTTGAGCCCGTGGTCTCCCTCAAGTCCGCCCTCAAGGACAGCTCTCTGGAACCGCTCTTCCAGCTCAGAGACCGTATTCTGGACTCTCTCAACGGGTAAGTCAAGCAGACAAAATGCGGCCCATCGGTCAATGACCGACGGGCCGCGTTCGTTTTTCAGCCGGGCCGCTCCGTAGCCGGAGTCCAGTCCTCCAGAGACAGAAGCCGGCTCCCCACCAGTTCCTCAAACTCCGCCGCAAAGGTGTCCTGATCCACCTCCGCGTCGTCCACCAGATAGGTGAATACCTCCGTGCCATCCTCCTGCGTATCCTGGTGTACCGCCAGGGAGGCGCACTCCTCCGTCTCCCCATCGGGCAGATAGCGGAACACCGTGTAGAGGTTGGAATACCGATTGGGCCCGGTGCCCGTGTCATACTGCCGTACCATGGCGCCGTCCCCAAGGGGGTAGTCCCGGCAGCTCATCTCCATAATATCGTACTGCCAGCAGCTCAGCTCCCCGTCCCCATAGTGGAACACGGCGTTGAACTGGTGGGGCTGAGCCACCATCTGCACCACCAGCTCCGCCCCACCGTCCCCGTCCAGATCCAGCAGCACATACTCCAGCTCCTCCGCCGGGGGCAGGGTGACCTGGTGCAGCTCCAGCCCCTCCGGCGGGCGATCCAGCGCCCCCGGCTCCCCTGCCAGCAGGGCCCGGTAGTCCGCCAGGGCCTCGGCCGACACAGGCGCGGGGGACAACGGAGGCGAAACAGGCATGGAGTTGGCGGGTTCTTTCAGAGCTTCCAGGGGGCGGACGCGGGGCTGCTGGACGGTGCCGGCGGCTCTCCGCCTCCCGCGCAGGCGGTAAGGGCAACGGCCAGCAGACAGGCCAGCCCGTTATGGACGTGTGGTTCACAGCGTTATTCCTCCTTCGGGCCGTTATGCCGTCATGATAACACCCCCACAGCCCGAAGGGAAACCCCTACGCGGTTTCAAATGGTGAAAATTTGGTAACAGGCCCTCAGAAGCCCGGGGCGGAGGCCAGCCGGAGCAGCCGCTTCCGCAGGCAGGCGGTCAGCTCCACCTTTTGGTGCCAACCTCGTCGAAGGCGATCACCGCCACCGCGCCGGGCGGCTCACCACCATGCCGGGCCCGAAGGCCCGGTGCACCACCGCCGTGCCGGGCAGGTAGTCCTTCTCCCACGCCGCCACCGCGGCGGCGTCAGGCTCCGCCGGGGCCTTGCCCGGAGTCCTGGGTCTCTGGGACGCCCACTCCGGCGTGCCCAGGAACTGCCCCACGAAGGAGGCCGGGGGTGACGGCTCGCCAAAGCGGTTGTCACAGGTGAGCAGAACAAGCTGCCGCCGGGCCCGGGTGGCCCCCACGTAGAAGAGCCGCCGCTCCTCCTCCAGGGCCGCCCGCTCCTCGTCGGACAGGTCGTTTCCCTTCCGGGGTTCACCGATGGGAAAATGCCGTCCACCGCGTCGATGAGGAACACCCGGTCATACTCCAGGCCCTTGCTGGCGTGGATGGTGGAGAGCACAAAGGGGCAGGCCGGGTCGCCGCCCCCCGCCTCCACCGTGTCCCGCAGCGCCTCCAGGCGGCAGAGAAAGCCCTCCACCCCCGGCTCCTGCCGGGCCAGGGCCAGCAGCAGCTCCACCCGGCTCTTGTCGCCCCTGGCTGGACAGGTAGTCCCCGTAGCCCATGTACTTGACGATGCGCTGGAGGGCGGCAAAGCTGGAGAGCTGAGGCAGCTTGGACAGGTGGGTGCGCAGGGCCTTGAGCCGCCCGTCTGCCAGGGCTCGAAGCCGCCCCCGTCGATGAGGGCGTCCAGCACCGGCGCCCCCTCCGGCACCCGGCGCAGCTTCTCCTGGAGGACGCTCCGCTTGACGCGCACCTCCAGCTTGTAGTAAATCCGCAGAAACCGCTCCCGATCCGTGCCGTCCAGGGCAAAGCGGAGCACATCGGTGAGATCCCGCACCGCCGGACTGGTGAAGAAGAAGCTCCCGCTGGCGGCAGGCGTAGGGGATGCCCCGGCGCTCCAGCAGGTCGATGAGGGCAGGGCGCTGTCGTTGTTGCGGTAGAGCACGGCGGTGGACACCGTGCAGTCCGCCGCCGCCTGGGCCAGATAGTGGGCCTGCTGCCCGAAGTCGTTGAGATTCACGTGGCGCACCGGCTCCCCGGGGGCGGCTGGCCCGCATGTGCTTGGGGTGGCGGCTGCCGTTGCGCTGGATGAAGGCGTCCGCCTTCTCCACGATGGCCCCGGCGGAGCGGTAGTTGGTCTCCATCAGCAGCACCTCCCCTCCGGGTAGATCTGCCGGAACTCCATCAGCGCCTGGGGCCAGGCCGCCCGGAAGCCGTAGATGCTCTGATCCTCGTCCCCACCATGAACAGGTTGCGGCTCCGGGCGGCCAGCAGGCGGAGGATGGCGTGCTGGATTTTGGAAGTGTCCTGGGCCTCGTCCACGCAGAGGTAGGGGTATTTGCTCTGGAAGTGGGCCAGGATGTCGGGATATCGGCGGAGAATCCGCAGGGCAAAGACCATCTGATCGTCGTAGTCCATGCGGCGGTTGCGCTCAGGTACTCCCGGTAGCCGAAATAGACCGCGGGAAAATCCACCCCGTCCATCTCGATGGCCCGCACCTCCTCGTCCCGCAGCATCCCGTTCTTGCAGCAGGTGATGCGGGTGCGCACCTCCTTCACCTCCTGCTCCCCGGCCACTCGGCCCCGTGGGACTGCATCAGCCAGCGCACCAGGGCGTTCAGCTCCCCTCGTTGGTCCACAAAGCGAAAGGCTCCGCCCCCTTGGCCCAGGCGTAGTAGGAGATGATGGACTGGCAGATGCCGTTGATGGTGCGGAAGGCCAGCGCGCCGGCGTGCTCCTCCCCAAAGAGGGCGGCGAAGCGCCGCTTCATGTCCCCGGCGGCGGCCACGGTGTAGGTGACGGTGAGGATGCGCCCCGGCTCCACCCCCAGGCAGTGGATGAGATAGCCCAGCCGGGTCACCAGGGTGGTGGTCTTGCCGCTGCCCGGCACCGCCAGCAGCAGGGTGGGCCCCTCGGCCCGGAGGATGGCCGCCTCCTGCTGGGGATCGGGGGTGAGGGCGTATCTGGCTTTGAATTCGGGGTAGGTCATGGCGTGTCCTCTCTTTCCGTGCGTACTGTTCAGAGTACCCCAGCCCCGGCGGAAAGTCAAGCGGCAGTTGCGGCATGGTCTGGGGCTTGCTATACTGGGTAAAGGAGGAATGTCCCATGTCCGCCAACACCCCCGTCTGGAGACCGAACGCCTGGTGCTCCGCCGGTTTACCCGTCGGATGTGGAGCCGCTGTTTTCCTGATGCGCGACCGGGAGGTTAACACCTTCCTGCCCTGGTTCCCGCTGGAGACCGAGGCGGACGCCGCCAGATATCTGGAGGAGCACTACCTGGACTACTACCGCCGTCCCTCCGGCTGCCGCTACGCCGTCTGCCTGCGGGAGAACGACCGCCCCATCGGCTACCTCCATGTGGACGACGGGGAGAGCCATGATCTGGGCTACGCCCTGGCCCGGCCATCCTGGGGCCGCGGCTACATGACTGAGGCCGCCGCTGCGGTGGTGGAGCGCCTGCGCGCCGACGGCCTGCCCTTCCTCACGGCCACCCACGACGCGGACAATCCCAAGAGCGGGGCGGTCATGGAGCGCATCGGTATGACCTACCGCTACTCCTACGAGGAGCTGTGGCAGCCGAAAAACCGGCTGGTCATCTTCCGTATGTACCAGATGGATTTGAATGGCACGTGGCCCACCTACCGGGCCTACTGGGACTGCTGGCCCCGCCACTGGGTCTGAAATCCGCCCTTGCAATTTGCGGAAAGGCGTGCTATAGTTGCCACAGAAAAGTCTGCACAACTGAATGCTGGGGGCCGGATGGAATCCGGCTGAGAGTTAGGCTGTTCTGCCTATGACCCATGGAACCTGTTGGGTAATGCCATCGTAGGGAGCGCGGTTCACGCCGTTTTGCCGTTTTTTGCAAAGTCGCTCAGCGAAGGCTGTGCGGCTTTTACTTTTGCCTAAAACGGAGGTATCTGCAAGAATGAGACGAGAACCCTGGAAACTCAAGGACGTGGTCATGATGGCCATACTGGGTGTGCTGTTCGCGGTGGTCTACATGGCCGTGTTTTACGGCGGCACCGCCATTTCGGTGGCCCTCACCCCCCTGGGCCTGTCGGCCTTCGGCTTTGAACTCATCTACGGCGTGTGGTTTATGGCCGCCACCATCGCCGCCTACATCATCCGCAAGCCCGGCGCGGCCCTCATCACCGAGGTACTGGCCTCCGCCATTGAGCTGCTCATGGGCAACTCCGGCGGCGCCACCGTGGTGCTCACCGGCCTCATCCAGGGCGTCGGGTGCGAGCTGGGCTTCGCCGTATTCCGCTACCGGAAGTACAACCTGCTCTCCATGGCCCTGTCCGGCGTCTTTGCCGCCGTGTGCATCTTCTGCTACGAGCTGTACTACCTGAGCTACTATCTGCTGGCCCCACCATGCTGGCCGCCCAGTTGGCCGTCCGCTTTGCCAGCGCCGTGGTCTTCTCCGGCGTCATCGCCAAGCTGGCCTGCGACGGCCTGGCCCGGACGGGGGTACTGCGCAGCTACGCCGTGGGCGCCCGGCTTGCCCCGGTATCCATCGACGATGAGGAGGAATAAGCAATGGGTAAACTGAATGTGGTTCTGGACTGGTTTGCAAATACCAATCACACCGGCTTTCTGCTGGCGGAGAAGCGGGGCTACTTCGCGGAGGCGGGCCTGGAGGTGCACATCGACGGCGAGGTTCACGGCGTTATGGATCTCCACGGCGCCGATTTCGTGCTGGGCCCCCAGATTTCCATGCTGGACTGCATGTCCCGCGGGTGGAGCTCACCGGCGTGGCCGTCCTCACCCAGCGTTCCGACTCCGGCATCGTCTCCCTGAAGGAGAGCGGCATCACCTCCCCCCGGCATCTGGAGGGCAAGCGCCTTACCCACTGGGCCCCCCGCTGGTTCCACGGCGTGATCGGCGAGGCCGTGCGCCTGGACGGCGGCGACTACGGCAAGGTGGAGCTGGTGCCCATGGACGTGGGCGACATCGTATCCACCCTGGGCGCCGCGGCCGACGCCACCTGGGTCTACGCCAACTGGGAGAATGAGGAGCTTATCGCGGCGGGCAAAGAGATCAACTTCATCAATCTGGCCGACGTGGATCCCCTCTTCGACTTCTGCGCCCCCGCCATCGCCGCCACGCACCAGGTTCTGCGGGACCGCCCCGCCGAGGTACGGGCCTTCCTGGCCGCCCTGGACCGGGGCTATCAGGAGGCGGCCCGCGATCCGGAGGGGGCCGTCCTGGCGGTGAAGGACGGCCTGCCCGCCGTGTCCGAGGCCATGCTGGTGCGCAGCCAGAGGCACCTGGCCCCCCTGCTGCTGGATCAGCGGGGCCACTGGGGCGCCATCCGCCCGGAGCGCTGGGAGCGGATGGCCGACTGGCTGGTGGCCAACGGCTACTACGACCGCCGCCGCCCCACCGAGTACACCAATGACTTCCTCCCCGTCTGAGGTGGGCCGCATCACCCTGGAGCGCGTCACCTTCCGCTACCTGGAGCAGAGCAAGCGCCCGGTGCTGGACGAGGTCAGCGCCTCCTTTGACCGGAGCCGCATCACCGTCCTCACCGGCCCCTCCGGCTGCGGCAAGAGCACCCTGCTCTATCTGGCGGCGGGGATCTATCCCCAGAACGCCGGGTTCCTCCAGGAGGGCACGGTGCGGGTGGAGGGACAGGAGCCCGCCGCCCTGGGGCCGGGGAGCGGTGCGCCCTGGTGGGCATGCTGTTTCAAAACCCGGAGCTCCAGTTCTGTATGGACACGGTGGAGAACGAGCTGTTCTTCTGTCTGGAGAACCGGCGGGTGCCCGGGCGGAGATGGAGGAGCGGCTGAGCGCCGCCCTGGACTTCTGCGGCATCGCCCACCTGCGCCGCCGCCCCTCCGCTCCCTGTCCGGCGGGGAGGAGCAGCGGGCCGCGCTGGCCTGTCTGGCCGCCCTGCGGCCGGCCTGGGTCCTGCTGGACGAGCCCTTCGCCAATGTGGACGACCATACCGCCGCCCTTCTCTGCGGGCAGCTCGCCCGGCTTCACCGGGAATGCGGCACCGGCATTCTGGCCATCGACCACCGGCTGGACCACTGGCTGTCCATCGCCGACGAGATCCGCCTCATGGCCCAGGACGGCACGCTGGACGGCGCCGCCTATGCCCCCAGCGCCCTCTCCCCCCAGGCGTGGGCAGAGCGGGGCGTCAGCGTCTCCGGCTGCCCCTACCAGGCCGCCCGGCCGGTCAAGACCGGGCCGGAGGAGGTGGTGCTCTCTGCGGGCCTGCGGGTCTCCCAGGATGGGCGCGAGGTGCTGCGGGACGTGAACGCCGACTTCTTCCGGGGCGCATCCACGCCATCGTGGGCCCCAGCGGCAGCGGCAAGAGCACCCTGTTCGGCCCTCAGCGGCCTTTACCGCTATCAGGGCTCCGCCCGGCTGGAGGGGATGGAGCTGTCCAGGCACCGCCGCCGGCTGACCGGCCGCATGGGCTTCGTCACCCAGAGTCCCCAGGACCAGTTCGTGGCGGACACCGTTCTGGACGAGGTGACGGTCAGCCTGCGCCACAGCGCCGGGGCGGGCGATCCCGCCGCCGGGGCCGAAGAGGTGCTCCGCCGGATCCAGCTCTGGCGCTTCCGCCGCCTGTCCCCCTATATGCTCAGCCAGGGCCAGCAGCGGCGGCTGGGGGTGGCCGCCCTGCTGGCCTACGACTGCCAGGTGCTGGTGTGCGACGAGCCCACCTACGCCCAGGATCGCGGCCGCACCGCCGCCATCATGGACGCCCTCCAGCAGGAGGTGGTGGAGCGGGGCCTCACCCTCATCCTGTCCACCCACGACCGGGCACTGGCTCAGGACTACGCCGACATTCTCTACGAGCTGAAGGAGGGGAGCCTGTATGAAGTCGCTCAATCCCGCCTGTAAGCTCATCGGGCTGGTGGTGCCCACCCTTCTGCTGGCCGGACTCCATCACCCGGCGGTCAACCTGGCAGTATTTGCGGTATGTCTGGCCGCCCTGCTTCTCTCCCGCGCCAACGTCAAGGTGCTGGCCGGGGCCCTTCTCCCGTGCTTCTGGTGGCGGTGGGCATGTTCTCCACCGGCTACCACTTTCACGCCGGTGGCGGGCATGCCCATCAACGCCGCCGCCCAGGCCCTCACCGGGGCGGCGGTGTGGAACGGGCTGGTGCTGGGCAGCCGGGTACTGGCCTTCGCCGGGCTGGGCCTGCTCTTTGTCCTCACCACCGACCGCATCCTCCTAGTGCGCTCCCTCCAGCAGCAGCTCCGCCTCCCCCCGGTGTTCGCCTACGGCCTGCTGGCCGCCTGGGGCATCCTGCCCAATATGATGGAGGAGTACAAGCGCACCCGCGCCGCCTTTGCCGCCCGCGGTATCCGGGTTTTCCCGTCTCCCCGCCCTGCTCAAGCCCCTGCTGGTCAAGTCGGTGCGCTGGTCGGAGGAGCTGTCCATCGCCATGGAGTCCAGGGGCTTCGACGGCCGCGTCCCCGCACGTGCAGCCAGCCCCTGCGCCTGCGGCCGGTGGACGTCCTCTTCCCCATCCTGTCCTGCGCCCTGTTTCTGGCCCTGTTCTTCCTGCTGGGACGCTGAAAAACCGCCGCGGAGCGAGGCTCCGCGGCGGTTTTGCTTTACGGCTTGCACTGGCCGCAGGGGGAATAGCCCTCGTCCAGCAGGGCCTCCCGGCTTCCGGTGTAGTCCGTCCGGTTCTCCGGCTTCATGTCCTCCACGCTGGCGCAGGTGGGCAGGTGGAATTTCTTCGTGTTGGTATTCAGCACGTAGGCGGTACCTGCGGGGTTGGGCTGGACTGGATCTCCCCTGTTCCCCTTCCGCCCAGCTCGCGCCGGTGGCGTAGTCGATGCCGATGCCCGGCTGGACGTTGTAGACATAGACGTTGAAGCAGATGCCCTCCCTCTCGTCCTCCACGCTCCCGGCCTCCATCAGCACTCCGCTGGCCACCAGATTGTCCCCCTCATAGAGCGGTGTGACCCGGTAGAGGACGTGGTTGGAGGTCTCCTTCACATAGTCGGCCACCAGGTTCTCAAAGGGCAGCATGCCCTCCACATTCATGTAGCGGGTCCCGGTGATCAGGTTGCGCTCGTTGGCGTTCTCGCCGGTGAGCTGGAACCCGATGAGGTGGCAGCGGTTATAAAGGTACTGACCGCCGTACTCCACGTTGATCCAGCCGGAGGGCTTCACCGAGCTGATGCTCTCCCGCTCCCCGGCAGGCATCCTCCTCTCCCACAGGCGTAGGCCGTGCCGCAGCGGCCCAGCCCGTCCAGCGCACTGTAGGTCTCAAAGGCCTCGGTGGTATATTCCTCCTCCCAAAGAAGGGCTGGTTGTCATTGATGACCACATAGGGCTCGCCCGCATAGGCGGGCACCTGGTCCAGATCGTAGCTGACCGCCGGGGCTGCCGGCCTCCCCCTGGCAGCCGGCCAGCAGCAGGGCCAGGAGCAGCAGGAGCGGAAAGACGCGTCTCATCGTGTGTAGACCTCCTTTGTAATGCGCTCGTGGGAGTGGCCGGAAAACTCCTCCCGGCGGGCCAGAGTCCATCCCGGAGGGCCGGGCCGCACATCCAGCCAGGCGTCGGCGGGGTAGCGCCGGTTCCAGCGGTAGAGCACCAGCCCCTCCAGCCGGTCCAGCCAGGGCAACAGGGGCGGCTCCTCCACAAAGCAGAGCTCCCCGGCCCGGCCTGGGCCAGGAAATCCTCCGCCGCGGTCAGATACTCCGGATACGGCCTCAAACAGCCGGAGCGTGTCCCGACTCATCCACAGCCGGCGGCCCGCCGCATCCTCCAGGATGCGGGCGCACACCGCCCGGTCCCTGCTCTGCCGCCGCCCGTGGAACGCCATCCCCCAAGCCTCGTCCACGCAGACAATTGCTGTCATCCGGCTACATCTCCTCTCGGCATAAAAAGAAAAGCACCTGTGTAACACAGGTGCTCTTCCGTTGGTGCGCGAGGCGGGACTTGAACCCGCACGTGCGTAATGCACACTAGAACCTGAATCTAGCGAGTCTGTCAATTCCACCACTCGCGCATGTCCTTTTGTTCAGAACAGGTTGTATTTTACCATCTTCTCCCCACCTTGTCAACCCCTTTCATCAAATTTATGACCTCTATTTTTTCTTATTTCAAAATCTGTGCAGCGATTCTCTTTTTAGCTTGATTCTTTTTTCCGTCTTTGATATAACGCTTTTTTGATAAAAATTCTCAATATATTATTCTCAAGAGTGGAGGATCGAAATGAAGCGGATGTTTACAAAGAGCAAGACCAAGGCAGATATCCTGTCCATGCTGGACAGGATGATTGCGCAGCACGGGGATGCAATGTCCATTCCCATGCTCCGTGTGGATCAGAGCGACCACCTCAAACTCTACACCTGCGCTCTCACCACCGGCTTCCTACAGGCTATGATCTGCCGCCTCCCCCGCAGCCTGGAAAACCCAGAGGGCATTCAGCGCGCTCTGGTCATGAAAAAGGTCTCTGAAATTGAGGAGCGCCTCTCCAGCGGCCCGTATGGCTTTCCCAACGCCATTGTTATCACCCTCAGATGCCAGGACAGCCCCTATATAACTGTTGCCCCTCTGGAGAGCCGCACCGGCGACTCCTCCGGCATTGTCCTTTTGACCGTCGCTCTCCACCGTTACCGTGAGCACATCGCAGCCTGTGCAGCAGACGAGGCGGGCTATCTTCTAGCCCCAGAGCAGGAACTGCTGGGCTATATGATCGACGGCCATCACCGCACCGAAGGGGCTTATGCGGCGGGCAAGCTGGACTACCCCTTCCTCACCGGCGTCTACTTGGATCTGGATCTGCGCAAGATGGCGGCCTCCTTTGCTGAGATCAACTGCAACCAGGAGAAGCCCTCCGCCATACATACCAACGCCATCCGCAACCTCTCCGGCCTGATGTCCGACCGGGAGAACACCGCCTTTGACCTGATGGACGAGCTCAATGGCCGGGCCGGCCTCTTTCATGACCGGATCAAGATGTTCGACGGCCCCCGTGCCCGCTCTCTGCCCCGGGCTTATGTCAACTCCAGCAAAATGCAGAAGCTGCTGGAGCATTGGCTCGAAATCAACCTACAGAACGGCTTCAACTACACCACTTTTTCCGCCCGGGTGGAGGCCATCGAGACTTATTTTTCCGCCTGGAAGGCATGTTACCCGCAGGCCTGGGACAGTTCCGCGCACGTTCTGACCAAAACAATGGGAATCGACATCCTGTTTGATCTATACGGACTGCTGTCGGAGTTCATGCGTTCCTCCATTCTCGCCCCCGGCGCCCTTCCGGAACGGGAGGACTTCATTACCGCCATTCACAGGTGCTTTTTCGACCTTCAGGAGCAGGACGGCGCGGCCTTCTATCTTCCCAAGCGGCTCGAGCTCGATGCCCAGAGCGGCGAATCTATCCCTCTGACCTGGGAGAGCTCCACCTTCGGTGGACTGTCCAGCGGCAAGGGAATCCACTTCCTGAAGGGAAAGCTACGCGAGATGATCGCCCTCACACGGCACAGCTTCCCCGTACACTGACTACTCCAAAGCACCCCGCCGGACTGCTCCGGGAGGGCGCTTTGCATGGTATGATACGCCTCAGCGGGCGGCTCCAGCCCGGCTGTTTGCCCGTACAATGACAAACTCCCGGTAGCAGGTCCATATTCCCCAGGGCACGCGCCCCCCAGTCGCACTGAACGTTGGAGAACTTCGTCCCCTCCGCCCACCACAGGAATTTCTTGTTCTCACTCTCGGCAATGCGGGAACCGATGAACCGGTCTGCCCTTACCACTTCTTTCCCATATTGATGATTTAATTATCGCAGTCTAATGATCAATCTATCAGCTCTGCCCTCTTCTATCAGCATGCATAGAAGAAGCGCACCAGCCGGCGGCCGGTGCGCTTCTTCTATGTATTTTGGGGTTAGTCCTCCCGGTCCAGGGTGATGTGGGGACCATGGTGGTGGTAAAGGTCAGCTCAGGCTGGGAGGTGTCACAGTGGCTGAACTGGACCGGCATATCCATGTCGCTCTCCACAACCACGGCATAGCCGACATTCATGGGAACGGGCTCACCCTTGTCGTTCTCCATCAGGTCGAACCGGGCATGCTTGGTCCGGCGGGCAGGCACCACGCTGGTATAGCCGGTCATGGGCTCACGATCCTGGAAGTAGAAGGTGAAGCGCACATGGGCGTCCCGGTCGGTCTCGTTGATGAAGGCGCAGCCCTCGTGGCTGGTGAAGTAGCCGGTGCCGCGGGAATGAAGGTAGGCGTCTGGAATATACCACTTGTACTTGTACTCCATATTGATCCACTCACTTTCTATTGTAATTGTTTGTTGCAGTTCACTCAGACCGGCGCGGGGCCGTAGGCTCTGGGATCCGGGTCGTCCACCAGCCCCAAGAGGGCACACATCGTGGGCCACGAAGATCCGCTCCTTCTGGATGCCCAGCACCTGACTCAGATCATTCATGAACTCCTCGGAGAGCATCTTGCAGTTCTTGGGGCCGATGTCATAGTCCCCATGAATTTTAAAGTTCACAAAGGCCGCGGGGTATCTCTGCCGCTGAAGAACATCTGCTGCTTGTCCTCCATGACGATCATGAGCCAGCGCTCCCGCTTGGTGGGCACCTTCTCCCATGACACGGCCAGGGCAGTTTTCAGCTCCTTTGCTCTGTCGCTGGGAATCTCCACATTGGTCCTGATGATGATACAGGGCATATGCAATACCTTTCTTTCTGTCATGTTCAGTTCTTGACCCAGCCCCAGGAGGGACATTCATCGTGAGCCACAAAGATCCGCTCCTTCTGAATACCCAGCACCTGACTGACATCGGTCAGGAACTCCTCGTTCAGGATCTCGCAGTTCTCCCTGCCAAGGCTGCCTAGAATCTTGAAGTTGACAAAGGCCGCAGGGGTATCTTTGCCGCCGAAGAACATGGTGGTGTTGTCCCGGATGGTGGTCATGAGCCACCGCTCACTCTTGCCCGGAAGCTCCCAGGAAACCACCAGGGCTTTTTTCAGCTCCTCGGCCTTCTCCTTGGGCACCTCCACATTGGTATACATAACAATACAGGGCATGTCCGTATCCTCCATTCAATCATTTATCAGCAAGGGCGGTCCTTCTCTGGCCGCCGGATTAAAACGCCTCCAGATAGATCTGCTTTACCTCGTCCCGGGTAAGCGCCTTGGTATGATTCCGCATGCTTCCGGCAAAGACGTTGATGCAGTTGTCCGTCATCCAGTCGATTCCGGACTCCTCCACCCCCAGCTCCCGGAGCTTGCAGTTCAGATCAATGGACTTGAGGAAGCACTCCACCGCCTCCGCGCAGTCAGTCTCGTCCTTGCCGCCCAGCAGACGGGAAATGGCCGCGTAACGCTCCGGCTTGTTGTAAGAGTGGCGGAAGAGGCGTCAGGGCCGCCAGTCCTTTCCATGGACCACGTTATACATGCCGCTGACCGGATGCTCCATCCCGTGGCCGCCGCCCACGCCGGCGGTGTTGATGACAATGCCGCCCAGCAGGCTGGCCAGGGTGATGTTCTCCCAGTCCTCCTGTGTGCCCTCACCGTGGTACACCTTGGGTAGGCTCCCGGCTGTCAGGCGGATGGCGTGCAGGGCAAGCTGGTCGGTAATGGGCTGGCTTCGGGTGGCCAGGTAGCCCTCCATGTTGTGGGAGAGGGCATCGAAGCCCACCGAGGCCAGCACCTCCTTGGGCATGGTCTTCATCAGCTCAGGGTCGATAAAGGACACTTTAGGATAGATCAGGTCTCCCACAGGGACTTCTTGTCCTTGGTCTCGGGTTGGTCAACACCGCAAAGGGGTTGGCCTCGCTCCTGTGCCGCAGGTGGTGGGTACCTCCAGAATGGGCAGGCAACCGATACCCTGCTTTCCACCGGAGATATAGTCATTCACGTCACCGCCGTTCACCGCGCAGAAGGCCACCGCCTTGGCCGCATCCATCATGGAGCCGCCGCCCATGCCGATGACCAGATCGCACCCCTGCTCCCTGGCCAGGGCCGCGCCCTCCATAACCGTGGTGGTCAGGGTTGGGCTCCACCTTATTGAATACCGTGGCGCGGGGCGGCCTCCAGCAGGGCGATGGAGCGGTCCAGCAGACCGGAGCGTTTCGTGCTGCTGCGGCCCGTCACGATCAGGGCGTGGGTGCCGTAGCTCTTGGCCGTGGCGCCCAGTTGGTCGATCACATTGGCCCAAACAGCAGGCGGACCGGCATAAAGTAAGAGAATTCCATACGATTACCTCATTTCTTTGATTTATATCAGCAGGTATAGAGCTCCGGGCGGCGGTCCGCAGGAGCGGGCCGTTGATCCGGGCCCTATCCGCGTCCTCCAGCTCCATCTCTGCCAGCACCACCACGTTCTCCGCCTCATCTGCCTGGGCCAGTACGGAGCCGTCCGGCCCCAAGAGCATGCTGTGGCCGAAGAACGTGTATTCTCCCTCCTGCCCGGAGCGGTTGCAGGCCGCGAGAAAGAGCTGGTTTTCAAAGGCCCTGGTCTTGAGTTCCGTCTCGAAGACGGGCAGCTCGGAAAAGCCCCCCGGCATAATGCTGCTGGAGATGGAGATCAGAATCAGCCTGGCCCCCTTCTTCATCAGCTCACGGCAGGTCTCCGGGTAGCGCCGGTCGTAGCAAATGGCCAATCCCACCTTCCCGTACCGGGTATCCGCCACCACAAACTCCGGTCCGGGTGTGAAATAGTATCGCTCATAGCTGCGCGTACAGGGTACATGTACCTTCCGATAGACCGCACCGATCGTCCCCTCCGGCGTCAGCAGAACCAGGGAATTATAGTAGGTACCAATCAGACTCTTTTCAAACAGCGGAAGGGCCAAGTAGATCCCCAGCTCCCCGCCAGGGAACGAAAGCGCCGGACGGTTGGCCCGTCCAACTCCTCCGCGTAGGCAAAGTAGCGGGTGTCCTTATACAGCGGGAAAAACTCATCCAGCGCCAGCTCCGGCAGCACGCAGAGATCGGCCCCCTGCCTGGCCGCCTGAATCAGCAGCCGCTCCGCGCGCTACACGTTTGCCTCCCGCCCTCCGATGTCCGCCGACATCTGTATGGCGGCAACCTTTACCTTCATTGTTCCGCCCCTTCTCTCCGGCCGGTCATCTCTGCACCACCCAGTCGATCATGTTCTTCCAGAACAGGTGGATATACTCCCATTCACAGAAAGCGGGGGGCATCCAGTGGGGCGCGCAGTCCGAGGCCCAAGCGAAGCTTCTGCCCTTTCCGTACTCATAGAAGGACAGGATGGGGTCTCCTGGTATTCCACCGCCACCTGTGCCCCGGCTTGCTACGGCCTTGTTGTAGCCAAGCAGATAGGGCCATTCCTCGGGCAGCCCTTCAGTGCCGGATGGCGCTGGGGTCCACCTTCAGATCAATGCCTTCCGGGTGCTCCTGCCGGTCGTCATAGGGGAGAAAATCGACCGGGAGTGCCTTCTCGATGGGCGAACCGTGGTAGCAGCCCTTGCCGCCGATGCCCTGGAAGGTCATGTAGCCTCCCATCATCCCCAGCGCCGCCCTGCTCTACATAGTCCGCCAGGAGCTGTAGGCGGTTAGGGAAACGGACGCTTTGGGTAAACACCAGGGGTGGAGCAACAGGGTATTGGCCCCATCGCTGAGAATCACCACATCATACGTCTTCAGCTCCTCCATCGTAGAAATTTCTCTCCCACCAGATGGGAGGGCAGGTGGGTGATCTCTGCAAACTCGTCCATCGCGGCATGGATTCGGTCGATCTCCGTTCCATACCCGCCAACCGAGAAGTCGTCCCACCCTTTACCTCCATGTTATGGGTCAGCCAGGACTCCCCGGCAAACAGCATCTTGTACTTTTTCATATCAAGCTCCCTTCCATCGGTTCAATCGGTTGATTCTGTGCGGCGCAGCGGTGACACTTCACGATGTGGTCCCGTCCCACCAAGGCGGCGCCGGAATATGCTTGAGCAGTTCTCCGTCCGGTACGGGCAGCGGGGTGATACCGGCATCCGGAGGGCGGCCTGATCGGGCTGGGCAGCTCGATCGGCGGCTCCCTGTTGGCCGTACTTAGGCGGGCGTCCCCGCTGATCTGGGGAATGGAGCGCAGCAGCTCCTTGGTATAGGGGTGCCTGGGGTTGTGATAGAGCTCCTCGGAGGTGCTGTACTCAATGACCTCGCCCAGGTAGAGCACCGCAATATGGTCGCTCATGTACTCCACTACGCTCAGATCATGGGAGATAAAATAATCGAAATGCCGAACTCCTTCTGCAGGTCGTGGAACAGGTTGAGTACCTGCGCCTGCACCGACTTGTCCAGTGCGGACACCGGCTCGTCGGCCAGGATGATTTTAGGCTCCATTGCCAGGGCCCGCGCCACCGCCACGCGCTGCCGCTGCCCGCCGCTCAGGCTGTTGGGGTATTTGTTGAGGAAGGACTTCTGCATCCCAACCGCGTCCAGGTAGCGGTATGCCCGCCGGCATGCCTCATCGCTGGGCACCTGATTGGCCGTCAGGCCGAAGGTGATGTTCTGCAGTACATTCATCTTGGGGTTCAGGGAGGAGTAGGGGTTCTGAAAGACCATCTGCATATTCTTCCGAAAGGTCTGCATCCTGCCCCGTGGCATGGGCCATGTCGTACTCCTTCCCGCAGAGCTTCATTGTGCCGCTGTCCGGCCGGATGCTGTGAAGGAGCAGCCGCGCAACCGTGGATTTTCCGCAGCCGGACTCACCGACGATGCCCAGCACCTCCCCCTCCTCCAGGCCGAGGGAAACGTGATTTACTGCTGAAACCACGTCGTTTTCGCCCAGCAGGCGCTTTTACCACAAAGGACTTGCACAGGTCGTTGACCTCTAAAATCTTGCTCATTGTACGCTCTCCAATCACGGCGCGCCGTCATACCGCGCGGGCTTAGCTGTTGGCCTCCATGGCGTCCTTCAGGCCGTCCGAAATGATATTGACACTCAGGGCTGTGACAAAAATGAACAGGCCCGGAATAATGGTAATCAGGGGATTGATGTAGATCTGCTGCCGCAGGGCGTTCAGCATGGAGCCCCATTCCGGCGTGGGGAAATGCCCAATCCCAGAAAGCTCAAGCCAGAGGCCGACAGGATGCTGACGCTGAATTGCGTGGTACAGTAGATGAAGATCCGCCCAAAGGTGTTCGGTATGATGAAAAACACGATAACCTTCAGCGGGCTGGCCCCGGAGGTCTGCGCCGCCTCAATAAAGTCCTCCGGCATGATATCCTGCACGGTGGATTCGGCCACCCGGGCGATGGGCGGAACCAGAATGACGGCGATTGGAATGATGATGCTGGACAGGCCCGAGCCCAGAACCGAGGACAGTGCGATGGCCAGCAGAATGGAGGGGAACGCATAGAAAATATCCAGGGTGCGCATGATGATCTGGGCATAGGCCTTGCCGAAATAGCCGGAAATGATCCCCAGGATACTGCCCACGATGGTGGCCAGCGCCACCGGCAGGAAGCCCATCAGCAGGCTCAGGCGCCCGCCGTACAGGCAGCGGGTCAGGATGTCGCGCCCTGCTCGTCTGTTCCCAGCAGATGGCCGGCCGTGCCGATGCCCTGCAGCTCCGCCGCATTGCCCTCAAAGGGGGTATACTGGGTGAGCAGCGGCGCGCCGAGGCGCACAGCACCACGATCACGAACAGGATCAGCGCGGGAAGGGCCGCCGGGTAACGGAAAGGTCCGCACAAAGCGGCTGCGCGCCTCCTGCGGAAATGGAGCTCCTCCGGATCCGCCGCAGCTCTGGAGCCAATGGATGACAGCAAAACAATCACTCCTTTGTATCCCGCAGGTCTTTATTTTCTCAGGCGCGGATCTGCCACAATGCGGAGCAGATCGATGAGCAGGTTGATGCTGACAAAGATCGCCGCCACAATCAGGATGGCCGCCTGGGTCACGGGAAAGTCGCTGGTGAAGATGCTCTGATAGATGATCAGGCCGATTCCCGGCCAGGAAAAATGGTTTCCACCATCGTGGAGCCGCCCATCAGGTAGCCGAACTGCAGGCCCGCTACGGTCAGCAGCGTGGGAAAGCTGTTGCGCAGCACATGCCGCATGATGGCCGGCTCACTGAGTCCCTTCGCCCGCAGGGTAGTGACAAAGCTCCGGCTGCGCATCTCGGAGACCGAGCTGCGCACCATCCGCGTCATAATCCCCAGTGTCATGGCGCCAGCCGCGATAGCGGGAAGAATCAGGTGCTGTATGAGGGAGGAGAAGGTATAGTCCCCACTGGTATACATGCCTGTAGACGGCAGCAGGCGCAGGGTGACGGAGAAGATACCAATCAGGATCAATGACAGGCAGTAGTTTGGAATACTGATACCGCCGATGCCGAATACCGTGCCGATCCAGGAGAAGATGGAATTCGGCCGGTACGAGCTGTAGACACCGATCAGGATACTGAGCAGGAACGCGAAGATGCTGGCCCCCAGCGCCAGAATCAGGGTATTGTGGAGGGCCTCGCTGACCACGCTGAGCACGAGCCGGTTGTCGCTGACAGAGTTCCCAAAATTGCCGCGCACCGCGTTGCCCAGCCACATGAAATACTGCATATAGAGTGGCTGGTCAAAACCATACTGGTCGATGATCACCTGCCGGAGCTCCTCCGAAGCATCCAGAGGCACAATGCTGTCAATGGGTTCTCCCGGCATCATCTGCAGCAGGGCGAATACAATAACCGTCACACCGAAGAGCGTGAGGAACGCCAGGCCTATTCGTTTCAAGATAACTCGGACCATACTAACTCCCCTTGTATACTGCGGCCTGCGGCCAGGTTTCACTGGCCGCAGGCCAGAGTCTTGCCGGAAATGACAGCGCTTATGAGACGGGGTTCTCTTACTCGACGGTAACCGTCGTCAAATCGACATACCAGGTCTGGGACTGGGCAAAATTCTGCACATTGGGGGCCAGGACCCGCAGGTTCCGGTCGTTGCAGACGATCACCCAGGGCAGCTCCTCGGTAAAAATCTTCTCGGCTTCAATGAACTGCCGGGTGGACTCCGCCTCGTCCGTGGCCGCATAGGCCGCCTCGATACAGGCATCGTACTCCGGGTTGCTGTACTTGCCGGTGTTGAAGGAGCCGCCCGTGCCCGCAAACTTCTGGAACACATTGGGGAACATGGTATAGAAGGAGGTGTTGAGCGCGCCCACATCGGCGTACTCATCCTTGAAGCCCACCTTCATTACGTCCCACACCCGCTCGGATTCCGACATATCCAGCTCAATGTGGATACCGACCTCCTCGGCGCACTTCTGGATGTACTCATTCATAATCTGGGGGAACATGTTGCCGGAGCCGCTGGTGGGGCAGACAAAGGTCGTGGTAAAGCCGTCGGGATAGCCGGCCTCGGCCAGCAGTTCTTTCGCCCTCTCCGGGTTATAGGTATACTCCTCCACACCCTCCGCATACCACGGAGAACCTGGATACATCAACTGCGCCAGCGGTGTGCCCACACCCTGAAGGATGTCATTGCACAGTCCCTCCCGGTAAATGGACATGCTGAAAGCCTGCCGGACGCGGGCATCTGCAAAGGGACCGGACTCCGTGTTCATGATGTAAAGCCACGCATGGGGTAGTCGTTCAGCTTGACCTGATAGCCCTGGGACTTCAGAGACTCCAGGGACTCCACGGGAACTACTTCGGCCCAGTCCACCTCGCCGGACTGGAGGGCCGCCAGGCGGGCCGACGCGTCGGAGATGGGCTTGAGGATCAGTGTCTTGATCTGCGGCACGTTCCCCAGTAGTTCTCGTTTCGCTCCATGACGAGCTCCTGGCCCGCGATCTTGCTGACAAACCGGAAGGGACCGGAGCCTACGGGGGCGTCGGCAAAGCCGTCGCCCTTCTCCTTCACCGCCCCCATGGAGGGAATCATGATATAGGGCAGATCGTAGATCAGATAGGCGTTGTTGTCCTGCACAGTGTCAATGGTGATCGTGTAGTCGTCCACCTTGGCATAGGATTCGATATTGGCCAGGAAGCTGCCCACCGATGCGGCGCAGGTGGTGCTGTAGTACTCAAAGTCAGGATTCATCACGCGGTCCAGCGCAAAGATCACACAGTCCGCATTGAAATCCGTTCCGTCGTGGAACTTGACTCCCTCCCGCAGATGGAACGTCCACCGCTTGGGGTTTTCCGGGTTCTGCTCCCAGGAGGTGGCCAGGCCTGGGATAATCTTGCCGGCCTCAGTTTCCGAGCTCGCATCCCACTTCACCAGGGCGTCATAGAGCTGGAAGCTGACGAAGCGGTAACCCTCTTGCCCCTCCGTGGGCTCGGAATCGGTATTGGGCAGGGCCGCGCAGGTCATCGCAATCCGCAGAGTGCCGCCGTCGCCGGTACTGTCCACACCGGAACCGCCGCCGGTGGGCGAGGTTTTCTCATCCGAATTGCCGCAGGAGACACAGCCCGCCAACAGGGCTGCCGCCAGAGAGAGCGCCAGGAATCTTTTCACGTGTTTCATGTCCTCATTTACCTCCAGACGTTACTAAATTCATATGACACGCCGTCATATGGTGCTCATCGATGGGCTTGAGCTCTGGAACGCTCTGCCGGCACGCCTCGGTTGCGTAGGCGCAGCGGTTGGAAAAGGGGCATCCAGGCGGCATATGGACAATGGTGGGCGGCTGTCCCTCGATGGCAACCAGCCGCTCCCGGTTGCCGCTCTTGGGGAGCGCGGCGATCAGCGCCTTGGTATAGGGGTTCGCCGGCGTCTCCAGCACCTGCCTGGTGGCGCCGCACTCCAGAATGATACCGCCGTACATGATGGCGATCTGATCCGCCACCTGGGCCGCCACACCGATGTCGTGGGTCACCATCATGATGGACATGCGGTCGCTCTCCTGCAGCTCCAAGAACAGGTTGAGAATCTGTTTTGGATGGTGACATCCAGGGCCGTTGTGGGCTCGTCCGCCAGCAGCAGGCAGGGATTGCAGCACAGCGCCATAGCGATGACCGCCCGCTGGCGCATGCCGCCGCTCATCTCGTGTGGGTAGGCGTTCATCCGCTCCCTGGGCGAAGGGATACCCACCTTGACGAAGAGCTCTTCTACCCGCTCCCTGGCCTCTGCCTTTGTCAGGCTGGAGTGCGCCCGGATGGTCTCTACAATCTGATAGCCCACCTTATGCATCGGGTCCAGCGCGGACAGAGAGTCCTGATAGATCATGGCCATCCGGTTGCCCCGGATATCCCGGAATTCCTTCTCACTCATTCGGAACAGGTCATTTCCAGAAACTCCGCCTGTCCCTCTACGGCGGCTGTCTTGGGCAGAATCCGGAGCAGCGCCTTCATATAGGTGCTCTTTCCAGAGCCGGACTCCCCAATATCACCAGCGTCTTGCCCCGCTCCAGGCTCAGGGAAACCCGGTTCACCGCCCGAACCATCCGGTCCTTGATCTTGAAATCTGCACACAGCCCGTTGGTCTTAACAATGATGTCGCTCATCCGCATTCACTCCATGCGCTTCTTAAAATCCAATACTTCTTCATACGATGGGATGGAATCCTGTGCCCCTACCCTGGACACTGCCAGGGCGGACGCCATATTGGCGAAGACGATCGCCTCCTCCGTGGAGCGGCCGTCCGCCAGCTCCCGGGCCAGCGCCGCGTTGAAGGTGTCTCCTGCCGCTGTGGTATCCACCGCCTGTACCTCGGGCGGGCGGTAGAGCGTATGCCCCTCCCGGTTGACATGCAGGGCACCGCGGCTTCCCAGCGTAATGATGATATTCCGCGTCCCTTTCTCCAGCAGGGGTTTGCAGTGAACCGCAAGCTCCTCCACTTCATCGGTCGGGCAGCCGGTCAGGTGCTTGAATTCGCTCTCATTGGGGGTCAGATAGTCCAGTCCCGCATATACTTCATCAGGCAGGCTGTCCGGTGCGGGGGCCGGGTTGAGAATGACGGTTTTGTGCAGCCCACTGGCCAGCTCTACCGCATAGCAGACGCTCTCAAAGGGGATCTCCATCTGGAGCAGCACAATGTCGCTCTCCTCAAACCGCGCCCGGTTCCGCCTCAGATAGTCCACATCGCAGAGGTTATTGGCGCCGGGAATGACAATTATGGAGTTGTTTCCCTTCTCATCCACACAGACCACCGCCATGCCGGTGGATACCCCGTCCACCGTCCTTATTGCGCGGGTGTCCACATTGGCCTGTTGCAGATTTCGCACCAGCTCACCGCCCAGGGGGTCATCTCCCACCGCATTGAGGAACGCGGTGTCCCCGCCCAGGCGTCCGCAGGCATACGCCTGGTTGGCCCCCTTCCCGCCGCAGGTCTTTCGGAAGGAGCGGCACAGGATGGTTTCGCCCAACTCCGGGGCCTGCCGTAGTCCGATCACAAAGTCGACGTTCGCGCTTCCTACCACCAAAATCTTTTTCAATGAGAACACCCCTACGTCTTCCTAGATTCTTTCCCCGCCGGGGCACCGATGCCGGATGATCCGCTGTGCTTATACATATAGAATCCGTTCGCCATAGATGGTCTTGACTGAGCCTCTCACCACCAGCTTGGGCTGGAGGTGGATATTTTTGGTTTCAATGGGCTTACCCACGATTGCCCGGATCAGCGTATCCGCCGCCCGGCGTCCCATTTCGATGGTCGGCTGCTGAATGGCGGCCAGAGGCGGGTCACATAGCTGAGAAAAGCCGATGTTGTCAAAGCCGATGATTTCCACATCCTCCGGGATAGCGTAAGTCAGCTCCTTGAGCGCCTTAATGGCGCCCAGCGCCATGGTATCATTGGCCGCTAGGACTCCGGTAAAGCGGGTGCCCTCCCGCTCCAGCTCCATGATGGCCCGGTATCCGCTTTCAAAGGTGTAGTCGCCATTTTTAATGAGCCGCTCCTCAAACGGCAGACGGTACTGCTCCAGTGCATCCCGGTAGCCCTGAATCCGCTCCACCGAGGTGGAGATGTTTCGCGGACCGGAGATCAAAGCGATTTTCTCGTTACGATGCTGAATGAGCAGGCTGCACGCCATGAAAAGGGCGTAGGAGTTGTCCACAAAGATTCCCGCCGTATACTCGGCGCCCGCCAGCATACGGTCCACCAGCACACAGGGCACGCTGTACTTCTTCAGCCTCTGGTAGTGCTCTCCGGCGGTCTGGGCTGTTGTCACTAAAATAATGCCGTCTACCCGCTTGGCCAGGAAGATGGAGAGGTAACGCTCCTCCTTTTCCATGGAGAAATCTGTGTTTCCCAGCAGAACGGTGTACCCTTGCTCTGTGGCCTCCCCCTCGATTGCCTTGACCAGCTCACCGAAAAAGGGGTTTATTATATCCGGGATAATCAGCCCAAGAGTCTTGGACTGGTTCTGGCTCGGCAGGCTGTAGGAGCGGTAGTTCGTCTCCTTCACAATTTGCAATACGCGTCTGCGTGTTTCAGGGCCGACTCCTGTTCAATTCCGTTTACGACTCTGGAAACCGTCGCTTTTGATACTCCGGCCATTCTTGCGATGTCTTCCATCGTAACTCTCATGTATGTGATCCTTCCATACAGGGGCCCTGCCCTGCGGTGTCATCTGGTACTGTTTTGTTTGTTAAGTGAATTGTATTTGAGTAACAAAGTTTCGTCAGTATGTAAACATAGCCGAAATTTATAGTATAAAATAAACAAACAGCACAAATCTTTTAAGACACTTTTACAACAACTTGAGAGTTTTTTGTAACTTTACCGCTTAATTGACCCATGATTTAGAGAAATGTATTTCTCCCCGTCCCTTCTGTACACTTCAAAATATTCTCTATCGTTTTTTGTGGTTTTAAATATAATAAAAAACGGTTGTTAAAACGCAATAAAGAAACTTCAAAAGCCAAACTGCTTTTAAGCAAACTGCCATTTTTGTCTAGAGTTTGGACAGGATGCGGGTTTTGTCTATTTTCCTTTTGCAAAAACGGCGGTATAGTAGCAACGATGAATGGTATGACATGCCGTGAAAGGGGAAAACCAAGATGAAGATTCCTGACAGTTTGAAGCGCTACGGCCTGGCCAAGGTGTATGATTATCTGGACAAGGACCCGATGAACAACATGGGCAAGGTCATGGATCTGGTCAACAAGTTTGCCGGCGACACCCTGTCCCTCCAGCGGGAGGCATTTGATAAGGTAATTAACGACAAAGACTCCTGTTGGCACCAGCTCATTGAGAAGGTCTGGACCCAGACCGACCCCAGTGTGCTCAAGACGATATTCAACAACTTCTTTGTCAATGCAAACCTGGTGGGCTGGCCCAAGCAGGAGGAACTGCGCAAGAAGTACGGCTGCAACATTCCCTGGGCCATCCTGCTGGACCCCACCTCCGCCTGTAATCTGCATTGCACCGGCTGTTGGGCGGCGGAGTACGGCAACAAGCTCAACCTGACCTTTGATGAGATTGACTCCATCATTACTCAGGGCAAGGAGCTGGGCATCTACCTGTACATCTACACCGGCGGCGAGCCGCTGGTGCGTAAGAAGGATCTGATCGCCCTGTGCGAGAAGCACAGCGATGCGGCCTTCCTCTCCTTTACCAACGCCACCCTGATCGACGAGGAGTTCTGCCAGGACATGCTGCGTGTGGGCAACTTTATCCCCGCCATCAGTCTGGAGGGCTTCGAGGAGGCCAACGACTCCCGCCGCGGAGAGGGTGTGTACGACAAGGTCACCCACGCCATGGCCCTGCTGAAGCAGCACCACCTGCCCTTCGGCATCTCCGCCTGCTACACCAGCGTCAACTACAAGGACATCACCAGCGAGAAGTTTTACGATCTGATCATGGATCTGGGCGCTTACTTCGTGTGGTTCTTCCACTACATGCCCGTGGGCAACGACGCCGCCCCCGAGCTGATGCCCAACCCCGAGCAGCGGGCCGAGGTCTACCGCCGCATCCGCGCCATGCGGGAGACCAAGGGCATCTTTGCCATGGACTTCCAGAACGACGCCGAGTATGTGGGCGGGTGCATCGCCGGCGGCCGCCGCTACCTGCACATCAACGCCAACGGCGACGTGGACCCTGCGTGTTCATCCACTATTCCGACTCCAACATCCGGGAGAAGAGCCTGCTGGAGTGCCTGCAATCCCCATGTTCATGGCCTACCATGACAACCAGCCCTTCAACGAGAACATGCTCCGCCCCTGCCCCATGCTGGAAAACCCGGAGTTCATTGAGAAGATGGTTCACGAGACGGGCGCCCACTCCACCGATCCTCAGTCTCCCGAGAGCGTGGAGCATCTGACGGCCAAAACCCACCCTATGCCGACAACTGGACTCCCATGGCCGACAAGCTGTGGTCAGAGTCCCATCCGGCTGCGCCGGGTGCGCAGGCTGTGGCAGCACCGGCTGCGGCCAGTAACAACGGTCACAAAAGCGCGTGTACGTAGTTTTCGTACACGCTTTAGCCTGTCGAAAATTTTTTCGACAGGCTGAGGGACTTTTGAAACTTGAAAAGTTGAAATGGCCCGCCGGTCTCCCGGCGGGCCGCTGTCTTATTCGGTGGTATAATTGTCGAAATAGCCCTGAGTGTAGACGATGGGGGTACCCTTGTCGCCAGAGCCGGAGGTCAGGTCGCACAGGGAGCCGATCAGATCGGTCAGGCGGCGGGGCGTGGTGCCCTGGGCGGCCATTTTGCCCACCAGGGAGCCGTCCTTCTTTTGATCTCGCCTTTGATGGCATCCCGCAGCGCCTCGCCGGACAGGGCGGCAAAGTCGTTGTCCGCCAGATACTTGAGCTTGAGCTCGTTTGGGGGTGCCCTCCAGGCCGGCGGTGTAGGCGGGAGAGACCACCGGATCAGCCAGCTCCCAGATCTTGCCCACGGGGTCCTTGAAGCCGTCGCCGTAGACCATGACCTCCACGTGCTTGCCGCTCTCCTTCAGGATGCGGGCCTGAATGGCCTCCACCAGATCCTGGCACTCCCGGGGAAAGAGCTTCACCTTGTCCTCGGTGGACTTGTTGGAGCCCAGCAATCCGTACTTGCCGTTGTAGCCGCTGCCGTCGATGGAGGCGGTCATGATCTCGTCCAGGCAGAAGACCTTCTCCGCCCCGGCGGCCAGCAGGCGGCGCTTGGTGCGGGCGCGGGTGTGGATGTCACACGCCAGCACGTTCTTGGTGTAGGGCAGGATGGCCCGGGGGTCATTGGCGAAGATGACCTCCACCTCCGCGCCGCTCTCCCGGATCAGGTTGGAATAGTAGTCCACATAGTCCACGCCTGTGAAGGTGGACGGTGTAGCCGAACAGCTCCCGGTAACGCTCCAGGGTGAGGACATCCTTATAGGGTCCACCCCTTCTCGTCCATCGCATCCACATCGATGAGGTGATTGCCCACCTCGTCGGAGGGTAGGACAGCATCAGGACGACCTTTCTGGCCCCTTGGCGATGCCCCGCAGGCAGATGGCAAAGCGATTGCGGCTGAGGATGGGGAACAGGACACCCACGGTCTCCCCGCCCAGCTTGGCGCGCACGTCGGCGGCGATATCGTCCACCGAGGCGTAGTTCCCTGGGCGCGGGCGACAATGGCCTCGGTCATGGCAATCACGTCCCGGTCGCGGATGGTGAGCGCTCCGTCCTTGACAGTCTCCAGAACGGAATTGGTGACGATCTCCACCAGGTCGTCCCCACTTCGGATGATGGGAGCACGAATTCCCATGGATACGGTGCCGACCATGCGGCTCATGCAACAACACTCCTATTATCTTTCATTTCGGTGCGGCACTTCCGCCGCAACGGATGTATTATACTATAAAGGAGACAGCTTGTAAAACAAAAATTTTGCAAGCCGTCCCTTTTGGCTCACACCCGTCTCCCTGCTCCGCCGGAAATGCTCCCCACCCATTGGCGGACGCACTCCAAAAAGCGGGCAGTTAACGGCGAAGGGGAACGGCCGCGGCGTATCGCCAGGGCGATACGCCGGTAGTGTCTCCGCTCCAGCGGGATGGCGGCGAAGGCGTAGCTGGAGGCGCGCAGCACCAGCTCCGGACGGATACTCACCCCAAGCCCCTGTTCCACCATGGCCAATGCGGCAAAGTCATCATTGACGGTGTAACGGAGATTGGGCCGGAATCCCTCCTCCTGGAAAATGAGGCCGATCTCCAAATCCCGCTCCTCCGGTGTGTTGATATAGGGATCCTCCCGGAACCGCTCCATGGGATAGTAGGGGCCTTTGCCAAAGGGTGATCCAGGGGAAGTACCGCCATCAGCTCGTCCCGAAAGGGGTAGGTTTCCAGCCCCGGCCCCGCGGGCAGTCCCAAAAGCCGCAGTCTGCCTGACCCTGCCGCAGCAGATCCTCCACCTCCGCGAACTCCCAGTTGCTTACCAGGTCAAACTGAATACCCGGGTAGCGGCCGAGGAACTCCTTCATGATAGCGGGCAGCCAGTGGATGGACACGCTGGCGAAGGTGGCCACCCGCAGGGTTCCCGGGTCAGGCCGTGGAGCTCCGCCACCTGCTCCTCCAGCTCCCTGCCCGCATTGCACACCGCCTGAACATAGGGCAGCAGCGCCGCCCCGCTGCTGCTGAGCACCACCCGTCCGGCTGCGGGTAAGAAGCTCCATGTCCCACTCCCGCTCCAGATCGGCAATCACGCGGCTCACCGCCGACTGGGTATACCCCAGCGCCTCCGCCGCACGGGTGATGCTCCCCAGCTCCACAGTTTTCAGCAGAATTTGATACTTGTTAAGATTCACAATTACCATTCCATTTCCGCATATTCAGCATGAAAAAGATTCGCTTGTCTCATATCTTATATTATTGTATACTGAAACCGTAAGGAAGGCAAGAGCTTGTGATAGAAAGGAGTTATCACAATGAAAAAGACGATTTGGACCACCGACCACCGTACGCTGGAGCATTACAGGGAGATGAGCATCATGCCCTTCTCTGTTGATCTTATGCGTGCTTACTGGCAGGGCAGCCCTGGCGGGCCTCCGAGTGCTGTTTCCCAGGGGTTGACACCTTGTCCTGCAAGGGTTTCACCATATAACACGCCTCATGGAGCGGCGGGCATGCCTCCCTCCTTGATCTGCACAAGGATTTGTCCCCCTCCAGCCACAGAAGGCCCCCCGCCCGGCGGGGGGCCTTCTGTGCGTTTCAAGCGCCGGTTGAACAATCATAGTACGTTCCTTGGAACTATTTTGCGTGTAACCATCCTTGTTTTCCCCTCTACAATGGAAATACTATGCCTCACAGGGCAAAAATGCTCTGAAAACCGCAAAAGAGGTGTGTCTTATGAAGAAGGCTCATGGAACGAGCAAACAGCTTCCTGCGCTGGACGAGCGCAGCGATGGAATTCTGGAAAACAGGGGCTGGTCCGCCGAGGCCAAGCGCCGCTTCTGGCCCAAGCACTCTTGGAAGGCACTCATGGACTGTTATCGCCACAGCCGCTGAGCTGGTGTGCACAAGGAAAGCCTCCGGCACAGCCGGAGGCTTTCCTTTGCCTTTGCGCACAGAGGGACGGTCTCAGCTCCCGGCCCGCCGGCAGATCTCATGGCGCTTGGGGCCGGAGGAGACCATGGTGATGGGGCCTCGATGTGCTTTTCAATGAAGTCCACATAGTCCCGGGCGGCCTGGGGCAGCTTGCCGTAGTCAGTGACGCCCCGGATATCGCACTTCCAGCCCGGCAGGGTTTCATACACCGGCTTGGCCCGGTCCAGCAGAGCGGGCACAGGGAAGTCGGTGGTCACCTTGCCGTCGATCTCATAGCCGGTGCACACCTTGATCTCGTCGAGGTAGCCCAGGCAGTCAATGGCGGTGAGCGCCACCTGTGTGGCCCCTGCACCATGCAGCCGTATTTCGTGGCAACGGCGTCGAACCAGCCCACCTGGCGGGGCCGGCCGGTGGTGGCGAACTCACCGGCGCTGCCGCCCCGGCGCCTCAGTTCGTCGGCCTCCGCGCCGAACAGCTCGCTGACGAAGGCGCCGGCGCCCACGGCGGAGGAGTATGCTTTAGTGACCGTGATGATATCGGTAAGGGCCGTGGGAGGCACCGCGCCGCCCACGGTGCCGAAGCCGGCCAGGGTGTGGGAGGAGGTGGTCATGGGGAAGATGCCCAGGTCCGGGTCCTTCATGGAGCCCAGCTGCCCTCCAGCAGCACCCGCCTGCCCTCCTTAAGGGCCCGGTGAACGAAGCCCACCGCGTCGCCCACGTAGGGCTCCAGCGCCGCGCGGTAGCCCATCAGCTCGTCAAACAACGCCTTTGGCTCCAGCAGAGGCTTGTGGTAGAGGTGCTCCAGCAGGACGTTTTTCAGGGTACAGATGTGCTCCAGTTGACCCATGAGCCGCTCCTCATTGTAGAGGTCGGCCACCTGAATCCCGATTTTGGCGTACTTGTAGGAATAGAAGGGTGCGATGCCCGACTTGGTGGAGCCGAAAGCAGCCCCCGCCAGGCGCTCCTCCTCATAGCTGTCCAGCAGCACATGATAGCTCATCAGAAGCTGGGTACGCTGATCCACGATGATATGGGGGGCGGGCACACCGCCGTCGGCCAGATGCTTCAGCTCGGCCAGAAACTTCTTCACGTCCAGGGCCACACCGTTGCCGATGATGTTGGTGGTATGCGGGTAAAAGACACCCGAGGGCAGTTGGTGGAGCGCAAATTTGCCGTAGTCACAGATGATGGTGTGCCCGGCGTTGGCCCCGCCCTGAAAGCGGATGACCACATCGGACGCCTCGGCCAGGAGATCGGTGATTTTTCCCTTGCCCTCGTCGCCCCAGTTTGCGCCAACGATTGCTTTGACCATAGTTCGTTCCTCCTGCCGCGGGGATTCGCGCATTGGCCTTTTCCCGCGCGCAACCGCCCGGAGGGCACCTTTATTTATGAAGGAGTCTCTCCCGGAACGCCCTTTATTATAACGCCGCGGCGGCAGGGCTGACAAGGTAAAAAGTGCAAAAAAACAGCTATTCCTCCGGGGTATTTTCTTTCTGCCCCGGGATTGCGAGAGAAAAGGCCGGAATCCCCTCCGCATAGGGCGCGATGGAGTAAAGTGGAAAGTAGATCACAGGCCCCGCCTCCGTCAAATAGAAACGCTCCGGGTCGAAGCTGCGGGCAGCCGCGCCTCCCAGTCGGGCGCGAACCAGGACTCCCCGCGGACAGCCGAGCCCGGAGCTGCCGCTCCACCTCCGCCAGCGCCCATGCCCTCCACCGGAATCCCGGCGGAAACAGCTCCCCAGCGTCAGGGCCCCCCGGCAGCGCCCAGGCGCTTCCCTGCCGCAGGGTGACGCCGTGTGGGCCCCGGTCGCTCCGCGGCGTCATAATACAGGCTCAGGCACTCCGGGGTGTGGAGGGTCACGGCGCCGGTGAGGGATGCCTCCCACGGCCGGAAGGGGGGAGACCTCCCTGGCCTGCCGGGCGGCCGTGCAGGCCCTGGGATAGAGCTCCCGCTCCCAGCGGGCCGCCCACGCCCTCCAGGCGGCGGCACCAGCGCTCCAGCCGCCGCAGGCCGGGTATTCCTCCGGCAGCTCCAGGCGGACACCGGAGACCGCGAGCACCGGCTCCTCCTCCCAGCAGAATTCCCGCCTCCACTCCTTCCAAGCCGGCGCGGCCTTCCGTCCCTGTATGCAGCCCCTTCATCGCGGGCACCTCCTCTCAGAATCCGGTGCTCCATCCTATGAAACTCCGTAAAATTGGTGAAAAAGAGGTTTACTTCTATACTTCACTTTGGTAAAATAGATACGATTTCCGCAGAGACTGACGAGGAGGTCATTGATACCTATGACGAAAAACGAAAAGCGGGAGCATGGGGATGTGCTCTATGAGGCCATTCTTACCCTGAAGGATCTGGAGGAGTGCAAGAAGTTCTTTTCCGACCTGTGCACCGTGGCGGAGCTGAGGGCTATGGAACAGCGCTTTGAGGTGGCCATGCTCCTGTCTGACGGCATGATCTACAACGACATTCTGGAGCGCACCGGCGCGTCCAGCGCCACCATCAGCCGGGTCAACCGTTCTCTCCAGTATGGGGCCGACGGTTATCAGGCGGTGCTCCCGCGGATCAAGGAGAAGCTGGGCAGCGATGGCATATGAATTCCTGGCGGGGTGCTACGACGCCTTTACCGCCGACGTGCACTATGCCCGCTGGGCCGACTATCTGGAGAAGCACTTCGCCCGCAGCCGGCTGCCCATCCGCACGGTGCTGGATCTGGCCTGCGGCACCGGGAGCCTGACCCGTGTCCTGGCGGAGCGGGGCTATGAGATGATCGGCGCCGACCTGTCCCAGGAGATGCTGTCCCAGGCGGCGGAGAAATGCCGGGGCGCAGGCCCCATCGAGCCGATCTTCTGCATCAGGCCATGGAGGAGCTGGATCTCTACGGCACTATCGACGCCTGCGTGTGCTGCCTGGACAGCATCAACTACGTCACCAGCCCCAAAAAGCTGGCCCGGGCCTTCCGGCGGGTGCACACCTTCCTCATGCCCGGCGGCCTCTTCCTCTTGACATCAACACCCGCAAAGCCCGGGGCCTGGACGGCCAGATGTTTCTGGACGAGAGCGAGGATGCCTACTGCGTCTGGCGGGCCGACTGGTCGGAGCGCCGGCGCATCTGCACCTATGGAATGGACATCTTCCGGCTGGATCCAGGCGGGCTGTGGAGCCGCTGGGAGGAGGTTCACGAGGAGTACGCCTACGAACCGGCGGAGCTGGAGGAGTTGCTCCGGCAGGCCGGTTTCCGGCAGATCAGACAATACGGCGAGCTGAGGTTCCGCGCCCCCAGGGAGGGGGAGCAGCGGATTTTCTTTGCCGCACGAAAGGAATTTTGACAAGCATGGCAGACAAGATCATTCGCGTTTTGGCCAAGGACGCGCCGGTGAAGGCATCGGCGATCACGGCCAAGGAGATGGTGGAGCGCGCCCGGCAGATTCACAAGACTCTGCCCGTGGCCACCGCGGCCCTGGGCCGCAGCCTGATGGCCGCTTCCATGATGGGCAACCAGCTCAAGGAGAAGGATGGCTCGGTAACCCTGCGCATCAAGGGAGGCGGCCCGCTGGGCGGCATCACCGTGGTGTCCGACAGCCAGGGCAACGCCCGGGCTATGTGGTCAATCCCTGGTGGACCTCCCCTGAAGGGCCCCGCCAAGCTGGATGTGGGCAGCGCCGTGGGGCGGGACGGCTCCCTCACTGTCATCAAGGATCTGTGCATGAAGGAGCCCTATGTGGGCACTGTCCCCTGGTATCCGGCGAGATCGCCGAGGATATTACCTCCTACTTTGCTGAGAGTGAGCAGATCCCCACCGCCTGTGCCCTGGGCGTGCTGGTGGACGTGGACCAGAGCGTGCAGTGCGCTGGTGGATACCTCATTCAGCTCCTCCCCGGCGCAGATGACGCCGCCATCTCCGCCATCGAGCAGGGTATCGCCAGGGTAGGCCCGGTAACCGAGGCGCTGCGGGGCGGCCTGAGCGCCAGGGAGCTGGTGGAGCAGGTGCTCTCTGAATTTCAGTTGGAGGTACTCTCTGAGGAGCCGGTGGAGTACCGCTGCTACTGCAGCCGGGTCACCCGCGCCCTCATCAGTATGGGGCGTGAGGAGTTGAACTCCCTCATCCGGGAGCAGGGCAGGGCCGAGCTCACCTGCCAGTTCTGCGACAAGGTATATCACTATACAAACGAGGAGCTGGAAGGACTTCTGGCCTCACTGTAGGTTTGAGAGAAAAAAAGCAAAAAATTTTGGCTGAAATGGTTGACAACTGGGGGAAGCTTTAGTATAATAACCTTCGCCGCGTGACCAAGAGTGATTTACAAACTGGTCTGCGGCGAGGACAAGGGAGCATAGCTCAGCTGGTAGAGCACCTGCCTTACAAGCAGGGGGTCACAGGTTCGAGCCCTGTTGTTCCCACCACTCCCGTGAGGGAGCTCCCGTACCCCCTACCGTCTGGCGCGGTAGTTCAGTTGGTTAGAACGCCGGCCTGTCACGCCGGAGGTCGAGGGTTCAAGTCCCTTCCGCGTTGCCATTCGCCTCTGTAGCTCAGTTGGTAGAGCAGGGGACTGAAAATCCCCGTGTCGCTGGTTCGATTCCGGCCGGAGGCACCATTTCTCCGGTGGATACCCAAGGTATCCACCGGGGGAATCTTTCAAAAGCAGGTATCAAGCGTGTGATCCGCATAGAATGGATCAGGGCATGCAGGTGTAGCTCATCTGGTAGAGCGCCACCTTGCCAAGGTGGAGGTAGCGAGTTCGAGCCTCGTCACCTGCTCCATACAAAAGATAACAGGAGCAAATTTTGCTCCTGTTATCCATACGGCGACATAGCCAAGTGGTAAGGCAGAGCTCTGCAAAAGCTCCACCCCCAGTTCAAATCTGGGTGTCGCCTCCAAAAAAGAAGCACCTGCTTTGCAGGTGCTTCTTTTTTGCAGTCTGTGGAAAAAAGTCTTAACCATAGCCTGCCGGCCTTTTTAATGGCGTCCGGCGGGAAACGCGGGAGAAAGGAAGGAGCCGCAATGATCTATCTCGAACCGCCCGGTACGGACCCCTATTTTAATCTGGCGCTGGAGGAATATGTCTTTGAGCAGATGGACCGGAGCAGGGCCTATTTTATGCTCTGGCAGAACAGCAACACCATTGTGGTGGGCAAATATCAGAACACCGCCGAGGAGATTAACCAGGCTTTTGTGGATGCCCATGGGATTCGGGTTGTGCGGCGTCTGTCCGGCGGCGGGGCGGTGTACCACGATACAGGCAACCTGAATTTTACCTTTATCGTGGACCAGGACACCGCCCCTGGCCTCAACTTCAAGATTTTTGTCCGCCCTGTGGTGGAGGCCCTGGCCCGCTTCGGCGTCCACGCCGAATTCACCGGCCGCAACGATCTGACCATCGGCGGCATGAAATTCTCCGGAAATTCCCAGTACGCCAAACACGGGCCTGCTCCACCACGGATGCATCATGCTGGACTCCAACCTGACCGACGTGGCCGACGCTCTGCGGGTGAAGCAGGCCAAGTTCGACTCGAAGGCCGTGAAGTCGGTGCGCAGCCGGGTGACCACCATCAACACCCACGCCCCCACCCCCATCGCTATGGAGGACTTCAAGTCGGCGCTGCGGGCGTGCGCCATGGCCGGTGGAGCACTGGAGCCCTATACTCTGACCGCAGAGGATATGCTGGCCGTACAGAAGCTGCGGGACGGGAAGTATGTCACATGGGCGTGGAACTACGGCTTCTCACCCCCTTATGACATGCGGCGGGAGGCCAGGTTTCCCGCCGGGCTGGTCACCGCCCACCTGCGTGTGAAGCAGGGATGCATGCAGGCCGTCCGGTTCTACGGCGACTTTTCGGCAGCGGGCCTCTGGAGGAGCTGGAGGCGGCCATGGCCGGTCTGCCCCTGGACGCACAACTGGCGGAGGCCCTGGCCCCGCTCCATGTGGAGCACTATATGAGCGGCATTACCGCAGAGGAGCTCACCCGCCTTCTGCGGGGTGAGGCGCGGGAGCTGCCGGCGGTGGTCAGCCCTCCGCCCAGAGGGACAGCAGCTCCTCCGGGTCGGCGTACAGGGCCTGATACAGCGCATGGTACTGCTCCTGTACCCCCTCCCCCGCCTCCCGCAGGCTGGGCAGCGGGGCCTGGAGGGCATAGAGATAGAGCCAGCAGCCCTCCCGGCCGCCCAGCAGGGTATCCCGGCCTGTGAGCACCTCCAGGGTTCCGTCTCAATGTGCAGCTGCGCGATGCCGCCGCACTCCGGCCCCAGGGCCCGGCAATAGAGCAGCAGACCGCCGCCGTCCAGCGCCTGCACCGCCCCGAGGTCCGGCCAGGGCTCCGGCAGGGTCAGGGAAAAGCCCTGGCGTCCACATAGAAGTGCTCCCGGAGCAGGGCCCGCAGGTCGATGCTCCTGCCGTGCAGGGCGGCGTCATAGGTTCCTGTCCGGCCGCCGTGGGGCGGCCACACCTCCATGGTCAGCTCGGTGAGATCCGCCGCCTGTCCCGGCGACAGATAGATGCCATAGGTCTTTTCCGCCGTCCAGTCCTCCCCGTCAAAGTAGTGGAGGCTGATTCCCCAGCGCCTCTGTCTCCGCCCGGCCGGCGATGTGAAGGTTCCACTCCTCCTCCGGGCCGCTGTGCTCCGGCAGGCGAAAGGAAATGCAGTATTCCAACTCGCCGGAACCTATGTCATACTCCCGCACCTCGATGCTCTCCTCCAGCGCGTCCATGGCCTCCTCCACCGTGAGGAGCCGCTGTTCACAGGCCGCCAGTGAGGTGACGGCCAGGGCGGCAGCCAGCACGAGGCCGGCCGCCGCCGCCCCCCTTCGCCTGTGCTGGAACAGATTCGCCAGCCGCGCCCGTAGCAGCCGTCCTCCCCGCCGAAGCGGGTGGACAGGACCGGCCCCGCCCTCCTGCGGCCAGATGCAGGAGGGCGGTGCCGTAGCGGCGGCGGAACGCCTCGTCCCTCCCCCGCACCACACGGGCGTCGCAGCACAGCTCCAGGGTGCGCCCCGCCTCCCGGGCCATCCACCACACCAGGGGATTGAACCAGTGGACTGCGCAGGGCACAAACAGCAGGGCCTTGTGGGCCAGATCATGCCGCCGCAGGTGGGTCAGCTCGTGGAGGAGCACCACCTCCCGCTCGTCCGCCGGGAGGGGCCTGCCCTGCAGCAGAAGCACCGGCCTCCCAAGTCCCACCACCAGAGGGGCGTCCGCCTCCCCTGTCCTTAGCAGGCGGGGCGTACGGCGGAGTCCCAGCTCCGCCGCCAGGGCCGCCAGTTGGGCCCTCTCCTCCTCCGTGCCCGGCTGCGCGCCCCGGAGCAGACGGCGGCGCGCCAGGAGATAGGCCGCCCCCTGATATCCCACCAGGGCCAGCCCGCCGGCCAGCCACACCCAGGCGGCCAGCTCCAGGAGCGGCAGGGGCCTCCTCCGGCGCGGCTGCCGGGGTACCGCCCGGGCGGTTCCACGCTCTCCGGCCCGGCGGGCTCAGGCACTTCCGCCGGCGCCCGAGGGGCGGCCGGCAGGGTCACAGACGGGAGGGCGGACACATCCACCGTCACCGCCATCCACGGCAGGAAAGCGGGACCGGCAGGGCCATCCGCAGGGCCAGTACCAGCCAGAGCACCGAAAGGGTCCCCGCAGCATAGCGGCCCCGCAGGCGGGGCGCCAGCAGCAGGAGGGGCAGCAGCACCGCCGAGCCCGTCAGCGACAGGGTGAGCACCCGTACAAACAGCGACTCCATCCTACTCCTCCCGCCTCAGCGTGCGGAGGTACTCCTCCAGCTCCCGCACCTCCTCTTCCGTCAGGCTCCCGCCGTCGTGGAGGGCGGCGGCAAACCGCCGGAGGGAGCCCGCATACAGTCTGTCCAGCACCGTCCGGCTCTCCTGCTGCTCATACTCCGCCCGGGACACTCTGGCCCGGTAACGGTTGGTCTTTCCCTCCTTGCCGCAGCTCAGAAAGCCCTTTTCCTCCAGGCGCTTGAGGTAGCTGTGCAGGGCGCTGGCAGTCAGGGCCGCTCCAGCCGCGCCAAGATACCGGGGCCGTGGTCCCTCCTCCCCGGCCTCCCACACCGCCAGCATGAGTTCCAGCTCCGACTCCGGCAAGCCTCCATTCCACTTCATGGCCGCTCCTCCTTTTCTGCATTTGCAAATCTTTCTGTTTTCATTGTAGGATCAGGGCAAAACTCTGTCAAGCATTATTTTGCATTTGCAGAAAATAAATTCAAAAAAGGGGCGGCCTCCGGCCGCCCTATGGAATGTCCAGCGTCACCACGTCCAGCCCCCGCTTCATGGCATAAGAGATGGTATACATGGTTCCCCAGCATGCCGTCGTACACCGCAATCAGCATGGCCGAGTGGTCCACCAGGTAGCGATTCCGCCGGAGCATGCACCCCCGGTCGTAGTGGTGCTGGAGCATGGTCTCATTGTCGCAGCGCTCCACCAGGGAGAACCACCGTTCCCGGTCCCGCTCCCGCCAGCGGGCGGCCTGCTCCTCGCAGGGGATGACCGCCTCCACCGTCACGCCGGGGCGCCGCTCCCGCAGGGCCAGCGCCGCCTCGCAGCAGTAAAATCCGCTCCCCGGGCCATACCGCACAGGAAATGCCGCATCCCTTTTCGTAGGCGGCCTCCACCGCCCCGGCCAGCCTGGCCTTCAGCTCCAGGCACCGGGGATCCCCCTCGTCCTCCCGCCAGGGCAGCTTCTCCGGCCTGTGGCCGGTAAAGCAGCAGGTTGTCTCTCGGTTCATTCCGCCCCTCCGTCCTCTGAATGTTGTTCCCATTGTAGTATATCCAGAACGGCAAGTCAATGTTTATCGAACATTTGTTTTAAATTGGGGCTTGCATTTTTCCACTTCGTGTGTATAATAGGGATTGGAACAACTGAATGAGATGTCTTCAGGGCAGGGTGAAAATCCCGATCGGCGGTACAGTCCGCGAGCCGGAAACGGCAGACCCGGTGCAACTCCGGGACCGACAGTGACGCGCATATCCCAGGGCGCGAAGTCTGGATGAAAGAAGATGTGTTGAAATTGGGCACGCTCCTTTGATTTTAACACCTGGAAGGCATACGTCTTTCGGGTGTTACCAAATCAAAGAGGAGTGTTTTATTATGTCCGCCAAATCCGCCCGCGTCAAGAAGCTGGCCCTGTTAGCCATGTTCACCGCCATCGGTGCTGTGCTCATCACGCTGGTGCACTTCCCCCTTTTCCCTGCCGCTCCCATTTCTCCAGTATGATCCTGCCGATGTCCCCATCCTGATCGCCGCTTTCGCCTTCGGCCCAGTAGCGGGCATTCTTGTGACCGTGCTGGCCTCGTTTATTCAGGCTTTCTTTTGGGCGGCGATGGTATATACGGATTTTTAATGCATGTTATTGCCACCGGTATTCTGGTCACCGTAGCCAGTACACTCTACCGGAAGTTCCATACCAGAACCGGTGCGATAATCGGTTTGCTGCTGGGCACATTTGCTATGGGCGTAGGCATGATGATCGCCAACCATTTCATTACTCCATTTTATATGGGGGCCCCACTGAGATGGTGGATCCCATGCTGGTAACCGTCATTCTCCCGTTCGATCTGCTCAAGGCTGGTATCAACTCTGTTGTCACCTTCTTGGTCTACAAGTCTGTGTCCAAGTACATCGTCCACGGCGAGGAGTTTGCCAAGGCCCCCAAGAAGGCCGCCGGCGAGATCTGAGCAGATACCAACGCCCGCGCCTCCCAAAGAGGCGCGGGGCGTTCCGCTATTTCGCGATATGAACCGGGACGCCATTGACCTCCACGCCCTCGTCGGCGCGGATGAGGATGTACTTGACCCCGTCGATCACCCGTGTGTCCACCAGATCGCTCCGCTCCGGGCTGACCTTGATCACCACGTCAGGAGTACACACCTCGATCTGCTTCTCCACCAGATTGCGGGGGCTGAGGGCCATATCGGCGCCGAAGGCGTCGTCATAGCGGAGGGCGAACTCCTCCACATGGGAGTCGGACACGCCGCAGGACTTGAGGACGCACTTGACCGCCCCTTTGGAGAGGGTCAGGGGCTCCGCCTCCTTCCGCTCCCTGTGCTCCTCCACCAGCTCGCAGAGCTGGTCGTGGACCGCCTGTACCACCTCACAGCTACACTCGTCGGCCAGGGTGTCGCTCAACAGGGTCTGGAACGTCTCCTTTTGCGCGGCGGCGGGCATGGGTGCCTCCCGCCGGAACACCGCCTCCACCAGCTCCGGGTGGTTCTCGCCGCTGTCCCTGGTGTAGTAGAGGGCGTTATACAGGTTGGTGCTGAGGTCGTCAAAGGCGGGAAAGAGGAAGCCCAGCTCCGGCGGGGACACCAGCCAGTCGGCCCGCCGGTTGTGGAACTCGTTCTCCCGCACGTGGTAGCTCAGGGCGGGCTTGGTCTGCTTCACCGGGCAGATGGAGCACAGCAGGTAGGAGTACACCTCGGCGGCGGCGTCCTCCTGCCGCTCCCCGTCCTTGGCGCGGTAGGGCACGTCGTAGCGGTCGTACACCAGGAGGATCAGGTAGTTGCCCTCCAGGGTAAGGGACTGGCGCACCAGTTGGAAGAATTCCTCCACCGCCTCCTCGTCCTTCAGGGCGGTGTCCCGCAGGCGCATGAGCCGGCGGTGCTCCTCCCCCTCCACCACCTGCCGGGTCTCGAAGGAGAGGTCCAGCAGGTTCTTTCCCAGAGTTCCCGACAGGGTGCGGCGCAGCAGGGCCAGCAGGGTCTCGGTCTCCTCCTGGGTCATGAGGGCCAGAGACTGGTCAAACTGGGCCACGCTCTCCCCCATCTCGTTGACATAGCACCCCCGGATGTGGGTAATACTGTTTTTCTCCGGGCGGAGCCGCCGGCGCAGCTCCCCCACCTCTTTTTCATTCATTGCAATACCTCCGGTCAAAAAAGAAGGGGCAAGCCGTCCGGCGGCTTGCCCCTGTCTCTTGGGCTTATCATTACATGAGGCGCACGGTATAGTATACCGCCAGGATCAGCAGCCAGGCCACCAGCACACCGTACAGCACGGCCAGCCCGCCCAGCAGCAACGCGGCGATCACCACCGCGGCCACCACGCCGCAGGTGACGTAGAGCAGGGCGTAGTTGGCGCTCTTGGGCAGCACCTCCACCCAGTTCCCCTTCAGGCGCAGCTTGCCCCCGGCGGCCTGCATCACGCGGAACACCACCACGGCCCCCACCAGGGCAACGCCCAGGACGACGGCGTAGCCATAGGCAATGGCCGGGAAGCCGAAGTGGTAGGGCACCACCTTCACACCCAGCAGGCCCAGGGCGCTGAGCACGGCGGCGAAGAAGAACTCCCGCTGGTAGAGGTAGTAGATCAGCGCCAGCACCGCCACGGCGGGCACAGCCACATACAGCAGCCGGATACCGCTCTCGTCAAAGACGCGGATTACCACGGCGCAGACCGCCAGGGCCAGCATCACGCCGGCCAGCACGGAGGACAGGCGGGTGAATTTACCGGACTTGCGGGCCGCGACCGCCCAGATCAGCAAAACGACAAAGCAGATGGGCAGGGCGATCATCAGCACGGAAAAGACATCCCGCAGGGACTTGGCCAGTTCAATCTGCTCGACAGTGTAATTGGCATATACCTTGTTCAGAAGGAGAAGCAGCGCCTCCAACACCACGGCCCCCACGATCCACCAGAGGACCTTGTTCAAAACCACGTCTTCCTGCTTTGCGCGCTGGGCTTGTTGTTCTTTCTTGTTCATGTATCCATCTCCTGTGGCCGGGCGCCCGGTTTCTATAAAAGTGCCCCTCCGCTGGGGCTGAGCGCCTCAGAGTCATCAATCTTCTATATTCTAGCAGAAAATTCGCCGCATTGCAAGTGAAGAATCCCTTTCCTCTTTCCAGCGGCGCGGAACTGTGGTAAACTGTCCTTAATCAACATCATGATTATTAGGGTATACCATGAAACAGCGTATTTCTTTCCTCCTTGCCTGTGTTTTCTGTGCTTGACCGGCTGCCGCGCTCCGGGGCGGAGCAGACCTTTTCGCCATGGACACCGTGATGTCCGTCCAGGTGTCCGGCCGCCGCGGACCCCAGGCCGTGGCGGCCGCCCGGGAAGCGGTGGAGCGGCTGGACGGCCTGCTCTCCCGCACCGACTCAGACAGCCAGATCGCCCGGCTCAACACCGCCGCCGGGGACGGCGCGGCCGTGGCGGTGGACCCCGACGTGGCGGAACTGCTGGCCTTTTCCCAGGAAATCGCCCGGCAGCTCCCAGGCGACTTTGACATCACCATCGCCCCGGTGATGGACGCCTGGGGCTTCACCACCGAGGAGCGGCACGTACCCGCGCCGGATGCGCTGGCCGCCGCCATGGCCCTGGTGGACAGCGAGGAGCTCTCCGTGGACACGGAAGCCTCTGCCGCCTCACTGGCCCGTGCTGGCATGGAGGTGGATCTGGGCCGTGGCCAAGGGCTTTGCGGCCCGGGAGGCCGAGGCGGCCATCCGGGATGCGGGAGGGACCTCCGCCATGCTGGATCTGGGCGGCAACGTCACGGTCATCGGCGCCAAGGAGGACGGCTCCCCCTGGCGGGTGGCGGTGAAGGACCCCGGACACCGGCAGCTACCTCTGCGTCCTCGCCCTGACTGACGTGACCCTCTCCACCTCCGGCGGCTACGAGCGCTATTTCGAGGAGGACGGGGTGCGCTACCACCATATCATTGACCCTGAGACGGGCTATCCGGCGGATTCCGGCCTGCTGTCTGTCACCGTTGTCTCCGCCGACCACCTGCTGGCCGACGCCCTCTCCACCGCCCTGTTTGTGGCGGGGCCGGAGGAGGCGCTGGACTTCTGGCGGAGCCGGGACGACTTCGAGCTGGTGCTTTGCACCGGCCAGGGAGACTCCTGGTAACCGAGGGGCTGGAGGACGTTTTTACCTTTGCCGGGGCAGACAGGGGGTATACCTATGAGATCGCCCGCCGCTGAGCGCCGCCGGCCCACGCTGCTGGACGGCGCGGCGGCCCTGCTGGTGGCCGCCGCCGCCGTGGCGCTGCTTTTTTTTCTTCAGCCGGAGGAGAGCAACTTTTGACCGCCTCCGTCGTCTTAGAGGGTGAGACCATCGCGGAGTATGAGCTAAGCACCTCACCGGTCCCGTCACCCTGGTGGTGGACGAGGCCCCCTATCCCTGACGATCCAGGCCGAGCCGGGGCGCATCCGCATCGCGGAGAGTGCGTGTCCCAGCCAGGACTGCGTTCACACCGGGTGGATCAGCCGGGCCGGACAGCAGATCATCTGCCTGCCCGACAAGCTGGTGATCTCCCTGTCCGGCAGCGGCAGCCAGGAGTTTGACGCAATCAGCGGCTGAAAAGTTCCCGCTGTTTTCTCATTCTGAAAGGAGGCGCTCCCCCTTGTCCTCATCCCTGCGGCGGCTGACCCGCTGCGCGGTGCTTACCGCCCTGGCGCTGGCCCTCTCGGTGGCGGAGGGGCTGGTTCCGCTGACCATTCTCTTCCCCCTGCCCGGCCTGCGGCTGGGACTGGCCAATCTGGTCACCGTCTATGCCCTTTGCCGCCTGTCCGGGCGGGAGGCCCTGCTGATTCTGGCCGCCCGCTGCCTTCTGGGCGCCCTGCTGGGGGGCAATCTGATGGCCCTGGCCTTCTCCCTCACCGGCGGGCTGCTGGCCCTGGGCGTCATGGCCCTGCTGCTGCGGTGCAGCTTTCTCTCCCTCTTTGGGGTGTCCATCGCCGGGGCCGCCGCCCACAACACCGGCCAGATTCTGGCCGCCATGGCAGTACTGGGCAGCCGGGCCCCGCTGGTGTACCTGCCGCCCCTGCTGCTTTGCTCCCTGGTCACCGGGGCCGTCACCGGCGGCGCGTCCATGCTGCTGGTTCACCGGATTCCCCTTCCGGGTGACATAAAATCGTAAGGATTTTGTCATCCTTTTGTTGTTTCCTTTTGCCGCCCGGTGTCGTAAGATAACAACTACAGAGATATTATGTGGGAGGAACCATACCAATGAGCCATATCATGCCAAAAGCCGTTGCCCTGGCGCTGGCCTGCGCCCTGACGCTCCCTGGCCGCCTGCGGCGGGGACAAAACCAACCAGCCGTCCCCGGACACTACCCCTGTAGCCGCGGCCACACCGGAGCCCACCCCACCCCCGCGGCCGATCCCTACGACGCGGTGCGCACCTACTGGAGCGAGGACCAGCTCACCCAGGCCTGGGGCCCCGACCAGGCGGTGGAGCACCTGTTTTTCCACCCCGTCATCGCCTATCCTGAGTATGCCTTTTCCGACGCAGTGCCCTACGACCGCCAGGTGGGGCTGGACGAGTGGATGGTGACCGCGGACGAGTACAAAAGATCCTTCAGAGCGTCTACGACAAGGGCTACATTCTGGTCAACATGGGGGACGTGTGGAGTGAAGTCACCGGCGAGGACGGCGTCACCCGCATGGAGCGGAACACCCTCATGCTCCCCGAGGAAAAAAGCCCCTCATTATCTCCTTTGATGATGTAAACTATTACGACTACATGCTGGCTGAGGGCTTCACCTCCAAGCTGGTGCTGGGAGACGACGGCCAGATCTGGGCCCAGTGCACCGATCCCAACACCGGCGAGACCTTCCTCACCCAGGATCTGGACGCTACCCCGATCCTGGACCAGTTCGTGCTGAAGCACCCCGACTTCTCCCTCAACGGGGCCAAGGCCATCTTCTCCCTCACCGGCTACCAGGGCATCCTGGGCTACCGTACCCAGAACGACATCGACATCGCCGCCGACGATCCCCGCCGCCCCGCCTTTGACGCCAACCGTCAGGCGGAGATCGAGGCCGTCAAGCCGGTCATCGAGCGGCTCAAGGAGACGGGCTGGACCTTCGGCTCCCACACCGGGGGCCACATCCGCCTGGACAGCCGCCCTCTGGAGTCCGTGCAGCGGGACACCGTCCGCTGGGCGGAGGAGGTGGGCTCCCTGGTGGGCCCCACCAACATCCTGTTCTACCCCCACGGCGGCCGCCCCGACGGGGACGACTGGCACTCCACCGGCCCGGTGTTCCAGTATCTCCAGAGCCAGGGCTTCCGCATCTTCGCCAGCGTGGGCATCAACTCCTTCTCCTACATCAAGAAGGACATTTCCGCCGTCATCTGCGACCGGCTCCACCCCGACGGCACCACCCTGCGCAACGGCAAGGCCCTGGAGTGGTACAGCCAGTTCTACGACGCGCGGGAGATCATTGATCTCGATGTGCGCCCCGACCTGGGCGTTACCTGGTAAGGGAACTACAGCAGCGCCCCCGTCCGGCCGATGCCGGGCGGGGGCGTTTTTTCGGCTTGACTTTCCCCGGATACCGTGGTAGTATAATCACCCTTTACCGCGGCTGGGAAAGGAATGGAACGCTATGATACCACACTGGAAGCAAAAATTCGCCCTCCTCTGGACAGGGCAGGCCCTGTCCATCCTCAGCAGCATGAATTCGCAGTACGCCCTCATTTGGTACCTGACCGACCTGACCGGCTCCCCGCGGTCCTCTCCCTGGCCACCATGGCGGCGCTGGTCCCACAGGGAATCCTGTCCCTCTTCACCGGAACCTTTGCCGACCGCTTCGACCGGCGCTGGATCATGATAATCTCTGACGGGGCCATCGGGCTGGTGTCCCTGATGCTGGCGGCCGCCGCCTTTGCCGCTCCTCCTCCGGTGGCCCCTATCCTGGCGGTGGCCGCGCTGCGCAGTGTGGGCGGCGCATTTCATGCCCCCTGCATCCAGGCTGTCACGCCCCTGTTGGCCCCTCCCGATGCCCTGACCCGGTGCGCCGGTTGGAGCCAGGGCATCCAGACCGTCTCCATGCTCCTCTCCCCCGCGCTGGCCGCCGTTCTTTATGCCCGCATCCCCCTGGCTTGGATCCTCCTGCTGGACACCCTGGGGGCCGCCTTTGCCATCGCCGGAGTACAATTGGCCCGGCTGCCCGCCCTGCGGGCCGAAGCACAGGGCCGGCCGCTCCGGCTCTGGCAGGACACCCGCGAGGGGCTCACTGTGCTGCGTTCTCACCGCTGGCTGTGGGAGCTGTCCCTCATCTGTGCCCTGTTCTCCGTGGCCTTCCTGCCGGTGTCCGCCCTGTTTCCCCTAATGAGCATGGAGTATTTCGGAGGGGACTCCGCCGCTGCCGCTCTGGTGGAAACCCTGTTTTCTGCCGGAATGCTGGCCGGATCGGTGCTCCTGGGCCTGTGGGGAGGTACCCGGAACAAAATCATCACCATGACGGCGGCAGTGCTGGGACTGGGGCTCACCCTGGTGCTGGCCGGCTTGCTGCCCCCCTCCGGCTTCCGGGCGTTTGCTGGCCTGTCCCTGCTGATGGGCCTGTCCGCTCCTTTTCAACTCGGTGTTCATGGCCCTGATCCAAACCAAGGTGGAGCCGGAGTACCTGGGCCGTGTGCTGGGCCTCACCGGGGCCATCATGACACTGGCCTCCCCTGGGGCTGGGACTCACCGCCCTGTTCGCCGATGCCACCGGCGTTCCTGGTTCCTGCTGGCCGGGGTAATCACCTGACCTGCGGCGGGCTGATGCTCCTGCTCCCGTCGGTGCGTACCTGTGGCCGTCCGTGATTGCGCTGACACGGAAAACGTGGTATAATGGCTTACACCTTTTATACCACGTTTTGATAAGGAGGTTTCCCTATGACCGACCAGGAACTGGTGGAGCTGGCCTTTACCATGCTGGAGCGCTCCTATGTCCCCTACTCCCATTTCCCGGTGGGTGCAGCCCTGGAGTGCGCCGACGGGACGGTGTTCACCGGCTGCAATGTGGAAAACGCGGCCTACGGCTCCTCCATCTGCGCTGAACGCACCGCCTTGGTGAAGGCGGTGAGCGAGGGCACCGGGACGATTTCACCCGCATCGCCGTGGTAGGCAACTCAACGGAGCCCTGCTGGCCCTGCGGCGCATGCCGCCAGATGCTCTATGAGTTCGCCCCCGGACTCACCGTACTGGTGGCGCAGAGGGATCACAGCTTCGTGAAGCTGCCCCTGTCGGAGCTGCTGGCCCACGGCTTCGGCCCCAAGTCTCTGGGGTAAGTTCCGCGCCCCTCTTGACAGAGGGGCGCGGCTGTGCTATTTTAAACATACCGACGGTATGTAAAGGAGGGGCCCCATGGCCCGCAACAAGCATCCAGAGGAGACCGTGGCCAAAATTCTGGACGTGTCCATGCGCCTGTTCACCGAGCAGGGCTACGAGCACACCACCATCCAGGACATTGTGGACGCCCTGGGCATGTCCAAGGGGGCCATCTACCACCACTTCAAGTCCAAGGAGGATATCCTGGACCGGATCAACGACCGCTACTACGAAAACCTGGAGTGGTTCTCCGACCCCGCCAAGCTCCCCGGCCGGAACGGCTTGGAAAAACTGCGCCACGCCTTCCGCCACTTTCTCACCGACCCGGCCAAGCGGGAGGTAGACCGGCTGGCGATCCACCACATTGTAAAGAACCCCAAGATCGCCCTGCTCACGCTGGAATCCACCTTTCGGGACGCCGCTCCCTATGTGGAGGGATGATCCGGCTGGGCATGGCCGACGGGTCCCTGCCCGGCGTGACCCACCCCACGAGATCGCGGAGGTGCTCATGCTTCTGACCAACGTGTGGACGGGTATGTTCCCCGGCAGCCGGAGGAATTCGCCGCCAAGCTGCGCTTCTGCGGGGAATTTCTGGACCGCTTCGGCCTGCCCGTGCTGGACGAGGCCCTCCAGGCCGACGCGCTGAATTACTATGACCAGGTGCTCCAGGACGATTGAGCCGCCCGCTCCTCCACCGCCCCTGCGGGGGCGGTTTTTCCGGGCAAGATACATACCAACCGCCGGTATTAAAAGAAAGGTGGATCTCTATGAAGAAAACATGGCTTCTCCCCGCCCTGGCCCTGGCGGCCCTCGCCGCCTGCGTTCTGCTCCGGGCACGTCGCTCAGACGGCGCGCCCGCCGCCCGAAAGGAGCCGCTCTATGCGCTCTGACCGCCTGTTTTCCCGCGACTTCACCCTCATGATCCTCGGCCAGATCATCTCCCTGTTCGGCAACGCCATCCTCCGCTTCGCCCTGTCCCTCTATGTGCTGGACACCACCGGCTCCGCCGCCGCCTTCGGCGGCATCCTGGCCGTGTCCATGGTGCCCACCATCCTCTGCTCCCCGGGGGCGTCCTGGCCGACCGCGTCCCCCGGCAGCGCATCATGTGGGGACTGGACTTCTTCACCGCCGCCCTGGTGCTGGGGTACGGCCTGTTCTTTGCCAGCCGGGGCACGATTCTGGCCGTCGGGGTGCTGATGGTGCTCCTGGCAGCCATTCAGGCCCTCTACCAGCCCTCAGTGCAGGCCAGCATACCCGCCCTGGCGTCGGAGGAGCACCTGCCCGCCGCCAACGGCGTGGGGCCCAGGTACAGGCCCTGGCCAATCTGCTGGGCCCCATCCTGGGCGGTATGCTCTACGGCTGGGTTGGCCTGCTCCCCATGGTGGCGGTGGGCGGGGCCTGCTTCTTCTGCTCGGCTGTGATGGAGCTCTTTCTCCGCATCCCCTTCCAGCGACGAACCCTCGCCGGCCCGCCGCTGGCCGCCCTGTGGAGGGATCTCCGGGACGCGGGCCGATTCCTGACCCGGGAGCAGCCCGGCCTGCTGCGGGTGCTGGCCCTGGTGGCCCTGCTCAACCTCTTCCTCTCCGCCCTGCTGGTGGTGGGTCTGCCCTATCTGGTGAAAATCAGCCTGGGCCTGTCCTCCCTGCACTACAGCTTTTCCGAGGCCGCCCTCAGCCTGGGCTCCATCGTGGGCGGGCTTCTCTCTGGGCTGGTGCTCCGCGGCGCGGATATCCGCCGGGCCTGGCGGTTTCTGCTGGGCACCTCCCTGCTGCTGCTCCCCATGGCCCTGGCTCTGGCGCTTGGAATTCCGTCCCTGGCCGCCTATGGAGTCATCCTGGTCTCTGTTTTGCTGGGCATGGCCTGCGCCATGCTGTTTACCGTCTCCGCCCAGACCTATCTTCAGCGGGCCACGCCGCCCCACCTGCTGGGCAAGGTGGCCTCCTTTGTGGCAGCTATTTCCACCTGTGCCATGCCTCTTGGGCAGGCCTTGTACGGCCTGCTGTTCGATGCCCTTCAGGCCCACGTCTGGGTGGTTGTGGCGCTGGGCATGGGGGCCAGCCTGCTGGTGACCTTTTCCTCCGTCCGGGCCCTGGGCCGCCTCCCCGCCCTTGACGAAGCCCCCTCCGGCGGGTATACTGAACAGAGTTTGGATTCCTAGGAGGGGTTTCATGGAGGGCAACCGGGTCTATCTGGCCGCCTGTCCGGACTACGGACAGGCGGAGGCAAAGCTGCGTGCGGCGGTTGCCGCCTGGGGCGGGATGGAGCGCGTCGTCCGGCCGGGGAGCGCATCCTGCTCAAGGCCAACCTGCTCCGGGCCGCGCCGCCGGAGAGCGCCATCTGCACCCACCCGGCGGTGGCTGCTGCGGCGGCGAAGCTGGTGGCGGAGGCGGGGGCACGGCGGTGATCACCGACAGCCGGCGGGGCCCTCCACAAGGAGGCCGTCCTGCGGGGCCTGTACGAAAAGACCGGCATGGCCCAGGCCGCCGCCGCTTCCGGGGCGGAGCTGTGCTATGACGCCCACCCGCACGGTGTCCCTCCCTGCGGGACGGGTTCTCAAGCAGGCGGAGGTGATCGCCCCGGTGGCGGAGGCCGACGGGGTGTTTGACCTGCCCAAGCTCAAGACCCACGTGCTTATGAGCATGACGGGAGCGGTGAAAAACCTGTTCGGCGTGCTCCCCGGCCTGTCCAAGGTGGGCTACCACGCCACCCATCCCAGCCAGGAGCAGTTTGCCGACGTGCTGCTGGATCTGGCGGAGTACGTCAGGCCCCGGCTGAGCATCATGGACGGGGTGCTGGCCATGGAAGGGGACGGCCCCGGCGCCTCCGGCACCCCCAGGCACGCCGGAGTGCTGCTGGTGTCCGACAGTCCCCTGGCCCTGGACGCGGCGGCCGCCGCCCTCATCGGACTGCCCCAGGCCTCCAATCCGGTTCTGCTGGCCGCCCAGCGCCGGGGGCTGAAGCCCAGCCGCATCGAGGAGGTGGAGCTGCTGGGCGAGCCGCTGGAGGCCCTGCGGATGGACGACTACCGCTTCCCCAGCCGCATCAAGGGCAACCTGATGGAGTTTCTGGGGCCCTGGCCGGGCCCGCCGGCAAGCTGTGCAAGAGGGTGCTCTCCCAGACCCCAAAGATCCGCACCGACGCCTGTGTGGGCTGTGGCATCTGCAAGAGCGCCTGCCCGGGGAAAGCCATCTCGATGGACGGCCCCGGCGGAAAGGCCCGCATCGACCCCAGGGCCTGCATCCACTGCTACTGCTGCCACGAACTCTGCCCCCAGAAGGCCGTGGCCCTCCGGCAGAACTGGCTGGGCCGTTATTTGAAATAAAATGGTTTTGTATGATTTTCTTCTCACCGGAGATACTAGTCACGGTATCTCAATGTGAGGAGGCAGTACAACCCATGATTTTAGATAAGATTGCCCTGATTCTCGCCATTATCGGCGGGCTGAACTGGGGCAGCATCGGCCTGTTCCAGTTCGATTTCGTCGCCGCTCTGTTCGGCGGACAGGACAGCGCTTTCAGCCGCGTGATCTTCGCGCTCGTGGGCCTGGCGGCGCTCTGGTGCATTTCGCTCCTGTTCCGCGACACCCACGGCAAGGAATAAAAAGCCAAGGCCCTCTGAACAAGAGGGCCTTGACTTTTACGCTTTGCCATATACTACACCCCAGGGGGGTGTTAACCGCATGATGGCAGATGAAAAGAAAGTCCTCCGCCTCCTCAAGACCGCCCGCGGGCAGATGGACGGCATCATTAAGATGGTGGAGGAGAACCGCTACTGCATCGACATATCCCAGCAGCTCATGGCCACCGAGGCCATTCTCAACCGCGCCAACAAGGAAATTTTGGCCGCGCACCTGAAGCACTGTGTGCAGGAGGCCGCCAGCGATGCCGAGCGCGGACAGAAGATCGATGAGTTCGTGGCCACCCTGGGCCGTATTTTGAAGTAGGGGCGGCCCTTGAACCCTCACGCACATTAGAAAGTCTGGTGAACCCTATGAAGCAGAAATTCAATGTCACAGGCATGACCTGTTCCGCCTGCTCCGCCCACGTGGAGAAGGCGGTGCGCCAGGTGGAGGGTGTGGACAGCGTCAGCGTCAACCTCCTGGGCAACTCCATGCTGGTAGAGTACGGCGGCAAGACCGGGCCGGAACAGATCATTCAGGCGGTGACGGACGCCGGGTACGGCGCCTCCTCCCCGGCCCGCCGGGAAGGCCGCCCCGGCCGCCCGGCCCGCCGACGCCATGGAGGAGGAACTGGCGGGGATGAAGCGCCGCTTCCTCACGTCCTTAGTGTTTCTGGCGCCCCTGTTCTACATCGCCATGGGGCACATGATGGGCTGGCCCCTGCCCGCCTTCTTCCACCAGCCGTCCAACGCCCTGGTGGTGGCCTTCCTCCAGTTCCTGCTCACCCTGCCCATCATGTATATCAACCGCAAATACTATACGGTGGGCTTCAAGACCCTGTGGCACCGCGCGCCCAACATGGACTCGCTCATCGCCCTTGGCTCCTCTGCCGCGGTGCTCTACGGCGTGGCGGCCCTGTTCCTCATCGCCTGGCACCTGGGCCGGGCGGCCTATGGCGCGGGCGACGCGGCCGCCGAGCTGGCCCAGGTGGAACACTGGGCCATGGATCTCTACTTTGAGTCCGCGGGCATGATCCTCACCCTGATCACCCTGGGCAAGTGGCTGGAGACCCGCTCCAAGGGCAAGACCAGCCAGGCCATCACCCGTTTGATGGATCTGGCCCCCAAGACCGCCATGGTGCTGCGGGACGGCGCGGAGGTAGAGGTACCCGTGGAGGACGTGGTGGTGGGCGACCTCATCGTGGTCCGCCCCGGCGGCCGCATCCCGGTGGACGGGGTGGTCACAGAGGGGGCCTCCTCGGTGGATGAGTCCGCCCTCACCGGCGAGAGCCTGCCCGTGGAGAAGCTGCCCGGCGCCAAGGTGGCCGCCGCCTCCATCAACAAGTCCGGCTCCTTTACCTTCCGGGCCACCCGGGTGGGGAGGACACCACGCTGGCCCAGATGATCCGTCTGGTGGACGAGGCGGCCTCCTCCAAGGCCCCCATCGCCAAGCTGGCCGACAAGGTGGCGGGGGTATTCGTCCCCGTGGTCATCGCTATTGCCGTCGTCACCGCCGCTGTTTGGCTCATCGCCACCGGCGGGGACGTGACCCGGGCCCTCACCGCCGGGGTGGCGGTGCTGGTCATCTCCTGCCCCTGCGCCCTTGGATTGGCCACCCCCGTGGCCATCATGGTGGGCACCGGCAAGGGCGCGGAGAACGGCATCCTGATCAAGTCCGCCGAGGCGCTGGAGACCCTGCACACCATCCAGACCGTGGTGCTGGACAAGACAGGCACCCTCACCCAGGGCAAGCCGGTGGTCACCGACTGCCGCCCCGCCCCAGGTGTGACGGAGGAGGAGCTTCTGTGCCTGGCCGCCTCCCTGGAGAAGCCCTCCGAGCACCCCCTGGCCGACGCCATCACCGCCGAGGCTCAGGCCCGGAACATCCCCTGGCCTGTGGAGGACTTTCTGGCCACCCCGGGCCGGGGTATCCGCGGCGTCATCCAGGGTCAGCAGCTCCTGGCGGGCAACCGGGCCATGCTGGAGGAGGCCGGCGTCCCACTGGACGGCTTCGACGCGGTAGCGGAGGGGCTGGCCCAGGCGGGCAAGACACCGCTGTACTTCGCCGGGGACGGCCGGATGCTGGGCGTGGTGGCGGTGGCCGACACCCCCAAGCCCACCAGCGCAGAGGCTGTCCGCACCTTCCAGGCCATGGGCATCGACGTGGTCATGCTCACCGGCGACAACCGGCGCACCGCCGAGGCGGTGGGCCGTCAGCTCGGCGTGAACCGGGTGGTGGCAGAGGTGCTGCCCCAGGACAAGGAGAAGACCGTGGCAGAGCTCCAGGCCCAGGGGAAGCGGGTGGCCATGGTGGGCGACGGCATCAACAGCCCCGCCCTGGCCCGGGCCGACGTGGGCCTGGCCATCGGCGCGGGCACCGACGTGGCCATCGAGTCGGCCGACGTGGTGCTCATGAAGAGCGATCTGCTGGACGCGGTCACCGCCGTCCAGCTCTCCAGGAAGGTCATCCGCAACATCAAGGAGAACCTGTTCTGGGCCTTCATCTACAACATTATCGGCATACCCCTGGCCGCCGGGGTGTGGTATCCCCTGTTCCAGCTCCAGCTCTCCCCATGTTCGGCGCGGCGGCCATGAGCCTGTCCTCCGTGTGCGTGGTGTCCAATGCCCTGCGCCTCAAGTTCTTCCGCCCGGAGCGCCGGGAGTCCCCCGCCGCCCCGGTTTCAGAAGGAACCCCCAAATCTGTGGAAACGAAAGGAACGAGTGCTATGACCAAGACCATGAGCATCAACGGCATGATGTGCGCCCACTGCCAGGCCCACGTGGAGAAGGCCCTCAACGCCATCGACGGCGTGGAGGCCAAGGTGAACCTGGAGGCCAAGACCGCCACCCTTACCCTGTCCAAGGACGTGTCCGACGACGTGCTCAGGGGCGCTGTCACGGAGGCGGGCTACGAGGTGGTCTCCATTCAGTAACAGCCCTCCCAGGAAAAGGGCCCGGTGCAGACTGCACCGGGCCCTTTTTTGGTATTTTCATTTGCTTTTATAGTTCCTGGTATGTGGGCACATTCTCCTGTTTTCGATAAAATAAAAGTTTCAGATCAAAAAAAGGAGGACGGAACGTGGCTGGAACAATCTACGGCTATATCCGAGTCAGTACCCGGGAACAGAACGAAGACCGGCAGCGGCTGGCTCTGGCTGCCCTGCCGGTGCCGGAGGAGAACATCTATATGGACAAGCAGTCCGGCAAGGACTTTGAGCGCCCCAGTACCGACGGCTGGTGCGCCGCCTGCGGCAGGATGATCTTCTGTATGTCAAAAGCATCGACCGACTGGGGCGCAACTACAGCGAGATTCTGGAACAGTGGCGCATGCTCACCAAGGAAAGGGCGTGGACATCGCCGTACTGGACATGCCCCTTCTGGACACCCGGCGAGGCAAGGATTTGATGGGCACCTTTCTCAGCGACATTGTGCTCCAGGTGCTCTCCTTCGTGGCGGAAAACGAGCGCGACAACATCCGCCAGAGGCAGGCGGAGGTATCGCGGCAGCCAAGGCCGGGGCGTACGCTTTGGCCGCCCTCCCCTTCCCCTCCCAGACAATTTCCACATGCTCCATCAGGCCTGGCGGGGCCAAAAATAACACTCCGACAGGCGGCCAGGGCCTGCGGAATGCCCACAGGGTCCTTCTATTCCAAGGCAATAAAACTGGAAACACCGGACTAAACAAATGGAGGTATTTCCGAAAATTTGAAAACCTGTACTTTTTTAAAAATTTAACTCTGTCCCCATATTTCCGAATATGCTGCGTGTTTTACAAGAAATCAATTAGTAGCAACAAGTTATTTAAATCATAAAATGAAGCTGAAAAAGTACACTTTTCAAACAATTAAAGCTGGTTTTGAGATTCTCTGTTCTCCAATCTTTAATCGGAGCAATCTGGGTTCAAATTAAGCCTTTGCTACAATTTTTTTAATTTTAAAAGGTACACGTTTTCAAACAGAAAGGAGGGCGCGGCGCAGCAGCCAATTCGCGTTCAAGGATGCATCTGTTATGAGAGATAGAGAATAAAGGAGAACATGCCTTATGAGAACACAGGAAAAGCATGCAACACGGTTTCGCTCCATTCAGACCTCACTTCTATTCGTTATCGTACCGGCAGTTATTATATCCATGGCAGTCCTCTCGCTGATGGGATACCTGAGCTCAAGGCCATCATCCAAACCAGCGCGGGCAACGAAATGTCCCAGTGCCTTTCGGTAGCCATGGGTTCCATCGAAATGTCGCTGTCCAATAACCGCATGGTTGCTGAAACTATGGCGCGCGGCGTGGAGGCTGTCCAAAGGCAGGCTGTAAAGGGGAGCAGACCGCGTCAGATTGGGATGCGGCAGCCTATCAGGAAATTCTGACCTCCTTTGTGGGGAGCAACCCGGAGACGTTCGGCGGCGGGATTTGGTTCGAGCCCTACCAGTACCGACCGGAGCAGCGGTATTTCTCTCCCTATTGCATGCGCCAGAATGGAGCCGTCACTTATGTAGACAACTATTCTCTGGGGAGGGTCTATTATACCGACCAGGATTGGTACACAAACGCCGCCAATACCACTCAAAAGTCCGTTTGGTCTGCTCCATATTACGATGAATTTGCCCAGATTTCCATGGTGACCTCCTCCGCCCCGATCTACGACGAGACCGGCCGCTTGCTGGGAGTCGCCACAGCGGATATTGACCTGACTCAGATGCAGCAGATGGTGCTCTCGCTGGACGTTGTGGCCAACGGCCGTGCCTTTCTGATTGATGATACTGGGGTATACATTGCAGACGAGGACAGCGAGAAGCTCCTGTCCGCCAACATATTGGAGGATGACAACCCTTCATTCGCCGCGCTTGGGCGGCAGATTCTGAGCCAGCAGGAGGGCTCCGGCAGCTACACGGCAGACGGTCAAACCTATCTGGCCTGGTACCGCCAGATCCCGGACAGCGGCTGGTATATCGTCACCACAGCCTCGGAGCAGGAGCTGATGGCGGACGCCCATACGCTTGGCATCACGCTTTCCATCCTGTGCGCGGTATTTGCCGCCCTTCTGTTTTTCATCCTTCTGGCCTATCTCCGGCGGAGCATCGTCCGGCCCCTCCACACCCTCCAGGCTACCACACAGAAAATCGCGGACGGAAACCTGTCTGTGGAGATCCCGCGCAATTCCAAATATGAATTTGGGGCTGTAAGCCTTTCCCTGGAGCAGATGGTGGAGCGGTTAAGGCTGTATATTGATTACATCTCCGAGATATCTGCTGTTCTGACCCAAATGGCGGACGGAGACTTTTCCTTTGCCCTCCAGCATGATTACGCCGGAGAATTCTCCTCCATCAAGGAGGGGCTCCTCAACACGAGAGGCCGGGTATCCGATGCACTGAAATCCATCGCGTCGTCTGCGGACCAGGTGAGCTCCGGAGCAGAACAAATTGCCATCAGCGCCCAGTCCCAGGCGCAGGGAGCCACCGAGCAGGCATCCAGCGTCCAGCAGTTGGCTGCCATGATGTCGGAAATGGAGCACGATGTCGATCTGAACACGGAAAAATCACTGAGGTCAACCAAAATGCAGGAGGTTTCACAGGAGGTTCAGGAGGGCGACCGCAAAATGGAGCGCATGCTGACGGCTATGGATGAGATCACCTCTACCTCCAATGAAATCGGGCAGATTGTCAAAATATTGAGGATATCGCCTTCCAGACCAATATTCTCGCCCTGAACGCGGCGGTAGAGGCCGCCCGTGCCGGCAGCGCCGGAAAAGGCTTTGCAGTGGTGGCGGACGAGGTACGGAGCTTGGCCGGCAAGACCGCAGCGGCATCCAAGGAAACTGCGGAGCTGATCGCCAATGCCCTCTCAGTGGTGGAGAAGGGCAAGGCTCTCGCCGATGAAACCGCCGCTTCCTTCCGACTCGTCACCCAAGGGGTTACCCTGGCGTCCGACAGCGCCCAGGTCATCAGTGAGCTCTCCCAACAGCAGAAGTCTTCCATTCACCAGGCCAAGGCAGGATTTGACCAGATCTCCAGTGTTGTACAGACCAGCTCCGCTACAGCGGAGGAGAGCGCCGCCGCCAGCGAGGAGCTGTCCGGACAGGCTGAGCTGTTGAGGGAGCAGGCTGCGAAATTCAGGCTGCATACCGAGGAACTGTAACCGTCCTTCCCCTGCCGGAGTCTTGTGGCAGGCTGTGCAGACCCTCCCTCCCCTTCCAGAACTTCTGCATTGAAATGCTCCTACTGTTTTAGTATGATAACACCACAGCCCGCGCCGGACGCCGGCCGGGACGTTCAACAAAAAGGAGCATCATCTATGCGAAAGATTCCTGCCGCCCTGCTCTCCCTGGCCCTGACGGCCTCCCTGACCGCCCCGCTGGCCTCGGCCGCCGGAACCGGAAGCACTCTGCCGGAGCTGGACGGCCACTGGAGCCAGTCCGCCTTCGAGCGCTGGCACGCCTACGGCATTGTAGAGGGTGACAGCCGCGGCATGCGTCCCGACGCCAACATGACCGTGGGCGAGTTTGCCGCCATTCTGAGCCGCGCGATGGGCTACACCGAGACGGTGAAGAACCCTATGCTGATCTGAAGGGCACCGAGTGGTACGCCCCCTACATCCTCCAGCTCACCGCCGCCGGGATTCTCCAGGGCGACGGCACCAACTGCAACGCCGAGGAGCCCATGAACCGGGAGCGGGCCACCGTGCTCTTTGCCCGGGCCCTGGACATCCGTCCCACCGCCCAGCCGGATCTGAGCGGCTTTGTGGACGGCAAGGACGCCGCCGACTGGTCGGCCGGGTACATGACGCCATGGCAAAGGATGGCATCATCCAGGGCGTGGGCAACCAGACTCTGGCCCTCGGGTCCAGCATCACCCGCGGCTCCGTGGTCAAAATACTGGACAGCTCCGTGGCCGAATATGCCGTGGAGGAGGGCGCCACCATCGACCAAGATGTGGACGGCATCCTGCTGGTGGCCGCCGATGATATCACCGTGGACGGCGCCGCCGTGTCCGGCAATCTGCTTGTAGCCCCCAAAGCCGGCGAGGCCAATCTGACCGTGAAGAACGCCAGGCTGGAGCGGGATCTGCGGGTTTCCACCCACGGCCACTCTGACTGTGGCCGATTCCCAGGTGGAGGGCGACGTGGCCCTCTCCGGTGACCGCGCCAGCCTGACCCTGGGCAGCGGCGCGCAGCTTGCCCGTCTGGCTGTGGACGGGGCCGGCAGCTCCGTGTCCGTGAAGAGCGGCGCCTCTGTGGAGACCCTGACCGCCCGCGCCGCCGTCAAGGTGGACAACCAGGGCGCCATTAACAAGGCGGAGGTACAGGCCGACAACGTGGTGCTTGACGGCAAGCGGCCCGCCCACGTGGAGGTCGCCGACGATGTGGCCCCGCCCAGAACAGTGAGGGCGAGGTCACCGGCTCCGAGGACAGCCAGGAACCCGGCCAGGGTGGCGGCGGTTCCGGCGGGGGCGGCGGCTCCGTGTCTGAGGAGGCCGTAGCCGGCATCGTAGGCGTCCGCCCTGTGGATCAGGACGGGGTCGAGGAGGACATGCCCTCCGTCACCACCAAGGCCACCAAGAAACCGGGGAGAATTTTGTCCGCATCGCCCTGTCCACCGACGGCGTGGTGCCCATCCACCAGAGCGAGGGTGCCGGCAAGGCCTGGGTGGGCGTGGCCATCGAGGCCCCGAGGGCTATGAGCAGGGCACCTTCCAGTACCACTTCGGCACCGAGGCCAGCGCCGAGGCCACCCAAAGCGCGGCCATCACGGAGGACTCCTCCATCGGCCAGGGCAAGTATGCGGTGTTCTTCCTCAACGCCTCCTCCACCGCGCCCAAGACCCACATCACCGTGAAGTGGGAGGTACAGGAGGCCGTGCAGTACGTGGTGGACCTGTCCGGCGTGCAGACGCCCGCCGTCAAGCTGACCGGCGTGACCGTCTCCACCCACGAGATGCCCTCCGGGGTCTCCTCCACCGCCGAAGGCCTGAGCTTTGACGGCAGCACCGCCCTGGTGCAGAACGGCGGCAGCGGCACCCTGACCCACACCCAGGTGGCCTCTATGGGCGGCGGCGGCGAGTATACCGTCTACTACACCGTGCCCCAGGCCATCCCCGGCGGCACCCTCCAGTTTGACAAAATTGCCCGCTCTGTCAACGGCGGCAAGTGGAACACCTGGGCCATGCCCAGCACCACCGAGGCCAATGCCGGCTCCGGCTGGTGGACCCGTGACGGCGAGAACTACTACTTCAAGTGGGGCGCCGTCTTCGCCGAGGAGGCGGAGGGGAGCTACCGGCTCAAGGACGGCGGCGTCTTTGACTACACCCTCTGCTTTATCGACACCGACGGCTCCCAGGACAATATCATCGCCACCTATACCTTCCAGATCGACCTGAGCGGCTACACCATCACTGCCGACGAATAATCTCCGAAGTGCCCCGGACAACGTCCGGGGCACTTTCTTTTCCCGCGGGCCTGTGGTATTATTAAGGGGTGAAAGGAGGCGCTGCCATGGCGTCACGCAGAAAACTTCCCCTTGTACTTTTTCTGATCACCCTCGTCCTTCTGGCCGGGGCGGTCGTTCTGCTCCTGCGCGTCCCGTCACGCTGGAGCGCATCGCGGCCCGGCAGGGCTACGCCATCACCGGCCAGGAGGAGGCCACCGTCACCCTCACCCTTTCCAGGGAGCAGATGCCGGAGGGCTTTCCGAGGAGGTCCCCATCAGCCAAGCTGAGGGAGAGCTGAAGCTCCCCCTGCTCCAGGACGGGGACACCACCTTCTATCTCACCGCCTTTGCCCGGTCTGACGAGGACCCCGGCACCCTCTACGCCGTCTTTCAGCCGGAGCATCAGCTCTCCCGGGAAGGGGGACAGCTTCTCCTCCCCTACCGGATTGACGAGGACGGCGGCATCACCGCCCAGCTCCGGGTTTCCGACCTGCCCGTGCAGGCCGACGGAGACCGCCCGATGCGGCCCGGCTGGCCAGCCAGGGCCCAGGTGAACAGTTCGCCCTGTATGTAGACCGGGCTCTCTTTCTCCGCTCCGACGCCATCACCATCCAGCTCGGCAGCTTCTACCGGCTGACCTATGCGCCCGCCTGATTGGGGATTGGAGGTTTTTTATGTCCACTCTGCTGATTAAAAACGCCCGCTACATCGTCTCCTGCGACGACACCGACCGCCTGTATGAGCGGAGCAATCTGTTCATCCGGGACAACGCCATCGAGTACATCGGCCCCGAGCTGCGGCAGGCCGACCAGGTCATCGACGCCTCCCGCATGGTGGTCTACCCCGGCCTCATCAATACCCATCACCACCTATACCAGCTCTTTTCCCGCAATCTGCCCGAGGTGCAGCGGATGGAGCTCTTTCCCTGGCTGGTGACGCTGTACGATGTGTGGAAAAAGCTGGACGAAGAGGTGGTGGCCGCCTCCAGCCTGGTGGGCATGGCGGAGCTGCTCAAGACGGGGTGCACCACCTGCTTCGACCACCACTATGTCTTCCCGCCCGGGCGGGGATCGATCGGCCCAGTTCCGGGCGGCTGAGCTGGTGGGCATGCGCTTCCACGCCTCCCGTGGCTCCATGGATCTCTCCCGGAAGGACGGCGGCCTGCCGCCGGACAGCGTGGTACAGACCATCGACCAGATTCTGGCCGACTCGGAGCGGCTGGTGCGGGTGTGGCACGATCCGTCCCGCTTCTCCATGCGCCAGGTAGCCCTGGCCCCTGCTCCCCTTCTCCGTGTCCACCGACCTGCTGCGGGAGAGTGCGCGCCTGGCCCGCTCCCTGGAGGTACGGCTGCACACCCACGTGGCGGAGACCAGGGACGAGGAGCAGTACACCCTGGAGCGGTTCGGCCTGCGCCCCTTGCCTACCTGGAGGGGCTGGGCTGGACCGGCCCCGACGTGTGGTATGCCCATGGCATCCACTTCAACGATGACGAGCTGAAGGCGCTGGCCGCCACCGGTACCGGCGTAGCCCACTGCCCCATCTCCAACATGAAGCTCTCCTCCGGTGTGTGCCGGGTGCCTGAGATGCTTCGCCTGGGGTGCCGGTGGGTCTGGCGGTGGACGGAGCCGCCTCCAACGACGGCTCCAACCTGCTGGAGGAGCTGCGGGTGTGCTACCTGCTCCACCGCCTCCAGTCCAGCCAGAGCGCCCCACCGGGTACGACATCCTCAAGCTGGCCACCCGCGGCTCCGCCCGCCTGCTGGGCCGGGACGACATCGGCTGCCTGGCCGCCGGCATGGCCGCCGACTGCTTCCTGATCAGCCTGGACCGCATTGAGCTGGCGGGCCCAGTTCGACCCCTCTCCCTGCTGGGGACGGTGGGGCTCAAGGGCCCGGTAGATTATACCATCGTCAACGGCGTGGCCGTGGTGCAGAACGGGGAGCTGGTGACCGCCGACGAGGGGGAGCTGGCCGCCCGGGCCAATGCGGCGGTGTGCCGCTACCTGGGCCGTTGCTGAGCCCACGCCCGGAGGCCGGACGGTTTTTCTCCGCCCGGCCTCCGTTTTTTGTGCAGTTCGGCGCTTGTATTTCTGCCTCACAGGAGTAAAATGGTAGAGCTATGTAAAATTCATGTAGAGGAGGCGGGAGAATGCCGGAACAGGCACCGGCCCGCAGCAGCCTGCTCTTTTCCCGCGACGCACTGCTGCGGCTCATCATTCCCCTGGTCATTGAGCAGCTTCTGCTGATGACTGTCGGCATGGCGGACACCGTCATGGTCACCACCTCCGGCGAGGCCGCCGTATCCGGCGTCTCGCTGGTGGACAACATCAATACACTCATCATTCAGGTCTTTTCCGCCCTCTCCACCGGCGGCGCGGTGGTGGTTTCCCAGTACCTGGGGCGGCAGGACACCGACAACGCCAAGGCCGCCTCCAAGCAGCTTCTGTACGCCATGTGCGCCCTGTCCCTGCTGCTGATGGGGGCCGCGCTGGTGCTCCGGCAGCACATTCTGGCGTTGATCTCGGCCGCGTGGAGGCCGACGTGATGGAGAACGCCCTGGTCTATTTCCTGCTCACCGCCACGGCCTACCCCTTCATGGGCATTTACAACGCCGGGGCCGCCCTGTTCCGGGCCATGGGCAACAGCAAGGTGTCCATGTTCTGCTCCCTGGTTGTGAATGTAATCAACATCACAGTCAATGCGGTGCTGATCTTCGGCTTCGGCATGGGGGCCGCCGGTGCCGGTATCGGCACCCTGGTCTCCCGCATCGCGGCGGCCGTCATTATCATGGCGCTGCTCAACCACCCCGACCATGTGCTCCGGGTGGAGGGTCTGCTGCGTTTTGAGTTCCGGGGCGCCATCGTCAAGCGCATCCTATTTATCGGCATCCCTAACGGTATGGAAAACGGCATGTTTCAGGCAGGCAAGCTGATGGTCCTCAACCTGATTACCACCTTCGGCACTTCCGCCGTGGCCGCCAACGCCATCGCCAACAGTGTGGCCGGGGTCATCAATGTGCCCGGCATGGCCCTGGGACTGGCCATCATTACCGTCATCGGCCAGTGTATGGGGGCTGGCGAGACAGGGCAGGCGGTCTACTACACCAAGCGTCTCGTGGGGGCCAGCTATCTTTGCATGCTGGTCATGAGCGCCGCCCTCTTCTTCTCGGCTGGGGGACTGGTCACCCTGTTTCACCTGAGCCCAGAGGCCTGCACCATGGCTGCCCAAGTGCTCCGGGCCTGCGCCGTGGGCAACGTCCTGTTCTGGCCCTGGCCTTCACCCTTCAACTCCCTGCGGGCGGCTGGGGACGCCATCTTCACTATGGCGGTCTCCCTGGGCTCCATGTTTGTCTGCCGGGTGGTGCTCAGCTATGTGTTTGCCTGCGCCTGGGGCCTGAACCTGGGACTGCTTGGGGTATGGCTCGCCATGATCGCCGACTGGGTGGTACGGGCCGCATTCTTCCTGTTCCGCTACTGGCGGGGCAGATGGAAACGCATCCGCGTGATTTGACTGCACAAGGAGGGAATCGCATAGAACGCTTCCAAGATCCGGAGCGGCTGGCGGCCCTGTTTGCCCGCTGCCGGATTCCCGAGCGCCTTCCCTGGACCGCCGCCTATCCCTGGACACTTCAGTACTATGAGAAGGGAGAATACCTCTGCCGCCTGCGGGAACCCATGGAGAGCCTCTACCTGCTTCTGGAGGGCGGCATCCAGACCAGCCTGACCAACGCCGCCGGCCGCACCCGGCTGGTGGCCACCGCCCAGCCGGGGAGCTGGTGGGCGGCGACGTAGAGGTGGTGCTGGGCAACATCCAGGCCACCACCGACCAGCGCGCCAGGAGGACGGCGCGCTGTGTGCGGCCCTCCCACTGGCGGAGTACCGGGAGGCTCTATGCTCCGACCTGGGGTTTCTGCGCTATGCCTCCCGGCGGCTGGCCCGCATTGTGGTAATGAATACCTTCCGCGCCACCAACGACCTGCTGCTTCCGCTGGAAAACCGTCTGGCCGCCTATCTGCTCTCCCAGGCGGAGGACGGCTGGTTCCATGGCACCCTGACCCGCACCGCCGAGACGCTGAGCACCAGCTACCGGCAGCTTACCCGGGTGATGAGCCGCTTTGCCCAGGCCGGATACCTCCGCCGTACCCCCGAGGGCTGGCGTCTGGAAGAGCCCGACGCGCTGCAGGCCCTGGCCGAAAGCGTGGAGCCCTCCCGCATTCTCTGAAAAAAGCCCCGCCGTTCCGATGGAACGGCGGGGCACTTTCCTGGGGTAGGACATATGGCCTACCTTCCAGTGGAGAACATCTGCTAAAGTACAGGTATACTCCGTTACCGCTTTCCCTTGTCGTAGGGGATGCCCTCCGCCTTGGGAGCCCTGGACTTCTTGGAGGTGAAGGCCAGAACGACCAGCGTGATAATATAGGGCAGCATCCGGTAGAAGTGGGGGCTGATGCCGAGCTCGGCCAGCAGGAATACGCCGTCGCCGTTGATGTCAATGCTGGCATAGGAGGCGGCGATGCACTTGAACAAGCCGAACAGCAGGGCCGCGCCGGCGATGTTCAAAGGTTTCCAGTTGCCGAAGATCATAACGGCCAGCGCCAGGAAGCCGAAGCCGGCCACGTCGCCGGTAGAGGCGCAGTTGGCGGTGGTGAGAGCGTAGACGAAGCCGCCCATGCCCGCCAGGGCGCCGGAGATTGTGGTGCCGGCGTAGCGCATCACATAGACGTTGATGCCCAGGGAGTCGGCCGCCTGTGGATTCTCACCACAGGAGCGCAGCCGCAGTCCGAAGCGGGTCTTGTAGAGCAGGATGGACAGCACCACAAACAGGATAATACAGATGTAGGTGGCCAGATATGCCTTGTTGATGAAGGTGTCTCCGAAGAAGCCCATTTCGTCGCTGCGGCCGTAGCCGAAGAAGCTCTTTTGAGCATGAACCAGCTTGCCGCGTCGCCCTCCGCCATCTGCAGGTGTTCTGGTTGGCGATGATGCGGATGAAGAACAGCACCAGGGCGGGGCCATCAGGTTCAGTGCGGTACCGCCGATGGTCTGGTCCGCCTTCAGGTTGACCGAGGCAAAGGAGAGCAGCAGGGAGAACACTGCGCCCAGGATGGCCGCCACCAGCATGGCCAGCAGCATGAAGCCCTGGAGCGCCACCCAGTCCCCAGCCGCCTTGGCCTCGGAGAAGATACCCGCCTTCTGGGTCACGTTGACAAAGAGGACGCCCGCGAACGCGCCGAAGATCATAATGCCTTCCAGGGCCAGGTTGATAATGCCGCTGCGCTCAGCAAACACGCCGGCCAGCGCCACGATCATCAGCGGGACGGCATAGATCAGGGTCTGCTGAATGAGGAACGTCATGCCGACTCGCCTCCTTTCTCCACTTCTGCGCCACCTCCGCCCTCCGGCGGTTTGGCCGCCGCCTCTGCCGCGGGCAGGGCAGCCTTGCTCCGGCGCTTCCGCTGGCCGCTGATGAACATCTTGATGACCAGGGAGCGCTGAGGTAGACGATGATGGCGATGATGACATCGGTGATATACTCATTGTAAGCCGTCAGGTTGGTAAGCTGCAGACCCACAATATCCAGCATGGACATGAAGCATCCGGTAAAGATCACACCGATGGGATTGCTGACGGCCAGCAGGGCCACGGAATGCCATTGAAGCCGGTGGCGGGAAGGGTCTGGTAGGTAGACCAGAAAAACTCCGTGTTACCCGACAGGTAGTACAGGGAAGCGGCCGCGCCGGACAGGGCCCCGGCGATGGCCATGGACAGGACGATGTTCCGCTTGTCGGCAATGCCGGCGTACCGGGCCGCGTGGCGGTTGGCGCCGCAGGCCTTGAGCTCGTAGCCCAGGGTGGTCTTGTTCATAAGGATATAGATCAGAATTGCGATACCGATGGCAATCAGGATGCCGCCATTGACCTGAGAGTTGGGGAACAGTTTGTCCAGACCCAGCTTGGCGGTCTCCACACCATTGAAACTGGTCTTGTAGATATAGGCAGTCTTGGTGTTCTCCACGTGATTCTGGAGGCTCTCAAACAGGCTGCCCTTGTCGAACAGCCAGGTCACCAGGTTGGCGGCAATCCAGTTGGTCATGATGCAGGCCAGCACCTCATTGATGTTGAGGAAGGCCTTCACCAGTCCGGGGATACAGCCCCACAGGGCGCCGGCCAGCATGCCGCCCAGGAAGGCAATGAGCCACACCAGGGGAGCTGGAACCGTTTCAGTGGGGATGGTGAGTGCCAGAATCAGGGTGGCGGCGGTGCCCATCAGGTACTGGCCCGGCGCGCCGATGTTGAACAGGCCGGTCTTGAAGGCCACAGCCACCGACAGGCCGGTAAGGATCAGCGGGGTGGCCCGGAAGAGCATGTTGCCCAAGTTCGTGGAGTTAAAGCCGAAGGTCAGCGTGCCCGCCGCGTCGCGTCCGGTGCTGAACAGGCCGCCGAACACCAGGCGGATGCCCTCCACGCGCTGTTCAGCCCCAGGGACGGGTTGGCGGCACCCACGATGATGATAATCAGCGCACCCACCACCATGCCGATGAGGATGGAGATCAGTGAGGCCAGTACAGACTTGGTGCCGTCTTTGCCCCACAGGTTGGAAAGCTTCTGCTTCACGCCCCTCGCCCTCTTTTTCATTCGTTTTGCGCCGGCCATATAGAGGCCCAGCTCCTGGACGTCGGTGGCGGCGGGATCCAGCTCGCCCACGATCTCGCCCTCATAGATCACCAGGATGCGGTCGGACAGGCTCATGACCTCGTCCAGCTCCAGAGAGACCAGCAGCACCGCCTTGCCCTTGTCCCGCTCGGCCACCAACTGGCTGTGGATGTACTCAATGGCCCACGTCCAGGCCGCGGGTGGGTTGCACCGCCACAATCAGCGGCTTCTCCCGGTCGACCTCGCGGGCAATGATGGCCTTCTGCTGGTTGCCGCCGGACATAGAGCGGGCAATGGTCACCGGCCCCTGTCCGGAGCGCACGTCGTACTGCTCGATCAGCTTTTCCGCGTAGGCGCGCACCTCGCCCTGCTTGACAAAGCCCATGTGCTGGAACCGTGGCTCCCGGAAGCGCTGGAGCACCATGTTTTGTTCCAGGGTAAAGTCCAGCACCAGTCCGTGCTTATGGCGGTCCTCCGGGATGTGGCTCATGTCCGCGCTCCGGTGGTGGATGGAGGCGTGGCTGATATCGTGGCCGCAGAGGGTCACCGTGCCGCCGCTGCACTTCTCCAGGCCGGTCATGCCGTAGATCAGTTCACTCTGGCCGTTGCCGTCGATGCCGGCGATGCACAGAATCTCCCCCGCCCGGGCCTCGAAGCTGACATCATGGACCGCATCCCTCTTTTGGGTATGGGAGGGACCGTCAGGTGCTCCACCTTGAGCACCGTCTCACCGGGTCTGGCCTTCTCCTTGACCACCTCAAGCTGCACCGGGCGGCCCACCATCATGTTGGACAGGGACTGCTTGTCGGTGTCCTTAGTATCCACGGTGCCGATGTACTTGCCCTTGCGCAGCACTGTGACGCGGTCGGCCACGGCCATAATCTCGTTGAGCTTGTGGGAGATGAAGAGAATACTCTTGCCCTCCTTGGCAAACTCCTTCATGGTGGCCATCAGCTCATCAATCTCCTGGGGGGTGAGGACGGCGGTGGGCTCGTCAAAGATCAGAATCTCGTTGTCGCGGTAGAGCATCTTGAGGATCTCCACCCGCTGCTGCATGCCCACGGTGATGTTTTCCACCCTGGCGTCCAGATCCACCTTTAGGCCGTACTTCTCCGACAGGGCCTCTACCTTTTGCGGGCCTCCTTCTTCTGCAGGAAGCCCAGCTTCGTGGTTTCGGCCCAGAATGATATTGTCCAGCACAGTGAATACATCCACCAGTTGGAAGTGCTGGTGCACCATGCCGATACCCAGCGCGGTGGCGTCGTTGGGATTGTTGATCTTCACCACCTTACCGTTTTTCTTGATTTCGCCCGCCTCCGGCTGATACAGACCGAACAGCACGCTCATCAGGGTGGATTTGCCTGCGCCGTTCTCCCCCAGGAGGGCGTGGATTTCCCCTCTTCGGAGTTGGAGTGTGATATCGTCGTTGGCGATGATACCGGGGAATTCCTTGGTAATGTGAAGCATTTCAATGACGTTTTCCGCTTCCATAGTCCTCATCCCGCCTCCTCTATACAGTATAGTTTTATTATATAATACCCCATGGAAAACACAAGAAATTTGTCCCTTTTCTGTCACAAAAAAGGAGGGCACAAAGCCCTCTCCCTCTTTCTGAGGTGATTGTGTGAATCAGATGATATTCACATTCACGTTGCTCCAGTTGGTAGCGGTCTCGGCGTTGTCCATCACAGTGTAGTCGTCGTCCACCACCAGGGTGCCGTCCACCATCTGCTGGTACAGGGACTCGTACTCCTCCACGGTGAAGGTCTCGAAGCGCCAGGAATCCGCGCCGGTGGGCAGCTGCACGGCGTTGTCGGCGGCCCAGGGAGGTCTGCTGGCCGCCGATGGTGTCGAATGTACCGTCATAGACCTTGGCCACGGCCCACTGCACGGCGTCAGCCAGGCCCTTCATGGCGGAGGTGACGACGTACTCGGACTCGCCGGACTGGTCCACGTCTACGCCGATAACATAGCCGTCATTGGCGGAGGCGGCGGCCACGCTGGACTGGAACATGGAGCCGCCACAGGCGAAGACGATCTCGGTGCCGTTCACATACCAGCCGTTGATCATGGTCTGCAGATCAGTGGAGGCGGAGAAGTTGGAGCCGTACTGCCAGGAGTAGTTCATGTCCACGGTGACGCCCTTCTCAAGCGCCGCAGCGTTGGCGCCCTGGACATAGCCGTAACCGAACCGGCAGCAGGCGGGATTGGTGCCGCCGCCGCCGCCGGAGAAGCCCAGCTTGGTAAAGCCGTCCATGACGGCGGCGTAACCGGCCAAGTAGCCGGCCTGCTCCTCCTTGAAGGCGATGCCGGCTACGTTGGACAGGGTGTTGCCGGCGTCATCGGTCAGGGGATAGCCGTCGATGAAGACGAAGGGGGTCTCGGGATGCTCGATGGCGGCCTTCTTCAGCGCGGCCTCCTGCAGGTAACCGGCGCACACCACCACGTCAGCGCCGCCCTCGACGGCGGCCTTCATGGCGTCATAGCGGTCATCGTCGGTGGCCTCGCTGCCGTTGGCGGGCTGGTAGTACTTGTAGCTCAGACCGTTGGCGGCGGCGTACAGCTTCACGCCGTCAAAGGTGCCCTGGTTAAAGGACTTGTCCTTCAACTGGCCTACGTCGGTGACGAAGGCCACCTGATACTGCTGTCGGCGGAGGTCATGCTGTCCTCGATGGCGTCGGGATCGGCCTCGGTCTCGCCGGGGGTCTCGGTCTCGGGCGCGGGGGTCTCGGTGTTAGTGCCAGGCGCAGGGGTCTGGCTGTTGGCGGGCTTGTTGCTGTTGCCGCAGGCGGCCAGGCCGAAGACCATCGCCAGGCACAGGAGCAGTGCAAGGAGCTTCTTGGACTTCTTCATTGTAATCTACCTTCCTTTCAGAAAAATAGCCCAGTTTGGTCCAGACGATTTTGTCCTCCCTCCCTGAGCGTGTGCCCTTATTATACTCTATCCCTCCGAAAGGGCAACCACCTTTTACATGATTCAAAATTTTTTACAGAATTGTTACAGATGTGACAGACTTAAACCGTCCTCTATAACCGTGTTTTTTTCAATACGGGTAACGCTCCGTACCTCCGCAGCCTTTACCGGCATCGGCCTCCGGGCCGGCCGCTCCCTCCTGTAAAATTCCCAGCCGCCGATTGACAATTTTTAAAATTTTATATATAATGCGAAATATAAAATACAAGATTTGAGGTGCGACATATTATGCCCTGCAACACCAAGGCCCCCACAATTCGGTGGTTTTATTTGACCATAGGCATCCTTTCCATGCTCTTCGCGGGTATCCTTTACAGTTGGTCCATACTGAAAGCACCGCTGGCCGACGCATTCGGCTGGAACGCCTCCCAACTGACCATGAATTTTACTCTCACCATGTGCTTTTTCTGTCTGGGCGGAGTGGGCGGCGGTCTGCTGGCCAGGCGGCTGGGTACCCGCCTGACCATCGCCCTGGGCGGCGCTTTGGCGTGCATCGGCTTTGTACTGACCGCCCGGCTGGACGGCAGCAGCCTGCCCATGCTCTACCTCAGCTACGGCGTCATCACCGCCACCGGCATCGGCTTTGCCTATAATGTGGTGCTCTCCACCGTGCAGGCCTGGTTCCTGACAAAAAGGGCACCTGCTCCGGCGCGCTGCTGATGGGCTTTGGTGCCTCCTCCCTCGTGCTCGGCTCCCTGGCCGACGCCCTCATCCAGAATCCCGCCGTGGGCTGGCGGGCGGCCTTCCTCTGCCTGGGCGTCGCCATCGGAATTGTGCTGGTCGCGGCCGCCCTTCTTATCCGCCTCCCCCCCCGGCACCGTCCTGCCCCAGCCCAAGGCCGCCGCCAACCGGGTGCAGGAGGACTTTGAGGCCGCCGACTACACCACCGGCCAGATGCTCCGCCGCTTCACCTTCTGGCGTGCCTTCCTGTGCATCATCTTCCTGGCCGCCATGGGCAACACCGTTATCTCCTTTGCAAAGGATCTCTCCCTCTCCGTGGGGGCCAGCGCCGCCCTGTCCACCACCCTGGTGGGCGTGCTCGCCGTGTGCAACGGCCTGGGCCGCATCCTCACCGGAGCCCTCTTCGACACCCTGGGCCGCCGCCGCACCATGCTGCTGGCCAACGGCGCCATCCTGGCCGCCCTGGTCACGCTGCTGTCCGTGGCCGTCCACTCCGTCCCCCTGTGCGTGGCCGGCCTGTGCATCACCGGCATCTCCTACGGCGCCTGCCCCACCATCTCCTCCGCCTTTACCTCCTCCTTCTACGGCGCCAAGTACTTCTCCCTCAACTTCTCCGTCATGAACTTCAACCTGACCGGCGCCTCCTTCATTGCCACCGCCGCCAGCGTCCTGCTCACCCAAACCGGGGGCTACGCCGCCCGCTGGTGCTGCTGCTGGTGCTCGCCGTGGCCGCCCTGGCGCTCAACCTCAACATCAAGCGCCCTGAGCCTCCTCAGGCCGATAAAGCCCTCCGCCGAACGGCGGAGGGCTTTGTGGTTTAGTTCTTGTTGTCTTCCTTCGCAGGATATACATGCCGTCGTGCCAGGTATCCATGTAGATGTAGCCGCGGTCGTCCACCACGCAGTCCTCGGTGGTGGCCAGCATGGGGCCGGGCACCGGGATGTCGAAGAGCAGCTTTTCCGGGTTGGGGGATGAAGTAGGCCAACTCCTTGATGTAATAGGGTCGGACACGTCATACACCCGCATACCCGCGTGGAAGTAGCAGCAGTAGACCCGGTTGGGTTCTGGTCCAGCCAGGGCTTGTTGCTCATGGGCTCGTGGATGTTGTGGGGGCCGAAGGGGCCCTGGCCGTCCATTCCGGCGGTGTTGAAGTTGGGCCAGGGATAGTTCTCGGGCACCTCGGGATAGGGGAACTCGGCCACCAGTTGGGGATCGGTGGGATCGGAGATGTCGATCATGTGCAGGTTGTTCATGGGCTGGGCGCCCTTGCGGGGGCCGGTGGTGAGGATCTCCTTGTTGTAGAAGGGGAAGCGCTCGCCCTCGTTGGTGGCCACCAGGAAGCTGCGGCCGGGCAGGGGCAGGCAGGTGTGGGTGCGGGCGCCGGCGAACTTGCCGGAGAAGGGGCCCTTCAACTGGAGCTGGCCGATCTTCTTGGGCCGGGTGATGTCGGAGATGTCCAGAATGATGAGGCCCTCGCAGTAGTAGGACAGATAGGCCAGGTTGCCCACCACGAACGGAGGCCCGTGGAGCTGGGGCCAGTCCATGAACTCCCAGTGCTGGGGGCCGTCCACCGGGTACTCGCCCTCCTTCAGGCCGTCGGTGAACTGGCAGGGCACCCACCAGCGGCCCACCTCCACCGGGTGGGTGGGGTCGATGATGTCCAGGATGCGGTAGATGTTGCCGGTGTAGCCCGGGCAGTCGGCAGACAGGTGGACGTAGCGCCCGCCGTTGTAGAAGAAGCGGTGCACGCCCATGCCGTTCTCCACGCCGGTCTCCCACTTGCCCAGCAGCTTGGGGTGGACGGGATCGGTCTTGATGTCGAAGATCTGCAGGCTGCCCAGGCTCTTGTCGCCGGGCTTGCAGCCGTGGAGGAAGGAGACGCCGCCGCCGGTGGCGCCGATCATCAGGCCGTCGGCCACCTGAATCTTGGGGGTGTTGGTGGCGGGGTACTCCTTGGGATCGCAGGCCTCCAGCCAGTTGACCACCTTGGGCTGGGTGGGGTCTGTCACGTCCACCACGTTCCAGCCGGGGCCGCGGAAGGAGCCGCAGTACATGTAATAGCGCCCGTCGTCGGTCTTGTGGAGGGCCATCTGGAAGGCGTTGACGCCGTTCAGATCGCAGAAGCCCACGACCTCCATGTTCTTGATATAGCCCTGGTTCTCCGGGCTCTTGGCGTAAAAGGGAACTGACATAACGTACCTCCTTGGAAATGGATCCAGGCGCACCCGAAGCCGGTGCGCCCAGATCGCTGTTTGGTTAGGGGTGGGCCGGCATCTTGGGGGGCTTCCGGCACAGGGCGATGGTCAGCGGCATACCGAAGGCGAAGGTGATGAACGCCACCACCAGGGCCACCACGTAGGTCAGGGGGAAGCTCATCAGATAGGCCATGAAGAAGGCGCCCGCCGGCATGGTGTAGCCCACGGCCAGGAACATCATGACGAGGCTCATCAGCACGGCCATGACGAACGTAATGGAGGCCACCCGCAGAATGTGGAACAGCAGGCCGTTTTCATTCTTGACCCCGCACAGCCGGGCGAAGCCGTCGCCCATGGCCTTGAGATCAATGTAGGTGCCGATGGCGAAGGCCACGGCGAAGCCGGGGATGAAGTCCTTGGTGAGCTGCTGAACCAGCGGCCCCCAGAGGATGGCGCCCGCCTCCCGGAACATGTTGCTGCCGTCGATGTAAAGGGGCAGAAAGATGGCGAACATAAGCGAAAATGGTGTTGAAGACAATACCGAATTGATCCTTGCGGAACATGGGGAATCCCTCCATCCTTTTGTGTTTCCGGCCCCGCCGGCGCGTCGCTCCGCCCGGGGCGGAAGGCGCTTAACGCATGGTGATGTAGCCGCGGAACTGGGTCAGGTTGTCGCTGGTGGGGATGTCGGTGAGGAACATGCCCACAATGTTGAAGTTGGTTTCAGGAAGGGAAGCGCTCCTGCTGCGCCCAGACGGGCTTGGGCAGGGCCTTAGCGCCCTCCACCGCCGCCTGATACCACTCCTCGGGGCCGTCGAACCACAGCTCCACCAGGCGGTGGAAGGTGCAGCCCACCACGTCGTGGTAGATCCGGCTGGACAGGAAGCGGTTGACCTCCGGCCGGGCCTGGAAGTAGGGGACGATCTCCTCATGGAACCAGCGCTCGCCCTCCTCCTCGCTGACGCCGTCGGGGTACTGGATGACGAACTGCCAGCGGTAGTTGGGGCCGTCGCACACCATGCGGCCCTTGCCCTTGAAGTCCTCCTCCCAGGAGATGGGCACATGGGCGAAGACGAAGGGCGGGCAGCCGTTGTCGCCGCCGATGGAGCGGCCCACGTCGCCGTCCAGGTTCTCGTGGGGGGTCTCGTCGGTGTCGGGCACGCAGCCCTGCCAGCGCAGCACGTCCATGGGCATATACTCGGCAATGGCCTTGTTGCGCATCTCAGGCTCCATCTCGTTGACCAGCCAGTAGTGCTCGGTCATTTGCATCCGCCGGGTGCCGAAGCGCTCCCCCTCCGGGGGCACGGGCAGGGCGTTGTAGAAGGCGTACTTGGTCACATAGGGGCCGAAGTTAGAGATGGAATCCTGAATATGGTGGCCGTACAGCCAGTGCTGAAGGCGGTGGCGGTACTCCTCTGCAGACGTCCACATAGATGACGCTGCGCATGGGACGAAATTCCACGGACATCCCGAACCCTCCTTCTCAGCCCTTCTCGGGCACGGTGGCGGTGATAAAGGCGCGGTACGCGGCCTGGCGGGCCTTGTACTTCTCGGTCTGCATGTTGGCAATCTTCTTGCCGGTGTTCTCCTTGATGTCGTTGCCGTGGATGAACTTGCCGGACAGGGTGTCGTGGGCGTGCTCCAGCTGCTCGGCGGGGAAGGTGAAGGAGTACTTGCCGCTCTCGTTGTGGATCTCGCCCTCCAGGCCGCACAGGCAGCAGATGGCCTTGCCGTCCTGCAGGTGGAAGTTGCGGCTGTGGCAGTGGGGGCACACGCCGGCGTCGCCCTGGTACTGGGCGTGCTCGATGTTCTTGGCGGCCTCGGCGATGTTGCGGCCGATCTGGTGGGCGCGGGCCACCCGCTCGTCCTCCACCAGGATGGACAGCGCCCAGGGGAACACCTCGTTGTCAATGACCTTCCACATAGGGGTCAGGGCCAGCATGCCGGCGTCGCACTGGGTGCGGGTCACCCAGTCGGAGCCGCCCACGGACATGAAGGAGATGACCTTGTCCTTCAGGATGCGGGGATCGGGGCGGTGCCGCCGGTCTCCTCGGCGATCTTGGTGCCGATGATGTTGTTGCCGCGGTCCATGCGGGGCCAAAGCGGTCGGTAATCGTGTGGAAGAGGCCGGTGGCCTTCTCAAAGATGGGGTGGAGAAGACAATGCCGTCGGCGTCCAGCATCTTGTCCAGCAGCCAGTCAAAGTCGTCCTTCAGCACGCACTTGCCGCCGCGGCCGCCCAGCACGCTCTGCACGCAGGCGGTGCAGCCGGTGCAGTGCTCGATGTGCAGGTTCTGCAGCTGGATGAACTCCACCTCGGCCCCATCTCCTTGGCCCCCATCAGGGCCTCGATGCACATACCGTCGTTGCTGCCGTTGCGCATACCGCCGGAAATACCCAAAATTTTCATCTGTACTTCCTCCTTCTGAAAAACAAAAAGTTTAGTTTGCCTTCGTTTCCCCTGCATATTACCCGTTCTTTGCCTTTGTGTAAAATGCCGGTTTTGTATGGCTGAAATGCAGCTTTCGATTAGATTACTGCAATCCGACTCTAATTTTCCATATAGAGGAATTCAGCAGCTTCGGTATTGTTTATTTTGCATAAAAACGAAGGTGACTCCCTGTGGCTAACCATGAATTGGTGCACAGTTACCATATGGCTACTATCTCCTAACTGCATAAAACTCCGTGCGCACAGGGCGCACTACGAAACTATGCAAAGGCTTAGACGCATGAAGTCTTTGCGCATGTGCCGTCCCGGCCCATGTGCGATAATCTCATGGCCGTGCCGCTGTAAGCGGCACATGGCCAACTTTGCTATGCTTTTGCATAGCAAACAGGTCGTGACAAGCCGCACGAATTTTGATATACTGATATCCCCAACTTATCGAACGTGTGGAGGGATTCCCAGTGACTCTAAATCAACTGGAGTGTTTCATGGTGCTGGCACAGCGTCTCAATTTTACCCAGGCGGCAGACGACCTGTTCATGGCCCAGCCGGCTCTGAGCCGGCTGATTTCCGCATTGGAAAAAGAGCTGGACCTTCAGCTTTTCTACCGCAACTCCCGCAGCGTAGCCCTCACCCCGGCCGGCACGGTGTTTTTCAAAAAATGTCCGAAAATTCTGGACGAATACCGGGGCAGCGTGGTGGCCGCCCGGCTGGCCCAGGAGGGCTATCGCGGTTCCCTAACCCTGGCATCATGCGGGACACCTTCGAACCAAAGCTGCCCACACTCTATCAGCGCTTTCGCACGGCCTATCCCCATGTCTCGCTGCTTATCCGTGGCTATAGCCACTCCAGCCTGCTGTCCGCGCTGGAGCGGGAGAGGTGGACGCCATCCTGAACTATATGCCAATGCCCTCCGGGCAGGAGTCCCCTCCATCCTGCTGCACAAAAACCACCAGTGCATCATCACCGCTTTGGACCACCCGCTGGCCTCCCGTGGCAGCATACGGATGGAAGAGGTGAAGGACGAGCCGTTTGTGGTCATGGCCCGCACCGCCTCCATCCCCGGCCACGATTTTATCTGGAAGACGGCGGCTGATGCAGGCTTCGCCCCCCATGTGGTGGCGGAGGCCACTCATGTGCCGGTTCTGCTCACCTTGGTTTCCTGCGGTATTGGAATCTCTACCCTCAGCGATGATATGGCCTGTCTCTGCCAGGGCAAGGTGGCTTTATCCCCTGCTGGGGTTCCTTCGCCAACGTCCGCCTGATGTGGAACGAGGACAACCAGAATCCCGCCCTGCCCCACCTGCTGGACGTGTTCCGGTCCATCTGTTGAATACAGCGCAAGCAGCAGCGCCGCCGATCCGTTGGGATCGGCGGCGCTGCTTACTCTGGCCTCCATTTTCTGCGGCGTGTTACCGGGCCGCTTTCTCCTTCAGGACATACTCCATCAGAACCGGAATACACCGGTCGGTGTTCCGTTGCAGACAGACGCAGACCTCCTCGGCATCCCCCCTCCGGGCCGCCTCCAGCATGCCTTCAAAGTCCTCCGCATGGCTGCCGCGCTCGGTAAGGCAGTCGGCATAGATATACCGCAGCAGCAACTGCTGGCCCTGTATGGAGATCATATTCGCATCCAGCCGGCGATTGCCGCAGTGTGCGTAAAGGTCCCCACAAAACGGTTAACCGCCATAACCTCGCTCTGTACATTCCTCGCCCGCCGGTACTCCTCCAGGTACTTTTCCAGCCCTGTCACGATTGCGGCCCGGTCGCCATGCGCCATGGCCAGGCGGATGGCAGCACAGTGGAGGGTCATGGCCAGCTGTTCAATCTCCGTGATGTCGTGCTGGTCCAAGTCCAGGATGTGGGCGCCCACGTTGTTCTCGTAGACCACCAGTCCCTCCTGCTGGAGCCTGTTTACCGCTTCCCGGATGGGGGTGCAGCTCACGCCCAGCTCATCCTGAAGCTCATTGACATTCAACTTGCTGCCCAAGCGCCGCAGCGTGATGATATCGCCGCGCAGCATTTCATACACCTGATCCACCAGGGAGCGCTTTTTGATCGCCGCCATGGTTTCGTCTCCTTCCATTTCATTTCTTGCAAGATATTATAACAGCGTCCGCTTTAAAAGACAAGCCCGGCCAGCGTTTTTCCCAAATCAATGCACTCAATTTTGACACTTTTTCCAAACCTGGTCCACCCCTCTTGCAATTTAAAAAAAGTGTGGTATTCTTAACTCATAAATCTTGCAAGATACAAATTATATCTTGTTTGATTATAGGAGGTATCCATGGCACAGCAAACCTCAGTATCCAGTCTTCTGGATATGACTTCCAGCAGCAATGTTGTTTTCCTGGGCGAGGCGGGCAGCGGCAAAAGCGAGCTGGCCCTCAATTTCGCCCAGGCATTGGCGGAACTGGGCGGCAAGCCCGTCCACTTCTTTGACCTGGACATGACCAAGCCCCTCTTCCGCTCCAGAGACCGGCGCGAGGCCCTGGAGACGCTGGGGGTGGAGGTGCACTACGAGGCCCAGTTCATGGATGCCCCCACCCTGACCGGCGGCGTGCGGCAGCGGTTGAACGATCCGCACTGCTGCGCCGTGCTGGATGTGGGGGGCGACTACATCGGCGCCCGCTCCATCGGGGGATACGCCCCCTGCTCAACCGGGACGGCACCACGGTGTATTACGTGATCAACCCTTCCGCCCCTGGTCGGCCACCCTGGAGCACATTGACCAGGTGCTGGGGAGACCCTGGGGTCTCCCATGTGGAGCTGGCCCGGCTGCGGCTGGTGGGCAACCCCAACCTGGGGCCGGAGACCACCCCCGCCGACGTGGCGGAGGGCGCCCGGAGGCTCTGGGAGCTGGTGAGCCCCTACAAGCCGGTGGATTACCTGTGCGTCCGCCGGGAGCTGTGCGCCGCCCTGCCGGAGGGTCTGCCCTGCCCGGTGCTCCCCATCCGCCTGTGGCTGACCTATCCCTGGGCGGCCGGGCCGGAGCCGGACGCACCGTAAGCCCCCTATTCAACAGTTTGCAAGATGCAATATGCAAGAAGGAGATGTCAGTATGGCAAAAGTGGAAATTGTGGCGGAGCGCTGCAAGAGCTGCGGCTACTGCGTGAAGTTCTGCCCCAAGCAGGTGCTGGAGATCGGCACAAGCGTCAACTCCAAGGGCTATGAGTACGTGGTGCCCGTGCGCCCGGAGGACTGCATCGGCTGCGCCATCTGCGGCCGCATGTGCCCGGACGGGGCCATCGAGATCTACAAGTAAGGGGAGGAAGGCAATATGTCACGCGTATTTATGAAGGGCTGCGAGGCCATCGCCGAGGCGGCCGTGCGGGCGGGCTGCCGGTTCTTTGCCGGCTATCCCATCACCCCGCAGAACGAGATTCCCGAGTATTTTTCCCGTCGCATGCCCGAGGTGGGCGGCGTGTTCGTCCAGGGCGAGTCGGAGGTGGCCTCGGTGAACATGGTGTACGGCGCCGCCTCCGCCGGCGTGCGGGCCATGACCTCCTCCTCCTCCCCCGGAATCGCCCTGAAGAGCGAGGGCATCTCCTACTGCGCCGCCGCCCGCATCCCCATGGTGTACGCCAACATCTCCCGGGGCGGCCCGGGCGTCGGCTCCATCCAGCCCGCCCAGATGGACTACTTCCAGGCCACCAAGGCCAGCGGCAACGGCGGCTTCCAGATGATGGTCTTCGCCCCTCCACCGTCCAGGAGGCGGTGGACATGACCTACGCCGCCTTTGACTACGCCGACCGGGACCGCAACCCGGTGCTCATCCTGGCCGACGGCGTCATCGGCACCATGATGGAGCCGGTGGTGCTGCCCGGGATGAAGAGCGAGGAGGAGGTGGCCGCCCTCAAGGCGTCCAAGCAGGGCTGGGCCTGCGTGGGCCACAAGCTGGACTACGCCCACCGCGCCTGGATCCAGCCGGGCCACTGGCTGACCAGCGACATGCAGAAGGCCAACGAGGATGCCGCCGCCCTGTACGAGTCCTGGAAGAAGGATGTGCAGGTGGAGGAGTACCGGCTGGAGGATGCCGAGGTGGTGCTCACCGCCTACGGCATCTCCGCCCGCATCTGCAAGTCCGCGGTGGAGCTGCTCCGCGCCCAGGGTCAAGGCCGGCCTGATCCGCCCCATCACCGTCCACCCCTTCCCCTATGCCGCCTACGACCACATCGACTACAGCAAGGTGAAGGCGGTGCTGGACGTGGAGATGTCCATCCCCGCCCAGTTCGTGGACGACGTGGCGGTGGCTGTGAAGGACCGCTGCCTCATCGAGACGTGCCTGTGCTCCGGCGGCAACATCATGAGCCGCGACAAGGTCCTTGCCGCGGTCAAGAAGATCATGGAGGGCAAGTAAGATGGAAAAGATCTACGGAAGAACAAAAACCATCCAGGAGGACAAGGTCTCCGGCTTCTGCCCCGGCTGTATGCACTCCACCGTCATCAAGCTCATCGGTGAGGTGCTGGAGGAGATGGATCTGGTGGACCGCGCCGCCTGCGTCCTGGGCATCGGCTGCTGCGGCCTGCACATGGACTATATCGCCTACGACAACACCACCGCGCCCCACGGCCGCGCCTGCGCCGTAGCCACCGGCATGAAGCGCTCCAATCCGGACAGCCTGGTCTTCACCTACCAGGGCGACGGCGACTTCGCCTCCATCGGCCTGGCCGAGTCTATTTCCGCCGCCAACCGCGGGGAGAACATCACCGTCATCTTCATCAACAACGGCATCTACGGCATGACCGGCGGGCAGATGGCCCCCACCACCCTGGTGGGCATGAAGGCCTCCACCGCCCCCCACGGCCGCGATCCCAAGGAGCACGGCTATCCCATGCACATGTGTGAGATTCTCAACCAGCTCACCGCGCCCGCCTACCTGGTGCGCACCAGCTGCAACACCCCGCCAACGTCAACAAGACCAAGCAGGCCATTCACAAGGCCTTCCAGAACCAGCTGGACGGCAAGGGCTTCTCCATGGTGGAGATCGTCACCAGCTGCCCCACCAACTGGGGCCTGGATCCCATGAAGTCCCTGGAGTACATCGAAGAGAAGATGCTGCCCGAGTTCCCGCTGGGCGTCGTCCGCGACCGCTAAAGGAGGAGAGCGAACATGGAAACCAATCTCTGCGTGGCCGGCTTCGGCGGCCAGGGCGTCATGACCCTGGGCGTTCCTGGCGGACGCCACCTGTAATTCCACCGACAAGAACGTCACCTTCTTCCCTCCTACGGCCGAGCAGCGCGGCGGCACCGCCAACTGCTTCGTGGTCATCTCCGACGAGGCCATCGGCCTCTGGGCGACGTGATGGACGATCTCATCGTCATGAACGGCCCCTCCTCAAGAAGTTCATCGGCACCCTCAAGAGCGGCGGCACCCTGTTCATCAACAGCTCCATCGTCTCCGACGACATCGGCCGGGACGACGTGAAGCTGGTCAAGGCCCCCGTCACCGAGCTGGCCCTGGAGATGGGCAACGCCAAGGTGCTCAACGTCATCATGCTGGGCGTCTACGTGGGCTACACCGAGGTCATCGACCCCGCCATCGTCTGGCAGACCATCGAGCACAAGCTCTCCTCCAAGCCCAAGCTCCTGCCCCTCAACAAGCAGGCCTTTGAGAAGGGCCTGGAGCTGGGCCGCGCCCAGAAGCAGTAAGGAGGAATTCGGCATGGTATTTCACAATTTTGACGAGCTGATCGCCCACGTGAAGGGCCAGCCCAGCCGCGCCCGCATGGCCGTGGCCGCGGCGGGCGACGCCCACACCATCGAGGCCGTCCTGCGCGCCCGGGCCGAGGGGATTGTGACCCCCATCCTGGTGGGCGACAAGGCGGTGATCGACCAGGTGCTGGCGGAGCTGGGCGAGCACATCCCCGCGGAGGACATCCACGACGAGCCCGATCTGGCGGAGGCCGCCCGCAAGGCGGTGGCCCTGGTGCGGGCGGGTGAGGCCGACTTCCTGATGAAGGGCAAGCTGGACACCTCCGTGCTGCTCAAGGCCGTGGTGAATAAGGAGACCGGCCTGGGCAAGGGCGGCGTCATGAGCCACTTCACCGCCTTTGAAATCCCCACCTATCACAAGCTGCTGATGCCGGTGGACGGCGGCATGGTGACCTATCCCACCCTGGAGCAGAAGAAGGCCATCATCGAGAACACCGTGGGCGCCCTGCGGGCATGGGCTACGACTGCCCCAAGGTGGGCGTGCTGGCCTGCGTGGAGCTCAACCCCAAGATGCCCGAGACCGTGGAGGGCGACGCCTGAAGCAGATGAACCAGCGGGGCGAGCTCACCGGCTGCGTGGTGGAGGGCCCCATCTCCTACGACTGCGCCGTCAGCCGCGGATCGCCGCCTTCAAGGGCTTTGAAAGCCCTGCGCCGGCGACTGCGACGTGCTGGTGGCCCCAACATCCACGCCGGCAACATCATGGGCAAGATGCTCACCGTCACCTGCAAGGCCAAGATGGCCGGCTTCATCGTGGCGCCCGGTGCCCCATCGTCATGACCAGCCGCGGCTCCTCCGCCGAGGAGAAGTACCTGTCCATCGTCATCTCCGCCGCGGCCGCCCGGAATCCGTAAGGAGGAACCCCAATGGAGCGACTTTTGATTCTCAACCCCGGCTCTACGTCCACCAAGCTGGCCGTCTTTGACGGGGAGGAGCCCCTGTTCGTGGAGTCCATCACCCACTCCGCCGAGGAGCTCGCCCCCTTCGACTGCGTGGCCGACCAGTATGAATTCCGCCGCGAGCTGGTGCTGGACTGCCTGAAGCGGCACAGCGTCCCGCTGGACTCCCTCACCGCCATCGTCTCCCGGGGCGGCCTGCTGACCCCCATCGAGGCGGGGCCTACGAGGTCAACGACGACATGGTGTGGCAGCTCAAGAACAAGCCCAGAACGAGCACGCCTCCAACGTGGGCGCGATGATCGCCCGTTCCATCAGCCTCCAGCTTGGCATCCCCGCCTATATCTACGATGGCACGCGAGCTGCTGCCCATTAACAAGCGGCCGACGCCCGGAAACGGCAGGGACTACAAGGACATCACCGTCATCGTGGCCCACTTGGGCGGCGGCATCTCCGTCAACCTGCACCACAACGGGAAGATTGAGGACTTCATCAACGACGAGGAGGGTCCCTTCTCCCCTGAGCGGGCCGGCGGCCTGCCCATGTTCGACGTGATCAAGGAGTGCTTCAGCGGCCGGTACGACTACAAGGGCATGATGAAGCTGGTGAAGAACCAGGGCGGCCTGATGGCCCACCTGGGCACCACCGACAGCCGCGCGGTGGAGCAGATGATCCAGAGCGGCGACGCCCACGCCAAGCTGGTCTACGACGCCATGATCCTCAACATCGCCAAGAACATCGCCAAGTGCGCCCCCAACGTGTGCGGCAAGGTGGACGCCATCCTCCTCACCGGCGGCATCGCTTACTCCCAGTATGTCACCAGCGAGATTGAGAAGCGGGTCTCCTTCCTGGCCCCCGTGGTGGTCTACCCCGGCGAGGACGAGATGCGCTCCCTGGCCCTGGGCGGCCTGCGGGTGCTCCGCGGGCAGGAAACGGCCAAAATTTTTCATAAATCAGAGTCCGCTAACGGATAGAATGATTCGGACTGCTTCAATAGTGGAGCCGGATGCCGTACCATCGGTATCCGGCTCCATTTTTCTAAGAACGTCTCCTCCCATCTCTATCAGCCATCAGGCAGGGGACGCCGCGAAAGATCCGCTGGTTTTCAGCTTCCTTTCAGCTTCGTTCTGTATTATGATCAGAAGGACACGTGGGTCAAACGCAGGAGGGACAGCGTTGAAAATTTTGATTATAGAGGATGAACAGCTACTGGCCGACTCCATCGCCGAGGTGCTGCGGCGGAAGGGCTTTGAGGCGGAGGCCGTCTATGACGGGGAGACCGGGGCGGAATACGCGGAGCTGGGCGTCTACGACCTGCTGATTCTGGACGTGATGATGCCCGGCCTGGACGGCTACACCGTGGCCCGGCAGGTACGCGCCAGGCATCTGGGCACCCCCATTCTGATGCTCACCGCCCGCTCCGGCCTGGAGGACCGCATCACCGGTCTGAACGCGGGGCCGACTACTACCTCACCAAGCCTTTTGACACCCGGGAGCTGCTGGCCTGCGTCAACGCCCTGCTGCGCCGGCAGGCGCCCAGGTCAATCAGCTCACCCTGGGCAATACATCTCTGGATCTGTCCACCGCCGCCCTCTCCTGCGGGGCGGACAGCATCCGGCTGTCCGCCAGGGAGTTCGACATCATGCGGCTGCTCCTCCAGGCGGGCGAGCGCAATTTGTCCAAGGCGGCCCTGCTGGAGCGGGTATGGGGTACGACTCCGACGCGGTGGAAAACCATGTGGAGGTCTACGTCTGCTTTCTGCGGAAAAAGCTCGCCAGCATCGGCTCCAACATCCGCATCGAGTCCATCCGCCGGCTGGGCTACCACCTGGAGGTGAGCGGCGATGATTAAGCGGCTGCGCCTGAAGTTCATTGTCATCAACATGGGCATCGCCACCATCCTGCTCAGCGCCATACTGGGCCTGGTGTTCTACTTCACCAGCGCCAATCTGGAGACCGAGAGCATCCGTATGATGGAGCGCATCGCCAGCCAGCCCTTTCAAATGGACGCTCCGGGCGAGCTGGGGAGGACGTGCGCCTGCCCTTCTTCACGCTGCAGCTCGGCCCCACGGCGAGCTGCTGGACGCCAGCGGCGGCTACTACGACCTGTCCGACGACGCCTTTCTGGGCGGCCTGGCCCAGGCCGCCGCGGCCTCCCCGCCGCCTGGGGGTGCTGGAGGAGTATAACCTGCGCTATTACCGCCCGACGCACCCATGAGCCGCTTCCTGGTGTTCGCGGACATCTCCAGTGAGCGGGCCACGCTGGACGGACTGCGCAGAACCTGCCTCCTGATCGGCGGCCTGAGCTTCCTGGCCTTCCTATGGGTCAGCGTTTTGCTCTCCAAGTGGGCGGTGCGCCCGGTGGAGCGGGCCTGGCAGCAGCAGCGGCAGTTCGTCGCGGCCGCCTCCCACGAGTTGAAAACCCCGCTGACCGTCATCATGACCAACGCGGAGCTGCTCCAGGACGAGGCGGACGAGGCCAGGCGGAGCACTTTTTCCAGCAGCATCCTCACCATGTCCCGGCAGATGCGCGCCCTGATCGAGCAGATGCTGGAGCTGGCCCGCACGGACAGCGCCGAATCCCACCTCGTGCTCCGGCCGGTGGATCTCAGCGGTCTGACCGCCCGGAGCCTCCTGCCCTTTGAGCCGCTGTTCTTTGAGCAGGGCCTCACCCTGATCTCCCAGGTGGACGAGGGGATCACCGTCAGCGGCGATGAGGAAGCGCTGCGGCGGGTGCTGGAGATTCTGCTGGACAACGCACAAAAGTACTCCAGCCCCGGCGGCGAGACCCAGGTAACTCTCCACCGGAGGGGGCGGAATCACTGTGCGCTGACGGTGGCCAACCAGGGGGAACCGATCCCGCCGGAGGCGCCGCCAGATCTTCCAGCGCTTTTACCGCGCTGATCCGGCCCGGAGCCGGAATGGCAGCTTCGGCCTGGGGCTGTCCATTGCCGAGGGCATTGTGGCCCAGCACCACGGAACCATTGACGTAACGTGTGCCGGAGGCTTTAACCGCTTCCGGGCGCGGCGTAAGCCACGTGCACAGGAGACCGGGGACTTCCGGGAGACCGATACACGGCGGAGCGGCGCAGATGCGCGGCGTCTCCACCCTGGAGGGCGCCTGTGCGGCCGCGCAGGAGCTGCTGGAGCAGGGCGTCGGCTGCATCGAGCTGTGCGGCCTTCGGCCCGGACGGCGCGCGGAGGATCATCGAGGCCACCGGGAACCGGATCCGGTGGGATATGTCACCCACCTGCCGGAGCAGGAGGCCGTCTACCGCGCCGCTTTCCCCAATGACTGACCGGAGCGGCGCTCCGAACGACCGCGCGAGGGTGCGGCCCTGCTGCACCCCAGCCTGTCAAAAGTCTTTTCGACAGGCTGGGGGACATTGAAACTCTGAAAAGTTTCAAAATGTCGCTTGATCAACGCGAACGGCCCAGGCCGGTCTCTCTTGGCCTACGGCCAATTCACCTCCAGGGAACCCTGACGGTTCCCTTTCACACTATCCTTCCCTCCGAACGCTTTAGCAGGAGGGTCTATGGACAACCTGAGGGTGCGGCCCCGCTGGGCCGCACCCCCTTTTTGTCCTCCGGGGAACCGGGCTTTCAGCGTCGTTTCAGCATTTCTCTTTATAATGACCTCAGGTGCCATGCACTCAAATGGAATCGAGGAGGTCAACCATGATCACAGTGGAACACCTGACAAAGTGTTATGGAGATTTCCTGGCGGTGGACGATCTCTCCTTTGAAATCGAGGAGGGGCATGTCTACGGCTTCCTGGGGCCAAACGGCGCGGGAAAGTCCACCACCATGAACATCATAACCGGCTGCCTGTCCGCCACAAGCGGGCGTGTGCGCATCGACGGGCACGACATTTTCGAGGAGCCCGGCGCGGCCAAGCGGCTCATCGGCTACCTGCCGGAGCAGCCACCCTCTATCTGAACGAGACCCCGGTGGAATACCTGCGGTTCGTGGGCGAGGCCAAGGGGCTGCGGGGTGGGGCGCTGGAACGCCAGATCGCGGAGGTGGTGGAACAGACCAGGCTCACCGGCGTGCGCCACCGCTGCATCTCCGCGCTCTCCAAGGGCTACCGGCAGCGGGTAGGCATTGCCCAGGCACTGCTGGGCAGCCCCAGAGTCATCATTCTGGATGAGCCCACGGTGGGGCTGGACCCCCTCCAGATCATTGAGATCCGGGAGCTCATCCGGCAGTTGGGCCAGACCCATACGGTTCTGTTCAGCTCCCACATCCTGTCCGAGGTGCAGACCATCTGCGATCAGATCCTCATGATCGCCCACGGGAGCTGGCGGCCTTCGGCGCGCCCGACGAGCTGGAGAGCCGCCTGCTCACCCCCAACGAGATCACCCTGACCGCCGAGGGGACGGAGGAGCAGGTGCGCGCCCTTCTGGACGGCATCGGCGCCATCACCGGCCGGTCCATCACGGCGGAGGAGGACGGTCTCGTCACCGCGCGCCTCAAAACCGGACGGGAGGCAAGCCTCCACGACGTCTCCCGCGCCCTCTTCTTCGCCTTTGCCGGGGCGGGGGTTCCCCTGCTGGAGATGGCGCTGAAGAAGGCCAATCTGGAGGATATCTTCATCGAGCTGACGGAACAGAGCGCGGAGGCCCCGGCCGCCGCGGAGGAGGGGCAGGCATGACCGCTGTATTCAAGCATGAGCTGAGAAGCTATTTTCACTCCCTGACCGCCTATGTGTTCGGCGCGTTCCTGCTGGCCTTCATCGGCATCGGCGCCATGCTCTACAACCTCCAGGCCGCGGTCAGCAACTTCGAGTACGTTCTCAGCTTCGCCAGCCTGGTCTTTGTGGTCATCGTGCCGGTGCTGACCATGCGTGTGCTGGCCGAGGAGCGCAGGCAGAAGACCGACCAGCTGCTCTACTCCCTGCCCATCACCACCGTGCAGATCATCGCCGGGAAATATCTGGCCCTGCTGGTGCTGTACCTGATCCCCTGGCCATCATCGCGGTCTATCCGCTGATCTTCGCCCAGCTCGGCGACGTGTACCTGCTCACCTCCTACGGCTCCATCCTGGCCTTCTTCCTGCTGGGCGCGGCCCTGATCGCCGTGGGGGTCTTTCTCTCCTCGCTGACCGACAACCAGGGCCTGGCCGCCGGTCTGGGCATCGCGGTCATTCTGCTGAACTACTACAGCGTCAGCCTCTCCGAGTACGTCTCCTCCACCCCGGTGGGGCGCTGGCCGCCCTGCTGGTGCTCATTCTGGCGGTGGGTGCCGTGGTGCGCTATCTGACCCGAAACAGCAACCTGGCCTACGGCGTCTGTCTGGTGCTGCTGGCCGCGGTGGCGGCCCTGTACTTCGTGGACAGCACCGCCTTCGAGGGCCTGCTGCCCACGGTGATGTCCGCCCTCTCCCTCTTTGAGCGGTTTTACACCTTTGTCAACGGCGTGTTCGACCTGACGGCCGTGTTCTACTACCTGACGGTGGCCGCCCTCTTCCTGTTCCTCTCGGTGCAGTCTCTGGAGAAAAGGAGGTACAACTGATGAAGAAGCGGCCGAATGCAACACCCTCCGGCCCGGCGGGGCACAGCCGCCAGGCCTTTCAGGGCGGAACCTACTCTCTGATGCTGACGGCGGCGGTACTGGCGCTGCTGATCGTCCTCAACCTTCTGGTGAGCGCCCTGCCCACCAGCCTGACCCAGTATGACATCAGCGCCTCCAAGCTCTACTCCGTTACCAGCAACACCAAGGTGGTGGTCAACGCGCTGGAGCAGGACGTGACCATCTACTGGATCGTGCAGTCCGGCGAGGAGGACGCGGTGATCGAAAACCTCCTGGGCAAATACTAGAGCCTGTCCGACCACATTACCGTGGTCAAGAAAAATCCCGACGTCTACCCCACCTTCGCTGAGCAGTACAACGACGAGACGGTGGCCAACAACAGCCTGGTGGTGGAGTGCGGGAGCGCAGCCGGTTTATCTCCTACGACGACATCTATCTGTCCGAGCCGGACATGTACACCTACTCCTACAACACCTCCTTTGACGGCGAGGGCGCCATCACCTCGGCCATCGATTATGTGGTCAACGCCGAGCAGCCCCAGCTCTACCGGCTGGAGGGCCACGGCGAGAGCGAGCTGCCCTCCACCTTCCAGGATCAGCTGGAGAAGGCGAACATGGAGCTGCACGACCTCTCCTGCTGACCGTGGACGCCATTCCTGAGGACGCCGCCTGCCTCCTCATCTACGCCCCCACCAGCGACATCTCCGGGGAGGAGCGGGATATGCTCGCCGACTATGTGACCGGCGGCGGCAAGCTGCTGGTCATGGCCGGCCCGGTGGATGGCGCCTCCCTGGACAACCTCTACAGCCTCCTGTCCGAGTACGGCGTGACGGCCAACGAGGGGATTGTGATCGAGTCCGACCGGGAGCACTACGCCTTCCAGGCGCCCTTCGCCCTCCTGCCTGACCTGGCCTCCAGCGCCATCACCGACTCCCTGATCGACGAGCGCTACTTCCCCATCCTGCCCCTCTCTCTGGGCCTCACCGTGGGGGAGGACACCAACGGCGCCACAGTCACCCCCCTGCTCACCACCTCGGACGCCTCCTACAGCAAGCTGGCCGGCTACGAGCTGGACACCTACGACAAGGAGGAGGGAGATCTGGACGGCCCCTTCACCCTGGCGGTCTCCGTGGAGGCGGGCAGCGGCCAGATGGTGTGGTTCTCCTCCTCCGCCTTCCTGGACGACAAGTATAACGCCCTTTCGTCGGGGCCAACGTGAACCTGGGGATGAACGCCCTGTCCTCCCTGGTGGGGGAGAGCGAGGCCATGGCCATCCGCAGCAAGTCTCTGAACTACAACTACCTGACCATCAGCGCGTCCACCTCCTCCCTGCTGAAGGTGCTCATGATCGGCATCGTACCCCTGGCCTACCTGGGCGGGCATCGCCGTGGTCGTTAAGAGAAGGAGGATGCAGAATGAAGCGGTATAAGCGGCTCTATGTGGTGCTGGCGGTGCTTCTGGCGGCCTGTATCGCCACCTTTGCCCTCAGCCGGTACAAGGCCCAAAAGGAGCAGATCCAGACCAGCGGGGAGACCATCCTCTCCATCTCCGCCGACGAGGTGGAGAGCCTCTCCTGGGACTACGACGGGCAGACCCTGTCCTTCCACCGGGACGGAGCCTGGAGCTACGACGACGACGCGACCTTCCCGGTGGACGCCGAGCAGATGGATCTACTTCTGGAGCCCTTCGCGGCCTTCGGCGCCGCCTTCATCATCGAAGATGTGGACGATCTGGGGCAGTACGGCCTGGATAACCCGGTGTGCACCATCCGCATCAACGCCGGCGGGGAGAGCTGGACGATCCAGCTGGGGGACTACAGCAAGATGGACGCCCAGCGGTATGTCTCCATCGGGGACGGAAACGTGTACCTGGCGGCCCACGACCCCTGGACGAATTTGACGTGACCCTGGACGAGCTGATCGACCAGGACGACATCCCCGCCTTCGGCCAGGTGTCGGAGCTGCGCTTCTCCGGCGCGGAGAACTACGCCGTCTCCTACCAGGAGGACGGCGGCAACACCTACCGGGAGGACGATGTGTACTTCACCGAGCAGGACGGGGCGCAAGTCCCGCTGGATCCCGACCGGGTGGAGGACTATCTCCAGGCCATCCAGTCCCTGTCGCTGACGGACTGCGTAACCTACAGCGCCAACGACGACGATCTCCAGTCCTGCGGCCTGGACAGCCCCGAGCTGACCATCGAGGTCGCCTACGACGGAGAGGACGGGGCCTCCGGCACCTTCACGCTGAACGTCAGCCGCGATCCGGACGAGCGGGCGGCGGAGGCCCCGCCGCCGGGGAGAGCGAGGAGGAGATCACCGCCTACGCCCGGGTGGGCCAGTCCAAGCTGCTCTATCAGATCACCGGCGCGGAGTACGGGCGCTGATGGCCGCCTCCTATGACGATCTCCGGCACCAGGAGGTGCTGCCCGCCGCGCTGGAGGATATCAGCCAGGTGGACGTGACCCTGGAGGGCGAGACCTGCACCCTCACCGCGGCGGACGGCGCGGACGGGCCGCCTTCGCCTATCAGGGCGAGACGCTGGAGAGCACCGATTTCCAGAGCGCCCTCCAGGCCCTGACCGCCGTGTCCTTCACCGATGAGGCCCCCACGGGCAAGGAGGAGATCACCCTGACCCTCCATCTGGAGGGGGAGGGCTCCCCCTCCGTCCAGATCGCCCTCTACCGCTTTGACGGGGAGAACTGCCTAGCCACGTTGGATGGCAAACCGCTGTGTCTGGTGGATCGGAGCGCGGCGGTGGCGCTCATTGAGGCGGTTCACGCCATTGTGCTCAACTGAACGCCATACGGAAGAGGCCCCGGAATCACTTGGGATTCCGGGGCCTCAGCTTCTGTCAAATTCTTGTCAAACGAATTGTCTGCTCCGGCGCGGACGGTCCGGGCCGGTGGGCTGTCCCCGCAGCTTACGCCCGGTCCCGCCCGCCACGGCCAGCGCCGCGGCCTTGATGGTGGCCACCGCCGCGGCAATGCCCATATGACTGCTGACGCACAGGTCATATTCCCGGCTCTGGCCCCATTTCCCGGTGGCAAAGTAGTTGTAGTAGGAGGCGCGGGCCCTGTCCTGGCGGAGCACATAGGCCTCCAGGTTGGGCTCCTGGGCGCCGTACTCCTCTCGGGCCCGGCGCACCCGCTCGTCCAGCGGAGCGTGCACAAAGACGCTCAGCCGCCTGGGGTCGTCCCGCAGAATGTAGTCGGCGCACCGGCCCACGATGACGCAGGACTCCCTGGACGCGGCCTCCTTGATGACCTTGGCCTGGGCAATGAACACCTGGTCGGGCACCGACGGAGTCTGTACCGCGGTGTAGAGGTCGTACAGGAAGCTGTTGGTGGGACGTTGATGCTCGGAATCCCGGATGAAGCTCTCCGAGAATCCGGTCTTCCTGGCCACCGCCGTGATGAGCTCCTTGTCGTAGAAGGTGATACCCAGCTCCTCCGACAACTGCTTGGCGATGAGCCGCCCGCCGGAACCGTACTCCCGGCCGATGGTGATGACAACGTGCTTCATAAGGACACCTCCTATCCTGCCTCTATTATAATACAAACCGGCCGGTTCGTCAAAGCGGATTTTCTCAACCCCAGCCGAATGTCCCGCCGGCAGAGTACTTGGAGGGCAGTACGGTGTCGATGGCGATTTTGTCCACGTCCCCGTTCTCCCACAGGCGGAGCAGATCGTCAGCCTCGGCGTACACCAGCGCGCCGGTCACCTCCACGCCGTTGGCCTCCACATAGGCGGCGGCCTCCGCGAAATAGCTCTGATAGTAGTCCGCCCAGACCTCGCCCCCAGCAGGGCCTCTATTGCCTGAGGCCGGTCGTTCACATAGGCCAACAGGCTACGGAACCGCTGTTCATAGGCCACGCCCACGGCCCGCTCCAGACTGGCCTGGGCCCAGTTAAACATGGGATAGTCCTCCCAGTCGGGACTGAAGCCGCTGCCCCGCGCATCCAGCATGGGGAATCCCAGCATGCTCTCCTCCCCGTACGGACGCCCGCCCACAGAAAGCGGATACCGCTGTACTCCTGCTGCTCCTCCAGCCAGTACAGCTTTACGGGGTTCAGATGCTCCGGAAAATGCACCCACGCCGCCACATAGGAGGTGCCGGGCAGCTCGCGCAGGTAGTCCGGGGTGTGGCGGCTGAATTCCAGTTTATCACTGACGCGCCCGCTCTCCGCCGACTCCATAATCTCCAGAATACTCCGCCCCGGACTGGAGTGCGCCCAGAATCCGTCTGCATGGGGGCCCAGCTCGCCGCTCCGCTGGCTCGTCTCCCCGGTGAGCCACGCCTCCGTCTCCACCGTGAGGGTGTAGCGCCCGAACCCCTCCGGCTGCGCCGAGGCGGCTGTCACCGTCGCCCCCGGGGCGATCAGGCTGTAAAGGGCAGTAAGATCCACCGCCACGTCCTGACTCTCCACGCGCAGATAGCGCTCCGCTTCCTCCGGCGGCAGGTCTCCGATGCCGATCACCTCCACGCCGTTCTCCTTTACAAGAGAGGCCGGCGCGCGATCTTCCATTCCGCCCACCGTGTAGGCGTTTGGCTGATAGTACAGGGACGACACCAGGGGCTGACCACGAAGCGCACCCCCAGCAGGACGGCCAGCACGATGCAGGCCGCCCACACCGCCGTCCGCCGCAGGCGGCGGTTTACCTTCTTCTGAATATGCCGTACCTCTCCGGCGGGGGCCTGCGTCTCCGCCGCCCCCGCGTCCTCCACCTGCTCGGCCAGGTAGTCGGCAATGGCCTCGCTCTTCTCCAGCTCGGCCTCCACCATGGCCCGCTCCTCCTCGCTGGCCTGCCCGGCCCGGTATTTGTCCAGCAGTTCCCGAAATGTCATATCTGTCCCTCCAATCTGCTCTTCAGCTTCTTCCGCGCCCGGCACAGCAGGGTGCGGGCCGCTCCGGGTGAGTCCCATGGCCTCCCCCGCCTCCTTCAGGGAGAGCCCTCCGTAGTAGTGGAGGGTGACGATCTCCCGATCCACCGGGGAGGGGCCTGCACCGCCCGGTAGACGGCCCGGCGCCGCTCCTCCTGGAGCAACTCCTCCAGCACGTCTCCCTCCGCCGCCAGCTCTGGGCCGGGCGGCTCCGGGGCCAGGCGGCGGCTGCGCCTGATCCAGCCACAGGTTGCGGCACACCTTATACAGCCAGCTCCGCCACCCGGCGTCCGCCCCGTCCAGGGCCAGCAGGGCGCGGCAAAAGGCCTCCGCGGTCAGATCCTGGGCCTGGGCCTCGTTCTGGCACAGGGAATAGGCGTAGAGATACAGCTCTCCGGCATAGCGCCGGTACAGCTCCTCCAGCGTGCGCGGCTCCACTCCGCTCCCCCCTTTCTGTCTATACAACGTCTCAGCCGAAAAAAGGTTACACCCTTCCCGGCATCTTGCATCACTCAATTCATTTTTGCAGAACAGCCCGATTTTCCGGTGGCTTTCCCGTCATTTTTGCAATTTTATTTTTTTCTCTTGCATTTCTAGAGAAAACAGATTATAATAGCTCCATCGTGGAAGCGCGGCTCCCCGCGTTCATCGCTCAAATTCGGCCGCCTGCCGGGCAGGCCACGCAAAGGGTTTGGCAATATGGCATTTACCTTTACCAATTCGTATCTCCAGGGTGTCTATGAAGATGTCTGCAAAAGAATGCCCACGAGCCGGAGTTCCTTCAGGCCGTCGGCGAGGTGCTGGAGTCCCTCCAGCCCGTGGTGGAGCAGAACCAGCGGCTGGCCAAGTCCGGCGTCATCGACCGGATTGTGGAGCCGGAGCGCAGCCTGCTGTTCCGCATCTCCTGGGTGGACGACCACGGCCGGGTGCAGGTCAACCGCGGCTACCGGGTGCAGTTCTCCACCGCCATCGGCCCTCCAAGGGCGGCCTGCGGTTCCACCCTCCGTCAACCTGTCCATCATCAAATTCCTGGGCTTCGAGCAGGTGTTCAAGAACTCCCTGACCGGCCTGCCCATGGGCGGCGGCAAGGGCGGCGCGGACTTTGACCCCAAGGGCAAGAGCGACAACGAGGTTATGCGCTTCTGCCAGTCCTTTATGACCGAGCTGCAGCGCCACATCGGCCCCGACACCGATGTGCCCGCCGGTGATATCGGCGTGGGAGCCCGCGAGATTGGCTACCTGTTCGGCCAGTACAAGCGCATCCGCAACGAATTCAACGGCGTGCTCACCGGCAAGGGCCTGAGCTACGGCGGCTCCCTGGCCCGCACCGAGGCCACCGGCTACGGCCTGTGCTACTTCGCCGACGAGATGCTCAAGGCCGCCGGAAAATCCTTCCAGGGCCAGAGCGTGGTGATCTCCGGCTCCGGCAACGTGGCCATCTACGCCAACCAGAAGGCCACCGAGCTGGGCGGCAAGGTCATCGCCATGAGCGATTCCAACGGCTATATTGTAGACGAAAACGGCATTGACTACAAGGTGATCCAGGAGATCAAGGAGGTCAAGCGCGCCCGCATCAAGACCTATCTGGACTATGTACCCACTGCCAAGTATTTCGAGGGCTGCCAGGGCATCTGGACGGTACCCTGCGGCATCGCCCTCCCCTGCGCCACCCAGAACGAGCTGCCCCTGGAGGCCAAGGCCCTGGTGGAGCACGGCTGCTTCGCCGTGGCCGAGGGCAACATGCCCTCCACCCCCGAGGCGGTGGCCTGGTTCCAGGAGCACGGCGTCCTCTTCGCCCCCGCCAAGGCGTCCAACGCCGGCGGCGTGGCCACCTCCGGTCTGGAGATGAGCCAGAACTCCATGCGCCTGAGCTGGAGCTTCGAGGAGGTTGACCAGAAGTTGCACACCATCATGCGCAACATCTACCACAACGCCGCCAACGCCGCCGCCGAGTACGGCATGGAGGGCAATCTGGTGGCCGGCGCCAACATCGCGGGCTTCATGAAGGTGGCCGACGCGATGATCTGGCAGGGCGTGAGTTACTAAAAGGCTTCTGCCTTCTGAGACCCGTCGGCCACCGGAACCCCATCGCAAGATGGGGCGGCGCGGCAAGCGCCGTACAAGCGTTTTCGCCAGAGGCGAAAACCTTGGCGCAGAGGCAATTCATTTGCCCCGAGCATGTGAAGGCCACAGGGTTCCCAAAACACCCTGTGGTTTGTGAGCGCCGACGCGATGATCTGGCAGGGCGTGAGCTACTAAAGGCTTCTGCCTTCTGAGACCCGTCGGCCACCGGAACCTCATCGCAAGATGGGGCGGCGCGATAAGCGCCGTACAAGCGTTTTCGCCAGAGGCGAAAACCTTGGCGCAGAGGCAATTCATTTGCCCCGAGCATGTGAAATAGACACAGAAAAAAGCAGGTGTCCCGGCGGGACACCTGCTTTTATTCATATTCCCGGTTCGGTTCGATGTACCGCTGAATCCACGCCTTGTACCCGGCGTCCCCGCCCCCGCCTGACAGCCGAAATAACAGCTATACATGGCCTCGAAATCGTCCCGGTATAGCACGGCGGTCCGGTAGCTGTCCCAAAATGAGCTCAGCGGCTTTCCCTTTCTGCGACCAACCTGCTCAGCATACGAAATGCCGTCCGCTCCGCCTTGTCCTCTGCCTGGGGGGAAGCCAATATTTTTTCCTGGGAGATGTCGTCCTCTCCATAGGTAAAGATGCCCTCGGCAGAGATCGGAGAGCTTTTATTCTTTTGGTAGCAGGCTGCGCAATAGCGGAGGGCAACCATATGGCGATATGCCTCATAAGACCGGAACGCCTCGCTGATTCCCGGCCAGCTTCCCAGAATCTCCACGAGGGCCTCATACTCGGCACAGACCAGACGGTAGGCCGGACAGGTTTCCCGCATGTAGTCCTTGCGTTCGTTTAATAGCTCCTCTATTTCCAACATTAAAGTCACCCCCCATATAGACTATAGCATTATCTAATGTAAAAGTCTATAGTTTTATAGTCTGGTTACCCTAGTATCTAATCATTACATTAGATAGTGAGGGCATAGACTATGATTAAGTTAGATATTCTCTCCCTGTTAAAAGCAAAAGGAAAAAGTAAGTATTGGCTGTATAAGCAGCTCGGTATGAGCTATCAAAATTTTAATCGAATGGTCAACAATGAAACAAAGTCCATCCGTTATGAAAACATTGAAGCAATGAAACACTGTATTCATTATCGACTTTGACGAATCCTGATTTTTTGTTATACTATAAGCACCTTGTTTCTGGCAGGGACTCGCCCAACCATGTAGGGGCGGCCTTTATGGCCGCCGCGGGCGACCACAAGGGTCGCCCTACGCCGCTATGCGTTGGGCCGGGTGCCACGACTGTCTCCCTTCCGCGTAGGGGCCGACGCCCCAGGGCGGTCTCTCTCGCCCCTCTGGGGTAATTCACCTTCTGCCCACATCGGCCCGCCTTATGCCGGACTGGCGCATCTTCCACATGACCCCTTTTGGTATCTGTTTTCTTGTCCTGCCTCCGGCGGGCCCCTTTCTGGACGGCCAGAAAGGGGCCAAAGAGCCGGTTAAGGCGGGGGATGCCGATTTCCCCCGCCTTAACAATCCACCCTTGAAACGGCCAAGAAGGGGCGATTCCCCTTCTTGGAACTTCCCCCAAGTCGTTCTATCGGTAGCTTTCCGGCGGCGGGGGCTTACTCCGTAACACCCCCGCCGCTCCGGCCTATATGGAAAGGTTGGCCCTAGAACTGCAAGGGCGGTATAAAACCGGTGCGCTGGATTGCCGCACCCATTCCCCCAACTTCAACAGAGAGGTAACACCATGATCGAATTCAAAACATTCCCCTGCCCATCGGCGGCGGAGAGCAGCTCCGCAAGCGGGCCGCCAGACTCCTGGGGCTGAACCCCGGCCAGCTCCGCTCCCTCACCCTGGCCCGGCAGTCCATCGACGCCGCAAAATCCGACGTGCACTATGTCTGCACCGTCCATGTGGAGGTGGACAACGAGGCCCGGATCATGGCCCGCTGCCGGGACAAAAACGTGAGCCTCCATGCAGAGCGGCCTTACGCCTTTCCGCCGGTACGGCGGACCTCCCCCCTGCCGCCGGTGGTGGTAGGCATGGGCCCCAGTGTTCGCCGCCCTCTTTTTAGCCCGGAACGGGGTCATCCCCATTGTGCTGGAGCGGGGCCGTCCGGTGGAGGAGCGGACGGCGGACGTGGAGCGCTTCTGGGCCACGGGGTGCTGGACACCACCTCCAATGTGCAGTTCGGCGAGGGGCGCGGGCACCTTCTCCGACGGCAAGCTGACCACCGGCACCCACGACCCCGCATCTCCACGGTATTCCGGACGCTGGTGGAGGCGGGCGCCCCGGCGGACATCCTCTACCAGCACAAGCCCCACATCGGCACCGACATTCTCCGGGACGTGGTGCGCAATGTGCGGCGGGAGCTGCTGGCCCTGGGGTGCGACGTGCGTTTCGGGCACCGGCTGGCGGGCCTGGACGTGCGGGACGGCGTCCTGCGGGCCGTTGCGGTGGACGGTCCCGGCGGCCGGTACGACCTGCCCTGCGACGCGCTGGTGCTCTCCCCGGACACTCCGCCCGCGACACTTTCCAGATGCTGCTGGACGCCGGAGTGCCCATGGCCCCAAGCCCTTCGCCATCGGGGTACGCATTGAGCATGCGCAGGCCGCCCTGTCGGAGGCCCAGTTTGGCCCGGCGTGGGAGCGGCTGCCCGCGGCGGACTACAAGCTGGCCTGCCATCTGCCCACGGGCCGGACCGCCTTCACCTTCTGCGTCTGCCCCGGCGGACAGGTGGTGGCCGCCGCCTCGGAGGAGGGGCGGCTGGTGACCAACGGCATGAGCTGCCGCGCCGGGACGGGGCCAACATCAACGGCGGCTTCCTGGTGGGGTGTCCCCCGCCGACTTTGGCTCGGAGCACCCCCTGGCGGGGGTAGAATTCCAGCGTCGCTGGGAGGCGGCGGCCTACACCCTGGGCGGCGGCGGCTTCCGCGCCCCGGCCCAGACGGTGGCCGACTTCCTGGCCCGGCGGCCCTCCACGGCCCTGGGGCGCATCACCCCCACCTACCGCCCCGGCGTCACCCGGGCGGAGCTGGACCGCTGCCTGCCCGGCTACGTGGCCGACACCCTGCGGGGTGCCCTCCCCCTCTTCGACCGCAAGCTCCGCGGCTTTGCCGCGCCGGAGGCCGTGCTCACCGGCGTGGAGAGCCGCTCCTCCTCTCGGTACGCATCCTCCGGGCGAGGACTTTCAGTCCCCATCCGGGGCCTTTACCCCTGCGGCGAGGGGGCTGGGTACGCGGGCGGGATTACCAGCGCGGCCGTGGACGGCATTCGGGTCGCCGAGGCCATTGCTTCCAAATAAGCATATTTTTTACATAAAAACCCCATTTTGGCGCATAATAACGCCAGAATGGGGATTATTATGGTCTTTCACAATTTCGTATGATACTGTAAAAGTCCAATTCTGTCGAAAAGTGAGGGATTTTGAAGCGATGGCTCGAAAAAAAGTAGAAACTAATATTTCTTTTGACGAAATGCGACAGAAATACTATGTCTGCATGGATTACGGCCTGGATGAAACCGGCAAGCGAGTGAAGAAGTACAAGACCTACCCCACGCTGGCCCAGGCCCGCCGGGGCCTGCGCGATTTTCAGACGGAACAGGACACCCACCAGACCGTGGCCCCGCTCCATGACCTTGGATCAGTGGCTGGAATACTGGATGGAGGAGGTCATTCAGCCCAACCGGGCCGCCACCACCATCTACGGCTACCGCAAGATCATCGACAACCACCTGTCCGACGCGCTGGGCTCCGTCCCCATCCAGAAGCTGACGCCCCAGCATCTCCAGCAATACTACTCCATGCTCATGCGGGACAAGGGCCTGTCGGCCAATACGGTACGGCGGCACCACGATCTGCTCTCCTGCGCCCTGCACATGGCGCTCCGGCAGGACATCATTCTCCGCTGTCCCACAGAGCGGGTGGAGCCGCCCCGGGTCATCCCCCATGAGGCCCGATTCTACACCCCGGCGGAGCTCAAGCGGCTGTTCGGCCTGGTGGAGGGCCACTGGCTGGAGCTGATCGTCAAGCTGGCGGGCAGCCTGGGCCTGCGTCGGGAGGAGATCTGCGGCCTGCGGTGGAGCAGCGTGGACTTCGAGCTGCGCAAGCTCCACATCAAGGAGGCCCGCACCGCCGCCGGGGCGGAGATCGTGCAGAAGGAGACCAGAACCGCTCCTCCAACCGCATCCTCCACATGAGCGACGATCTCTACCGCCTGCTGCGGCGGGAGCGCGCCCGGCAGGCCGAGCGCAGGCTGGCCCTGGGGGACGCCTGGCCGGACACCGGCATGGTGGCGGTGGACGCCAAGGGTAACCCCTACTCCCCCAACGCCGTATCTCTGGCCTTCACCCGCTTCATCCAGGCCCACCACCTGCCCAAAATCACCCTTCACGGCCTGCGCCACACCTTCGCCACCGTGGCCTCCGCCCAGGGCGCGCCCTGTTCGACATCGGCAAGGCCCTGGGCCACTCCACCCCCGCCACCACGGTCAAGATCTACACCCACCTGCTGGATCAGAACCACACCGCCACCCTGGACCGGGTGGCAAATGCGCTGAAATAACGCGAGGGGCGCGGATGAAAAACATCCGCGCCCCTGGCGCACAAAAATGGTACAATCCATGCAATCATCCGCCCTCCTCAGGTGTGTATAGGGCAGAAAGGGAGAGCCATGGCCGACCAGCTCCGGGGGGCCCTCTTTTCCTACGCAGTGGAACACTATCTGGACACCGTATACCGCGCGGCCTTCCACGCCGCCCCCTCGCCCAGGACGCCGAGGACGTGACCCAGGAGGTCTTTGAGGCCCTGCTCCGCAGCGGCAAGCGCTTCCGGGAGCCCGAACACCTGCGGGCCTGGCTGCTGCGGGTCACCGTCAACAAGTGCAAAACCTCTACCGGGCCAAGCGCCGGACGGAGGTGCCCTGACAGAGGCCATTCCCGCCCGGAGGCGGCGGAGCCCTCCGTCCTGGACGAGGTGCGCGCCCTGCCCGCGCCCTACCGCAGTACCCTCTACCTCCACTACTTTGAGGGCTATACCGCCGCGGAGATCGGGAGGATACTGGGCGCCAAGCGGAACACGGTGCTCTCCTGGCTGGCCCGGGGGCGGCAGGCCCTGCGGGAGCGGATGATCGGAGGCTTTGACGATGCATAAATCAGACTATCTGGCCCAGGTGGAGGCCCTCCGCGCCTCCCCGGAGCTGCGGGCCCGGGTGGCCGGGCTGGCCGGGACGCCCGCCCGCCGCCGGAGACTCCGCCCCTGGATGGGGGTGTGCGCCTGCCTGGCCGTCCTGCTGCTGGGGGGAACCCTGCTGCTGCCGCGGCTGGGGGGCAGCTCCGCCGGCGGAGGCGGCCACGCCGGTGGGAGCATCTTCCAGTCCTACGCCGGGCCGGTCTTTCCCCTGACCACCCTGGGGGACGCCGGGCTCACCGCCCGCCGCACCATCACACTGGACTTCGCTCCCTGGGGCGACGGGCACACCACCGACATCGACGTCACCGACTCCTATGTGCTCACCAATCCCACCGACACCGACCAGAGTGTCACCCTGGTCTACCCCTTTTCCGGCAGCTTCTACGCCCTCTATCCCCCACCCTGACGGCGGACGGTACGGCGCTGGGCCGTCATCCGCCCGGCGTGGGCGGGAGCCAGAGTCTGGAGTCCTGGGAGGAGTACGCCGCCCTGGTGGAGGAGAACGATCTGGCGGCGGCCCACGCCGAGATCTCCGCCCTGGACACGCCGGTGACGGTCTACGCCTTCACCGACCTCACCCGGCCGGAGAGCGACGCTGCGGCCCCACCCTGGCGGTGACCTACCCTGGTCGGAGGACGCCCCGCCGTGCTGACTTACGGCTTTCACGGCAGCTCCATTGACCGGGAGGCGGGGTGGGCCCGGCGCAGCTTCTCCCTGCCCGAGCCGGACTCCCCACGCCCAGGACCCCCGCCTGCTCATCGCGGTGGGCGGCGCTCTGGAGGACTATACCCTCCAGGGCTACCGGGACGGGGGCTGCGACCCCGGCGGGGAGCTGGACGGGGTGAGCGCCGCCGTCACCCGGTACGAGTCCACTCTGAGGAAGTGCTGAACGCCCTCTGTCCCTCCCCGGATACCCTGGCCCACAAGTACGGCGGCGAGACGGACGCCGCGTCCCTCTCCAGGGAGGTATTTTTTGACACCCTTTGCCGGGGCTTGGGCACGGCGGTGCCGGCAGACATGACCATGCTGGAGGATGTGTTCTCCTGGGTCAACATACAGGAGCGCATCTTCTATACGGAGGCCGCCCTCACGATTCCCGCCGGGGAAAGCGTCCAGGTGGAGGCCGCCCTGCCCAAGGAGGCCAGCTTTGACTTCGCCTGCGCCCACACGGAGAACCGGGGCATTTACGGCTATGATCTGGTAACGCGGCTGGGCTCCACCCTCTCCTTCACGTGCCAGACCGCCGCGCTGGCCCACACGGAGCAGATTGCCATCGTCCGTCAGAACTTCGGCTTTGATCTGGCGGCGGGACTTACTTCCGTGCCGCTGGCCCCGGACCAGGAGCACTACTATCTGGAGGTGCGCCGGATCAAATAAGAGGAATCCCCGGCGCAGCCGGGGATTCCTCTTTATTCTTTACGCCAGCTTCCGGTTGGGTCGCATGAAGAGCCACTCGGACACGCCCTTGCGAATCACATCGTGCAGCAGGCACTTGGGCTGGAAGCCCAGGGATTGATAGAGCCGCTTGGCCCCGTATTGAACTGGCTGGTCATGATGAACATATTGGGATAGTTCTTTTCCTCCATAACCCCGATGAAAATTTTGACCAGATCCGTGCCGATGCCCTGGCCCCGGTACTTCTTTTTCACGCCCAGCAGATTCAGATAGGGCAGGCCGGCCAGGCCGTTCCGGTCATATACATGACGCCCACGGCCTCGTCCCCGGGCTCATGGCTACATAGAGATCGCCGTCCGCCATCGCACGGAGCAGGTTCTCATTCAGGCTGTCCCCTCGGCGAAGTAGGCGTCGTACAGCTTGGAGCCATAAAGACCTCCCGATACTCCTCGAGCCGCTCAGGCACGCCCTTTACCAGTGTAAACTTCATCTCCGAACACACTTCTTTCGGATGGATTTGAGGTCACCGCTCCGCAAGCGGCGCATAATCCGCGTGGTTCCCCACATACTTGTAGGCCGGGCGGATGATTTTGCCCATGTTGATGAGCTCCTCGATACGGTGGGCGCTCCATCCGGCCACCCGGGCCATGGCAAAGAGGGTATAGAGCTCCAGGGGCAGATCCAGCATGTGGTAGACAAAACCGGAATAAAAGTCCACATTGGCGGATACGCCCTTATACATCTTCCGCTCCCCGGCGATGATCTCGGGGCCCAGCCGCTCCACCAGGGAGTACAACTCATACTCCTCCGTACGGCCCTTCTCCCGGGACAGCTTCTCCACAAAGGAGTGGAGCAGGTTGGCACGGGGGTCGGAGAGAGAGTAGACCGCGTGGCCCATACCGTAAATGAGGCCAGCTCTGTCAAATGCCTGCTTGTCCAGCAGGGCCTGGAGGTAATGGCGCACCTCGTCCTCGTCCTTCCAGTCCTTCACCTGCTCTTTCATGTCCTCAAACATTCAGAATGACCTTGATGTTGGCGCCGCCGTGCTTGGAGCCTTCAGTGAGGCCAGGGCGGCCGCCATGCAGGAGTAGGTGTCCGTCCCGGAGGAGGTGACCACATGGGTGGTGAAGGTAGAGTTATTGCCGCCGCCGTGTTCGGCATGAAGGGTAAGGCAGATGTCCAGCACGTGGGCCTCCCAGAAGGGTAGGAGGAGTCAGGCCGCAGCAGGGGAGGATGTTCTCCGCCGTGGACAGCTCCGGCTGGGGGCGTGTATGTAAAGGCTGTTCCCGCTCTTGTAGGTGTAGGCCTGGTAGCCGTAGACGCTGAGTACCGGGAACAGGGCGATGAGCTGGAGACACTGGCGCATGACGTTGGGCAGGGGAGATATCGTCGCACCGCTCGTCATAGGAGGCCAAGTTCAGCACGCTGCGGGCCAGGGAATTCATAATATCCTGGCTGGGCGCCTTCAGAATGACATCCCGCACGAAGTTGCCGGGCAGGGTACGGTAGTAGGCCAGCTGGTTTTAAAGCTCTCCAGCTCCGCCGCGTTGGGCAGGCGGCCCAGCAGGAGCAGATAGGCGGTCTCCTCAAAGCCGAACCCCCCTCCTTCAGCGCCCCCGCCAGCTTCTCTACATCAATGCCGCGGTAGTAGAGCTTGCCGTCGCAGGGGATCTCCTGCCCGTCCACCATTTTTGGCGATGATGTCGGAGATCTCGGTCAGGCCCGCCAGAACGCCCTTGCCGTTGAGGTCGCGGAGGCCGCGCTTGACGTCGTATCTCACATAGTCCCCCGCGTCAATGCTGCTGTTTTGCAGGGACTGGGCCGCCAGCGCTTCAATCTCAGGGGTGATATCGCAGTAGTTTGGATTGCTCGCCATAGAAAACCTCCATTCTTCCGCTCTGCCTTGCGTACCGCAGAACGCCTTTGTGAAATGTGCATCTCTCCAATATAATCCAGTATAACATGTAATTGTTACCAGAATATGAATCCACACATAAAGTTTGATTCAAAACGGTGGACTTGGTCCACCGTTTCTTCAGAAGAGATCCCGTTTTTTAGTATAATAGCCACCACCAGGATCACCACGCCGGACAGGGCCAGCGGGAACCACCAGAACTGGTCCAGGGGCAGATTGGCTACGTTCATCCCGTAGAAACTGAAGAAGATATTTGGGATGGTCAGCAGGATGGTGATGGAGGTCAGCACCTTCATGATCACGTTCAGATTGTTGGAGATGACGGAGGCGAAAGCGTCCATCATGCCAGAGATGATGGAGGAGTAGATGTTAGCCATCTCGATGGCCTGGCGCACCTCAATGAGCACGTCCTCCAGCAGGTCGTGGTCCTCTTCATATAGGGTGATGATGCGGCCCCGGAGAATCTTTTCCAGGGTCACCTCATTGGCCTTGAGCGAGGTGTTGAAGTAGACCAGTGACTTTTCCAGATCCAGGAGCTGAATGAGCTCCTTGTTTCGCTTGGACTTGTAGAGCTGCCGCTCCATGTAGTTGTAGATCTTGTCAATCTGCTTCAGGTACTGAAGGAAGCGTTTGGCAACCTGCAACAGCATATAGAGAATGAAGCTGGTGCGCTTCTGGGTCTCGGCAAACCGCACCAGTCCGTCCTGGAAGTCCATCAGAATGGAGGTCTCCTTCAGGCAGACGGTGATGATGTGCTTGTCGGTGACGATGATGCCCAGGGGCAGAGTGGAGTACACCACCGCGTCATCCTTCTCCACGGCGGGCACATCGATGATGATGAGGGTCTGTCCGTCCTCGGTGTCGATCCGGGAGGTCTCCTCCTCGTCCAGGGCGGCCCGGAGGAAGGAGGGCTCCACGCCCAACGTCACCGCTACGGTGTTCAGCTCGTCCTCGCTGGGATAGCTCAGGTTCACCCAGCAGCCGTCCTGCACGGAATCCAGCCGGGTCATTTTTCCTTGAATCGTTTTAAAAATAGAGAGCAACGATCTCACGCCTTTCTCGGCGCGGGCCCCTCAAAGGGTATAAAACCCCGCACGCATTTGTCTTTGCCGCCTGTGCGGAAAATATCCTTCCTGCACAGGCCAAGCGGCGACACGGCGTGCGGGTCTACCGGACGGGCCGGTCAGCCGCAGAGCCAATGCGCCGCGCTCCATATGGGACATTCTCGACTCACAGGGTCACCGCTCACAGCGCATATCACTCCTTTTCCAGTATTGTCATTTGCTTTTTTATTATAAGCCCGTCCGGCGCAGATTGCAAGTAAAACGTCCGTTAAGGTGCATCCGTCCTATAAACCGGACCATTTTCGCTTTGATCTCTCTGGATCATTTTAAAATGATCCAGAGAGATCCCGGATTGACAGGTCGATCGACTTTTGCTATACTGGGTCGGAAGGACGGTGAAAACATGCCCAAGACAATCGGAATTATCGACGCGGACCTGCTCGATAACGGGACCCGTCACCCCAACCTGGCTCTCATGAAAATCAGCGGCTATCAAAAGGAGCTGGGCAACGACGTCACCCTGCTGGAGGATTACTACTCCATTCCCAAATACGACGAGGTATATCTTTCCCGGGTATTTGATTTTACCAACGTACCCATTGATCCCAAGAACTACCCCAATCTGCACATTGGAGGCACCGGCTTTTCTGGATGACCGCCCCGGACCTTCCCTGGAGGTCGAACACCATATGCCCGACTACCACCTCTACGACGAATAGGTGGGCAGGCAGATCGCCCGGGGCATCAAGCCCCAGACCTACAGCGACTACATGGATTACAGCATCGGCTTTACCACTCGGGGCTGCTTCCGCAAGTGCCCCTTCTGTGTCAACCAGAAGTATGACCATGTGTTCCGCCACTCTCCGGTGAAGGAGTTCTTCGACCCTCCCGCAAGCACATATATCTGTGGGACGACCAGTTTTCGGCTTTCCCAAGTGGCAGGAGGTGCTGGACGAGCTGGATGAAACCGGCCGCCGCTTTCAGTTCCGCCAGGGCCTGGATGTGCGTGTGATGACCGAGGAGAAGGCCAGGCGGCTGGCGAACGTGAAGTATCACGGGGACTATATCTTCGCCTTCGACCACATCAACGAGGCCGAACAGGTGGTGCGCGGCCTGAAAATTTGGCGGAGACACTCCGACAAGTCCACCAAGCTCTACGTGCTCTCCGGCTATGAGTCCCAGGGCGCGGAGGAGATCGCCTCCATCTTTGAGCGCATCCGTATCCTGATGGAGTACCAGTGTCTGCCCTACATCATGCGCCACGAGTACTACAACCGCTCTCCTTACAAAGGGATGTTCATCACCCTGGCCCGCTGGTGCAACCAACCCAGCTTTCTCAAAGAAGAGCTTCCGGCAGTTCTGCGAGGCCAACGGCCTGACCAGCTCCGCTTTCCGCTACATGTCTGAGTTCGAGCACGACCACCCCGATATTGCGAAGCAGTATTTTGATATCCGTTTCGACCGGCACGGCGCGTAAGGCCTGTTCCCTTCCCATACGTCCCAGCATCGGAATTTCAAGGCCGTGTGCCGCGTTTGGCGGCACACGGCCTTTTCCCCTTCTGCACGGCTATGGACGGAGGAAGGGAAATAATTCATCCCCAGTTCGATGTAAATGCGTTGCTTGAGCAGCTCATACCGGTCCGCAATCGCCCCGTTTTCATAGCCCACTTCAATACCATGACCGGGGGAAATCAGCTTGGCCTTCATGTCGTCCCGGATATACCGCCCCGAAAAGACAATAATGGACGGGATGGGGCCGCCATACAGTCGTCCAGGGCGTAGCTCAGCTTCTCGAAAGCCGAACCGCTGGTCTCCTGGAGCTTGGCCTCGATGGCCATGGAGCGGCAGTTCTGGGGGTTCATGATCACGATATCCAGCTTACGGGGTGTGCCGATAAAGCGCCAGCCGATGTATTTCTCCTCCTCGACCGCCAGTCCTTCGCCCCAGCCTCGGATATACTCTGCCAGAGCATGCCGGAAGTTGTTCCCGTTGTTGGGCATATAATCCCTCCTCCCATGTTCTTCCTCCATCATAGTGGATCCCATTTCCCGGGTCAATAGGCTTCCGGCCGCCAAACTAGAAAGCGCTGCGGAACATCAGCCCCGCAGCGCGCCGTCCTGGTTCTGTCCGGCACCGGTTCCGTCTGCCGCCCTCCGAACCTGCAAAGCAGAGAGCATGCTAATACCCAGCAAAATATGACCAATGCCCGAGATTCCGGAAATGGAGGCATCCATTCCTCGGCTCAACTCATTTCCCAGCACCTGGCTCATCCCCGCAGAAAGAATCCCAGCCCTGTGATATTGAGACCTAGTTGATAGACCAGCAGGAACTTCCAGCTGTTTCGGCTTGAGAAGGCAAATGTCTTTTCCAGCAGCATCAGGATAAGAAAAACACCATTCCCAGTGCAAAATAGTGGGTATGCAGGAAAGACAGAGAGGTTCTGCCCGCAAAGCCGCTGAATTTGGTAAACTCCTATAAAATACGCCCAATGCCATGGCAATCACCGCATAGACCATGGCCAACGTCGCAAAATGCCGCGCCAGTAAAATCTCTTTTTATTCATCCGTACATACTCCTATCACAGCGGATACCGGAATTGGGTCCTCCGCCTATCGCCGGTTCATACAATCAGAAAGGGCGGAGCGAAGGCTCCGCCCTTTTCCGTATTCTGCTTGATTAGCCGAAGTACCGCTTCAGCAGGCCCTCGAACGCCTTGCCGTGACGGGCCTCGTCGCGAGCCATCTCGTGCACGGTGTCGTGGATGGCGTCCAGGTTCAGCTCCTTGGCCTTCTTGGCCAGCTCAAACTTGCCCATGGTGGCCGTTCTCGGCATCCACACGCATCTCCAGGTTCTTCTTGGTAGAGTCGGTCAGAACCTCGCCCAGCAGCTCGGCGAACTTGGAAGCGTGCTCGGCCTCCTCGTAAGCGGCCTTCTCCCAGTACAGGCCGATCTCGGGGTAGCCCTCGCGGTGGGCAACGCGGGCCATGGCCAGGTACATACCGACCTCAGAGCACTCACCCTGGAAGTTCTCGCGCAGGCCCTGGAGGATCTCCTCGGGAGCGCCCTTGGCCACGCCCACCACGTGCTCGGCGGCCCAGGTCTTGTCGCCGCCCTGGAGCACAAACTTCTCCTTGGGGGCCTTGCAGATGGGGCAGAAGTCGGGAGCGGAATCTCCCTCATGGACGTAACCACAGACAGAGCAAACCCACTTTTTCATGATGTAATTCCTCCTGTTTATTTTAATAATGATATTTTATTGCTATGTGGCAGAAGTTCTAATCAGTAATGATTATCATTTCTGTTTATAAGATAGCACAACTTAACTTTTCGTCAAGTCCTTTTTCGAATTTCAGGAAATTTTTTCGCATCTGCTCCCCGAACCGTATCCTCCAGCTCCCCATACGTAAACAGGGCGTTGAGCACCTCCAGCAGGGCGTTGGGGGAGAGCCGTTCGGGCAGTTCCAGCCGGTGGAGCAGCTCCTTCCGCCGCTCCGCCGCCCCCGGCCCGCCGGACAGGCCCAGCGCCATCAGATCTGCCTTGGTGATAGCATGGCGTTTGGGGGCGGCCTCCCCCGTCTCGTCCAGGAAGGTGGCCCCGCCCGGCGCAACGCCGCCTCCAGTACCTCGGGGCGCATACCCTCCACCCCAGCTTGCCCTCCTTGCCACCCCGGCGCTTGCGGCGCTCCTTGCCGTACACGTCGGGCACATAGGCGTGCTTCACCTGCTCGGGCGGGATGCTCCCCTTCAGGTGGCTGCGGATGACAAAGCCCGCTCCGTCCGTGTCGGTGAGGACGATCAGTCCCGCTTCTCCGCCAGGCGGCGCAGGAGGGCCAGGCGTTCCTTATCCTTGAAAATACCGAAGCCGGAGGTCTCCACGATCACCGTGTCCACCATCTGGGAGAGGGTGTTCTTGTCGTAACGGCCCTCGACCACGATGGCCTCCCTGATGCGCAGCATGTCATCCCCACCCCAGGCAGGCGTAGCCCGCGTACCAGCCGGAGCCCAGATATTCGGTGTAGAGCACGCCGGGGCGGGCGCTCCCCCGCCAGGGCACGGAGTACACCCCAGCCGGTCCAGCGGCTCGCTGGACAGCCAGGCCGCCGCCTTCTCCCCGCAGGGACAGCACCGCGGCCCCGTCCTCCATCCGGACGGACTCCAGCGCCGCCCGTCCAGGGCACCGGCCCCAGAGCGCCGGCGTCCAGCTCCCCCTCCGCGGCGGAGCGCAGGGCAGCCAGCTCGTCCCGCCGCACCGCCAGCAGGCGCTTGGCCTCCCGGCGGATGTGCTCGATCTGGTTTTGCGGCCGCCGGCGAGATACCAGCCCGCGGCCCCACGGCCGCAGCGGCGGCCACTCCCAACAGCGTCTTCTTTCATCGCTTACGCTCCTTTCTTGACGGCCAGCTCCATGAGCAGGCCGATCAGCAGCTCCTCGCCGTCCGCCCCGGTGGACTTCATGGCCAGATCGGTCTGGCCGCAGCGGAGCACCGCCCGGCGGCACCAGGGCAGGGAAAAGCGCCGGGCGGACTGCATGAGCCGCTCCGCCGGGTAGGCCGAGCGCATGCCCCACAGCTCCATGAGGTAGGGCACGCCCTTTCTGTGCTCGATGGCCAGGCGGGCGGTGTAGAGCTGGCGGAGCTGCTTGCCCAGCACCGCCAGCAGCTTGATGGGGGCCTCCTGCATGTGGAGCAGCTCCCCCAGCACCTCCGCCGCCTTGTCGAAGTTCCCGGCGGCGATGGCGTCGGTCATCTGGAACACCACCGCGTCCAGCTGGGGGTGGCCACGGCGTCGATATCCTGCCGGGTCACCCGGTGGTGGGCGGCGTAGGAACCGATTTTCCCGATCTCGGAGATCAGGTTGTTCATCAGATCGCCGCACAGGAAGATCAGGTACTTGGCGTCCTCGGTGCCGATGTCGTGGTCCATGGCCTTGAAGCGGCGGGAGATCCAGTCCACCAGATCCCCCTGCCCCTGGCGGTTGAAGGGCACCACGCTCCCCTTCTCCTTGAGCAGGGCGGCCAGCTTGGTGCGGGCGTCGGCCTTGTACTCGATGAGATCGTAGACAAACACCAGGCAGACGTAGTCGGGCAGCTCCCGGAGCACCGCCGCCAGGGCTTCCTTGTCCCCTTGTAAATATCGTAGTCGTTGACCACGATGAGGGTACGCTCGCTCATCATGGGCAGGCAGTCCACCAGCTGGGCCAGGGTTTTCACGTCAAACTCCTTTCCGCTGAGGGTGTGGAGGTTGAACTCCTCCATTCCGTCGGGCAGGAGCTTCTTTTTCAGCTGCCCCAGGTAGAAGTCCCGCAGGTAGGCCTCCTCCCCGTGAAACACGTAGAGGGTGCCGATGCTGCCCTCCTTGATGTCCTTTTTCAGCTTCTGGTAGGCCGCAGTGTCCGGCTTTGCTTTGGGCGGCATGGCAATTCTCCTTACTTTGCGGTAATAGTGACGGTGCCCGACCAGTCGGTGCGGTAGATCGCGCAGCCGGCGGCGGCCAGGCGCTCCAGGGTCTCGGGCGCGGGGTGCCCGTAGGTGTTGTAGCCCACGGAGATCACCGCCAGCTCCGGCCTCGTCCCCAGCAGCAGCTCCTCCGAGGTGGCATATTTGGAGCCGTGGTGCCCCGCCACCAGCAGCTCGAGATCGGGGAGCGACCCATATTTGATCAGCCGCTTCTCCACCGTGTCATTCATGTCGCCGGTGATCAGCCCGTCGAAGTCCCCGGCGGTGCACAGGACGGAGAGGCCCTCCTCGTTGGCCCCGCCGCTGCCCAGGGGCGCGTAAATGCGCAGGGCGGACTCCCCAAAGGTCACGTCGGCATCCTCCGCCAGAAAGAGGGTCTCAATCCCCTTTTCCTCCGCCAGCGCCGTGATCTCCCGGCGGAGGGGGTCGTCCTCCTCCACGTCGGGGAGCACCAGCAGCCCCACCTCCAGCCGCTCCAGCAGCTCCGGGATGCCGCCGGCGTGATCCTCGTGGTAGTGGGTGAGCACCACCAGATCAATCCGGCTCAGGCCCAGGGACTGGAAGTAGTCGGCGGCGGTGTCGCCGGGGTTGTCCGCCCCGGTGCCGCCGCAGTCCACCAGGGCGGCGCGCCCGCCGGAGAGCAGAGCCACCGACAGGCCCTGTCCCACGTCCAGCACCGAGACGGTGAGCCGCCCGGCGGTGTGGGACGCGGCCTGGAACACCAGGGCCGCGCACAGTCCGGCCGTCCCCAGGCCCAGGGGTACCAGAGGCCGCTTTTTCTCCCCCCGCCCGAGCAGATAGAGCAGCAGCAGGGCGTAGACCAGCGCCAGCCAAAGCTTCAAGTACACCGACTGGGTGGAAAGCGCGGCGAAGGGCAGCGCCGCCAGGGCGTCCGCCATCCGCTGGACATAGAGCGCGGGGAGCGCCGCCGGGAGGGCCAGCAGGGCCGCCGGGCCGGGGAGGAACAGCCCCAGCACCGCCGCCGCCAGCCCGCCCAGGAAGGCCAGGGACACCGCCCACAGGCAGAGCAGATTGGCCAGCGGCCCCACCAGGGAGACCGACTGGAAGTGCCAGGCGGTCAGGGGCGTGGTGAAGGCAATGGCCCCAGGCTCACCGCCAGACTGGACAGGACAAACCGGGCGGCCAGACAGCCGGTTTTGGCCCAGAAGCTCTTGGGCTTGGCGGGGAGCCTGGCCGTCCACCGCTCGGTGAGAGGCCCGGAAAAGAGGTAGATCCCGCCACGGCGGCAAAGGACAGTTGAAGGGACACCGACGCGGCGGCGTAGGGATTTTGGAGCAGCAGGAGCATGAGAACGGCGCACAGGGAGGTGGGCTTGTCCTCCTCCCGCCCCAGCAGGGGCGCCAGCAGAAGCATGGACTGCATGAAGACCGCCCGCAGGACGGAGGGGGTGTTTCCCACCACCGCCGCGAAACAGAGCAGCAAGGCGATGGTGCACACGGCGGTACGCCGCCGCCGGGCCCCAGCAGGCGGCCGCCAGCCCCGCCAGGAAGGAGACGTGGAGGCCGGAGACGGCTATGACATGGGCCAGCCCCGACCGGCGGAGGGCGGCATAGTCCCCGTCGGACAGCCCGGACCTGTCCCCGGTGAGCAGGGCGGTGACCAGGGGCGCGGCTTCCTCCGGGAAGGCGGCGGCCACGGCCCCTTTGAGGGCCTTGGCCACATAGGCGGGCCACGTCCACAGGGGCGGCCGGCCGGGACGGACCGTCTCCCCCTCCCCCTCGCCGTAGGCGATCAGGCGGACGCCCTTGGCGTAATAATAGTCGGTGGACTCCCCGCGATGGTATCCGCCGCCCGGAGCCGGGCCTGGACGGTCAGCCCATCACCGGGCCGCAGGTCGGGCGCGGGGGCGTCCAGATAGAGAAGGGTCCTGACCGGCCAACCTTCCACCGGGTGGAGGCGCACCAGCACCGAGCTGCCGTAGGCCGTGGCCTGGGGCCAGTCGGCCACCGTCACCTCCACCGGCCCCTCATACCCCGCCAGAGCGCGGGCGGGGGCCTGGAACAGCGCGCCGCCGTCCACAGCAGGCCCGCGGCCAGGCCAAAGCCCGCCAAAAGCACCCGCCGGCGGCGGTCTCCCCGGAGGGCCAGCCCGGCCAGCGCCGCCAGGGCGCAGGCCACCCCCAGGGGAACCAGAACTCCTTCTGGCAGTCCATGGACTGCCAGAGCGGCTGCCGCCGAGAAGGCGGCAGCAAACCAGGCCAGCTTACGCATGGGGCGGAGAGGGGTTGTCGGTCCGGCCCAGCAGATAGTCGGTGCTGGTGTGGTAGAGCTCCGCCAGCTTGACTAAAGCCCACACCGGAATCTCCCGGAGTCCCTTCTCGTAGCGGCGGTAGACCTCCAGATTCATATTTAAATAGTCTGCCACTCTGCGCTGTGTCAGGTCGTGATCCACACGCAGGTCGGAAATGCGGCGAAAATACATAGTATCACCCACAGAAACACTACCATTCGGTAGCATTTCCAGGGCATTTTCACGCCATACGGCTTTATTATACCAAATATATGATACTGCCGCAAGGGTGCGTGGGCTACCGCCTCACTTCAGCAAACCCGGCGCCACCTTATCGCCCAATGTAGGGGCCGACGCCCCAGGGCGGCCTCTCTTGCCCCTCTGGGGCAATTCACCTTCTGCCCACATCGGCCCGCCTTGTGCCGGGCTGACGCGCCTTCCATGTTACCCTTTTTGACACCTGTTTTCTTGTCATGCCTCCGGCGGACCCCTTTCTGAGCGGCCAGAAAGGGGCGAAAGAGCCGGTTAAGGCGGGGGATTCCGATTTCCCCGCCTTAACAATCCACCCCTGAAACGGCCAAGAAGGGCGATTCCCCTTCTTGGAACTTCCCCCGGGCTGTTCTGCCGGCGGCTTTCCGGCGGCGGGGGCTTACGCTGTAACGCCCCCGCCGCACCGGCCTGTATGTGAGAAAACCGGGGAACGGCGCTGGAACGTAGGGGCGGGGCTTGTCCCCGCCCGGAGATTCCCCAGCGCAGGGGCATTGAGGCGACCACCAGGGCCGCCCCACAGTTGCCCAGAACCGTGAGAGGATCTGCCGGTACCCAGTCCGTTCATCGGGACGGAGGGTGGTAATTTCCCCCGCCGGTGTATACTACGGTTTCAGAAAGATTTTTCTTGACCTTCCACCCGGTAGAGGGTGTATGGTAGGGCTGTCAGAGGTGATACACAGTGAAGATCAACGAGGTCGAGCAGCTGGTCGGCGTCACAAAGCGAAACATCCGCTTCTATGAAAAGGAGGGGCTTCTCTCCCCCGGTCGGACGGACAACGGCTACCGGGACTACGGCGAGGCGGACGTGGAGGCCCTGCGGAAGATCAAGCTGCTGCGTAAGCTGGACGTCCCCTGGAGGAGATTCGGAGGATGCAGCAGGGCACCCTGACCCTCACCGACGGCGTGCGGCGGCACATCATCCAGTTGGAGCGGGCCCAGGACAATCTGGCCACCATGCGCTCCCTCTGCCAGGAGCTGGCGGAGTCGGGCGAGCAATTGGCCAGCCTGGACGCGGGCCGCTGGCTGGAGAAGATGGAGCGGATGGAGGAGGGAGGAACGCAGTTTATGAACATCCGAAAAACGACATTGTCACCCGCTACGGCGGGACGGTGGCCGCCGCCCTGGTCTTCGTGGCCTGATGGGCGGCCTCATCGCCCTGATGGTCTGGGGCCTGACGGTGGAGCCGGCGGAGGCCCCGCCCCTGGGGCTGATGCTCTTCTGCTCGCCATTCCCGGCGTGGTCATCATCGGCGTGCTGCTGGCCCTGTGGCAGCGCATCAAACAGATTCGAGGAGGAGAAGAAGATGCTGCTTCTAAATATTGAGTATATTCCCGGCAAGAAAATCGAGGCCCTGGGCATCGCCAAGGGCAGCGTGGTTCAGTCCAAGAACTTCGGCAAGGGCTTTATGGCGGGCATGAAGCCCCTGGCGGGCGGCGAAATCGAGAGCTACACCCAGATGCTCACCGAGGCCCGGCAGATCGCCACCAAGCGCATGGTGGACGACGCGGAGGCCATGGGGGCGGACGCGGTCATCGGCATCCGCTACACCTCCGCCTCCGTCATGCAGGGGCGGCGGAGATCACCGCCTACGGCACCGCCGTGCGCATCGCGGGCGAGGCGTAGGCGCACCTCCGCCCTATATGAAAGGAGGCCGTCTCATGCGCACCCTTCCCATCACTGTGGCCGCCGACGCGGATTATCCCCTCCCCGGCCTGCTCACCCTCCCCGACGGCGCGGGCCCCTTTCCCGCCGTCCTGCTGGTCCACGGTTCCGGCCCTCAGGACAGGGACGAGGCCGTGGGTCCAAACCGCCCCTTCCGGGATCTGGCCGTCGGGCTGGCCGCCCTCGGGTGGCCAGCCTCCGCTACGACAAGCGCACCTTTGCCCACGGGAAGCGGCTGGCCGACGCCCTTCAGGGCCGCCTCAGCGTGGAGGAGGAGGTCATCCGGGACGCCCTGTGCGCCGCCGCCCTGCTGCGGGCAGAACCCTGATCCGCCCGGACCGGGTCTATCTCCTGGGGCACAGCATGGGCGGCATGCTGGCCCCCCGCATCGACGCGGAGGGCGGCGCCTTCGCCGGGCTCATCTTCTGGGCGGGCACCCCCCGCACTCTGGACGCCCTGATCCTGGAGCAGAACGAGGCCTCTCTGGCGGCCATGCCCCCGGAGCAGCGCGCCGCCGCCGCGCCTCTGGTTCAGGCCCTGCGGGAGCAGTTCGCCGCCCTCCCCCGCATGGCGGAGGAGGACGCCCAGCACACCCACATTCTGGGGAACCTCTGGGCGTGGTACTTTAAGGAGATGCTGACACACCCCCCGGAGGAGTACCTCCGCCGCCTGACAAAGCCCGTTCTGGTGCTCCAGGGCGACCGGGACGCCCATCTGTCGGTGGAGCGGGACTTCCGCCGTTACGAGGCCCTTCTGGCCGCCCACCCTGACGCCGTCTTCCATCTGTACCCCGGCCTGAACCACCTGTTCATGCCATCCCCACCGCCATTGCGGAGGTTCTGCATGAGTACCAGCAGCCCCAGGCCGTGGATTCCCAGGTGATCGCGGATATCGCCCGCTGGATTCTGGCCCACGAGGGCCGGATGACATAATACCGGAGCGCGGGGCGCAGGCGTAAAAATGACAAATAGATACAAAATGGGAGTGGGCCTTGCGCCCGCTCCCATTTTGTCGTAGAATTGGGTTACATAACATATTTGTCCAAGGAGGCCCTCCCTATGAAGCGTATGCCGCTCAGCCGCCTGTTCGCCCTCCCCCTGGCCCTGACCCTGCTCCTCTCTCCCGCCGCCCAGGCCCTCACCCCGATCAGGCCCGGGAGCTGCTACAGGACTATTACATCGACGAGGTTCCCGAGGACGTTCTGGACCAGAACACCATCCAGGCCATGCTGGAGGCCCTGGGCGACCCCTACACCACCTACTTCTCTCCCGAGGAGTACGGGGCCTTTACCGGCTCCATGTCCGATACGGATACCGTGGGCGTAGGCATCTACTCGCTGGTCACGGCGGACGGGCCGCTGATCCAGCGGGTCTATGAGAACACCCCTGCCGCCGACGCCGGCCTCCGGCCCGGTGATCTGGTCACCGCCGTGGACGGCCGCTCCATCGCCGGGCAGGACGCGGGTACTGTGGCCGCCTGGCTCAAGGGCGACCCCGGCACCCGGGTGGAGCTGTCCTACCGGCGGGACGGGGCGGAGTACACCGCCGTCCTCACCCGCCGGGCCATCACCGTCCCCGCCACCTATACCGAGCTGTGGGACGGCCACATCGGCTACATCGACTGCGACACCTTCGGCGGCGAGACGGTGGCCCACTTCGTCAGCGGCATGGAGGACACCGCCGCCGGAGCTGACCACTGGATCGTCGATCTCCGGGGCAACGGCGGCGGTGAGGTAGACGCGGCCATGGGCGCGGCGGGCTGCTTCACCGGCTCCGGCGTGCTGGCCTACCTCAAGGACAGCACCGGCGCCTACGGCGCGTATGGCAGCAACGACGCCCGCACCCTCTCCCCGTCATCGTCCTCACCGACGGGGAGACCGCCAGCGCCTCCGAGCTGTTCGCCTCCGACATCCGGGACACCAATACCGGCATCCTGGTGGGCGGGCGCACCTTCGGCAAGGGAGTGGCCCAGACGGTTCTGGACCAACGCGCCCTGCCCGACTACTTCCCCGACGGGGACGCCATCAAGATCACCAGTTACCGCTTCTACGCCCCCTCCGGCTCCACCACCGACACCGTTGGCCTGATCCCCCACCTGCTGGTGGACCCCGATCTGGCCCCCGAGGTCGCCACCCTTCTCTCCGGCTCCAGCCCCAAGGGCTCCACGGAGGGCTATCTACGTATCGACTTCAACTGGCGCTGGTATGTGGAGCTGGACACCGCCCTGAGTGAAACGCACCGGGACGCCTTTACCGCTCTGCTGGAGGCTCTGCCCGACGGCGTCCGGGTGCTGGAGGGCACCGGCGGCCCCGACGGCTGGGCCGACACCACCGTGAAGGAGCTGGTGGGGCGGTATGTCCTCACCAGTTACCGGGACCGCAGCTTTACCGACACCGCCGGCTCCCCCTACGCCGCCCAGATCGACCGGCTGGCCACCTACGGTATCCTGGCCGGAACCGGCGGCGGAGCCTTCCAGCCCGAGGGCTCCCTCACCCGCGCCCAGCTCTGCGCCCTGCTGGCCCAGGCCCTCAACTGCCGGGTTCCCACCGGCGAGAGCCAGTTTACCGACGTATCCATGGACGACTGGTACGGCCTGTGCGTCAACGCCGTGGCCCGGCTGGGCCTGGTGGAGGGCGTGGGAGAGGGCCGCTTCGCCCCCGACGCGCCAGTGAGCCACGAGCAGTTCATCACCATCATGGCCCGGCTGTCCCAGCGGCTCAATATGTATATGGACCTCACCCTGCAAGAGATGCCCGCAGACGCGGCGGAGGCTACCGGGCTGCTCTCCTACTCCGGCTGGGCCAGGGACTCCGTCTGGCTGCTGGCCCTGAGCCAGAAGGGGCTGCTGGGCAACACCATCAACCTGCTGTGGGAGCCCCTGGAGGATATTGACCCGGCCGCCGTCACCACCCGGGAGGAGGCTGCCGCCCTGACCTGTACCCTGCTGAACTATTTCCGGGATTCTTCCTTCTTAAACAGAGTGCCCGCCGTCCACGGACGGCGGGCACTCTGTTGCTTTACCGCTCAGGACAGCAGCAGCTTGTCGTCGGCCTCGTCGGAACCGCTGTGCCCCAGCCGGCCCAGGCCGGCCGGGGACGGATTTCATCCCCGCGGGCGGAATTGAATTCCGCCCGCGGCAAGTTGCCTCCGGCAAAACGCTTGCACGGCGCAGGCGCCGCCCATCTGCGATGGGGAAGCCAGCGGCTACGACAGCAGCAGCTTGTCGTCGGCCTCGTCCGAGCCGCTGTGCCCCAGCCGGCCCAGGCCGGCCGGGGACCCCGGATTTCATCCCGCGCGGGCGGAATTGAATTCCGCCCGCGGCAAGGTTTTGCCTCCGGCAAAACGCTTGCACGGCGCAGGCGCCGCCCATCTGCGATGGGGAAGCCAGCGGCTACGACAGCAGCAGCTTGTCGTCGGCCTCGTCCGAGCCGCTGTGCCCCAGCCCAGGCCGGCCGGGGACTGGATTTCATCCCGCGCGGGCGGAATTGAATTCCGCCCGCGGCAAGTTTTGCCTCCGGCAAAACGCTTGCACGGCGCGAAGCGCCGCCCATCTGCGATGGGGAAGCCAGCGGCTACGACAGCAGCAGCTTGTCGTCGGCCTCGTCCGAGCCGCTGTGCCCCAGCCGGCCCAGGCCGGCCGGGGACCAGTTTCATCCCCCGCGGGCGGAATTGAATTCCGCCCGCGGCAAGGTTTTGCCTCCGGCAAAACGCTTGCACGGCGCAGGCGCCGCCCATCTGCGATGGGGAAGCCAGCGGCTACGACAGCAGCAGCTTGTCGTCGGCCTCGTCGGAGCCGCTGGCTTTGCTGAACAGCGCGAGGAGCTGCTCCACGGTCAGCTTCTTCTTCTCCTCCCCCGCGATATCCACCACAATCCGGCCGTCGTAGAGCATGATCAGGCGGTTGCCGTGGGCGATGGCATCGCGCATGTTATGGGTAATCATGAGGGTGGTCAGCTTATCCCGCTGCACGATCTTCTCCGTGGTGTCCAGAACCTTGGCCGCCGTTTTGGGGTCCAGGGCGGCGGTGTGCTCGTCCAGCAGCAGGAGCCGGGGCTTCTTCAGCGTGGCCATCAGCAGAGTCAGGGCCTGCCGCTGGCCGCCGGAGAGCAGGCCCACCTTGCTGGTCAGCCGGTCCTCCAGTCCCAGATCCAGGATTTTCAGCAGCTCCCGGTACTGCTCCCGCTCGGCGCGGGTGATGCCGGGGCGGAGGGAGCTCTGCCCCGGCGGGCGGCCAGGGCCAGGTTTTCCTCGATCTGCATGGTGGGGGCGGTGCCCATCATAGGGTCCTGAAACACCCGGCCGATGAACCGGGCCCGCTTGTGCTCCGGCAGGCGGGTCACATTCTGCCCGCCGATGGCGATGGAGCCGCTGTCCACCGGGTAGACGCCCGCCACCAGATTGAGCAGGGTGGACTTGCCCGCGCCGTTGCCGCCGATGACGGTGGCGAAGTCTCCTTCGTTGAGGGTGAGGGTGACACCGTTCATAGCCCGCTTCTCGTTGATGGTGCCGGCGTTGAAGGTCTTATAAATTTCGCGCACTTCAAGCATGGGGAGCGCCCTCCTTCCGCACGGGCTTGGTGAAATAGCGGCCCTTCCAATAGGGGACGGCCAGGAACACCGCCACCACCAGGGCGGTGAGCAGCTTCAGATCGGTGGACTCCAGGCCCAGGCGGAGCACCACGGTGATGACCACATAGTAGATGATCGCGCCGATCACCGCGGAGAGCAGCTTGAGGGCGAAGTTGCGGAACACCTTGTCCAGCAGTACCTCGCCGATGATGACTGCCGCCAGGCCGATGACAATTGCACCGCGGCCCATGTCGATGGTGGCGCTGCCCTGATACTGGGCCAGCAGGCCGCCGGCCAGGGCCACCAGGCCGTTGGACACCACCAGGCCCAGGACCTTGGCGGTGTTGGTGTTAATGCCCTGGGCCCGGGCCATGCTCTGGTTGGCCGGTGGCCCGCAGGGCGGAGCCCTGCTCCGTGCCGAAGAACCAGTACAGCAGCGCGATCACCGCCGCCGTCAGCAGCACCAGCAGCAGCAGAGGGTTGTTCAGCGCAGGCTCCCGCACGTAGCGGGAGGACAGGAGCAGGTCGTTCTTGTCCACACTCACCGCCAGGGTGGCCTTGGTGGTAGCATTTTCATCCCCGATGGCCATGATGCGCAGGTTGATGGAGTAGAGGGCCAGTTGGGTCAGAATACCCGCCAGGATGGCGGGGATTCCGCAGGCGGTATGCAGCACACCGGTGGCCAGCCCGGCCAGCATACCCGCCAGCACAGCCGCCAGCACCGCCAGCCAGGGTTCCAGCCCATGCTGACGCACAGGGCCGCCACCGCGCCGCCGGTGGCCAGGGAGCCGTCCACCGTCAGATCGGCCACATCCAATATTTTATAGGTGATATAGACGCCGATGGCCATAATGCCCCAGATCAGCCCCTGCCCCGCGGCGCCGGGCAGGGAGTTGAACAGGCTTACCAAAACATTCATCTTTCTTCATGCCTCCCGCTCGAAAGTGGATTACAGACAGGCACGTGCCAAAAAGCCGCGGGAAATGGAGGTCCATTCCCGCGGTTTTCTGACGTTTGCGCCTCACTCAATGGGCTGATAGCCGTCGGGCACCGTGATGCCCAGCGCCTCACAGTTCGCGGCGTTGTACATCTTGGTCACGGCCGTGTCGTACTGGATTGCCAGCTCGGACACGTCCGCCTCGCCGGTGAGGATCTGGACGGCCATCTCACCGGTGATACGGCCCAGCTCCTCATAGCTGATGGAGAGGGTGGCCACGCCGCAGCCGGAGCAGATGCCAGACTCGCCGCATACCACGGGCACCCCGGCGGGGATGACCACATTGGCGATGGTTTCGGTGTTGTTGGCCGCCGTGTTGTCGGTGGGGATATAGATCACATCGGAGCCGTCACAGGCGGACTGGGTCACGGCGGAGAGGTCGTTCACGTCGGTGAAGGCGTACTGGGTACAGGTGTAGCCCATCTCCTCCAGATAGCCCTGGATGGTCTCCACCTGAAACACGGAGTTGGGCTCGGCGGAGCAGTAGAGCAGGCCCACGTTCTCCGCGTCGGGGAACAGCTCCTGGAGCATGGCGGCCTGCTGGTCCAGCGGGCCAGGTCGGAGGTGCCGGAGATGTTGCCGCCCAATACCTTGTCCTCTGTGCTGTCCAGGCCCAGGGCGATGCCGTAGTTGGTGATGGCGGTGCCCAGAATGGGGATGTCGGCGGTGGCGGACTGGGCTGCCTGGAGCGAATAGGTGGCGTTGGCCAGCATCAGGTCCACATTTTCCGACACAAAGCCGTCCACGATGGTGGCGCAGTTGTTGTACTCGCCGCCGGCGTTCTGCTCGTCAAACTTCACCCCATCCTCGCCGAAGGCCTCCACCAGAGCCGCCTTGAAGCCCCTGGTGGCCGCGTCCAGCGCGTCGTGGGGGCGAGCTGGCAGATCCCCACCAGATAGGCCTCCCCCCCGGAGCCGCCGGCGGGAGACTCATTCGGTTCGCCGTTTCCGCCGCAGGCGGTCAGGCCGACGGCCATAACGCCGCTCAAGGCAAAAGCGGCCAGTTTTCTTCCATTCATAATCGAGTTCCTCCAATCCCTACCGCTCTTTAGCAATTTTAACAGCTAAAGAATTAGCTGTGCCCTATTATAAGCACATCCGCCCGGTTTGTCAACGGGAAACTTCGTGATTCTTCACAGAAACTTCATCTTTCCCGCCCCTGATTTCCCGGTTTCCGCATGGACTTTTTTCGCTATCTATGGTAAAATGGCATGAAATTATGGACAGAATTCCAATCGGAGTCAATGTATTTTGAGGACTGATGTTTTGGGCGTCGGCTTCGACGACCTGACGCTGGAGGAGGCTGCGGCGGCCGGCGCAGCCCTGGTGGAGGCCGGGGGCTTCCACTACGCGGTCACCCCCAACCCGGAGTTTCTGCTGGCCGCCAAGCACAATCCGGCCTTCCGGCAGGCCTGCTGGGGCCGATCTGGTGCTGGCCGACGGCGTGGGGTGGTCTACTCAGCGAAAATCCTGGGCCGCCCGCTGAAGGGCAAGGTACTGGGCATCGACTTTGCCCAGCGGCTGCTGGCGTGGATGGCCCGTCACGGCAAGCGGCTCTTCCTGCTGGGGCCAAGCCCGGCGTGGCGGAGCTGGCCGCCGCCAACCTGAAGGACGCCCACCCCGGCCTCATCGTCTGCGGCACCCATGACGGGTATTTCCGGGAGGACGGCCCGGTGGTGGAGGAGATCAGGGCCGCCGCCGCCGACGTGGTGTTCGTCTGCCTGGGGGCCCCAAGCAGGAGCTGTGGATGGTGGAGCACGGCCCCGCCACCGGCCCCACCTGATGGTGGGCCTGGGCGGCTCCCTGGACGTGTTCGCCGGCGTGGTGGAGCGGGCCCCGGAGGGCTTTCAGAGGTTGGGGCTGGAGTGGCTCTACCGCCTGGCCAAGGAACCGAAGCGCATCGGACGATGGCCAAGCTGCCTCTGGTGCTGGTCCAGGCGGCGGGCGCCCCCGGCTGCGGGGGAAGTGAGCATGCAGGGAAAGCTGATTGTGTTTGAGGGCACCGACGGGTCGGGCAAGTCCACCCAGTTCCGCATGCTCTGTGAGCGGATGGAGCGGGAGGGACGCCCCTTCCGGCGGCTGATCTTCCCCCAGTACCAGGAGCCCTCCTCCGCCCTCTTGAAAATGTATCTGAACGGGGAGTTCGGTTCCCACCCCTCCGACGTGAATCCCTACGCGGCCTCCACCTTTACGCGGTGGACCGCTATGCCTCATGGAAAAGGTGTGGGGGGACTACTACCGGGGCGGCGGGCTGGTGCTCTCCGACCGGTACACCACCTCCAACGCCGTCCACCAGGCCAGCAAGCTGCCCGAGGCGGAGTGGGAGGGCTTTTTCCGCTGGCTGTTTGACTTCGAGTGCGGCAAGCTGGGCCTGCCCCTCCCCGATCTGGTGGTCTATCTGGACATGCCCACGGAGCAGGCGGTGCGCCTCCTCCGCAGCCGGGAGGCGTCCACCCATACCAAGGGTGACATCCACGAGGTGGACACCGGCTATCTCGCCCTGTGCGCAAAACCGCCCTCCGGGCGGCGGACTGTCTGGGCTGGGTCAAAATCCCTGTGTAGACGGGGCGGCGCGCTCCACAGAGGACATTCACCGTGACATCTGGGCGGTGGCCGCCCGTATTTTAGGATAGAAGAACAGAAAAGAAAGGTGCTGTTTCACATGGTAGCGATTCTGTTGGGAACCGGATTTGAGGAGAGCGAGGCCCTGGTGCCCGCCGATCTGCTGCGCCGGGCGGGCGTTGAGGTCCGACTGGTGGGCGTGGACGGCCCCGCCGTCACCAGCGCCCACGGCGTCACTGTCACCGCCGACCTGACGCTGGCCGAGCTGGACCGGGAGGCGGTGGACATGCTGGTGCTCCCCGGCGGTCTGGGGGCGTGGAGGTGCTCCAGGGCGACCGCCACGTACAGGCCCTGATCCAGCACTGCTACGACGAGGGCCGGTGGCTGGCCGCCATCTGCGCCGCCCCCACCATTCTGGCCAACCTGGGCTTTCTGGACCGGCGCAGGGCGGTGTGCTACCCCGGCATGGAGGAGCTGATGGGCTCCGCCGTGGTGCAGAAGGGCGCTCCCGTGGTGGCGGTCGGCCACATCATCACCGGCGAGGCCGCCGGCTCCTCCCTTCGGCCTGAAGCTGGTGGAGGTGCTCAAGGGGCGGAGGCCGCCCGGCAGGTCTGCCATGCCGTCCACTACCACGGCTGAGAAGGCGGAGCTGCGCCGCCGGGCCCGCCAATATCTGAGCGGGCTCTCTCCCCAGGCCCGGCGGACGAGCGATGACGCCCTGTTCGCCCGCTTTCTGGCCCTGCCCCAGGTGGAGGCGGCGGATACCCTGCTGCTCTACCCCGGCATGGGGGCGAGCCCGACACCGCCCGCCTCCTCCCCGCCCTCTGGGCGCGGGGCAAGGCGGTCTGCCTGCCCGCTGTCTGTCGTGCCATGGCATGGAGGCCCGGCTTGTCCGGCCGGACAGTGCGCTGATCCCCCCCCTATGGGATGCTGGAGCCGGGGAGGACTGCCCCCTGGTGGGCAAGGACGCCATCGGCCTTGTGCTGGTGCCCGGTCTGGCCTTCGACCCTCCGGCGGTCGTCTGGGCCAGGGGCGGTTTTATGACCGCTGGCTGGCGGATTACGCCGGCTGTACCGCCGCCCTGTGCCGGACGGCGCTGCTGCTGCCCCAAGTCCCCGCGCCCCCATGACCGGGGGTGGAGCTGGTGCTCACCGAGCACGGCCTGTACCGGGCGGATGCGCAGAGGAGCGGGGCCCAAAGGCCCTCGCCGGACGGTACGTAAACGGCTCAGCAGCAGCCGTCGTTGCACCCGCAGTTGTTGTTGCAGCCACAGTTGCAGCCGCAGCCACTGCCGCCCCAGCTTCCGCCGCAGCAGCAGCAAAGGATGATGATAATCAGGATGATCCACAGGCAGCCGCAGCCGTTGCCGCCGCCCCAACCATTGTTACCACAGCACATTCTTGATTCACCTCACTTGTTTTATCTGGCTCATACTATGTGGGGGGCGGCAAAGTGGTTCCCGGCGGGTCATCTGTTTTTTCGTTAGGAGTTGAACCTATGTCTCAGGAAGAATACCGGAATGAGGGCCGCCGGCCGGCCCAGTCGAGGAGCGGCCACGGCGGCAGGCGGGTCCCCCTCCCACCCGGAGGGAGAACGCCGCTCCGCCCCCCGCCGCCGGAAAAAGCGTCTCTGCGGCTGGGGTGTGCTGCTCTATGTCATTTTTGTGCTTGGCATCTCCGCCCTCCTGGCCGGCGTGGGCTGGATCTGGGCCAACGATGTGCTGGCCCTCAACAAGCCCGCCCTTACCGCCGTGGTGGAGATCGACGAGGGGGACACGGTGGGCCAGGTGGCCGACAAGCTGGAGGAGCAGGGCCTCATCGAGTACAAGATGGTGTTCAAGCTCTTCTGTTCCCTGACCCACACCTCCGGCAAGGCCGGAGAGGAGGGGGCCAAGATCACCCCGGGCACCTATGAGCTGAACACCGACATGGACTACCGGGCCCTCATCTCCAGCATGGGCTCCTCCTCCGCCAACCGCATGACCACCACCGTCACCATACCCGAGGGCATGACAGAGGCCCAGATCTTCTCCCTTCTGGAGGAGAAGGGGGTGTCCACGGTGGAGCAGTTGGAGGAGGCCGCCGCCAATTACGACTTCAAGTTCTCCTTTCTCAAGGGCGTGGTGCCCCTGGGCGATCCCAAGCGGCTGGAGGGCTACCTGTTCCCCGACACCTACGAGTTCTATATGGGCGAGGAACCGGTGAGCGTGCTCAACAAGATGATCCTCCGGTTTGACGAGATCTTCACCGACGAGATGCGCCAGGAGGTACAGAACGACGGCCGCACCATCCAGGATGTGGTGACCGTGGCCTCCATGATCGAGAAGGAGACCGACGGCTCCGACCAGGCCAAGATTGCCTCGGTCATTTACAACCGCCTGGACAACCCCACCAGCGAGACGGCGGGCTATCTGAACATCGACGCCACCATCCTCTACGCCACCGGCGGCACCGAGGTGGACCTCAACGCCGACACCCCCTACAACACCCGGACCCACAAGGGCCTCACCCCACGGCTATCGCCAGCCCCGGTGTAGATGCGCTGAAGGCCGCGGTGTACCCCGACTCCACCAGGTACTACTTCTATGCCCTGGGGGACGACGGAAAGCACCACTTCTTCGCCACCTACCGGGAACAGCAGAACTTTATCGCCTCACAGGAGCGGTATCAAAATGGCTGAGAAAACAATCGAACTGCTCTCCCCTGCCGGGGACATGGAGCGCCTGCGCATGTCCCTGGCCTACGGGGCCGACGCCGTCTATCTGGCGGGCCCCGATTTCGGCATGCGCTCCTTTGCGGGCAATTTCACCCCTGAGGAGCTGAAGCAGGCCGTAGAGCTGTGCCACAGCCGGGGGGTGGCTGTCCACGTCACCTGCAACACCATGCCCCGCAACGACGAGGCGGCCCGCCTGCCGGAGTGGCTGGAGTTCCTCCAGGCGGCAGGGGTGGACGCCGCCATCCTGGCCGACGTGGGGGTGCTCTCCCTGCTGAAAAAGCACGCCCCCGGCGTGAAGGCCCACATCTCCACCCAGGCCAGCGTCTCCAACTACCAGGCGGCCGCCGCCTGGTATGAGCTGGGGGCCAGCCGGGTGATCCTGGCCCGGGAGCTGTCCCTGGACGAGATCCGGGAGGTCCGGGCCAAGGCCCCCCCGGCGCTGGAGCTGGAGGCCTTCGTCCACGGGGCCATGTGCGTCAGCTACTCGGGCCGCTGCCTGCTGTCCAACTACATGACGGGGCGGGACGCCAACCGGGGCGCCTGCGCCCAGCCCTGCCGCTACCAGTACGCCCTGGTGGAGGAGAAGCGCCCCGGCGAGTATTTCCCCATCGGGGAGGACGCGGGCGGGCCTTCATCCTCAACTCCAGGGACATGTGCATGATCGACCACGTGCCCGAGCTGATGGACGCCGGACTGGATTCCCTGAAAATCGAGGGCCGGGCCAAGAGCGCCTACTACGCCGCCATTGTCACCGCCGCCTACCGCCACGCCATCGACGCCGCCCGGGCCGGGGAGCCGCTGGACCCGGTGTGGCGGGCCGAGGTGGACAAGGTGAGCCACCGCCCCTACTCCACCGGCTTCTACTACGGCGAGCCGGGGCAGCACACCGCCCACGCCCGCTACCTGCGGGACTGGCAGGTGGTGGGGGTGGTCACCTCCTGCGCCCCCGACGGTGCCGCCCTGTGTGAGCTGCGCAACAAGTTTGCCGAGGGGGACGAGCTGGAGCTGGTGGGCCCCGGCGTGCGCCCCGTCTCCTTCCGGGCGGAGGGCCTGACCGACGGGGACGGCCTGCCCATCCTGGAGGCCCGGAAGCCCCAGATGCCCTTCCGTCTGAGGCTCCCTGTCCAGGCCCCGCCCCTGTCCCTCCTGCGGCGGAAGGCGGTGGGCCTGTGAGCGCGCTGTCCAGACGCCGCTGGGACTACGATCTGCTGCGGGTGGCCTCCATGGTGGGGGTGGTCTACCTCCACACCGCGGCGGGCGCCCTGCGCCAGCTTGGCACCCCCCTGTGGCACTTCTCCAACCTGATCTCCTCCCTGGCCACGGCGGCGGTGCCCCTGTTCTTCATGCTCTCCGGGGCGCTGCTCCTGTCCCACCCCGGACGGCGGAGCTGGGCACCCTGTTTCGCCGCCGCCTGCCCAAGGTGCTGATCCCTCTGCTGGCCTGGTCGGGTGTCGTCATCGCCCTGGCCGGCGTGCTCTCCGGCCCCAGGCCGCCCTGGACAAGCTCATTCCCCTGCTCAACACGCCGGTGATGGTGCCCTACTGGTTCTTGTACGCCCTGGTGCCCATCTATCTGGTCTCTCCGCTGCTCAAAAAGATGACCGATGGGTTGAGCGAGGCCCACTGGAACTACCTGGTGGGCCTGTGGCTGATCGCCACCATCGGCATGGACACCCTCTGCGATCTGGCCCCCGCCGGCCCCTGGCAGAGCGCCCTCACCGTCCACTGGACGCTGAATCTGGACTTTGTGGGCGGCTATCTGGGCTACTTCCTTCTGGGCGCCCGGCTGGCCCGGCTGCAAAAGCTCCCCGCCGGGGGGCGCTGTGGGGCGTGACGGCGGCCAGCTTTGCCGTCATCGCCGCCGGCACCTTCTGGCTCACCAGCCGCACCGGCGTCTACGACGAGCGCATCAAGAGCTATCTGCATCTCTTTACCGCCGTGCTGGCCGCGGCCCTGTTCCTGCTGGCGCGCTCCTATGGGGAGGGCCGGAGCAGCGGGCGGGCCCTCACCGCCCTGTCCGGGCTGTCCTTCGGCGTCTACCTGGTACACCCCATGGCCATCCAGTTCTGGCAGAAGGCGTGGACAGCCTGGATCACCCCCGCGGTGGACACCATCCCCCTCCAGCTCGGCTACTATCTGGCCATCCTGCTCAGTTGCCTGGTGGGCGTGGCCCTGCTCATGTCCGTCAAGCCCCTGTGCTGGCTCTTTACCGGCCAGAGCTTTTCCTCTGCCTGCCGGGAGTGCAACCTGTTCGCCCTGTTCCGGCGGAACCCTTCCAAGCAAACCCCGGCGTCCTATCACGCAGCAGGGCGGCCCATGAGGCCGCCCTGCTTCTCAATTCATTTTTATTGTTTTTCATTAAATTTATGTTGACATGCAGTTTATTGTGGCGTATACTTGCCGCAAGAGGTGATGCTGTCTGAAACCAAGAGGAACCGTCCCCGGCCGCTTCGGCGGATTCGCCGCCGGACATTTTATCCTCTCCCTTTGGGCTGGATGGGATGGCTGGGGCTGGCCGGCCTGCCCGACTGCGCGCACGGCCGCGCCCTCTTTCCTGGTATGTCCTCCTGCTGATGGCCCTCTATGTGCCCGCAGGCTGGGTGGTCTCCCGCCTGCGGGCTGGCCCCGCCCAGACCGGAAAACCGGCTGCAAGGCAGTGCTCTATCCCGCCCTGTGTGCCTGGGGCTGGGCCTTCGGGGCTGCGGCCTTCTGCTGCTCTTCTAGGGGCGGGAGGCGCTGTTCCCCTCGCCTTCACGGGCTTTGCCCTCCTGGTCTTCTCCTTTCTGCTGGCCAGCCCTTCCGCCCTGTTCATGCTCCTCCCCCTGGATCTGCTCTCAGGCTCCCTGAGGGACGCCGGGGTAAACGCCTTTTTCCAGTCCTCTGCCTGGTTCGCGGCCATGTTCCTGGCCGGCCTGCTGCCGCCCATGCTCTTCTTTTGGGCTCGCTCCTGCCGAAAAAGCGGTTGACAACGGCGAAAATGTGATAAAATAATTCAGCTATCACAAGAAACGCGATGACGAAGCCAAGCAGGCCACGCCGCGCCGAGCGAGAGGGGACGGTGAGAGCCCTCCGCGACACGGGCCTGCACGCCACTTCCGAGCTGCCCGGGACGACCGGGACGCCCCATCCCCGTTACCGGATGACTGAGATGCCTTCCGGGGCAGATTAGGTGGTACCGTGGAGTGAACCTGCTCCGCCCTAACCGGGGCGGAGCTTATTTTTTACAGATAGGAGTTTGGTCTGTCCATGCACAAGAACTACGGCCTCAACGAGCTGCGCGAGATGTTCCTCAAATTCTTTGAGACAAAGGGGCATCTGCGCCTGCCCAGCTCTCCCTCATCCCCAGAACGACCTCCCTGCTGCTCATCAACAGCGGCATGGCCCATGAAGCCCTGGTTCACCGGGGGGAGGAGCCCCCCCGCCACCGGGTCAGCACCTGCCAGAAGTGCATCCGCACCGGCGATATCGAGAACGTTGGCAAGACCGCCCGTCACGGCACCTTCTTCGAGATGCTGGGCAACTTCTCCTTCGGCGACTACTTCAAGCGCGAGGCGATCCACTGGGCCTGGGAGTTTTTGACCTCCCCCGAATGGGTGGGCCTGGAGGCCGACCGGCTCTACCCCTCCGTGTTCGCCGGCAACGAGACCACCCCGCCGACGACGAGGCCTTCCGCATCTGGAACGAGGAGATCGGCATCCCCGCCGAGCGCATCTTCAAGTTCGGCAAGGAGGACAACTTCTGGGAGCACGGCTCCGGTCCGTGCGGCCCGTGCTCTGAGATCTACTACGACCGCGGCCCCGAGTACGGCTGCGGCAAGCCCGGCTGCACCGTCGGCTGCGACTGCGACCGCTATATCGAGGTCTGGAACAACGTATTCTCCCAGTTCGACAACGACGGGCCACGGCAACTACTCTGAGCTGAAGCAGAAGAACATCGACACCGGCATGGGTCTGGAGCGTCTGGCATGCGTGTGCCAGAACGTGGCCTCCCTGTTTGACGTGGACACCGTCATGAACATCACCAACAAGGTGTCCGAGATCACCCACGCCCACTACGGCGAGACCGCCGCCAAGGGCGTGTCTCTACGGGTGATCACCGACCACATTCGCTCCACCGTTATGATGATCTGCGACGGCGTTATCCCGTCCAACGAGGGCCGGGGCTACGTGCTCCGCCGTCTGCTGCGCCGGGCCGCCCGCCACGGCAAGCTACTGGGCGTCAACGAGCCCTTCCTCTACGAGGTGTGCGACACCGTTATCCATGAGAACGAGGGCCACTATCCCGAGCTGCGGGAGCGGCAGGACTATATCACCAAGGTCATCCGCACCGAGGAGGAGAACTTCGCCAAGACCATCGACAGCGGCCTGAAGATCTTTGGCGACATGCTCGCCGGGCACAAGGCCAAGGGGGAGAGCACCTTCTCCGGCGCCGACGCCTTTAAGCTGTATGACACCTACGGCTTCCCCATCGACCTGACCCTGGAGATGGTGGAGGAGCAGGGCATGAAGCTGGACGAGGCGGAGTTCCACAATCAGATGGACGAGCAGCGCCAGCGCGCCGGAAGGCCGGGAGGCCCTGGGCGATCTGGGCTGGGCCGGCGTGGAGTTCGGCAAGGACGTGCCCGAGACCCAGTTTGTGGGCTATGACCACACCGCCATTGACGACGCCAAGGTGGTGGCCCTGGTGGTGGAGAACGAGCAGGCCGAGGAGCTCATGCCCGGCGTGGAAGCCATTGTGGTGCTGGACAAGACCCCCTTCTACGCCGAGATGGGCGGCCAGGTGGCCGACCACGGCGTCATCTCCGCCGACGGCGTCACCTTCCAGGTTACCGACGTGCAGAAGAACAAGGGCGGCAAGTATATGCACACCGGCAAGCTGACCCAGGGCGTGCTGAAGGTGGGCGGCACCGTCTCTGCCTCCATTGATGTCAAGCGCCGCAAAGCCGTCATGCGTGCCCACTCCGCCACGCACCTGCTGGACGCCGCCCTGCGCAAGGTCCTGGGCGACCACGTCCACCAGGCCGGCTCCCTGGTGGAGCCCGACAAGCTGCGCTTCGACTTCACCCACTTCGCCGCCCTCACCGCCGAGGAGCTCTCCCAGGTGTCCGCCCTGGTCAACGAGGCGGTGCTGGAGGGCTACGAGGTGAGCACCGAGGTGCTCCCCATCGAGGAGGCCAAGCAGCGGGGCGCCATCGCCCTGTTCGGCGAGAAGTACGGCGACACCGTCCGGGTGGTGGACATGGGCCAGGGCTTCTCGGTGGAGTTCTGCGGCGGCACCCACCTGGACAACACCGCCAAGGTGGGCGTATTCCACATCGACAGCGAGTTCTCCGTGGCCTCCGGCGTCCGGCGCATCGAGGCCACCACCGGCCTTAAGTCCCTAGAGACCATGAACCGGGCCCAGTCCCTTCTCTTTGAGACCGCCGCCGTCCTCAAGGCCAAGCCCGCCGAGCTGCGCGAGAAGGCCGAGCAGAATATGGCCGAGCTGCGGGAGATGCGCCACACCGTCGAGAAGTTCCAGGCCAGGGAGGCCGCCGGCGAGACCGAGCGCTTCCTCATGGGCGGCCACGATCTGGGCGAGCTGAAGGTGCTCACCGCCACCCTGCCCAACGCCGACGCGGCCAAGCTGCGCCAGATGGGCGACATGCTGCGGGACAAGCAGCCCAATGTGGTGGCCGTCCTGTCCGCTGTCAACGACGGCAAGATCACCTTCCTGGCCGTCTGCGGCAAGGAGGCTGTGTCCAAGGGCGTCAAGGCTGGTGACATCATCAAGAATGTCACCGCCATCTGCGGCGGCAAGGGCGGCGGCAAGCCGGACAGCGCCATGGGCGGAGGAAATGACCTGCTCAAGCTGGACGACGCGCTGGCTAAAGTAGACGACCTGGTCGCCGAGAAGCTGGGGCTGTAACAAAGCACCCGCTTCGGTAGAAGGCGCGTCGTCCAGCTCCGCCGCAGCTGCGGCGTCTCAAGCGTTTTGCCGCAGGCAAAATCTTGATGCCAGGGCGGTTTATTCGCCCTGAGCAGATTATAATGCGGGCCCCCGCACGACATGGTCGTGTGGGGCGTGACGCGCTGGCCAAGGTAGACGACCTGGTCGCCGAGAAGCTGGAGCTGTAAGCCGCCGACGGGCGGGTGCGGGCACCCGTCCCTACGGCATGGCGCAGATGCTTGCCGCCCCACAGATAAACGTGTGCAGCAGAGGCACTTATCGCATTTGCCGCATAGAATCAAACGAACACATTTTTACCCAAAGGAGAGTTACACCTATGCTTCCCCAGGACCCTATGATTCTGCTCAGTTACCTCAATACCAAGCTGCGGGACTTTTACCCCACACTGGACGCTCTATGCGACGACCTCCAGATCGACGGGGGCGAGGTCAGCCGGCGGCTGGCCGCCATCGACTGCCGGTACAGCCCGGAGCGGAATCAATTTGTCTCCTGTTGAGCGCACGAACGGGGTCGCGGAAGCATCCGCGGCCCCGATTTTTTCCGCCTCAAAGGAATGACATTCCGCTTCCTGTGTGCTATACTAGAGTCAAATCCGCGGAAAAGGAGGATATAGCATGAGCGATTGTCTGTTTTGCAAAATCGCGGCGGGGGAGATCCCCTCCAACAAGGTTTACGAGGACGAGCTGGTGTACGCCTTTTACGACATCGACCCCAGGCCCACCCATTTCCTGGTCATCCCCAAGGCCCACATCGGCTCCTGCGGGATCTCCCCGGAAAATTCCGCCGTGGTGGCCCACGCCTTTGAGGTCATCTCTCGGGTGACGAAGGACCTGGGCGTCACCGACTTCCGGGTGGTCTCCAACTGCGGCGAGCAGGCCGGCCAGTCCGTGCACCACCTGCACTTCCACGTGCTGGCGGGCCGGGACATGACCTGGCCTCCCGGCTGAGTATGAAGCCGCGCACCCTGCTCCAGGGACTGGCCGGACTGGCGGCGTGGGGCTGCCTGTCCGGCCTGGCTCTGGTGCGTCTTTGCCGTGCTGTACGGCCGCGTGCCCGGCCCGGCCATTCTGGCCGCCGCCGCGGCGCTGGCCGCCCTGGTGGTGGGGGCGGCGCGGCGGCTCCGGCTGATCCCCCGCCTGCTGCTCCCGTTCGGCCCCACCTGGAGGACCGCCCTGCTGGCTGGGGCGGCCTTTTTCCTTGGGCTTTGCTGGACACCAGCTACGACCTCTTCTCCGCGGGAGATATGGCCATCGGGCGTCTCCCCTTCCGGCTGGTCTGCGCCCTGGGCAGCGGGCTGGTACTGGCGGGCGTCGTGCTGGCCCTGGCCACCGCCGCCCGGCGGTTCGGCCGTCTGGAGCTGCCCGCGGGAGAGCCCTGCTGCTGCTGGCCCTGGCGGTGAATGTTCTCACCGCCCTCTACGCCGCGGGCTCCGCCACGGTCTACTACTGGGATAGCAACATCTATTGGAGCTCCAGCACCATGCTGGCGGGTCAGAGCCTGGATCTGGCCCAGGTGCGGCTGGTGCTCCAGAGTGTCATCACCCAGGAGTACAACTACCTGCTCTCCTGGCCCATCTCCCTGGTGATGCGGGTGCTGGGTACCGGGCGGTACGTCTACCTCTTCGCCATTGCCAACCTCTACGTCCTGCCCGCCCTGGCGGGCATGGCGGCCCTGGCCCGGCGGGTACGCCGGGGCGGCCTGCTGCTGGCCTGCGCCACCCCCATGCTGCTCTACACCGGGCTCACCGGCTTTGTGGACGTGGCGGCGGCGGGGGTCGGCATCTGGGCCTTTGTGATCTACACCGACCAGGAGCGCCCTCAGTCGGCCCGCGGCATCCTCACCGGGGCCCTGCTCACCCTGGTGTTCCTGCTGCGGCGGTACTTCTTCTTCTTTACCGTGTCCCTCGGGCTGGCATCCCTGGCCGCCCTGGCGGTGCGCCGCAGTCAGTGGAAGTCCTTTGCCGCCATGGCCGCCTCCGGCGTGGTGTGCTCCCTGTTCTTCGGGCAGAGCTTCCTGGTTGAACAGGTACTGCGCTCCAACTACTTTGACACCTACTCGGCCTACGACCAGGGCCGGTGGGTGGACGCGGTGATGCTGTGCCGCTACTTCGGCTGGGTGCTCATGGCCGCCGCCCTTGTGTGCGTGGTGTGGTGCCTCCTCCGGCGGCCTGCCGCCCGGTACACGGCCCTGCTCACCTTGGCGCAGCCGGTGCTGTGCCTGCTCCTGTTCACCCGTGTGCAGTCCCACGGGCAGCAGCACCTGCTGCTCTATCTGCCCGCCCTGTGCGCCGCCCTGGCCCTGGGGCTGGAGGCCCTGCCCGCCCGCAGACCCGTCTGGGCGGGGGCCTGGGCCCTGGCCCTGTGCATGCTGGGCAGCTCCCTCCTCCCCCGGCCCCAGCCCGCCAGCCCCCAGGAGATCGGCTCCCTGGCCCCCCTGCCCACCTTCACCTACGCCCCACCCCAGCGGAGCGATCTGGCCCAGTTGGTGGCCCTGCGGGTGTATGTGGATGGACTGTCCGCCCAGGAGCCAAAGACAGCGGCGGTGATCGCCTCCTCCTTCGTCTTCAACTCCAGCATCTTTGACAACACCCTCCGCTCGGCGGGCATTCCCCAGCCGGAGGGCCCCAAAACCGCCGTCGCCACCTTCGCCACGGTGGACAAGCGGGACGGCTTCTCTTGGGCCGCCCTGGAGTGCGACTACCTCATCGTGGCCGACCCCATTCAGTACCACCTGGGGAGGAGAACCAGCACCTAGTCACCGTCCTGGCCCGGCCGGTGCTGGAGGGTACCGGTATCGGCGCCGCCTACCGGCGGCTGGACGTTTCCTTCCCTCCAGGACGGGGTGACGGTGTACGTTTACGAGCGGACGCGGGACATCGCGCCGGAGGAGTACCGGGCCATTTCGGCGGAGCTGACGGCCCTCTACCCGGAGTATGCGGCCCAGTACCATTCGCCGGTATAGCAAAACGCGGGTGGGCACGGCAAACTGCCGCGCCCACCCGTGCTTTGTCATGCAAGATATTCCAGCAGCACATAGACCCGCTCCGGGTCAGCTCCGCCGCCCGCTGGGCCTGGAGCATGATGGCCAGAGAGCCGCCGCCCGCCTCCTCGCCCGTCAGGGCAATCTGCTCCTCCTTCCAGGCGATCCACTCCAGCTCCTCCGCCGTCAGGGCCTCCATGTCCGCCTGAGGCAGCATCTGCCGCAAGACGGCCCATACCTCGTTGAGCTGGATGTCCCACAGGTCGAACATCTGCGCCGATAACTCGTTGAGCTCCCCTGGCTCAGGGAGGTGTCCTCCAGGATCTTCGTTTCGTATTCCGCCGCCGTCTCCTCCGCCCACTCCACGTCGGTTCGGACGCGCTCCACCCAGTCATAGCTCTCAAAGCCCTGCTGGTGCGCCTCGTTATTCAAGGCGTAGAAGGGCAACTTATCCCTGGTGTTCTCGTAGTACCCCACCCAGCCCCGGAACTCCTGGGGCAGCTCGCCCAGGGGCGCGCCGGGCAGATAGACCAGAATCTCCTCCGCATCCTCCAGGCCGTAGGGGCGGTATAGTAGTACTGGATGCCATCAATCACCTCTTCGGTGCCCGCCTCTTTCTCATAGCTGATCTCAGCGATGCCCATGGAGTAGGTGTAGTCGTTCACCTGCACCGGCTGGGCAAACCGGCCGGTAAATTTGCAGTTCCACTGCACCGCACGGATGTCCGGCTCTCCACCCCCCATGTCGGTGTCGTGGTACTCGCCATAAAGCTGCCGTCCGGCCGGACGGCCAGCAGGGTGCACCAGCCCCTGCGCCGCTGGCGAAGCAGAACTGAAGCCGCTGCAAATCAGCGAGGGAGAACTCCGCCGCGGGCTCCGTCTCCGCCGGGACGGGAGAGGCCATGGGCGCAGGGTTGCCGGAGGGTGGCACGGGGGCCGTCTCTCTACAGCCCGCCAGGGTCAACGCCAGCGCACCAGCCAGCGCGCAGAAAACCATTCTATTTTTTCCCATTCTGTCCACCTTCTATCGCTTTGCATGCTGATGCTACAGCGTTTCCAGGTATTCCTCCAGCACACCCACACGCTCCCGGGTCAGCTCCGCCGCCCGCAGGGCGCCGGCCATCCCCGCCCCGGCCAGGGCGGCCTGCTCCTCCTTCCAGGCAATCCACTCCAGCTCCTCCGCTGTCAGGACCTCCATATCCTCCGGGGACAGAAGCCGGTTCAGCGCGTCCCACACCTCATTGAGCTCATTGTCCCACACCTGGTACAGCTCCTCCGCCTTTGTCTCCCGCTCCTCCTGAGAGAGTGTGGCGTCCTGGAGCTGTTGTTGCAGCTCGCCCGACTCATCCCGGGCGCTGATCAGGCTGTAAATGATCTCCCGTACCAGATTCCGGCTGAAAATCCCTGCTGGTGCGCCTCGTTGTTGAGGGCATAAGAGAGCAGCGCCTCCCCCTGATCGCCGTGGTCCACCCAGCCCCGGAACTCCTGGGGCAGCTCGCCCAGGGGCGCGCCGGGCAGGTAGATCAAAAGCTCCTCCGTGTCCTCCAGTCCCCTGGGCTCGGTATAGTAATAGTGGAAGCCGTCGGCGAATGCCTCCTCGCCCACCGCCCGCTCATAGTCGATGCGGGCGATGCGCACGGAATAGGTATAGTCGTTCACCCGCACCGGCTCGGTGAACTGGCCGGTGAACTCGGAGCAGAGGAGGACGGCGCGTGTGCTGCCCCCGTACTCCTCCCAGGTCGTATCGCTGAAGGTTCCGGAAAAGCTGCCGTCCGGCCTCACATACAGCACCGTGCCCCAGCTCCCCGCGCCGCTGGCAAACACAAACTCATACTGCCTCAGTTCCGCGAAGGTGAAGCCATGCTCCACGGCCGGTTGCGGAGCGCCTGTCGCCTCCGGCGGCTCCGAAGGGTGGGCGGCGGAAGGGTTTCCCCGCAGCCCGCCAGGGTGAGGGCGATCACTCCGGCCAGAGCGAAGGCCGCTGTGTTGTTTATCCGCATTTGATACACCTCATGTCGGTCAGGTGGATACAGTGTACCACTTTTGTTGACATAATTCTTCTAAAAAACGTTACAAATTCCTCTCAAATGGTTACGGCGCGGGAACGCCCCCCGAACCGATTCGGTTCGGGGGGCGTTCTCAGCCCTCTAGGGTAAACAGCTCTTCCACCGGAGTCTCCAGCAGGCGGGCCAGCTTCATACCCAAGGCCAGGGTGGGGCCGTACTTGTCGTTTTCGACAGCGTTGACGGTCTGGCGGCTCACCCCCAGCAGGGCGGCTACGTCCTCCTGCCGCAGGCCGCGGGCCTTTCGCAGCTCCTTGACCCTGTTCTTCATCCGCCCAGCACCAGCAGCAATGAAAATGCCACCAGGGCCACAGTGAGAATAACCCACAGTACAAATTCCCGCTTTACCCGGTCGTCCCCCGCTCTGGCCCGGCCGATCCACTGCACCAGGCAAAAATCATTGCCTGGGCCCCCAGCAGGAAAGCGGGCAGGGTAGTGTCCCCTCCGTGAAATGCCTCCCACACCGACCAGACCACCAGGGCCAGCACCAGGAAGAACCAGGCGGCACGGCTGGCGCGCAGGGTGATCTGCAGCTCCATCTCATCCATCTTGCGGATCCCTTTCATAATGTATTCCTCCACATGTCAAATAATCTTTACATTAGGAAGCATACACCCATGGTTTAAAAATGTCAAGAAGTTTTGACTTCTCATTTGTCTACGCGTGGAATTTCAGTCTGGTCTACCTCGTCCAGATTCCCCAAATAGTGCCTGGTCTCCGGGCAACCACCCCGCTCAGCAGCAGGACGGCGACCAGGTTTGGGATGGCCATGAGGGCGTTAAGGATATCAGCGATGGTCCACACCAGATCCAGGGCCAACACCGGGCCAACCACCACCACGGCGACGAATACCAGCTTATAGGGCAGCAGGGCCCTCTTGCCCCATAGGTACTGGGCGCACCGCTCGCCGTAGTAGGACCAGCCCAGGATGGTGGACCAGGCGAAAGTGATGATGCCCACTACCAGGATTACAGGCCCGAGCACGGGGATCTGTGCAAAGGCCAGGGTAGTGAGTTGGCCGCCGTCGGATATCTGTGCCATGTCGATGGCGGGTTCTTCATGATGGTAGTGACCAGCACCAGACCGGTCATAAGGCACACCACCACAGTGTCCCAGAAGGTGCCGGTGGCAGATACCAGAGCCTGCCGCACCGGGTTACGGGTCTGTGCGGCGGAGGCCACCAGTGGGCGGAGCCCATGCCCGACTCATTGGAGAACAGCCCCCGTGCCACGCCGAAGCGCATGGCTGCCATGAGCCCCTGCCCTACCAGTCCGCCCGCCGCCGCGCCGGGGTGAAAGCCAGCCGGAGAATGGTGGACACGGCGGGGCCAGGAAGTCCCAGTTGATCGCCAGAATGATGATACACCCCAGCACGTAGAAAGCCGCCATAAAGGGCACCAGCTTCTCGCACACGCTGGCGATGGACTGGATACCGCCGATGATGACCACGCCGGTGAGAAGGCCGCCCACGACGCCGATCGCGATGGGCGGAATACCCACGGGTATGTTGTTCTCAATGACCTCGGCGATTGCGTTGATCTGGGTACCGCAGCCGATACCGAAGGAGGCCAGGGCAGCCAGGGCGGCGAAGAGCACCCCAGCCACTTCAGGTTCAGTCCCCGTTCCAGGGCGTACATGGCGCCGCCCTGCATCCTCCCGTCGGGGGTGCGGACCCGGTACTTTACGGCGATAAGGGACTCGGCGTACTTGGTGGCGATTCCGAACACGCCGGCAAGCCAGCACCAGAACACCGCACCAGGGCCTCCCAGGAATATGGCGGTACCCACGCCGATGATGTTGCCCGTGCCGATGGTGGACGCCAGGGCGGTGGTGAGGGCCTGGAACTGGCTCACGTCACCGGGGCGTCTGGGTCCTTGCGCACGGACAGACGGATACCGGTAAAGGTCTTGCGCTGGATGAAGCCCGTGCGCACTGTCATAAACAGATGGGTGCCCAGCAGCAGCACGATCATAGGCATGCCCCAGATGAAGTCATCCAGCCAGTTGATTCCGCTGATAATCGCTTCCATACATTCTGCCTCTCTTTCGCTCTTGTGTCAGCCCGGATGGTGCATCTCCACCGAACGGATGGCGGGCATGCCCTTCAATGTCCGCAGGATGTCCTCGGCGGTGTACCCGGCGGGGAAGAGCACATCGCACTTCACCTCTGCCCTCCCGTCTGCCAGGCGGGTCACCCCCCCTCCACGGCGGACACCCGCTCCTCCAGCAGGCGGCGCACCTCCGCCGGATCGCTCTCGCCTCGCTCAGTTCCAGGACGACAGTGCCCGTACGCTGGGTCTTGACCAGGGGATGAGCGGTGGAGAATTACCTGGAAGAGGACGATCAGCACCGTGGCCACGCCGCCGGTGACGTATAGCCCAGCCCCACGGCGATGCCCACCCCAACAGTGGCCCACAGGCCTGCGGCGGTGGTGACGCCGCTGACCGTCCGCCCGTGGGTAAAGATGACCCCCACGCCCAAAAGCCGATGGCGGTCACCACCCCGCCGCCACCCGCGAGGCGCCCAGAGAGATTCCCCAGGCCGATGACATCAAAAGCCGTACTTGGACACCACCATCATCAGCGCGGCGGACAGGGCCACAATGATGTGAGTGCGGATGCCCGCGCTCTTGGAGCGCCGCTCCCGCTCGAAGCCGATGGCCCCGCCGCACACCGCTGCCAGAACAATGCGCAGCAGGTACTCCAGCTCCTGGATCGAAAACCAGCTCATGCTTCAATCTCCCTTCTGCTGCGCCATCCATTTGGCCAACTGCTCGGCCAGGGCGGAGGAGCCCTTCTCCTCCCGCTGCTCCTGCTGGGCCAGGTAGCGGCGCACGTCCCCCTTGCCCGCAGACTTCTGGGCCCGCCGCTTCTTGAAGTCGGATAGCTTCTCCCGGTAGCCGCACACGCAGGCGAACAGCTGCTTCTCCCCTCGCCCCGCAGCTCCATCTTCTTGTGGCAGTTGGGGCAGCGGGCGTTGGTGGTCTGCTTGACACTGCGGCGGTAGCCGCACTCCCGGTCGGGGCACACCAGCATCTCCCCCCGCTTGGTCTTGACCCGCAGCAGGTACTTGCCGCAGTCGGGGCAGGGGGTGCGGGTCTGGTTGTCGTGGCGGTAGGCCGCGTCGCTGGCCTTCACCTGGGCCACCAGCCGGGCGGCAAACTGCCGCATCTCGTCCACGAAAGCCCCTCCTGCTCCCGCCCCTGGGCGATCTCCCCAGGCGGCGCTCCCACTGAGCGGTGAGGGTGGCGCTGCGCAGCTCCTCCGGGGCCAGGCCCACCACCTGGACGCCTTGGAGGTGGGTACCAGCTCCTTTCCCCGCCGCTCCACATAGAAGGCGGAAAACAGCTTCTCGATGATGTCCGCCCGGGTGGCGGGGTACCCAGACCGCCAGTCTCCTCCAAAATCCGGCCCTGCTCACGGTCGGCCACCTGGGCGGCCGGGTGCTCCATGGCGGTGAGGAGGGTGGCCTCGGTGTACCGCTTGGGGGGCGCGGTCTTGCCCGGGTTGGCCCGGGCGGACTGGACGGTCAGGCGCTCCCCCTCCGCCAGGGTGGGGAGGCTCTGCTCCTTCTCGTCCCCCTCCTCGTCCTCCTCCTCCAGGGCAAAGGTGCGGTCGTAGGCCGCCCGCCAGCCGGGGGAGAGCACCGCCTTCCCTCTGGCGTGGAGGGTTTCCCCTCCACCTCCAGGGTGAGGGCCACCTCCTCGTACTCGAAGGGGCAGCAGCACCGCCAGGAAGCGGCGGACGATCAGATCATAGATGTTGCGCTCCGGCCCGGTGAGCCGCCACAGCTCCACCGGCTCCTCGGTGGGGAGGAGGGCGTGGTGGTCGGTGACCTTGGCGGCGTTGACCAGGTATTTAGTCTGGAGGGGACGGCTGCGCAGCAGCTCCGCCGCCAGGGGCTTGTAGTCCTCCACCATCACGCTGCGCAGCCGCTCCGGCAGGGTGGGAACCACGTCGTCGGGGATATAGCGGGAGTCGGTGCGGGGTAGGTGACCACCTTATGGATCTCATAGAGGTTCTGGAGGATGGCCAGGGTCTCCTTGGCGGAGTAGGCGTACTTCTTGTTGGCGTCCCGCTGGAGCTCGGTGAGGTCGTAGGACGCCGGGGGCGGGGCCTGCCTGCGGGTGCGCTTGAGGCGGGTCACCATCCCCTCCTTCCCCGCCAGCCGGGCGGCCAGCGCCTCCGCCCGCTCCCGGTCAAAGAGCCGCGCCTGGCCGTTCGGATCCCGCCAGGTGGCGGTGAAGCCGGGCAGCTTCGCGGTGACCGTCCAGAACTCCTGGGGGACGAAGCGGCGGATGGCCTCCTCCCGCTCCACAATGAGGGCCAGGGTGGGGTCTGCACCCGCCCGGCGGAGAGCTGGGCGTTGTGCCTGCACGTCAGGGCCCGGGTGACGTTGAGGCCCACCAACCAGTCGGCCTCGCTACGGGCGCGGGCGGAGCGGAACAGGTTGTCGTACTCCGCCGCGGGCCGCAGGTGGGTGAAGCCCTCCCGGATGGCCTTGTCGGTCTGGGAGGAGATCCACAGCCGCCTGGCCGGCCCCTTCCACCCGGCCTTATCCAGAATCCACCGGGCCACCAGCTCCCCCTCCCGGCCCGCGTCGGTGGCGATGACCAGCTCGCCCACGTCCCCCCGGCGAAGCTGGGCCTGGACGGCCCGGAACTGCCGGCCGGACTGGGGATCACCACCGTCTTCATCCGCTCGGGCAGCATGGGCAGGGTGAGCATATCCCACTTGGCCCACGCCTTGTCGTAGTCCTCCGGGGGCGCCAGCTCCACCAGGTGCCCCAGGGCCCAGGTGACGATGTACTTCTCCCCCTCCAGATACCCCTCTCCGGACTGTTTGCAGCCCAGCACCCGGGCCAATTCCCGAGCTACCGAGGGCTTTTCCGCCAAAACCAGTGTTTTCGCCATACGATCTTCTCCTAACCGCCGAAACCCGGCGTTTTTCCGCATTTCTGCCTGGATCCGGCTCCTTGACTTTCCCAGGGGCGTATGATAGATTGGAGACGGTAAAGGGCCTCTGTCTGGAAAGGAGTTTCTCATGAACCTCTCGTTTCCCGCCTCTTATCTACAGGCCAAGCTCAACGCGGAGCTCCCGCCACCCCACGATATGACCCTGGACGAGCGCGCCTGCCGCCGCAAAGCCCGGGAGGCCGAGTGGAACTTCCGCGTCTCCAAGGGCTACGTGAAGGACACGTTCTGGAACCATCTCCGCTTCCGTCTCACCGACCGGGACTGATCCGCCGGAAAGGAGCCTTTTATGGATTTCTTCTTCGACAATCTCGAGGGGCGGCTCAACTCGACGCTCCCCCACTACGACCGCCCGACGGGGACGAGCAGGATTGCCGCAAACGGGCCCGTGACGCCGAGTGGAACTTCCGCGTCTCCAAGGGCTATGTGAAGGACACCTTCTGGAACCGGCTCTGGTTCCGCCTCACCCACTGACCCTATCTGTCTGGCCGCAGGCTCCGCCTGCGGCCTTTTTGCGCCTAGAGGGCCATGCTCCAATCGCCCAGCGCGTCCAAAATGGGGATGAGCTGGCGGCACGGCTCGGTGATGGCGTACTCCACCCGGACAGGCACCTCCAGGTACTCCCGCCGGTGGACCAGTCCGTCCCCCTCCAGCTCCCGCAGGGCGTTGGCCAGCACCGTGTTGGACACACCGTCCAGTGTCTTTTTCAACTGGTTGTAGCGGGTGGGGCCGTTGTTGTAGAGGGAACAGAGAATCTGCATCTTCCACTTGCCGCCGATGAGGGCCATGGCCCGGTTCAGCGGGCAGGTCTCCATGCAGGGGCAGTTTTCGTGTTCCATGGGCATAAGGTCAGTTCCTCCTTACCTGGTACGGAAATTCTGCGCTCTTGCCACAGCGGGCCATAGGTGCTAATATAATACCAGGTAAAGAAAAAAAAGGAAAGTCTTTTTTAGGAGGAAGCCCCCATGCCGACCTATCTCCAGGGCCTGACCATCGGTCTGGCCTATGTCGCCCCCATCGGGATGCAGAACCTGTTCGTCATCAACTCCGCCCTGACCCAGCCCCGGCGGCGGGCCCTGCTCACCGCCCTGATCGTGATCGCCTTCGACATCAGCCTGGCGCTGGCCTGCTTCTTCGGCATCGGCGCGCTGGTGGAGCGCTTCGACTGGCTGCAGCGCCTGATTCTGATCGTGGGCGGCTGCATCGTGGTGTGGATCGGCATCGGCCTGCTGCGGGATAAGCCCACCCTGGACCGGGACGTGGACGTGAGCATCCCCCTGCCCAAGCTGGCCGCCAAGGCCTTTGTGGTCACCTGGATCAATCCCCAGGCCCTGATTGACGGCACTATGCTGTTCGGCAGCTTCCGGGCCGGCAACCCGGGCGCGGTGGCCTCCCAGCTCATGCTGGGCTCCGCCTCCGCCTCCTGTCTGTGGTTTCTGGGCATCACCATCCTGATCTCCTTCTTCTCCGCCAAGTTCAACGACAAGATCCTGCGGGTAATCAACATCGTCTGCGGACTGATCATCATCTTCTACGGAGCCAAGCTGCTCCTCCAGTTCTTCCAGACCTGTAATCTAAAAGCCCCTCTTAGAAGAGGGGCTTTTGGTAGATTTACTGCCGCGTCAGCAAATTGACCAGCACCTCGGTCATTTTGGTGAGGGCCTGGGCTGGGATATACTCATGCACCCCGTGGAAGTTCACCCCGCCGGTGCACAGGTTGGGGCAGGGCAGGCCCATGTAGCTCAGCCGCGCCCCGTCGGTGCCGCCCGGATGGGCACCTCCACCGGGGTCACCCCGGCGGCCTCCATGGCGGCCCGCGCCCGGAGGATCAGGTACATGTGGGGTTCAATCTGCTCCCGCATGTTGTAGTAGGAGTCCCTGAGGACGAGCTCCACCGTGCCTGCGCCGTACTTGGCGTTGAGGTAGTCAGCCGCCCGGCCCAGGTACTCCTTGCGGGCCTCGAACCTAGCCCGGTCATGGTCGCGGAGGATGTAGTGCAGCTCCGCCTCCGTCTCGCTGCCCTTCATGTCGTGGAGGTGGTAGAAACCCTCATATCCCTCGGTGTGGGCCGGGGTCTCCGCCGGGGCAGCATCCCCGCAAATTCCAAAGCGATCAGGATTGCGTTCTTCATCTTGTTCTTGGCCGAGCCTGGGTGGATGTTCACCCCGTGGAAGTACACGCCCGCGTTGGCCGCGTTGAAGTTCTCGTACTCCAGCTCGCCCAGCTCGCCGCCATCCACAGTGTAGGCCACCGCCGCGCCGAAGCCCTCCACGTCGAAATGGTCGGCACCCTGCCCAACCTCCTCGTCCGGGGTGAAGCCCACGGCAATGCGGCCGTGGGGGAGCTCCGGGTGCTGGAGCAAGTACTCCACGGCGGACATAATCTCCGCCACACCCGCCTTGTCGTCCGCCCCCAGCAGGGTGGTGCCGTCGGTGACGATCAGCTCCTGACCCTTGTATTTGGCCAGGCTCTCAAACTCGGCGGCCCTCATGACGATGCCCTTCTCCTCGTTGAGCACCAGGTCGCCCCCCTCGTAGCGGACGACGCGGGGCTTCACCCCTACCCCCGGCGCGTCCGGGGAGGTGTCCATGTGGGCGATAAGGCCCACGCACGGGATTCCCTCGCACCCGGCGGTGGCGGGCAGCCAGGCGTACACATAGCCGTACTCGTCCATGTGGGCGTTGTGCAGCCCCATCTGGGCCAGCTCCTCGGCCAGGGCTGCGCCCAGCACCTTCTGCTTGGCGGTGGAGGGGATGGCGTCGCTGTGCTCGTCGGACTGGGTATCATATGTCACGTAGCGCAAAAAGCGGTCAATGGCGGTCATAATGCTCTTCCTTTCTATTGACGGGCCGGGCCTTAGGCTAGACTGATATTGTTGCTATTCTATCACAAAAGGAGCCGGGTTTCCATGGTGATCAAACAAGAATTTACCTTTCCCTCCAGCGATGGGGTCCACACAGTTGCCGCCGCCTGGTGGCGGCCGGAGGCCGCCCGGTGGTGCAGCTGGTCCACGGCAGCTCGGAACACATCGGCCGGTATGACTCCTTCGCCCGCTTCCTGGCGGAGCACGGCTTCGCCGTCGTGGGCCACGACCACCTGGGCCACGGCCGCACGGCGCGGAACCCGGAGTTCGGCTGGTTCGCCGACCGGGACGGCTGGAAGCACGTGGTGAAGGACGTCCGCGCCCTGCGGGAGCGGGTTGGGGCGGAGTACCCCGGTCTGCCCTGCTTCCTGCTGGGCCACTCCATGGGCTCCTTTGTGGTGCGGGGCTACCTTATGTTCTGGCCGGGCACGGTGGACGGGGCCATCCTCTCCGGCACCGGGCAGGAGCCCCTGCCACTGTAGCCGCGGGGCGGGCGCTGTCCGCCCTGCTCATCCGCCTCAAGGGGCCCAGGGCCCACAGCGCCCTGCTGGACGCCCTCTGTGGGGCGGTACAACGGCCAGTTAAGCCCGTCCGCACCTCGGCGGACTGGATCTCCCGGGACACGGTGGTGGTGGACGCCTACCGGGCCGATCCCCTGTGCCGCTTCCTTCCCACCGTGGGCATGTACCACGACATGATGGTGGGCCTCCAGCTCCTGGCCAAGCCAGCCAATCTGGCCCGCATGGACCCGGACACGCCGGTGTACTTCTTCGCCGGGGACCGGGACCCGGTGGGGGCCAACGGCGCGGGGGTCAAAAAGGTGGCCGGCTGGTTTCGGGATGCCGGGGTAAAGGATCTCACCGTCCGGCTCTACCCGGAGGGGCGGCACGAGATGCTCAACGAGGCCAACCGGGACGAGGTGTACCGGGACGTGCTCTCCTGGCTGGAGCGCCGCCTGCCCGCCTAGGGTCTCAGCCCAGCCGGGCCGCCCACTCGGCCTCTCGGAAGCCCACCAGCACGAAGTCCTCCCCTACCAGAATGGGGCGCTTGACCAGCATACCGTCGGTGGCCAGCAGGGCGAACTGCTCATCCTCGCTCATGCCGGGCAGCTTGTCCTTCAGGGCCAGGGCCTTGTACTGCAGGCCGCTGGTGTTGAAAAAACGCTTGAGGGGCAGGCCGCTGAGGGCGTGCCAGCGGCGCAGCTCCGCCTCGGTGGGGTTCTGGGTCTTGATGTCCCGCACCTCAGCGGGCAGGCCCCTGGCCTCCAGCCACGCCTTGGCCTTCTGGCAGGTGGTGCACTTGGGGTAACAGACAAACCGCATGGGAATCCTCCTTTCGGTATTCAGCTCTATGGTATCACAGCTTTCTCCCCTTGAAAAGGGGGAAAAGCGGCCTGGGCCACATGGCCCGGGCCGCTTTTGTAATAAATGTTTACTTGCCCCGGTTAAAAATCTTGAAGATGTCCTCGAAGGGATCCTCCTCCGCAGGGGCGGCGGGGGCCGCCGGAGCCTGAGGCTGGGCCTCGGCCTTCTTCTCCGCAGCGGCGCTGAAGGGCTTGTTGGGCATAGCTCCCTCCACCTCCTCAAAGCCGGTGGCGATGACGGTGACGCGGATCTCGTCCTCCAGAGTGTCGTCGAAAGCGGCGCCGAAGATAATAAGCGCGTCGGGGTGGGCGGCCTGCTGCACCAGGTTGGCCGCGATCTCCACTTCCTCCAGACCGATGTCCATGGAGCCGGTGACGTTGACCAGCACGCCCTTGGCCGTTGATGGAGGTCTCCATGGCCATCTTGGCATCCTCGGCCTTGTTCTTGCCGCCGGCGCGCAACGCCCATGTGGGCCATGCCTGCGTTCTGCATGACGGCGGTGACGTCTGCAATGTCCAGATTGATGAAGCCGGTATTCTTGATCAGATCGGAGATAGACTGCACCGCCTGGCGGAGCACGTCGTCGGCGATCTCGAAGGCATTGGCAAAGGTGATCTTCTGATCGGTGGCAAACTTCAGCCGCTCATTGGGGATGATCACCAGGGAGTCCACCCGGGTTCGGAGTTCCTCGATGCCCTTCTCGGCCTGCATCATACGGCGGCGTCCCTCGAAGTTAAAGGGCTTGGTGACCACGCCAACGGTGAGGATGCCCATCTCCTTGGCGATGTCGGCCACGATGGGGGCCGCGCCGGTACCGGTGCCGCCGCCCATACCGGCGGTGATGAACACCATGTCCGCGTCCTCCAGGGCCTTGGACACAGCGGAACGGCTCTCCTCAGCGGACTTGCGCCCCACTTCGGGGTCGCTGCCCGCGCCCTGCCCGCCGGTGAGCTTCTCACCGATCTGAATCTTAAACGTCGCGCTGGAAATGGCAAGCGCCTGCTTGTCCGTGTTGACCGCGATAAAATCCACACCCTTGGTGCCGGATTTCACCATCCGGTTGACTACGTTGTTGCCGCCGCCGCCGACGCCGATGACCTTGATGGTAACGACATTATCGGGACCGGTATCCAGTCCAAACGCCATAACTGCTCCTCCTATGTGAACCGAATTCGTTGTAACTGCGCGGGTAAGGCCGAAAAGGACTTATTTTGTGCCGTCCTCCCGTCTCTAACTATATCTTGACTTATTTTAGCTCTCTTTGCTTGGAGGTCAATAGCTCCCGCCGGATTTCCGCAAAGTTTTGGAACATCCGGGTGCCGAACACCAGCACGGCGGCCAGGTAGAGGGGCAGTCCCAGCTTCTGGCCCAGCCAGGTGAGGAACACCGCGATAGCCGCGTTTCCGATGGTGCCGGAGAGGAACACCCCCAGTTTGAACTCCCCCTTAACCCGGGCCCGGAAGCCGCCCAAAGCGGAGTCCAGGGCGGCCAGCAGCCCTGCGGCCACATAGAGGGACCACTGGGCTGGGATGGTCCAGGGGAAAAGCCGATGAGCAGGCCGGCCACCAGTCCGATCAGTTCCAGCATCAGCCCACCGCCTCCTCTCCGCCCTCATCCGCCGGGATGGGCTTGGCGTACTGGTACTCCACGGTGCCGTTGTATTTCGGAATGAGCAGTTGGTCGCTGGCAGTGACCTTCACGGTGATGCCCCACTGGCTGAGCACGTCCACCACGCCGTTGCGCATGGTCAGCGCACTGTAGAGGGTGTCCGGATCGCCGATGGCAAAGACCACGTAGCGCGCGGCGTACCGCCGCCGTTCACCGTTACCACCGCGCCAGTGCAGCGCACCTCGCTGGTGGCCAGAATACGCTCTCCGTTGAGGGAGATGGCCTCCGCCCCGGCGGAACGCAGCTCATTGATGACGGAGAGCAGGTCGTTGTCGTGGATGAGGTAGTCGGCCTCGTTTCCGGTAACGTTAGCCTGACTGGAGTCCTCCAGGATGATGGTGACGCCGGGGCCCTCCACATCGGTGAGTCCGGCGGTGATCTCCAGTTGCTCCAGCTCGGCCTTGAGGGCCTGGCTGCCCGCCTCGCCGGAGGCGGCCTGCTCCGGTAGAGCTCCAGCTCACCCTGGAGCTGCTTCACCTGGTCAGCCAGGCCGTCCTTCTGATCCACCACCTCGTTGTAGAGGTTCTGAAGGGTTTCCAGGCGGCTGGCGTTGGTGGCGTCGGCCGCTCCCGCCAGCTTGACGCTGCGCAGTTGGGCCGCCAGCAGGAAGCCCACCACCACGCATACCACCATGACGGCGAGCTCCCCCTTATTCTGCATCTGTCTTCTCATTGGCATCGTTCTCTCCTTGTGTTCCGGCCTCCGCCGCGGGCGGCGGGCTGAGCTCCGGCGCAGCGGATGCCTCCGGCAGCCACCGCTTCGGCAGCAGATGTCCCTCCTGGTTGTCGTAGGTCAAGTCCAACGTGCCGGTTCGCGGGATTCCCTTCTCATCCATGGTCCAGAGGGTCTGCTGTAGATAATAGGTCTTCTGCGTAAAATCTCCGTTCATTGGGAACAGAACGGTCAGGTTCGCCCCATAGCCGAAGCGGATTTCATTGTTGGAGGTGAGATCCAGGAAGCTGGTGAGGCTGCCCGTCATCTGCCGGGCCTGTATGGCCGCCAGGAAGCCCTTGAGCTGGTCCAGCTTGTCCTGCTGCTCCGGCGGCACGGTCAGAACGCTGCCCACCGAGGGATTGACTGCCTCCAGCCCCCGCACCTGTGCCTTGCCCTCCGTCAGGGACGCCCGCCGCTCTCCAGCAGCTTGCAGTCGGTGTCCATCAGCCAGCGGCTGCCGCCGCTCTCAATCCACGCCACCGGAACGCTTGCCGTCACGTGGATGACAAAGGTGTCGGGGTATTTCCGCTCAAAATTCACGGTACCGATATAGGGGCTGGGTGTAAATACGGCTGCTGATCTGGTATTTGTTGAGGGTAAACAGGTTGTCCCCTGCTCCACGCCGGATACCCGGCGGATCTCCTCCTCCGTATAGGGGAGTCCCCCGTGATCTCCACGGTGCTCACCCGGAAGAATACCACACAGCCCATCAAAATGGCGGCGAAGATGATCAGAACGGACAGCAGCTTATAGAGCGCGCTGAAGCGCCCCCGATTCCGCCGCCGTCCCCGTCTGTTCCTTCTCGCCGCCATTCCAACTGCTCTCCTGTCTGTTCTGGTTTCTGTCAGTATCCCACAGAAAGGTTGCGGATTTGTGAACGTATCCTAAGAAAACCCTTAAATCCGCCGGATCTCTGCGCCCAGGCGGCGGAGATCTCCCTCCAGGGACTGGTAGCCCCGGTCGATGTGGTGCACACCGGCAAGCTCGCTGCGTCCCTCCGCTCCTAGGGCGGCCACCGCCAGCGCCGCTCCGCCCCGGAGATCCGTGGCCCGCACCTGGGCCCCGTGGAGCCGCGGCACGCCGTACACCACCGCCACACGGCCCTCCACCCGGATGTCCGCCCCATGCGGGAGAGCTCATCCACGTGGCGGTAGCGGCTCTCGAAAATGTTCTCCACAAAGACGGTGCAGCCCTTCCCCCGGGTCAGGGCGGCCATGAGCGGCGCCTGGGCGTCGGTAGGGAAGCCGGGGTAGGGGGCCGTGCGCACCGGCCGCACCCCCTGGAGGGGGCCGTCCCGGCGCAGGCGGATGGACTCCGCCCCGCTCTGCACGTCGCACCCCGCCTCCCGCAGCACGGCGCTCACCGTGGACAGGTGGCGGTAGTCCACCCCGTCACCTCTACCGTGCCGCCGGCGGAGGCCGCTGCGGCCAGGTAAGTAGCCGCTACGATGCGGTCGCCCATGACGGCATAGCTGCCGCCGTGGAGGGGCGCCGCCCTCCACGGTGATCACCGAGCTGCCCGCCCCGTGCACCTTCGCCCCTATAGCCCTCAGAAAGCCCTGGAGATCCACGATCTCCGGCTCCCGGGCGGCGTTGGTGATGGTGGTGGTGCCGGCGGCGCACACCGCCGCCAGCAGGGCGTTCTCCGTGGCCCCACGCTGGGCAGGAGAGCACGAGGTCCGCCCCCCGCAGGGCTCCCTCAGCCCGCAGGCCGCCGCCGTCCTCGGTGATGCGGCCGCCCAGGCCCCGGATGGCCCCAGGTGGAGGTCGATGGGCCGGGGCCCCAGCTCACACCCGCCGGGGGCGCACAGCTCGGCCCGTCCCATGCGTCCCAGGATGGCCCCCAGGAAGATGACGGAGGAGCGCATCTCCCGCATCAGCGCGTCGGGCACGTCCCAGCCCGTGGGGCGGGCGTCCACCACCACGGCGTCCCCCTGCCGCTCCGCCCGGCAGCCCAGGTGCCGGAGGATGTCCAGGGAGGCCGCCACGTCGGACAGCTCCGGGCAGTTGTGGATGACGCACTCGCCCGGGGCCATAAGGCAGGCCGCCAGAATGGGCAGTACGCTGTTTTTTGCCCCGTGTATCCGCACAGAGCCGTCCAGGGGGTGTCCCCCCTCGATGATGTAAGCACTCATAGATCCAGCCTCCGCAAGTCGTTTGGTACGCTATCCTATGCGGAGGAGGACGGCTGGTTCAGTTGGCCCGTTTTCCATCAAACGGACCAGAGTCTGGTAGATTTGCTCCGCCGCGTCGGGCACCGCCATGTCCCGCAGGGCGCGGCTCATGGCCTCCGCCGCGGAGAGCAGCCCGGTCATAAGCGCGTACAGCTTCTCTCCAGAGGACTCCCCCTCCGGCAGCAGTACCGCGCCGCCGGCGTTGGCCAGCACCCTGGCATTCTTGGTCTGGTGGTCGGCCACCACGTTGGGGAGGGCACCAGCACCGCCAGCGGCGATGGCGGCAATCTCCGCGATGGTGGGCGCCCCGCCCGGCACAGCACCAGATCAGCGGCTGCCATCACCAGGGGCATGTCGTAGATATACTCCCGCATCCACCTCCGGGTGGTCCGCCAGGCCGCTGCCCTGGAGGGCGTCCAGCACCGCCCGGTAGTCCCGGCCCGCGCCGTGGATGTGGTGGAAGGGGGCGCCGTCCCGGCACTCCAGGGCGATGCACTCCGCCATCTGGCGGTTCATCACCTCCGCCCCCAGGCTGCCCCACACAGAGAGCACCAGGGGCCGGTCATCGGTGAGGCCAGCTCCGCCCGCGCCTCCTTCCGGGTATAGCGGAAGAAGTCGGTACGCACCGGCGTGCCGGTGACCACCACCTTTCCGGGGTCGTCGTAGTGGCTTCGGCTCTCCTCAAAGCCCACCATCACCACGTCCACCACCTTGGACAGGGTCTTGGTGGTCAGGCCGGGGACGGCGTTGGACTCGTGAACGGCGGTGGGAATCCCCCGCTTCGCGGCGGCCTTCACCACCGGGAAGGAGGCATAGCCGCCGGTGCCCACCACCAGGTCAGGCTGAAAGCGGTCCAGGATGGCGTTGGCCTGCTTCCTGGACTTGTTCATGTTCAGCAGGGTTATGACGTTGTGGCCGATGGAGGCCGGAGAGGACCGCCGGAAGTTGGTGATGGTCACCGTCTCAATGGGGTACCCTTGCGGCACCAGCCGGTCTCCATGCCGCCGTCGGCCACGAACAGCACCTCACAGCCGGAGTTGCGGGTCTGGAACATCTGGGCCAGGGCCACGGCGGGATTGACATGGCCCGCCGTTCCCCCGCAGGTAAAGAGGACTCTCATTCCTTTTTTCTCCTCCTCGTAATGTAGGGCGGCCGCTGGTCGCCTGCGGCCTAAAGCTTCACCCGCCATAGGGTGAAAGAAATTCAGAGGATGTGCGCAGCAGGACATGCGCCTGCGGAGCCACTGTCCCTGGCCGCGCAGGGGAACAGCGTCCTCCCTGGACTTTTTTACTCCTGTCTCGGCGCCGGGATCTGCCGGGAAACGGAAAGGATGATGCCCATCTCCGCCAGTTGGATCATCAGCGCCGTACCCCCGTAACTGAAAAACGGCAGGGAGATGCCGGTGGTAGGGATCAGGTTGGTGACCACGGAGATGTTCAGGAACACCTGTACCGCGGTCAGGGTGGTGATACCCACCACCAGAAGGGCGCCGAAGCGGTCTCTGGCGTGGATGGCAATCCAGTAGCCCCGCATGACCAGCAGGGCAAAGAGAATGAGGACGATTCCGGCCCCGATCAGGCCCAGCTCCTCGCACGATGGCAAAGATGAAGTCGTTCTCCGGCTCGGGCAGGTAGAGGAACTTCTGCCGGCTCTTGCCCAGGCCCAGGCCCAGCAGTCCGCCGGAGCCGATGGCGTAGAGGGACTGGATAATCTGATAGCCGCCGTCCCGGGGATAAGCCCAGGGATCCTGCCACACCAGGATGCGGGTGGACTGGTAGCCGCTCATCATGAGCACCACCAGCCCCATCAGGGCCGCGCCGCCGCCGGCAAACCAGTAGAGCTTGATGCCGGCGGCAAAAAGCACCGCCGCCGCGCCGGCCAGAATCAGGATTGTACCCGACATGTGGGGCTCCAGCATCATCAGGCCCACAATCAGCAGCAGGATGAGTCCATAGGGCACCAGTTCCAGAAAGCCGATGCGGTCCAGGAAGCCCACCACACCGCTGAGCGGGCTGCGGGGGGAGAGGCGGCGCGGCTTCTCCGTGTTCCGCTTGGACAGCCGGGCGGAAAAGTACATGATGACGGCCACCTTGGCGATCTCCGACGGCTGGAAGGTTCCGATGCCCGGTACGGCGATCCACCGCTTCACGCCGTCGGAACGGCTGGTGTGGATGCCGGGGATGAGCACCGCGACGAGCAGCAGGACAGCCAGCCCAAGGGCGAAGACCGACAGCCAGCGGAAGGTCTGGTAGTTGATCTTCGAGGTGATAGACATCACGGTCAGGCCAGCCGCGGCAAAGAGGGCCTGGCGGAAGAAGTAGAAGGTGGGGCTTTTGTCCTCCTGCAAGTACGCCGTGGCGTAGGAGGCGGAAAACACCATGATCACGCCGATGCCGGTGAGCAGGAGCACCAGCATCAGGAAGGGCAGGTCCATGGGTCCCCGGGCCAGTTGCTCCTCAATGGTCAGGTCGCGCTTGCGTTTTGCCAGGGGCTCCCCTCCTTTCTCTCAACTCAGGGTGGATTACCGGCCCATGACTCCAAGAAGGCCAGCACACAGGCCAGCAGGGTCACGCCGGAGAACACACAGAACAGCTTCACCTCGCTCCAGCCGCCCAGCTCCAGGTGGTGGTGCAGGGCGCATGCGAAGATCCGCTTGCCGTGGGTCAGCTTGAAGTAGCCCACCTGGAGAATGTCGGACAGGGTCTCCAGGATGTAGATGATGCCCACCAGGATGAGCACCAGGGGAATATCAGGGCGAAGGCCAGTCCGCACACCGCTCCCCCCAGAAAGAGAGAGCCAGTGTCGCCCATAAAGACCTTGGCGGGGTGGAAGTTATAGATCAGGAATCCGCACAGCCCGCCGAACAGCCCGGCGGAGAGATCCCAGCTCCAGTTGCCCCAGAAGCAGGCCACGGCGGTGAAAACATCACGGGCATGGTGACGCCGGTGGCCAGGCCGTCGATGCCGTCGGTGATATTGACGGCGTTCACGGTGCCCACCATGACGAAGGCGGCGAACACCATATAAACGGGCCAGGGGAGGGACAGGGTCACGTTCACAAAGGGGATGTAAAGGTCGGGAGTCAGATAGTGGTGGTTGCGCATCAGCACCGTGAACACGATGGCCGCCGCCAACTGGAGCAGAAACTTCTGCGGTGCGGTCAGGCCGGTGTTCTGGTGCTTTTCACCTTCACATAGTCGTCAATATAGCCGATCACGCCGAACACCAGGGCGAACAGGGCACAAAGCCGCCGCCGAAGCGCCCTGCGGCAAAGTCCGGCCACCCCAGCAGCAGAACCGCCGCAGCGGAGCCGATGATGAACATCAGCCCTCCCATGGTGGCGTCCCCTGCTTCGACATGTGCCAGGTGGGGCCGATCTCCTTGATGGACTGCCCGGCCTTCATGCGCCGCAGCAGGGGATGAGCCCCTTCCGCCCAGGGCGGCCGCCGCAAAGGCCACCACAAAGCTGATTACAATCCTTAACATCTCTTTTGCAACCTCCAAAGCCTCTCAACATTCCAAATTGCGGCCCATGTGAGCCGGTTCGATATTTTATCACAATCCCGGCATGGTTTCCACTCGAAAAAGCAACAAACTTCCTCGCCTCTCAGGCGAAATAGGCGGCGATTTCCTCCCGCTCGTCCAGGTGGTACTCCGCCGTCCACCTCCTGATAGGTCTCGTGGCCCTTACCGGCCAGCACCACCGTGTCCCCGCCCGGGCCAGCGAGAGGGCCCGCCGGATGGCGGCGCGACGGTCGGGCTCCACCACGACCTCCGCCGGAGCCCCCTCCAGGCCGGGCAGAATGTCGTTGATAATGTCCATGGGCACCTCAGTACGGGGATTGTCTGAGGTGACTACCGCCACGTCGGCCAGAGCCCCGGCGACAGCCCCCATACGGGGCCGCTTGGTGCGGTCCCGGTCGCCGCAGCCGAACAGGCAGATCACCCGCCCGGCGTGAAGTCCCGCACGGTAGTGAGGATGTTTTCGGGCGTCAGGGGTGTGGGCGTAGTCGATGAGCACCGTGTAGTCCGTGGGGTGGGCACCACCTCGATGCGGCCCTTCACCCCCCGGGCCGCCCCCAGTGCGGCGGCACAGCCGTCCAGCGGCAGGCCCAGCACCAGCCCGCAGGCCAGCACACCCAGAGCGTTGTAGATGGTAAAGCCTCCGGGTATAGGCAGCCTTACCCGGGAAATGGCGTCCCTGGTCACCGCCTCAAACTCTACCCGCTGGGGGAACAGGCGGAGGTTCTTGGCCGTGAGATCCGCCTCGTCCCGGCACTCCGAGTAAGTAAAGGTCGGAACCGGCACCGTTTCGGCATAGTACCGGCCCGCCTCGTCGTCCAGGTTGAGCACCGCAGCGGCGCACTGGCGGAACAGCAGCCCCTTGGCGTCCCGGTAGGCCTCCATGGTACCGTGGAAGTCCAGGTGGTCCTGGGTCAGATTGGTGAAGATACCCGCCCGGAAGGGGATGCCGTCCAGGCGGTGGAGCACCAGGGCGTGGGAGGATGCCTCCATCACCACGTGGGTACACCCCGCATCCGCCATCTCCCGCAGCAGCTCCTGCACCTCGTAGTACTCCGGCGTGGTGCGGTGGGCGGGCAGGCTCTCCTCCCCGATCAGGTTCTGGTTGGTGCCGATCAGCCCCACCTTTGTGTGGAGGCACCCCTCCAGCATAGCCTTGAGCAGATAGGTGGTGGTGGTCTTTCCGTTGGTCCCGGTGACCGCCAGCAGGGTCAGTTCCCGGGCCGGATGGCCGAACCAGTTGGCTGAGGCGATGGCCAGGGCGGCCCGGGTGTCCTCCGTCACCAGCCAGGGGCCCTCCCCCTCCGGGGGGCGCTGGCAGAGCACCGCCGCCGCTCCCCGTTCCAGGGCCTGCCGGATGTACCGGTGTCCATCGGTCTTGTACCCGGAAGCGCCACAAAGAGGCAGCCGGGGGTCATGTCTCGGGTGTCACAGCAGATTCCTGAACATTCCACATCCTGGACATGCCGCGCGGCCAGCGCCACGCCGTCCAACAGCTCATTCAGCTTCATGCCCTCACCCCGTTTCCCGTGTTGTCGGCCCGTTTTACAGGCCCGCGCCGCTGGCCGTGCTGTAGGTAAAGCGTACCTCAATGGTGGTACCCCGGTTGACCGAGGCGCCCGCGGCGGTGGACTGTTCATAGGCCACCACGTGAGAGCCGTACTCGGTGGCTCCGGTGGCCCGCATGTAGAGACCCGCATCAGCCAGCTTCTGCCTGGCCTGCTCGGCGGTAAGGCCGATGACGCTGGGCACCTGCACCTGGTCGGTTGGCACCGCCTCGCCCATGTAGAGCACCACCTGGCTGCCGCCGGGGATGGATGCCCCGCCGCCGGGATCTGTCCGGTGACGGTACCACCGTCGCCCACGGTGCGCAGGGTCAGGCTGTTCTTCTGGAGGGCGGAGGTGGCGTCCGCCAGATTCAGTCCGGACAGGTTGGGCACCAGCACGTCGGCGTTGGCGGTATAGGTCTTCTCCACGCCCAGGTGGCCCAGAATATCCTCCAGCAGTTCTCCGGCCATCAGTGCCGCCATATTGCCGCCGCTGATATACCAGCCGCCGGCGGTGGTATTGGAGCCGGGGAAGGCGGGCTTGGGGTTGTCGTAGGCCAGCAGGATAATCACCTGCGGGTCATCCGCTGGGGCGAAGCCCAGGAAGGAAACGATGGTATGGTCGGTCTCCAGCGTCTCGGAGGAGCCGGTCTTGCCGCCGATGCGGTAGCCCTCCACCCGGGCATTCTTGCCGGTGCCGCCGTCCACCACCTTCTCCAGGATCGCACGGCAGCGCTCACTGGTCTGCGCGCTGACCACCTGTCGCACCTCGTTGGGCTCATTGTGCTGGAGCACATTGCCCTCGCCGTCGGTCACCTGGCTGACCACATAGGGCTGCATCAGGTGGACGCCGTTGATGACGGCGGAGGCCGCTGTGATGAGCTGAATGGGGGTCACCTGGAACCGCTGGCCGAAGGATGCGGTGGCCAACTGGACGGTGTTGAAGTCCTCCCGGGGCCAGATCAGGGAACTGGTGTCCATCTCGCCCTGCATGTCTATGCCGGTTTTCTCCAGGAAGCCGAAGCCCTCCAGATAGTCATAGAACTTCTCCGCTCCCAGGGCCTGGCCGATCTTGACGAAGGCCGGGTTGCAGGAGTTCGCCACCGCCAGGGCCAGATCCTGATCCCCGTGGCCCGGCGCCTTCTTGGAGCAACTGATGGGCCTGGACCAGCCCTCTACCATGATGTAGCCGGGGCAGTAGAAGTGGCTGTTCTCGGTGACCACGCCCTCCTCCAGGGCGGCGGCCAGGACGATGGACTTGAACGTGGAGCCGGGCTCATAGGTACTGGTGATTGCCTTGTTGGTCCACTGGGTGTAAAGCACTTCGGTCTCTGCCGCAGAAATGGCCTTGTCGCGGGCCTCCTCGCTGGAAGCCCCTCTGCCAGGGCCTTCTGGTAGGCCTCCTCCTTGGTGTACGCCCCGCTCTCGATGTCCGCCAGATACTGGTTGAGCACCGGATCGCTCACCACCCTGGGGTTGTTCAGATCGTAGGTGGGGGAGTTGGCCCAGGCCAGAATTTCGCCCGTATTGGGGTCCATGGCGATGCAGAAGCCGCCGTCCTGCACCTCGAACTGCTCGATGCCCTTTTCAGGATGCTCTCACAGTAGGACTGGATAGCGCTGTCCAGGGTCAGGGTCAGATTGTCGCCGTCAGTGGCGTCGTAGTAGTCCTCATAGCGGTAGAGCATCTGTGTGCCGTCGCCGTTTTGGCGGTGACGATCCGCCCGTCTCGCCCGAGAGAGCCTCGTCGTACTGAGCCTCAACTCCATAGGCCCCGTCCTTCGCTGTAATTCACCCAGCCGATCACCTGGGCCGCCAGGCTGTTTTGGGATAGTAGCGCTTGGTGGTGGGCGGGGTGTAAATGCCGGTGATATGGTTTTCGTTGATGAAGGAGATCACCGCGTCCCGCTCGTCGTCCTCCACCCGCCATTTGATCATGTCATACATGGAGCTGGTCTTGGCCAGGCGCTTGAGGATGTCCGCCTCGTCCAGATCCAGGATTTGGGCCAGGTTGGAGGCAATGAACTCGTTGGTGGGCTCCGGGTAGTCCAGTGTCTTCCCATTCTCTGCTGCGTTCGCCGCCTTCTCTCGATACGCCTCCTGGCAGGCCAGGATCTCTTTGGGGGAGAGCTGGATGTTGTAGACCGTGGCGCTCATGGCCAGAGTCTCCCGCTTCGGTCGTAGATGGTGCCCCGGTTGGCCTCCACCGTGCTGTCGGCGGTCTGCTGCTCCACCGCCATTCCCTGGTATTTGTCGTAGTCGCGGATCTGGATCTGCCAGAGCCGGACCAGCAGCGGCACGAACGCCGCCACGCCGAACAGTGTCAGCAGGAACAGGGTGCGCACCAAAATGGTGCGGTTCGCCCGCCGGTCCGGCTGCTGCTGGACCATACGCTTTCTCTTTCTGTCTGCCATGGCTGGCTCACCTCACTCAAGAAATCTCGTCTGCCGCTCTCCCGCGGGATTGGGTGATATATCGCAGGAGGGCGTAAGAAAATTGCTTTTCTTACGCCCTCTCTGCTCGTTCTCTTCAAGGGCCGCCCGGGGCAGCCCGTCTGTTTCTCTGGGGTCTGCAGATCACTATATGGCCGTACTCACTGGAAATATGCCACAATCTCGGAGGCAATGGACTTTACACTCTCAAACATGCCGTCCAGTCCGGCGACCGCCTCGTCCTGGTTGAAAAGGTCACGGTGTCCGGCTCGGACAGGTCCACATACACCACCTGCCCGTTCTGCGGCCGGACCATGGCGCCGCTGGCTGTCATGGTCTCCTCAATGCTGCTCAGATCATAAGACAGCTCATACGCGGTGCGCAGCTTGGCCTCCTCCGACTGGAGAGCAGTCATCTCACTGCGCAGCTCCACCACCTGCTGGGAGATGGTGGTCAACTGCACATAGCTGAACAGCAGCAGCACGGCAAACACGCCCACCGCCAGAAATCCCACCACAGCGAAGGGGGAAACCAGTCCCGCCTCCCGTACCCGCACCCGGGGCCGGACCACCGCCCGCTCCACGCGGCCGAACCATGGGCCTGGGCCGAAGAACCTCCTCCCGCTGGAGCTGCCGCGCCGCGGAGCCATCATACGCGTCATAGGGTACGCGGCTGTAATTCGTGTATCTGCTTCTGCGCTTGACGGCAGTTGCCATGAGTCCGTCCACTCCAATCTCTTTGGTAAATTCGGTGCTTCTACAGTTTTTCCGCTACCCGGAGCTTGGCGCTGCGGGCCCGGGGGTTCTCCTCCAGCTCTGCCGCTCCGGAGACAATGGGCTTTTTGTTGACCAGCTTCACCTGGGGCTTCTTCCCGCACACACAGACGGGAAAATCCGGCGGACAGGTACACCCCTTGGCGAAAGCCGCCAGGGCATTTTTCACGATACGGTCCTCCAGCGAGTGGAAGGAGATCACCGCCAGCCGCCCGCCGGGGTTCAGCCGGGGCACCGCCTCCCGCACCATCCGGTCCACCGAGCCCAGCTCGTCGTTGACGGCGATGCGGATGGCCTGGAAGGTCCGCTTGGCCGGGTGCTGTTTCTCCCGCAGGGCCGCAGGGGGCATGGCCCCCTTGACGACCTCCACCAGCTCCAGCGTGGTCTCAATGGGGCGCTTGTCCCTGGCCCGGACGATGGCTCCCGCGACGGCGGGGGCGTACCGCTCCTCCCCATATTGCCAGAGGATGCGCCGCAGCTCCTCCTGGGGCCACTCGTTGACCACCGCCCGGGCCGTCAGGGTGTCGGTCTGATCCATGCGCATATCCAGGGGGGCGTCCGTCCTATAGGAAAAGCCCCGGGAGGCGTCGTCCAACTGGGGGGAGGACACCCCCAGATCAAAGAGCATGCCGTCCACCCCGTCCAGGCCCAGCCCGTCCAGGATGGCGTCCAGCGCACAGAAATTGCTGTGTACCAGGGTGACCCGCTCCCGCCACGGCGCCAGCCGCCTCCGCCGCGTCCAGAGCCGCCTGATCCCGGTCCACGCAGATGAGCCGCCCGGTGGTCAGCCGCCGGACAATCTCCCGGCTGTGGCCCGCCCGGCCCAGAGTGCCGTCCAGATACACGCCCTCCGGCCGGATGGCCAGGGCCTCAATGCACTCGTCCAGCAGCACCGGCTTGTGGGAAAATACCTGCTCACTCATATCAGAATCCAAGCGCCTCCATACAGGCCGACATCTTCTCCGGCGTCATCTCTTCCTCCTCCTGGGCCTGCCATGCGTCCGCGCTCCAGATCTCCGCCCGGTCGTTGACACCCAGGATCACCACGTCCTTGTCCAGACCGGCATACCTGCGCAGCTTCTGGGGAATGACGATGCGGCCCTGGCTGTCCAGTTCACACTTGGCCGCGTTGGCGAATAGGGGCGCATGGCCTTGGATTGACTCATAGGCAGGAGGAAAATTTTTCTGTAAACCGATCCCAGGTAGACTGGGGATAGATGGCCAGGCAGGCGTCCACACCCATCGCCAGATAGAAGGTGACGCCCAGCTCCTCCCGGAGCTTTGCGGGAATGAACAGACGGCCCTTGGCATCGATGCTGTGCTCATAGGTGCCGGTCATGCTGCTCACTTCCCCACTTTACTGCTTAAGAGCGGTGATTTGCTCCACTTCGCCCCACTTTCTTCTCTAGTATAAATGTTCTGTTACAGAATTGCAACAGTTTTTTCTTTCCTTTTTTAACGGGAAAAATGCCGATTTTTCCACTGAAACCCCTGCTTTTCGGCACTAAAAACATATGTTCGATTGCATTTCGTTACAAATGGTATCAAAACCGCCATCCCTTGCGGTTTGGCGGCAAAAGTCCTATATTTTGCGGTATTACGTAAACAAAAACGGTGCAGTCCCGCCGCGCGCGGTTCGGGATTCGGGTATATTCTCCCAAAACACCACCTCTTTTGCAAAGCATTTAATAGTATTTATGGAAAATGCAGGTATACTTTTAACCACAACAGATATCTGTTCCACAAAATTGAACACATCCGTGCTGAAAGGGGTACCTATGGATCAAACACAAGCCGCACCGGAAGCGCACATCACCTACTACGGCGGAAAGTGGGTGGCCTTCGCGCCCATCCTGCTTGCCATCGTGGGGCTAATTTACATCGCGGTCAAGCAGGCGGACGTACCGGAATACTGGGTGGTCTTTCTCCTCCCCATGATCGTCTGCCTGTTCCTGGCCAAGGACAAGACGGCCTACTGCGAGGCCATCATCGAGGGCCACCAACAAGGTGGGGGAATCCTGATCATGGCGGTTCTGCTGGCCGGAATCTGCGGGCAGCTCATTGAGACCAGCGGCCTGGTGGACACCCTGGCCCACTATCTAATTGAGCTCAACTTCCTGGGCAACAAGTTCGTGGCCGCCTCTTTTCTGCTCACCTGCCTGATCGCCTTCTCCACCGGGACCTCGGTGGGCACCATCTTCGTGGTCGGCCCCATTCTTTACCCCATCGGCTATCTGGTTGGGGCCACGCCGGCGCTGATGATCGGCGCGATCGTATCGGGAGCGGCCTTCGGCGACAACGTCTCCCCGGTGTCGGACACTCTGATTGCGGCCTCCTCCTCTCAGAAGGTGGACCTGGGCGGCGTTTTCCGCAGCCGCCTGAAATATGTCCTGCCGGCCGCGGCGTTGACGCTGATCCTCTATCTGGCGCTTGGCTCCGCGGTGAGGCCGCGGATCTCCGCCGTCCAGAGCGCCGCGGTCCGGCCTACGGCCCTGCTGTTCCTGCTGGTGCCCGTGGTGGTGGTGGTCTTCTGCCTGCTCCAGCGCCACTTGCTGGAGGCGCTGAGCTATGGCATCGTCACCGGCGTACTCCTGGGACTGGTCACCGGCACCATCACCTTCAGCGACATCATTTCCGTCCCGGAACCCTGAGCGCAGGCGGCCTCATCATGGAGGGCATCGAGGGCGCGGTCCCCACCATCCTGCTGGTTATGCTGCTGTTCGCCCAGATCCACCTGCTGGAAAAGGGCGGCTGCATTGATATGATGATCCAGTCCATGGACCGCTTCATTGTCGGTCCCCGCTCCGCCGAGGGCGCCATCGTCGCCATCTGTATCCTGCTCAATGTGGCCACCGGCCTGAACACCGCGGCCATCGTGGGCACCGGCCCCTGGCCAAGCGGCTGGGTGAGGAGTATCAGCTCCACGGCTACCGCACAGCCAACCTCCTCATCTGCTCCGGCGGCACCCTCAACTACCTGATGCCCTATATGGTGCCGGTGGTGTGCGCCGCCATGATGACAGCCGTCGACCTGCCCGGCGCGGTTCCCGTCTCCACACTGGAGATCGTCACCCACCAGTTCTATCCCATTCTTTTGCTGGTTATGACTATCTTCGCCATCGTCTCCGGCTACGGGCGCACCCTCCTGCCAGACAGCCGCGCCTTCCGGGAGAGCGAAAGGGCTGTGCGCTACTGACCCTCTCCCCGCGCCAGCCGCTCCAAGGCGGGAAGGGCCCGCAGGATATAGCGGCCCTCCCGTTTGAGGAGTATCCTCCTCCTCCATGCGCTTCATCACCTTGTTGGTGGTGATGCGGCTTGTATTGATGATACCGGCCACATCCTGGTGGGTAAAGCGGATGGAGATGCGCACCCCCGGGCAGGGCCGCCCATACTGGGCCGCCAGATTGAGGAGGGTCCGGGCAATGCGCCGCTCCGCCTGATCAAAGGAGAGCTCCCGCACCTGACCGAGCAGCACCGTGTTTTTCCGAAAGCAGAGCTCCAGGAACCGCTGATTCAGCGCCCAGTCCTCCCGCAGCGCCTCCAGCATGGCCAGCCGGGGGACGGCATAGGCCCAGGTGTCCACAATCGCCAGGGCCGCCGACGCGTGGGGCTGCCGCTGCAGACAGGCGCTCTCCCGCACAGCGCCCCGCTCCGCGATGTAGAGCTGTTTCTCGTGGCCGTCCGCCCGTGAGGTAGAGATGCAGGCCCGCCCCGCTGAATGATGTAAAATGCTCCGCCGGCTGCCCTGAGTGTAGAGAAAGGTCTTTTTCGGAACAGGCGCGGCGTTCTCCCCTCGGTCAGCGGGCGCCATGCCGCCGGCTCGACGCTGATCCAGGGTGAGGCATCCGTCAGAATACCGGTCTCTGTCATAATCTGTTTTCCCAACTCCATAATTGGTAATTTTTACCATTTTAGCGTTTGATCTCAAAAAGTCAGTCGATTGGAGGGATGTTGCTTCACCAGTGAAGGAAAACCAGAGGAATACAACCCAGCCATCACCCACAAAAATATAGGAGGTAGTACTTATGTCCGTCGATTTTGAAGCGATCCGCAAGCAGGAGTGGCCCGTTCTGGAGCAGATGGTCTTTCTCGACGCGGCCTGCGTTAGCTTCGCCCCAGCGCACGGTGCGGGCGGTGAAGGCCTTCGCCGACATGACCGCCACCCAGGAGGAAGAGAACTCCAGCGCCCACCACATCGCCATGGACTCCCTGCGCGGCAAGGCATACGACGAAGCCGCCAAGCTGCTCAACGCCGACCCGGAGGAGATCGCCCTGGTGGAGAGCACCTCCCACGGGCTGAACATCGCCGCCCGCGGCATTGAGCTGGCCGACGGCGACAACATCATCACCACCAATCTGGAGTTCATTCAGGTGGCCCTGCCCTGGTGTGTGATGCGCCGGGAAGAAGATCGAAATCCGGGTATGCAAGACCAAGGACAACCGCTTCACGGTGGACGACTTCGCCGCCCTGGCCGATGAGAGGACCCGCATCATCGTCATGTCCACCCTGGAGTGGTGCAACGGCTGGGCCAGCGACATGAAGGCCATCGGTGATTTCTGCCAGGAAAGGGGATCTTCCTGGTGGTGGATGCGGTGCAGCAGTTGGGCGTCACCAAGATTGACACCAAGCAGTGCGACTTTGATCTGCTGGTGGCCGGCGGCCACAAGTGGCTGAACAGCCCCTACGGCACCGGCGTGCTCTATGTCAACAAGAACTCCCTGTCCAAGATCAAGCAGAGCTATGCCGGCTACCTGAACACCACCGTTCCCGAAGGCGGCTGGGCGCCTACTGGGAGAATCCCGCCGCTCCCTCCGTCCACGACTGGACCTTCCCGGAGACCGCCCGCAAGTACGAAATCGGCGGCACCTCCAACTACACCGGCGCCATTGCCCTGGGGGAGAGCCTGGGCCTGGTCAACGGATCGGCATTGAGAACATCCAGGAACACATCTGGGCGCTCAGCGCCTACTGCATGGATCAATTGGAGGCCATCGGCGCCACCATCATCACCCACCGCGACCCGGGCCGGCGGGGCGGCATCGTCATTGCCCGCCTCTATGACGATCTGGATGTGGACCGCTGGGTACTCAAGCAGCTCCACGCCCGCAAGATTTTATTGCCCAGCGCTTCACCGACTACGTGGGCGGCTTCCGCATCTCCTGCCAGTACTTCAACAACCACGCCGACATCGACGCATGGCGGCGGCTATGAAGGAGCTCATCCAGGAGATCGGACGCGCCCCGACTACAAAGCCCCTGAGCCCTCTCCCACAGCAAAGCAGAGCCCGCCGGCGGAAGTTCCGCCGGCGGGCTCTCTGTCGAAAGTTCTCGACAGGCAGAGCCTTTGAACCCTCGAAAAGGTTCAAAAGGCGTTTGATCGAACGCGAAAGGGAACCCTGACGGTTCCCTTTCACACTATTCCTCCCTCCGAAGCCTTCGGCAGGAAGGTTTATCGATCATCTCAAAGCCCGCCGGCGGAAGTTCCGCCGGCGGGCTCTCTGTTTGGTTTTATTCCGCCTCCACGTCGTAGGGCTGGCGGCCAGCCGGGGCGCCGCCTCCTGCCAAGGCACGGAACCGGGCCCGCGACTTCTTGATCTCGTCGTAGGCCTCGGCCACCGCCTCCTCGGTGCGGCGCAGGGCATCCTCGCAGTAGTCGTTGGCTGCCTTCCGCAGATCGCGGCTGCGCTCCTCCGCAGTGCGCATCAGCTCGTTTGCCTTCTGTTTGGTCTGGGCCAGCAGCTCGTCCTCCGACACCATCTGGCGTGCCTTCTCCTCCGCCTGCTTGCGGATGAGCTCCCCCTCCCGCTTGGCGGAGGCGATATACTCCGTCCGGGCAGCAATGAGCTTCTTGGCCTCGGCCAGCTCCATGGGGAACTGAGCCCGGATCTCGTCCAGCAGATCCAGGGCCTTGTCCCGTTCCAGAATGCACTTGTCACTGCTCAGGGGCATGCTCTTGGCCTCGTCGATCATCTCAAAGAGCATATCCAGTAATTCTTCCACGCCGGTGGCCATCAGCCATCCCTCCTGCTGTCCATTTTCGTTGTACGTCCCCGATGATCTCCCGGGGTACAAAGTCAGAGAGCTCCGCCCCATAGCGGGCCATCTCTTTGACCATGCTGGAGCTCACATAGGTGTATTTTGCGCTGGAGGGCAGGAACATGGTCTCCAGCCGGGGATTCAGCTTGCGGTTGATGAGCGCCATCTGCAGCTCGTTCTCGTAGTCGGACACCGCCCGCAGGCCCTTCACCAGAGTGCAGGCCCGCTTCTGGCGGGCGTACTCGGCGATGAGGGTGGAGGAACAATCCGCCTCCACGTTGGGCAGCTTGGCCACCACCCGGCGGATGAGCTCCACCCGCTCCTCCGGGGTAAACAGTCCCCGGTTGACTTTCTCCGAGTTGACCATGACGCACACGATCAGCTTGTCAAAGCACACGGCGGCCCGCTTGATGATGTTCAGGTGTCCCAGAGTGATGGGGTCGAAGCTGCCGGGATAGATGGCGGTCTTCATGTGGGCTTCACATCCTTAACTGTCGCACAGCCCGTCAGACCGCACGGTGGTACAGCGTGATCTTGATCTTGCCGTAGCGGTAATCCCGCCCCTTGGCATAGGGGGCGGCCAGCTCCGGAAGGGTGCTCTCCGCCGCACTTTCGCAGACTATTATACCATTTTCCGTCATAATGTCAATCTTGGCGATGGCCTCCAGGGCCTTTTCCAGCATCCCGGCGCCGTAGGGCGGGTCCAGGAACACCAGGTCGAATTTCTCCCGGCAGCCGGTGAGGAAGGCCAGGTAGTCCCCCTGCACCACCTTCCCCTGCTCCTCTAGCTTGGTGTGGGCCAGGTTGGCCCGGATGACCGCGGCGGCCTCCTTCCGCACGTCCACAAAGGTGCAGGACGCCGCACCCCGGGACAGGGCCTCGATGCCCATCTGGCCGGTACCGCCGAAGAGATCCAGCACTCGCCGGCCCTCTACGTCAAACTGCACGATGTTGAAGACCGACTCCTTCACCTTGTCGGTGGTGGGCCGGGTCTCCAGCCCGGGCAGCTCTTTGAGCCGCATCCCCCGGGCCGTTCCGGTAATCACTCGCATGATGGTTCCTCCCTTTCTGATGGAAAAAGTCATAGACCGCCCGGGCGGTGTTTTTGGGCACTACATCCTCCAGCTCCGCCAGGGTGGCCGATTTGATATTTTTGATGCTCTTAAACGCCTTGAGCAGCTCAGCCCGCCGCTTCTCCCCCACGCCGGGGATCTGGTCGAGCACCGAGCCGCGCACCCGCTGGTTCTGCTGCTGGCGGTGGAACTCGATGGCAAAGCGGTGGGTCTCCTCCTGGATCTGGCCGATGAGGGAGAAGATGGCCTGGTTTCCCTGGATGCCGATCTCCTTTCCCTCGGGGTGACCAGGGCGCGGGTGCGGTGGCGGTCGTCCTTCACCATGCCGAAGATGGGAATACGCAGGCCCAGGCTCTCCAGCACCCGCACCGCCACGTTGGCGTGGTTGACGCCGCCGTCGATGAGGAGCAGGTCGGGCTTGCCGGAAAACTTCTCGTCCCCGTCCAGATAGCGCTGGAAGCGCCGCGTCAGCACCTGCTCCATGGAGGCATAGTCGTCGGGGCCGTCCATGTCCTTCAGCTTGAAGCGGCGGTAGTCCCGCTTGAGGGGCTTTGCGTTGACGTACACCACCATGGAGGCCACAATGTCGTCGGCGCCCTGGTTGGAGATGTCGTAGGACTCGATGCGCCGGGGGCGCGTCCAGATCCAGCATCCGGCCCAGCAGCTCCATCAGCTTGCTCTGCCGCTCCTCCCGGGTGGTCCAGCGCTCCACCTCCTCCACCGCGTTTTTGTTGGCCAGGCGGATGAGATCCATCTTGGCCCCCCGCTGGGGGGTGATCAGCTCCACCCTGTGCCCCGCCTGCTCGGACAAAAGGCGCATCAGGGGCACCGCGTCCTCCAGCTCGCAGGGCAGGAGGATCTGCCGGGGCAGGCGGCCCCGGCCGCCGTAGTACTGTCCCACCAGGGCGGAGAGGATGTCCGCCGTATCCTCCTCCATGGGGGTCTCGATGAGCTCCCAGTCCTTGGCCGCAAGATCCCCGTCCACATAGTGGAGCACCACAAAGCAGCTCCGGGTGGCCTCCCCTTGTGGAAGCCCACCACGTCGGTGTCCGCCAGGGAGCCCGCCACCACCTTCTGCCGCTTGCCCAGCAGCTCGATGGCCTTATAGCGGTCCCGCAGCTCGGCGGCCTTCTCGAAGCGCAGCTCCTCCGCCGCCTGCTCCATCTCGGCCAGCAGCTCCTCCCCCACCTCCTTGAACTGCCCCTCCAGCAGGCGCACCGCCTGGTCGATGGCCTCCCGGTAGCGGGTCTGATCCATCTCCTTCCGGCAGTAGCCGTCACACTGGCCCATGTGGTAATTCAGGCAGGGCCGCTCCTTTCCGATGTCTCGGGGGAACTTCCGGCTGCACGAGGGCAGCTTCAGGGCGACGCGCAGGTCGATGATGTTCTGGGTGCTCCCCGGCTACCGTAGGGGCCGAAGTACCGCGCCCCGTCCTCCGCCGCCCGGTTGGCCAGGGAGAAGCGGGGGTAGGGCTCCTTCACCGTCAGGCGGATGTAGGGGTAGCCCTTGTCGTCCTTGAGCAGGATGTTGTAGTGGGGCTGGTGGCGCTTGATGAGGGAGTTCTCCAGAATCAGCGCCTCAAACTCCGAGTCGGCCACAATCACGTCGAAGTGGTCAATCTGGCTCACCATGGCCCGGGTCTTCTCCGTGTGGGAGGCCAGGTTTGCGAAGTACTGGCTCACCCGGTTCTTCAGCGCCTTGGCCTTGCCCACGTAGATGACCTCGTTTTTGGCGTCCTGCATGATATACACGCCCGGCTTCAGCGGCAGGGCATGCGCTTTTTCCTTGAGTTCGTCGAAAGTCATAATCGGGGAAGTATGCCCTCCTCTCTGCCTGGGTCTCTTATGCCCTGCCGCTGGACGCGGCAGCGTCCCGGCGCTTCGCGCCGTCCGAGCGTTTGGCCGCAGGCCAAACCTCGCCGCAGGATTCACTCCCGCCGAGGATGTCAAATCATCCTCGGGGGCCCCAAACGAACCCGTTCGTTTGGGGAATGGGCATGGGCTTTTCTTTTAATTCGTCAAAGGTCATGACTCGTAGGGGCCGATGCCCACATCGGCCCGCGTCCTCCTTTCCGCCAGATTTCTCATACCCTGCCGCTGGGCGCAGCGGCGTCCCCTAGGAGCCCCAAACGCCCCTCGTGCGTTTGGGAGAATGGGCATGGGCTTTTCTTTGCGTCTATCGAAGGAGGGGCACCGTAGGGGCCGATGCCCACATCGGCCCGCCGCCCCTTCCACCGGGCTGGCACCGGCAGGCGCACACCGTGCGCCCCTACCGGACAGGCTTTGCGTTTTCCGCCCTTCTTATGCCGTACCGGCGGGCATATCTCTCCCGCAGGGCGGGCGGCCATAAAGGCCGCCCCTACGGGGGCGTCTCCTCCAGCATGGGATTATACATCATGATGGCGTGGTTCTCCGTGATGAATTCTTCCCCCAGCTCCGCGCCGTCCATACCCAGCACCCGGCGGAACAGGGTGTTGTGCCGGGTGAAGCCGCCCCAGTACTCCCCGGATCTCGTGCTCCTTCTCATAGACCTCGTACCGGCAGGTCTGGGGGCCGTCGGCCCGCCACTCCCCCTCCAGATGGGTGTCCGTCACCTGGAGCACCAGCCGCCAGGTGTCGGGGGTGTCGTTGCGCACCATGAGATCCATGTAGTTGTAGAAGCAGGTGGCCCCGCTGCCAAAGGGCTGGGTGCGGTTGGAGTCGGGAAACACGTCGTAGCCGTGCCGCCACCGCTCGGTGACGGTGAGGGGTGTGGAGGGTCATCCAGTAGAGCAGGTTGGTCATCTGGCACAGGCCGCCCCCACGCCGGAGGCCACCCTGCCGTTGCGCAGAATCATCCCCTCCACATAGCCCCTCCGCCGGGTGGGCCTGCCCACGGCCCGCCAGAAGGAGAGGGTCTCCCCCGGCTTCAGCGTCAGGCCGTCCAGCCGGGCCGCCGCCAGGCGCAGGTTGGTGACCTTGCTGCGCTGGAGGGCCATGTCCTCCCCGCAGCCTGCGCAGCAGGGTGGCGTGCTCCGCCCACAGGTAGAGGCACTCCACCTCCGGCCGGGGCCGGGCAAACCGCAGGCCGCCGGTATGCCACAGCAGCCGCCTGCGCCAGCACAGAACCAGCCCGCCCAGCCGCAGGCGCAGGGCGCTCCGCCGGACGGGCTCCGGGGTCATCTCCGCCTTCACAAGCCACACCTCCCGCCTATCAAAAGCGCCGCAGACGCGGCGCTTTTTTCTCTCGCTCGATCGCTTACTCGGAGAAGTTGGAGGAGATCAGCTCAATCAGAGCCTCCACCGCTTCTTTCTCGTCGGGGCCGTCTGCAATGAGGTTGATGGAAGTCCCCTTGACAATGCCCAGAGAGAGCACGCCCAGCAGGCTCTTGGCGTTCACTCTGCGCTCGTCCTTCTCCACCCAAATGGAGCTCTTGAACTCGTTGGCTTTCTGGATGAAAACGTGGCCGGTCTCGCATGCAGGCCGACCTGGTTGTTCACGACTGCCTCTTTCATATACATAGCGTTTTCCCCCCAAGATGCATTCGCATACTTCGTACTATAGAATATCAAATTTATCCCAAACCGTCAATGACAAAATACACAAATTAAGTTGAAGAAACTGGTTTGATTGACGAACCAGTTTACTCCTTCCCCTCTGGGGCACGAATGTCCGCAGATGGCAGACATTCCGCCTGCCGCAGCCTGGCGCTCGTTACGCCGTCCTCACGGCGCGGAGGCTTTCTGCGGAAAGCCTGTCGCTTCGCTCCAAAGCCGCGCCTTCCGGGGGGAATCGATTCCCCCCGGAGGCCCCCCACGCGCTCCCGCGGGGGACGGGGGCTGCTCTACCGAAGCTCGGCGATGGTCACACCATCCTCACGGCGCGGAGGCTTTCTGCGGAAAGCCTGTCGCTCCGCTCAAAGCCGCGCCTTCCGGGGAATCGATTCCCCGGAGGCCCCCCACGCGGGGACGGGGGCTGGTCTACCGAAGCTCGGCGATGGTCACACCATCCTCGCCTTCGCCGTAGCGGCCGGGGCGGAAGGACTTGACGTAGCGGCTGCGCTTGAGGTGCTCCCGCACTGCCTTGCGCACCGCGCCGGTGCCCTTGCCGTGGATGATGCGCACCTCGTTGAGCTTGCCCAGCACCGCGTTGTCCAGGAAGAGATCCAGCGCCCCGATGGCCTCGTCGGTCATCATGCCCCGGAGATCCACCTCCGGCGAGGCCCCAGGGAGCGCAGCTTGTGCTCCGCCCGGGCCACCACCTTCTTGGCGGACTGCTGGGTCTCCCCTCTACCGCGCACCTCCTCCTGCCTGGCGGTGATCTTCAGAATCCCCGCCTGGAGCTGGAGGGAGCCGTCCTTGTTGACCGACAGGACGGTGGCCTGGGTGCCCATCTTCACCAGCTCCACCGTGTCGCCCGCCCGGGCTGGCCGGGTGGGGGCGGGCGGCTCCTCCGGCCGGGCCCCAGCTTCCCCTCCGCCTCGTTGAGGCTGCGGCGCAGGGCGGCCCGCTCGTCGTTGACCCGCTGCCAGTCCTCCTCCTTCCGCTGGCGGCGGCGTGTCGTTGAGCTCCTTGAATACCTGGTCGGCGGTGTCCCTGGCCTCGTCCAGGATGGCCCGGGCCTCCGCCTGGGCCTTCTCCACCGCCTTGGCCCGCTCGGCCTCCATCTTGGCCTTGTACTCCCGGGAGGCCTTGGCCGTCTCTTCCATCTCCCGCCGGAGCCGGGCGGCGGCCTCCTTCTCCCGCTCCATCTCCTGGCGCTGCTCGTCCAGTTGGGTGAGCACGTCCTCGAAGCGCACGTTCTCCGCGTCAATGCGGGCGGCGGCCTTCTGGATGATGGACTTGGGCAGGCCCAGCCGCTCCGAAATGGCAAAGGCGTTGGACTTGCCGGGGATGCCGATGAGCAGGCGGTAGGTGGGGGCCAGGGAGTCCACGTTGAACTCACAGGAGGCGTTCTCCACCCCCGGCGTGGTCATGGCGTACACCTTCAGCTCGGCGTAGTGGGTGGTGGCGGCCACCAGGGCCCCATCTCCCGGGCGCTCTCGATGATGGCGGCGGCCAGGGCCGCGCCCTCGATGGGGTCGGTGCCCGCCCCCAGCTCGTCAAAGAGGATCAGCGTCTCGCCGTCCGCCTCCCTAGAATGCCCACAATGTTCACCATGTGGGAGGAAAATGGGACAAACTCTGGGCGATGGACTGCTCGTCGCCCACGTCGGCCAGCACCCGGCGGAACACCTTTACCCGGCTGTCGTCGGAGACGGGGATATGCAGGCCGCACTGGGCCATGAGGGTGAGCAGGCCGATGGTCTTGATGGTCACCGTCTTGCCGCCGGTGTTGGGGCCGGTGATCACCAGGGTGTCGAAGTCCTACCCCAGCATCAGGTCGTTGGCCACCGCCCTGTCCGGGTCCAGCAGGGGTGGCGGGCTTTCCGCAGGTACAGGCCGCGCTCCACGATTCTGGGGGCGCAGGCCCGCATCCGGTAGGCCAGCTTGGCCCGGGCGAAGATCACATCCAGAAGGATGAGCAGATCGTAGTCCTGAGTGATATCGTCCTTGAACTGTGCGCACTCGGCGGACAGCTCCGTAAGGATGCGCTCAATCTCCTTCTCCTCCCTGGCCTGGAGCTCCTTGAGTTCGTTGTTGGCCTTCACCACCCCCATAGGCTCGATGAAGAAGGTGGCCCCGGAGGAGGATACGTCGTGCACCAGGCCGGGCACGTCGTTCTTGTGCTCCGACTTGACGGGCACCACGAAGCGGTCGTTGCGCTGGGTGATGATGGCCTCCTGGAGATATTTGGCCTGGTTGGAGGAGAGGAGCTTGTTGAGGATGTCCCGCACCTTGGAGGCGGTGGCCCGGATGTGCCGCCGAATGGAGGCCAGCTCGGGGCTGGCGGCGTCGGCGATCTCGTCCTCTCCCACGATGGAGCCGGTGATCTTGTCCTACAGAAAGCGGTTGGCGGTCAGGGAACGGAACAGGTGGTCGATGCAGGTCTTTTTCCGCTCGTCCCCCTCACCGTACTCCCTGGCGGAGCGGGCCGCCCGCAGCACCGCCGCGATGTCCAGCAACTCCCGGGTGTTGAGCGCGCCCCCCATGTGGGCCCGCTGGAGGGAGGCCGCCACCGGCTTGCCGGAGAAGGGCTGCCCGCACGCTCATCTCCACAGCGGCGCTGGTCTCGTCCAGCGCCCGCTGGACATCGTCCGGTCGGTCATGGGCCGCAGCGCCAGGCAGCGCTCCTTGCCCTCCTGGGTCACAGCCTGGCCGGCCAGGCGCTCAAGCACCTTGGGCAGTTCCAGAATCTGAATGGATTTTTCAAATAAATCGGTCATAATTCGTTTCCTTGCTGTTTGATTGCCGCGTTGTTCCGCGGAGCGCCGCGCCTGTGCCCCAAGATTCGCGCAGAAGCCCCCCAGGCGCATACCCTATGGGCAGGAGGGATCTTATGGAACAGAAACGGCTTGACTTATATACGTTCTCCGAGCATCAGCTCATATTACTCAATACCTGTATCAATGCGTGGCGGGGGAGCACCTTCTGGGCCCTCATGTATATGCAGAGCCGGCTGTTCCACGCGGAAAACGTGGACAGCATCTATCGGGAGCTGCAGGCCCAGCCCGCCCAGTACGACCAGATCATGGAGCGCTACTACGGCATCCAGCTCATCACCGGCACCGCAGCGGCAGGCTCTCCGCTCTACCGCTACTACGCCGCTTATCTGGACGCGCTGGACGCGCGGCAGCGCAGCCAGGCTGAGCGCATCCGCTGCCAGTGGCTGGACCTCAACCGGCTCACCGCCGCCCGGCTGTCCGCGCTCAACCCCCACTGGGACGCCAGTTTATGGAGCAGCATGTTTATCCACAATACCACCCTGCTCTGCGATGCCGCCGACCAGGATCTGCTGGGCAATTACCACGCCATCAGCGCGTCCTACCTGCTGCTGGACCAGCTCGCCTGCGAGATGGGCGAGTACATGAGTGTGGGGATCATCCGGCAGTTTCATATCTCCTAGTCCACGGGCCGCCCGCACTCTGAGCAGACTCCATCGTGGAGGGAGATCACCCCGCCGCAGGTGCAGAGCCACCGCCTCCGCTGCCCGGCCAGAAGGGCCTCCGCCTCTCCCGCGGCGGCCCGGCGTCCAGTCTCCGCCAGGCTGATCCCCCAACGCTTTTGATAGGTCTTTTCCAGCGCCGCTATGGACTTGCATGGAAACCGGGGACAGGCGGCGCAAAATGCCACGCCCCGCTCCGCCGCGCAAGCTTTCAGGGCGCAGTCCCGGCAGTGGGGCGGCTTGTTCGACGCGCCGCCCCTGCACCCGAGGCAGGCCCGCCGGGGAGTCAGGTGCCGGTAGCACACCTGGCAGTTCATTCCGCAGGGGCCAGCAGCTCCGGCGGAATGGCGTCCGGCATGATCACAGCAGCTCACACCGCAGGGCGAGCACCGCCCGGCCGCCCACCTGAACCTTGACGCCGTCGCCCCGTCCGTGAGACGGCTGAGGATCTCCGAGGGCTTGCCCATCTTCTCCCCTGGACAAAGCGGTTCTCCGCCCCGGCGGCCGTCAGCCCCCGGCGGTACAGATAGTAGGTCAGCGCCCCGTTGGAGGTGCCGGTGGCCGCCTCCTCCGGGATGGCGTACAGGGGGGCGAAGTTGCGGCAGTGGGCCGCGGCGTCGGGGGTGCTGGGGCAGAACATGTGCACCCCCACCACGCCGTAGCGCTCCGACAGGCGGGTGACCTCCCCTCGTTCTGCTCCGCCCGCTCCAGGGCGGCCAGATCCCGGACGGGCAGCAGGATGTCCAGCAGGCCGGTGCTCACCGCCTGGGCCTCCAGGCCCTCCGGCCGGTCGGCCAGGGACAGGCCGTAGGCGGCGTACAGCTCCGCCTGCTCCTCCTCCGAAAGCTCCGGCCGTCGGCGGGGGCCATGTCCATCCACACCGCGTCCGCGCCCACCTGGATGGACAGGTCTCCGGAGCGGGTGTGCAGGGCATACGTCCCCGGCCCGATGGCCCCCGTCTCCCGCAGGACGGTGAAGGAGGCGATGGTGGCGTGGCCGCAGAGATCCACCTCCTCCGCGGGGGTGAAATAGCGGATGTGGAAGAGCCCTCCCCGTCCGGCGGACAAAGGCGGTCTCCGAGTGCTTCAGCTCCCCGGCTAGGGCCCGCATGAACCCTCCTCCGGGAAATCCGCCTCCCCAGCAGGGCCACACCGGCCTGATTGCCGGAGAAGCGCCGGGTGGTAAAGGCGTCCGCTACAAACAGTTCCATATTCAATTCCCCCATTGTTGATAAAAATCCAGGGTACGAAAGCCCCGGTCAAGCTGCGTGGTCAGAAATCGCTGGCAGACGTGGGACAGGCAGGACAGGCCCGCCCCTCCAGCCGGAAGGAGAACAGGCGCTTGGGATCGCCGTAGACGATGTGACGCATGGCCGCCAGGGCTCCCCCCTCCAAGGGGACGGCGGCTCCCTCCCCCGCCTCCGTCCGGCAGGCGGCGCAGCAGAGCACCCCCTCGTTCAGGTGGAACAGAGGCGGCTCCGGCTCCGGCGCGCCGCACACCGCACAGGCGTCCAGCAGGGGCTCGTACCCCTCCAGGCACATGAGCTTGAGCTCGAAGGCCGCCTTTACCAGCTCCAGGGCCGGTTCAGCCTGTCCAGGGCATAGAGGGAGTTAAGGATGAGGGAGAGGGCCGGCGGATCGGGCCGCCCCTCCACCGCCACCGCCTCCATCACCTCCGCGAAGTAGGAGGCCAGGCTCAGCCTCTCCAGATCGGATCTGACGCGCCAGAACTGCTGGAGGGACTCCGCCTCGTTGAGGGTGAAGTAGTCCCGGTATTCAAACAGGGTCATGTCCGAATAGACCAGGAGCTGGGCCGCGGCGGCCAGGGGACTGCCCTTCCGGCGGCAGCCCCGGGCCTTGACCGTGCGCTTGCCCCCCTCAGCGGTGAGCACGGTGAGCAGCTTGTCCGACTCCTTGTAGTTGACCTCCCGGAGCACCAGGCCCTGGGTGCTGATGTGCATGGGCTTCCCTCCACTATTATGTATGCGGGCGCGCCGCGCCCGCGTGCTCAGCCCTTCACCCTCCGGTAAAGGCTGTAGACCTCCGGCAGGCCGGTCTGCAAAAACAGCCGCCAGAGCAGCTCCGCCCAGCTCATGGCACAGCCCCCCTTTCTGTCTTTAGGTTGGCTGGCCGCGTTCCGTTTATGAGCGGTAATTTCTGCGCCCTTACTCGTCCCGGTATCCGAAATTCTTGATCAAATTCATATTATCTCTCCAGTTTTCTTTTACCTTCACCCAGGTCTGGAGAAACACCTTCGTGCCCATAAAGGCCTCAATGTCGGTGCGGGCCAGGGTGGAGATCTTCTTGAGCATGGCCCCGCCCTTGCCGATGATGATCCCCTTGTGGCTGGCCTTTCACAATAAATGGTAGCGTCCAGGTCGATGATACCGTCGTCCCGCTCGGAAAAGGTGGTGATCTCCACGGCGGTGCCGTGGGGAATTTCCTTGTCCAGGCAGAGCAGCAGCTTCTCCCGGATGATCTCGGCGCACACCTGGCGTTCCGGCTGGTCGGTGACCATGTCCTCCGGGAAGAGCTGGGGCCCCTCGGGCAGGAACTGGGCCAGCAAGCCCAGCAGCTCGTCCACCCCCTCGTTCCGCTTGGCAGAGATGGGCACGATGGCGGCGAAGTCGTGGGCCGCGCCGTAGACCTGCATGACGGAGAGCAGCTCCTCCTTCTCCACCGTGTCGATCTTGTTGATGACCAGCACGGCGGGGACATTCAGCTCCTTGATGCGCCGGATCAGCTCCGCCTCCGGCCCGCCGATGTGGGGGATCGGCTCCACCAGCAGAAGCACCGCGTCCACGTCGGCCACGCTCTCCTTGACCACCTTCACCATGTAGTCCCCAGGCGGGTGCGGGCCTTGTGCAGGCCGGGGGTGTCCAGGAAGACGAACTGGCAGCCCTCCCGGTTCACCACCGCGCAGATGCGGTTGCGGGTGGTCTGGGGCTTGTTGGTGACGATGGCGATCTTCTCGCCCACCAGGGCGTTGGTCAGGGTGGACTTGCCTACGTTGGGGCGCCCCACGATGCTGATCATTCCGGATTTCTTGATTTCCATAGGTGATCCTCAACTTTCTTGAGCGGTTTTATGATAATTTTTTCCAACAGGGGCAGCCGAGCACATTCGCGTCTGCGCAGGCGCAGGCTGTGGTAAGGCGCGGAGTCGTTCAGCGGCCCGGCAGACGAGTCCCCTGCAAATGCTGTGTAAATCGTTACGGAAGGCCGGCGCGTCAAGGATGCCGCGCCCTACGCGTCCGGATCGTCTCTCCCTTTCAGCGCCTCATACAGGCCGTAGGCACAGCCGAATACGACGCCGGGCAGGGCGAAAATCACGCCGCAGGCCACCAGCCCGGCCACGTCTCCGCCCGCCAGCGCGCCCAGCGCCATGCACAGCAGCCCGCAGGCAAACAGGGAGATGGCCCCGCCGCCGGCGGCGTATCGCAGCAGCTCCTTATCCATCCGCGCCCCCTCGTAATGCCCAGCGCCCCCAGGATGGCCTCCTCGCGCGCATCTGGGCCTTCATCGGGCCCTCGTCCAGGTGGTCATAGCCCAGCAGGTGGAGCACCGAGTGGACGGCCAGGTAGGCCGCCTCCCGCTCCGCGCCGTGGCCGTACTCCGCCCCTGGGCTTCCGCCCGCTCCAGGGAGAGCACCATGTCCCCCAGAGGGACCAGTCCGGTGCCGGGGTCGGCCTCCACGTCGTCCAGGGTGGGCGGCGCGCCGGGGTAAGCTGGAACATGGGGAAGGAGAGCACGTCGGTGGGCCGGTCTACGCCCCGCTGCTCCAGGTTGATGGCGTGGATACCCGCGTCGTCGGTGAACAGCACGTCCACCTCGCAGGCGAAGGGCACGCGCTCCGCGTCCAGGACGGCGGGATCACCCGGCGCAGCAGCGCGGCGTAGGGCTCCGCGCCATCCACCTCGGTCTCGATCAGAATTTCGTGGTTCATCGCTTTCCCTTCCTCTTTTCGTCCTCCTCATAGGCCTTGATGATGCGCTGGACGATCACGTGGCGCACCACGTCGGCCTCGTTGAGCCTGCAAATGGCGATGTCCTCCACGCCGTCCAGCACCCGCATGGCCTCCTTCAGCCCGGACACCGTGTCCCGGGGCAGGTCGATCTGGGTGATGTCGCCGGTGATGACGATCTTGGAGCCGAAGCCCAGGCGGGTGAGGAACATTTTCATCTGCTCGGGCGTGGTGTTCTGAGCCTCGTCCAGAATGATGAAGGAGTCGTCCAGGGTGCGGCCCCGCATGTAGGCCAGGGGGGCCACCTCGATGCTGCCCCGCTCCAGGTATTTGTTATAGGTCTCTGCCCCAGCATGTCGAAGAGGCGTCGTACAGGGGCCGCAGATAGGGGTCTACCTTGCTCTGCAGATCGCCGGGCAGAAAGCCCAGCTTCTCGCCCGCCTCGACTGCCGGACGGGTCAGGATGATGCGGGAGACCTGCTTGTCCCGGAAGGCGGCCACGGCGGCGGCCACCGCCAGGTAGGTCTTGCCGGTGCCCGCCGGGCCGATGCCCAGGGTGATGGTGTTCTTCTTGATGGCCCACATACCGTTTCTGGCCCAGGGTCTTGGGCTTGATGGGCTTGCCCTTGGCGGTGACGCAGAGCACATCCCGTGCGATGTCGTTGATGTGCTCCTCGTTGCCCGCCTTCACCAGATTGATGATGTAGCGGACGTTCTGCTCGGTAATGGTCTCCTTCCGCCCGGCCAGGCCCAGCAGGCCCTGGACCGCCTTGACGGCGTAAAGGACGTTCTCCGCCTCCCCGGAGATCTTGAGCTGGTCGTCCCGGCTCACCACCGAGACGTCCAGCTCGTGCTCAATGAGCTTGATGTTTTCGTCAAACGAGCCGAAGATGTCGATGACATCCTCAATGCGCTCGATGCTGATGGTCTGTTCGATCATGGTTCGGCCTCATTTTCTTCTGTAATAGGCTCCAGCGGCACAAAGCGCCCGATCTCCTCCGTGCACTCGGCCTGGAGGGTGACCTCCAGCCGTCCGTCCCGCTGTGCGGAGGAGAAGCTGGTATGCACCACCTCGCCGTCTCCCAGCCGCGCCCGAAGGGCCTCCAGCAGCCGCTCCTCCAGCAGCCGCTCCGCCGCGTCCGCGTCCACCGGCGCGGCGGCGAGGGTATAGGCCCGGCAGGTCTCCCGGCTCAGGGCCAGGGGCATCTCCCGGCCGCCGGGCAGGGTGAGCGCCCAGGTATCTGTTATTTTATCATACTCAGGGAAGGAAATTCCACTCTTTCCGAAAAAATCGATGCGATGTCCCAGGATGCTCAGGGTCCAGCGGCTGGCCTTCTCGCCGGTATACGATTTCACCTGGGCCTCCAGGGGAATGGAGGCCGTCATGGTGTGCCACGTCCGGGCAAAGACCTGTCCCTGGGTCCGCACCAGTATTTGGCCCAGGTTCTCCAACTCGCTGTACTGGGGGGCATCCAGGGTCACCGCGCCGGAGATGAGCACCTCCCCGGCCAGCACCGTGTCCCCCTGGGCCACCAGCGCTTCCCCGCTGAGGGGCTCGATATGGGTCACAATGCCGGAGGACCGGGCCACAATGCTGCCCACCTGCTCCTCATCGTCCACTTCGGGCGCAGGCACCGCCTCCCGCACCAGCACCTCCGCCCGGGTGCCGTGGAGGTTGACCGACATCCAGGCCAGCTCGGGCAGGCCCAGCAGGGCCGCGCTGCTGATGGTCCCCTCGTCCAGTCCGGGGCCGTATACCCCGGCCGCAGCCCCTGCCGCCGCAGCTCGGTGAGGATCTCCGCTGTGGAGACCGCCTCGTTGCCCTCCACTTCGATGGTGAGCACAAACTGAGAGAGGACGCATACCGCCGTCAGGGACAGGGCCAGCCCCACCAACAGGGCATAGCGCCGCCGGAACCGGCCCAGAAAAAAGGGCACGCCAGACTGCTCCGCCGGCACCACGGTACACAGCACCTTGTCCCCCAGCGCCCGGGCCGGGCCGCTTCCCTGCCGGGTGACGGTGAGGCGCAAACGGGTGGCCTCCAGCCACTCCACGTTCCAGAACACAATGCCCCGCTGGGCGCAGAGGTTGAGAAACCGCTCCGGAAAGGCCCGGACACCTCCAGCCGGACGCTCCCCGCAGGGCGTTGACCATCCGCTTCAGCATGCCTCCGCCCCCCTATTCCAGCTCCACGGCCGTGATGACACCGGTGATCAGGAGCTGGCTGGCGTTCATGCTCCGCAGCTCCAGGCCGGAGCCCCGCACCTTCACCACCAGCTTGCCCCGGAGATGTGGATCTCCTCGCCGCCGTAGGAGAGAATTCCCTTGTGATTTTCCATCCGCAGCTCCCGGCTGCCTGTCAGCTCAATGCGGGGCAGGCCCGCCACCACGTCCCCGGCAGATCAAATACCTCCGCCGTCTTTTCCAGCAGGCCCTCCCGCTTTCCGCTCCGTTCCATGGCCGTCCCTCCTCGTCCCTAATGCTTATGCCGGGAGGACGGCGTTCTTGCCTGTCCAAGCGAAAATGGCCGCCCCTACGGCCCGCTCAGCTCCGCCCGGGCCAGGGCCAGCAGCCGCGCCGGGGTATTGTCCTCCGGGTGGGACAGGATGTGGGCGGCCAGGCGGCGCTGGGCTGCGCCGATGGCCGGGCCCTCCAGCCCCAGGGCGGCCAGCTCCCCGCCGGAGAGGGCCAGGGCGCGCACCGCCTCGGCCTCCGGGTGGAGCACCCCGGCGGAGGGCCCGCTCCACCGGCAGGGCCGCAATGGGAAAGCCGGTCAGGCGGCAGAAGGCCCGCCACCGGGGCACCGGCTCCGGCGGCTCCTCCCGGAGCGCCAGCAGGCCGGGACAGTCTGGACTCCCCCCCAGGTGGGCCAGCAGGCCCAGCCGGAGCAGCTCCCCGCCAGCTCCGGCCGGGGAGAGCAGGATCTTCTCCAGCTCCGCCTTGATCCGCTCCCCGACAGGTTTTCCGCCCGGCGGGCACTGCGCCGGATGGCGTCCAGGGTGCCCTTCTCGATGGAGAAGTCCAGTTGGGCGGCGAAGCGCACCGCCCGCAGCATCCGCAGGGCGTCCTCGGCAAACCGCCGGTCCGGGTCGCCCACGCAGCGGATCACGTTTCGGAACAGATCCATCTGCCCGCCGTACCGGTCGATCACCATACCGTTCTCATCCAGGGCCATGGCGTTGACGGTGAAATCCCGCCGGGCCAGATCCTCCGCCAGAGTGGCGTCGAAGTCCACCGCGTCCGGGTGGCGGCCGTCGGCATAGCCCGCCTCCCGGCGGAAGGTGGTCACCTCCACCGGCCCGTCCTCCGTCCGCACCGTGACCGTGCCGTGGCGCAGGCCGGTGGGGACCGTGTGGGGAAAGAGCTCCATCACCCGCTCCGGCCGGGCGTCGGTGCACACATCGAAATCCCCCGGCGTCCGGCCCAGCAGGAGATCCCGCACGCAGCCCCCACCGGGTAGGCCGCGTGTCCTGTCCGCCGCAGCGTGTCCAGGCAGGCCCGCACGCCGCCGGGGATGGGCCATCCCTTCATTTTTCCGCCTCCCTCTGGTATCTTTTTCTTGCTATTTGCCTATAATGGTTTATAATATTGTGTTCGGAACTTATTATAAACTAGAGCAAAGGGTGTGTAAACCCCATGGCAAGCGCCAATATTCACGACTACATCGCCCCCGGCCGCAGGGCCCACCTGGTGGGCATCGGCGGGGTGTCCATGTCCCCCCTGGCCGAGGTGCTTCACAAGGCGGGCATGGTGATCACCGGCTCGGACATGCGCAACAGCGCCACGGTGGAGCACCTGCGCGCCCTGGACATCCCCGTGGCCATCGGCCACCGGGGAGAACGTCCAGGGCGCGGAGCTGGTGATCCGCACCGCCGCCGTCCACGACGAAAACCCCGAAATCGCCGCCGCCCGCGCCGCGGGCATCCCCGTCTTTGAGCGGGCCCAGGCCTGGGGAGCCATCATGCGGGGCTACCACAACGCCCTGTGCATCGCGGGCACCCACGGCAAGACCACCACCACCTCCATGTGCACCCACATCATCATGGCCGCCCGGATGGACCCCACGGTGATGATCGGCGGCACCCTGCCCCTGTTGGGCTCCGGCTACCGGGTGGGCCACGGGGACACCATCATCCTGGAGAGCTGCGAGTACTGCAACTCCTTCCTCTCCTTCTTCCCCACCGTGGCGGTGATCCTCAACATCGAGGCCGATCACCTGGACTTCTTCAAGGATCTGGACGACGTGGAGCACTCCTTCCGCGCCTTCGCCGACCGGGTGCCGGAGAGCGGCATCATTGTGGCCAATGCCGACGACGCCAACACCATGCACACCCTGGAGGGGGGGGAGCGGCCCGTCCTCACCTTCGGCCTGGAGCAGGGCGATGTCCGCGCCGCCAACCTCGCCTGGAACCGGGGCCTGCCCTCCTTCGACGTGGTGTACCGGGGGGATGTGTTCACCCACGTGGCCCTGCGGGTGCCCGGCGAGCACAACGTAAAGAACGCCCTGGCCGCCGCTGCCGCCGCCATCGCCCTGGCGGTGGAGCCCAAGGCCGTCTCCGAGGGCCTGGCCGCCTTCCGGGGGGCGGGCCGCCGCTTCGAGCACAAGGGCACCTACCACGGGGCGGAGGTGTACGACGACTACGCCCACCACCCCGGTGAGCTCCACGCCCTGCTCTCCGCCGCCCGCACCCTGGGCTATGAGCGGGTCATCTGCGCCTTCCAGCCCCACACCTATACCCGCACCCACGCCCTGTTCAACGACTTTGTGGAGGCGCTCCGCGCGCCCGACATCACCCTTCTGGCGGAGATCTACGCCGCCCGCGAGGTCAACGACATCGGCATCTCCTCCAAGGATCTGGCGGCGCGCATCCCCGGCAGTGAGTACTATGCCACGCTGCCCGAGGTGACGGAGCGGCTGCGGGCGCTGGCCCGGCCCGGCGATCTGATCCTCACCGTAGGCCGGTGACATCTTCACTGTGGGCGAGGCCCTGCTGCGGGAGGGCTGAGCCGCAATGCAGCAACGCAGGCCAAGCGGCCGGGCGTGCTGTTTATTCTTCAGTTCATCTGCTTTCTGCGGGAGAGGTTGATGGTGCCGTCCTGCATGGAGTCCACGTCGTCCAGACTCTTGCCAGTGCCGTAGGCCACGCAGGAGATGGCGTCGTCGGCCACATGGGTCTCGATGCCGGTGTGGGACTCGATGAGCTTGTCGAAGCCCCAGACCAGGAGCCGCCGCCGGTCATGCAGATGCCGTTGGTGGAGATATCGGCCACCAGCTCGGGAGGCGTGCGCTCCAGCACGCCGTGGATGGCCTCCAGGATGCGGGTGGAGACCTCCTCGAAGGCCTCGATCATCTCGCTAGAGGACACAGAGAGCACCCGGGGCAGGCCGGTCATGAGGCAGCGGCCCTTAATCTCCACCGTCTGCTCCTCCGGGGGGGAAGACGCAGCCGATCTGCATCTTCAGCTCCTCCGCCGTCCGCTCACCGATGAGTACATTGTGCTTGCGCCGTATGTACTTCACGATGGCCTCGTCGAACTGGTCGCCGGCGATCTTGATGGAGGTGGACTCCACGATGCCGGACAGGGAGATGACCGCGATGTCGGTGGTGCCGCCGCCGATGTCCACGATCATGTGGCCGTCGGGCTTGGCGATGTCGATGCCCGCGCCGATGGCGGCGGCCACGGGCCCTCAATCAGATAGACCCGCCGGGCCCCGCCTGGATGCCCGCATCAATGACGGCACGCTCCTCCACCTCGGTGATGCCGGAGGGGACGCAGATGACGATGCGGGGTTTGAACAGCCGGAAGGAAGTCACCTTGCGGATGAACTCCTTGAGCATCCGCTCGGTCATGTCGTAGTCGGAGATGACGCCCTCCCGCAGAGGGCGGATGGCGACGATGTTGCCGGGGTACGGCCCAGCATCTGCTGCGCCTCGGTGCCCACCTTGAGCAGCTTGCCCGTGTTCTTGTCGATGGCCACCACGGAGGGCTCCCGCAGCACCACGCCCTTGCCTTTGACGTAGACCAGGATAGACGCCGTACCCAGGTCGATTCCGATATCCTTACTGAACATACCCGCACCTCGAAGTCTTGAAAGCTTTTGTTTTAGTTTATCCCAGAATTTCATGAATAATCCCCTATATTATACCGAAGTATCCGACCTATTTCAACGCTAATTTCCACAAACTTTCTATTTCTGGTCTCGCCCGGGCCAAGGTGGCGCATACCACCTCTCTGGCCCCACGGTGCGCAGAATCCTTGCACATTCTGAAATGGTCGCGCCGCTGGTGATCACGTCGTCGATGAGGAGCACCCGTTTGCCCTCCACCAGCTCTGCGTCCACGGCGGTGTAGGCCCCCAGCACATTGGCCCGGCGGGCCGCGTCGCCGTCCAGGCCGGACTGGGCCTCGGTGTTGCGCCCTTGCGCAGCGTCTCCACCGCCACCTCCCCAGCTCCAACGCCGCGGCGCTGGCCAGCAGGAACGCCTGGTCGTAGCCCCGCCCCTCCTCCTCTGGTCGGAGAGGGCACCCAGGTGATGAGATCCCACCGCCCGTCCAGATGGTCGTGGACGCACTGGGCCACTAAGCGGCCGTATGCCTTGTGGTAGCCCTGCCGCCCTTTGAATTTGTAACGCCGGATGGAATCCCGCACCTGGTCCCGGTAGGCCAGCGGAGAGGCGCACAGGGTGAAAACTCCCCGTCTGCTCCGCCTCCGGCCCTGCCAGCCAGGGCAGCTCCGCTGGCAGCGGGCACAGAAGTCCCGCTCCCCTGAGGCGAGCAGCCGCCCGCAGAACACACATTTGGGCGGGAAGAGCAGATCCAGCAGGACCCCCACCGGCCCGCTCATGACAGCTCCTCGTCCGGAATCGGACCGTGCTCCCGCTCGAAGGCGCGGACGCACTCTTGGATGAGGTGGATGACCTGCCAGTTGAGGGAGCGTCCCTCATACTCCGCAATGTAGACCAGCTTCTTGTGGAGCTGGCTGTCCATGCGGATGCCGAGGTGCTTGTCTCGCTTCATATTGACACCACCTTTCAGGGTGATGGTATCGGTTTGTGCACGCACTTTGCACTTATGCGTGCATATTAAGTTCTTCTTTTTCGCAGCCCAAACGGGGTGGGTGGAACCTCACCCGTTGGCCAGCTGGGCCAGACGCCAGCGCAGGCCGGAGTAGCGCCGCTGCTGGCGGTCGTTGGCGGTCATGTGGGCCACCACGTCCTCGTCCCCCACCAGGATCAGGAGCTCCCTGGCCCGGGTGATGGCGGTGTAGAGCACCCCCCGGGTCAGGAGCATGGGCGCCCCCTCGCACACCGCCAGGATCACCGCCCGGTACTCGCTGCCCTGGGCCTTGTGCACCGTAATGGCGTAGGCGGGCTCCAGCTCCCCCAGCATATCAGGGGTATATTCAACCCGGCGGCCGTCAAAGTCCACCGTGAGGAGCTCGGCCCGGTTGTCCACCTCTACCACCTGGCCGATATCCCCGTTGAACACCCCCATGCCGGAGGTGAGGCCGTCCTTCCAGACCACATCGTAGTTGTTGCGCACCTGCATCACCCGGTCGCCCCGGCGGAATATGTACTCGCCGAAGCGGCGCTCCGGCCGGTCGGGGCCGGGCGGGTTCACCGCCTCCTAGATGGCCCGGTTCAGCGACGCGGTGCCCGCCGTCCGCTTGCGGGTGGGGGAGAGCACCTGGATCTGCTCCGGCGGGATGCCCATGTTGTTGGGCAGCCGGGTCTTCACCAGCTCCACGATGGTCTCCGCCGCCCGGGCCGGCTCCTTGCGGCGGAGGAAGAAGAAGTCGTGCTTGTTGTCCCGCAGGTCGGGCAGCTCCCCCCGGTTGACCCCGTGGGCGCTGCGGACGATGGCGCTCTCGGCGGCCTGCCGGAAGATCTCGGTCAGGCGCACCATGGGGATCACCCCGCTGCGGATAAGGTCGGAGAACAGGTTGCCCGGCCCCACGCTGGGCAGCTGGTCGGGGTCGCCCACCAGGATCAGCCGGCACTCCGGCCGCAGGGCGGACAGCAGGCCGTGCATGAGGGTGATATCCACCATGGAGGTCTCGTCCACGATCACCGCGTCGGCCTTCAGCGGGTCGCTTTCATCGTGGGCAAACACCAGCCGGCCGGAGTGGGGTCGTACTGGGTCTCCAGAAGGCGGTGGATCGTGGTCCCCTCCGCGCCGCACAGCTCCCCCAGCCGCTTGGCGGCCCGCCCCGTGGGGGCGGCCAGGGCGGTCTCCAGCCCCAGGGCATCGAACAGGGCCAGCACTCCACGCAGGGAGGTGGTCTTGCCGGTGCCCGGTCCGCCGGTGAGGAGCATCACCTGGCTGGTGGCGGCCAGCTCCACTGCCTGGCGCTGCTGTGGGGCATAGGTGATGCCCTGCTCGGCCTGGATGCGGTCGATGAGTTCCTCCAGCCCATGGGGGGCCACGATCTCCCCCGCCGCCAGCTCCCACAGCCGGAAGGCCACGTACTGCTCCGCTTCACAAAGGTCGTGGAGGTAGACGGCCTGCTCCCCGGCCACCGGCTCCTCCACCACCTCGCCCCGCTCCAGCAGGGCCTCCAGCGCCTCCTCCAGGGCCTCCTCCCCACACCGATGAGCTGGGCCGTGGCGGGCAGCAGCTTGCGCCGGGGGAGAAAGGTGTGGCCGTTGTCCAGGTTGTGGGTCAGCTCGAAGAGCAGCCCCGCCTCCAGCCGCTGGGGGTCGTCCCCCTCCATGCCCATAGACAGGGCCAGCGCGTCGGCGTTGGAAAAGTCCACCCCCAGCTCCCGGTCCACCAGCAGATAGGGGTTGCCCCGGATGATCTCCAGGGCCCGGTCGCCGTACTTGCGGTAGAGGGGCATGGCCAGCTGGAGGGGCACCTCATGCTCCCCCAGAAACTCCAGCAGGCGGCGCATGCCCATCTGCTGCCGGAAGTGCTCCCCCATGGCCAGGGCCCGCTTGCGGGTGATGCCCTTGATCTGAGTGAGCCGCTCGGGGTGCTCCTCCAGCACCGTCAGGGCCTCCTCCCCGAACTCCTCCACCATCCGCCGGGCGGTGGCGGCACCGATGCCCCGCACCGCGCCGGAGGCCAGGTAGTCAAAGATGGCCTTGGTGCCCGCGGGCATCCGCCGCTCCACCGCCTCGGCCTTGAACTGCTCCCCGTAGGAGGCGTGGTGCATCCATGTCCCCTGAACCGAGATGCTCTCCCCCGGCGCCACGCCGGGCCGGCACCCCACAACGGTGAGCCCCGCCCCTCCCCGCGTCCAGGCGGAGCACCGTGTAGCCGTTCTCCCGGTTCTGATAGATGACGGCATCCACGGTGCCCTCGATGTAAGTCAGTTCCGCCTCCTGCATGGATGCTGCTCCCTCCCTTTTCTCACGGGATATCATATCATCTGCGCCCCGATTTGTCGACCGGCAAACGCATTTTGCCCGCTTTGCCGCGCCGGAAATGCGCCGCCCGGCCTGCGCGCAGAAAAGTCCGCCGGCCGGCGGACCCTTTCATGCCTTGATATACTCCCCAGCCGCTCCGCCGGGCAGAGGACGATCCCTGGCCGCGGGCCAGCAGGGCCGCGGCCACCGCCCGCCCCGTACCGTCCAGCCCGCCGTCGGCGATGACGATGGTGAAGCGGGCCAGCTCGCCGCCCAGCAGCCAGAGCAGACCCTTCACGTCCTGTTCCAGGTGGGCCCCGTCCCCAGACGCGGGCACCACCGCGTACACCGGGCCGCCCCGCCGCCCCCACCGGGGTCAGCAGGCGGCCGAAGGTCAGCCAGCCCAGGGCCAACAGGCCCACCGCCGCCAGCAGGGCCAGGAGCACTTGCCAAATCGGGTTCATTTTCGCTCACCTCCAGGCCATTCTATGCCGGAGCTGAGAAAAGGCGCTCAGGAGGCGAAAATCGCCACCACGCCCCCCGTGACAAAGGTCATAATCAGCCCCGCGGTGACCACCCCCAGGAAGATGGAGGGAATGGACTTGCGCAGGGCATATCCAGCAGGGCCGCGATCAGCGCCCCGTCCACGCCCGTGCCGGGCAGGGGATGGCCACAAAGAGCCACAGGCCGATGTATTTGTACTTCGTTACCTTTTGCCCCTTCAGGTGGGCCTTCTTCTCCAGCTTGTCCACCAGAGCGTTGAGCCTGGGGGATCTGCGGCGCATCCAGTGAAAGATCCGGCGGATATATACGATAATAAAGGGGATGGGGAGCATATTGCCGATGATGCATACCACCAGTGCGTGGAGGGGGGCCAGCCCCAAGGCGGTGCCGAAGGGGACTCCGCCCCGCAGCTCGATCACCGGCACCATGGACACCAGCAGGGTAAGCAGGCTCTCGCCCCAGGTGGTGGAGGTCATCCATTCAAAGAGTTCCAACTGCAACACCTCATCTGTGAACTCTTTGGTATTGTACCATTCGCCCGGGTAAAATAACATTAAAAAAGTGAAATTCCAAATTTCTTTCCGCAGACACGGCCTTGTCCGCGCCCCTGAATAGTGGTATAATAATTCGACTATTTTGGAGAAGCGAGGTTTGGGAACATGACCTATCAGGAAGAATTCATCACCTTTATGGTGCGCGCCGGCGTACTCACCTTCGGAGACTTTACCACCAAGTCCGGCCGCAGAACTCCCTACTTCATCAATACCGGCAACTACAAGACCGGCGCCCAGGCCGCCAAGCTGGGCGACTACTACGCCGCCTGCATCCAGCAGAACCTCCCCGACGGGGTGGACTGCCTCTTCGGCCCCGCCTACAAGGGCATCCCCCTGGCCGTCTCCGCCGCCGCCTCCCTGTACCGCAATTATGGGCGGGATCTCCCCTACTGCTTCAACCGCAAGGAGGCCAAGGACCACGGCGAGGGCGGCGTCATGGTGGGCTGCAGGCCCCAGGACGGCGACCGGGTGGTGATCGTAGAGGACGTGGTCACCGCCGGCACCGCCGTACGGGAGTCCATCGAGCTGTTCCAGCACGTGGCCGACGTAAAGATGCGCGCCCTTATCGTCTCCGTGGACCGGATGGAGCGGGGCACCCGGGCCTGCTCCACCCTGGACGAGCTGCGGGAGGACTACGGCATCGCCGTCTACCCCATCGTCACCGTCCGGGAGATCATCGCCTTCCTCCACAACCGGGAGCTCGACGGCAGGGTGTATATTGACGACGAGATGAAGGGCAGGATGGAGGCCTATCTGGAGCAGTACGGCGCCCGGTAAGAGCCGTGGCTCCGAGGACAGGAGGGAGGCGGATGCCCTCATCCGCCTGCTTGAATCCACAGGAAAGGAGATCTTCAGCCATGGGCCCCCACGACGGACACCGCCAGCGTCTGAAAACCGAATTTCTGGCCCGGCCGGACTCCTTCCCGGACCACAAGCTGCTGGAGCTGCTGTTCTTCTACGCCAATCCCCGCAGCGACACCAATCCCTGGCCCACGAACTGATCGACCGTTTCGGCTCCCTGGCCGGGGTGTTGGACGCCCCGCCGGAGGAGCTGTGCAAGGTCAAGGGCATGGGGAAGCATGGGGCGGTGCTGCTCAAGACAGTGAAGGAGCTGTCCGGCCGCTACCTCACCGCCCGCACCCGGGTAGACGACATCGCCCGGAACAGCCGGGACTACTACCAGCTCCTGCGGCCCTATTTCTTCGGGGCCCGGAACGAGCTGCTCTGCCTGCTGTGCATGGACGGCAAGCACAAGGTGCTGGGCATCCGACGGCTGGGTGAGGGTAACGTCAACGCCGTGGCTATTACCACCGTCTCATCACCGAGGCCGCCCTCGCCCTCAACGCCGCTGCTGTGGTGCTGGCCCACAACCACGTCTCCGGCATCGCCTTTCCCTCGGAGGATGACATCGCCACCACCCGCAGCCTGGCCCCTTTTCTGGCCAAACTTGGCGTTGAGCTGGTAGACCACCTGATCTTTGTGGACGACGACATGGTGTCTCTCCGGGACAGCGGCTTTTACCAGCCGTAAAAAGGCAGGTTCTAAAATTCTCGGTTGAAATCGAACATTTGTTTTGCTATAATTACCCTGTGAGGTGACGGTATGCCCAAATTCCAAGTAGTCAGCGAATATCAGCCCGCGTATCCCGGCGGATGAATCCGCCGGGAGCCCTGTTTTCTATTCCTCCAGACGGAACTGAATTCCGTCTGGACAAGGTTTGCTTCGCAAAACGCTTGACGCCGCAGGGCGGCGGTGCGCTTCTGCGCGGCTGCCCGCCGTTCCGATTTCCGACCTGTGAGGTGAGACAGCGCTATGTCGAAATTTCAAGTTGTCAGCGAATATCAGCCCGCCGGCGTATCCCGGCGGATGAATCCGCCGGGAGCCCTGTTTTTATTCCTCCAGGCGGAACTGAATTCCGCCTGGACAAGGTTTTGCTTCGCAAAACGCTTGAACGCCGCAGGGCGGCGGCGCGCTTCTGCGCGCGGCTGCCCGCCGTTCCGATTTCCCGACCTGTGAGGTGAGACAGCGCTATGTCGAAATTTCAAGTTGTCAGCGAATATCAGCCCGCCGGCGACCAGCCGGAGGCCATCGCCGCCCTGGCGGCGGGCATTGAGAACGGTCTGGATGAGCAGACCCTTCTTGGCGTCACCGGTTCGGGCAAGACCTTCACTATGGCCAAGGTCATCGAGGCGGTGCAGCGGCCCACCCTGGTGCTGGCCCACAACAAGACCCTGGCGGCCCAGCTGTGCGCCGAGTTCAAGGAGTTCTTCCCCAACAACGCGGTGGAGTACTTCGTCTCCTACTACGACTACTACCAGCCCGAGGCCTATATCCCCCACACCGACACCTTCATTGAGAAGGACTCGGCGGTGAACGAGGAGATCGACCGGCTGCGGCTGGCCACCGCCTCCCTGATGGAGCGGCGGGACGTGATCGTGGTGTCCTCGGTATCCTGCATCTACGGCCTGGGCGAGCCGGAGGACTTCGCCAAGATGATGGTCTCCCTGCGGGTGGGGGCCCAGATCGAGCGGGACGAGCTGCTGAAAAGCTGGTGTCCATCCGCTACGAGCGCAACGATATCGCTTTTGAGCGCAACATGTTCCGGGTGCGGGGGGACACGGTGGAGATCTACCCCGCCTACTACCGGGACCACGCCATCCGGGTGGAGTTCTTCGGGGACGAGATCGACCGGATCAGCGAGATCAACGTGGTCACCGGTGCGGTCATCCGGCGGCTGGAGACCATCCCCATCTGGCCCGCCACCCACTATGTCACCCCAAGGAGAAGATGGACGCCGCCGTCCAGGAGATCTATCGGGAGCTTGAGGAGCGGGTAGCCTTCTTCCAGGCCAACAACCAGCTTATTGAGGCCCAGCGCATCAAGCAGCGTACCATGTACGACGTAGAGATGATGGCGGAGCTGGGCTACTGCTCCGGCATCGAGAACTACAGCCGGGTCATTGAGGGCCGCGCCCCGGCTCGCCCCCACACCCTGCTGGACTACTTCCCCAAGGATTTCGTCCTTTTCATCGACGAGAGCCACGTCACCCTTCCCCAGGTCCGGGCCATGTACAACGGAGACCGGGCCCGCAAGACCACCCTGGTGGACTACGGCTTCCGCCTGCCCTGCGCCTTCGACAACCGGCCGCTGAAGTTTGACGAATTTCAGAAGCGGCTCAACCAGGTGGTGTACGTCTCCGCCACCCCCGGCGACTATGAACGGGAGCGGTCGTGCCAGATCGTGGAGCAGGTGATCCGCCCCACCGGCCTCCTGGACCCCAAAATCGAGGTGCGGCCCGTGGAGGGGCAGATCGACGACCTCATCGGCGAGATCAACGCCCGCACCGCCCGCTCGGAACGGGTGCTGGTCACCACCCTCACCAAAAGATGGCGGAGGATCTTACCGCCTACCTCACCAACGCGGGCATCAAGGTGCGCTACATGCACCACGACATCGACACCATCGAGCGCATGGAGATCATCCGCGACCTGCGCCTGGGCACCTTCGACGTGCTGGTGGGCATCAACCTGCTCCGTGAGGGCCTGGATCTGCCGGAGGTGTCCCTGGTGGCGATCCTGGACGCGGACAAGGAGGGCTTCCTGCGGTCGGAGACCTCCCTTATCCAGACCATCGGCCGTGCCGCCCGCAACGCCGAGGGCCTGGTGGTCATGTACGCCGACTCCATCACCCTCCATGCGCCGGGCCATCGACGAGACCGAGCGCCGCCGGGCCAAGCAGGACGCCTTCAACCGGGAGCACGGCATCGTGCCCAAGACGGTCATCAAGTCCGTCCGCGACGTGATCGACCTGTCCGGCGACAAGGACGAGCTGCCCCACTCTCAGAAGGCCCTCTCCAAAAGGAGCGGGAGGCTGCCATCGCCAAGCTGGAGAAGGAGATGCGGGAGGCGCCAAGCGGCTGGAATTCGAGTACGCCGCCGTCCTGCGAGACCGCATCATCGAGCTGCGGGGACATGGGTGAGGGCATGGCGCTGCCCAGACGGAAGCCGAACCGGCTGCCAAACTATGATTACAGCCAGGCGGGCTATTATTTCATCACCCTCTGCACAAAGACAAACAGCCGCTTTTCTGGCAGCCGTCCGTAGGGGCGACCTATGGTCGCCCGCTTCACTCCGATCTGGGCCGGATTGCGGAGGACACGCTGTCCCGTCTGGATGCCGTTTACCCATATGTGCGGGTGGATAAATGGGTAGTTATGCCCAATCACATCCACCTGATTCTGGTACTCGGCGCAGATGCCGACGGGCGACCACAGGTCGCCCCTACCGTCTCCCGCGTGATGAAGCAGTTCAAGGGTGCTGTGAGCAAGCGGGCGGGCATTCCCTCTGGCAGAAATCCTTTCACGACCACGTCATCCGCGGCGAGGCGGACTACCGGCGCATCTGGAACTACATTGATGCCAATCCCCGGAAATGGCGCGAGGACTGCTATTATGTATGACTTGACCGGCCGGCCGGCGGACTGTTCCCCGTCCGGCGGCGGAAAGACTTCCAAATACGTCCGGCGTGAGCCGGGCATGGAATAAGAGGTATGGATTATGAACTATGTGACACTGGGCAAGACCGGCCTGAAGGCCGCTGTAGTCTCCTTTGGCGGTATCCCCATCCAGCGCGCCGACGGGGCCAACACCAAGGCTGTGGTAGATAAGCTGGAGGAGTACGGCATCAACTACATCGACACCGCCCGGGGCTATACCGTCTCCGAGGAGTATCTGGCCGCGCTGGAGGGCCGCCGGGACAAGTTTATCCTGGCAACCAAGAGCATGAGCCGGGACGCCGCCTCCATGGCCGCCGACGTGGAGACCAGCCTGCGCAACCTGCGCACCGGCTACATCGACCTGTATCAGCTCCACAACCTGCCGGAGAAGGACATTGAGAAGGTATTCGGCCCCGGCGGCGCCTACGAGGCCCTGACGGCGGCCAGGGAGGCCGGGAAGATCGGCCACATCGGCGTCACCGCCCACAGCGCTGATGCGCTTAAAATTTTGGTGGAGGACTACGCCGACCGCATTGAAACCGTTATGTTCCCCTATAATATTGTGGAGGACCAGGGGCGGGACGTGCTGGCCCTGGCCCGTGAGAAGGGCATCGGCACCATTGCCATGAAGCCCCTGGCCGGCGGCAACCTGGACGAATGGGATCTGGCCCTGCGGTACATCGCCGCCTCCGGGGTCATCGACATCATGATTCCCGGCATGGGCTCCCCTGAGGAAGTGGACCGCAACGCCTCTGTGAACCTTGCCGCCCCCCTGACGGCGGAAGAGCTGTCCCGGTGCGACGCCGTGCGGAAGGAGCTGGGCACCCAGTTCTGCCGCCGGTGCGGCTACTGCGCCCCCTGCCCCAACGGCATTGACATTCCCTCCAACTTTCTGATGGCCAACTACGCCCGCAAGTACGGCCTGGCCGGCTGGGCCGAGCAGCGTTACAAGGCTATGCCCTACCACGCCGGCTCCTGCGTCATGTGCGGCCTGCGAGAAGCGTTGCCCCTACGGCCTACCCATCCGCGACATGCTTGAGGGCGTGGCCAAGGTGTTCGGGTACTGAACATGGGCCGGTGGGATATGGGCTGGGACACATTGCTGGTCATGTACGCCCCTTTTCTGCTGGGGCTTGCGGCCTTCGCCCTTATCGCCCTGGCCGTCTGGCCCAGACCGCCCAGGTGGGTGCGCGTATCCGCCGGGGTGCTGGGCTCCGCCCTTCTGCTGTGGGCTCTGTGGGCGTATGTATTTCGTCCCGTGTTCGCCCCTGACCCGGAGGATGCCGTTCTATGGACAAAACAGAAAAATTCTTCTATCTGCCCCAGGCCACCAACGCCAGCTTTGTGCTCTCCCCGTCCGACGGCCCGGCCTGCACTCCGGAGCCGCTTGAGCCGGAGCCGCCTCCGGAGTCGGAGGGGCCGGCGGGGAGCTACCCCTGCCCCTGCTGCGGGTGCCTCACCTTTCCTGTCCCCAAAGAGGAGGCCATTGCCTACATCTGCCCGGTGTGCTTCTGGGAGAACGACGTGTTCGACCCGGACGAGGACGCCCCCAGCGACGAAAACCGGGAATGACCCTGCGGCAGTGCCGGGAAAACTACCGGAAATGGGGCCGTGCGGGAGGATCCGTCCGCCATGCCCGGCCGCCCCGGCCCGGCGAACAGCCCCTGTAAACCCCTGAACAAAGGAGAACCACACGTATGCTCGACCATATTTTCGTCAAAGGCGCGCGGGAGAACAACCTGAAAACATCGACGTGGACATTCCCGGGACAAGCTGGTGGTGTTCACCGGCCTGTCCGGCTCGGGCAAATCGTCCCTGGCGTTTGACACGATCTACGCCGAGGGTCAGCGCCGCTATGTGGAGTCCCTCTCCTCCTACGCCCGCATGTTCCTGGGCCAGATGGAGAAGCCGGACGTGGACTACATCGACGGCCTGTCCCCCGCCATCTCTATCGACCAGAAGACCACCTCCAAGAACCCCCGCTCCACCGTGGGCACGGTGACGGAGATCTACGACTACATCCGCCTGCTGTGGGCCCGGGTGGGCACCCCCCACTGCCCCAAGTGCGGCAAGGAGATTCACCAGCAGACCATCGACCAGATCATCGACCAGGTGATGGCCCTGCCCGAGGCCACCCGCATCCAGATCATGGCCCCGGTGGTGCGGGGCAAGAAGGGCACCCACCAGAAGCTGCTGGAGGACGCCCGCAAGTCGGGCTATGTCCGCTGCCGGGCCGACGGTTCGCTCTACGATCTCACCGAGGAGATCCCCCTGGACAAGAACAAGAAGCACAACATCGAGATTGTGGTGGACCGGCTGGTCATCAAGGAGGACATCCACCGCCGCCTCACCGACAGCGTGGAGACCGCCGCCGCCCTGGCCGGCGGCCTGGTGGTCATCAACATTGTGGGCGAGGATCGGGACATCCTCTTCTCCCAGAACTACGCCTGCGAGGACTGCGGCATCTCCATCGAGGAGCTTACTCCCCCCGCATGTTCTCCTTCAACAACCCATACGGCGCCTGTCCCGCCTGCACCGGCCTGGGCGCAGCCAGCTGAAGGTGGATCCCGACCTCATCATCCCCAACAGGAAGCTCTCCATCCTGGAAGGCGCCATCACCGCCTCCGGCTGGAACAACATCAAGGGGGACTCCATCTCCCGCATGTACTTTGAGGCCCTGTCCAAGAAGTACGGCTTCAAGCTCACCACCCCGGTGGAGGAGCTGCCGGAGGAGGTCATGGACGTGATCCTCTACGGCACCAAGGGGAGAAGCTCAAGCTGACCTACGACCGGGAGAACGGCAAGGGCACTCTGATGCAGGCCTTCGAGGGCGTGGTCAACAACCTGGAGCGCCGCTACCGGGAGACCCAGAGCGACGCCATGCGCCGGGATCTGGAGGAGTGCATGGCTGAGCGGCCCTGCCCCGACTGCGGCGGCAAGCGCCTGCGGAAGGAGGCCCTGGCCGTCACGGTGGGGGGTATCAGCATCGACGCCTTCTGCCGCAAATCGGTGAACGACGCCCTGGCCTTCGTGGACGGCCTGGAGCTCACCCCCCAGAAGCACCTCATCGCCGACCGCATCCTCAAGGAGATCAAGAACCGCCTTGGCTTCCTCCAGAGTGTGGGGCTCCAGTACCTGACCCTGAGCCGGGCTGCCGCCACCCTGTCCGGCGGCGAGAGCCAGCGCATCCGCCTGGCCACGCAGATCGGCTCCTCCCTCATGGGGGTCCTGTATATCTTGGACGAGCCCTCCATCGGCCTGCACCAGCGGGACAACGACATGCTGCTGGCCACCATGAAGCACCTGCGCGACCTGGGCAACACCCTGCTGGTGGTAGAGCACGACGAGGACACCATGCGGGCGGCCGACTATATCGTGGACATCGGCCCCGGCGCCGGCGTTCACGGCGGAGAGGTGGTGGCCGCCGGCACCGCCGAAGAGGTCATGAACACCCCGGCTCCATCACCGGCGACTACCTGTCCGGCCGCAAAAGGATCCCGTCCCCACCGAGCGCCGCAAGGGCAGCGGGAACTTCCTCACCATCCGGGGCGCGGCGGAGAACAACCTGCGGGGCGTGGACGTGTCCATCCCCCTGGGCACCTTCACCTGCGTCACCGGCGTGTCCGGTTCCGGCAAGTCCTCCCTGGTCAACGAGATCCTGTTCAAGCGGCTGGCCGCCGACCTGAACCGGGCCAAGACCCGGCCTGGAAAGCACGCGGGCATCGAGGGGGAGGAGTTCCTGGATAAGGTCATCGACATTGACCAGTCCGCCCATCGGGCGCACGCCGCGCTCCAACCCGGCGACCTATACCGGCCTGTTCAACGACATCCGTGATCTGTTCGCCTCCACCTCCGACGCCAAGGCCAGGGGCTACGGCCCGGGCCGCTTCTCCTTCAACGTCCGGGGCGGCCGGTGCGAGGCCTGCTCCGGCGACGGTGTGCTGAAAATCGAGATGCACTTCCTGCCCGACATCTACGTGCCCTGCGAGGTGTGCAAGGGCAAGCGGTACAACCGGGAGACGCTGGAGGTCCACTACAAGGGCAAAAACATCTATGAAGTGCTGGATATGACAGTGGAGGAGGCCCTTCCCTTCTTTGAGAACCTCCCCCGGCTATACAACAAGCTCCAGACCCTCTACGAGGTGGGCCTGAGCTACGTCAAGCTGGGCCAGCCCTCCACGGAGCTCTCCGGCGGTGAGGCGCAGCGCGCCAAGCTGGCCACCGAGCTGGCCAAACGCTCGACCGGCAAGACCATCTATATCCTCGATGAGCCGACCACCGGTCTGCACACCGCCGACGTGCACAAGCTCATTGAGGTGCTCCAGAAGCTGGTGGACGTGGGCAACACGGTGGTGGTCATCGAGCACAACCTGGACGTGATCAAGACTGCCGACCACATCATCGACCTCGGCCCCGAGGGCGGCGACGGCGGCGGCAATATCGTCGTCACCGGCACCCCCGAGGAGGTGGCACAGTGTGCCGCCTCCTACACCGGGCAGTATCTCAAGCGGATGCTGTAAAAAGCGGCCGCCGGCGCTGCCCACCAAGCGTTTTGCCTCTGGCAAAACCTTGATGCCGGGCGGATTCACTCCGCCCGAGCAGATAAAATCAATCCGGGGCCCCCGCGCGGCCTGCCGCGTGGGGATTGGCGACGGCGGCGGCAATATCGTCGTCACCGGCACCCCCGAGGAGGTGGCGCAGTGTGCCGCCTCCTACACCGGGCAGTACCTCAAGCGGATGCTGTAAAGCGGCCGCCGGCGCTGCCACCAAGCGTTGCCTCTGGCAAAACCTTGATGCCGGCGGATTCACTCCGCCCGAGCAGATAAAATCAATCCGGGCCCCGCGCGGCCTGCCGCGTGGGGATTGGCGACGGCGGCGGCAACATCGTCGTGACGGGTACTCCAGAGGAGGTGGCCGCCTGCGAAGCCTCCTATACCGGCCGGTACCTCAAGCGGATGCTGTAAGAAACGCCCCGCCGTACCGGGGACGTACTCGCCCGGTTTTTCCTCCACCCGGCCGGGCGGAGGAAAAACTTTTTCTTGCCAAACGACCGGATTTCTGATATCATAGAGTGAAATTTGGCGGCGGCAGGAGGAATGGAACATGGATTACCGGATGTTTCTTTGGCTTCACCTGGGTATCTCCATTCCATTTCTCTAAAGCAATTGCTTTTCTTTGAAAAGCAATTGCTTTTTCTGCCCAATGCCCAAACGAGAGAGGAGACACGTATGAGTCACAAATCCACCCCCGGAAGCGAGCCCATCTATGACGCCCGGACGCTTGGCCTGCCCAAGATGCTGGTGCTGGGCCTCCAGCACCTGTTCGCCATGTTCGGCGCCACCGTCCTGGTCCCCATTCTGGTCCAGGGCTACGGCCTGCCCCTGTCCATCCAGACCACTCTGTTTTTCGCTTTCTTTTGCACCCTCTTCTTCCATATTTGCACCCGCCTGAAGGTACCCGCCTTTTTGGGCTCCTCTTTCGCCTATCTGGGCGGCTTCTCCGCCGTGGCCGCCCTGGATTCCGGCCTATGCCACAATGGAGCCCTCCGTCAAGCTCCAGTACGCCTGCGGCGGCATTGTAGTGGCCGGCCTGCTCTATGTGATTCTGGCCGCCGTCATCAAACTGGTCGGCGTAAAGAAGGTCATGCGCTTCCTGCCTCCTGTGGTCACCGGGCCCATCATCATCCTCATCGGCCTCAACCTGGCCCCTAACGCGGTAAGCAACGCCTCCTCCTGCTGGTGGCTGGCCCTCCTGTCCATCGCGGTCATCGTCGCAGCCAACATCTGGGGGAAGGGTATGGTTAAGATCATCCCCATCCTTCTGGGCGTGGTGATCCCTATCTGGTGGCTGTGGCCGCCAATGCCCTGGGGCCACAGCAGTGGACTCCTCCGGCTCGGTGATCCCCTGATGGACTTTTCCGCCGTGACGGCTGCCGCTCCTATCGGCCTGCAACCCTTCTTCACCGACTTCACCGGCTCGATCGCCAGGTTTGATGTGACCTCCATTCTGGTCATGGCCCCCATTGCCGTGGCTGCCATGATGGAGCACATCGGCGACATGTCCGCCATCTCCGCAACCGTGGGGAGAACTTCCTGGAGCGCCCGGTCTCCACCGCACCCTCATCGGGGACGGCATCGCCACCTCCCTGGCCGGCCTGTTCGGCGGCCCGGCCAACACCACTTACGGTGAGAACACCGGCGTGCTGGTCCTCTCCCGGGTATACGACCCAAGGTGGTGCGCCTAGCCGCGGTGTACGCGGTGGTGCTCTCCTTCTCCCCTGCCTTCGCCGCCCTGGTCAACTCCATCCCCACCGCCATCATCGGCGGCGTGTCCTTCATCCTGTACGGCATGATCTCCGCCATCGGCGTGCGCAACGTGGTGGAAAACCGGGTGGACTTCACCAACTCCCGCAACCTGATCATCGCCGCTGTCATCCTGGTGTGCGGCCTGGGCTTCTCCGGCGGAATTACCTTCCCGGTGGGCGGCGCCCATGTGACCCTGACCAATCTGGCCATCGCCGCTATCGCGGGTATCGCCCTCAACGCTATCCTGCCGGGCAAGGACTACGAGTTCGGCTCCGATGTCACCGAGGGCCGTTCCGGCGACTTCGGCCGCTATTGATCACGAGGGCCGCATCCGCGGCGGCCCTTTCCCCCTCTGGTCTTATTCTTTTTCAAATCTGATGTTTGAAACAATGTCAGTTTCCGCTATAATGGGGACACACCAAGAGGATTGGAAGTGTTCGCCATGAAAAAGAACGCCATGAACCCCCACCGGCTGGCTGTGCTGGCCATGATGACCGCCGTGGTCTTCGCCGTCAATTTTCCCCGCATCATCATCCCCCTGCCCACCGGGGAGACCTCCTTCACCCTGGCCAACATTGCCTGCGTACTGTCTGGTATGCTCCTGGGGCCCTTGGGCGGCCTGGCTTCCGGCCTGGGCTCCGCCCTCTACGACCTGACCAACCCTATCTTTGCCCCAGAGTGCTGGCTCACCTTTCTCACCAAGGGCGCGATGGGCTTGGCGGCTGGGCTGGTGTTCCGCACTCCGGAACAGCGAGACGGCCTCCTACCGCCGCTGTCTGGCCTCCTCACTGGTTGGCTGCCTGACCTATTACCTGCTCTACTTCTCCAAGTCCCTGTTCTATGACAACATGCTGGTGGGCGGCCTGCCCTTTGCCGCAGCTGCCCTGCTGCTCCCCTGAAAATCCCGCCTCCCTCTTCAACGCGGCGGCGCATCGCCGCCGCGCCGCCCCTGTGTCTGGCCATCCGGGCGGCCCTGCGGCGGGCCCATCTCCGCCTGTGAGCCTCCATTCGGGAAACCCGCTGTTGACAAGCCCCTCGATCGGACGTACAATAGGTAGGAATTCCGGTTCCATTTTTCGTCTTCTTTCACAAAATACGTTTAGGAGTGGAATTGACATGGAAGAGAAGAAGTATACTTCGCTGATCCGCCTGCGCATGTCCGCGAAGGACGCACACTATGGCGGCAACCTGGTGGACGGCGCGCATATGGTGCACCTGTTCGGCGATGTGGCCACCGAGCTGCTGATCCAGTGTGACGGCGACGAGGGCCTGTTCTGTGCCTACAACAACATTGAGTTTAAGGCCCCGGTCTACGCCGGCGACTTCATCGAGGCCTACGGTGAGATCACCCACATCGGCAACACCTCCCGCAAGATGAAGTTTGAGGCCCGCAAGGTGGCCGTGCCCCTGACATCAGCGACTCCGCCGCCGATTTCCTGGCTGAGCCCATCGTGGTGGCCGTGGCCGAGGGTACCTGCGTGACCCCGAAGTGCCAGCGCATCCCTCACTAAGTCCTTCCATACATCCAAAAAGCAGCCCTGTCCGCCCTGCGGACGGGGTTGCTTTTTTTTTTCGCGGCAGGGGGGCCGCACAAATTCCGCGTTGTCACCGCCCGGCCCTTGTGCTATAATACCACTATACTTTACCGCGTAAAATTGCGAAGGAGATTTTACTTATGCGCAGCGACAACGTGACGAAAGGCGTGGAGCGCGCCCCCAACCGCTCCCTGTTCTACGCCCTGGGCTACACCAAGGAGGAGCTGGAGCGCCCCTGATCGGCGTGGTGTGCTCCTACAACGAGATCGTCCCCGGCCACATGAACCTGGACAAGATCGCCGAGGCCGTCAAGGCGGGCGTCCGCGCCGCCGGCGGCACGCCGGTGGAGTTCCCCGCCATCGCCGTGTGCGACGGCATCGCCATGGGCCACATCGGCATGAAGTACTCCCTGGTCACCCGGGATCTCATTGCCGACTCCACCGAGGCCATGGCCATCGCCCACCAGTTCGATGGGCTGGTGATGATCCCCAACTGCGACAAGAACGTGCCCGGCTTGCTCATGGCCGCCGCCCGGGTGAACGTCCCCACCATCTTCTGCTCCGGCGGCCCGATGCTGGCCGGGCGGCTGGAGGACGTACGCCCTGCCTGTCCCACATGTTTGAGGCGGTCGGGGCCTATAAGGCGGGCAAGCTGGACGAGGCGGGCGTGGAGGACTATGAAAACAACGCCTGCCCCACCTGCGGCTCTTGCTCCGGCATGTATACCGCCAACTCCATGAACTGTCTCACCGAGGCCATCGGTATGGGCCTGCGGGGCAACGGCACCATCCCTGCCGTGTGGTCGGCCCGGCTGCGCCTGGCCAAGCATGCCGGTATGCAGATCATGGAGCTGGTGGCGAAAAACATCCGCCCCCGGGACATCATGACCCCCGCCGCCTTCCACAACGCCGAGACAGTGGACATGGCCCTGGGCTGCTCCACCAACACCATGCTCCACCTGCCCGCCATCGCCCACGAGTGCGGCATCGAGCTGGATCTGGATCTGTCCAACGAGATCTCCTCCAAAACCCCCAACCTGTGCCATCTTGCCCCCGCCTGGGATACCTATATGGAGGATCTGGAGGGCGCGGGCGGCGTGTACGCCGTCATGAAGGAGCTGACGAAGAAGGGCCTGCTGGACACCAGCGTGCTCACCTGCACCGGAAAGACCCTGGCCGAGAACCTGGAGGGCGTGGTCAACCGCAACCCTGAGCTGATCCGCCCCATCGAGAACCCCTACTCCGCCGACGGCGGCATCGCCGTGCTCAAGGGCAACCTGGCCCCCGAGGGCTGCGTGGTGAAGCGCTCCGCCGTGGCCCCTGAGATGATGCTCCACACCGGCCCCGCCCGGGTCTTCAACTCCGAGGAGGAGGCCATCACCGCCATCTACGCCGGGAAGATCGTCCCCGGCGACGTGGTGGTGATCCGCTACGAGGGCCCCAAGGGCGGCCCGGGTATGCGGGAGATGCTCAACCCCACCTCCGCCATCTGCGGCATGGGGCTGGGCGAGTCGGTGGCCCTCATCACCGACGGCCGCTTCTCCGGCGCCACCCGCGGGGCCTCCATCGGCCACGTCTGCCCCGAGGCCGCCCAGGGCGGCCCCATCGGCCTGGTGGAGGAGGGGACATCATTTCCATCGACATCCCCGCCTGCAAAATCGAGCTCCAGGTGGACGAGGCCACCCTGGCCGCCCGGCGTGCCAAGTGGATCTGTCCCGAACCCAAGATCAAGACCGGCTATCTGGCCCGGTATGCAAAACTGGTCACCTCCGCCGCCCGGGCCGTTCTGGAATAACCAAAGCTCCCTCGGGTCAAACCCCGAGGGAGCTTTGATTATAGTTCCGGAGTGTTGTTGCCGTAGGGGCTCTGGTAGCCGCCTGGGCCGTTGTTCTCCCGGTAGGAGAGGGAGCCATGGGTCACCCAGTCGTAGAAGTTGGCCTCCGTGCCGTTCATGTAGGGGTTGAGCCACAGGCTGAACGCCCCCGCAGCCACCGTACCCAGCAATGTGCCCAGAGCGGGGCTGAACAGCGTGCCCAGGCCGATCCCCACCAGCTCCACCAACGCCACCAGGAGGAGCCAGCCGAAAAGGACCAGTCTAAAATGAACAGCTCCCCTTCCACCCCTTCATCGCCTGCTTGCTCTGAGTGATGGATTCCAATGCGCCCATCTCGGGGTGATCCAGCAGAAAATAGGTGGCCAGGCGGTAGCGGTAACTGAAAATGACCATCATCACCATACCGCCGATGAGCAGAAGGATGGCCAGCATCATCAGCCCCATGCTCCCCAGCAGGGCGGCAAGGATCATCACCACCATATAGGGCACCATGAACAGCAGGCCCCACAGGCTGAGGAAAATGGAGGTCAGCAGACTGACCAGAATAGCCCGGCCCAGGGCTGCAAAGCCGTCAAACAGCCGCCGGTAGCCCGGCTGCTCCCCCCGCGCCATGCGCAGGGCGTAGGATGCATAGCCGAAGTTCATCACCCAGAAGTATACATTGAGCAGCAGCGAAACCAGCATATACACTGCCACCATACCGGGCGACAGCAGACTCTTGAAGATGAACATCGGGTCGTAGGCCCCGTCCAGCAGGTACAGATATGCCGTATAGAGCGCATCATAGATCGGGTTTGTCAGCACAAGTCCCACCAGATAGCTCACTCCAGTGGTCAACAGGACAAAGACCAGGGTCACCAGCATGGGGTTGGGGTTGGTATTCCGCATGGCTGCCTTGGCCAGCCGTTTCGCCTCGGGTCGGTTGAAGCCCATCGCGATCCCTCACATTCTCATTTTATTTGTGAAGATATCATATCATACCGCTAGACTGATTGCAAGGCCGGCAGCTCCATCCAGATCCGCACGCCTCCCGCCCGGTTCTCCGCCCAGCAGGTCCCCCCGTGGGCTGCCGCCGCCGTCCTGACAATGGCCAGCCCCAGCCCCGTACCCCCAGTAGCGCGGCTGCGGGCCGCATCCCCGGTAGAATGGCTCAAACAGGTGGGTCAGCTCCTGGGTGGTGAGACTGGGGCCGTCGTTGTCCACCGCCAAGCGGAGCCAGCCGCCTGCCCGTTCCAGCCGCACCGACACCGCGCCCCCCTCCGGCGTATACCGCAGGGCATTGGAGGCCAGGTTTTCCACCGCGCTCTCCAGCCGTGCCCGGTCGCCGAATACCTGTCCAGGCTCCAGATTCAGCTTCAGGTGGAGCCCCTTTCGCTCCAGTGGGAGGGCCAGCCGGTCAAAGACCGCCCGCACCAGGGCGTCCATCGCCAGCACCTCCCGGTGCAGCGCCCCGCCCTCCTCCATGCGGGAGAGCTCCAGCAAGCTGCCCACCAGAGCGGCCATGCGGTCGCTCTCGTCCAGCACCACATCCAGGTATTCCCCCCGCCGGGCCGGGGCAATGTCCTCCCTCAGCGCCTCCGCGTGGGTGCGGAGCACCGCAAGGGGGGTCTTCAGCTCATGGGCCGCCGCCCGGGTGAAGGCCCGTTCCCGGCTGAGCTGCTCCTCCAGCCGCCCCCGGCCGACGTTGACCGCGGTGGCCAGTGTGTTCAGTTCCCGGATAGGGCCGTCCTCCGGGCATGGCTCTCCGCCTTTGCTCGGGCGGAGAGTTCCTCCACCGGCTCCGTCACCCGCCGGGACAAGTACCGGGTCAGTCCCAGCAGTACCAGCACCATCAGGAACAGGGTGCTGGCATAGAGGGGAAGATTCTCCCGCAGGGCTGGAATGAGCACGCCGCACTGGACGGCCACATAGTACAGCTCCCCGGTCTCGGCGCTGTATCTGCCGCCCGCGAAGCCGCCGTCCCGGAGAACAGTCTGGTCTTCTCCCGCCAATTCCCGGACAAGAATAGCCTGGGCCTCCCGGATGTTGGCCAGCCGCCGGGACATGTCGGTAGGGCCGTTCTCACCTCCTGTACTGTTACTCCAAGACCAAGAGGGCATTAGAGCGCTGCGCAGCTCCAGGTGGCGCAGCACCACGGTGTCGGTGGGCTCCCCCTCCAGCTGGGTCTCCACCACCAGCTCCGTGGAGCCGTCGGGGTGGATCAGCTCGATGCGCTTCACCCGCAGGGTGTTCCCTCCTCCACCCAGCCGGTGAGGCGGGCATAGGTGCCATCCCCATCGGCGGCGCTGTCCGGAGGATAGAGGGTAGCCTGCACCTTTCCGGTGGGCCATCATCCACTCCGCCAGGGCGGCCTGCCCGGTGTCGTCAAGCCGCTGTCCAGCTCCAAATACCACCGCTCCCCACGTCCACGCCGTTCTCGTGGCCGTAGCCCCAGGCCAGTTGGGAGCGGATCACCGCTCCCGCCCCATCCCGCACCACCAGAGCCATGCCACCGTCCAGGTAGCTCAAGTACAAGGCAGCGGAGCTCAGGTTGTTCCGCAGGATCGCCGCTGCCTCCGCCCCCAGGCCGTTGTTCAGATTGTTCTGATAGTATTCCAACTGCTCGTCCAGCTCGTCCCGTGCGTTGCGGTAGGCTGTATACACGTCATCCTCCAGCCGCTGGCACCTCCACTGGGTGAGCAGGGCCATAGTGCCCAGCCACAGCAGGACAAATGTAGCGGCCAAGGGAATCGCTATCCACCGTCGAAGAGGTCCAGTTCTCCTCCTATCCATGCGCTCCCTCCTCCAGCTTGTAGCCTACCTTGAACACCGTCCTGATCTGTTTTCCCGCCGGGACGAGGGCGGCGCGGAGGACCTTGATCCGGCCGTCCACCGCCCGGTCTCCCCCCTCGAAGTCGATGCCCCACACCTTGTCCAGAAGCTGCTCCCGGCGGAGCACCTGGCCCTTGTTGCGCATCAGGCAGAGCAGCAGCTCGTACTCCCGGGGCGGGAGGGCCACCGGACGGCCGCCCACCGTGCAGGCCCGGCGGCCCGGCTCCAGGGTGATCGCCCCGCAGGCGAGTGTCTCCGCGCCCCCTCCCCGGCTGCGGCGGATAAGCGCCTCGGTTTTGGCCAGCAGCACCGCCAGGGAGAAGGGCTTGGTCACATAGTCGTCCGCCCCCAGGGCATACCCCGGAGTACATCCTTCTCTCCCCAGGGCAGTGAGAAACAGAATGGGCACGCCGCTGCCCTCCCGCACCGCCCGGCAAACTGCAAATCCGTCCAGGTTGGGCATGAGCACGTCCAGCAGCACCGCGTCATAGTCCCGCTCCCGCAGCCGCTCCAGGGCCTCCTCTCCGTCCTTTGCCAGCGCACAGGTCAGCCCATGGGCGGTAAAGTAGTCCCGGATGATGGTGCGCAGACGCTCCTCGTCCTCCGCCACCAGAATGTGCGTCTCCACGGCTGTCCCCCCCTTTCCATGATAGTATAGCACACAGATGCCGAACGGATGCCGAAGGCCCGGAGCTTTGCTCCGGGGCCTTCGGGTGTGCTGCATCAGCGGCCTGCGGCTCCGCCGCCGCGGTACCCGCCGCCACGGAAGCTGCCGCCGCTGCGGAACCCGCCTCCGCGGGAGAAGCCGCCTCCGGAGCGGCCCGCCCCGCCGCCGCGAAAGCCCCCACCCGGGCGGAAGCCGCCGCCCATGGGCGGACGGGGCCCCGGGGGGCCGTGGCGGGCGGGGCCGGCCGAAGATAAAGGGCCGGTAGACATAGGGCGGGGGCGGCATGCCGGGCAGCAGGTAGCGCCGCCGGTAGCGGCGGTAGCGCCAGCCGTCGGCGGCGCACACCACGACCACCACCAGGAGGATCAGCAGAAACAGCCCCATCTGTCCGACCACAGCGAATACATAGTCATTCTCCGGCTCAGGGTAATAGACAAAGTCGCGCCCGGGCTCAGACGGGACCACAGTCCCCGCAGATGTGCCATAATAGCTCTCATACCAGCCATACACGTCGTCGAAAAAGGCGCGGGTGGCGCTGTCGTATTCTCCGGCGTCGTAGCCGCCGTAGAAGTCCGCCTCCAGCCAGCCCTCGATTTTGAGGCCGGGAGGCGTCCTCGATGCCGGAGCCCGCCATGGCCCACACCTTGTTCTCTCCACGGCGTACACCAGCAGAAAGCCGTTGTTCAGGCTCTCGTCACCGATGCCGCCCCAGCTCTCCGCCACGGCCATGGCGTAGTCGGCGGCATCCATGCCGTCCATAAAATCCACCGACACCACCACGATCTCGCCGCCGGTGTCCTCAAAGAGAGACTGGTTTTGTCAATGATGTACTGCTCGGTCTCGCTGCTGAGCACGTCCGCCTCGTCCGCCACATAGCGGGCGGCGGTGGGCTCCGCCACGGCCTGGCCCCCCCCCGTCAGGAGAGCCGCGCCCAGCAGGGCCGCCGCAAGCTGTCGTCTCATGCCTCTCGCTCCTCTCATCGGAAGGTCTCCGCCGGGCGCACAAAGGTGAGCGTCCCCAGCACTCTGGCGGGGAAGCCCCCCAGCACCCGCTCGTTGTAGCGGTCGGCGGCGGCGTTGTAGCCGTCCCGGGCGATGGTGTCCTGCTCGGCGGCCAGATCGGTGCGGAACCCCTTCACGTAGTCCGCGTCCCGTCCGCTCAGGACGCAGTCCTCCAGCTTGAGAAAGACGGTCTCCGCGTCTCCCAGCAGGCGCTCATACGCCGCGTGGGCCTCGGTGATGCCGCCGCTCTCCGCCAGGGCCGCCCGGCTGTCCGTCAGCTCACCCAGCTCACCCTCGTCCAGGTACCGCCCCGCCACGGTGAGCAGGTTGGCGGTGATGTCCAGGCAGTCCTGGAGATCACCGGCGATGGCGCAAACTGCGCCTCCACCTTCTCCCTGGCCTGCACCAGGGAGCGGTGGGAGCCCAGCAGGACGGACAGGACAATGACCACCGCCAGCACCACCATGGCGCCGGTGTGGGTTTTCAGAAATTTCATGGGATTCCCTCACTCAAATGTGTCGGGCGGAGCTTAGCCCCGCAGCTCCAGGAGCTTCTGCTTGAGCTGGCCCTCGATCCTCCCCAGCTCGGCCTCGGCCTCCCGGCGCTTCTGGGCCCCCTCCCGCTGGATGTTCATGACCTCATCCAGGGTGGAGATGAGCTGCTCGTTGGTGTGCTGGAGGGTCTGGATATCCACCACGCTCCGCTCGGCCTCCCGGGCGGTCTCGATGGTGCCCATCTTGAGCATGTCGGCGTTCTTCTTCAGCAGCTCGTTGGTCATGTTGGTCACCGCGCTCTGGGCCGCGGTGGCCTGGCGGGAGTGCTCCAGGCCCAGGGAGAGCACCATCTGGCTCTTCCACAGGGGGATGGTGTTCACCAGGAGGACTGGATCTTCTCCAGCATCAGGGTGTCGTTGTTTTGGATCAGCCGGGTCTGGGGGCCCATCTGGATGGAGATCATGCGGGTGAGCTCCAGATCGTGGAGCTTCTTCTCAAAGCGGCTGCACATGTTGGTCAGGTCGTTGTAGGCCTGGGCGTCCTCCTGGGTGCCGGACTGGGCCGCCTTCTGGCGGAGCTGCTCCAGCTCGTTGGCGCGGACCTGGTTCAGGCGCTTCTTGCCCGCCAGAATATACATGGTCAGCTCCTTGTAATACTTGGTGTTGAGCTCGTACATCTGGTCCAGCATGGCGATGTCCTTCATCAGGGTCACCTGATGGCCCTCCAGCACCTCGGCGATCTTGTCCACGTTGGCCTCCGCCTTGGTGTAGGCCACCTTCATGGCCTCCAGCTCGTTTTTCTTCTTTTTGAAAAAGCCGAAGATGCCCTTCTCGTCCTCATCCTTGCCGAAGCCCTTCAGCTCCACCACCAGGGAGGACAGGGCCTGGCCGATCTCCCCAGATCCTTGGTGCGCACGGAGTTGAGGGTGCTCTCGGAAAAGCCGGCGATGTTCTTCTGGGCCGCCGCGCCGTACTGAAGCACCACGTTGGAGTCGGTCAGGTCGATCTGCTTGGCAAAGTCGTCCACCATCTTCCGCTCCGCCTCGGTGAGCTTGCTCTCGTCGAGCTGGATGGCCTGCTCGTCCTTGGCCTTCTGGACCGCGGCCGCATCCACCGCCCCGGTGGGGTCCAGGGTGAGGGCGGGCCTCGGGGCCTGGGCGCCGCCGCTGCGGCGTCCAGGTTGGGAGTGAGGGTCAGTTCCGGGGTAAAATCCGTCTTGTCAGCCATATCGCAGTTCCTCCATTGTTATGATTGTCCCATCTGCATTCCGCCGAGCCCCTCTTGGGCCAGCATCTGCTCCAGAACAGTGATGTCTGTGGATATATCCAGCGCCTCGTCGGCGAACAGGGCGCCGAGCTGCTTGTCAAAGGCCTCCACCACTTTGTCCATCATGGCGTCGATGCGGCCCATGGTGCCGTCGATGTTGGCCCCCTCCACCCCGGCGGCCCCATGCGGTCATAGGCGTTGAGCAGCTTGAGGGTGGTGGGCAGATAGTAGTTCAGAAACCGGCGAAGCTGGGGCAGCTTGGCCGGCTGCCCGGCCACGATGTCGAAGATCTTGCCGGTGACCTCCTCCATGTGGACAATCTGGGCGGAGAGCTTGGCGTCCTCGATGTTCTCGTCCAGCCGCCGCAGCTCGGCCAGCGCCCGCGCCCGCTCGGCGGCCAGTGGGTCCTCCGGCGCGGCATGCTCCGGTTCCGGCTCCGGCGCGGGCTCCGGGTCGGGCAGGATCAGCACCTTGTCGGGAAAGAGCTTCCGCCCCCCCAGCCAGGCGGCCGCCGAGACCGCCGCCGCCAGCGCAAAATGCCACCAGGCATACAGGGGCCAGCACGGCCCACGCCGCCCACACCGCCGCCGCCAGATAGAGGGGCCGGAGATTTTTCACAATTTTCGCCATTGACATTTCCTCCAAAACGAGGTTAGCTTCATTGTACCTTTCCCGCCCCAGGTGTCAATAACACGTTGACTTTGGGCGGAAAAGTCATTATGATAGAAGGAAATATGGTATGATACGGAGAGGAAGTCTGCCCCATGCTGACATTAAAGGAATTCAAGGAGGCCCGCGGCGTGCTGTCCGGGGTGATCCGCAACACCAGTCTAGTCTACAGTCCCGCCTTTTCCAAGGCCACCGGCAACCAGATCTATATCAAGCCGGAGAATATGCAGGTCACCGGGGCCTACAAGATCCGGGGCCTACTATAAGATCAGCACCCTCAGCGACGAGGACCCGGGGCTGGTGACCGCCTCTGGCAACCACGCCCAGGGCGTGGCCTACGCTGGCCACCATCGTCATGCCCACTACGAAGGTCAACACACGAAGGACTACGGGGCCAAGGTGGTGCTCCACGGCGCGACGCGGCGGAGCCAAGCTGTCGGAGGAGGAGGGGCTCACCTACGTCCACCCCTTCAACGACCCGGCCATCGCCACCGGGCAGGGCACCATTTCCTATGAGATCTTTCAGGATCTGCCCGACGTGGATGTGATTCTGGTGCCCATCGGCGGCGGCGGACTGGCCACCGGCGTGTCCACCCTGGCCAAGCTCCTCAACCCCAACGTGACGGTCATCGGCGTGGAGCCCTCCGGCGCGGCCTCCATGAAGGCCAGCCTGGACGCCGGCCATGTGGTCACCCTGGACCGGGTGGAGACCATCGCCGACGGCGTGGCCGTCAAAACCCCGGCGACCAAATTTTCCCCTATATTCAGAAAAATATCGACGACATCATTACCATCCCTGACGACGAGCTGGTGGACGCCTTCCTGGATATGATGGAAAAGCACAAGATGATCGTGGAGAACGCGGGCCTGCTGCCCATCGCCGCCCTCTCCATCTCAAGTGCCGCGGAAAGAACGTGGTGCCTGTCCTCTCCGGCGGCAACATGGATGTCATCACCGTGGCCGCCCTGGTGCAGCACGGCCTCATCAACCGGGGCGGGTGTTCACCTTCTCCGTCCAGCTCCCCGACCGCCCCGGCGAGCTGCTGCGGGTGGCCCAGCTCGTGGCGGAGGCCAACGGCAACATTATCAAGCTGGAGCACAACCAGTTCGTCAACATCAACCGCCAGTCCGGCGTGGAGCTCCGCGTCACCCTGGAGGCCTTCGGCCACACCCACAAGCGGGCCATTCTGGACGCCCTGTGCGGCGCGGGCTATGCGGCCCGGGAGTGCCACACCAACGACTTCTACCACTGAGCCCCGCAGGCGCGGCCTGTGCTGGAACCACCGGCGTATCCGGGGGAACCCTTCCCCCGGATACGCCTATATGATGCGGCGCGCTTCCTCCGGGGCATGGGCCGCCGGGCCGGCGCCGCGTGGGCGCGGGGAGGCCGGCGGGGCCCCGGGCGTCATCCGCTTGGTGTATCTTATGTGCCCGCTCCTCCGTTTGCCCCGCCCCCGGTTGAGCCCTGGGGCCTATCCTACCACGGAATTCTGAACTTCCCTTCAAGGAGTGGTAAAAATGATTAAAATTGCCCCTCCATCCTCTCCGCGGATTTTGCCAACCTGGAGCGGGACATCCGCCGGGTGTCCTCCGCCGACTGGCTGCATGTGGATGTGATGGACGGCTGCTTCGTCCCCAATCTCACCATTGGCGTGCCGGTGGTGCAGTCCATCCGCAAATGCACCGGCATGTTTCTGGACGTGCACCTGATGATCGACAAGCCGGTGCGCTATGTGGAGGCCTTTGCCCAGGCGGGGCGGATCTCCTCTCCGTCCACCTGGAGGCCGACCACCCACCGGCATCGCCGAGGCCCTGCGGCGGATGGAGGCCTGCAAGGTGAAAGGGCGGTGGCCCTGCGGCCCATCACCGCCCCTCCGCCGTGCTCCCCTACCTGGAGGGCTGGACATGGTGCTGGTGATGACGGTGGAGCCCGGCTTCGGCGGCCAGGCCTTCTGGAACACCAACTGGACACCATCCGCCAGGTGCGCGCCCTCATTGAGCGGTATAACCCCTCCTGCCGCCTGGAGGTGGACGGCGGGATCAACGCCAAGACGGCCGCGGCGGTCGTGGCCGCCGGTGCGGACACCCTGGTGGCCGGCTCGGCGGTGTACGGCGCGGCCGAGCCGGCGGCGGCCATCGCCGCCCTGAGGGGACTGACCCATGCAGTACTTCCTCCCGCCCTGGAAAAGCTGGTGGAGCAGTTCGCCCGGCTCCCCGGCATCGGCCGCAAGACCGCCCAGCGGCTGGCCTTCTTCGTCCTCTCCCTGCCGGAGGGCCGCCGCCTTCGCCGACGCCATCGTGGGGGCAAAGGCGGCCATCCACTGCTGCCCCGTGTGCCAGAACTTCTCCGAGGGGGACGGCCTGTGCCCCGTCTGCCAGGATCCCAAGCGGGACACGTCGGTCATCTGCGTGGTGGCCGATCCCAAGGACGTGGTGGCCATGGAGCGCTCCCGGAGTACCCGGCCTCTATCACGTGCTCCACGGGGTGATCTCCCCATGAACCACGGGCCCCGACGACATCCGGGTGAAGGAGCTGGTGGACCGGGTGGCCAAGGGGATGTCCGGGAGGTCATCATGGCCACCAACCCGGACACAGAGGGGAGGCCACCGCCATGTACCTCTCCCGGCTGCTCAAGCCCTTCCAGGTGCGGGTCACCCGCCTGGCCTACGGCATCCCGGTGGGCAGCCATCTGGAGTACGCCGACGACGCCACCCTCATGCGCGCCCTGGAGGGCCGGAGGGAGATGTTGGATGCGCCGGGTGCTGGTCATCGGCTGCCCCGGCGCGGGCAAGTCCACCCTCACCCGCGCCCTGGCGGAAACGCTGGCCTGCCGGCCGTCTATCTGGACCGGCTGTGGTGGAAGTCCGGGTGGATCAACCGCACCCGCGCGGAGTTCGACGCCCGGCTGGACGCGGCCCTGGCGGGGACGCCTGGGTGATGGACGGCAACTACCTGCGCACCCTGCCCCGGCGGCTGGAGCGGTGCGACGCGGTGCTCTTTCTGGACTACCCCAGGCGGCTCTGCCTGTTCCGGGCCCTCCGGCGGATCCTGCGCTGGCGCGGGCGCACCCGCCCGACATGGCCGAGGGCTGCCCGGAGCGGCTGGCCCCGGCGTTCATCCGCTGGATCTGGGATTTCCACCGCACCCAGCGGCCCCGGGTGCTGGAGCTTCTGTCCGCCTGGAAGGGCGAGGCGCATATCTTCCGCAGCCCGCCCAGTGCGCCGCTTTTCTTGCACAGCAGAAAACCAAAACACCCTGGGACGGAATGACCGTCCCAGGGGTGTCCGCTATGCTCGCGCCAGCACCAATTCGTCCAGCGGAATGCGCTCCGTCCGCCACCGCTCCGGGCTGGCAGGCGCGCCGTCCGCGTATCCGACGGCCAGAATGTTCACCGGCTCCAGGTGCTCCGGCAGGCCGAGGGCCGCCTTCACCGCCTCCGGCTGGAAGTAACAGATCCACACCGAGCCCAGCCCCAGGGCCGGCGCCGCCAGCATCATGTGGTCGGTGAGGATGGACGCGTCGATGTCTGTGGTCTGCTTGCCGTCAAAGGGCCGCTTCCACGCACGGCTCCGGTCGGCGCACACCACCACCGCCAGGGGCGCGCCGTAGAGCTCCACCGCTCCGGCCAGCCGTCTGCGCCCGTCCGGCGTCTCCGCCACCAGCAGGCGCACCGGCTGGCAATTGGCGGCGGTGGGGGCCGCCTGGGCCGCCTCCAGAAGCTGCTCCACCTTTTCCGGCTCTACCGGCCGGTTCTGATATTGGCGCACCGAATAGCGCGCCCGAACCAATTTCAAAAGTCCATCTCGGATACTCCTTTACGAGGTTGTATTTCAGGCCGGCCTGTACTATCATTATATCCGAATCCATCTTCCGCGCAAGAATGTACTTTTCGGGTAGATACTACCCAAATGGAAAGGAGCTCCCCTATGGAAATCCCCTGCTGCGGCTTTACCTGCCCCGTTGAGGCCACCCTGCGCCTTGTGGGCGGAAAATATAAAGCGGTGATCCTCTGGCACCTGATGGACGCGGGCACCCTCCGCTACCACGAGCTGCACCGGCGCATCCCGCGGGCCACCGACAAGATGCTGGCCCAGCAGCTCCGTGAGCTGGAGCGGGACGGCCTGCTCCGGCGCGCCGTCTCTATCCGGTGGTGCCGCCCAAGACGGAGTACAGCCTCACCGACTTCGGCCGGAGCCTCGCCCCCATTCTGGACGAGATGTGCCGCTGGGGGGAGTGGTATCTGGCCCAGAGCAGCTCCGCTTCCTCTTCACAATCTTGAAGGGCCCTCCGCCGCCGGAAGTTCCGGCGGCGGAGCCTTTCCGCGCGTCTGATTACGCCATCTCCCCGGCCAGGAGCGCTCCATGTAGTCCCGGATGATCTCCGGATCGCCGGTCTGGCCCAGCACCCACATGAGCTTGGTCACCGCCGCCTCGGTGGTCATATCCCGGCCCTGGATCACCCCTGGGCCAGAGCCCTCTGCCCCACCTCGTAGACGGAGAAGTCGCTGGGCTCGTAGAGGCACTGGGAGCACACCACCACGGTCATGCCCGCCCGGGCGGCCGCCTGGAGCTTGGCGATCAGATCCCGCCGGACGAAGTGCAGCCCCCAGCGCCGAAGGCCTCGATGACGATGCCCCGGTAGTGCATCTGGAGCAGCATGTCGAAGATCTCCGGGTCGAGTCCGGGGGTGAGCTTGATGAGGAATACCTTGTCGCACAGCTTGTCCCGCAGGGCGCACGCTCCGGCGGTGGCGGGATGGCCTCCCGGTGGATCTGCAGCCCTTGCCGTCCACATTGGCGGCCAGGGGCCAGTTGACGCTCTCAAAGGCATCGAAGTCGGTGGTGCGGGTCTTGACCGCCCGGCAGCCCAGAATCACCTTCCGGTCGAAGGCCAGGAACACCCCGGCACGCCGGAGGCCGCCATGGCCAGGGCGGTGCGCAGATTCTCCATGCCGTCGCTGAGGGGTGGGCCATGGGGAGCTGGGCCCCGGTGAGCACCACCGGGATGGAGATGCCCCGCAGCATGAAGGACAGCACCGAGGCAGTGTAGGCCATGGTGTCGGTGCCGTGGGTAATCACGATGCCGCTGTACTCCATCCGGTTTTCAAAGACGTGGCGGGCGATGGTCTGCCACTCCTCCGGCTGGATGTTGGAGGAGTCCAGGTGGAGGATATCCCGAATCGTGATGTCGTAGCAGTCCATAATTCCCTGGGGAGCAGCCCGGCCAGGGCCTCCCCGTCCAGGCCGGGGGCCAGTCCCTCCGCCGTGGGCAGAGAGGCGATGGTGCCCCCGGTGGTCAGCAGCAGGATGTGGGGCCGCACTCAGAACACCTCCGCCAGGGCCTCCGCACGGCGGGCGGCGTCGGCCAGAAGCGCCTCCTTGTCGTTGCGGATATCGTCCAGCCCCTCGGCGTCCAGACACTGGAACTCCGGGATGCCGTACATAGTGCACAGGGCCTTCAGCACGGGGGTGGCCGTCTCCATGGGGGTGCCGGCGTAGTTGCCGCCCCGGGTGGTGATATAGAGCAGCTTGGAGGCCCGGCACAGCCCCACCATGGCCCCTCCTCGCTGTAGCCAAAGGTGAGGTCGGTGACGGAGATGCGCTCCAGGTAGATCTTCAGGATGGCGGGGAAGCTCATATCCCAGAAAGGGGCGGCAATGACGAGCTTATCCGCCGCCGCGAACTGCCGGGCGGGCTCAAACATGGGCTGCTCCAGCTTGCCCGCACTCAAAGCGCGTCCCGCTCGGCCAGCACCTCCGGGTACTGTGGCTGGAGCCGGTCGGCGCAGAGATCCCGCTCGGTGATCACCGTATCCGGGTGGCCCGCCCGGTAGGCCTCCAGAAAGCGCCGGGCCAGCTTCAGCGTGCGGGAGCGCTCTCCACGCACGCAGGCGTTGATAAAGAGAAGGTTTTCCATCGTAATTCACACTCCTGAGAGAAGGATTTCCAGTCTGCTCCTATCCTATCACAGGGCATGGCGGGATGCAAGCCTCCACTAGCCTCCCGGCCATCCGAGCCAAGCCCCAGCCACAGCACCAGCCATGCCAGCGCCGCCAGCCCCCAGCCACAGCACCAGCCATGCCAGCGCCGCCAGCCCCAGCACGCCGCCCCCAGCCGGTTGAGCCACGCCTCCGCCGTCTTGGCATCGCTCCCATCAAAGTGGAACCATTTCCTCATCGTCCTCTTCATCATTCTTCCCCTTTCTTGTGCGGGCCGCTGTGGGGCATCGGCCCCTACGCCGCAGTCTGATATGCGCCCCGTAGGGGCGGCCCTGTGGCCGCCCGCGCTTTTCCGGCGGCACGCCGGAGCGCCGCCGGCGGATTTGCTCCCCTGTAGGGGCAGGTGCCCTCACCCGCCCGGGGGCCGATGTGGGCGTCGGCCCCTACGCCCCTTCCGCCAGCCAGGTGCGGATGTCCGCCAGGGTTTTGGCACCGGTCAGGTCAATCTGATTGCCCTCGATACGGAGCACTTGGTTTCCATTTCGTAAAATCAGGCCCTCATATTCCCCACTGGAATAGCTCCAGGCCCGGTCGAAACCCAGCTCCACCGCCCGGAGGTCGGCCCGTGCCGGTGGAACTCCCGCTGAAGTCGTTTTTCGTCCCCTTCTGCGGCCCGGAAATCCTCACAGATCCACTCCGCCAGCCAGCCGGCGCGGCAGTCCATCCGCTCCACCCACAGATCGCCTTCCTCCTGATCATAGCGGCAATACTCGAAGGATGCGGCCGCGATGGAGTTCTGTTCCCTTGTATAGGCGGAATAGCCGTCTATATAATTGGTCTGCCCTTCTCCAATGCTCAACAGGAGGCACAGGACGAGGACGGCAATCAGCACTCCCTCTATCAGCGGGCGTATCCCCCGGAGTCTGGCTCCCCACCGCCGTGGTACGGGAAAGGGCTCCCCCTCTGCCACCACCCGGCGGCATTTTGCCCGGTAGCGGAGCACCCGCACCACGAAAAACAGATCCATTCCCAGCCACAACAGCACAAGGGTCGCCATGGCCATGGAGATATTGGACAGGAACAGCTCCCACATGCGGGGGTGCTCCCTGATGTACCCCCCTACGGTCCAGATGGACCAATAGACGGCAAGATAGGACAGGCTCCACACCTGGTCGGCCAGGGCCTTTTTCCACACGTAATTCCACTCCATATCCTTGTCGGTCTGGATCGGGGCAGGATCGCCTCCCTCTTTGGCCCGGAAGTAAAACAGGCCCCCGTCCTCTTCCAGCAACTCCCATCCAGCCTCCCCGCAGAGGGTCAGATAGTCCGACCGGGCATCCCAGTCCTTTTTCCGCTCGCTCTTCCACCGGGCGGGCTCCACCCAGCACCGGCGGGGGCGCTCCGCACGCCGGAAGGTGGCGGTAAACAGCCCCACCTCCTCCAGCTCCCAGCCCCGCTCCGCCTGCTCGTCCAGCTCCGCTTGGGCCGCCTTGGCATCCTCGACGGTGTAGCGGAACCAGCGGATACTCTTTGCTTCCTCATGTCTCCCCCTCCAGCCTGGACAGCACTTCGTCCAGCCACATCTCGTCTGGAAGCGCGCCGTTCTTCATCCGAAACACTGTATTCCCCGCTGGAGCACCCATCCCGATTCTCCCCGGTCAGCCGTCTCCGTTCGCTCCCCGCTCCGGATGTGCCACACACCCTCATACCCCTCCAGAGGCGGCTGCCCAGCGGCCCCAGTTGTCTCCTGCACCACTCCGCCGTCCAGTCCGCCAGCCAGGGCCAGGGAAGCGTCCAGCTGTCCGCAATCTTCTCCTCCAGCGTATAGTAGGTCTCCTCTTTGAACTCAACCCGATACGGCTCCTCAATCCAGCTGGTATGGGCCGCCAGCAGGAGCAGCCATCCTCCCCGTAGCGCGCTCTGCACCACATCCATCAGGAACGTCAGACAGGCCGCCCCCAGAACCAGCCTGTCAGCCAGATCGCACACCGCCGCCGCCAAGGCCTCCACCGCCCCGGGGAGGGTTCGCCCGTCCGCCCCCGCCGCCACTGTCCCAGGCGCAGCAGAAGCCGCCCCGCCCACAGCAGGCCGCCCAAGAGAAGCGCCGCGCCCACCCCCATCCGCCGCAGCGCCCTGTCCCGGAACCGCCGGTACTCCAGCCCGCTGCCGGTCTGAATGGCGTCATCCCGCCGGGGCCTCATAGATGTTTTGGCAGGTCACCCGCTGGCGCAGCCGCCACCCCGCGTCGGCCAGCAGAGCGCGGTAGCCGGGCCCGTCGTCCCGGCCCGGATCGCTCCAGTCGATACAGTAGCACACCGGTACATGGGCCGGGACAAAAACGGCCAGCACGCCCATCCATACCTTTTCCATCTGCCAGCCCGCCGCCGCCCGGCGGTTCAGTTCAGCCTCCGCCGCCTTCATATCCATCATTCGATAGGTAAACAGGGACAAACGCCGCTTCATGACTCTTCCTCCTTTTGAAGCACCCGCTCCATGTCCGCCGCCTGCTTCTTGATACGCTCATATTCATTTTGAAGGGTCCGCTCCCCTCCGGCATCAGAATGTAGTATTTCCGGTTGTCCTCCGTACGGGTGCGGCGGATGAGTCCGTCTTTCTCAAACCGCTCCAGCAGAGCGTACAAGGTCCCCGCCCCCACGCTGACCCGGCCACCGGTGAGCTCGGTGATGGCCTGCATGATACCGTAGCCGTGCCGTTCCTCACGCAGGGACAGCAGAACATAAAACATCTGCTCGGTCAGGGTTTCCAGCCTTTTTCGGGCCACGCGCTCACCTCCTTATATGTCGAATATCGCTATAATCATACTATACCGATATTCGATATAAGTCAAAAAGAGGAGCCGTTCCCGGCTCCCCGTTTGCTCCGTTTAAAGGCTAGCTCTAAGCCTGCTCTCCTTCCCATTCATTGACAGGCCCCAGCCCTACAGTCGGACCGGCACCGCTCCGGCGATCGTCAGGGAGTCGGGCGTTACCATGCACTCCCGAGCCAGGATCTGCACGTCGGCTGCGGCAGCCGCCGCAGCGCCGCGCCAAAGGCCGGATGGGTGTCATCATTAGGTGCGAATTCCCGCATACCGGCCATCTGGAGCACAAAGCAGACCGCCGCCTCATAGCCCTCAGCCTGACAGGCGATCAGCTCCTCCAGGTGTTTGACTCCCCGCTCCGTTGGCGCGTCGGGAAAACGGGCATGGCCGTCCTCCTCCAAGGTAACTCCCTTTACTTCCACAAATCCCCGCCGTCCGGTGGATAACTCCCAGTAGAAGTCGAACCGGGACTTTCCCCAGGCGGTCTCGGGCCGCAGAAGCGACAGCCCCGGCAGGAACCCGCCGCCTTCCGCCCACTCCCGGAAAACCTGATTGGGCGCCTGGGCGTCCATGTTGATCAGCAGCCCGCCCTTCTCCACCGCAATCAGATCATAGCGGGTTTTCCGATTTGGATTGTCGCTCTCCTGTAGATAAATGACAGCCCCTGGAGTGAGGAGCTCCCGGCAGCGACCGGTGTTTTTGACATGGCAGACCACCGGCTGGCCATCCAGCTCCGCATGGGCAATAAAGCGGTTCGGGCGCTCCACAAATACCCCGCGCCGCACCCTGAATAATGCACGCTCTCTCAAGAAGAACAAAACGGACTTCATACGAAGTCCGTTTTCTGTGTCGGCGTTACCTATCTTCCCGGTCCGTCTCCAGACAAGTATTTTCGGCGCAGGTGAGCTTAACTTCCGTGTTCGGGATGGGAACGGGTGGACCCTCACCGCAATCAACACCAACTTACTTTCCTTCGAAGAAAAGTAAGCAAAGAAACTCTAACAACTTTCTTCTCCTTACCGTTCTTCTCAACGATAAGTCATTATATTCATTTTCTTCCTCTTTGTCAAGAGAAAAATGATGGTGACCCGTGCGCGAATCGAACCCACGTTTGCGGCGTGAGAGGCCGCCGTCTTAGCCGCTTGACCAACGGGCCATTGGTGCGCCTTCACGGATTCGAACCGTGGACCCACTGATTAAGAGTCAGTTGCTCTACCAACTGAGCTAAAGGCTGTCGCCACCATCCAGGGTGCTGCACCCTCAAAACCGAACAATGTAAATCTTCCGCACTCCGCAAGCGCCTGCAATCATCCATGTTAAGGTCAAGCCCTCGGCCTATTAGTACCGGTCAGCTGCACGCGTTACCGCGCTTCCACCTCCGGCCTATCAACGACATAGTCTACGTCGTGCCTTACTTCTTTCGAATGAGATCTAATCTTAGGGGAGTTTCACGCTTAGATGCCTTCAGCGTTTATCTCGTCCGTACTTAGCTACCCAGCTATGCCCTTGGCAGAACAACTGGTGCACCAGCGGTACGTCCATCCCGGTCCTCTCGTACTAAGGACAGCTCCTCTCAATATTCCTGCGCCCGCAACAGATAGGGACCGAACTGTCTCACGACGTTCTGAACCCAGCTCGCGTACCGCTTTAATGGGCGAACAGCCCAACCCTTGGGACCGACTACAGCCCCAGGATGCGACGAGCCGACATCGAGGTGCCAAACCTCCCCGTCGATGTGGACTCTTGGGGGAGATCAGCCTGTTATCCCCAGGGTAGCTTTTATCCGTTGAGCGACGGCATTTCCATTCACATACCGCCGGATCACTAACTCCAACTTTCGTTACTGCTCGAACCGTCATTCTCGCAGTTAGGCTCGTTTATGCGTTTACACTCAGTGCACGATTTCCATCCGTGCTGAACGAACCTTTGAGCGCCTCCGTTACTCTTTTGGAGGCGACCGCCCCAGTCAAACTGCCCACCTGACAGTGTCCCCCGACCAGATTCATGGTCGCAGGTTAGAAATTCAGCAATCCAAGGGTGGTATCCCAAGGGTGACTCCACCAAAGCTGACTGGCTTCCATGCTTCATTGCCTCCCACCTATCCTGTACATGGAATACCGAGATCCAATATCAAGCTACAGTGAAGCTCCATGGGGTCTTTCCGTCTAGTTGCGGGAAACCGGCATCTTCACCAGTACTACAATTTCGCCGGGCGGGCTGTTGAGACAGTGCCCAAATCGTTACGCCATTCGTGCGGGTCAGAACTTACCTGACAAGGAATTTCGCTTCCTTAGGACCGTTATAGTTACGGCCGCCGTTTACTGGGGCTTCGATTCAATGCTTCGCCTTGCGGCTAACATCTCCTCTTAACCTTCCAGCACCGGGCAGGCGTCACCCCCTATACGTCATCTTTCGATTTAGCAGAGAGCTGTGTTTTTGCTAAACAGTCGCTTGGGCCTTTTCACTGCGGCCTCCCGTAGGAGGCTCCCCTTATCCCGAAGTTACGGGGCCAATTTGCCGAGTTCCTTAACAACCCTTCTCCCGTTGGCCTTAGAATACTCATCCCGCCTACCTGTGTCGGTTATCGGTACGGGCACCTTAGCATACCATACACCTTTTCTCGCCACAGAGCATCGCGGACTTCCCTACTAAAGTTCGGTCCCTTACGCCCGGGTCAACCAACGCCCGGGTCCCGCTATCTCCATGTGTCAGTGTACTTAAGGTTCGGTGGCTACGGAATTTCTACCGTATGTGCATCGCCTACGCCTTTCGGCCTGAGCTTAGCTCCCGACTAACCTTGGGCGGACGAACCTTCCCCAAGAAACCTTAGATTTTCGGCCATTATGATTCTCACATAATTCTCGCTACTTATTCCGGCATTCTCACTCGTATGCAGTCCACCAGTGCTTCCGCTCTGACTTCGCCCCGCATTCGACGCTCCCCTACCCCGCACATTGCTGTGCAGCCCAAGCTTCGGTGTTACGCTTAGCCCCGTTATATTTTCCGCGCAGAGTCACTCGACCAGTGAGCTATTACGCACTCTTTGAATGAGTGGCTGCTTCTAAGCCAACATCCTGGTTGTCTTCGCAGTTTCACATCATTTTCCACTTAGCGTATCTTTGGGACCTTAGCTGTGGGTCTGGGCTGTTTCCCTTTTGTCCACGAGACTTATCTCACGTAGACTGACTGCTATTCATCAATTATCCGGCATTCAGAGTTTGATAGGCTTTGGTAACCTCTCGGCCCCTAGACCATTCAGTGCTTTACCTCCGGTAATCTAAAATAACGCTAGCCCTAAAGCTATTTCGGGGAGAACCAGCTATCTCCGAGTTCGATTGAATTTCACCGCTATCCACAGGTCATCGCCGACCATTGCAACGGGGGTCGGTTCGGTCCTCCATGGGGTTTTACCCCCACTTCAGCCTGCTCATGGATAGGTCACCCGGTTTCGGGTCTAATACCTGCAACTTCATACGCCCTTTTCAGACTCGGTCTCCTGCGCCTCCGGCACTGAATGCCTTAAGCTTGCCAGTAACAATAACTCGCCGGACCGTTCTACAAAAAGTACCTCATCACACTTTAACGTGCTTTGAGTGCTTGTAAGCACAAGGTTTCAGGTTCTCTTTCACTCCTCGGGGTCCTTTTCACCTTTCCCTCACGGTACTGCTCCACTATCGGTCACTGAGTAGTATTTAGGCTTGGAGGATGGTCCCCCCATCTTCCCAGCGGGTTTCACGTGTCCGCTGGTACTCTGGATCCAGTCGCACGGCCTTCTCTTTCGGATACGGGGCTATCACCCGCTATGGCCGGCCTTCCCATACCGTTCTCCTAGTTCCAGTTGCTAAAACTGTCCACAACCCCGGAGGATAAATCCTCCGGTTTGGCCTCTTCCGCGTTCGCTCGCCACTACTAGCGGAATCTCGGTTGATTTCTCTTCCTCGCCTTACTTAGATGTTTCAGTTCAGGCGGTTCCCCGCGTACGCCTATTTGATTCAACGCACGCTGACAGAGTATTGCTCTGCCGGGTTTCCCCATTCGGAAATCCACGGATCAAAGCCCATTTGCGGCTCCCCGTAGCTTATCGCAGCTTGTCGCGTCCTTCGTCGGCTCTCAGTGCCAAGGCATTCCCCTTGCGCCCTTTACAGCTTGACCTTGTAGAACAGTCTCATCTCTGAGCTGTTCTCAAAATCATGAATTATGCAGGCATCACAGAAGTTTTGCAATTAGCTCCATTGTTTTACCCTTACTAGAACGGCTTTCGCCATTCTATCTTAGTTCCACAACATTGCTGTTTTGCCCTCTGTTGCTTGCTCTTGTACTTTCGATCTACATTGTTCAGTTTTCAAGGTGCCGCCTTCCAGCCTTTAAGGCCAGATTTTAACACTCAATCCCTTGAGTGTTAAAATCCATTCTTATATTGGTGGAGGTTACCGGACTCGAACCGGTGACCCCCTGCTTGCAGGTGTTCTACCAGCTGAACTAAACCCCCAGGGTTTTGGTGGTGGGCCCAAGTGGACTCTAACCACCGACCTCACGATTATCAGTCGTGCGCTCTAGCCAGCTGAGCTATGGGCCCGTTCAAGGTGCCATTCGCTTCTCGCCTGGCCCGCGTCGGCACAGCCGCCGTACACGCCACCGGCATATGTTCTTGACGCGTACCCTCTAAATTAAACAACGTGAAAGCCATTCGCTCCAAAAGCTGACCTTAGGACGTTACAACAGAAAACTACTTCCGTTGAAGTCTCCTTAGAAAGGTGATCCAGCCGCACCTTCCGATACGGCTACCTTGTTACGACTTCACCCCAATTATCGAACCCACCTTCGGCCGCGCCTTGCGGTTAGGCTACGGACTTCGGGTATTGACGGCTCTCATGGTGTGACGGGCGGTGTGTACAAGGCCCGGGAACGTATTCACCGCGGCATGCTGATCCGCGATTACTAGCAATTCCAACTTCATACAGGCGGGTTGCAGCCTGCAATCTGAACTGGGACAGCTTTTAGGGATTTGCTCCACCTCGCGGTTTTGCTTCCCTCTGTATGACTGCCATTGTAGTACGTGTGTGGCCCAGGACATAGGGGCATGATGATTTGACGTCGTCCCCACCTTCCTCCGTTTTGTCAACGGCAGTCCGGCTAGAGTGATCTTGCGTATCAACTAACCGTAAGGGTTGCGCTCGTTGCGGGACTTAACCCAACATCTCACGACACGAGCTGACGACAACCATGCACCACCTGTCTCCACTTTCCCCGAAGGGCACCTAATGCATCTCTGCTTCGTTAGTGGGATGTCAAGACCTGGTAAGGTTCTTCGCGTTGCTTCGAATTAAACCACATACTCCACCGCTTGTGCGGGCCCCCGTCAATTCCTTTGAGTTTCAACCTTGCGATCGTACTCCCCAGGTGGGATACTTATTGTGTTAACTGCGGCACGGAAGGGGGTCAATACCCTCCCACACCTAGTATCCATCGTTTACGGCGTGGACTACCAGGGTATCTAATCCTGTTTGCTCCCCACGCTCGCGCCTCAGCGTCAGTTAATGTCCAGCAGGCCGCCTTCGCCACTGGTGTTCCTCCGTATATCTACGCATTTCACCGCTACACACGGAATTCCGCCTGCCTCTCCATCACTCAAGAACTACAGTTTCAAATGCAGGCTGGAGGTTGAGCCCTCCAGTTTTCACATCTGACTTGCAATCCCGCCTACACGCCCTTTACACCCAGTAAATCCGGATAACGCTTGCTCCCTACGTATTACCGCGGCTGCTGGCACGTAGTTAGCCGGAGCTTATTCTTCAGGTACCGTCATTTGTTTCGTCCCTGATTAAAGATCTTTACAACCCGAAGGCCTTCTTCAATCACGCGGCGTTGCTGCGTCAGGGTTTCCCCCATTGCGCAATATTCCCCACTGCTGCCTCCCGTAGGAGTCTGGGCCGTGTCTCAGTCCCAATGTGGCCGTTCAACCTCTCAGTCCGGCTACTGATCGTCGCCTTGGTGGGCCGTTACCCCGCCAACCAGCTAATCAGACGCGAGGCCATCTCAGAGCGATAAATCTTTGACAGTCAGAGTCATGCGACCCAACTGTATCATGCGGTATTAGCACCTTTCGAGTGTTATTCCCTCTCCAAGGCAGATTGCTCACGCGTTACTCACCCGTCCGCCACTAGGTAACTCAATCCGTTGGACGAATCCTCCGTCATGAGCACCCCGTTCGACTTGCATGTGTTAAGCACGCCGCCAGCGTTCATCCTGAGCCAGGATCAAACTCTCAATAAAATGGTATCTAAAGAACGTCTCCGTTCCTCAAATCATCTTATCGAAGCTTAATTCATAGCTTCAAAGAAATCTATTCAAGAGCCTTCTTCACCAAGCTTGCGCTTGCTCAGAAGGACTTCTCGTCCTTTCTGGTGCTTCGTGTTTCTCTCACGTTGTTTAATTTACAAGGTACACGCCCCTGTCAGCTTTTCTGCTGACGTGCTATTTATTTTAGCACTCACGCTTTCGCTTGTCAAGAACTTTTTTCAAACTTTTCTGAGGTTTTTCAGCCTCATGGCCGTTCTTTTGTTCTTTTCAAGCAGGTTCCGCCTCTCGGCGCGAACTCATTTAGTTTACCACGCTCTCACTCACTTGTCAAGCACTTTTTTCAGCCCGCTTCCGAAAGTCCGTCCAGCTTCCGCCCGGTCTCTTCCGTCTGCTTTCCTGTTTTTCATGCCCTCCGTGAGGCGCTCAGTTAGAATACCAGCTTTCCCCTCTTTGTCAACCCTTTTTCAAAATTCTTTCTTTGAAAAGGGAGTCAACTTGTCCATGTGTCTCTTTAGCCTTATCGCTCCTGGCAGCGCCCGGTATTTTTGACATGGCAGACCACCCGCTGGCCACCCAGCTCCGATAAAGCGGTTCGGTCTACAAACCCCGCGCCGTACCCCGAATAATACTCCTCTCCTCTTCAAGAGAAAAGACGGACTTCATACGAAGTCCGTCTTCTGTCGGCGTTACCTATCTTCCCGGTCCGTCTCCACAAGTATTTTCGGCGCAGGTGAGCTTAACTCCGTGTTCGGGATGGGAACGGGTGGACCCTCACCGCAATCAACACCAACTTCTTTCGAAAGAAAAGTAAGCAAAAGAAACTCTAACAACTTTCTTCTCCTTACCGTTCTTCTCAACGATAAGTCATTATATTCATTTCTTCCTCTTTGTCAAGAGAAAATGATGGTGACCCGATGCGGGAATCGAACCCACGTTTGCGGCGTGAGGCCGCCGTCTTAGCGCTGACCAACGGGCCATTGGTGCGCCTTCACGGATTCAGAACCGGGGACCCACTGATTGATTAAGAGTCAGTTGCTCTACCAGCTGAGCTAAAGCCTGTCGCCACCATCCAGGGTGCTGCACCCTCAAACCGAACAA